>OKHM01000001.1_pt1 | contig 454084 bp, 344 predicted proteins | sample 1612121 | NCBI WGS metagenome assembly OKHM01 (sample SAMN04436777, study PRJEB24849) | human gut metagenome | biome: human gut; feature: NICU; material: stool | host: Homo sapiens | place: USA: Saint Louis, MO | collected 2011-03-27
AGATCTCCTCGAACGCCTCGATATCGTTCTCGTCCAAAGCCTGCAGCATCATCTCCAAGCGGTCGTTCTTCACCGGGCCGTCGTTGATCCAACCCCGGATGATCGTAGAAAAAACCGTGGAAACCTCCGTGTTCGGCACCCCCAAGGTGTACGACATCAAGTGATCCAGGGTCATTCTCCCCTCCGACGCTTTCAAATAGCCGCTGAACAGCATGAAAGACCAGATGTTCGAAGCGCTAGACAACAGGTCCGGGAAAGCCAGCTTGTCGTTAATCACGCTACACAGGCTACCGCCTTGGACAAGCGTCTCGATTCCCTTCCGTACTTGGGAGGGGCCCTCCGCTATCAAATGACGAAGCAACACGTCTGAGCCCGTATTCACCCAGTAAGGGGCAAAGACACCACCTTTATTTATATAGTTCAATACAGACCATGGATTATAGACCACCTCATTCCCGAACAAGTAACCGTTATACCAGTGCTTGACCTCTGACTTCTGATCACCCAACGAGTATGAGTCGAGCAGCGTGTCGACATCCACTTGCGTGAAGCCAAACGCCGTACTCATCGGACGATCCAGCAAGGTATCCACGTCGATATTGTTCAGCCCGCTAAAGATCGACTCCTTGCTTACACGGAGGATACCCGTGATCACCCCCCGGAAGATGGACGTATTATCCTTGAAAACCATTGACATCAAATTACGCATGAAGACGATCATCCGATCATAAAAGCCCTTGTCGAAAGCCACATGAATGGGGGTGTCATACTCATCGAGCAATACCAGAGGGGGCATGCCCCAATGGAGCGTCAACAGTTCGGATAGCAAGCGGATCGAACCCTCTAATTGTCCCCGGGAAGCCTTGCCCTCATAAAGTGCCATAAAGTCATCCAAGTAATTAGGCCGCATCTTAGGAGAATCGAGCAAGTAAGCATGGCGAGTAAACTCGTTTTTCAACTCATAGCCTATTCTGACCAACGTGTCCTCGAACGTATCCGCCTTGCAGTCCTTCAACGTTAACATGATCACAGGGTATTGACCTTGATGCTTATCGAAATCCTTCCACTCCCGGATACGCTTGCCGTCGAACAACGGACGGAACACGTTACCATCCGTCTTCTCGAAGAAGTACCGCAGCATCGAAAGGTTCAGCGTCTTGCCGAAGCGACGCGGACGGGGAAGAAGCGTGATCAAAGCGCCTTCTTCTATTATTTGACGGATAAAATCGGTCTTATCCACATAATAATAGCCCTCATCTATCATTTTCTTGTAATCGCTGATGCCGATCGGTAGTCTTCTCGTTTCCATAAGTATCACTATTTTGAGTAGTGAATACAAATATAACAATTTATATGATAACAGCGATTATCACTTTTCCTTATTAATCTCATCATGTCAAAGAACGTTTCCCCCAGCGTTTGCGGCAAGGCACGTGGGGGAGCCTTTATGGTTCGTCGTATCAATCCGTCCGTTCTTGTATGCAGCGGATCGAATGAGCGTCGTACACTTGTTTTGCCGTGAAACAAATACCGGCCTGACTTTCAATAATTCCACCGCCCCGACTCACGGTAAATACTTGTCTTGATCCACCAGATCTATCAAAAGTACCCATGTATCCGGAAAATCCTACGTCATTCAATTGCGTAGGCATTGGGGGATAGCCCGTAAATCGAATATATGTCAGATGGGACTGATCCGCATCGTATCGTAAAAGGAGTCCTCCCTCCTTCACCGCAGATGAAGGAATACTCGTATTAAGTGCCGTCAATGGTTCAAGTTCAGCCTTACTAGGTACTCTCCAACCTGCAGGACAAGGATCGTGTACTGTTTTCGTGCTACCCCAAGCTGGCTGGGCTGCGTCCGAGCACCAACCTTGTCCACTCGCTCCAGCAATTTGGAACTGTGGATTTTTATATGCGTTACGAAGTGAAGTTCTCGACTTCATTTCCGGTATCAGCCAGTTAAAACCATCCGGTAAATACCGGTTCAGACAGTTCTTCGGAGGTGTCACCGCATTTAACGTGAAGGTATATTTATTAGGTAATTGTTCTGATGTATAAGCGCCGGGAAGCGGGTCTTTACGCCCATGCTGATAGTAAAAACCACCGACACGGGACATCTCTAAAGTAGTTCCGGGAACTTGCACATAGCCTTCGTAAGCCCCCAGGCTACGATCCATGAGAGGCTGCGTAGTGGTAGTGCCATTCGTTAGGACGAACTTTCTCTTATTCTTTTCCAATACGGTCTCCGTCCCTATGGCAGACGGAGCGTAGTCTGTTACCCAAACATGCCAGCTCCAAAGGATATTACCCGTCCCGTTCTCATCATCGTAAGCGGCGATTACTCCGCTGCCCCCGCTCGTGTTCGGGGCCACACGGCAATAGATACGGGCATCCGTGAGACTGGAGCCGTTCCTTAGCTCTACGATATTCGTATGGTCTTCGCTACTATTCACGACTCCAAGTACCGGATCGCCAAGATCACCATCCTCCAAGGTTTGCCAGAGTACCTTCACTGATTTGATGGGAGTCGAGATCATCTCGCCACTGACATCGCACCAATCCGTCCCCTGCATCACGGTATTATCTACGGTTACACCATTCACCGTATATTTATAGGGATTGAAGCAAAAAGCCCCACCCGGTACCACCATGAAACAGTTGGCCGTAGGCACCAGATTGTCATTATTGCTAGAGGCTGGGATCGGGTCGATGATCGTGACGCGTCGGTCGTCCACAGGGAGCTTAGTATGCGACATCGTTACATTATATATATAGTTCGTATTATCGAGTAAGTTGAATTCCTTGCTCACACTACCACCCAGATAGACCCGGTACTTTAGTTTCTTTTGGCTATCGCCACCGCCTCCCGTTACGAAACGGGAGATGAACGTGGCGTAAGCGCTACCCTTGGGGGCGTTTGCTTTCGTACGATAATAATCGGAGGTGGCGGCCGTGCTCTCCCCACGTACCAAGGAAGGGATCCAGCAGGAATAACGCCCTTCGTCCGATACGTTCTCTACTTGTATAGTGGCGTATTGATCCAATAGAGAGGGATAGGTATCCGTATTCTCTGGTCTCAACAACTTATACTCCACGGGAATGGATTGGAGCAAGACTTGCTCTAACTCATAGCCGGTTTTCTGAGGGAAATTCTTCCAATTCAGTGTCAACCGGGTAGCTAACCGGCGAAGGAGGATACGGATATCCGTACCGTCAGGACTTTGAATCTTGTAAGCACCGCCGTCGTTCACGACCTTCACTTTCGGAAGGTGCAAGATGTATGGCATAGCGTTGATTACAGACTTATCCGTTTCGTAGGCACTGGCGGTTATGCCCTCGATAGCGGAAGCGGTGGCAGTCGTGCCCTGTACCTCGGAAAGACTTTTCCCGCTAAGGGATCCGACTGTGTAGGTGGAATTTTTTTTGCCTCGGGCGATTATCACCAATTGGCAATCGGTCAAGGCATCCAAGGTTACCGTGAATGAGGAACCGATCTCTACATCTCCAATGCTTAGCCCTTTCCCCGACTTGAAATTACCGTTCGTATCATATTGCCAGACCTCCAAGCCGTAAAGTTTATCCGGCTTGACGGTAGCCAAAGCATCGTCTCCCCCAGCCTTGGTACGGCTGGCGGGTACCAACCGCACGTCGAAGCCTGCCTTTCCACCGCTCCCTATGACCTTAGTCGTGGGTGGTCCAGCCTCCAAAGAGCCGGCATCCACCTCGTCGGCGATACCCACGCATAAGGATACCTCCACCGTCTTGCCTCCACCCGTAGATGGACGGGGCGTATCGAGACGATCCTCGCAACTTGACATTCCTAACATCCATACTATTGACATCATGATCAATACTGCTTTTTGTAATTTTATTCCTATGACCTCCATACCTGCACGTGCTTTTTCACTACTACATTTCACATTTTTTTGCTTCAAACACGCTGTCTCTTTCTTACGTAGAAAGAGACAATAAAGAGAAATCGCTCTTTATCCGCTGTTTTTCAATCCCTTGGAAATGTTAATAGGACAAGGCACGTCACGCTCGACGGCTCACTATTGTTTGTCTTTTTAAATTTTGATAAAAGATTTAAGCACTCTCCTTGCCTTTATCAGCAATTTGAGCTACTTTTACACCCGAAAACGGATATTTATCCGTCATTCTGAAAGTTGTCTCTTTCTACGTAAGAAAGAGACATTTTTTTTCTCCCTACTTCTTTATTCTCAATCACTTCTATTTTTCGATTCATTTTACATTATCGTTTTTTTTACCGTTTGTCTCTTTACATCTCACTACTCATTTAACATTTAGGACTTACTGTCCGGAAAGGCACGCACGAGCTAGCACGATTCCCGACGGAAGAACCGTGTAAAGATCCATACATGCAAACTTCATATTGTTACATGACGTTGAATTGATTCACATTCTCCCGCGTTTCGAATTGACGGTCATAGAACCGCTCACAATAATCAAGTAGGAGTTTTATATTGTCTGTAATCAGTGATTTCGTATGCTTATACAACACCTGTACTCCACACAGCCGTAGAAGTGACAGGAATGGTGGAATTAAAGTTGTATGTATCTTTCAAGCAATTACAGGAAAGCCGACGAAGCTAGCTTACTTTAAAACAATGGATTTGAATGGAAAAAATTCATAACTATGAATGAAGAAAAACATAGTTATGAATTGAAAATTTCATAGTTATGATTTTTCAGTATCAAAATAGGCAAGTAATTCTTCTATCGTTTGGGTGATATAGGTACCGCCGGAAGTCTCATGGATGATAAAGTGGGTGGTCTTTAAATCGCCAGTCTCAATCCAGATATTCGATTCCACTTCCCGATTCGCCAAAATTCCGTTTCGCTGGAGCGCTTTACGCACCATAGCGTATTTCTGGCCATGTCCAACGAGGCGGATCTGTCGGGAGAATTGATTATCTATACGGAATAATCCGGTATCCTTATCGAAAACAATCCCTTTCCGGGCGAAGAAATTGCTTAGATGACCACTCAATGCCAAATCCTCGGGGGTACCGGTAGAGATACCATTCGCTTTGTCCATTAACCAGATCTTATCCGATATCTGGAGAGCCAGCTCCAAATCGTGAGTGGACATAAATATCGTCTTATTCGTTTTCCGGGTTAGATGATGGAGTAATTGCATAATCTCTACCTTGCTGGGAAAATCAAGGAATGCGGTAGGTTCATCCAAGTAAATAACCGGAGTCTCCTGAGCGAGCGCCTTAGCGATCATCACTTTCTGGCGTTCTCCATCCGATAAGGTATGGACCATGCGGGATGCTAGTTCCTCAATGCGGACAAGGGCGATGGATTCTTCCACGATCCGCTTATCATCCTTGCTCAACTTGCCCCAGAAGCCGGTATACGGGCTACGTCCCATCCCGACCAATTCCCGTACCAACATATTCCGGATCTCACATTTATCGGTCAGCACGACACCGATCGTGGTGCTCAATTCCTTATCGGAATAAGCATCTATATCTTTTCCTAGGACCAATATTTCCCCATCTAATTTAGGTTGGAAAGCCGATAACGTGCGCAATAAAGTAGACTTCCCCACCCCGTTAGCACCCAGCAAACAGGTTAATTCACCACTATAGATCGTAGAGTGTATACCTTTAGCTACCAGCTTTGTACTACTCTTAGAATGGTAACCGATCGAAAGTCCGTTAATATGAATCGTATCTTGTTTCATCTTACTCGTTCAATTCATTCTTTCGTTTTCTAAATAATACCGAAGCCACTACAGGAGCACCTACTAAAGCGGTTACCGAGTTGACAGGTAACGCTCCCTCGAACCCCGGCATACGGGCGATCAAATTACAGATCAACGCCAACGCCGCACCTGCGAATAAGACCGCAGGCATTAAAATCCGATGGTCGGAAGTTTGAAATATGGCCCGGCATAAATGCGGAACGGCTAGCCCCAAGAAGATAATAGGTCCGCAATAAGCCGTGACAATCGCCGTAAGGACCCCGGCCGAGGTGATAACCAACAAACGGGCCCGCTTGATATTAAGTCCCAAATTGCGTGCGTAGCTATCCCCAAGAAGCATCAAGTTCATGGTCTTGATAAGCAGGAACGAGAGAGGGATCAAGATTGTCATAAGAATCACGAACAACGTCATCTGATTACCGGAAACACGGGCGAAACTACCCAATCCCCAAATCACGTATGCACGGATATCCTCCTCGACGCTAAAGAATTTAAGTACACCGATCACGGCGTTTGCCACGTAACCGATCATCACACCGATAATCAACAACGTGACATTTCCTTTTACCTTTTGGGAAACATACACGATCAGCGCCATCACGGATAAGGAACCGATCACGGCCGCTATCGATAAGGCGATCTCCCCCATAAAACCAAGTTTACTCAAGGCAACGCCCCCTAAACTACCGCTTAACAACACCACAAAAGCGACACCCATGCTCGCTCCCGAACTGATACCTAAGACCGAAGGTCCGGCCAATGGATTACGGAAAACGGTTTGCATCTGTAAGCCGCTGATGGATAAGCCTGCTCCCGCTACCAACGCTGTCAATGCCTGTGGTAGTCGGGATTTCCAGATAATATTCTGCCATGTAATAGGCTCATTTCCTGAATTCCAGATAATATGCCAAACCGATTGAAGAGGAATAGAGACTGACCCCAACACCAAATTCAAAAAGATTAGAACAAAAATAGCCGTGACAATCGCCAGCATCCATAGGGTATTTGAATGTCTCATCAGTGTTCCTTATTTAAGTCGAGAATAATAGACCGGCTCATGATCCGGTAATAAATCCGGATGAAAGATATGAAGCAAATCCGCTAGGACGATCTCCGGTTCTGTCGGCATACTCTCATAAAACGGCGTGTTCTTCATATTACAATAGATAATCCCTTTCTCCCGGAACGCACGGAAATCCGCATAACGAGGATCTTGCTCTTTCAATGCCTCATAGCTAAACGTTCCCGGGAAACTATTCACGATACGCCAGTAATCAGCATCGTCCGCTTGGTTATAGACCGTCTCGAAGTCTAATGTAACACCACCGGATCGCTCATCGTCTTTCAAGAAATAATCAGCGCCGGCATCCTTGAAAAGCTGTGCCAAGAAACTCTTTCCTCCTACGGCATACCAGTTTCCACCCCGTAACTCGCCACTAAAAACGATCGGACGTTTTTTAACCTTGCCATCCGCCGTAAGTTCCTTTAATTCATTATACCTCTTCTCAATGGCGGCAAAACGCTCATTGCCCTCTTTCTCTACCCCTAACAACAAGCCTATGAACTTGATCCATTCAGCTTGTCCCAATGGCGTAGTCTCCTTATAACCCAAATGGGGAATCAAGGGGATACCCACGTCTTTCAGCGTCTCATAGCCTCCCCGCTTGAATGGCGATACAAGGATCAAATCAGGATTCATACTCATGATAACCTCGTTATCGAAATTTCCCTCTATACCGATCTTTGCGGTTTTACCTTCTTTCAGGCGTTCGTTCATCTCTTTATTGAACAAATGCCGTGTACTGGTAATCCCAACGACCTTATCCAAAGCACCCAATTTAATAAAATTCGATAATTGCAGGGAAGTCATACAGATAACGCTTCGGATGGGAAGCTCTATCATCGTATAATCAACGGGAATCCCCGTGGGTTTCGAACCTCTTTTTACGAACGCATAATGAAACGTGGTGCTTTCCTCGTTTTGAGGATCTTGAATATCAGCCAAGACATATTGATCCGCATAGGTAAGCTTGAATCCTTGGGCGTATAAAGGCTTAACCTGCTCTTGCGAGAATGCGGATTGCTCTACGGAAGCCGTCTTCCCTATTTCTCCTTTTTCACGGATACCTGAAGTACATGATAAAGTCAATACCGATAAAAGCAAGCATCCACCCGCTATAAACTTATTCATAATCCTTGTTTAATTGACAGTTGATCATTGACAGTTACTCTCGTCCTGCTCCACGGGACAGCAACATTTATTTATGAACCGGCAGGTCTTCTGACTTACTTCCATTCTGGACGCCTTCCCGATTACGAAACCAGTGGCCAAGGTATTGTCCGAATGTTTAGAAGTTCACAGCAGCGTGGTCTGTCCGGGATTCTCACCCGGTTCCCTTTTAATCCGCCTCCCGGAAAAAGAGATAAGCGGAGCCTGTTACAGCGACAAAAGTAGTAAGAATATTTGTATACATCCGCAATTTTAAGGACTTTTGCGTTTCAAATAAAAACAGATACACATGAATCATCCTATTCACTTCGTCTCATTAGGTCCCGGTGATCCGGAATTAATTACGCTGAAAGGGCTTAAAACATTACAAAAGGCTGATATTATCTATTGTCCTGCTACACAAGGCAAGCATGGAATCATATCTCGGGCGACGGATATATTGAAAGCTATTGAGGTAGACGAATCCTTGATCCATCCGTTTATTTTGCCAATGAGTAAGGAACGGACAGATGCGTTAAACGCTTATAACGAATTGTTTCTGGATGCCCAAGCTGAATATTTGAAAGGAAAACAAATCGTGATCGTCGCCGAGGGAGACGCTGGTTTTTATTCATCTATACAATATGTATACGATAAATTCGAGGAAGCAGGAATCCCGGTAGATCGAATCGCAGGAATTCCGGCATTTATAGCGGCAGGTGCCTTGGCCGGGATACATATCGTAAAACAAGAGGAGCAAATTAATGTAATCCCCGGGACTGCGTCGTTCGATGAACTTTCGGCAAAAATAGAAAATGGAATGATCATCGTCATCATGAAATTACCGGGTTGCCAAGAGGCTATTCATACTTGTATCCGGCAGTATGCGGATAAGGCGGTTTTTCATTATTTCGAGAATGTAGGAACAGGAAAAGAATATTATACTACTGATATCGCCACTATACATTCCAAGGATTTCCCCTATTTCTCCCTACTGATTATCCAACCTCGCTAAAAGAAGAAGGCTGCCCGGAGAGTAACCAAACCCGGACAGCCCATCTTATTACGCTACATGCAATATATGCTTAAGCTGATCGATATGGAAACGAAGTGTATCCATATAAGGTTTCACTGAATTATGGTACATGATCGCTTTTGCGTGCATATCTTCCAACTCGCTTACTTTACGGTTCGCCTCACGCATTTTACAAGCGTTGTAGCGAATACCCGATACATGCCCTTTGATATCCTCGATCGCTTGGTTTCCCCGGTTGAAGATAGACTCTGCTTCTTCCGGAGCGTATACCGTATAGGCTTGGGCAACGTCATCCAGTAATGCCTGTTGATAAGAGCCGGCTATCGGGAGCAATTGATGGATCGCATGATGACATAAAGAATGAACCTCGTTTTGAAGCTTCTTCAATTCTACTTCCCACTTTGATTCACATACTTCATCCAATTGTTTGACTTCCGCTACGACACGGCCGCTAAACAATTCCACTACCATCTTTTCCCATGCTTCTGCTACCCACGATTTAGTAGCAAATGTAACCTGACTAAATCTTACTGTTGACATAACCTTAAATTTACATATTATATTGCTAATGTTATTAATCTCTTATCTATTTCAATTTATCACACTCAAACCATTTTAGCTTTCTTTTTATCGTTGTGACACCACAAAATTAATCAAATTATCATAGATGGATAATTTTAAAGACTATTTTATAATTCTTTAAGAGTGCGACAAGCAAAACGTATGATTTTTGCAAAGTTCACTTTACAAAAAGTTCAATTTCAAACCTAACAGCTATCACAAAAAGCAAGATCATCGCCATCTTCGCACAAAAATATCAAAATAACACAATCTTATTATTCCATAAAGGGGGAAAACCTTGTTCCGTATCATTTTGTTATTATAATAAATTAGATTTACTTTGTTCAAACTATATAAACTTACATAAAGCACATGAAATCGGACATTGAGATAGCAAGAGAAACAGACTTGCGTAAAATTAAGGAAGTTGCGACAACGTTAGGTATCCCTCGTGAGGAAGTACAAAATTATGGCAGGTATATTGCCAAGGTTCCTATCCATTTGATCGATAAAAAGCAAATGGACCAGCATAATTTAATTTTAGTGACCGCTATCACTCCCACTAAAGCGGGAATCGGAAAGACTACGGTTTCGATCGGTCTGGCTTTAGGGCTGAATAAAATAGGGAAGAAAGCGGTGGTCGCTTTACGTGAGCCGTCTCTTGGCCCGTGTTTCGGCATGAAAGGTGGTGCTGCCGGAGGTGGATATGCCCAAGTGCTTCCCATGGAAAACATCAACTTGCATTTTACAGGGGATTTTCATGCGGTTACTTCCGCCCACAATATGATTACCGCTTTATTGGATAACTATATTTATCAGACTCGCAACACCTGCGAGGGATTGAAGGAGATCAAATGGAAACGGGTTCTTGACGTAAACGACCGTAGCTTACGTAACATCGTATCGGGTCTAGGCGGCTCGGCGAACGGTGTCCCTACCGAGACCGGATTTGACATCACTCCCGCTTCAGAGATCATGGCGATCCTTTGCTTGGCTACGGATATAGAGGATTTGAAACGACGTGTCGGAAATATTTTATTGGGTTATACAAACGAAGATAAGCCTTTCACGGTAAATGATCTTGGCATAGCCGGAGCTATTACCGTATTGCTAAAAGACGCATTACTGCCGAACCTAGTACAAACAACGGAGAATACTCCCGCATTTGTACATGGAGGTCCTTTCGCTAATATCGCCCATGGATGTAATTCCATATTGGCCACCCAAATGGCTCTTACTTATGGAGATTATGTGATTACGGAGGCTGGTTTCGGCGCTGATCTGGGCGCGGAGAAATTCTTTAATATCAAATGTAGAAAAGCGGGGCTTTCACCGAAACTGACAGTCATCGTAGCGACTGCCCAGAGCTTGAAACTTCATGGTGGCGTTCCTGAAAAAGAAATCAAGGAACCGAATATCGAAGGATTAAAGAACGGATTCGCTAACTTAGATAAACACATTGAGAATATGAAGAGCTTCGGACAGCAAGTAATCGTGACTTTCAACCGTTTCGCTACCGATACGGACGAGGAGATCGCTTTAGTGGCTGAGCATTGCAAGGAAAAAGGGGTTGGATTCGCCATGAATAACGTTTTCTCCGAAGGAGGTGAAGGGGGTACGGAGCTTGCCCGCTTAGTGGTTGATACGATCGAAAATCATCCTTCCGCTCCTTTACAATATACATATGATCTGAATGATCCGATCCGTACGAAGGTACAAAAAGTGGCCCAGAAGATATACGGAGCCTCTTCGATTGTTTATACGACTTTGGCCGATAAAAAATTGCGTCAGATCGAAAGCTTGGGTATTTCCCATTATCCGATCTGTATCGCCAAGACTCAATATTCATTCTCTTCCGATCCGAAAGCTTATGGGGTCGCCAAGGATTTCGAACTAAAAGTACGAGATGTAATCATCAATAACGGAGCCGAGATGATCGTTGTCGTCATGGGCGAGATCATGCGTATGCCGGGGCTCCCTAAAGAGCCGCAAGCCCGAAAGATCGATATCGTGGATGGCATGATTGAGGGATTGAGTTAATAGACAGTAAAACAATTTAAATAAAAAAAGGTACGCCTCACACATTCAGTAAGGCGTACCTTTTTTATAACCACTCTCGCCCCGAAACCGGGGGGCGATCAATAAGCTCTGGCGAACAGTACCCGGCAAGCCGACGGTTTACCTGTCACCATGCACTTACCCGGAGTCTTATCACCAGCTAAAGGAATACAGCGGATCGTAGCTTTCGTCTCGTTCTTGATCAATTCTTCTGTTTCCGGGGTTCCATCCCAGTGGGCCATGATGAAGACGCCATCCTCGATCTTCTCCTTAAATTCCTCATACGTATCTACGTTTATGATGTTAGCCTCACGGTGATCGTACGCTTTCTTGAAGATATTCGCTTGGATTTCCTCCAACAGATTCTTCACGTATTCCTCAATGCCATCACAAGTGATCGTCTCCTTCTCCAAAGTATCACGGCGCATTACTTCGATCGTATTATTCTCCAAATCACGACCACCCATAGCCAAACGCACGGGAACACCTTTTAACTCGTACTCAGCGAACTTCCAGCCCGGCTTCTTGTTATCAGCGTCATCATATTTCACGGAAATGCCTAACGCTTTCAATTTAGCCACGATACCAGCGACCTTCTCGCTGATCTGCGTCAATTGCTCAGCGCTACGGTAGATCGGTACGATCACAACCTGTATCGGAGCCAAATGTGGAGGCAATACCAAACCGTTATCATCAGAGTGAGACATAATCAACGCTCCGATCAAACGTGTGGAAACACCCCAAGAAGTAGCCCAAGCATAGTCGCTCTTACCGTTCTTGTCGATGAAAGTAACGTCGAAAGCCTTACCGAAGTTCTGCCCCAAGAAATGGGAAGTTCCCGCCTGCAAAGCTTTTCCATCCTGCATCATCGCCTCGATCGTATAGGTATCCAAAGCACCGGCGAAACGCTCGCTCTCAGACTTCACGCCCTTTATTACCGGCATTGCCATATAATTCTCTGCGAAGTTCGCATAAACGTCTTGCATCTTCTTAGCTTCTATCTCCGCTTCTTCACGAGTAGCGTGAGCGGTATGGCCTTCCTGCCACAAGAACTCAGCCGTACGAAGGAACAAGCGAGTACGCATCTCCCAGCGCATCACGTTCGCCCATTGGTTGCACAAGATAGGCAGGTCACGGTAAGACTGAATCCAGTTACGGTATGTATTCCATATAATGGTCTCCGAAGTCGGGCGAATGATCAATTCCTCTTCCAGTTTAGCTGCCGGATCTACGACAACCCCCGTACCGTCATGATTTGTCTTCAAACGATAGTGAGTAACCACGGCGCACTCCTTGGCGAACCCTTCTACGTGCTCAGCTTCTTTGCTTAAGAAAGACTTCGGGATCAGCAAGGGGAAATAAGCGTTCACATGACCGGTTTCCTTGAACATATCGTCTAGGATACGTTGCATCTTCTCCCAGATAGCGTATCCGTAAGGCTTGATCACCATACAACCACGCACGGCGGAATTCTCCGCCAAATCTGCCTTAATTACCAAATCTTGGTACCACTGCGAATAGTTTACACTTCTCGGTGTAAGTTCTTTCAGCTCTTTTGCCATTTCTTTATATTTCTAAATTATACTGTTTTCCTTAATCTGAATAAGTAATGGGTTGCAAAGGTAAGAAATAATCGTATATCTTTGTAAAAACTATATATAGATAATATCATGAATATACACAAGATCACACGTTACTTACTTATGTTATGTACATTTACGTTCTTAACTCTCACGGCGAAAGGGCAAGATGGAGAGCCTTTGCGACTGGCCGTGGCAGGGGTATCCCACGGACATCTATGGGAGGTGATAAGCCGTTTGGATAGAGGCGATTTCAAGATTGTAGGAGTCGCCGAGAAAGATGATTACTTACGGGAACATAACGGTCTGCGGGATAAGCTAGATCCAAACCTGTTCTATGCGGACCTTGGCGAGATGCTGGACAAGACCCATCCGGAGGCGGTCATCGTATACGAGCCGATCTACGACCATCTTCGTGTGGTAGAGGCTTGCGCGCCGAGAGGCATACATGTTATGGTAGAAAAACCATTGGCCGTAAATAACGAACATGCTACCCGAATGGCATCGCTCGCCCGTGAGAAAAATATCTTGTTGCTTACCAACTACGAGACTACGTGGTATAATACCAACCATGAGGCATTCCGCCTTATTGACAGCGGTGCTATCGGGAAGATCGATCGTATCAACGTATACGACGGGCATCAAGGTCCCTTCGAGATCAACTGCGGAAAAGAGTTCACGGACTGGTTAACTGACCCCGTGCTGAATGGCGGCGGGGCGGTTATCGATTTTGGATGTTACGGAGCCAACTTAGCCACCCGTCTCATGAAAGATGAAAAGCCTCTTAGCGTATACGCCGTACTACGGCAGAATAAACCGAATCTTTATCCCAAGGTAGACGATGACGCGACTATTATCGTGGAATATCCTTCCGCGACCGTCCAGATCATGGGATCATGGTGTTGGCCGATGGGTAGAAAAGATATGCATATCTATGGCGACAAAGGATATATCTACCAAGATACACCTAAGGAAATGCGAATTTATACCAACGGAAAGGAGCGCCAAGAAATAGCACCTTCCTTGAACGCTCCTTATAATGATTCCTTTTATTTCTTGAAAGCCGCTGTCCGTAAAGAGATTGACGTACCTCCCACGGACCTTTCCTCGTTGGAGAATAACCTAATGGTAGTGCGGATATTGGACGCTGCCATTCAAAGCGCAAAATCTAAAGCGGTTATCCAGCTCTTTTGAGAGTTTAAAACACCTCTTTCCAATGTTTTAGATTCGTATCGATGGTATCCAAGACCTCCTTGCTTCGCCCCTCCATCATTAACTTATACATGGTTTGGGCAAAACCAAGCATTTGGGAGAACTCAATCTTGGGAGGCATCGCTAATGCGTTCGGATCGGTCATGATGTTAACCAAGGCCGGTCCGTCAGCGTTAAACACTTTCTGCAAGGTGGGGAATACATCGTCGGGGTTGATCACGTTGTAGCCCGCCATTCCCATTGAAAGGGCTACCCGGGCGAAATCCGGGTTCAACATCGTGGTCTGCCAATCCGGCAGTCCAGCCACCTCCATCTCAAGTTTTACCATTCCTAGGGAACGGTTATTAAACACGATTAATTTAATCGGCAAATGGTATTGCACGATCGTAGCAAGGTCGCCCAACAACATTGAGATACCTCCATCACCACACAACGCAACGACTTGCCTACCGGGGTAAGCCAATGCCGCCCCTATCGCTTGCGGCATGGCGTTCGCCATCGAGCCATGATTGAATGATCCCAACATCTTCCGCATACCCGTAGCTTGCAAATAGCGGGCACCCCATACACAAGTCATACCCGTATCCACGGTAAATATGGCGTCGTCCGAGCTAAGCTCGTCTACGACCGAGATCACGTACTCTGGCTGTATCTTCTCTTCTTTCCCCCGGACAGCGGCGGCAGAACGGAGATTTTCCCGAACTTTCTCATATTTAGCCAACTGTTCCCGCAAGAAACTATCATCTTCTTTCTGGTGAATCAACGGAATCAACTCATCCAAAGTATCCTTCACATCGCCACAAAGCCCCATTTGTATCTTGGCACGACGCCCCAGACGATTCGGATTGATATCCACCTGTACGATCGTGTTGCTCTCTGGCATGAATGCCTCGTATGGAAAATCGGTTCCCAACAACACCAACACCTCTGCCTCGTGCATACTATAATAGCCGGAAGGCATGCCCAATAGACCGGTCATCCCCACCTCGTTCGGATTATCGTATTGGATCTCCATCTTACCCTTGAAAGAATAGGCTACCGGAGCATTCAGTAATTTAGCCAACTGCACCAATTCCGGATGGGCATCTTTCGCCCCTATTCCACAATAAAGTGTCACTTTCTTTGCGTTATTCAACAAATCCGCTAATTCCCGGATTTCCTGTTCGGCGGGACAAACCCGTTGTCGCGTAGGAAAAGAAATGGTAGAGGACAAACCCGCTGTAGCATTCTCTGCCGCCAAGTCACCTGGAAGTCCGATCACCCCGACCCCACGTGATGAGATCGCCGCTTGCATAGCGCCTTGAAGCATCCGGGGAAATTGTTCCGGCGTAGTGGCTACTTGGTTATAATAGCTACAATCATCGAATAATTTGATCGTATTTGTCTCTTGGAAATATTCCGTACCAAACTCCCGGGAAGGGATCGTGGAAGCGATCGCCAAGACCCGTGCTCCGGATCGTTGGGCATCATACAGCCCATTAATTAAATGTACATGCCCGGGGCCACTACTACCTGCGCAACAAGCCAACTCGCCTGTCAACTGGGCCTCCGCCGCAGCGGCATAAGCCCCCGTTTCCTCATGACGGACATGAATCCACCGCAATCTGCCGTTTTTCCGAACAGCCTCGTTCACCTCATTCAGGCTATCGCCTGTCACGGCGTATATACGTCGTACGCCTGCTTTTTCCAGCGTATCCACTAACTGGTCCGCAACTTTCTTCGCCATAGTTTAAACTCTTCTTTTTATTTTATAAGAAAACTATCAAGGGCTGGAGAAAGTTTTTGGAAAGGCTGATTTTTATTTGATGCAATCCGTCAATGTTCGTAAAAAAGCGACAATCGCAGTCTCCTCTTCCTGAGATAAAGCTAAGTTCCCCAGTTCATCCTTATTTACGGTCTCGGGATATTCCGCCGGGGGGAAATCCTCTACATCCCTTACATTATGAAGCTAAATAGACACTTCACGACCCCTTCCGAGGTGATACGGGCGTATTTATCGGCAAAACCTTTTTCCGGGATATGGCATATAGTAAACATATCACCAAATGTACGATTTATTTCTCAAGATATATGAGCGATGGCCTCTATTTATGGAGAGACATCCCCATGTAGATACCGATGCAATAAGGAATTAACCAGATGAACCACACAACAATGCTAAATCTGTTGAAATGCTGCTTGGCTTTTAACGAACCTTTAAAGTAAGTCCAAATCGCCCAGATCGCATGGATTAGCATCAAGCAAATAGCGATAATTCCCGTTACGGTATGCGCCGTATCATGCAGATGGGTCAGCTGGGCGATATGCTCCATCAAGCCCGTTCCAATAGCGTCCGCATAAAGTCCTAATACAAAAAACCAAAGATGCCACGCTTTTAACTGTCCTTGGAAACGCTCGCCCCAGACCCCGATCGTATAGCATATCAAGGCGGATGATATCACACAAATGGCCGTAATCAGTAAATGAATATCAAGTTGATTGAATACCATATTTTTCCTTTTTCAAAAAGAACAGAAGCTTCCTAAAAAAGTTCAGGCTATTGGCAAAGAATTCATACATTCGCGTGTCTAAATAAAAACGACAGGGCAATCCCGTTGAAAAATATGAAACAAAATATACTCGCTCTCTATCTGATCAAGTTATCCAAATGGTTCTCGCTCGTAATGCCTATCATTGTCCTTTTCTATGAGGATCATGGGTTAGGATTGCAAGACGTATTTATTTTGAAGAGTGTCTACTCGGTCGCCGCTGTCGCTTTGGAGATTCCCTCGGGCTACCTAGCGGACGTATGGGGACGTAAGAAATGCTTGATTCTAGGTTGTATACTGTTCTTTGGTGGGTACCTATGTTATTCTTTCACCTCCACTTTCACGGCATTTCTCTTTGCCGAGATCCTGTTGGGAACCGGGCAAACCTTGGTAAACGGAGCGGATTCGGCGCTGCTCTACGATACAACCGTACGATATAAAAAAGAAGAACTTTACTTGCGGTACGAGGGACGTATCACGATGATCGGTAATTTCGCCGAGGCCATCGCCGGGATATTCGGTGGATTGCTGGCCGCTTATTCCTTGCGATTGCCGTTTTACGCCCAAGCGTTTGTCGCCTTTATCGGCATTCCGGCAGCGTTCGCCTTGCAGGAATTCAATACTAAGAGTAAGGTGCAGAACCCGGTTTCCGAGATTCTCCGCATTTTGAAATATTCCTTGGTTACGAACCGTAGGCTATGCTATAACATCATGTTCTCCGGTATCATCGGAGCCGCTACATTAACGATGGCATGGTTCGTGCAGCCCGTATTGATGAAGTTGGAAACCCCGACCTCCTATTACGGTGTCATTTGGACCGTGCTCAATCTGACGGTGGGATTGTCCGCCCTCTATTCTGATCAGGTAGAGCGGTATTTCGGGATGCGTAAATCAAACACGTTTATACTACTTATAATCGTAGGTGGATATATATCGCTCGCTTATAACCTTACTTATTGGGGATTAGCGATCTTGTTCATTTTCTATATAGTCCGGGGCTTCGCCACACCGATTTTGAAAGGTTACATTAATCAAATGACCTTCTCGGAGATGCGGGCTACGGTCTTGTCGATCCGTAACTTTGTGATCCGCTTGATATTCGCTGCCATCGCCCCATTTATAGGTTGGCTAAATGATTTCTATTCTTTACGTGTCGCCCTGTTAGTTTCCGCCGGAATTATTGCCATACCCGGAATTTTATTCTTAGTTTTGCAATTCCGTAAAGCAGATTAAAAATATAATAGCATGAAAAGACAACTTATGACCGGACTGTTTGCCGCTTTGGCTTTCACAGCGGTAGCCCAGTCGAATGAGTGGCGAGACCCCGAGGTCAACGCCGTAAACCGTGCCCCGATGCACGCCAATTTCTTCGCCTACGAGACCGCCGAGGTGGCAGCGAAGGACGCCAAGGAACAATCCCAGAACTTCATGACCTTGAACGGTCCTTGGAAATTCTTTTGGGTAAAGAACGCTGACGCTCGTCCTACCGATTTCTGGCGGACCGATTACAACGACAAAGGATGGAACAATATGCCTGTGCCCGGTGTATGGGAACTGAACGGATATGGAGATCCTCTCTACGTAAACGTTGGTTACGCTTGGCGTGAGCAATTCAAGAACAACCCGCCCGAGGTCCCTACCGTTAATAACCATGTGGGTTCCTACCGTCGTGAGATCATGGTTCCTGCCAGCTGGAACGGAAAAGAGATCATCGCCCATTTCGGCTCCGTTACCTCCAATATGTATTTGTGGGTAAACGGGAAGTACGTAGGCTATAGCGAAGATAGCAAGCTGGAAGCGGAGTTTAACTTAACTCCTTACTTGAAACCCGGACAAAAAAACCTGATCGCTTTCCAAGTATTCCGCTGGTGTGATGGCACTTATCTGGAAGACCAAGATTTCTTCCGTTACAGCGGTGTCGGACGTGATTGTTATTTATACGCCCGTAACCCAAAGCAACAGATCGCCGATATACGTGTGACTCCGGATCTGGACGCTCAATACCAAAATGGCTCGTTGGCTGTCAACCTGACCATGAAGGGTAAAGGTACGGTAGAGCTTGAACTATTGGATGCCCAGAATAAAGCTGTCGCTACCCAATCCTTGAACGCTTCCGGAAAGGTCAGCACGACGATAGAAGTCTCCTCTCCCCACAAATGGACTGCGGAGACTCCTTATCTATATACTTTACGGGCTACTTTAAAAGAGGGAGGCAAAACAATCGAAGTAATCCCTGTAAAAGTAGGCTTCCGTAAGATCGAATTAAAGAACGCCCAGATACTCGTGAATGGGCAACCGGTTCTTTTCAAGGGTGCCGACCGTCACGAGATGGATCCCGATGGCGGTTATGTCGTTTCACGTGAACGCATGATACAGGACATACAGATCATGAAGAAATTCAACTTGAACGCCGTTCGTACCTGCCACTACCCGGATGATAACTTCTGGTACGATCTTTGCGATAAATACGGTATCTATGTCGTAGCCGAGGCCAATGTAGAGTCTCACGGAATGGGATACGGCGAGGAAACGTTAGCCAAGAACCCATCTTATAAGAAAGCGCATCTGGAACGTAACCAACGTAACGTCCAACGTGGTTTCAACCATCCGAGTATAATCTTCTGGTCCTTGGGTAACGAGGCGGGATACGGTCCTAACTTCGAGGCCGCTTACGATTGGATCAAAAACGAGGATCCCAGCCGTGCCGTACAATACGAGCAGGCCGGAAAGACCGGAAAGACAGATATCTTCTGCCCGATGTATTACAACTACGAGGATTGCGCTAAATACTGCGAGGACAACTCCATGCAAAAGCCTTTGATACAATGTGAGTACGCCCATGCCATGGGTAACTCTCAAGGTGGTTTCAAGGAATATTGGGATTTGATCCGTAAATACCCGAAATATCAAGGAGGCTTCATCTGGGACTTCGTGGATCAATCCGTACGCTGGACCGGCAAGAACGGGAAAATGATCTATGCTTATGGCGGCGATTTCAATAAGTTCGACGCTAGCGATAATAACTTCTGCGATAACGGCTTGATCAGCCCGGATCGTGTTCCGAACCCGCATATGTACGAGGTGGGGTATTATTACCAAGATATCTGGACAACCCCCGGCGATCTGTCGAAAGGTGAGATCAAGGTGTACAACGAGAATTTCTTCCGTGACCTTTCCGCTTATTATCTGGAATGGGAAATGCTGAAAGGTGGCAAGGTTGTTCGTAGCGGACGTGTCGATGACCTGAAAGTAGCTCCCCAGCAAACATCAACAATCCGATTGGATCTAGGCGAGACTTGCCAATGCACGGAATGGTTGCTGAATGTATCTTATAAACTGAAGAACCGTGAGGGTTTATTACCCGCCGGACATACCGTAGCCAAGGATCAGCTGACGTTGAATCCATACAAGGCTCCATCTATGGAATTGAAAAACGTGGAGACAACCAATATCGAAACCAAGGCTCCAGTCGTACAAGATAGCGATGCGAATTACCTGATCGTGGAAGGTTGTGGTTTCCGTACCGAGTTCAATCGAGAGAATGGTTATCTGATCAAATACGAGGTAAACGGCCAAGACATGATCAAGGAAGGAGAGGCTTTGACTCCTAACTTCTGGCGCGCGCCGACAGACAATGATTTCGGAGCTGGCCTACAGAAAAAGTACGCCGCATGGAAGAATCCGGAGATGAAGCTGACTTCTCTTAACCAACGGATGGAGAACAAGCAAGTGATCGTAGAGGCCGCTTACGATATGCCGACCGTATCCGCCAAGTTGAACTTGACGTACGTGATCAATAACAAGGGTGCGATCAAGGTTACCCAGAAAATGACAGCAGACAAGAATGCCAAGGTATCCCCCATGTTCCGCTTCGGTATGCAAATGCCGATGCCGAGATCATTCGAGAATATCGAATACTACGGCCGTGGTCCCGTGGAGAATTATATCGACCGCAAGGGTAACGCCGACTTGGCTATTTACCGCCAGACCGTAGATGAGCAATTCTATTCGTATATCCGTCCGCAAGAGAATGGAACGAAATCGGATATCCGCTGGTGGAAAATGCTGAACGAGGCTGGCAACGGTATCGAGGTTGTAGCCTCTGCCCCATTCTCCGCTTCCGCTTTACATTATACGATCGAGTCTTTGGATGACGGTGCCCGGAAGGATCAAAGACACTCTCCCGAAGTAGAGGAAGCTGACTTGACAAACCTTTGTCTCGATAAGGTGCAGATGGGATTGGGCTGTGTAAATAGCTGGGGAACTATCGCACTCCCGGAATATCAAATTCCTTACGGCGACTATGAGTTCACGTTCATTCTTACTCCGGTAAAACATAGCATCGAGATCGAGTAAAACGAATCTTTTATCTAGCGAGAGATATATGAAAGAAGGGGAAAGCAATTGTTGTTTTCCCCTTCTCTCGTTTTCTATCATCACTATTCTTTAACAGCCACTACCTACAAAATTCCTAAACCGTTCCAGTCCCTTTATCAGCGAGGAACGTGGACAAGCGATATTCCAACGCATGAAACCTTCGCCTTCTGCTCCATACATCGTTCCGGCATTGAGCCATAGCTTCGCTTTCTCGATCAGCAAGTGCTCCAATTCTTCCGATGATTTACCTAACTTACGGCAATCCATCCATACGAGATAAGTGCCTTCCAACAAGGTTATCGGGAAGTCCGGCAGATATTTCCCGCAAAAATCTTTCATGTATAAGTAATTCTGCCATAAATAATCGATCAGTTGCGACAGCCATTCCTCTCCCTCATTATAGGCCGCTATGGTAGCTATTACACCAAAAGGATTCACATCGCATACCTCGTTGATATTGATTGCCCGGTCTATCTTCCGACGTAGGTTCTCATCGGAACACACGATATTGGCGATCTGTAATCCAGCTATATTGAAAGCCTTGCTAGGTGACAGGCATGTCACGGAATGCCGTAGGAATTCTTCCGAGATAGATGCGAACGGCGTAAAAGTATATTCCGGAAATACGAGTTCGCAATGTATATCATCCGATACGACTGTTAAACCATTACGGATACATATCTCGCCGATATGACTTAATTCCTCACGTGTCCATACCCTTCCAGCGGGATTATGAGGATTACACAACAACATGACCTTTACCCTCGGATCAGCGGCTTTTCTCTCCAAATCCTCATAATCAATCGTGAATGTATCATGGGCATAAGACAAAGGGTTGCGGATAATCTCACATCCGTTATTGCGGATGGATGAGAAAAAACAGTTATAAACCGGAGTCTGCACCAGTACTTTATCACCCGGCTCGGTCAACACTTTGATAACGGCGGAAATAGCCGGAACAACACCGGAGGTATAAATCATCCATTCTTTCCGTATTTGCCATCCATGCCGACGTTCAAACCAACCTGTCACCGCTTCGTAATATGCATCCGGCACTTGGGTATAACCGAAAATACCATGTTCTACACGTTGCCGTAAAGCTTCGATAATAACGGGTGCCGTACGGAAATCCATATCGGCCACCCACATCGGTAGTACATCCGTGCCCACGGCACTATCCCATTTATAAGAGTTCGTACCGGTACGAGGCACTATTTCATCGAAGTTATATCTCATATTCTTTATGCGGAAAAGCAAGTACGTTCATTCCATAGCCTCAGTTGGCAATTACCCGGAGCCTTGATGTTCTCGTCGAGGATTACCTCACCATAACTTTCGGCGGTGATACTTCCCGTACGGGGATTCTTCACGCTACGGATCGAGCTGTTGATAGTCGCCTGCACGGAACTGTATTCAAAGGCTAGATCGCAATCATCTGCCATCGTACAGTTCTCCATCATAAGATCGTGGGCGTAACAAAGCGGCTGCGTACCCGAGATCTTGCAATTTACCAAACGCAGGTTCTTCGAGTGCCACCCCAAGTACTCGCCGTTAATCTCGGAATCGTATACGGTAACATTCTCCGTATTCCAGAAAGCGTCTTTCGAATTGATGACCGCATTACGGATTTCCACGTTCTTACAATACTGGAACGAGTAGTTTCCATTTTGAGCGTAGTTCCGGATTTTAATGTTCTCGCCGTGCATAAATAAATAATCAGCATGATCTATTTGCACATTTATCAATTCCACGTTCCGGCAATGCCAAAGGGTTTCTTGAGCATTGGGTAGTTGTACGTTTTCCAGTCTGATACCGTCCATCTCCCGAAACATCTTTGGGGCTTCCACCCGTGTATCCGTCATCACTAGATTTTGGGAGTACCATAACGCGGCACGTCCACCTTCGGTAAACAGGCTATTCTTGATGGTGAAGCCATCCACGTGCCAAAACGGATATTTACCCTCAAAACGACAGCCTACGGCTATGATATTGCTACACTCTTTCAATGCCGACTCCCCGGCATGAATAACGACATTGTCTAATTGTAAATCGTGAGAGGCGAACAAAGGGCGCTCACCACTAAATTCCATATTCTTTATCTGTTGCATAATGGATCTTATTTGAAGTTTTCTACAAAGAACCGTTCAATCTTATCGAAGGGAATGACATTCATCTGATCGTACAAATCCACATGATTCGCTCCGGGTATAATTAGCAATTCCTTGTTATCACCTTTCAGTTTCTTGAAAGCATCCTCGCTGAAGTAACGTGAATGCGCTTTCTCGCCATGAATAATCAATACGGCGCTACGAATCTCGTCACTATACGAGAGTATAGGCATATTGATGAAAGATAAAGCCGAGGTCTTGTTCCATCCGCCATTCGAGTTGAGCGAACGCTTGTGGTAACCACGCTTCGTCTTGTAATAAGCGTAGTAGTCTTTCAAGAATTGGGGCGCATCGTCGGGTAACGTATCGGGTAAGCCTCCCGCAAGGGCATATGAGCCGTACTTTGCGTCAGCGGTACGCTGTTCATTGAGTTGCTTGCGCAATTCATAACGTGCGTCGGTATCCATCGCATCAAAATAGCCATTAGCGTTCACACGGCTCATATCGTACATCGTAGAGGTAACGGTCGCTTTGATACGAGTATCGATAGCCGCCGCATTAAGAGCCATGCCTCCCCATCCGCAGATACCGAGGATACCGATATGTTCCGCATCCACATCATCACGTGTCGAAAGGAAATCGACGGCCGCACAGAAATCTTCCGTATTGATGTCGGGAGAAGCTACATAACGAGGCTCTCCGCCACTCTCGCCTGTATATGACGGATCGAAAGCGATCGTCAGAAATCCACGTTCCGCCAATTCCTGCGCATATAAACCCGAGGATTGTTCCTTCACGGCACCGAACGGACCGCTAATAGCGATAGCAGGCAATTTTCCATCCGCATGCTTGGGTTTGTACATATCGGCGGCAAGCGTAATGCCATAGCGATTACGAAAAGTAACTTTACTATGGCTCACCTTGTCACTCTGTGGGAATACTTTATCCCACTCCTTAGTTAGATTCAAATTCTTGTCCATTGTATGACCGGTATTAAATTGATTGTCTGTAGCGAACAGATTTCCCGTAGCGCAAAAGCATATGGCTATTGCCGTACATAATTCTCTTAATGACTTCTTCATGTCGTTCCTTGTTTATTTTTACGATGGCAAAGATAGAAGCTCAAATAGCATCCCTTTGTAGATAAATTACGGATGTCATGACCTCAATTACAGGTTTTGCGGAATCAGCCAGAAAACCTGTAAATACACATAATCCGTAACAATGGTTATATAATCCGTAATTAGGGTTATAACTATATATGAATTATCCTCTATTTTCGCATACAAAATTATTGATTAAATACGTACGGCTATGGATAAGATACTTAACTTAGATAGTGTAGACCTATATAACAAACTATATGGCCTCGAAACCCTAAATCCGCTTGTCAGTGTCATAGATTTGAATAAAGCGACGAGTAGTGTAGATCTCATCCGCTTCAATTACGGCATCTATGCGCTGTATCTAAAACTAGAGAAAGCCTGCGATATCAAATACGGACGCCAGACATACGATTACCAAGAAGGCACGATCGTTTGCTTCGCCCCCGGGCAAACAGCGGAAACAAACCCGACCACCGATAAAGTCCAAGTAAACGCACATGGTATTCTTTTTCATCCCGATTTACTGCGTGGAACGTCACTCGGAAAGAATATAAAGAAATATACGTTCTTTTCTTACGAGGTAAACGAGGCGTTGCATCTCTCGGAAGAAGAAAGATCTATCGTGATGGATTGCCTGAAGATCATCCGTATGGAACTGGAACATGGCGTGGATAAACATAGTAAAACCTTACTTGTAAACCATATCGAACTGCTGCTTAATTATTGTATGCGTTTTTATGAAAGGCAGTTCATCACCCGAGGCAAGACAAACCGGGATGTGCTGACACGTTTCGAAAACCTGTTGGATGAGTATTTCGAAAGTACACTCGCCGAACAGGACGGATTGCCTACGGTGAAATACTTTGCCGACAAGCTTTGCCTCTCATCGAACTATTTCGGTGACATGTTCAAGAAGGAAACCGGCAAATCACCGCAGGAATACATCCAAGAGAAAGTAATCGAGCTAGCCAAAGAACGTATCTCCGGCACGGCGGACACAGTCAGCCAAATCGCATATTCCCTCGGTTTCCAATATCCGCAGCACTTCTGTCGGCTATTCAAGAAACGGGTAGGGTACACGCCAAGTGAATACCGTGCGCAGATCGGTCTATCAACGAATCTATAGAAGGCGTTCAAGAAGATGTTAGATATTAAGACTGTATATGAATGTAACCGGTGCTTGGGATGCAAGACGCTGCACCCACAAGTAAGCCTCATCAATCTAGAGAGCCCGAACCTAGAGCAAGAGGCCGTAAAGTTCGAGTTCTACGCGATCCTCTTGATAGAAGACTGCCCGGACGGTTGCTATTGTTGCGGACGTAAGTATTACGATTATTCCAACGCTACGATGGTGTTTCTTACACCCGGTGAGATTTTCCGCATGAGCGAGAATAATACGCTACCCAACAAAGGGTACCTTTTAGCGTTCCATCCCGACCTATTGTTCCACACGTCATTGGACAACCCTATTAAGAACTATACCTTCTTCGCTTATCACAAAGAAGAGGCTCTGCATCTCTCTCAACGTGAGACAGCCAAAGTTACGTGTTGTCTGGAAAACATCGAGGACGAGCTTCACCATGCCATCGATACGCACAGTGGTACCATTCTATCCCGCCACATTGAATTATTATTGGATTATTGTACACGCTATTATGAGCGACAGTTCATTACCCGGGAAAATAAGAACAAGGCTATCTTGGAGAAATTGGAAAGGCTCCTCGACGAGTATATCATTTCCGGTAAATTAGAGAACGGCCAGCTACCCACCGCCGAATATTGTACGGCAGAACTGGACCTTTCTGTCGCTTACTTCAACGACCTGTTAAGATTCGAGACCGGCAAAACACTGGAGGAATATTTTCAGTTCAAACGATTGAGCGTGGCTAAGACAATGCTACTGAAAAACGGTAATACTCCCGCTTTGGTAGCACGACAATTAGGTTATCCGAACGTACAGTATTTCAGCCTTATATTTAAGAAGATCACAGGCATCGCTCCCTGTGAATATCCATATGCGCAAAACTAAGAAACGGAAGGAATGACCTCCTTCCGTTTCTTAGAATGACATTATTTTCCTAGCTTCTTTTCCAGCATCTTCATAAAATATCCCCCGACAACCGAACGGGCTTGAAAACCTCGTTGCGTACCATCGGAAGTAAAATGCCAATCGCTTAGAGGAACACGTGAAGTCGTCTCGTTGGCGTAGTTCCAGACCGGAACCATCAGCGCATTGAAATCCTCCATCGATCCGGTCAAACAAGCGGACCATAAAATCCAGTCGGACTTCGTATAATCCTCCCGGTTATCCAACGGCAAACCATATTTATTTTGTTTTGTCTTGTAATAAGCCATTTCCGTAGCGGCAACCTCTTTTGGGAAGATATTCAAGCCCAGCAAGCGATCCCAGACCAGATTATATTTTTGGCTCCAAGTGCCCGGCTTATCGAAAGTCAGGCGGTAATGATCACCATCGTTCGCCATCTTCACCCACTTAGCGGCCATCTCACGGGCGACTTCCGTATATTGTCTAGCGATATCGGCCTTACCTAACATCTCCGCCAATTTTCCGTAGCCGGCAACTCCCATAATTGCCTTGATGGACAAGTTCGTGTTATGGGCGAAATGTCCGGCAAAATCATCCGTACAAAGTTGGTTCTTCGGATCAAGGCCTTCCTTCAACAAGTAATTCGCCCATGTAGTCAAGACCTCCCAATGTTGGGCGGCATAATCAGCATTGCCATCCACTATTGCTATAGCGGTCGCTAGCACAAGCATATTACCACTTTCTTCCACGGGCATATCGCCACCATAGGTTTGACCGTTCGCAACCGGATAGGTACCCACATCGTGAGCCGGAAAAGGTTTCTTCCATTGTCCGCTCTCGCTATAATAGAAAATGGGATTCATCATTCCCTTCAATAAATCCGTGTTGTATACTAAGAATAAGGGGGCGGAAGGATACGTAATATCCACTGTTCCGATAGAACCGTTACTGAAATTTTCTTTCGAAAGGAATAAGAGAGTCCCTTCTTTATCAGTCACCAATTTATGGGCGGCGATCGCCTGCCGATATGCGATAGCGCATAACTCGGCGTACTTCTTCCCTCCTACGGCGCTCGTCTTGCTCATCAAAGAAGAATCAAAGGAACCGCAACGTCTCATCAGATCCTCATAAGCAGCCTCCCCTTTCTCGAACGCCTGATGAATATCCACCTTTCCGTCGTGCTTCCAATAAGGCATCCGGTTGTCTTGGAAATACTGGATCGAATATAAATCATCGTAACCGATCATCAAATGTCCGGAGACGGTTTCCTTGGAGACCTTGCCGATCGGGTCCGTATAAGCGAGAACCGTCATTTGCTTGCGCATATCCGAAGAGATACTTTGCGATCCAGCCGGTAAATTACCAGTAGTCATGAAAGCTTTCTTCGTAGCATAATACTCGTCGATCGTTGCGGAGACTCCCGGTTTCTTTGGGATAGCCAAATAGAAATATCCCCAGTCAATCCGTACATCATCCCCGGTTTTCGCCAGAACCTCTTGATCGATTGTTCCTGTCTTTAGGTAAATTAAATTAGGGGTTTCCGTTTTCTCAAAAGTCACCTCTTGATCGATCGTATTCACGGCCCATTGCGGCGTGGCTTCCATATATAATTGCACGTCGTGATCTTTACCGTCGATGGAGCGGACTTGATAGGTTATATAATTAAACGGAGAAGTCATAGCCTCCAGATCATTCAGCAAGAAGGGAGCCGTGAAAATCAAGTCCAGACTTACACCACCGCACTCAAAGGTGTAGAATGTTTGCGTAGGCATCACGTTCACGGATTTCTGGATCGCTTTATCATCGAACGTATCTCCTCGTTTCACCTTCCGCATGATTCCCATATCCACATAAGCGCCTCCCCCATTGTTCCGGCAATGAGCGGCCAACACGTTACCCGTAGGCTTCAAGTTTTCCGCCACCGCTTCCGGTATCTCTTTCAGCAAATCATAGTCCAGACCATTCCCTGCCACGGCGATTTGCTTTCCATTTAGATACACCTCGATATTATCATCGTGCGAATATTGAAGGTAAAGAGCATCCTTTCGCGCATCCGAAGGCCAGTCAAACGTACGGCGTACCCAGATATCGCCCGTAGACCAAGGCGTGGAACGATTCGGATTATCTTCCGTTCCAAAAGCGGCTTTTCCCCGCTTCCAATCTTTCAGATCATAAGCCTCGGCGAACCAATCTCCGGCAGGCTGAGACATCGTATAATCGGCCTCCCATAGGCCATCCGAGGCCGTACCGATCACCGAGGTCACCTGTATATCGTCCATTCCCATGAAACGGAATGATTTACCATCTACCCGTATACTGCCCAGAAGCGGATAATCACGGCCGGTCCAATGCCGTACCGACTCATCATTCAATTGATCGGCAAACGACCATGCGCTTGTATAGGGATCGATCGTGACCAAAGGAACGGCAGGAGCACGTAAAGAGTTCTCTGCCGCCGCCGTATAGACTTCAGAAACTTTCACCTGCGTACAACTCAATAAGGCCGTACAACAAGATAAAGCCAATAAATAGTTTCTCATCCGCTTACTTTACGGTTTTATGAATGGCCTCCAATACGATCTTCTCCATGATCTTATAACCTTCCAAGGTCGGATGCACACCATCTTTCGACAGGTTAGCAGGCAATCCGTTTCGCTCATCTTTCATGGCGGAATGATAATCCACGTATGTCAAACCATTCTTATCCGCATACTCCTTGATCCATTTATTGAGCTGGATAACCTTATCGGCCGGTTGCATGCCCGGTCTCCAAGGAAAGTCATAAGCCGGCAATACGGAGCAGAAAATCACCTTGATATGATTCGCCTTCGCCAATTCCGCCATGGAGACCAAGTTCCCAAACACGTTTTCCAAGGCGATCACACCATTATTGTGAGCGATATCATTGATTCCCGCCAAGATTACCACGGCTTTCGGCTTCAAATTAATAACGTCTTGGCGAAAACGCACTAACATCTCCGAGGTTGTCTGTCCGCTGATCCCACGGTCTACGAAGTTATTCCGGATAAAGAAAGTCGAATCCGCCGGCCACCATCCGTCTGTAATGGAGTTCCCCATAAATACCACGTTCGAAGGAACTTTCACGGTCTTGTTAGCCTTCGCATAACGACCAAACTGAGCCCAATCCCCTTTCTCGGTCTGGGCAAATAACGTAGTGGTAGCCAATAAACAGCCCGCTACTAGTAAAGCTTGTTTCATGTTTTTCATATTACTTGATTATAAAATACAAACCAACGATCTTGTTTTCATCAAACAAAAGTAATCAAAATTGTCCACCCACCCATTCACACAAGAAAATATCTTATATTTGCTGTCATTGAAAAATAAAAACATCCGAATATGCTGAAAAAGATTCTTTCCAACACGATCGTACGGTTGATACTGGCCGTCTTGATCGGACTTCTGGTTGGGCTTGTCGTAAACGAGCCTGTGTTAAAAGCGGTCATGATCATAAAACAAATTACGGGACAGATTATTTTCTTCTTGGTTCCGTTGATCATTCTAGGATTCGTGGCACCATCCATCGCCCGCTTAAAAAGCAACGCATCCAAAGTCTTATTATTCGCTTTTAGTATCGCATACCTGTCATCGGTTGGCGCCGCTACCTTTGGCGCCGTTGTCGGTTACGAGTTAATACCGCATTTGCATATTCAAACCGCCTCGGAAGATCTAAAAGACATCCCTCCCATGTTGTTTAATCTAGAGATTCCGCCAGTGATGAGCGTTATGTCGGCATTGGTATTGGCCGTGATGCTGGGACTTTCTACCGCATGGGTTAAATCCGAGGAGATGGAGAGGTTGCTGGAAGCATTCCAGAACATGGTGCTTAAATTGGTAGAACGGGTCTTGATGCCGGTGTTGCCGCTTTTCATCGCCGCGAATTTCTGTGTCCTCAGTTATGAGGGGGCGATTACGAAGCAGTTGCCTATCTTTTTATCCGTCCTGTTGATTGTCATCATTTGCCATTACATCTGGTTGACCTTACTGTATGTAGTCGCATCGATTTACTCCCGGAAAAATAGCTGGGGCGTATTGAAATACTACGGACCCGCTTATTTGACAGCCTTAGGCACCATGTCATCCGCCGCCACCTTGGGCACGGCCTTGACCTGCGCCAAGAAAAGCAAGATTTTGCGAGAGGAAGTAATTGACGTGACTGTCCCCCTGTTCGCGAACATCCATCTATGCGGCTCTATCTTGACGGAAGTGTTTTTCGTATTGACCGTCTCACAAATATTATATGGAAGTATGCCGGACTTCACGACGATGCTCGTATTTATCATCTTGCTTGGTTTCTTCGCGATCGGCGCTCCCGGCGTACCGGGCGGTACGGTGCTCGCCTCATTGGGCTTGATCATCGCTATTCTAGGTTTCGACGAGGCAGGAACGGCATTATTGCTTACGATATTCGCTTTGCAAGACAGCTTCGGTACGGCTTGCAACGTGACGGGAGATGGTGCCCTTACCCTAATTACTGATACGTTCGATCAAAGGCAAACGGAAAAGGCTTCCACGGCTTTATAAGAACAAACTTCCATGGTGTCTTTTTGTAGATATGGTTGATTCTTTAAGAGTCAACCATATCTACAAAAAGACATATCACTTCCTTTTCATTCGATACTCTATGGGTGACTCCCCGGTATGCTTCTTGAAATACCGTCCCAGATAGGATTGGCTGGGAAAGTTCAAGTGATTCGTTATCTCCTGCACGGTCATTTCCGTGGTACGCAACAACACCTTTGTCTCCAATATGATATGCCGGTCTATAATGGTCTTCGCCGACTCGCCCGTCACTTGCCGGGTGATAGTGGAGAGATAACGGGGAGAGATACAAAGCTCGTTCGCATAGAAAGAGACCTCTTTCTGGTCGAGATAATGGGCATGGATGCAATTGATGAACTTATGGAACAACTCCTCCCCACGGTTGCACCCATTTTGCTGGCGGCTCGAGAAGGAGTACCTTGTCTTATCATACATATTAAGGAAGAAGCATTGCAACTGGTTTTTCACGATCATATCACGGTACACGTTATCCCGATCCATGTAAATCAGCCAAAACAGCCGGATGATCACATTTATGGTCTCCTCCTGATCGGCGGGATGCGTATAGCAAGGATTATCTTTTATGAAGCGGAAAAAGGGCGGATCCAGCCGGAATACGGCCTCGTCGAACAAGACCTTCGAAAAGGATATATATTGTACCTTGAAATCCTCGCTACTCGCGTTCAACGTCAGGATCGTATCCGGTATCAATACGATCACCGTGTTGCGCCGGATATCCCATCGGCTCAAATCGACGGATATATTCGCCGTTCCTTTATAGCAAAATAAGATCATGCCATATCCGCTCTTGTAAGGACGATCCAATAACTCCCTCAAATCGGAATCGCCTATTATGAACGACTCTCCTCTCTCTATCTCAAATGGATTCATATGTCTACTATTTTGCCCGCGAATATAAGAGATCATTAGCATATAACGGATCATTCCATCTCAAAATGAACAATCATCGCCTCATTGTGGAAACAATGGTTCGCCGATAAGCGAGTAGCTTTGCATCCGAAAATATAGGTATTAGTTAAGATGAAAAAGCAAAATCGATTGATGAAGACTGCGATCGCCTTATGGTGTATCGTAGCTGTTGGGTGTAAACAAAGCCCTGTAATCCAACAAAGTTCAGGGTATGCGACAATGACCGTATCCACTTCGGAGAAAACTTTATCCAATAATTACTCGGCGAGTATACGAGGAAAACAGGATATTGATATTTATCCGCAAGTATCCGGTTTTATTACAAAGCTTTGCGTAGCAGAAGGCGAGAGCGTAAAAAAAGGACAAGTCTTATTTATTATTGATCAAGTTCCTTATCAAGCGGCCTTAAACACCGCCATTGCGAACGTAGAGGCCGCTAAGGCATCTGTAGCGACAGCGCAACTGACCTACGAGAGTAAACAAGAATTGTATAGGAACAAAGTAGTTTCCGAGTTCGACCTAAAGACCGCCTACAACACACTACTCTCGGCAAAAGCCCAATTAGCCCAAGCGGAGGCACAAGAGGTGAACGCCCGTAACAACCTTTCTTACACGGAAGTGAAAAGCCCCTCGAACGGCGTCATCGGAACCCTGCCTTATCGTGTAGGCGCATTAGTAAGCGCAAGCCTACCCAAACCGCTCACCACGGTATCGGACAATTCCGAAATGTATGTGTATTTCTCCATGACCGAGAACCAGCTACTGGCCTTGACCCGTCAATACGGCTCGAAAGACAAAGCCTTGGAGAATATGCCCGAGATCGAGCTTCAGTTGAACGATAAATCGCTTTATCCCCAAACGGGAAAGATCGAGACGATCAGCGGCGTTATCGATCAAAACACCGGAACGGTCAGCTTGCGTGCCGCATTCCCGAACGAGGAGCAATCATTGAATAGCGGAGGCTCCGGGAATGTGATCATTCCGGTTACATACGATAACTGCGTAGTAATTCCCCAAGCCGCCACGTTCGAAATCCAAGACCGGGTATTTGTCTTCAAGGTAGTAGACGGAAAGACGCAATCCGCTCCTGTAGAAGTTACCCGTGTGAACGGAGGACAAGAGTATATCGTAAACGCCGGATTGAATAGCGGCGACGTGATCGTAGCCGAAGGCGTAGGCTTATTGCGTGAAGGAACACCGATTGAAGTAAAACAAAATTAAGCACAATGAAAGTTAGCACATTTATAGAACGCCCCGTACTCTCCGCCGTGATTTCCATCACGATTATGGTAGCGGGTATCATCGGGCTTTTCACCTTGCCCGTAGAACAATATCCGGATATCGCCCCTCCTACCGTTATGGTCAGTACGACTTACTTCGGGGCGAATGCCGAGACCATGCAGAAGAGTGTCGTAGCCCCTTTGGAAGAGGCGATCAACGGCGTGGAAGATATGACCTACATGACCTCCACGGCTACCAACTCCGGTACCGCCACGATCACGATCTATTTCCAACAAGGAACCGATCCGGACATGGCCGCCGTAAACGTACAGAACCGTGTATCGAAAGCGACCGGGCAATTGCCGGCCGAGGTTACCCAAGTAGGTGTCACGACTTCCAAGCGCCAGACCAGTATGTTACAGATCTTCTCGCTCTATAGCCCGGACGGTTCTTATGACGAGAACTTCCTCAGTAATTACATCAGCATCAACCTGAAACCAGAGATCCTTCGTATCTCCGGAGTCGGCGAGTTGATGGTTATGGGTGGCGATTACAGTATGCGTATCTGGATGAAGCCCGACGTTATGGCCCAATACAAATTGATCCCCTCGGACGTGACCTCCGTGTTGGCCGAGCAAAATATTGAGTCCGCCACGGGTTCTTTAGGCGAGAACTCGGACGAGACGTATCAGTACACCATGAAATATAGCGGTCGCCTACTTACTCCGGAGGAATTCGGCGATATCGTGATCCGCTCCACCGAGGATGGAGAGGTATTGAAGCTAAAAGAGATAGCGGACATTGAGTTAGGAAAGGAGAGTTATGCCTATATCGGACAAACAAACGGTAAGCCGGGTATCTCCTGTATGGTTTTCCAGACAGCCGGATCGAACGCCACGGAGGTGAATAATAAGATCGACGCTTTTCTTGAGGAAGCCTCGAAAGACTTCCCGAAAGGTATCGAGGTCGTAAAATTGATGAGTACGAATGATTTCTTGTACGCCTCGATCCATGAGGTTGTAAAAACCTTGATAGAGGCCATTATCCTCGTTATCCTTGTGGTATATGTCTTCTTGCAGGATATCCGTTCTACGCTGATTCCGTTGGTAGCGATCGTAGTTTCCTTGATCGGTACGTTCGCCTTTATGACGGTCGCCGGATTTAGTATTAACTTGATCACTTTATTCGCTTTGGTATTGGTGATCGGTACGGTGGTGGACGACGCAATCGTTGTCGTCGAGGCAGTCCAAGCTCGGTTCGACGTTGGATATAAGTCCTCTTATATGGCTAGTATGGACGCAATGAAAGGATTGACATCCGCCATCGTCTCTACTTCATTGGTATTTATGGGCGTGTTTATTCCGGTATCCTTCATGAGCGGTACATCCGGTACGTTCTATACGCAGTTCGGCTTGACGATGGCAGCGGCCGTAGGTATCTCTACCGTTAATGCGTTAACGTTAAGCCCGGCGCTTTGCGCTATCTTATTGAAGCCTTACATCAACGAGGACGGCACCCAAAAGAATAACTTCGCCGCCCGCTTCCGTAAGGCGTTCAACGCCGCATTCGATTCGATGATCGCGAAATATAAGCATGGGGTATTGTTCTTTATCAAACGGAGATGGCTGGCTTGGTCGCTGTTGGCATGCTCCATCGTATTACTTATCGTCTTGATGAACACGACAAAATCCAGCTTGGTACCCGATGAGGATCAAGGTACGGTTTTTGTCAACGTAAGTACGGCCTCCGGAAGCTCCTTGGCTACGACTAACAAGATCATGACGAATATCGAGCAACGGATCAACCAGATTCCACAGCTTCAATCTTATTCCAAGGTTTCCGGTTATGGTTTGCTGGCCGGACAAGGTAGCTCTTTCGGTATGTTCATCTTGAAACTAAAACATTGGGATGAGCGCCCGGACAAGGAAGATAACGTACAAGCCGTGATCGGACAGGTATATGGCCGTACGGCAGATATCAAGGACGCTACGATTTTCGCCATCGCCCCGGCCATGATCCCCGGATATGGTATGGGTAACGCATTGGAAATGCATACGCAAGACAAGGCCGGTGGAGACTTAACGACCTTCTTTAACACGACCCAGCAATATCTCGCCGCCTTGCGTGAACGGCCCGAGATCGCTACGGCTTACTCTACCTTCGATATCAAGTACCCGCAATGGCGCGTGGATGTGGACGCGGCGAAATGCAAACGGGCCGGAATCACTCCGGATGCTGTTCTATCAACCCTTTCCGGTTATTACGGAGGGCAATATGTGTCGAATATCAACCGTTTCTCGAAGGTGTATAAGGTGATGATACAGTCCGATCCTAAATATCGTCTGGATGAGGCCTCCTTGAATAATACGTTCGTACGCATGTCGAACGGCGAGATGGCACCGCTTAGTCAGTTTATCACCTTGACCAAGGTATACGGTGCCGAATCTTTAGCCCGTTTCAACATGTATAATTCGATCGCTGTCAATGCCGTACCGGCCAATGGATATAGCTCCGGGGATGCTATCAAGGCGGTAAAAGAGACAGCGGCCACTTCGCTCCCGAAAGGGTATGGCTACGACTTCGGTAGTATCACCCGTGAGGAGAACCAGCAGAGTAATACGACCATTATCATCTTCGGTATCTGTATCTTGATGATTTATTTGATCCTAAGTGCCTTGTACGAGAGTTTCCTTGTTCCTTTCGCCGTGATTCTTTCCGTACCGATGGGTTTGATGGGTAGTTTCTTGTTCGCTAAGTTCATGGGATTGGAGAATAACATTTATCTGCAAACCGGTTTGATCATGTTGATCGGATTGTTGGCGAAGACCGCCATCTTATTGACAGAGTACGCTACCCAACGCCGCCTGTCCGGTATGAGCCTGACTTCAGCCGCTCTTAGCGCGGCAAAGGTTCGTCTGCGCCCGATCTTGATGACCGCTCTTACGATGATATTCGGTTTGCTGCCATTGATCGTCTCCAACGGCGTAGGCGCTAATGGAAACCGCTCGTTGGGAACCGGTGCCGTTGGCGGTATGTTGATCGGTACATTGGCTTTGTTATTTATCGTGCCTTGCTTATTCATCACGTTCCAATACCTGCAAGAGAAACTACGCCCGATCCAATTCGAGCGTTCCCTTGATTGGCAGGTGCAAGAAGAGGTAAAAGAGGCCGCCGAAGAAAGAAAAGAATATTTAGATAGCAAGAAATAATCTATCCAATTGTATATATATAATGTATATGAAGAATAACATCATACTCTTTGCCGTAGCGACGCTAGCGTTGAATAGCTGCGGCATTTACAAGAAATACGAGCCTGTCGCCACCCTCCCGGAGAATCTATATCGGGAGGAGATAGCCCCGGCAGATACCTTCTCCATCGGGAATATCAGTTGGCGGGACCTATTCACCGATCCGGCCTTGCAATCCTTGATCGAACGGGGATTAGCCAATAATACAGATCTGCGGATCGCCCATCTAAAGGTACAAGAAGCTGAGGCGGCGTTAATGACCTCCCGCCTCTCCTACCTCCCGTCGCTCTCCCTAGATCCACAGGGCACGACAAGTAGCTTTGATAAGGCGAAAGCGTCGTGGACATACAACGTCCCGGTATCGGCCAGTTGGGAGGTCGATATCTTCGGCCGGCTGACAAACGCCAAACGACAAGCGAAAGCCGCCTTGTCGCAAAGCCAAGCGTATAGCCAAGCCGTACAAACACAACTGATCGCCAATATCGCCAATTTATATTATACCTTATTGATGCTGGACCGGCAATACGAGATCACGACAGAAACCGCCGTGAAATGGCAAGAAAGCCTTCGTACCACCCAAGCATTAATGGCAGCCGGCATGACTACCGAGGCGGCCGTATCGCAAACCGAGGCTACTTGCTACTCCATCGAGACCTCTGTTAAAGATCTGGAACAGACCATCCGGGAGACCGAGAATACGCTTGCCGTCTTATTGGGAGAGACACCTCAGGATATTGAGCGAGGAAGGTTGGAAGACCAATCCTTAACCCCGGATCTGGCTATCGGCATCCCGGTACAGATGCTCTCGAACCGTCCGGATGTACGTAGCGCCGAGTACGCATTGGCGCAAGCGTTCTACGGGGCAGCCTCCGCACGCTCCAATTTTTATCCCTCGCTACGTCTTAGCGGCAGCGCGGGATGGACAAACAGCGCAGGTAGTTACATCGTAAATCCGGGTAAACTATTACTATCGGCGGTCGGCTCCCTCACGCAACCGCTATTTAACAAAGGAGCGAATATCGCCCAATTGAAAATAGCGAAAGCGCAGCAAGAAGAGGCCAAGCTCACTTTCCAACAAACCGTGCTCAACGCCGGAAAAGAGGTGAACGACGCACTTACCCAAGCCCAGACCGCAAAGGGAAAGATCGACTTGCGTACACACCAAATCGAATCGCTTGAAGATGCCGTCCGTAGCACCCAATTGCTGATGACGCATGGAAACACCACTTATCTGGAAGTGCTCACGGCACAGCAAACCCTGCTCAGCGCCCAGCTCTCCCAAGTAACGGATCGTTTTGACGAGCTTCAAGCCACCGTAAACCTCTACCAAGCCTTAGGAGGAGGCAGACATTAAAGATAGTCCTTTCAGACTTGTATATAATTATGATTGTAACCTCCTTTTGTGCGTGACGCATAGAAGGAGGTAAAAAAATACCCGGTTTATGGTATATGCCGTAAACAATCCATCCACTATCTTTGTCATATAAATAAAAGAATCCAGAAACAACAAAATTCATTTGTATATGGCAAGAATAGCAAGACAACTGACCGACCTTGTCGGCAACACTCCCCTGTTGGAGTTCTCTAATTTCAACGCGAGCAAGGGCCTTAAAGCCCAAGTAATCGGCAAGCTGGAATATTTCAACCCGGCTGGTAGCGTAAAAGACCGCATCGCCTTGGCGATGATCGAGGACGCCGAGGCTAAAGGCTTGTTGAAACCCGGCGCTACCATTATCGAACCGACCAGCGGTAATACCGGAGTCGGACTCGCTTTTGTCTCCGCCTCGAAAGGCTACAAATTAATCCTGACCATGCCGGATACCATGAGTGCCGAGCGTCGTAATTTATTGAAAGCGTTAGGTGCCCGGCTCGTCCTCACCCCCGGGGCGGAAGGCATGAAAGGAGCCATCGCCAAAGCGGAGGAACTGCGTGACGCGACTCCCGGTTCCATCATCCTACAACAATTCGAGAATCCCGCTAACCCGGCCGTACATATCCGTACGACCGCCGAAGAGATCTGGCGTGATACGGATGGTAAAGTCGATCTGTTTGTAGCCGGCGTAGGAACCGGAGGCACGGTCAGCGGTGTCGGTGCCGGATTGAAAGCTCACAACCCGAACGTACAAATCGTAGCGGTAGAGCCTAGCGATTCACCGGTACTTTCCGGAGGCAAGCCCGGCCCGCACAAGATACAGGGCATCGGAGCCGGCTTTATCCCCAAGACCTACAACGGGGAGGTAGTTGACAAGATCCTGCAAGTAACGAACGATGACGCTATCCGTACCAGCCGCGAACTGGCCGGGAAGGAAGGGTTGCTGGTAGGAATATCTTCCGGCGCCGCTGTATACGCCGCCGTGGAACTAGCTAAACTTCCGGAGAATGAGGGAAAAACGATCGTGGCGTTGCTTCCGGACACAGGAGAAAGGTATCTCTCCACGGTTCTATATGCTTTCGAGGAATATCCTCTATAGGCTTTTATCGGTTTATCTGATGTCATAGAATCTGAGTCGAAAACACTATAGTGTTTGTGGATAAACACAATAGTATTCAGACTAAAACACTACTGTATTCGTGCACAAATACAGTAGTGTTTTTTACAGATTACAAGAGCCCTTTCGTACTCGGTAGCTCAAACCGATAAATATCTCGTCGGATCGCCATCTTGATCGAGCGGGCCAAAGCCTTGAAGATACCTTCTATCTTATGATGCTCGTTCGTACCCTCGGCACGGATATTCAAATTCATGCGGGCAGCGTCGCTCAAGCTCTTGAAGAAATGGAGGAACATCTCCGTAGGCATATCCCCTACTTTCTCACGGTGGAACTCAGCGTCCCAAACCAACCAAGGACGGCCACCGAAATCCAGCGCCACGCTACACAAGCAATCGTCCATCGGAAGGCAATACCCATAACGCTCGATCCCTCGCTTATCACCCAGCGCTTTCAGCATGGCCTCGCCAAGGGCGATCGCCGTGTCCTCTATCGTATGATGCTCATCGACTTCCAAGTCGCCTTTTACCCGTACCGTCAGGTCCGTACCGGAATGCTTACCGATCTGGTCCAACATATGATCGAAGAAACCAAGCCCGGTAGAGATCGATGTCTTTCCGGTTCCATCCAGATTCCAGTCCACATAAATATCCGTCTCCTTCGTGGCACGCCGTACGACAGCACGACGCTCGCCAGCAAACAGATACTCGGTGATTTTATCCCAATCATCCGTGATATAGGCGGGAGACAATGAAGTAGCGTAAGCCGCCAACTCACTCTCTGCTCCCTCCTCCGGGCGCAACCAGATACCTTTAGCGCCCAGATTATGGGCCAACTCCATATCCGTAAGGCGGTCTCCGATCACAAAGCTATTCTCCAGATCGTATTCACCTGTCATATATTTCGTAAGCATTCCCGTACGAGGCTTACGATTCGGAGAATTATCCTCGGGAAAGGAAGGATCGATCAATATATCATCAAACACGATCCCCTCGCCTTCCAGTGTTTTTAGGATCAAGTTATGGGCAGGCCAGAAAGTCTCCTCCGGGAAAGAGGGCGTACCCAGCCCATCTTGGTTGGAGACCATCACGAACTCGAAATCCAACCGCTCACGAATGAAATAGAGGTTACGCATCACCTTCGGGACAAACTCTAGTTTCTCCAAGCTATCCAATTGATAATCTACGGGCGGCTCTTTTACAAGCGTGCCGTCCCGATCGATAAACAACGCTCTTTTCCTCGTGCTCATAATTTCATGTTTTTCATCGCGTTCAATAAGCTATCATTCTCTTTCGGCGTACCGATCGTAATACGAAGGCAACCCCGGCATTTCTGCACGTTGCTACGGTTACGCACTACGATCCCTTTCTTCACGAGCCCATTATACATGGCATCCGCCTTGGCGACATTCACCAACAAGAAATTAGCGTCCGAAGGATATACTTGATAGGAGAAAGGAGGCTCGGACAGGATCTTCTCCAGCCGGTTACGCTCCGTGAGAATCTCGTTCATTTGGTGTTTCATGGTCGCCTCGTCGTTCAAAAGCTCCAAAGCTTTCTCCTGCGTAAGTTGGTTGACGTTATACGGATATTTGATCTTATTCAAGACTCCGATAATCTCCGGAGAGGCGAATGCCATACCCAAACGAATACCCGCCGCTCCCCACGCTTTCGACAAGGTTTGAAGAACGATCAGGTTTGGGAATCCCGATAATTCCTTTAAGAAAGAGGGATAAGCGGAGAAGTCGATATAAGCCTCATCGATCACCACGATTCCTTCATAATTCTTCAAGATCTTATAGATCGAGCCACGATCCAGACTGTTGCCACTGGGGTTATTCGGGGAACATAGGAAGATCACTTTAGTCCACTCGTCCGCCGATTCCAACACTCGGTCAGCGTCCAAGTCGAAATTCTCGTCCAAAGAGACCTTGCGGCATTCCACGTTATTTACATCCGCAGCCACCTCATACATACCATACGACGGCGAGATCGTCACCACACTATCCAACCCCGGCTCGCAAAAGGCACGGATCACCAGATCGATAGCCTCGTCGCTGCCATTGCCCAAGAAGATCGAGCTACGATCCACGCCTTTCAATACGGCCAGACGATCCTTCAATTTCCACTGCAAGGGATCGGGATAACGGTTATACGGCACATTCCACGGATTCTCATTCGCGTCCAGAAAAACGGAGGCATCCCCATGAAACTCATCACGTGCGGATGAATACGGTTTCAAATTCCAGACATTCGGTCTTACTAAATCTTTCAGGTCTTTCATATCGTGTTCAATCTAATTGTTACTGCGTTGCGGTGAGCATCCAGATGCTCGTTGGCCGCCATGGTTTGGATCGTGCTACCCAAGGCACGGATACCATCGGAAGAGATCTCTTGGAAAGTGATCTTCTTGATGAAACTATCCAAGTTTACGCCGCTATATGCCTTGGCATAACCGTTGGTCGGCAAGGTATGATTCGTGCCGGAAGCATAATCACCAGCGCTTTCCGGAGTATATGGACCCATAAAGACACTGCCGGCGTTCTCGATTCGCTCCGCGATAGCGGTGTAATCCGCTGTTTGGATAATCAAGTGCTCGGGAGCGTATTGATTCGTGAAGTCCACGACTTCCCGCGAATCTTTCAATACGATGATACGGCTGTGCGCTAACGATTTCTCGGTAATCTCCTTTCGGGGCAAACGATCGAGTTGCTCTTGGATGGCACGGGCCACGGGTTCCACGATCGTTTCCGAAGCGGTTACGAGGATCGCTTGGCTATCCACCCCATGCTCGGCCTGCGAGAGGAAATCGGCGGCGATAAAATCGGGATTCGCTGTCTCGTCCGCGATCACCTCTACCTCGGATGGTCCGGCGGGCATATCGATGGCGACTTCTTTTAGGCTTACTAATTGCTTCGCCGCCGTCACGTATTGATTACCGGGGCCAAAGATCTTATACACCTTGGGGACCGATTCCGTCCCATAGGCCATCGCCGCTATCGCTTGGATTCCTCCAGCCTTGAATATCTTACTTACGCCCGCAACCTCCGCGGCGAACAGGATAGCGGGATGTACTTTCCCTTCCCGGTTCGGTGGCGTACATAATACGATCTCCTTGCATCCGGCGATACGTGCGGGCACTGCCAACATCAATACCGTGGAAAACAAAGGCGCCGTTCCGCCCGGAATATATAAACCGACTTTCTCGATCGCTACCGCTTTCTGCCAACAAGTGACTCCCGGGGTAGTCTCCACTTTCTTTCCCTCGAAACGTTGTGAGGCATGGAACTTCTCGATATTCGCCTTTGCCGTACGAATCGCCTGTTTCAAGTCCTCAGCGACCAAGGCATCCGCTTCCCGCATCTCCTCTTCCGAGACTTGAAGGGAAGAAAGCTGCACTTTATCAAACTTTTCCTCATACGCTTTTACGGCAGTGTCACCCTGCTCGCGTACCTCGTCCAATACCGTACGGACCGTATCGAACAAGGTGGTTACATCTAATGCGGGACGTTTGATTAGTGAGCTCCATTCCTCACGTCCGGGATATTTTATAATCTCCATATTATACAATCATTTTCTCGATCGGAAGCACTAAGATACCTTCAGCCCCCAATGATTTTAGTTTACCAATAATTTCCCAGAAATGCTTCTCGGCGATCACGGATTGAACAGAGACCCATTCATCGTTTGCCAAAGGCGTTATGGTCGGGCTCTTCATACCGGGAAGCACCTCGATAATCTCATCCAGCTTTTCTTTCGGAGCGTTCAGCAACACGTACTTCTTGCCCTCGGCGACTTGAATCGCCTCGAAGCGGAATAGAAGCTCATCCAAGATCTCCAGTTTCTCTTTGGATAGATTATTGTTAGCGATCAATAAAGCCTCACAAGGAAGGACTACCTCCACTTCTCTCAATTGGTTGCTTACCAAAGTGCTACCGGAGCTTACGATATCAAAGATAGCGTCCGCCAAACCAATGCCCGGGGCGATTTCCACAGAGCCGCTGATTACATGAATATCCGCCTTCACGCCTCTCTCCTCTAAGAAAGACCGTAGGATCACGGGATAGGAAGTAGCGATCGTTTTTCCCTCAAACCATTTAGCTCCCTTATATTCCTCATCTTTGGGGATCGCTAAGGATAGACGGCACTTACTAAAGCCCAGACGCTTGATCAATTTCGCCTCTTGCCCTTTCTCCACGTACTCGTTCTCTCCGACAATACCAATATCCGCCACACCGTTAGCTACAGACTGAGGAATATCATCATCACGAAGAAATAATACCTCTACCGGAAAACCTTTTGCCGATAATAACAGAATGCGTTTGCCCCTGTTTAGTTTAATACCCGCTTCTTCAAGCAACATCATGGTCTCGTCGTACAGACGGCCTTTCGATTGTACCGCGATTCTCAACATAACTATATCTTATTTTTATATTATAAATATCAACAAAAAAAGGCTTACCGCAAAACGGCAAGCCTTTATCTTTTTATCATGAGTACATACATACCATTCAGCCCACCGAACTATCGCCCGCTGTAATGATGATGGTGATGTAATGTAGTCGTTATTTTCATTTCTTTTGTTATTTACGTCGCAAAGTTACAATAATAATTGAAAGAACAAATATTTCTGACAAAATATTATCACAATATCTATATTACTTCAATCCGTTCTTACGGAGCAACTCTTCTATCTCTTTCAAACTTATAGATTCACGCTCTGCTTTGTCGTAGATGTAGAGCAAGTTGATCTCTGTCTCATCGATGGCTACCACTACCGTAAAAGAGATAACCCTTGCCCCACCGCTTTTGCCTCGTCCTTTGGAAGAGATACGCATACGGATTTTACGAAGGCCGTTGCCGAGATCGGTCCCCAAACGAGGATTTTGTTCCAACTCGCCAAGTAGTTTTTCATAATCATCAATGAAAGAGGCATAATGCTTCCGCAAACGTTTCGCTTCCTTCTTAAAGGAGGCTAAGACTTCTATTCTATATTCCATCTCTCATTTCTTTTAAGAAATCTCTCGCTGATTGTTTCCTCCCGGCAATCATGTCTTTCAGCCCGGCATCAATCCCTGCCAAGATTTCTTCCTTGCTAATATATTCCGTTTCTTCCTCTTCGGCTTTTGTCCTAATTTTATTGTTCAGCTTTTTCAGATAGTTCTTCACACGGTTGAGCGTGTCTTTATCATCGATGCTTAACAATTCTTCGACCAAATCCATCTTTAGGCATTTTAGTTCCATTGCCGTCATACAAATACTCCTTTCTTATTAATTCGTTCTCAAGGACAAAGATAATGATTTACTTTAATACAAATGACTCGCTTGCTGCTTAATCTTATTGGAAAGCATCAAGGGGAAGTCCGGATGCGCGGTAAAAAACGCATCAACTTCTTCCCGAGCTTCCTTCGATGTATGGGCGGAAAGCAAGGAGCGAACCCAAGCGGTGGGGAAAAAGATATCGCCAGTCCGCTGTACTTCCGGCATCGCTTCCAAGGCCGGACGGATATAAGCGACCGACTCTTGTTCTCGTAGGCGATGGTTCAAATTAGCGAGAGCGGAAGAGGCCCATGGCTCCACCCTACGATTCCCGGCGATCAACAAGGAAGCGAAGACACTGTCACGTTCCGCCTTGCGGGGCGATACAGATGGGGAGATAAATTGATACTCCTTCTTCCGATCCGGATTCTGTATGCGGGATAATTGCGTAGCGATAATCTTATCCGCTTTTTCCGGCAAATGCATCGCCAGCATATAGGATAAGCCAATATAATCACTCTCGCTCAACGCACAATCTTTCGGAGCTTTCCGTTCCTGCCATAACGTATACAGACATTGTACCGCCTCCTCTGAATCCGCTATCGAACGATACAAACGAAACGCCTGCAAGCGATGTTGGGATACGGGATTCGTTGTCACGATCTTCCACAAGACCTGTTCCAACGGACGAGAATCCGACGGGAATATCCGCTGGCAATCTCCTAAATAGCTTAAAGCCATCGAGAACAATAAAGAATTAGACTCATTCGGTAAATACGCTAACATCTCTTCACGGAACCCTTGCGGAGAAATCGTTTTCCAACGAAGATTCTCATAAAGGGTAATCAGCAAAGATCCCTTCAACACCTCATCTTCCGATGAGCGAAGCACAGACCATAGACCGGAAGACTCCCCCTCTGTTATTTTAAAGAAGCCATAACCACGCCCATTTATATTCGGAAGAATGACACAATTTCCATTCGGAAGAAAACTTAATTTCATTCGGAAGGAATCAGAGTTTCCTTCGAGAGAAACCGGGATTTCTTCCGAATCCGTTCCACAGATCACCCGATAGGTTAATTCTTGCGGCCATTTTAAACCCCGGCCCAACGGATCACGCTGCTCTACGACCAACTCGCCGTCCTTAACCGAAGCCGTAATCTCCGGCATACCCTTCTGATTCACCCACACCTCACTCCAAGCGGCCAGATCCTCTTCCGTATATTTATTCAAGATACGGATCAAGCCCTCCCACGTAGCGTTCCCATACGCATAAGTAGTCAAGTACTCACGGATTCCCTGCTGGAAAGCGTCTTCTCCCAGAACACGTACCAACATCTCCATAATCACGGGAGATTTATCATAGATGATATTTCCATATACCAAACCGGCGTTCCGCAAATTATCCAAATCTTGCTTGATCGGATTCGCACCCGCCGTACGGTCTTCCGAATAAGACGCGGGAATATAATCCCGGATAAAATTCAACCGGTGATTCACGTCCGGATACAAAGGTTCTACGATACGGGAAGCGAAATAATTAGCGAAAACCTCTTTAGTCCATACATCATCAAACCATTTCATCGTTACATAATCGCCAAACCACATATGAGAGGTTTCATGTGCGATCAAGGAACTCCGACTCAATCGCTCATTTAAGGTAGGATGCTCATCCAGAAACATCCGGCGATCCGTATATAAAGTAGCACCCGTATGTTCCATACCCCCATATTGGAAACCGGGTAAGATAATCACGTCATATTTAGCGAAAGGATAAGGAATACCTGTAAAGTCTTCCTGCCATTCCAATGCGTCGAACACCTCATCGGCGATGGCTGGGCATTGAGCGATTTTCTTCGGATCTGTCTCCCGATGATAAATAGAGATATCCCGCCCGTTCCGGGAATAAACCTCCCGAGTCAGTTTACCGGCCACGAATGAGAACAGGTAGGTACTAAGCGGTTCCGTCTCCTTGAAAGAAATACGATTCCGACCGGAGACGCCCGTACTATCCGTTTGTGTGATAGCGCCATTCGCCACGGCCTGCCATGTGGAAGGAACTTCCAAGGTCAAGGTAAAAAGCGACTTCATATCCGGCTGGTCAAAACAAGGGAATACCGTACGTGCCCGGTCCGGAACCAATAACGTATACAGGAACTCATCCCGTCGATTCAAGGATTGATCCGCCGGAGTAAAAGCGATCGCTACCCGGTTCTCTCCCACCGCTACCCAATCTGAGGCAATCACGATATGCTCATCTTTCACTTCATAGGGAATATCGCCTCCGTTCAAGGTAACGGAGGTCACTTGCTCCGGTTCTCCGCGGAAATCAATAATAAGCGGCTGCTTCTCGTCTAATCGCAAGGATAACTCAGCGTTTCCTCGGATCGCCTCGTCACGAGATTCCGGGATCGAGAAGAAAAGATTATAACGGACATTTGAGAAATGCTCCTTCCGGAATTGAGCTAGCTCAAGGCTCACACCGGGCCGGGACAAACCGGCCTCATCTTGTTTAACAGAGCTACAAGCAACCAGACCGGACAGTACGCAAGCTCCGATAAATACCTTTAGATTCATATCTCGTAATTATTCTCTTAAGTATTCTGCTATACCCATAAAATTTCGTTCCAACAAATACATCTGGCTAGCCATAAAAGTGAAAAAATCTCCCCAATGCGCTCTCCGATGCAAATCCAATCCTTCCTTTGCCACATAGATACGGGCCACTTGTCGGCCATTCTCACGGACAAAACAAATATCCCAGATCAAGCCTTCGGGAAAATCCTGTTCCAAGGTCTCTTTATACCAAGTCAGGCGCTCAAACATTTCCAAACGTAAATCCTCGCTACGGTGGTTTACCTCAAGAATAACGTAAGCCCCTTGGCGGTTCGCGTCGAATTTCAACTCAACGCCCTTTACCTTCGTATCATATAATGTCCAAATTTTCTTACGCCCCCGCAAATAGGGTTGCACCTCACAAAAAGCGGCGAAGCTTTCCCAAAACTCCAATTTGAGATTCTTCAGTTCCTCCTTACTATACATTATTTATAAATGTCTTTCCTTGTTACCTTAACGATCTGTCCGAATTTGGAGAGTTTCTCCATATCCATACTCTTTGAATTACCGACTATCGCATATATCATTAAATGATCTTGTATATTCTCCTTATAAAAACGAAGGATATCCTCCATAGTCATCCGATCGATGACCTCCAGATAATCCTTGTTCGGATCGCTCTCGTACCCTTCACGCCGGAAACCGGCAATCTTCAAGGAAAGAGAGCGACTAGTAGGATATTCATTATTCACCCAATTACGAATCGTCTGCTTCACCGACTCCACCCGTTCCGGACGTTCCGGCATATCATGCACCAGATTTTCCAGCACTTCCATCGCATCGATCATCTTATCCGTCTGTGTAGCCAGTTTCATCACGAAACTAGCGGGCTTCTCCGATCGATTCAAAGGAGGATGTTTCAAACGGGCATTTACTTGATAAGCGAACGAACGAAACTCACGGATCTCCTGAAACATCAAGGATGACATATCCCCTCCGAAATAAGCGCTAAACAACCGGGAAATAGGACGATCTTCCTTAGCCTTCAACGGATCGATATACATATAGGCATAGATTATGCTTTGCGTGACATCCTCCATGTCCATGAAAAAGACAGTCGGCTTATCATACGTCATAAGATCACGGATATAGGGAGAGTTCGATGGAATACTTACCTCCTCCAATGGTAAATGCAGCTTGATCTGCCGGGCGGCCTCCTCCGTAGACAATGTACCACAATAATGCAGGTTACAAGCGACCGAACGTACCTTACTGAAGGTGTCCAGCAACATCTTTCCTTTTAGTTTCTTGATTTCAGCGAACGATAATTTGGTCAAATAACGGGATTGCTCCCCAAATTTGACTTTCTCTAACAGCATATCGGCTACGTTTTCGCTGGAATTGAACAACGATTTCTCCGTTACCTTCGCCTCGTCCACAATCTGCCGTAACTTCTTGTCATCTGGCTTGGCGTGCCGCAAGAAATCGCCGACCAAAGCCATTGTTTGGGTAAAATGCCCATCAAAACCATTCACCACCACCAGAAACTCAGAATCCGTGGAATCAAAAGTCAATGTACTACCAAGTTCCTGCAATTTACCCCGAAAGACCTCAAAAGACATCGATTCCGTCGCTACGAAAGGTAGATAAGCGGACAATTTATCAAGATCACGAAGCTCCAACTGCCCCACTCCATAAGATAGTGTCAGCGAGAATATATCATTTACGGAATTATGAGTCTTATACAACGTGACAAGCGGACGCAAGGATACGACCTCGGCGTCTTTCTCAAAATCGAGAAAATGCGGTTTCAATTCTTGTACGGGTATCTTTTCCAGACGTTCCACATAAGCGGAGGAAGCATCGGAGTTCTTCGGTATAATCGGTGAATAATCCGGCTTGGGTAAGATCGTTTTTGGATAGCGTCCGGTCTTCTTCGTGACGTACATATAATTCTCCGTAAAATATTTCTTGGCGACCTCAATCACGTCTTCTCTCGACAAGGCATCGATACGGGTAACCTCATCCAAATAATCCTGCCAGCTTTTCCCTTGAGAGAAAATACGCATCATCACCTCGGCCCTTGAGTTTATGTCTTCCAATTTGGAGGCATATTCACGTTTCTGTTCCAATTTCAAGCTTTGGAACATCTCATCGCTAAAATCCCCCTCCTTAATACGGTTGATTTGTTTCCATACTAATTTCTCGGCTGCCGCATAGGTCTGGAAAAAGAACTTTGGAAATACCAACAAGCCTAATACTCCAGCCTCATTCATACTTTGGTTAACCGCCATCGCACCCATCACCTTATGATCTACCGTCAGCTTATCCAAAAATCCCGTACCATTGGAGTTATTCAATAAAGATACGGCGATATTGAGCGCAACTTGATCCGGATGATTCGCAGGAACTCCCCGGAATCCCAATGCCATAATTTTCACGAAAGGCATAGGAATACGTACGCTCACTTTCTCCCGCCCCTCAAATGGCGGAAGCGCAACGATATCCCGGTGGGGCGGCTTCCCTTTTCGTATCCGTGAAAAAGTAGATTCCAAGATTGGCAAGACCTCCTCCGTATCGAAATCCCCGCTTAAGATCAATCCCATATTGGAAGCGACATAGTATTTCTCGAAGAACCGGCGCATCTCCGAAAGACGGGGATTCTTCAAGTTCTCCGCACTTCCGATAATCGGATACGCATACGGATGCGGATAGAAATAACGCTCTGTCAATTTCTCGATGGCGACGCTAGCCATTGTGTCCCCATACATGTTCTTTTCCTCATAGACCGTCTCCAGCTCACTCTGGAAAAGACGAAATACGGGATTTACCAAACGCTCACTATTGATCTCGGCCCATTGGGAGATATATTGCGGAGAGAATGTATTGAAATATAATGTATAGTCGTAAGAAGTCCCGGCATTCAACTTCGTACCACCGAAACGAGAGATCAACCGGTCGAACTCGTTCGGTATTACATACTCAGCGGCACGTACGCTCAGGTCGTTAATGATTTGCTGCAAATGGGCACGCATCTTGGGATCCTCGGTATCCGCCAAAGCGTCATATTTTTCGGCGATAATGTCCAGCAAGACTTTCTCGGACTCATAATCGATTGTCCCGATCTTATCCGTTCCTTTAAACATCATATGCTCGAAATAATGCGCGATACCTGTGTTAGGGGAATCTTTAGCTCCGGCTTTTACAACTACGGCTCCGAATATCTTAGGTTGGCTATGGTCCTCATTCAACCATACCGTCAAATCATTACTTAATTTATGCTCTCGTACCTGTAGAAAATCTGAGGTTGACAACAGAGATCTCATGGAATCCTTTTAAGTTTATATTATTTCACAAAGATACATTTTTCAATTGGATTAATACGCTTACATTTACAAGCAATCTTAACAAAAGGGCAAATTTAACGTAGGATTGAACCTATTTTTAAGAGTAGTGTTATATCAAAAAACGATTATTATGATAAATTTAGGTAGTTGGATGAACAAAGTCCTCACCGGATGGGGTGTAGACGAGAAAATAGCGAACACATTTGACGAGGCGATCATCGCCATCTTACTAGTGGCGGTCGCTATCGGATTAGATTATTTATGCCAAGCTATTTTTGTCGGAGGGGTACGTAGTATCGTTAAGCATACGCATTATAAATGGGATACGTTATTAATTAAACGTAAGGTCGTACATTATCTCGTACATACGATTCCCGGCATTTTAGTATATGCTTTGCTCCCGATGGCTTTTATCCGAGGAAAGGAATTATTATTCATTTCCCAGAAGATTTGTGCGGTCTATATCATATTTTCCCTGCTGTTAGCGCTCAACGGTCTTCTCTTAATGATGTTGGATTTGTTTAACCAACAGGAGAAAATGAAAAACAGGCCGATGAAAGGTTTTATACAAGTATTACAAGTGCTTGTTTTCTTCGTTGGCGGCATTGTCATTATAGCGATTCTCGTCAATAAATCCCCGGCTACCCTTTTCGCCGGATTAGGTGCGTCGGCAGCTATTCTTATGTTGGTATTTAAAGATAGCATATTAGGTTTCGTGGCGGGTATACAGCTTTCGGCGAATGATATGTTGCGCCCCGGCGACTGGATCACGATGCCTTCTGCCAACGCGAACGGTATTGTTCAAGAAATAACCCTAAACACCGTGAAAGTTCAGAACTTCGATAATACGATCTCAACAATCCCGCCTTATAATCTAGTAAATAGTTCTTTCCAAAACTGGCGCGGAATGGTTGAGTCTGGAGGACGTAGGGTTATGAAGTCCATTTATCTCGATTTGAATACGATCAAGTTCTGTACACCAGAGATGCTAGATACATTCCGCAAGGAAATTCCTTTATTAGCGGATTACCAACCGGATAAGGATGTAGTACCTACAAACTCCCAAGTATTCCGTGTATATGTAGAGCGTTATCTGACAAGTCTTCCTGTCGTAAATCAAGATTTGGATTTAATTATCAGTCAACTTCAATCCACGGAATATGGTGTTCCCATCCAGATTTATTTCTTCTCCCGAAATAAAGTATGGAAAGAATATGAACGGATCCAGTCGGATATATTCGATCATTTCTTCGCTATGATTCCTAAATTTGAATTGAAAGTATATCAATATTCAGACTAAAGTACGTGTTCGAATTATTTTTCCTATCTTCGTCTCCGGATTGTCTACTTAAAGTTTAAAATCGTATTTATGAGCAAGATACAAGAATGGGTATATAATTTATTAGTTCAAATTGGGTTGATAAGCGAAAATTCCAGTTACCTAGACAATATAGTGATCTTATTACTTATTATAGCCGTCACCGTTGGGATCGATTATAGTTGCCGGTATATTTTCCTAGGTATGTTCAAACGATTAGCGAGGAAGACGAAAAATCAACTGGACGATTTAATCGTGGATCGTAAGATCATCAATAAGATGATGCATATGATCCCGGCCATATTGATTTATATATTGTTACCATTCGCCTTCTCAGCCGAAGAGACACCGAAGATTTTAATATTGCTCCAAAAACTTTGTCAGATTTATATCATAGCGGTTTCTTTAAGGTTTATAAACGCTTCCTTAAATCTGATCCACGAGATCTATAATAAAAAAGATTCCTTTAAGAACAAGCCGTTAAAAGGCTTCATACAGATCTTGCAGGTTACGGTTTTCTTTATTGGAGTGATATTGATTATCAGTATTCTTATCAATAAATCCCCGGTTTCTTTACTGGCCGGATTGGGTGCGTCTGCCGCTATCTTGATGTTGGTCTTTAAGGATACGATCTTAGGTTTCGTTGCCGGCATCCAATTATCCGCCAATGATATGCTCCGGGCCGGGGACTGGATCACGATGAGTAAATATGGTGCGGACGGCACGGTTATCGAGGTGACATTGAACGCCGTGAAAGTAAGAAACTTTGACAATACCATTACGACCATCCCTCCTTACGCCTTAGTAAGCGACGCTTTCCAAAACTGGAGAGGTATGAGCGAATCCCCGGGCCGCCGTATCAAGCGCTCTATCAATATCGATATGAACAGCGTACATTTTTGTACCCCGGAAATGCTAGAGAAATTTCGTAAGATCTCTCTTATCACGGATTACATCGACGGAAAAGAACAGGAATTATATGAATACAATGAAGAGCATCATATCGACAGTTCCATTTGGGTGAACGGACGTAGACAAACAAATCTGGGAGTCTTCCGTGCTTATCTCGTACGTTACCTAAGAAGTCTCCCGGAGGTAAGTAAGGAATTAGTCTGCATGGTAAGGCATCTACAACCGACTGATACAGGTATTCCCATCGAACTTTATTGCTTCTCATCCAATAAGGTATGGGTCGAATATGAAGGAATCCAAGCGGATATATTCGACCATGTACTTGCGGTAATACCGGAGTTCGGACTAAGCGTATTCCAAAATGTATCCGGGGCGGATTTGAAGAATATCATCATCAAACTTCCCGCCGGCTCACAACCCTCAGAGTAAATGAATTCATTTAAGTCTTACGGCTCACTCAAGACTTAAATGTCACAACCGTTTGATAAATCTGGCGGGATTCCCCCCTACAACGGTATTAGATAGGAACACACTAAGATGTCAAAAAAATATCTTAGGTGCATCGGCCGACGATCCTAAGATACTTCAGTAATGAACCTAAGATACTTTGCCTATGAAATCAGTATCGGCGTAGCCTTACGGCACTAGTAGTGTAGGGTTGTGCCTATACTGGCGTGAGGCTATGCCGATATATGTGTTTGTCCCCTTAGAATTGGAAATAAATAAACGGCTGCACTCCCGCACTCTTAAACTGAACAACAATGAAAATCGCTATCGCCAATATAGCGGCCTGTATCAATAATGGGGAACGGGTCACGACTCCTCTCAAGGCATCCTCAGAGCGTTTAGGCATAAAATGCAATACATAACCGATTACCATCAGCGCAAACACACCTTTATATCCTGAAACGAATTGCATGAACACCTCCGGATGAAAATTCGTGAAGATCTGGCGAAGCATCTCTCCCACGGCCTTCATCGAGGTAGCCCGGAACAAGATCCATCCGAAACAAACCACATGGAAAGTAATCAGGACACCTAATACCCGTCGCCAAGGCTTCATCTCGCATCCTAAGGCCTTAAAGCTACTGAAATGCCCCATGATAAACTTATGCGCAGCCAAAGCTATACCATGTAAGGCTCCCCATAAGATGAAACTAATGGAAGCCCCATGCCATAACCCGCCTAGCAGCATCGTTATCATCAGATTCATATAGGTACGAATCTTCCCCTTCCGGTTCCCCCCTAAGGATATATACAGATAATCTTTTAACCAAGAGGAAAGAGAGATATGCCAACGACGCCAAAACTCGGTAATCGTAGCCGACTGATAGGGAGAGTCGAAGTTTATATTAAAGCGGAATCCCAACAACAGAGCGATACCGATCGCCATATCCGAATAACCCGAGAAGTCACAATAAATCTGTAGCGCATACCCATAGACACCCAATAAATTCTCCACACCCGTATAAAGCAACGGAGCGTCAAAAATACGATCCACGAAATTCATACTGATATAATCCGAGATAACCGTTTTCTTGAAAAGACCACATAAGATAAGGAACAATCCCTCACCAAACTCAGATCGCGTCACCGTAGGATTCTTATACATTTGAGGGATAAAGTCCCGGGCACGAACGATTGGTCCGGCAACCAGTTGAGGAAAGAACGATACATAGAAAACATAATCGATCCAACGGTCGAGAGGTTGGATTCGTCCCCGATAAACATCTATCACATAGCTTATACTCTGGAAGGTAAAGAAAGAGATTCCTACCGGAAGGAAGATGTTCATCTTCAGCCATTCTCCCCCGGCGGCCATAGTAAACAGTTCGCCTAGGAAATTGAAATACTTGAAATACCCCAGCATACCTAGGTTTATGCAGAGACTAAGCGTAACGAATAATTTACGTTTTAATACCGATGTCGTATGCGAGATACATTGCGCTATCAAGAAATCGGAAGTAGCCGTAAATACCAGCAGCCCGAACCAAAGTCCACTACTTTTATAATAGAAATAAAGGGAAAACAGTGTCACGTAAATAATGCGAGCCAACGTATGTTTCCTTAGCGACATATAAATCATCAGGAAACCGATAAACAAGAAGAAGAACAACCCGCTACTAAACAAGATCGGGGCATTATGATGATACGTTAGGATATCTCCCAGTTTCTCCCACGTGAATTGATGATTACTAAGCCAATCTCTAAGTATATTATATTCCATATAAGATTCTTATCGGTTATTATATGATTCCATGAACGCCCTAAACAGAAGCGTTCCTTGTTCTTGATACCCTTCTTTCGTAAAGTGAATCCGATCCCGTCCCATCAAACGAGAACTATGCCATTTGCGGCACGAGTTTTTCCCTCCTGTCGTAGTGAATAAATCCCAGCAAGCGACCTCTTCTTTCTTCGCTACATTCCGGATAGCACGGGCAGCCCGCTCGGTATTATCATTACGCACATACGTTCGCTGCTTATTGACTCGCACCCTTTTGTAACATTCCGGAGGAGTCGTCAGTAAGATCGCCGTATTCGGTAGCTCCTTCTTGACGATCGCCAAGAAAGCCTCTATCTGGCCGGAAAACTCATCGGTATTAAAACGTCTGCCGAATGTCTCGTTGGTTCCCATAGAGATGATTAGTAAGGACGGTTTTAATAAAGCCAACTGACGTATATAAGCCTCGTCCGTATAATTCACATACATCGCCCCATTCACTCCGATGGAATGGTATAAGATACCCCTGCCTCCATTCTTCAGTGTCAGGCCATAATATAAATTCGTAAAGGATGAGGCCGGTCGCAATGTATTCGTGCCCTCTTTCCGTCTCGTACTCTGCAATTGTAGAGTATCGGTCAAGCAGGAGATCCGGAAAGTGTCGGCTAATACACCGGGAACACATACGGTATCCGCACGGAATGTTTGGACCGAGTCTTTCAAAGCCCCGGCAGGAAGCATGGGCATCGACTTCTCCCCTCTATATAAAATCGCCTCATTAAACTCGTATCCGGCACCATTATTCGGAGTTATCACGACATCAAAATTAATCGAGGGGGAAACAGACTTAATCCCGATCCCACCGATCCCTATCGGGGTTTTCTGGACATGCTGAATACAACGTCCGGCAATCCAATCCTTAGCGACGGATTTGATAAAGTAATCATCCGGCTCGTTGGTCTTGCTCAACTTAAAAGGAGCGATCCAGCCTCGTCCGGCATTCCCGAACGCCTGTTGGAAAAGGCGCATGACACGACCGCTTAAATGTCCGGCTTGGATATGCGAATCCCCCAACTGGACGATCGTGATAGCCGTATCTTTCCCTGCACGCAACGAATCCAGTTCATTGAAAAAATTATTCCACGCCTTACTAGAATCCGGTAAGATCAACGTATCTTTTCCCACTTTCATAGAATAAGATAAAGGAGGCAACGCTACAGTATCCCGAACCGCCAAACTATCAAGAGATACATCCCCGTTTATTCCGGCTTTAGGTTTCGGAACAGAGAAGCCCATGATCACTCCTAAAACAACCAGACTAATTAACCACTTTCTCCGCTTCATCATAAAAATCTTTTTCTGATAATAACGCTTTCAGCAAGGCATCGGCAATCTCCCGTCCACCCCTAAAGCTTAAATGCGTATAATCCTTACTAGCCCAGTTTAATTCTACGAAACGGACCATACTGTTCTCTCCTCCCATAGCACCGAATACATTCCAGAAAGGAACCCCTGCCTTTTTAGCGGCTTGCCTTTGCGCATGCAGCAAGGCTAACACGGCCGGCATCGTCTCGAATTCCCCATCGTCTTGACGGCTTCTGTCCGACACCCCCAACATCAATATATCAGCTTCCGGAAAACAAAGTTGTATATGGTTAATGACCTTTACCATCCGGCTACTATACCATCCATAATTCATCACGCTATCGCTCACGACATTCAACCCATACTGCAAGACAATCAAGTCATACGGACGGATCTTATTCAATGCTTGGCAACGGGAGACATCCAATCGCTCCAATATCATACCCGAGTTTCCCCGAAGAGAGAAATTATCGACCACGACACCTAAATGATCCTCCATAGCGACCCCTAATGCCCGGAACTCAGGAGTATTCTTAAAAGTGAAATCCGCTTCGGTGAACATCCCTTCCAACTCGTATTGGGTTACGATCGATGTGGCGGGAAGCATCTCTTGTAGGGTATCGGCGGAAGCGTTGCAAACCAAGCGCATCTCCGTATTCTTATTCTGCTCATAAATCAGTTTCAAAGAAGAGAACGTCTGAAGCTCCGGATAACGCTTAGTCGTCTTCACATGGATGGAGGCGTTTTCCTCGTTTGCCTCGAACATCATCCCAGATAAAGTATATCCATGCTCATGATCTGTCAGCATAGACCAAGTAGTCCATCCGGAGGCACGTTGCTCCACGGTTGGACGGAACTGTGCCGCTACGGATGTGACCGGTACAAAACCAACACCCCGCCCCCCAAATTCCTTCTGCATCCCGGAACGGAAATCGGCCACCATAATATCTCCTTCGATAAAAGAATCTCCAAGGAAGGCCACACGTACCGGACGATTCAATTCCCGCCTGTTTTTTAAGGCGGCGAAGAATCGTTGCAAACCGATATGTCCAAGAGAATAGTCCTCGATATGAGCCCCCAGCGAATCCGCCCCTTGAACAGCATAGACCGCTTTGTATAACGAATCACGAAGGGCCAAAGCCGCAGAATCTATTCCGGCGGAACGCATGATAGAATCCCTTAATGCTACCGAATCTACTTGAAGGGTGTCCGCTTGTTCCAATTGTTGTTTCAAAGAATCCAAGGAGAGCTTTTCCTCTTTCACCTTGAAATCCGATAAAAGATCTACCTTTTTGATCTTATACCCGAACAATGTATCCGGAAGGCTATATAAACCAAAGCTCATCAACAACGTCAGCGACAGTAACGCTAACACTCTACCCAAATTATTATCTTTGTTCATCTAACTTTTGCTTATAAGGGGACAAAGATAGACAAGTTTACCTACCCGGAAATAATCTTCGGACAAAAAATAACCTTAAATTATCCGTTCAGGGTGGATCATCCCTTAAACGTAAGTTGAGACAAAAAGAGATGCAATAACGAAGGCTCCAGCAGCATTGGGAAAATCAATCCATAAATAGCCCCGTAGAAATGGGCATTATGATTTATGTTATCTCCTGTTTGTTTCGCCATATACTGGCAATAGGCCAGATATAGCAAGCCGAATACGATTCCGGGGACAGGCAGCACGGCGAAAAACAAGATCTTTCCCCAAGGATCAAGGAATATAGAGGTAAATAGAACCGCCGATACCGCTCCAGACGCACCGATAGAGACATAATACGGATCATTACGTCGTTTTATCAAATCATAAAGCGAAGCCACGATCATTCCCCCGAAAAAAAGAGCCAGATAAGCCCCATTGCCGAATCCCATATATCGAAACGTTCGTTCAATATAGAGACCAAATGACCAGAACGTGAACATATTCACTAGCAAATGTGTCATATCCGCATGGATAAATCCATGTGTCACGATACGATAATATTCATGATTCCGGATCGTACGATATGGGATAAACGCTAATTTCATAAATAACTCCCTATTACTAAAACAGATAAAAGAGAGAATCACTGTTATTCCAATAATCAAATAAGTAATCATATATTCTATTATTTTTCTGATGAGCCACAAAGCAAAGCATAAATTCCGGTTTATACAAATATCAGGTATATATTATCTAAGCCAAAGGAAAAACAAGAATCCCCAAAGAAAAACAGATAACAGTAAAACCAAAGGCTTCAAAACTTTATCGCAAAAATAGCTCCTTACTTTCTTTCGATCAGGAATATTTTCCACTGCGATAACACGATTCACCTTATTCGTCCTATCAAAATAGGAAGAATATAGAATCAATATATAAAAACCGAATATTTGCAAAAGAAATAGGATGGAGACTAATGGCTTTTCATATCTTTTCTGTTTCTCTTCTATTTTGAATTGCTTTAAATCAATCTCTTTTATAACCCGAATCAATGTTTTCTTTTCTTCCAATATTAAAGAATCTAGATTCTCTGAAAAAGAAGAATCTAGACTTTTTAAATTCTCATAGTACCGGACCATACTATCAATTCTATTTCTTTCTGTATTCAAAGAACTCAATTTCATACTTTCAGCAGTCATATCTATATATGATATAGAAAAAGGGAAAAGTAAGAAAGCTAAAGACAACACATTACCACTAATAACAACAAATGTTTTATTCAAGCCTCTGTTTAGTTCCTTCCAAAAAATATTTGTCAAAAAGAACACACTAAGCTGTATAATACAAGCAATACATAAAGTACGTATGGTATACCCCACTAATTGCAGCCAATTCTCCATCGCTTCTACATCTACAGTAATACCAAAGAGGGTCACCGCATAAATCAATGTTATAACCATCATTAATCTATGTTCTTTCTTTAATCCAAGTACCAGATCAAACATTCTTTCCCACATACTATCCTTATATTTTTTCGCCAAAGATACAAAGATTGCTTTAAGCACATGGTATATAATAAAAAAGTGGATAAGCCTTTTCTCATATCCACTTTTTTATTTGTTACTTGAATAAGAAGCTACTTCTTGCTATCGATTACCAATAACGGAGTATCGGTGTGGAATAACATTTTTCTCGCAATCGAAGGATTGAACATTCGGGCTAGGATATTACGGCGATATGTGCTTAGGGCTATAACATCAATTTGTTTATCACGAACAAATTTCTCGATGGCTAACAGCAAGTCACCATCGGCAAGCACCGTATGGGAAATATGGGCATGTGGATATTGTTTCTTGAAATATTCACGGACGCCTGTCAAACGAATCTCATTCCATTCATCTTTGCTGGTAGAGATATTGAATAGATGAATATTAAAATCAAAACCTTTGATGATTTCCATGAACTCGTCGAAAGCAACCAAATCTCTCTGGTTAAACGATGTAGCGAAAGCGATATTCTTAGCGTCTCTCAAATCCGTGAAAGGAACATTCTCCGGTATCGCCAATACAGGAACCCGGTTTACCTCGATTACCTCTCCGGTCACGCTACCGATCAGATCCATATCTTTTTGGCTCTTACCTCTCGTTCCCATCACGATCAATGTCGGATGATACTCCTTGCTATAGGCGATGATCTCCTCTTCCGGCAAGCCTTCACGTAATACATAATCGTATTTTACCTTTGGCAATTCGCCAGAGGACATCTTCCGGTTGATATGCGTACAAATATTCTCCATATCGATACGGACACGTTGTAAGATATGCTGTACGGATTCCTCCTCATTTACTTGGTAAGCTAATGTATCTCCCATCGGGATAGCAGATGGAAAATAGGGGCTGAAATAGGCGTGCATGATCATCACCTCCGCACCTACCGCATGAGCGTAATTAATTCCCAACTCACAAGCCTTGGCGGAATAATCCGAGAAATCAATCGGGATCAGCACTTTCTTGACCGCATTAACCTTCGCTTCTTCCTCCTTTGGTTCCTCAAACCACTTATTGTCTTCAATAATGCGTAAAGCATGCGGTAAATCACTCTCCTTAATACGCACACGTACTCCTGCCGAAACGACGGGCTGGATCTGGTTTACATTATGTATATAGACCTCTATGCCTTCTGTTTCGAGGATTGTCTTGAGAATCTGGGCTTTCTCGAACGTGTGGATAGCCAATGTCACTAATTTATCTTCCATACTCAATACATTTTTATAGATGAAACAATCGGGATTTATGAATTGTTGAATATAAAAAAATCCCAAAGCGTTCTTTCATTTAGCTATGGGATTTTTTATACGAATGAATTTCTCTTACGCTTTCTGTGCTTCGGCATCCTGACTCTCGGCCAGTATCTGCAAAGCACGCTCGAAAATAGTCGTATCATCTAAAACAACCAACCCTCCGTCTGGACCGGGCTCGATATGGAAACCACAACTCCGTCCATCTTGAAAATTATGTCCACCGAAATAGTTACGAACTGTCTCTACCTTTAATCCCAGCTCATCGGCGATGCGTTGTGTACTTCCGTCAGGTAACGAATCTTTAATTCTTCTCAGTTCGTTAAATGTAATCGTCTTTGTCATGGCTTTCTTATTTTGAAGGTTAATACTTTTGTTTAATATTATGGCACTAACTTAGTCATTTAATAGCATTGAAACAAATTATTATTGAGAAAATCAGCTGAAAACAAATATGCTTTACGACATACTCAACCAAACTCTCTTATCTAAAGCATGATACCAATTGCTCATTAAATAGAGCTATTAAAAGGATGGTCAACCAAATCGCATAGGTGATCAAACGTTTCCGGGTATCCGAGTAAATGGCCTCCGGACGTACCCAAGAATCTACCGGAATCAATTTAGGCCTTATATAGAGGTATAACAGATATACAAGATACCCGAATAGCAGACCGGATAAAGCTCCCGGAATAATATCCGTGATAAAATGCACTCCTAAATAAATACGAGTATAGGAAGTCAAAATCGCCCAAAAGAAAATAGTCCATCCAAATAGCTTATTCCGGAAGATCAGCGCCATCAAGGTAGCGAAACCGAAAGCGTTCGCCGCATGGCTGGAGATAAATCCATACATACCTCCCCGATAACCGAACACCACCTTTACCTGATCCATAAAATCAGGGTGATGAGTCGGACGGAAACGGGTGAAGATGGGCTTACAAACATGCGAAGCGAACTGGTCGCATAGCGTGATCGTCAAGACTATGGCCAATAAGATCAACAACCACTCCTTCCAGTTCTTCTTATAGCACAATACCACCAATATAAAAAAGGCTAACGGTAGCCAAACCGCCTTGCCTGAATAGATCCACATAAAGCGATCTAAAAAAGCGGAGTCGCTACCGTTAAGCATAAAGAACGCATCACGTTCCCAAACCAATAATTGTTCTAGCATGTATCAGATTTTTTCTATGTCTTTACTAGGCATCCATCCTACGTTCCCATCCTCAAGCTCGATCTCGCTCCATTCGCCGAGCGTACTCTTCACGGTCACGTTCGTTCCCTCATGTAATACGAAAAGATCCGTACCGCTAGCGTCGGGCGAGCTTTTCACCGTAACGGTCGGGGCGAATACGATGGCATGTTTACGGTTTATCATCTCATCCTTCTGGTCGCTGGCGAATATATTGGCAAAAACAACCATGATAATAAATAGGACACCCAAATAGAAACCGATCTTCTTCAAGCGTACCCAACGGGAGAAAAAGAACAAGATCAAGCAACCGATAAACAACAGGAAGCACACGATACCTGTCTTCGCCCAAGAGTCTGCGGATCCGAGATTCTCCACGCTCTTAAACCATTTGACCAAGAAGAAATCACCAACCGGCTCAATCTTATCGATCGTCTTCTGACGGGCCATCTGTAAATTGAAGCGAGCATCGCTATCACCCGGATCCAGCAGAAGACAACGTTCGTAGTTCAATATAGCCGGAGCGATCTTACCCGCCTTATAATAGGCATTTCCCAAATTATAATAAACGGCGGCAGACTCACCATTGCTCTTCAAGATTCCCTCATATAGCTCGATCGCCTTCGCGTAATCTTCTTTCGTGTAAGCGACCTCGGCCTCCTTCAAGGCGGTATCTTGCGCATAAGCAGATCCTATCAGACATAGAGTCAATAAGAAAAACAATACCTTTCTTAAATTTATAGTCATCTTCATCTTCTTACTTTTTAATTGTATTCTCCATTTTACCAATAGCGTCTACCGTCAGCTCATACAGCTTATCCATAGCGTCTGACGCTTGGGACGGAGCGTAACGAGCGAACTCACAAGTATTCAAGATATCCATGAACTCATTCGTCAAGGATTCGTCTACACCGTATTTAGCCAATTCTGTCTCTACGTTATCCTTGGTCAGATCGGATTGCGGGATACTCAGCTTATCGCTCAAATAGCCCCACAACGCACGCAGCACCTCGTCGTAGAATTCTTCCTTCTTATTCTCTTTCATCAGCTTGCCAGCGTTCTTCAGACGTCTAACCGCCATCTTGTTCGCCTTCTTGGTACGAACCAAGGCGATGTCGGCGTTTTCCTTCACCTGCTTACGATAAATAAAGAAGAATACGATAAACAAGATAGCCGGTACGATATAGCAAAGATAATACATAAAGGAACCGAAGAAAATACCATCACCTCCCTCGATAAAGGAGAAACCTTTCGTCTTCAAGTAACGGATATCCTTGCCTAAGTATTTCACGCTCTCTTTATTACTGAAGTTCGATACGACCGGGGAAGAACCGCTACCGCCCTTACCTTGCTCCACATGCAACTTATAAGGCTCGGACTTGATGGTCTTATAGGAACCGGACTTGATATCGAAATAGGAGAAAGCGATCGCCGGGATCTCGAAATCACCTGCGTAACGGGGTATCGCCATATATTCGATCGTCTTGCTTCCACTGACACCGGCAGTCGTGGTCTTGATGTCCATCTCTACTTTTGGGTCGTAGACATCGAAATCGTTCGGGAAAACCACTTCCGGGTTCTTCACCAACTTCACGTTTCCGTTACCCGTGATTTTCACCTTTATGGTTACAGCCTCGTCTGTCTTGACGTTGTTCGAGCTGATATTAGCCGTCATGGAGAACGTACCTACGGCACCGGAGAAAGAAGCGGGCTTACCGGAGGGCAAAGGCTTCACGTCGATAGTAACCGGAGAGGTGGTCAACACCTTGCTCACATCCCGATACGAGTCGAAGAAGCTATCGAAGATGCTACCGCCGCCCGCTTGTTGCATACGGACACGCACCACGGCATCATACTTTCCACCTTCGATCGTGATCTTACCGGAACGTTGGGGATACAGGATCACCTGACGCATCACGGCCGACTGGTAGTTACGCCCGTTGTAGTTTTCCAAGGTCAGTTGTTTCTCTTGCGGCAACTCAACCTCTTGTACCAAGAAACCCTCGAACTCCGGATATTTCAATCCCGTAATCGAGAAATTTTCCAAGGAATAGACCTTGAAAGTCACCAAGAAACCTTCTTGCTCGAACACGCTTCGTTTGGATACGTCCATCTTCACGAACAGCCGATCGTTAGAGATCGCCCCGCTCGCCGTCGTTGTCTCCGCCTCTTGCTTACCCGCCTTATCCGCCGGAAGCACCTTGATGGCCAAGCCATTCGATGTATAATTAGAGCCGTTCACCTTGATCGTTGCCGGAGCTATATTAAACGTACCTTCCTTCTTCGGCATCAAGACATACGTATACGTAACGGTTGTCTCGCTGGTACTCTTCCCGTTCACCCAGCTACTGCTATAGGAGGTGGATTGGGAGGGACCCATTAATACGTCAAAGTCTGGCATCTCCTGCACTCTCAAATCCTTGCCTTCGGCATTGACGGTGAAAGTTAAGCGAAACTGCTCTCCCATTACCACCGCTTGGGGCGCCGAGGCCTTGAAGGTCACATCCGCGGCCTTTGTCGCCACCCCAACCGTTAACATCAGGATGAATAAGAAAATTAATTTCCTCATTGTGTATCTCATTTTTTCGTTAATTATCCAGTTTACCACTCCTTCTCGGTCTTCCGGCGTTGTTGCTGTTGCATCTGCGCCTTCTTCACTTTCTCTTGAGTGTCTTTCTCGTCTTGCAGGAAGGCATCCAACATCTGCTGGGCATTGTCCTTGCTCATTTGCTCGTTGGATTGCTGTTGCTCTTGGGTCTTATCCTGTTTCTGGTCGTCTTGCGGCTGTTGTTGTTGCTGTTGCTGCTGATCGTCCTTCTGATCCTTGTTCTCCTGCTTGTCGTCGTTCTGTTGATCTTGGCTCTGATCCTGATTCTGCTGATCCGACAGCAGTTTTTGGGCCAAGGCCAAGTTATAACGGGTCTCGTCATCTTTCGGGTTCAAGCGAAGCGATTGCTTATACACCTCCACGGCCTTGCCGTAATCCTTGTTCTGCATGAAGATATTTCCCATGTTATGATACACCTCCGACAAGCGTGCCTTCCCTTCCGGCGTAGCCACCATCTTCTCCCCTTGCCCGGCGATCAATTGATATTGCTCGGCGGCCTCGGGGAACTTGCCTTGCTTGTATAGGGAGTTTCCCAGATTATAGGTTCCTTCCGTAGAGCGGGGATTCACCTCCAAGCTCTTGCGATAAGCGATCTCGGACTCGGTGTATTTCTCGCTCTCATAAAGTTTATTCCCCTCACGCACGTTCTTCCGTTCCGCTTTCTGAGCAGAGACCGCCCCGGCACTGAGCGCCAAGACCGATACCCATATCATAGATTTATATATACGTCTCATCACTTCGTCGAATTAAGAGAATAATTTTACTTTCCTAAATATACGGTTCTTACGATCCAAGGTCATGAAATCGGCGATCAAGAGGAACAAAGCTATCCAAGCGAAAATCTGGAACTGCTCGTCATACTCGGAATAGACCTTGCTATCCAGCTCCGTCTTGTTCATTTTCTCGATTTCTTTCTGAAGGGCTTTCAGGGCGGAGTTCGTATTGTCCGCACGTACGTACATACCGTTTCCGGCGGCGGCGATCTCTTGACCCATCTGCTCGTTCAGCTTCGTGATCACCACGTTTCCATCCTTATCCTTCATATAATTATTGCTTCCTTGGATGGGGATCGGAGAACCTTTCGGATCACCCATTCCCACGATGTTCACGTGGATGCCCTTCTCGGCGGCGGCTTTGGCGGCACCGATAGCGTCGTCCTCATGGTTCTCGCCGTCGGTGATCAAGATGATCGCCTTATCGGTCGTCTCGTCCGGGGTAAAGGAACGGGCGGCCAAATTGATGGCGGCACCGATCGCCGTACCTTGCGTAGAGACCATCGACGGGTTGATAGAGGACAAGAACATCTTGGCGGAGATATAATCCGAGGTGATCGGCAACTGCGTGAAAGCGTCGCCGGCGAACACGATCAAACCTACCTTATCATTCGTAAAGCCGTCCGTCAATCGGGATAGCATCTGTTTGGCTTTATCCAAACGGTTGGGCGACACGTCCTCGGCCAACATGGAGTTGGATACGTCCAGACACACCATGATCTCTACTCCCTGACGCTTCACCGTCTCCAGTTTCGAGCCGAATTGAGGCCCCGCTATAATAAAGATAACCATGGTAATGGCTCCGAACAACAGCCAAAACTTCAGATGCTGGCGCTTGGTCGATACCTCGGGCATCAACTCGGCCAACAACGTAGGGTTACCGTATTTCTTTATCGCTTTCTTCTTCACGATCATGGCGTACACGTAGAACGCCACCAACGCCGGAAGGAGAAAAAGCAAATATAAAAAGTCCGGATGCGCAAATCGAAACATAAGCCTTTTATCTTTATGGTATATTTCTCAACAATGTATTTCTCAATAAGATCTCCACCAGCAACAAGACGAACACCAGCAAGGCCCAGTTCTTATACTCCTCCTGCTTCTTGCTGTACTCCTGTACGCTGATCTTGGTCTTCTCCATCTGGTCGATCTCGGAATAGATCTCCTTCAGGCTGGCGTTGTCCGTAGCACGGAAATATTGCCCGCCCGTGGTAGAGGCGATCTGCTTCAACGTAGCCTCGTCGATCTCTACCGGTATATTCTGGTACTGCACGCCGAAAGCGGTCTGGAACGGATACGGCGCCATGCCTTTCGTTCCGACTCCGATCGTATAGACACGCACGCCGAACGTCTTGGCGATCTCGGCGGCGGTAACCGGAGCGATCTCGCCGGCGTTGTTCGAACCATCGGTCAGAAGGATGATCACCTTCGACTTAGCGTGGCTGTCCTTGATACGGCTCACGGCATTCGCCAAGCCCAACCCGATAGCCGTTCCGTCTTGGATCATACCGCTTTGGATATCCTTGAAGAGATTCAGCAAGACCGTATGATCGGTTGTCAACGGGCATTGCGTAAAGCTCTCGGCAGAAAAGACCACGAGACCGATGTTATCGTTCGGACGGCCGTTGATGAACGACGCGGCCACATCCTTCGCCGCCTCCAAGCGGTTCGGTTTCAAGTCTTGCGCCAGCATACTACCCGAGATATCCATCGCCAACATGATATCGATACCTTCCGTGGAAGAATTGGACCAACTATTCGTGGATTGCGGACGGGCCAAGATCACGATCAGCAACGCTACCGCTACCATACGCAACACGAAAGGCACGTGACGCAAGTACACGATCCATGATGTCGCTCCCGGCGCCTCGAACGCCTCCGACGAGGAGACCTGCAAGCTGGCCTGACTCTTGCTCAGCTTGTAGACGTACCATCCGATCATCGGAATGAGCAACAACAATAAATATAAATAATTAGGATTCGCAAATACCATCTCTTAATCCTTTAAATTAGTTGTATCGTTCGTAGATTCGGGCTCTTGCATCTCCTCCACCTTCGTCTGGTTCACGAACAAATACGCATTCATCATACTCAAATCATTCTCATCCGGCAGCGGGTTCATCTTGGCGAATTTCACGAAGTCGGCCAATTGCAGAATCTGCCTCAAGTTATCGTACACGCTCTGCGCCTCAGAGTTCTTGCGGATCAGCTCCAAGATCTCACCGGAAGTCATCTCCATGGCATTGATACCGAAACGTTCCTCGATATACTTACGCAGCGTATCCGTGATCAAGGTGTAATACTCCTTGCTTCGTCCTTGCTGCCAGAGTTTCTGTTGCTTGATCTCGTCCAGTTCCTTGATAGCCTGCTCGTGAGGCGGAAGTTTCGGCTCCTCTTTCTTGAATGGGATCAACGACTTCTTCGCACGGATCCGTTTCACGATATAGGCGATCACGCAAATCAAGAACAGGGCCAGCAAGATCCCGTAAATGATCGGATAATAATCGGCCCATACGAAAGGCGGCTTCCATACGGTCTTGATGTCGTTGAACTCCTCCGGCTTGTCCGCGTTCACGGGAATCGTGGAGACCTTCAAGGCGACTTGGTTGGAATATACGGTATCCACCCCGTCTATCACCTTCAACGGAGGTAACAGATAGAGTGACGAATCAAACGAGGTAATCAATACATCCTGCTTGATAACGAGCCGGTCGTTCTCGATCTCCGTGGAGTCCGCCTTGGAGAGATTCAACACCTCCACACCCGTCATCAAGGTATCGTTCGGGATCACGATCTGCACAGGGCGATCCTTATCCGCCGTTACCGTAAGGTGCAAGGTAGTCTGCTCTCCGATCAATATGGCGGCCGAGTCGATAGCGACATCGATCAACGGCCTTTGCGCATATGCCCTTCCCCCCACGAGGGAAGCGGCGGCGACCAGAAACAGGATACTTTTCTTTATCAATTTCATCTGCTTGCTTTAATTACGTTTGTCAAAAAGAGCAATCAATGCTTTCACATAATCATCCTCGGTACGGACAGAGACGGAGTCTACACGGCATTTCTTGAACGTATCGCTCATCTTCGCCTGCCGTTTCTCCCACCATTCCTTATAGGCCGCACGCACACGGGCGGAGGAACTGTCTATCCATTGCTCCTTCCCGGTCTCGGCGTCCTTGATCTTCATAAGGCCTACGGCGGGAAGCTCGGTCTCACGACGGTCGTACACCTGAATGGCTACCATGTCATGCTTGCGGTTGGCCACCGTCAAGGCGTCCTTGAAACCCTCCTTGTCAATAAAATCGGAGATGAGGAAAGCCGTGCAACGCTTCTTGATGGCGTTGGTCAAGTATTTCAACACTTGGCTGATATCCGTTCTTGTCTCCTCGGGATGGAAATCGATCAGCTCCCGGATAATATAGAGGATATGTTTCTTTCCTTTCTGGGGCGGGATAAACTTCTCGATCTTGTCCGAGAAGAACACCACGCCGATCTTATCGTTGTTCTGTATCGCCGAGAAAGCCAAGGTAGCGGCGATCTCGGTGATCACCTCCTTCTTCATGACGTTGACGGAGCCAAAGTCACGGCTACCGGACACGTCGATCAGCAGCATCACCGTCAGCTCACGCTCCTCCTCGAACACCTTGACGTAGGGGCGGACGTAGCGGGCGGTGACGTTCCAGTCGATATCCCGGATATCATCGCCGTATTGATATTCCCTTACCTCGCTGAACGCCATACCACGGCCCTTGAAAGCCGAATGGTACTGGCCGGCGAAGATGTTACGGGAAAGACCACGGGTCTTTATCTCGATACGGCGGACCTTTTTTAATAATTCACTTGTCTCCACTTGGTAATTGAAAATTGAAAATGAAAAATTGAAAATTTATTGTTGGTAATTGAAGGTTGAGAATTGAAAATTGGCTTGTCTCTTTCGATTAATTTTCAATTTTCAATTCTTAATTTTCAATTCTCAAGGAACTTCTACTTTATTTAGTATCTCGCTGATTACCTCCTCTGAAGTCAAGTTGTTCGCCTCGGCCTCATAACTCAAGCCGATACGATGGCGCATCACGTCGTGGCATACCGCACGGATATCCTCCGGGATCACATAGCCCCTACGCTTGATGAAAGCGTACGCGCGGGCGGCCAACGCCAAGTTGATAGACGCACGAGGGGAAGCGCCGAAAGAGATCATGCTCGCCAAGTTCGGCAAACCAGCCTCAGCCGGGAAACGGGTAGCGAAGACGATATCCACGATGTAACGCTCGATCTTCTCGTCCAAATAAACCTCACGAACCACGTTACGGGCGTCGAGGATCTCCTCTTTCGTCAAGATCGGCTTGATCTCCGGACGTTCTCCGGATATATTCTGGCGTATGATTAATTTCTCTTCCTCCTTCTTCGGATAATTGATGATCACCTTCAACATGAAACGGTCTACCTGCGCCTCAGGTAACGGGTACGTACCCTCCTGCTCGATCGGGTTCTGGGTAGCCATTACCAAGAAAGGCTTCGGCAACTTGTAGGTATGCTCGCTGATCGTGACCTGACGCTCTTGCATGGCCTCCAACAAGGCACTCTGTACTTTCGCCGGGGCACGGTTGATCTCGTCCGCTAACACAAAATTAGCGAAGATCGGGCCTTGCTTTACCTGAAACTCTTCGCTTTTCTGACTGTAAATCATCGTACCGATCACATCGGCCGGAAGTAAGTCCGGGGTGAACTGGATTCGGCTGTATTTAGCGTCGATCAACGACGACAATGTTTTAATGGCAAGTGTCTTAGCCAAACCCGGCACACCTTCCAACAGGATATGTCCGTCCGAAAGCAAACCGATCAACAAAGATTCAACCAAATGCTTTTGTCCGACGATTACTTTGTCCATACCCATCGTAATCATGTTCACAAACGAGCTTTTACTTTCAATTCGCTCATTCAACTCACGAATGTCTACTGTCTGACTCATAAGATTTATTCTATTATATTGTTATTATATTGTCCCAATTTTACGTTGATTTTTTAGGATGCACAAAATTAGAAATGTTAAATTCGTATCCTTCACTTTTGCAGTTAAATAATACTAACCAACACTTCCTTGTTTTGTTTTATTTTACTTAAAAAAGGGAGATTTCTCTTACTTCCCGGCAAGTATCTCTGTTTGTAGGGCAGCGGCTTTCTCCCGCGACTCACGGCTCTTGGCATCGATGCCATACGATTCCGGAGCGGGTATCTCGATCACGGTACCGATCGGGACGTTGTTCGGGTCTTTTATAACAGCCTTATTATGTTGGTAAATATATACCCAGAATAATTTATTGCCATAATATTCCAAGGCGATCACGGTGAGGCGGTCGCCATGCTTGATCTTCACCTGCCCCAATGGTTTGGACGCCGGTTCCACATAAGGCTCCGGTTCCGTATGCGGGGTCTTCTCCGCTACCGAGTCCGGATGAAGCATCCAAGCTGATTCTTGAACCGTGTCCTTGACCGTATCCTTGGCTTCCGTTACCACCTCCTCTCGGACAGGCGCCGGTTTCCAATTATTTCTTCCCAGATAGAAGAATACAGAGATTACGATTATCAAAAAGGCGACGATCATTAATACTCCCTTGTCCTCCGGCTTCTTAGAGGCTCGCTCTTCCGGTCTCTTTGGTATGGGAGATGGCTCCGCAGCCGGTTCCGGTTCCAATTCAAGTTCCGGTTCAGATACCGATGACGGCTCCGGATCAAACGCTTGCTCTGGCTCAGGCAATGGTTCAGGTTCAGGTTCTAGTATCGGTTCGGGCTTCTCTTTGGGCTGAGTATTTGCCAAAGGGATTTCCTTATCCGGCATTACCTCCTCCACGGACTCGTCTTCCGTTTCCTTCTCCTCTACGGACTCATCCATGTCCGAGAAATCCACGTTCTCGTTGATCTCTGTCGTCTCAAAGATAGAGAAAGGCTTGTTTACCTGTTCCCGCAGGTCTTTATCCGGCAGGAAAGAGAATTTATAATGTTCGGGGATCAAGAAACGTTCACCGGTATTCACGTGGATACTCTCCCGCTTCTCCACAGAGATAATCTTGAAAGTACCCAAGCCCTTTACTTTTACGATCTTATCCGTATAGACCCCTTCGGATACCACCGAGATAAAATCTCTCAAGAAACGCTCTACCTCTCCTCTGTCCTTGCCGGTACGCTCCGATAATAAACCGGCTAAATCTTGTATATTCAGCCGGTTATTCATGATCTCCCAATTCCTTTAAACGATTCTTCACGGTCGTTCCGGGTTTGAATACGGGAACTAATTTAGGGGGAACCAGATATCGCTTCCCGTTCGCGGGATTCACGGAAATACGTTCCGCCTTCTTTTTCACCTCGAACTGGCCGAAGCCTTGCAGATAGATCGTATCGTTATCCACTAATTTCGAACTTACGACGGAACTGAGCGCAGAAAGCATGTCGGATACCTCCTTCGAGGTCCAATCCATGCGATTCGCCAATTCCGTTATAAGTTCCTTGTTTTTCATATCTAATTCCATAACAGTTCGTGCTGCTATATTAGTTATTTTTTCGTTAACCGACAAATATATTGACAGTTTTTACATCAATTCAACACTTTACCATACAGATCAAACGCTTGTGCGTCAATCACCTTTACTTGGTAAAAGCTACCCGGACTCAAGGGAGTATCCTTGGAAATCAATATTTCCGGATCTACCTCGGGCGAGTCGTATTGCGTACGTCCCACGTAGAAATCCTCCTCCTCCCGGTCTACGATCACTCGGAAGGTCTGCCCTACTTTCGAGGCGTTCACGTCGGCGGAGATGCCTTCTTGCACACGCATCAAGTAATCCAGTCGGTCTTGCTTCACCTCCTGCGGGATCTCGTCTTTATAATGCTGATAGGCATAGGTACCCTCCTCATGGCTATAGGCGAAAGCGCCCATACGCTCGAAGCGGATATCTTTCACGAAGCGGATCAACTCCTCGAAATCCTGTTCCGTCTCGCCGGGATGACCCACCATCAAGGTGGTGCGTAGATGGATGCCCGGCACTTCCCGGCGCATACGCTCCAGCAGCTCATACGTCTCGGCCTTCGTGATATTGCGGCGCATCATCCTCAACATCGGGTCGCTGATATGCTGGAGGGCGATGTCCATATACTTGCAAACGTTATCACGCTCACGCATCACCGGCAACAGGTCATAGGGGAAATGAGACGGATACCCGTAATGCAAACGAATCCACTCCACGCCCGGGATGTCGGATACCCGCTCCACCAGTTCTGGCAAGGCCATTCGCTTATAGCGATCGAGGCCATAAAACGTAAGATCTTGGGCGATCATCTGGAATTCTTTTACGCCTTGCGCGACCAAGCCACGAACCTCGTCTACGATCTCGTCCATCGGACGGGATTGATAAGCCCCGGTTATGATCGGGATCGAACAGTAGGAGCAGGTACGGTTGCATCCCTCCCCGATCTTCACGTAAGCGTAGTGTCTCGGGGTGGTGAGCACACGATCCGTAGCCAGCTCTTGATGGTACGACTTGCCCAGATCGGAGATCAACTCCTTCCAATTGAATTTCCCGTAGAAACGATCTACCTCGGGAAGTTCCTTCTCCAGATCTTTCAAGAAACGTTCCGACAAGCAGCCCATCACGAAGAGCTTCCCGATCCGTCCTTTTTGTTTTTGTTCGCCCAGTTCTAAGATCATATTGATAGATTCCTCTTGGGCGTCGCCGATGAAACCACAGGTATTCACTACCACGATCTCGCCATTGATCTTATGGGGATCATGCTCTACCGTATAGCCATTGACAACGAATTGGCGCATAAGTTGCTCCGAGTCCACTAGGTTTTTCGAACACCCCAGCGTAATAATATCTACTTTATTTTTTCTCATTCTCCAAATAACGAATTGACAAACTCACGTTTGCGGAATACTTGCAAATCCTCCATCCCCTCGCCGAGTCCGATATATTTCACGGGGATACGGAAATGGTCGGAGATACCGATCACGACACCCCCCTTGGCTGTACCGTCCAGTTTGGTCACGGCCAAGGCGTTCACCTCGGTGGCGGCGGTAAATTGTTTCGCTTGCTCGAAAGCGTTCTGCCCGGTAGAGCCGTCCAATACCAACAAGATCTCGTGGGGGGCGTCCGGGATCACCTTCTTCATCACGTTCTTAATCTTGGTAAGCTCGTTCATCAAGTTGATCTTGTTATGCAGACGTCCGGCGGTATCGATAATCACCACGTCGGCATCGTTCGCCTTGGCGGAGCTCAGCGTATCGAAAGCCACGGAAGCAGGGTCCGAGCCCATGTTCTGCTTCACGATAGGTACGCCTACCCGCTCGCTCCAGATCACCAGTTGCTCCACGGCGGCGGCACGGAACGTATCGGCGGCGCCCAGATAGACCTTCTTGCCGGCTTTCTTGAACTGGTAGGCCAGCTTACCGATCGTGGTCGTCTTACCCACCCCGTTCACGCCTACGACCATGATCACGTAGGGTTTCTTGCCCTCCGGAAGCGCAAATCCCTCGGCATCCTCCGTATTGTTCTCCGTCAGCAAGCTAGCGATCTCGTCACGCAGCAGGGTGGTCAATTCTTGGGTGGTGACATACTTGTCACGGGCCACACGCTTCTCGATACGGTCGATGATTTTCAACGTGGTATCTACACCGACATCCGAGGTAATCAGTACTTCCTCCAAATTATCCAACACATCGTCGTCCACCTTACTCTTACCGGCGATCGCCTTGGTAATCTTGGAGAAAACACTTTCTTTTGTCTTCGACAGACCTTTATCCAAGGTTTCCTTCTTGTCTTTACTGAAAAAGCTAAAAATACCCATATTTATTTTGTTTCTGTTTTTATTTACTTCAAATCACACTTATCAAGTAGTTTCCGGATCTCCTTAACGGACATAGACTCAATCTCGCTCTTATCATACATCGTCACAAGATAAATTGTTCCTTCATCAACGCTGACAAGTACCGTAAAAGTTATCACCCGAGCTCCCCCTCTCTTGCCATGTGATTTCGAACGGATGGACATCCGGACCTTACGGAGGCCACCTCCCAAATCCGTTCCCGACAAAGGGTTCTCCAGCAGTTCGTCCCTCAACCTTAGGATATCTTCTTTCAACGACTTATATCGTTTCGCCAAATATTTCACCTCCTTAGCGAAGGGCGGTAATGCCTCAATCTTATAACTCATTCAATAGATCCTCCAATGGGCGAGAGGTTATTTTTCCCGCCTTCAAGTCTTTTACGCTCTGGAAAGCCTCTTCCAGCACCTCCCGCTCGCTTCGCTTGGCAGGCGAGAAGGTCTTCTCTTTTAAGTTCCGCAAGAGCGATAAAGCCTTACGCATAAGCTCCTCATTATCCAAGATACTCATGGCTTCTTCCATGTATGTATATTTCAACTCATTCGCTGTCATGGTCATATTCCTCCCTTTGCTTGTTTTTAATCCATCCTGTTCTTATAATCCTCATAGCCGAACGTACGGTACACCACCAGCTGGTCGTCCTTGCTCCAAAGGGCCAAGGAAGGGTGCGGTATGCCGTTGAACATATTCGTCTTCACGATCGTGTAGTGGATCATATCCTCGAAAATCAGCTTGTCGCCGATCGCCAAAGGCTTATCGAACGACCAATCCCCCATATAATCACCGCTCAAACAGCTATTTCCCCCGATCCGGTAGGTAGGTTTCCCCTCCACGGCATCCGTAGCGAAACGGATAGCCGGTTTGTAGGGCATCTCCAAGCAATCCGGCATATGGCAGGTGAACGAGGCGTCGATAATCGCCGTCTTGATACCGTGGTTCTCCACGATATCCACCACGGTTGTCAGCAAGAACCCGGTCTGCCAAGCGAAGGCGCTACCCGGCTCCATGATCAACTCCAAGTTCGGATATCTCTCCTTAAAGCCTTTCAGTAAAGCGATTAAATGCTCCACGTCGTAATCCTTACGGGTCATCAAATGACCGCCTCCCATATTCAGCCACTTAACGTGAGGCAGGAAACGGCCAAAACGCCTCTCCACCTCGGCCAGCGTCCGCTCCAGATCATAGGAAGTGGACTCGCACAAGGTATGGAAGTGCAGCCCCTCGATACCCTCCGGCAACGTGTCTCCCAGCAAGTCGCCGGTCACCCCCATCCGGGAACCCGGAGCACAAGGATTATACAAGTCCGTCTCCACGTCCGAGTATTCCGGATTGATCCGCAACCCACAAGACACCCGGTTACCATCCGCCCGCACCATCGGGTAAAAACGATGGAACTGAGAGAGCGAGTTGAACGTAACGTGACTACTGTATCTCAAGATCAACGGGAAATCAGCCTCCGTATAAGCCGGGGAATAGGTATGCGCCGGACTTCCCATTTCCTCGAAGGCCAACTGGGCCTCAAATTTAGAACTTGCTGTCGAAAAAGGAATGTACTCACGTACGATCGGGAACGCTTTCCATAAAGCGAAAGCCTTAAAAGCCAATATGATATTCACTCCCGCACGTTCTTTTACGCTCTTGATCAAGGACAGGTTGTTTCTCAGTAATTTCTCCTCCATCACATAGCAAGGCGAGGGTATCTTGTTGATGTCTATCATGCTGTATCTCAATATTTCATATTAACATGCAAATATAAGAAAAACATTCTGATATTACAACTATTATCGGGGTAATTCATTGAATATGTCGCAGAAAAAAGACAGTTGTGTTAACTTGCGAATACTACTGTGTTCGTAGACAAATACTATAGTACTTGGGCACAAGCACTATAGTATTTCTGGGTTCTTTTCATTCTCTTTTTAATCGAAAAAAAAGAAAGGAGGCATCTTGCCTCTATTCTTTATATTTTTATTATAATATCTATTTATATCTTATATGATGCGAAAGTGAGTTCGAAAGCCCATTCGAAAATAAACCTTTCCTTTTCTGCCAATCATTAAAATCCAACGACTTAGCTTCAAAAAGCAGTGTTCGATTCGGCATTCGAAAATGAATTCGAGCAAAAACGCACTTAGCCTAACACGCTGAGTTTGGCAAACTTAAGCAAAAGTCGCCTTTCTCCGAAATTCTTGAAGGCGACCGTCACTTTCGCATCACCTCCCTCACCTTCCATCGAGACGATCTCGCCATCGCCGAAACGGTCGTGATTGACCTTCTGGCCCACCCTCAAAACAGAGGCATCCGTGGCCGGAGCCGCCGAAAAGGACGATTCCATCGTGTTTTTTAACTTCGTAAGATGCCCTTGACGCTGTGCCGCTTGCTTCACCGGCGACACGAAATCATCCTCAACCGCCCACCTATAGCGTTCACGGGCCGAGGCGAATGCATCTGAAGCGCCGGCATCCGAAGGCATATCCAGATACTTAGCGTCTATATCCTTCAAGAAACGGCTGGGCGTACACATATCCGTCTTCCCGTTACGATAGCGGCTCTTCGCATAGCTCAATACGCAATTTTGCTCCGCACGGGTAATCGCCACGTAGAACAAACGACGCTCCTCCTCTACCGCTCTCGGGTTATCTTTCGATAGGGACGAGGGGAATAGGTCTTCCTCCAAGCCTACCACGAAAACATTCGTGAATTCCAATCCCTTGGCGGCATGTACGGTCATCATCGTGACCTTATCGGAGTTTTCCTCTTTATCGTTATCTTGATCGGTGAGCAAGGATACCTCCGCCAAAAAGTCGGACATGGCGACTTGCTCCATGCCCTCCTCACGCCGGATCTCGCAAAACTCGGCGATACCTTTCAGCAACTCCTGCAAGTTCTCTTGCTTGCTCACGCCCTCTACGGAACGGTCTTGAAACAGGTCGGAAACGATGCCGCTACGCTTCACCACCAAGGTAGCCAATTCCTCTGCGGAGAGTTTTTTATTCTCTTCAATGAAAACTTCAATCAAACTACGGAAATCGCTCAGTTTCTTAGCTGTACCGTTATTTATCGGTAGCGAATATTCTAAGGGGGCTTGAAGCACGGTCCATAGACTTACCCCGTATTCGGTAGCGGCACCGACAAGCTTACCTACCGTCGTATCCCCGATTCCCCGGGTGGGATAATTGATGATTCGCTTCAAGGCCTCCTCGTCGTGCGGGTTCACGATCAGGCGGAAGTAAGAGATCACGTCCTTGATCTCTTTCCGCTGGTAAAAAGACAAACCGCCGTAAATCTTGTAAGGGATGCCCCGCTTTCGCAACGCCTCTTCCAAGATACGGGACTGGGCGTTGGTACGATACAGGATAGCGAAATCGGCATACGAGAATTTCCCTAATATCCCGTGCATCTCGTTGATTCGGGCGGCTACGGTGTAGCCCTCCTCATAATCGGAGTACGAGGTGAAAACACTCACCTTGTTGCCCGCCTCCTTCTCGGAATAGACCGTTTTGGGTATCTGACGTGTATTCTTGTCGATCAAGCTATTGGCGGCGTTCACGATATTCTGGGTGGAACGGTAATTCCGTTCCAGCTTGAAGATACGGCAACCGGTATAAAGATTCTTGAATTGCAGGATATTATCTATATTAGCGCCTCGGAAAGAATAGATGCTCTGGGCGTCATCCCCTACCACGCAGATATGGCCGTGTCTCTCGCAAAGCCGTTGCACGATCAAGTGTTGGGCGAAGTTCGTATCTTGATACTCATCCACCAATACATACCGGAAGAAGTTCCGGTATTTCTCCAAGACGGCCGGATGATCCCGGAACAGGATATTGGTTTGCAGCAACAAGTCGTCGAAATCCATGGCTCCCGCTTGCAGGCAACGGCTCTGGTAACGTTTGTAGATTTCCCGGAGCAAGGGGACCTTGGCGTTCATATCGCTTTCCACGAGCTCTTTATTTTGCTCGTAGGCCGTATAAGTTATCAAGGAGTTCTTCGCGTTGGAGATCCGGCTCTGCACCATTCCTAGGCGGTACACCTTATCGTCCAATTGCATTTCCTTGATGATGGATTTCAGTAAGCTCTTGGAATCAGTGGCGTCATAAATCGTGAAATTGGAAGGATAACCGATATGCTCCGCCTCGTTCCGTAAAATACGGGAGAAGATGGAATGGAACGTTCCCATCCATAGCCGACGGGCCGTTTGGTCACCGGTGATGGCCGCAATACGCTCTTTCATCTCCCGGGCCGCCTTATTGGTAAAGGTCAGCGCCAAGATACTATAGGGAGGCAATCCCAATTGCAATAAATAAGCGATCTTATAGGTCAGTACCCTTGTCTTACCGGAGCCAGCCCCGGCCACGACCAAGGATGGCCCCTCATTGTAAACCACCGCTTCCCGCTGGCTCTCATTCAGTTGATTCAAATACTCTTCCACATTCATCCGTTTTAGGGATACAAAATTAGGGAAAATAAGCGATTCCACATAAAAAAGTTGGGCAGGTCGCCGATAATATATACATTTGCCTACATATAATCAGTAGTATTAACCAAAACAAGGGACTATGGGAAATTGGGAGAGACAACAGACAATGAGGAAAGAACGGGACAAGGTCCGAAGGGAGACTTTAGGGAAGTTCTTTTTTGACTTGGCTAAATTAATGTTTACGACGATGGTATTAGGAGAAATGCTCCTATTAGCAAAAGACATCGGCGACATTAATAATTGGGGTATGTTAAATATAGGGATTTTAGGTACTTACCTATTAGCCCGAGTTGGAAATAGAATATTAAAATAATATGATCATGATAAAAGATTTAAATGGATTGACAGTGTTGATGCTCGTTGTTACCATTTTAGCCGCTATCTTCTTAGCTTGGCTTTACACAAAGCCCGGCAAGAAATGGTTGGATGAGTTATGATACCGTAGGTGGTGTGCCATATTGTGGATCATGGCACACCATCTTCTTTATTTAGCGTCCAACAGATCATCATTCCTTATGCTCCTCCCCGCCTTCTTCACGCTCGCTTTTAAATCACCGATCCGGTAGCTAATGGCGATGCCGAAACCACGGCTAAACATACGCTCGGTCTGCCGGATATGAAAGTCCGGATATCGCTCGTTAATCTGTATCGTCTTATGATCTCCCAGAAAATCTTGCGCCCGCAGCGTACAAGTCAATTTATCCTTCAAGAAGCTCTTTACCACACTCAAGCCGTAAAAATAAAAGCCGTACGAGTCCATCCCCACATTCGGCTCGGAACGCACGTACCCACCCGACAGGACAAAACGCCACCCGTACTTAAACTTCTGCGAGAAATCGACAAAAGCAGAGCCACAAAAGCCGGAATTACGCACATCCGTATCGTAAACCTCATTCCCCTCCTGCGCCCGTAAATCCAGATAATGCAACATGCTGTTCAGCGACACGCTTGTCCGGGGCGAAGGATTATAGCTTAGATAAAGGTTTCCTCCCGCTGCTTTCACGTCCACGAGATTATCATACGTACTATTCACCACATTCGCCGAATCAATGAACAGATACTCATCAATCACCCCTTTTCCCAAGGTGCAGAGCACGGAAGCCTGCACATTCAATTTCGTTCCGTAATAACTGTATGACGCCGAAAGACGATGATGTTTCTCCGATACCAATCCCGGATTTCCATACGAGATAGAGGTCCCAGACACGAACACCGTAGGATTCAAATAGCTGATATTCGGGCGACGTAAACGTAAGTTGTAAGCCAAGCGAAACAAATTCCGGTCGTCCAAGCGGAAAGCGGAGGTCCAAGAAGGAACCCAATCCGTTACACGATAATTAAAATCCTTGCCTTCGCCTTGTTTATAAGTCACGTCCTGCCAAGTATGTTCCATACGAATGCCCGGGTTCAAGCTCCATTTACCATACTTAAATCCATATCCCGCATAGGCGGAGCATATATTCTGCACATGCCGATATTCCACCAAAGGCTGTAAATCTGCGGGTAACCAGACACCCTCATCCAACTCCTTTACCTCCGAAGTAGCGTGGCTCGTACTGCTACGCCGAATCAGCTTCAAACCTCCCTCGATGGAATGTATACTTGTAAAAGGATTCACGTAATCAAGCTGGGCCGTATGCTCATGGGTGCGGGCATGACTGATTTGCCGGGTATAATCGGCCTCCTGTTGGGGTAACGAGACATTACCCATCTTATCCTTATCGTAAAACACGCTATAGATATCGTTCGGGATATAATCATACTGATAGGAAAGCGTTAGCATCTCTTCCTTATTTCGTTTGAATAAACGCTGATAATCCGCTTTTAAGGAAGCGCTACCCCATTCGTTCTTTTTACTCATATCCTCGTTATAAGCATAGATTTCTTTCCCCTCTTTATCAAGCCTGCTATAATGGCTATTCCAAATAGAGTTGCTATTTCCGATATTCAAGTTTCCGGACAAGGAGATTAAATTCAATGTATCGATCTCGAAACTGCCTTCCAGACTTCCATAATGAGCCGGATATTTCACGTCTACGTCCGAGAGCATCCGGAGCTTCCCACCGTCTTCCGACTGAGTACGGAGATAATCTGACTCGCTCTCGGATGACTGTTGGCTAAACGTATAATTTCCGGAAAGCGATAATCGGCCATATTTCAGCGTAGCGAAACCACCGACACTCTTAAATAAGTTCATCACCGTAGTGTTTATACTCGCGTTATATCCCTCGAACTCCGCTCCTTTCGTCACGATATTCAAGATTCCGCTGACACCCTCCGCATCGTAACGGGCACCGGGATCTGTTATCACCTCCACTTTCTTGATCATGCTGGCGGGGATACTACGCAAGACCTCCTTGGGATTATTGGAGAACATATTCGAGGGACGCCCATTCATATAAATCTTAAAACTGGATTGTCCGTTTACCTTCACGTTATCCTCGCCATCCACGGTCACTAGAGGGACTTTCCGCAACATCTCCAGCAAAGTATAGGTTCGGGAATCCGGGTCCTCGGCGATACTGTAAGTAGTCTTATCCGCCTCTGCCTTTATCAAGGGTTTCACGGCGACAATGTTTATCTCGGGCAAGTCCTCGTTCAAATACAATGAATCGGGAGAGACGAGTTGGGCGGTCAACGTCGAGTTCCAGTTTCCCACAAGCCCTATCAAGGTCATCATCATCAGAAATCTTTTCATATCTGTATCTTATTTGATTTGTTTTCGGGCAAAAGTAGAGGCAACAGACAACGACAACGTAAATAATCGCCGGATAAGTAGCTGACATTTCCATGACATTTCCATGACATCCGGTCATTTAGCTGGATTTATGTCTATTTCATCCCGAATCCTATCGAAAAGGATACTTTCCTTCTATAATATTTAGTACCTTCGAACGTTCTTTTTATGTTAATTCTAATCTAGCGAATAATGAATACACGACTATCGGCCAATCTATCTGTTTTGGGTACCTCCTTAATGCTGATTCTCTCGTTCAGCTTCGGTTTCCATAGTTATACGGAAGCTAAGAAAACGATCGTGACAGACTTGAACCAAGCGTTGCAACAAACGATCCTGCAAAATTTCCACCTATGGATGAGCCAAGATTCCATACACACCTATGCCAATCTATCCAAGCTTTTCGGCAATCCGGTATCCATAGAAAGTTATAACAAGGACTTTTCCGACGCATTGAGTTATACGCCCGACAAGAAGAAAACGGGAATCGTGATCCACGTACTCAATAAAGATCCTCAAACCGAAAACGCTCCCGCTAATGCCAACAAGAAACTCAACGAATATTATATCGCCAGCGATACGATTATCTGGGCATCATCCATAGCGAACAGCCCCAATACTGCCACGGATCATATCGGGATCTCATTCCAAGGGTACGCCAATTGCTCCACCCTTGCGGTTATCGGGCTATCGGACAAATCTTTGCCCGGCCTATTCCTCGGGCTTGCCTTTTTATCCGCTACCCTGCCCCTATTGCTTAAACGTTATAGAAAGGAGTTGATAATGCCTCAGCCTATCCATCCGGGAAAGACCATCTCTTTCGGTAATTTGAACCTTTCTTGCGAGACCGCCTCCTTCTATAAGGAGAATGAGGAGAAACTAAAACTCACCCCTCAGCAATATGCCTTGATGGAGATGTTTTTCCTATCGCCTACGCATATCTTGAACCGCTCGGATATCTGCGAAAGTTTATGGCCGGGAAAGATCAACGCCGACGAGACCTTAAACACCTTGATCCGAAGGCTACGGCCTTTAGTGGAGGAAAACAGTAACCTAAAGATCACGACAGACAGAGGACGAGCTTATGCGCTTGAAATAAAAAAGAGCGACCATCTCTGATCGCTCTTTCCTTTTTATCTAGATAGAATTAATATCTTCCACCATCCCGGTTAGAACCATAACCGCCACCTCTGTTAGAGCCATAGCCACCGCCTCTGTTGGAACCGTAACCGCCACCTCTGTTGTTATTGAAACGACCACCTCTGTCGCCTCTATCCTCTCTAGGTCTGGCTTCTGTTATATTGATGACTTTGCCGTCATAACTTGCTTGGTTTAACTCCTCGATAGCCTTTTTAGCTAGCTCATCATCGCTCAGCTCAACGAAACCGAAGCCTCTTGAACGGCCGGTTTCTCTATCCATAATAACTTTTGCTGAAGTAATCTCACCGTAATCAGCAAATAACTGTCTTAAGTCCTCATCAGAGATGTTGTAACTTAGATTTGAAATGTAAAGATTCATTTTGTAAACTTTAATTAAATGGTTAATTGAGCTGAGTATGTCGACTAAAAAAGTTTACCTAACAAATCAAGTTGTGAGCAAATACTTTCTAATACTAACTTAAATCAATCTCAAATATGCTGCGAATGTAATGGTTTTATTCGAGCATACAACTATAAATCCAATAAATTTCGAAAAAATATAAGGGCGGGGTCTGCCCGCCCCCCACGAAATTAGAATACGGTAACTTCTTGTCCCGCGGTATTCGCACGGATTAAATAATCGTACATCGCCTCGCAATACACCGGAGGCAGGTAGAAGCGGCCCGGGTAGACTGCGCAAAGATTGATCTTCACGGTCACTTGACTGCCTGCCGGCAGACGGTCTATATAACTATAAACACGGTCGTCACGAATATCCTGATAATTCACTCCGGCGGTCAGGCTGTCCGTAGCAGCTCCATTCAGGAAGCGGGTATTCAGTATTTCCCATCCGGCAGGGAAGATCTCCGATAATACCAAATTATTATATCCCCGGGCCGAAGGGTTCTTTACCGTAACCACGGCGGAGAAATTCGTACCTTGCTCCAATTGGGCGACATTGACCGGACGTCCGTTCAAGTCCACATAGCTAACCGCCAACGAGACACCATTCGCATACGCTTTTTCCTCTCCCTGCTCCGGTATTCCCTCGGTTATAATACGGGCGAAGAGCGTAGATTTACCCGTGTTCTTCAACTCGACGCTCGCCGAGGTCCCCGCCTTATCCAATAAGGTCTCGGACCATATATTCTTATCCGTTTTCACCTGTCCATCCTTTCCGCCACAAGCGTACGTGAAATCCATGACCCCGTCTACCCGATATTTAGCTAGGTAGTCCGACAAGGCAACTAAAGCGAATGCCGTAGATTGTGTGCTCAACCAATCATCCGAAGAAAGCTGTTTGGACAACTCTTCCACCAAAGTAGCGGCCTCCTTGCCTTTATCCAACAAGCAAAGCGTCATTAACTGGATGGATTGATCCCGGACATCACTGCCGAACGTCTCGTCATACTCGGAATAACCGGAAGGAAGAGCCGTCGTCTTACTGATCAGGTCTTGAGCGACATCCTCACGGCCGACCAAGGCATAGGCGGAAGCTAGCGACCAGCGACTCATGGAGGCCAAGTCTTTCATCTCTTTCAAGCGGTTCATGGCACCCATCTCCGGCGACCCGGCCAAAGCCAATACATACAGGCGATAGGCTTGGGTAGTCTCTTCCGAATCCATATAATAAGAGGTAGCCGGCTTCCAATTACGGGCTACCCGGCGTAGATTATTCAATACGCTTTGTTTCATGGCCTCGGGAACCAAGTAGCCTTTCTTCGAGGCTTCCAGCAAGAAATGAGTAGCGAAAACCGTACCCCAGCCATTGCTGCTCGTTCCACCCGGCCAATAGGCGAAAGCCCCATCTACGGTCTGGTAAGAGCGCAGACGGCGGATCACCTCTTTCACGGCCTCCTCCGTGGATTTCGCCTGTTGAGGGGTCAAATCCGTAAACGAGGAGATATAAAGCTGCGGGAATCCTTTCGAGGTGATCTGTTCCAGACATCCGTGAGGATAACCCAACAAATAAGATAGACGTGAGGATAAGTTCACGGGGGCGATATCCGACACTTCCAAAGTCAACTGGTTCGTACCCGTGGCACCCGGCATCGCAACCGTCTTTTTCCAAGACTTGCCGGCCTCCAAGGTAGCGGCGGTAACTTTCACTTGCGGGCGGCGTACCGTACGGATCTCCAGTTCCGTCTCATAAACGGATTTATCCCCTTTACCCGTAGCGGTTATCGTTACCTTCCCGATACCCGGGTTCTTCTTCACCCGGATACGGAACGAGGCTTGCTGATCCCCTTTCCGCTCGAAGCTCAAGCTCCTCGTCGCCTCGCCGACCACTTCCATATTCGAGCTGCAAGCGATAGATACATTCACGGCCCCTACGCCATCCTCGGTAGCGAATACCGTAGCGGGTACTACCATCTCCTCGCCCACGCCGATCACCCGGGGCAAGGTTCCTAGCAGCATTACGGGCTTACGTACCATCACGCTCTTATCGGCATGTCCATAAGCCTCCCCGTTTCCGGCTACCACCATGATCTTGACACGCCCGTTATAATTCGGCATCTGATAGGTATGCCGGGCGGTCTTCCCCTTCTTCAGCAAGAACGGGCCGTCAAATCGCACCACGGGCTTGAAGCGGTTCACGATCGCTTTCGGGCCTTTGTTCAGCGCATCGTCGCCGCCGATACTGAACAATTGCTCGATACGGCCGCCATAAGCGCCAACCACGTAGTTATACAAATCCCATGTATTCACGCCCAACGCTTCCCGGGCGTTAAACGCCTTCCAAGGCTCCGGCGTACGGAAACGGGTCAGGTCCAGCAAGCCCTCGTCCACGACCGCCAGCGTGTAAGCCATCTCCTTTCCATTCTTCTCGGAGACGGAGACGGTATAAGAGGCATCCGGTTTCAACTCGGCGGGAGATTGGATAACCGGAGTCAGATGGCTCTCCGGAGAAGTTACCGTGAACGGGACCACGCCATACAAGCGGATCGGCAAATCGTTCTTCGTGATGCCATGAGGCTGCAAAAGGGTGATATAGACGTAAGCGTTCGGCTGCATATCTTTCGTCACATCCAGTCTCACGGTCGTTTGTTTATCCTCGCACGTATGTTCCGTCAAGGAAAGGACACGCACGCCGTTCTCTATACTGATAATCGCACGGCTTCCTTTCGTAGAGGGGAAGGTGACTACCATCTTCTCGCCGGGCGTATAACTATCCTTATCGGTCTTGAAACTAAGCATCGTGGCGGACTCGCTGCCATCGGTGTTACGTCGGCCCTCGTTATAAGGCCAGTCGAAATAACTCATCACTCCCGTAGAGTGCTTACTCTCCTTATCTTTCACGGAGATGAAATACGTTCCCCACTCCTTATCCGGGAAAGAGAGCTGGAACGTACCCCGGCCGTCCCCATCCGTACGGACGGTAAATGTCTTTACCGGCTTATTGTAGGAATCCGATACGTAATTGGCCAGACCGCTACTGTTGGAATCCCACCACCAATACCAATAGACCTTATATACTTTCACGTCTAATTCCGTATTCGCTTGCGGTTTCCCTAAATAATCAACAGAAGCGACCTCGTAGGTATAATTGGCTCCGGTATTTAGTTGTTCCTTATCTTTCTGCGGAGATTTGATACCGGCATACCGGCGATAAGGCGAGTAAAGCATCCGGTCCGCGTCGATACTGAAATCTCCGGATTCCTCATAGACCCGGGTCACTAGGTTTGCCAGCAACATTCCGGGAGCGGTAGAACCCAGCTCGAAGCGGGCTTGTACCGTGGCATCGCCCCGCTCATTGGTAACGCCGGAGATCAGCTTGCTCTCTTCCGTATTAAATACACGGGAAGGATCGTCGAAATAGAAACCCTTATAGCCCTCGAAGGTAGTCGGGGTAGCGATAAAGGTTCCTTGTATATCATATTTCAAGTTACGGGCGATAGCTCCTTGCAGCCATTCCACATGCAGGCGGGCATCCATAGGCTCACCACGCAACAAGGTCTTCTCCGGCATGGATAAGGCGATCTTCAGGCGGTTTGGCTTGATGGACTCGATGCGTAAGCGCTTCGAGAAAGAGACACCACCCACTTGTACCTTCACGTTCCAAGCGCCTGTAGGAGCGTCCGCCTCAGTAACGAAATCGAAGGCGTAAAGCCCCAGCTCGCCACGGGTCTGCGTCTTACGGGCATACATTTGCCCTAACGGGTTGTACAGCTCCATCACCACCGGATGCTCTGCCGGCAATTGCTTCGCCCGGTCGTTCAGCATAAAACCCAGATGCAACGTATCACCCGGACGCCATACGCCCCGCTCACCATAGATAAAGCCCTTGATCCCTTTCTGGACGACCTCGCCCGATACATCGAACGAACTGAGCGAGAGAGCCGATCCGTTATCCACCCGCAGATAGGAACGTTGGGTTCCCTGTGAGGCGATCAGGTAGAACGGACGTCCCGAGGAGAGATCCAGCCGTACCTGCCCCTTGTCATCGGTCGTGCCCGAGGCCAACGCTTGGTGTTGGTAATTATAGGCGGTAACCGTAACTCCTCGCTCCGGCTCCGTATTCTGTATATTATGCACCAACACGGTCATATCATTATCCTGCCCCATCAAGGCGACCAGTCCCAAATTGGTAGCCAAGATATTCTTTCCCTCTACCTTATTAAAGTAATAACTATCCGAGCAAGGATCGTTCCATTCTTTCCAATTATAACTAGACCAATCGTATTGACGGTAATAATACGCTCCCTCGTCAAAACGGGCGGACTCTTCCTTGAAACGGATCTCGTCCGAGGCCAAGATCTGCTCCTTCGAGATCTTCAACGTATCATTCCCGCAAGGATAGGCCGACAAAGGCCGGTCAAACGAAAGCTCCAGACGGTAGATAGCGCCCGGTTCCGGCTCGATCAACCGCTTTAAATCGACCGCAAACGTATTCCACCGGGACAGGTCAAGACCCTCCTCATCCAAGAAGATCGTCTTACGGGCGATCAAGCGTCCGACACGCATCAGCTCCCCGGACTCATCCAAGTTGTTCGATTGCAGGAACTGACCGATATTCTGCTCCAATATCTTGATAACGCTCACCGTAACCCCTCGCAAATAAATCGCTTGGAAAGGAACGGATAATTGCGTGGATTGCGGGATGATCACTCCTTTCCCGATAAAACGGACACCGGGTTTCTGCTCATCTAGGATTATTTGACGCACGACAGCCTCTTTCAGGTTCAAGCCGCTCTTGCTGCGGATGCCTTGGTTCAGGTGGATATTCATCACGCCCTTTTGCCACAAATCGGCATCCGGATATAGGCGTAGCTTGTTTCCGTCCACGGTTACGGTCTCCGACGTATTCTCGGCGATAAAGGCCAAGCCTCTCATATCTTGGCTCGCATCCAATAACTTCGTGAAAGCGACCTCCACGTAACGCTCCGGCTCGGACACATACGTCACGTCGTACACCGAGAAATCATTCTGATCCGGAACGCTCACTGTCACGACATCGGCCTTTTCCACGCCTAGTTTATTAGAAGAGACGGAAAGCCTAAGTGTCCGTTCCCCCTCCATCCCGGCGGAGACATTGAGTAAGGTCACCTCATGTTTCTTTCCATCCGGGCTGTGTTGCCAAGTAGCGTCTACCTTCTCCGAGAAATCCACCAACGACTCCACGGTCTCCGGAGATTCCTTATCCGGCGTGAAAAGCACGGCGGTCAGATCGTACCCATTCTCGTTTTTCTTGTTGATATCCATCGATTCCAGATTCCCCCGAAGGGCTAAAGGGAGCGTGGTAAAACCAAAAGCGAACCACTTATCCTTACCTTGTGCCTCAAACCATTCGGACAAATCGGCTTTCACTTGATAAGAGGTGTTTCGCTCAAAGCCTTTCTCCGGCTTGAATACCAACGTCCGGTTATTCTCGAAAGCCCATTTCCCCGGCACATCGGGCTTGAGGCGCACGAGTTTCCCCAATCGGTCCGCCTTTAATCGATCCGCCGGGATCTCTTGATTAAAGATCAGGTAAACGGGAGAATACCGGGAAATCTTCCCGGTAGTAAACGCCTCTACATTCGGATTATAAGGGAGGAGATCTTGATCCGTGGAGCTTGTCGTATGACAACTTGTCAAGATAGACAAGAGACAAAGTACGCAGAATAAACCGATAGACCGTATCATACACATGAATGTTTAAATGGTTAATCCACAAATGTACATAAATAGAAGGATTTCTCTCCTATACTTTCAGACAAACTGATAATTTTCGTACATTTGTCTTAAATATGGAGCGACCAGTATGCCACCAAAGAAGTACAGGAGTCGCTAAACAAGAGGAAAGAAAAGTATATGGCGAAGAAATTCGAAATTCGAAATAGCACGGCGGAATTCCTTATCTTCATGCTAGAAGGCAAGGAAGATGGCATACAGGTAATGTATCATAACGAAACCATCTGGTGCACGCAGAAAGCGATGTCTACCCTGTTTGACTGCTCTACAGACAATATCGGATTACACCTAAAGAACATCTTTACATCCGGTGAATTACGGAAAGATTCAACTACCGAGTTTTTCTCGGTAGTTCAAATCGAGGGCGGACGGCAAGTATCCCGAAAAACATTGTTTTATAACCTTGATGCGATCATTTCTGTCGGTTATCGTGTAAACAGCGTTCGTGCTACACAATTTCGCCAATGGTGCACATCGGTCATCCGTCAATTCGCTATCCGTGGTTATGTGATAGACAAGAAGCGTATGGAGAACGGCTCTTTCATCGGTGAAGATTATTTTGAACATCTACTAGCCGAGATACGGGAGATACGGTTAAGCGAGCGTCACTTTTACCAAAAGTTGACCGATATCTATGCTACCGCTATTGACTATAATCGTGACGCACCAACCACCCGCCTCTTTTTCCAAAAGGTACAAAATAAGATACATTATGCCGTACACGGTCATACCGCCGCCGAGTTAATCGTGAACCGAGCCAACTCGGAAAAAGAACATATGGGACTGACCACATGGGAAAATGCGCCTAAAGGGAAGATCGTAAAAACAGATGTGGCCATTGCCAAGAACTACCTTAACGAGATGGAGTTGGACGACATGGGACATTTAGTCAACGCAGTTCTGGATATGGCAGAGCGCATGGCTAAACGACATATACCCATGACCATGGAAGACTGGGCAAAACGTATCGACCTGATACTCGAAGCCGGAGGTAATGACTTATTGACCAACGCCGGCAAGGTGACAGCCGAATTAGCCAAAGCTTTCGCAGAAGCCGAGTTCGAGAAGTATCGGGTCATTCAAGACCGTCTCTTCCAATCGGATTTTGACCGTTTCGATAGCGAGACCTTGTTCCCGACAGATTTCAATCCCGATAATACATAAATAGCAACATCATGACCAAGAAACTACACAAGGAAATCCCCATCGACTACGCCGTCTGCCAGCAACAAGATTGCCCTCGGGCCGGAAAGTGCCTGCACCAGATCGCCTACCAACCGCTCATCGAACAACCGGCAACCGTATTACGGCTGCTGAACCCCACCCTCTGTACCCGGGATGGGGCTTGCCCCTACTTCCGAGACTCCGCTCCCGTCACCTACGCACGGGGCTTCACCGGAATACAGAGCCGGATGTTCCCGGCGCAATACCAGCAATTCATGTCGATACTCATGTCCCATTTCGGACGTAACCCCTACTTCGAGCGGCGAAGGGGCGAATTTCCACTCTCACCTAAAGAGCAAAGGATCGTGCTAAACGCCTTGCGAAGGGTCGGAGTGACGGAAGAGCTAAGGTTCGATCATTATGAGGAGAGTGTCAATTGGTATGATTGAGGCAGTACTCCTTATAAAGTACCGCAATACTCAGCCGGACAGTACCGCAGTACTTCGTAAGGAGTACCGCAGTACTTTGCTCACAGTACTACAGTACTTCCTACGGAGTACTGGCAGATGCCTCAGCCATCTATCCAAGTCGCTATTACCGAGGCCGGGACGAGTGCCATGGCGCCTCCTCGCATCCCTCTTGGGGATCGGCGTGACGGCGTGGTGTATCCTGTATGGCATCGTGCCCCGGCAATTATTTCCCGCCCCCTGCTCTACTTTATTATATTCGGCCGAGGGCGAGCTTTTAGGCGCACGTATCGCACCGGACGGGCAATGGCGTTTCCCGGCGGCGGATAGCTTGCCTGATAAATTCGTGGATTGCTTGCTCACGTATGAGGATAAACGGTTCTTTTACCATCCCGGTATAGACCCCGCCGCCATCTTCCGGGCGATCCGCTTGAACGGGAAAGCGGGGCGTGTGGTGAGCGGAGGAAGTACCTTGACCATGCAATTGGCACGCATAGCGAGAGGGAACCAAGACCGGACCTTCTACGAGAAAACGATCGAGATGTGCTGGGCGCTCTTTCTGGAAACCACCCATAGCAAACAAGAGATACTGAACCTCTATGCCTCGCACGCTCCCTTCGGGGGAAACGTAATCGGGCTGGAGACCGCCGCATGGCGTTATTTCGGGCGAAGCGCCTCCGAGCTATCGTGGGCCGAGAGCGCCACGCTCGCGGTTCTTCCTAACTCCCCCGCCTTGATCCACCCCGGGAGAAACCGGAAACAACTGAAGGAGAAGCGGGATCGCTTATTGGCTTCCCTTCAAAAGAAAGGTGTATTGGAAGAGACCGAATACGAGCTGGCCTGCATGGAGCCACTTCCCGAAGCCCCTCTCCCTTTACCTAATGATGCCCCTCACCTGTTAGAAAGACTAGCCGCGGAACAACCGGGACAACGCATCCAAACCTCCGTCCGCCAAGCCCTGCAACGACAGACACAGGCCCTCGTAAACCGTTATGCCCGTGAATACAGTTCCAACCATATCCATAATCTGGCGGCGATCGTAGCGGACGTGGAGACCGGGGAGGTATTGGCCTACGCCGGAAACGCTACCTATCCGGCCGACGAGCGGCGGGGGAACCAAGTGGATATCATCACCTCGCCCCGCAGCACGGGAAGTATTCTCAAGCCCTTCCTGTATGCCGGTATGCTGCACGACGGGCTGTTGCTCCCCTCCATGCTGGTATCGGACGTGCCCTTGAATATAAACGGCTTCTCCCCCCAGAATTACAACAAGACATTCTACGGGGCGGTACCGGCCCATGTAGCCATAGAGCGCTCCTTGAACGTGCCCTTGGTACGTATGCTCTCCCAGTATAATACCGGACGCTTTATGTCTTTGCTGAAATCGTGGGGAATGACTACCTTACGTTTCTCCGAGGAACATTACGGGGCTTCCTTGATCTTGGGAGGGGCCGAGGGAACCTTATGGGATCTTTCCGGCATGTATGCCTCCATGTCTCGTGTGCTTAAACATTACCGTACTTACAACGGACGCTATAATCCGGCGGACATCCATCCGCTGACTCCCTTTCCGGCGGAGAGGAAGGAACCTATCCGTTCCCTTACCGATAGCCGGCTCACCGATAAGGCTCTCCTTTCCTCCGCGGCCCTGTGGTACACGTTCGAGGCGATGTCCGCCCTTAACCGTCCCGAGGAAGAAGCCGACTGGCAACAATTCGAGTCGATGAAACGGATCGCATGGAAGACCGGGACGAGTTACGGGGGACGAGACGCTTGGGCGATCGGCACGACCCCCCGCTACGTTGTCGGCGTATGGGCAGGTAACGCTTCCGGCGAGGGCCGTCCGGGACTTACGGGTGTCGGCAACGCCGCCCCGGTCCTTTTCGATCTCTTTTCCCTATTGCCCGGTGGCGAATGGTTCGACCTACCCTATGATGAGACGCTTCCCATGGCGATCTGCCGGAACAGCGGACATAAAGCCTCGCCCTACTGCGAGCAAACGGACACCTTATACATGCCGCTGTCCGGCAATAACACGGGGATTTGCCCCTACCATAAGCTCGTGCATCTATCGGCGGACGGACGGTACAGGGTCAATAGTTCCTGCGAGTCTGTCGACCGGATGATCAGCCGCCCGTGGTTCGTGCTTCCTCCCGCGCAGGAGTATTACTACCGCAACTATCACATCGATTATATCCCGCTCCCTCCGGTAAAACCCGGCTGCGGGCAAGACTTGAACCGCCAGATCGAACTGATCTATCCCGAGCATAACGCCATTCTCTACCTTCCGAAAGGCTTCTCCGGAAAGTCCGAGAAATTTATCTTCAAGGCCGCCCACGCCCGCCGTGACGCTACGATTTACTGGCATCTGGACGAAAGCTATCTGGGAGAGACCACCGAGAATCACCAGATCAGTTGCTCCGTGAGCCAAGGAAAACATCTCCTTACCCTCATCGACAACGAGGGGAACCAGAAGAAAATACAATTCGAGGTCAAGTAAAGCATCCGTTAAGCCTTGACCTTGACCCAAACAGCCAATTTGCCTCCCTTGACAAGGAAACGGCCTTTCCCTTCCTCATCAATCGTCACGGTATCTTTTACCGAGCCTGTGATCTCATGCCATACCTCGCCTTTCCGGTTCTCCCCCACAGACATTGTTTTCTCTCCATCTTCCCCGTTCGAGATAACCACCGCCAAGCCCGAATCAGCATGTCCCGAATCTCCCAAGCGTACGAAGCCAATCGTGTTCGGATGATCAAAATAATCCACCTCTTCCCCGTACGCATATTCTTTCCGGGCACGCAATAGCATATCCAATACCTTACGATGGGGAGATTTCTTCCCTTTTACGCCATAATAATCCCCATAAAAGATACACGGATACCCTTTCTTCATCAACAGGATCAAACCGTAGGCGGAAGGTTTGAACCAATCCTTCACCTGCGACTCCAAAGAACTGTTTTTCTGGGAATCATGGTTATCCACGAAGGTGACGGCTTGATCCGGGCATATCTCGACCAAGGTCCCTTTTAATAGATCGCGTAAATCATAGTCACGACCTTTCTCGGAAGCCTCATTCAAGTTATAATGTAAGGCTACGTCAAACAAATCCACGTTATATTCTACTTGCGACAGGTAAGCCTCCAACGATTCGGTATCGTTTTTCCAATATTCCCCGACAGCGTAGAAACCCTCTCCCCGATCCGCTCTCACCGCCTCCAGAAAATGCTTGATAAACTGGTCGTTCATATGCTTGATCGCATCGAGTCGCATACCGTCCAAGTTTAGTTCGTTCGATACCCAGATCCCCCATTCCTGCATCTCACGCACGACTTCAGGGTTATCGAAATCCAGATCGGCGAACATGAGATAGTCGTAATTTCCATTCTCATCATCGACTCCCTCACTCCAATGTTTTCCCTCTCCCAGAATCTGGAATATACCTTCCTTCTTGCGGGACACATCATAGTCCGTCCCGGAGAAATGAAACCAATGCCATTTAAAATTAGAATACATATTGCCACGCCCCGGGAAGTCGAAGCCGGTCCATCCCTCTATCTCATGGGGTTCGCTGGTAGCGTTTTCCCGTTGCCCAGGATCTACCTCTTGCGCCATAAACCACTCGGTATAATCGGCTCCCGCCTTATGGTTCATCACGGCATCCAGATATACGCCAATCTGGTTCCGGTGAAGTTCCTCGATCATTTCTTGAAGTTCCTGTTTAGTTCCATACTTGGTGCGTATGGTCCCTTTTTGGTCGAACTCCCCCAAATCATATAGATCATAGGTTCCATACCCCTCGTCCGCTTGCTCATGGCCTTTGTAAGCGGGTGGAATCCATACGGCGCTGATCCCGATCTCATGTAAATGCGAGGCGTCATCCTTCAGCCGTTTCCACAGCATTCCATCGTTCGGCAGATTCCATTCGAAATACTGCATCATTACTCCATTTTCCATATGTTTCTTCTATTTGTTGATAAAACAACACTTCCTAAGCGTCATAAGTTGCTGAAACTAACCACCACATCCTTTTGTTATAGTAAAAAACTAAAGAATAATAAGATGGATTCAAAGCATGTTACAGAGAGTACGTCCGGTCAAGAGGACATTCAAAAGACTTGGTGGAAAGAAGCGATTATATACCAAATCTATCCCCGTAGCTTTCAGGACAGCGATGGCGACGGAATCGGTGACTTAAACGGTATCACCTCCCGCTTGGATTATATACAAAGCTTGGGTGTGGATATCATCTGGTTAAACCCGATCTTTCTCTCTCCCAACGATGATAATGGTTACGACATCAGCGACTATCGGGAAATCATGAGAGAATTCGGTACGATGGAAGATTTCGACCGCCTCCTGAAAGAGATTCATAAACGGGAGATGCGACTGGTACTGGACTTGGTAGTAAACCATACCAGCGACGAGCATCCTTGGTTCGAGGAAGCCCGTAAATCCAGACATAATTCCTATTATAATTATTACCATTGGTGGCCGGCCGAGAAAGGTGAGCCTCCCTTGCGCCTCAGCTATTTCGACGAGGAAGGCAACGCTTGGACGTATAACAAGCCAACCGACTCGTATTACCTGCATTATTTCTCCCGGAAACAACCCGACTTAAATTGGGAGAACCCAGAGGTACGCCAAGAGATTTTCGATATGATGCGCTTCTGGTTCGATAAAGGGATAGACGGTTTTCGCATGGATTCCATCTCTCTTATCGCCAAAGATCCCTCATTCCCTCTCATAGATTCCAAGAAATATCCGGATATCTTTTCTTTCTATGCCAAAGAGCCTCGCCTACACCTCTATCTTCACGAGATGAATCGGCAGGTATTAAGCAAATACGATTGTATGAGTGTTGGAGAAGGTTCGGCCGTGATGGTAGATGATGTCGCTAAATTTGTCGATCCGGCCCGGGAAGAGTTGAATATGCTTTATCATTTCGACGCCGCCCGTATCCGGAATACAACCCTACCGGACAATCCGGAATCCGGTATAGACTATAGCTTGATCGCCCTAAAGAAGATGTTTACGGAATGGGATAAGGCGGTAGATAAGGGTTGGCCCTCGATCTACTTGGGTAATCATGACCAGCCCCGTATGGTCAGTCGCTTTGGTAGCGATAAGGATGAGTTCAGGGCCTTGTCCGCTAAGATGCTTATTACTTTTCTGCTTACGATGAGAGGAACGCCTTATTGGTTCGCCGGGGACGAGATAGGTATGCGTAACATTCGGTTCGACCATATCGAGGATTATAACGATATCGATACGATCAACCGCTATAAGAAAGCGAAAGCAGAGGGTAAAGATCCGCAGGCGGTATTGGACGAACAGAAAGAGACCGGACGAGACAACGCCCGCACTCCTTTCCAATGGGATCGCTCGCCGGAAGCGGGATTTACGGCAGGAACCCCTTGGTTAAAGGTAAATCCGGATTATACTTGGATAAACGTAGCGGACGAAGAAAAAGATCCGACCTCCATACTTAATTATTTTAAGAAAGTAGTCAGTTTCCGTAAGGAGAATCCGAGTTTGATTTATGGCAGTTATCATTTGCTGGATGCGGAGAATCCCCAATCCTATACCTTCTTACGCAAGACTGGGGCCGACACTTATCTGATTATGCTCAATTTCTCCCCCAAGGCGGCAATCTCCACTCCGGGGATAGATATGAGTAACGCACACGTCCTATTGGACAATTACGGGGACCGAAGTCATATGGCGCCTCAAAAAGATATCACGCTCCGTCCTTTCGAAGCGATTGTCTTTCAATTGAACCATCCCGTCTATGAATCCTTCATCGATTCGCTAGATCTTTTGGAATGATTCGTTAAAAAGAGGTACAAAGCGCAACTAAAGACTTTTAGGATGTGTTTAAATACAAAGCATCAGAACTTTTTAATAAAATATAAAACTATTCGTTATGGGATTTATTTGGTCTATTATCATCGGTATCGTAGCCGGTTATCTGGCTGGTAAGATTATGCGTGGAGGAGGTTTCGGGGTCATTGTTAATTTGATCCTAGGTATTATTGGAGGTGTATTGGGTGGCTGGGTATTCAGCTTACTAGGCATATCGGCCGGTGGTATCTTAGGAAGCTTGATAACCTCTACGGTCGGAGCTATTTTGTTATTATGGATCGGCTCGCTATTCAACAAATCCAAAGAGGTTTAAGAAGGCGTGCTCAATTATCAAATCATATATTACATGGCAACAAGATCTCACGAAACTTTAGTTACGGCATAATATAATGTAAAAGGCAGTCCTTTGCAGGACTGCCTTTTTATTTAGATCGTTTCCACTTTTTCTTTAGGTAAAACCCATTTCAATACCAGATAACCGCAAAGACCGGATATAAACGATCCCGTGAATACACCCAGCTTCGCCTGATTCAAGAGATCGGCACCCGCCGCCGTACTGCCGTCAAAGGAAAGATTCGCTATAAACAAAGCGACCGTGAAACCGATTCCTCCCAACATGGATACTCCAAATAAATTACGCTTGCTCATGCCTGTAGGCATGGAGGCAAATGGCGTACATGCGAACAAGTAAGAGAAAGAGAATATACCTAATGTCTTTCCTACAAATAGGCCCACGAACACCGCCAACGGTACATTAACTAATGTCTGGGGTTGGATATCCCCGAATGTCACACCGGCATTCACGAAAGCGAATAAAGGAAGTATCACATAGTTTACCAAAGGATGCAACTTATCAGCGATGGTCTGCAACGGACTGATCGTTTTATCTGCCAACGTATGGATGTTATTCAATACCTGAATTTGTGTAGGCGTAAGCACTTCCGCTTTACGGGACTGACGAACCTCGGTATAGTCCAGCATATTCAAATACCCGGTCATATCACACGTGAAATCATCTAGCTTAACAACCGGACGGGCTGGAACCGTAAAGGCGATCAACACGCCGGCGATTGTCGGATGGATTCCTGACTCCAGAAATAGCAGCCAAACGATAAAGCCACCGATATAGAAAAACAATCGGTTGTGTACCCGGAACTTTCCTCCCACATACAACAAAGCGAGGACTATCAGGGATATCAACAAAGGCTCGAAAGCGATATGCCCGCTATAAAACAGGGCGATAATTATAATACCTCCAATATCATCCACCACAGCCAAGGCGGTCAAGAAGATACGCATGCTCAACGGCACCCGCTTCCCCAACAAGCCCAATACGGCCAAGGCGAAAGCGATATCCGTAGCCATCGGAATAGCCGCCCCGTTTACCTCGGGAGGCGTATTACATACTAACATATAAAATAAGACCGGCACGATCATTCCACCACAAGCGGCGATAATAGGCAATAGCGCCTTCCGCACGGAACTCAACTCACCGATCAATACCTCTTGCTTGATCTCCAGACCGATCACGAAAAAGAAAACCGCCATAAGGGCGTCGTTCACGAAAGCCAACATAGACATAGTCTCGCCATGATGCGCGAAGAAGTTAAACTGCCCGGCTTGCAGATCGATTGGAAAAGCTAATAATAAATGATACTTATGTGCCCAAGGCGAATTGGCCAAGACCATAGCGATGATGGTGGCGGCGAATAGTAAAAGACTGGCGTTCGGCTTCTGTATAGCGAAGCGACGCAACGGTTTAAGGATAACATTAATCGTACGGTCCATAAATAATAAGTTAGATGAAGGTCTTCAACAATTGATCGTACTATGACTATTCCCGTTCCCTCCCAAGAGGGAAACGGGATATCATCTTGAAATACCTTCAAGTGTTTTTTCTATTAATTGACAGCTTTGGCTTTTCCTGCTTGCTCCAGGTTATAAGCGCTGCGTGTGAGTTTCTCTACCCAGATGACAAAGATACCAGTTAAAATTAAATTAAACACAATAGTTAACACAGAAATTATCAACATAGGGCCACCTAATCCATACCCCAAGGCTATGAAAATAACGCCGGCTCCTACCTCTCCACGGGTAAACATACCGATAGACAGCGCCAAACGCTCCCGTTTCATCCGGTCACGGTAGAAAAACAAAGGAAATAGTTTACCGATATTGGATAAGAATGAGACGATTACGACGTGTAAAGCGATCATCGACCATGACATCATCGGCTGGGAACCTGTCACCGTAGTTACTTCCGCCGCTTGCTGAGCGAAATCCACGCCCATAAACACCGGCATGCTCACTCCGACAAGGAACATAAAGAGATAAGAGATAAAATCGGACACTTGGTGCTCGATCTTGGTATCGATATGCTTATGCCGCATGATCATACCTACGACAAACGCAGGTAAAAGTACCTCGATATGGATGCTAGCCTCCTCCCCGTACATATGTTTCGATACCAGATAAATCACTTGCGTGATACCAAACGTCACGACGGCATAGAACAAGATGGCTTTCCAGTCTTGACGTACATTATAATATCCCATTTTCTTCCAGCCCAGGATCAAGAGCAATACCACAACCAGAATAATGACTCCCAATTGCCAGCGCAAGCCGATCATCATGATTTGCAACGGGATCATCAACAGGATCGTATCCAAGTCGTCGAAGATCGCCAATACCTGTACTTTCTTATATACCCAAGAGGCTTTTAGCCCGGCGGCGGCCAACATCGTAAACAAGATACCCGCCGAGGTAGGCGCGGCGAACCGGCTTAGCAACAGGTTCTCCTTCCAAGCGTCCCAACTTCCCCATAAATCACCCGGAAGCAAGACAAACATATAATATAAAGCCACGAATATCCACGGAAACGCAGCCGTAGCCATCGCTATGAAATAATCTTCGGTATAAGACTTCCACCGGGTCTTATCAATCTCGAACTCACGCCCCACATTAATCATGATAAACGCAAGGCAAATAAACAAAAACGTATTAGAGATCGTCTTTACCAGCGAATACTGTTCCCCCACCATAGCGGGAAGCATTTGCGACACGACCAAACCCAACACTAGAAAAAGAGAGAATAAAAGAACTTTTTTCATTCAGATAAAACTATATTAATATTTACACAATAAAATGCAGGGGCAGGGTTCCTCATGAGCCTTGTCTCTACAAAAAACAATTGAAAATTGAATTAGTTGATCGCTTGCTACTCTTTTAGATAAGCGGTCTCAACCTTTAACAAGCGATTCTTGAGGCGTTCAGCCTCTCCTTTACGGATACGAAGCGTCATCTCGCAATCCATCTCGAACTTCTGTGAGATGATAGCGGGGTTATCCTCTTTTACGATACGCATGATCCCGTTCAGGTATGGGTATTCGAAAACGACCGTGATGTCCTCGTCTACCGTACGTTCCTCGATCTCGGCGGCGGCGATAGCCTCGGCGGCGGCCGTGCGATAAGCGACGATCAGCCCGCTGGTACCTAACTCGATTCCACCAAAGTAACGTACTACGACAATCAATAAATCGGTCAGCTCATTCGAGTTGATCTGTCCGAGGATCGGTTTCCCGGCCGTGGAAGAAGGCTCCCCGTCATCGTTGGCCCGGAACGTCTGCCGCTCTGGACCTAACATATACGCCCAGCATACATGGCGGGCATCATAATATTGTTTACGGTATTTCTCCAGTTGCTCCTTCACCTCTTCCACCGTACGCACGGGGATAGCATACGAGATAAAGCGGCTGCGCTTCTCGGTATAATATCCCTCGGCTACTTGCTTGATGGTCTTGTAACTGTCGTCTGCCATAAATCAATCCGGTATTTTAGTGTTAGACACTTCCTCCCGATACGCCCGGAAATCTTTCATGATCTCTTCGATCTCCTCGATGAAATAAGGATCTTTCACCTTATTCCTCACCTCCTCATAATAGGTCTCTATGGCAGCCAACGCACATACGTCCTGCCCTCTCAGCACGAAGTAAGGTTCCTCCTTCTCCACGCACTGCTTGATCATTTGTATAGGATTCTTCATTTTTTCTTATTTGCTATATCTAACTCTTCTTTCAAGAACGGAGCCGTAAACCCGACGCCACTCTTCGCTAAAGCCTCCGGAGTCCCTGTGAAAAGGACGTTACCTCCACGGCGACCGCCCTCGGGGCCCATATCGATCAAGTAATCGGCGCTTTTGATAACATCGAGGTTATGTTCGATAACGATGATCGTGTTGCCTTTATCCACCAACTTGTTCAATACCCCCAGCAAGACCCGGATATCCTCGAAGTGCAGACCGGTGGTAGGTTCATCCAATACATAAAGCGTCTTTCCCGTATCCCGCTTCGCCAGCTCGGTAGCCAGCTTGACACGTTGGCTCTCGCCACCGGATAAGGTAGTAGAGGGTTGCCCCAACTTGATATATCCCAGCCCTACATCCTGCAGGACCTTGATCTTTGATAAGATCGTCGGGATATTCTCGAAGAACTCCACTGCCATATTAATCGTCATATCCAAGATATCCGCAATTGATTTCCCACGAAAACGAACCTCTAGGGTTTCCCGGTTATATCGCTTGCCGTGACAATCCTCGCAAGGCACCAGCACGTCCGGAAGGAAATTCATCTCGATCGTCTTATAGCCATTTCCCTTACAGGTCTCGCACCGTCCGCCCGATACGTTAAAAGAGAAACGTCCCGGTTTATACCCTCTCACCTTCGATTCCGGAAGTTCCACGAACAGATTCCGGATATCCGAGAATACCCCCGTATAGGTAGCCGGGTTGCTCCGGGGGGAACGACCGATCGGAGATTGATCCACATTCACGATCTTATCGACATGCTCGATTCCCTCGATGGCGTCGTATGCCAAGGGGTCTTCCAGCGAGCGATAGAAATGCTGGCTCAAGATCGGTTGCAGCGTGCGGTTTATCAAGGTAGACTTTCCGCTACCCGACACACCCGTGACGCAAATAAGAGTACCCAAGGGGAAAGACACGTCCACATGCTTCAGGTTATTGCCGCTGGCTCCCTTGATCGTAATAAACTGCCCGTTGCCTTTCCGACGCTCGGCAGGAACGGCTATCTCCGTGTTTCCATTCAGATAGGAAGAGGTCAAGGTATCTACACGCAGCATCTCCTTGGGCGTTCCCTCAAAAACGACCTCACCCCCCAGACGGCCCGCTTTAGGCCCCATATCCACCACGTAATCGGCACTCAGCATCATATCCTTATCATGCTCCACGACGATCACGGAGTTTCCCGTATCACGCAATTGCTTCAAGGAGTTAATCAGACGGACGTTGTCCCGCTGGTGCAAACCGATACTCGGCTCATCCAATATATAAAGTACGTTCACCAATTGGCTTCCGATCTGGGTAGCCAAACGGATACGCTGGCTCTCGCCACCGGACAAGGTAGCGGAACCCCGGTTCATGGAAAGATAATCCAATCCCACATCCAGCAAGAAGCGCAGGCGGGAGCGTATCTCCTTCAATATCTCCGTAGCGATCCGAAGCTGTTTCGGGTCCAGCTTCTCCTCGATACCCTCCAGCCACTCGTATAATTCCGAGATATCCATGGCCGACAACTCGGCGATATTCTTTCCCGCTATCCGGTAGCTCAACGCCTCCTTATTCAACCGCCAGCCGTTACATTCCGGACAAGTGGCCATCTTGATGAATTGTCCCGCCCATTTCTGCGCCGAGGCGGATGCCTCGCTCTCCTGTTGCATCAAGATATACTTGGCGACTCCCTCATACGACAAGAAATAGTTAGACGATCCTAACGAGTCATTCTTGATCTGCAACCGCTCGTCCGTACCGTTCATGATCTCGTCCATCGCCTCCTCGGGAATATCCCGTATAGGCGTCTTGATCGTCACGCCATGCTTTTGGCAAAGCGCCTCGATCTGCCAGAATATCAACGAATTCTTATATTTACCCAAAGCGACGATGCCACCGCTATATATACTTAAGGATGGATCGGGAACGATCTTGTCCATATCCAACAAATTGACCTGTCCTAAGCCTTTACATTTCGGACACGCTCCTTGAGGGGAGTTGAACGAGAAATTATGCGGAGCCGGCTCACTGTAAGACAATCCAGTCACCGGGTCCATCAAGCGACGACTATAATGGCGAACCTCGTTAGTCTCGGCATCCAGTATCAGCACAAGGCCATCGCCTTGCTTCATGGCGATCTTCAAGCTCTCTTTCAAACGACGCTCGTCTGCCTCGGAGACAATCATCTTATCGATCACCACCTCGATGCTGTGCATCTTATAACGATCCAGCTTCATCCCATGGAAGATCTCTTTCAACTCGCCATCGACACGGACGTTCAGATATCCTTTTTTACGTATCTGCTCGAAAAGTTCCTTATAGTGCCCCTTACGATTACGGACCAACGGAGCCAAGAGATACGTTTTTTTCCCGTTGTACTCATCCAAGATCAGCCGTAAGACTTGATCCTCGGTATATTTCACCATCTTCTCCCCGCTCAAATAGGAATAGGCCTCTCCCGCCCTAGCGTAAAGCAAACGGAAAAAGTCATAGATCTCGGTAGTCGTACCGACGGTGGAACGAGGATTCTTATTGGTTGTCTTTTGCTCAATGGAGATAACCGGACTCAGACCCGTTATCTTATCCACATCGGGTCTCTCCATATTCCCTAAGAAATTCCGGGCGTAAGCCGAGAATGTCTCCACATACCGCCTTTGTCCCTCAGCGAAAATCGTATCGAACGCCAATGATGACTTGCCGCTACCACTCATGCCGGTAATCACCGTCAACTTATTCCTCGGAATCTCTACATCTATATTCTTCAGATTATGAACACGTGCGCCAAGTATGGATATGCGCCCGCCTTCCAATGCCTGCTTATCTTTTATCATCTTTTACCTATCTGGTTTTAGGGGCCGTAAAGATACGAAAAAAACAGAAGCCAATCAAACTTTCCAGCAAATCATAGTGTAATCTCAGCCACTTCCTCCAGCCTGTTTGTTCCCTACGGGAAGACCTCGCAGTATCCACCGTAAGGAACCAGGGTTTCTATTTATCCTTCACCTCTGGCTGGGGAGAAGGAGCCTGTATGTTCTCATAAAACCTCTTTTTCTCCTCGTTACTTTTTTGGACAAGGCTTGTCACATATACCGTAAATATTGGAAACATCATCATGCCCAAAGCAGCCAATACGACTGAGAGGACTCGTCCCGTAACCGTAATAGCGGATATGTTAGAGCCAACCGTCGTCACATCCATAAACGCCCACCATAGAGCGTCCCCATAATTAGCCACCAACGGGTTCACCTTATGCTCCAAGACAAAAAATATAAGACTTGAGAAATAAACCGTGGCCAACAACATCGTCAAGTAAGAAACAAACAAGCCGGATGCCTTATTATACGATAACCATCCCACCACGATCGCCAACGCATACCCGCCCCGTACCAAAGGAACGAAACGTAAGAAATAACTAAGCTCGGGTGAGGTGATAATATGATAATATTCTATTATATTTTGGTAAGGGATCGCTACGAGCAAGAAAATAAAGTGCGTTCGCAAATAACGTAATTTATCTTTCGATAGGAAAAGTTCCAAAACAAAATCGAAAAGAAAAAACAAACAGATCCATAATTGAATCTTCTTATAAGAAGTTTGCGTGTAAAAGGGAATATTCTTAAATGTATCGATGGAGATACTGATAACCAAGAACAGCGACAACAATAGTATAATGATATGTAACACACCATATACCCCCTTCTTTCTCAATGCGAAATCAAATACGGCCATTTTCATAAGCGTTACTATTTATTTAATTATAATCCTTTTCATTTTGGTTTATGACAACAAACCTCATATACCATTTGTTTAAACAGCGAAATGTGTTAATTAACCAAGTTTTACGTAGCAAAAACAAAACAACTTCTTTGATTCGCTGTTATAAACTCAGACTTAAACGAGAGAAGTAATTCTCATTTTTAAAACATAAATCTATGGCAAATATCAACAAGACAGTAAAGCTAGGTGTGTTTACCCTAGCAATCATGAACGTGACGGCAGTAGTATCTTTACGCGGACTGCCAGCAGAAGCCGTATACGGACTAAGTTCGGCTTTCTATTACTTATTCGCGGCAATCGTATTCTTAATCCCGACCTCTTTGGTGGCAGCGGAATTAGCGGCAATGTTTCAAGACAAACAAGGTGGTGTATTCCGTTGGGTAGGTGAGGCCTATGGAAAACGTCTAGGCTTTCTGGCTATCTGGGTTCAATGGATTGAAAGTACGATCTGGTATCCGACTGTATTAACTTTTGGAGCCGTATCCATCGCCTTCATCGGTATGGATCATCCCGAAGATATGCTGCTGGCGAATAACAAATACTACACGTTAGCGATCGTGTTAATTATTTATTGGCTGGCTACATTTATCTCACTAAAGGGATTGAGTTGGGTTGGAAAAGTAGCGAAAATCGGAGGTATGGTAGGTACTATCATCCCGGCGGCGTTACTCATCATTTTAGGTATCGTATACCTAGCGACTGGCGGGCATTCCAATATGGATTTCCACAGTAACTTCTTCCCCGACTTCAGTAAATTCGACAACTTAGTCTTAGCCGCAAGTATCTTCCTTTTTTACGCAGGTATGGAAATGGGCGGTATTCACGTGAAAGACGTTGACAATCCTTCTAAAAACTATCCGAAAGCTGTATTTATCGGTGCCTTGATCACCGTTGTAATCTTCGTACTAGGAACTTTTGCGTTGGGTATTATTATCCCAGAGAAAGACATCAATCTTACGCAAAGTTTATTAGTGGGATTCGACAATTACTTCAAGTACATTCATGCCTCATGGTTATCTCCAATTATCGCTATCGCTTTGGCATTTGGCGTATTAGCAGGAGTATTGACATGGGTCGCTGGTCCTTCCAAAGGTATATTCGCAGTTGGTAAAGCAGGTTATCTGCCCCCGTTCTTCCAGAAGACCAATAAGATCGGCGTACAGAAAAACATCCTTTATATCCAAGGAGCGGCTGTTACACTTCTTAGCTTATTATTCGTGGTAATGCCATCCGTACAAAGCTTTTATCAGATCTTATCACAGCTTACGGTGATCTTATATTTAATAATGTATATGTTGATGTTCTCCGGAGCGATCGCATTACGTTATAAGATGAAAAAGGCAGGTCGTCCTTTCCGTATCGGAAAAGGTGGCAATGGCTTGATGTGGTTGATCGGAGGTTTAGGATTCTGTGGTTCCTTATTAGCGTTCGTATTAAGTTTCATTCCTCCTAGCCAGATTTCTACAGGAAATAATACGGTTTGGTTCGCCGTTCTCTTCATCGGTGTAATAGTTGTCGTTGCGGCACCGTTTATTATCTATGCGTCTAAGAAAGCATCTTGGGTAGATCCGAACACTGAATTCGAACCGTTCCATTGGGAAGTAAAAAATGACGTATCCGAGACGAATACGACAAAAGCATAACACACATTCATCTCGATAATTACCTAGTCCGGGCTGCGAAAATATTGCAGCTCGGACTTTTTCGTAAAAATAGCACAGAATATTTACGTTTTATTATGTGTATTATAAAAATGTAATTATCTTTGCGATAGTATTCATAAAATAAAATATCAAAAGAACTATGGCACGTACAGTAGATTATTCAAAAAAGGCAGAGAAAATCAAAGAGCAAGTAGATGAATTAGTACAAGAATTAATGGCTGCTAAATCGGCTCCGGTAGTCTCCAAAAGAAGTTTAAAAGTAGCTGACATCAATTTCGAGAACGAGGATGTTAATACATTAATGCAAATACAAGCTCGCCTCGCTCGAGTTATCTTGGAGAAGAGCAAATAAGAAAAAACTCTGCTAAGGTTTTAATAAAAGCGCCTTTCCCGTCTTTAAGGATGTTTCGGGAAAGGCACTTTATTTTTCAGGTCTCGTGCGAACTTTCAAAGAAAAAGCTTATCTTTGAAAACCTAATCAATAACATGTATGGAACTAACACTCCCAACGAAAGTTAATGTGACACATCCCATCATGCTAGACACGAAGATATTAGTCGTGATCGGAGCGAACGGTGCGGGGAAAAGCTCTTTTGGCAGAGATTTATTGGAGAGATATGCGGGTCAAGCGAAAAGAATATCCGGTATACATGCCTTATTCATCAGCGATGACGAATCTAAATTATCGGCCTCCAATGAATTCGCACGTTTACAGTCTATGATCAAAGAACGACTGTTCATGCCACGTATTTCTGAATACGAGAAACTGATTTTGCAACTCCAGAGCGAGGAGTTCGAGGCGGCAGTCAATTTCAAGGAAGCCTGCAAGACTAATAACGAAGTAGATCCTCCGATCACCAAGATAGATATTATACAAGCGATCTGGGAAAAGATGTTTCCGCATAATCGTCTGATACGAAAGTCGGGATTTATCGAGCTTGTATCCACGGGGCGTGATTCAAATTCCTATACCGCCGGACGCATGAGCGATAGCGAGAAACTGGTGTTCTACTTGATTGGGGCCGCATTATGCGCATGCCCGAACGCCTTGCTCGTGATCGAAGAGCCGGAAACCCTTCTCCACAACTCCATAAAGAACCAGCTTTGGGACGAGATTGAGGCGATACGCCCGGACTGTACGTTTGTTTATCTCACACATGACATTGATTTCGCCACCTCCCGCTCCGACAGCAAACGGATCTGGATTCGTTCTTACGACGCAGATCATTCCGTATGGGATTACGAGTTGATCGAGAGTAATGAAAGTTTTCCAGAAGAAGTATATATGGAAATACTTGGCAGCCGGAAACCGATCTTGTTTATCGAAGGGACCGACACGAACAGTATCGACAGTAAGCTTTACCCCTTCATATTCCCCGATTATTTGGTGAAACCGATGGGTGGTTGCCAAAAAGTAATCGAGACAACCAAAGCGTTCGGCCAACTGAAAGACTTCCATACATTAGATAGCAAAGGTATCGTAGATCGTGACAGGCGTACGCAAGGAGAAATAAACTATCTACGGGAACAACATATTTATGTACCGGACGTAGCGGAAGTGGAGAACCTATTGATGATAGAGGATGTGATCAAGACGGTCGCCAAACGGTTGATGAAAGATCCGGACGATGTTTTCAAGCAAGTGAAAGAAAACGTAGTACGTCTTTTCCAAAAAGAACTGGACTCGCAAGTAATCCTTCATGCCAAACATCAAGTCCGTAAAAAACTGGAGACTACCGTTGATCGCAAGATAACGACGGTGGAGCAATTAACCGAACATGTAGAGAGTATCCGTCTGAACATCCATGCGGAAGAAATATACAAAAACATAAAAGAAGAATTCGAGTCTTATATAGAAACGGAGAACTACAAAAGCATTCTCCGTGTTTATAATCAAAAAGGTATGTTACCACAGAGCCGCCTATGCGCGATCTGCGGTATCAGTAACAAAGAGAGTTATTTAAACCTGATTCTCTCCATATTAAAGGAAAACAAGGAGGATGCGGAAGCGATACGAAAGGCTATCAAACATTCATTGGGCACATAAAAAGTTTCTAAAAATGCGGGGAAAGTCCATAAAAAATTGTTCTTTTGCAAACTGTTTTATAACATTAATGGGCCAAAGCCCTATATATTAATTGTCATATGCGTACACCTACACTTCAATATCTTTACTTGCAAAAGCCGGTAACCATGATGGTAGTAATCTGTATTATATCTGTGTTACCTTGGATCGGCCTCGGCGACTTTTCCACCAAAGGGGAACCTCGGGAAGCGGCCGTAGCGATCTCCATGCTTGAGACAGGTAATTGGGTCTTGCCACAATCTTACGCGAACGAGTTCGCTTTTAAGCCACCGATGGCGCATTGGTTAATGGCTGCTTTCTCCTATCCACAGGGATATGTTTCCGAGTTCACCTCCCGCTTGCCATCGGCTTTAGCCTTTATTACCTTGATCGGGTTCGTATTGGTCTTTTTCGGTAAACGAATCGTAAAGTTTCAGGAGGCATTCATAGCGACCCTCCTATTGGTCACCTGCGTAGAGATACATCGGGCGGCCATGACGACCCGAGTGGATATGCTGCTCACTACTTTTATAGTCATAGGGCTTTTCCAGCTATATCGATGGGAAGATAAATTAGAGCTGAAAGGACTTCCCATATTCATACCTTTATTATTAGGATGCGCCGTTCTGACCAAAGGACCGGTAGGCGTAGTATTGCCCCTATTCGTATTCGGCATTTATCTATTAATGTTAGGTCAATACAGTTATCTCACCATATTCAAGACTTTATTATATGCGGGAATTTCCTCTTTATTCCTACCGATGTTGTGGTATACCGCTGCATGGAAGCAGGGTGGAGATGAGTTCCTTAATGTCGTATTAGCGGAGAATTTCGCTCGTTTCTTACACCTAAACACTCCTGAAATTTCCTATGATCTGGGGCATGAGAATGGTGTTTGGTACAATTTCATGACGTTGGCGGCAGGCTTTATACCTTGGACTATTTTCTTTTTCTTCTCTTTATTCGGGCTGAAACTTAGTAAGCCTGAGCAACCTATTAAAGAGATCTTAAAGAATACGTGGAAACGTATCCGCTCCATGGAAAAAGTTCGTTTATTTAGTTTGGTTGCTTTAGTCGGCATCCTTTTCTTCTATTCGATCCCTTCCAGTAAACGAAGCGTATATTTAATGCCGGCTTATCCGTTCATTGCCTTGTTCTTGGCTCAGTATGCCTTATATATTACAGAATACCGTACGAAAGTAACTCGGGTATTCGCTGCCTTTTTAGCTTCCGTAGTAAGTGTCGTCATGATAGCGATCTTGCTTACGGTATTCAGTATTATTGATCCTGTTGGTATCGTCGGTCAATATACACAAAACGCATCGACCTTGGACATGGTACAAATGGTATCAAAAGTATTAGTTCACCCCAGTACGCTTACGATCTGTATTATCTTCATAAATCTATTGATATTAGGAACGGTCTATTACCAGATGTTCAAGAAAATAAATATCAAGATTCTCTACGCTACGATAGCCTTGACATTCTCGGTTAATTTATTAATTGATGGTGTCATTATGAGAGGTATTCGTGAAGGGGATTCTTGCCGTGTTTTCGCTGAACGTATCCTGAAAGAATATCCATTGAATAAAAAGAATGTATATGTCGTAAATAACCTTCGGATTTATCGGAATCTGTACGGGTTAAACTTCTATATGGGAAATATCTTCCATGACTTCGATAAAGAAACACCCGCCAAAGGTTATTTCCTGATCGGAGAAAATGAGATGGAAAAGGTACTTTCCACATACGGGGATAAATATACCTTCCGTACACTGACTAAGTCAGATCAAACGTTCAGCGAGCTAAAACAAAAAATCGTGCTTAGCGAGTTCGAGTTGAAATAGAAATGTAATATCTAATAGTATACCATGAATAGTTCCTATATTTCCCCTTTCGCCAAGCCGGTCTACATCATGTTGAAACCGGTTGGTTCTGTTTGTAATTTGGCATGCGAGTATTGTTATTACCTTGAGAAAAGTAAGTTCTATCCGGACGTGAAGAATCACATCATGACGGATCAGATACTCGAGAAGTTCATCAAGGAATACATGGAATGCCAAACCATGCAAGAAGTCTTGTTTACATGGCATGGAGGCGAGACGCTGATGCGGCCGATCAGCTTCTATAAAAAAGCCTTGGAGTTGCAGCGTAAGTATGCGGGAGGACGGCAAATAGATAACTGTATCCAAACCAATGGTACCCTATTGAATGATGAGTGGTGCCAATTTTTCAAGGAAAATAATTTCTTGGTGGGTGTATCTATCGATGGCCCGCAAGAGTTCCACGACGAATACCGTAGGAACCGGCAGGGACTCCCCTCTTTCTATAAAGTGATGAAGGGAATCGAGTTGCTGAAAAAACATGGGGTAGAATATAACGCCATGGCCGTCGTGAATGATTATAACGTGGATTATCCGCTGGAATTCTATAATTTCTTCAAGGAACTGGATTGCCGTTTCATCCAATTCGCCCCGATCGTGGAGCGTATCGGCCGGCACAAGGAAGGTACCAAGCTATCTTCTCCCGAGGAACAAGACGCTGCGATCGAGCTAGCTTCGTTCTCGGTAGATAGCGAGAAATGGGGGGATTTCCTTTGCGCCTTGTTCGACGAGTGGCTGAAAGAGGATGTCGGCAAGTTCTACATCCAATTATTCGATTCCACCTTGGCGAACTGGGTAGGCGAGCAACCCGGGGTCTGCTCCTTGGCCCGCCATTGCGGTCACGCCGGGGTAATGGAGTTCAATGGCGACGTATATGCTTGCGACCATTTCGTATTCCCGGAATACAAACTCGGGAATATCCAAACAAAGACATTAACGGAGATGATGTACAGTCCGGTACAACAAAAGTTTGGAACGGATAAAGAAGATAAGCTCCCTACGCAATGCAAGGAATGCGAATATCTTTTCGCTTGCCATGGGGAATGCCCGAAAAACCGGTTCCTCCATACGCCGAATGGAGAGCCGGGACTAAATTATCTATGTAAGGGATACAAGAAATTCTTCAAGCACGTAGCTCCTTACATGGATTTTATGAAAAAAGAGTTATTGAATCAACGTCCACCCGCAAACGTGATGGATTGGGCTAAACAACAACAACATGAATATTAACAGACGTGATTTCATTAAAACAGGAAGTATGGTTATGCTTGGAACATTAGCGGCTCCTTCCCTACTAGGAAGTTGCACCGGTAGTGAGAGTGATAAAGCAGCCGGTATTTCATTCGCCATGAATTATTTCAAGGTGAGTGAGGGGGATTTGAGGAAAGTATTGGCGGCAGCCTTGGAGAAAGGCGGGGATTATGCCGATTTGTTTTTTGAGCATTCATACAGGAACAACGTAGGGTTGCAGGATGGTGCCGTAAACCGTGCCTCATCTAACATCGATTTTGGGATGGGCGTACGTGTTTTGTCCGGCGACCAAACGGGATATGCCTACGTGGAGAACGTCAGCTTGGACGAGATGCTGAAGGCGGCTCGTACGGCCGCACGGATCGCCACCGGATCAGCGAATACCGCTCCTATCAACTTAACGGAAGAAAAGCATACGAACAATTTCTATAGCGTACAAACACCTTGGGACGAGATAGCCATTAATGACAAGATGCCTTTCTTGCAGAAACTGAACGATCAGATCTTCGCCAAGGACAAGCGGGTCACCAAGGTGATGGCCTCTTTGGGAGACACGACCTCTCATATCTTATTTTGTAACTCGGAAGGGCAGATTTATTACGATTATCGCCCGATGAGCGCCTTGAGCGCCGTCTGCATCATGGAGGATAACGGGAAGATCGAGAACTCGTACGCCGCACGGGCTTTTCGTATGGGAGCGGAATTCCTGACGGACGACCTGATCGACGAGCTTGCCCAAGAGGCGGTGGATAAGACCTCTATCTTATTTCAGGCGATCAAGCCAAAAGGCGGGGAAATGCCCGTTGTCATGGGTGCCGGTGGCTCTGGCATCTTATTGCACGAGGCGATCGGCCATGCTTTCGAGGCAGATTTCAACCGTAAGAACACCTCTATTTTCTCTGATCAACTGAACAAGAAAGTTTGCAACGAGCATATCAACGTGGTGGACGACGGCACGATTCCTTTCAACCGGGGCTCGGTCAATATCGATGACGAGGGTGTGGACGGACAAAAAACCTATATCGTACGGGAGGGAGTCTTGACCAGTTATCTGCACGATCGTATCAGCGCAAAACATTACGGCATCCCCTCTACGGGCAATGGCCGCCGGGAGTCTTTCCGTCAGATGCCTATCCCCCGTATGCGTGCCACTTATATGGAAGCGGGCAACGTGACGGAAGAGGAGATCATCTCTACCGTAAAGAAAGGTATCTATGCCGCCAACTTCACGAACGGGCAGGTACAGATTGGCGCAGGCGATTTTACCTTCTTCGTGAAGGATGGTTACTTGATCGAGAACGGCAAGCTCACCCAACCTATCAAGGATATCAATATCATCGGTAACGGCCCGAAAGCGTTGGCGGATATCACGATGGTGGGTAATAATTATAAAATGGATAACGGCACATGGACCTGCGGTAAGGATGGACAGTCTTGCCCGGTAACCTGCGGTATGCCGTCGGCCTTAGTCAGCAAACTTACAGTAGGAGGAGAAAACTAATATGATAACAAACGAAAATAAGAAATTGGCTCAATGGGCCATGGAATATGCCTTGAAGAATGGTTGTCAGTCTTCACGTGTCACGCTTTACAATGGTTCCAGCAGTTCGTTTGAGATACGGGATATGAAAATAGACCGTCTGCAACAGGCGTCCGAGAACAGCATGGTGGTTCATTTGTTCGTGGACGGCCGTTACGGCTCCTACTCTACCAATCGCTTGGATAAGAAAGAGCTGGAGAAGTTCATCAAGGATGGTATCGCCGCCACTCGTTTCCTCGCCGAGGACAAGGCTCGCACGCTGCCGGACGCTTCCTTGTATTATAAAGGTGGGGCGGCGGACTTGCGATTGGTCGACCCGAATTTCGACTCCGTGCAACCGGACGACAAGGTAGCGTTGGCCATGAGCGTCTGTGAGGAGATCATGGGCAAGGACGACCGGATCATCTCCGCCAACGCTTCCTACAGCGACGAGAAGGACTTTAAGTACATGGTAGCCAGCAACGGTTTCGAAGGCGAGGCTTCTGGTTCCTCTTATGGCTTGGTGGGGAGTGTCAGCATCCGTGGGGAGGGTGACGCCCGTCCCGAGTCTTATTGGTACGACTCTTCCTTGTATTATGACGAGCTGGTGAAGACCGGTATCGGTACGAAAGCGCTGGAACGGGTGCTTCGAAAACTGGGACAGCGGAAAGTGGCGTCCGGTAAATATACCATGATCGTGGATAACATGAACTCCAGTCGTCTGCTTTCTCCAGTAATCGGAGCCATTTACGGTTCCTCCATCCAGCAAAAGAACTCTTTCTTGTTGGATAAGATCGACCAAAAGGTAGCGAGCGACAAGATGACCTTGATAGATGAGCCTCATTTGGTAAAGGCTTCCGGCGCACGTTATTTCGATAGCGAGGGTGTTGCCACGAAACGTCTTCCGGTATTCGAGCAGGGTATATTGAAAACGTATTATATCGATACGTATTCCGCCAACAAGATGGGCATGGAACAAACGATCGGCTCTCCCTCGATTCTTACCATGCGGAATGGTGATAAGGATCTGGACGGATTGATCGCCTCTATCGACAAAGGTATATTGGTGACCGGCTTCAACGGTGGAAACTGCAATAGCACGACTGGCGATTTCTCGTATGGCGTGGAAGGTTTCTTGATCGAGAGAGGCAAGCTATCCCAACCGATCTCCGAGATGAACGCCACGGGTAATATGCTCTCCCTATGGAGTAACCTAGCGGAAGTCGGAAACGACCCCCGCCTATCCTCCAGCTGGCGAATCCCTTCCTTGCTTTTCAATGGGGTTGATTTTAGCGGATTATAAATACGAGAAACAACATACGGAAGAACAAGAATAAAAGAAGCCGGAACCGCTAAACACAGTTCCGGCTTCTTTATTTTTCCTTACACCAAATTATAGATCGCTATAAAATGGCAAACCGTTCCCCCGAGAACGAATAAATGCCATGCGGAATGCATATATTTATATTTATCCAGAAAGAAGAAAATCGTTCCTAAGGAATAGAACAAGCCTCCTCCGATCAGCCAATATAAGACATACATCGAATCCGTACGCTGGAAAACATCGATCAAAGGTTTGAAAGCGATAATCACCACCCAACTCATCAGCAGATAACAAACCGTTTTCAGATTATCCTTTTTCTTCATCCGACGGAAACTAAACCATACGCCGATAACCGCGGCCAGCCAAACCGTAATAAATAATCCCCAGCCCCAGAAACCCTCGTCGCGGAGAGCCACCAAGGTAAATGGCGTATAAGTACCTGCGATATGCAAATAAATAGCGCTATGATCCCAACGGCGCAACTGGCATTTTCGCTTGGGATCGGAAGCGGCGTGGTAAAAGGTAGAGGTCACATACGAGGAAGTCATGCACAACGCATAAACGGCGAAACTACCGATCACCCACGGATCACCTGTACGAATCCCGGCGATCATCAAAACGATAATCGCTGTTAAGCCGAACAACATGCCCGCGCCATGCGTAAGCACATTCGCTACTTCCTCACCATGAGTCTGTCTTTGTTTTCTCATCCATCCGATCGCTACGACTACAAGGCGCTAGCCTTGAAACCGGCCTCCGATACGGCGGAAAGAATGGTCTCCGCCGGAAGATCGGTTGTTATAGTCAATGTTTTATCCGGGGATTTCAAGTCGATCGACCATGCGTCCTCTTTTACTAATTTATTCAACTTAGCGCCGATAGCCGCCACGCATCCGCCACATTTAGCGTTTGTCTTAAATTTTAATGTTGCCATATCTCTACTTATTATTTAAAGTTTACTCCATTTCAACCGTAAGCTATTTAATACCACCGACACGGAACTGAAAGCCATCGCGGCGCTCGCCAACATCGGGTTCAGTAACAGTCCGTTCACCGGGAATAAGACACCCGCCGCCAATGGGATTCCGATCAAATTATAGATAAATGCCCAGAATAAATTCTGGTGGATCGAGCGAACCGTACGTTTCGACAAGCGGATCGCATCCGGCAATAACATCAAATCCGAAGTAATCAACGTGACCATCGCCACATCCATGGCGATATCCGTTCCCTTACCCATCGCAATGCTCACATCCGCACGGGCTAAAGCTTGCGAGTCGTTGATACCATCCCCAACCATAGCCACTTTCCTTCCGGCGGCTTGCAAGGAACGGATATACTCCTCCTTATCGCTCGGCAAGACATCCGCCTTATAATGACGGATATCCAGCATGGCCGCAACAGTCTCGGCGGTCCGTTTTCCATCGCCGGTCAATAAATGAACCTCGATACCCATTTCTTTCAAGGCCTCTACCGCCTCTCCCGACGTAGGTTTCAACCGATCCGAAATAGCCATGACCGCAAGCAATTCCGATTCCCAACCGTAATAAACGATACTCTTGCCATCCTCTTCCCACCGGATGATTTCCCGCCCAGCCTCGGGCGGAACCATCGCCTTGAAGGTTTCCAAAAAGCCTTTGCTTCCTACCCAATACGTCACGCCATGTACCTGCATTTGGATACCACGCCCCGTTACGCTCTCGAAACTATCAGCGTCGATCTCCGCGGCCTCCGTTCCTTTCAACCATGAGAGGATAGCGGACGCCAAAGGATGCTCAGACTTCATCTCGGCGGTATAAAGGATATCCAGCATATCCCGGCTCGCCTCCGATATCCAGAAAGAGTCTGTCACCTCGGGCACGCCCTCGGTCAAGGTCCCGGTCTTATCCAGCACGACGGTATCCACCTTACAAAGGTTTTCCAAGGCAAAAGCGTCTTTGATCAATATATGATGCTCGGCGCCTTTACCCATCCCGACCATCAAGGCAGTTGGCGTAGCAAGTCCCAACGCGCAAGGGCAAGCGATCACCAATACCGATACCGCCGATAAGAGAGCGTACGAGAAGTACCCGCTTCCTCCTACTACCAGCCAGACGATAAAAGTGAGTATCGCCAATCCGACAACGATCGGTACAAATATACCACTTATTTTATCAACGATACGCTGCACGGGTGCCTTACTTCCTTGAGCGGCTTGTACCATCTGTACGATTTGCGATAATACGGTAGCGCTCCCCACCCCGGTCGCCTCCATCAAGAAAGCGCCCTTTTGGTTGATCGTCCCGGCCAAGACCCGGTCACCTTGTGATTTCACGACAGGGATCGGCTCGCCACTCAACATGCTCTCATCCACGGAAGAGGAACCTTGAGACACCGTGCCGTCCACCGGGATCTTCTCACCGGGACGGACACTGACAAGATCTCCCACCCGCAAGAACGAGATAGAGACCTCTTCCTCCTGTCCATCCCGCACACGACGGGCGGTTTTAGGCTGCAATCCCATCAAGCTCTTGATAGCGGAAGAAGTGCTGTTCTTCGCCCGCTCCTCCAGAAGTTTACCCAACAGAACGAACGCTATGATCACGCCGGATGCCTCATAATAAACATGCGGCTCCAATCCTTTCTCATACCAGAACCGCGGATATACGGTATTGAAGAAACTGAACAGGAAAGCGATCGAGGTACTCAACGCCACCAACGTATCCATATTGGCGCTACCGTGCAACGCATGGCGCACGCCGTTCACGTAGAACGACCGCCCGAACACGATCATAATCACCAAGGCCAGCGCCATCATGATCCAGTTACCGCCGGGCGTATGCATAAACACCATTCCCAGCAGGGCCAGCGGAATGGAAAGTACCCACGCCCCGATCGTATTCCGGCGTAGCTTCCGGTAATGCTCTCGTGCCATCTCTTCCTGTACCGCCGTCGGATCCTCTACCTCCACGACCAAATCGTATCCGGCCTCCTGCACGGCCTCTCTCATTTTCTGAGGAGTAATCAAGGATGGATGGTATTTGACGGAAAGCGTATTCGCCGCGAAATTCACCGATGCCTCCTCCACGCCGGGAAGTCCCTTCACCGTATTCTCTACGTTATTGGCACATACGGCACAACTCATCTCGAGAACCGGTAGTATAATTGTCTCCAAATCTTTCATAGATCGTATCACCTGTTTAGTTATATATAAATGAATAACAAAGATACGATAAATATGATTGCAACCAGATTGCAAACTTTACGAAACAGTATTTACGTACGTTAAGAAACCTAGGAACTTAATAGATTTATTTGAGAAATATGACTATTATTTAACAGGGAAATACCCGACATTTGTAACGATTTTCAAACCAATTACTAAAACTTAATAACAATATGATTCTAGACTCACTTGAGAACTCTAAGCGGATCGAATGTATCCATCCGCTGTTTAAGCAGGCTTTTGACTATGTTAAGTCTACTGATTTTTCAAAAATGGAAGATGGTAAATACGATATAGCGGACGCTGGTTTCACGGTTAGCATCGCCAGCCTCTTCGGAAAGGAGAAGTCGGAAGCGGCCATCGAGACCCACAAGAAATTTATCGATATCCAATTCCCCTTATTGGGCGTAGAGAAAATCGGATGGAAACCGGGAGATCAATTACTAGAGGAGTCCGTTCCATACAACGAGGAGCAAGATATCGCCTTTTATATCGACAAACCTACCGCCTATACGAAAATCTATCCCGGACAATTCGCCATTTATTTCCCGGAAGACGGGCACGCCCCGGGTATCGGCCAAGGGAATATCCGGAAGGTGGTTATCAAGATCCCGGTCCAATAGTATCGAATACCCTATTTGTTCCGCAAGAATAACCAGCTGAATACTTATATATTCTATATCGGATCTACTTCTATTCTACAAACCACGGCGTGGTCTTTGTAAACCACGCCATGATCTGTAAAGACCACGCCGTGGTTTATAGGATTCACGACGAGAATCAAGGAATAGATACAGATACGATTATCTTTATTCATAAGAAGATTTCCCTATTCAACCGTATATTCGCATATATGCGTTTGTAATACTTTATTCACCTCAAATCCACTTAAATCTCGTAAATTCTTGTTACCTTTGATGCCCGGTACAAAATAAAAGTAATACAAAGGAAGATGATTTCAGAAGAATTGAAGAACGACCTAAAGATAAAATGGGATCGGATGAGAGATGGTATGGCAAAAATGGGTATGGATGCCTGTTTGCTTACCGTAGATGTAAATCTTTATTATACGACAGGACAAATCTATAGTGGTTATTTTTATTTGCCGGTAGACGGTGAGCCGTGGTTCTTGATCAAGCGACCGAACGGGCTTTCAGGACATCAAGTGGAATACATCCGTAAGCCGGAAGACATCCCACCCTTATTTGCGGAACGAGGAATTAAGATGCCGAAAAGACTCTTATTAGAGGCAGATGAGTTAACTTATAATGAATACATCCGTTTAGATAAGGTATTCCAACCGGAGGAGGCCGGTAACGCCACCGCTTTCATGCGAAACCTTCGCCGGGTAAAAACCCCTTGGGAGATCGGGCAATTCCGTATCGCCGCCCGCAAGCACGAGGCTACTTATAGCGAGATCCCGGAATGTTTCCGTCCCGGTATGACAGACTTGGAGTTCCAGTACGAGATCGAGAAACGTATGCGCAAGAACGGCTCGATCGGTCTTTTCCGTGCTTTCGGAGCCAATATGGATATCTATATGGGTAGTATTCTCGCCGGGGAAAACGCCGAGACCCCATCCCCTTTTGATTTCGCCTTGGGTGGAGGCGGCATAGACGCTTCTTGTCCGCTAGGCGCTAACGGTACGTTATTAAAAGAAGGCACCGCTATCATGGTGGATATGGCCGGCAATTATACGGCTTATATGACGGACATGACCCGTGTCTTCTCTGTAGGGCGCCTGACGGAGGAAGCTTATCGGGCGCATCAAGTGGCCCTTACGATACAGCAGGAGGTAGAAAACGCTACCCGCCCGGGAACCGCTTGTTCGGATTTATATAATATAGCGGCGAATATCGCTAAGAAAGAAGGTCTTTCGGCTAACTTTATGGGAACCGAGCAACAGGCTAAATTCGTAGGACATGGCATCGGTATACAGATCAATGAGCTACCTGTGCTTACCCCTCGCTCGAAAGAGGAGCTTTTACCGAATATGGTGTTCGCCTTGGAGCCCAAATTCGTGATCCCGGGTGTCGGTGCCGTGGGTATCGAGAACAGTTTCCTTGTAACGGAGACGGGCGTGGAGAAGTTGACACGGTTCAACGAGGAGATCATCCCACTTGGAAATTAAGATTTAATAGAAGAATTTGTTATACATTATTAAATTAAAGCACATGAAAAAAACATTAGCTTTTCTACTTTTGCTGGCTATTATCATTATGCCGGCCAATGCCGTGGAAAAGGAGAACGTGAAGCCTGTCAAGAACGTGATTCTCTTAATCCCGGACGGAACCTCATTGGCGACTATCTCTATCGCCCGTTGGTTGCAATGGTTCCAAGATCCCAGCAAACCGAAATTGAACATCGACCCGTATTTGTGCGGAACGGTGCGTACGCATTCTTCTAACGCCCCTATCGGCGACTCCGCTCCTACTACATCATGCTACATGACCGGACAGCCGAGCCGTACGGGTTATGTATCCACTTACCCGGAGAACGACGGTGATAACGATATCTACCCGACCGACCCGGCCCGTGCCTTCCAACCGCTTACCACCGTATTGGAGGCTGGCAAGATGTTGCAGGGCAAAGCTACAGGATTGGTTTTCACTTGCGAATTCCCACACGCTACCCCGGCGGACTGCTCCGCTCATAGCTACAATCGTGGTAAATACGACTGGATCGCTCCGCAGATGGTTCATAATGATATCGATGTCGTTATCGGTGGTGGAGTTTCTATCCTTACAAAGGATATGGAAGATTATCTATTGGCGAACGGATACAATGTTTATAAAAATGACTTGAAAGGTATGCGTGCCGATAATAATCAGAAGATGTGGGCTTTATATGGCAACAAGGAAATGGCTTACGATATCGACCGCAATCCGGAAGAGCAACCTTCTATCGAGGAAATGACTCGTAAGGCGATCGACAAATTATCCAAGAACCCGAATGGTTTCTTCTTAATGGTAGAAGGCAGTAAGGTAGACTGGGCCGCTCATGGCAATGACCCGGTAGGTATGGCTACCGATTTCTTGGCATTCGATCGTGCCTGCGGTGCCGCATTGGAGTTCGCACGCAATAACGGCGAGACTGCCGTTGTCATCGTACCCGACCACGGAAACAGCGGTATCAGCTTAGGTAGAAGAGATTGTAAAGGTTACGATAAATTGACGAAAGACCAATTGTTCCACCAATTCTCCCTGTATAAATTGACCGCCGAGGGTTTCGCCAACAAGGTAAACAGCGTTCCTAACTCAGAAGTGCAAAACGTATTCCGCACCTACGCCGGCTTCGAGCTGACTCCGGAAGAGATGAACGCGTTAAACAATTGCAAGGATTATAAGAATAGCCCGATACCGGAAGACCAACGCAAACCGGAAGATAATTCCTCCATGTACAGTGGCTCGTTAACCGGATTGATGGCGCATATCATCACTTCCCGCACTTGCTTCGGTTTCACGACCGGCGGCCATACGGGCGAGGAAGTATTCCTAGCCGCTTACCATCCGCAAGGAACCTTACCCCTAGGTATGAATACGAACATCGAGCTGAATGAGTACTTATGCAATTTGTTCGGATTGACACACGAAAACTTGGAAGATCTTACAAACAAGAACTTCGCACGCCACACGGACGTATTCGAGGATTACACTTGCGAGATCGTCCCTGCCGCCGACGAGAAAGGTTCTCCAACCTTGATCGTTAAGAACAAGAAAGATAAGAAAAAACAGCTAACGATCACCCCGTTCTCCAATATCGTGAAGTCCGGGAAGAAAGGCCAAGATGAGATACGGTTAAACTCTGTCGTCGTTTATGTCGATAAAAATAACACGTTCTATCTTCCGGCAAGTCTAGTTGATTTCTTAAAATAAAATATAAAGCGGAGGCCCTTCGGTCTCCGCTTTTTTTATACATTCGCGTACATAAGACAGAATATACACAACCTATGAAAAGTAAAAGTTTAGTTTCTATCGATCAATGTTCCAAAGAGGACATTCTTCGTATTCTGGATAACGCAAGGAAGTTTGAGGAGAATCCGAACCGGAAATTACTGGAAGGCAAAGTCGCCGCCACCCTGTTCTTCGAGCCCTCTACACGTACGAGACTGAGTTTCGAGACAGCCGTAAACCGTTTAGGTGGACGGGTGATCGGTTTCTCGGACGCTTCCACGACTAGTTCCTCCAAGGGCGAGACCTTGAAAGATACGATCTTGATGGTAAGCAATTACGTGGACTTGATCATTATGAGACATCATCTGGAAGGAGCCGCCCGCTATGCTTCCGAGGTGACGGATGTCCCTATCATCAACGCTGGTGACGGGGCAAACCAACATCCCTCGCAAACCATGCTGGACCTGTATTCCATCCGCAAGACACAAGGCAAACTGGATAACCTCACCATCACGATGGTCGGCGATTTGAAGTATGGCCGTACGGTTCACTCCTTGATCGTGGGAATGTCTCACTTCCATCCGACCTTCCACTTCGTCGCACCGAACGAGCTACGCATGCCGGACGAGCAAAAGAACTTCTGCGACAAGCACGGACTCAAATACGAGGAGCATACCGATTTCACGGAAGATATCATCAACCAGACGGATATCCTTTATATGACCCGTGTACAACGTGAGCGTTTCACAGACTTGGAAGAGTACGAGCGGGTAAAGAACGTGTATATCCTGCGTAACGACATGCTGAGAAACAGCCGTGAGAACCTGCGTATCTTACATCCGCTACCCCGTGTGAATGAGATAGCTTACGATGTAGATGACAATCCAAAGGCTTATTACATCCAGCAGGCACGCAACGGGCTGTTCGCACGCCAAGCTATCATTTGCGAAGTTTTAGGTATATCTATCGACGAATAAAAACGAAGTTTTATGTCAGCAGAAAAGAAAAAAGAGTTGCAGGTAGCCGCTTTAGAGAACGGTACCGCCATAGACCATATTCCTCCCAGCCAATTATTCAAGGTAGCCTCTTTACTGGGACTGGAGAAAATGAACAATACGATCACGATCGGCAATAATTTCCATAGCAACAAGATGGGATGCAAGGGTATGATCAAGATCGCCGACAAGTTTTTCGAGGAGGACGAGATCAACCGTATCGCCATGATCGCCCCGAATATTATATTGAACATTATCCGTGATTATGAGGTTGTAGAGAAGAAGACGGTTACTTTACCCGACGAGCTGATTGGCTTGGTCAAATGTAACAATCCGAAATGTATCACCAATAATGAGCCGATGCTTTCCCGCTTCCACGTGATCGACAAGGAGAAGGGAACCATTAAATGTCATTATTGCGAACGTAAGATTAATAAAGAGGACATAATCATTAGATAATTGAAAATTAAGAATTGAGAATTGAGAATTAGCTTTACGGAATCTTTAATTCTCAATTCTCAACTTTCAATTATAAAAACGCAGTTTTTATTATGAAGCATGATTGGAAACCGGGAACCATGATCTATCCATTGCCTGCCGTAATGGTGAGTTGTGGGAATGAGCCTTCCGAGTACAATATAATAACAGTCGCATGGGTCGGTACGATTTGTACGAATCCGGCGATGTGTTATATATCCGTACGTCCGGAACGATTCTCTTATCCGATCTTGAAGAAGAATATGGAATTCGTCATCAACTTGACGAATCGTGAGCTGGCCTACGCCACGGATTGGTGCGGGGTAAACTCAGGGAAAGACCATCATAAATTCGAGGAGATGAAGCTCACTCCCGGAAAAGCGACCGTCGTTAACGCCCCTACGATAGACGAGTCTCCGCTTTGTATCGAATGCCGGGTAAAAGAGGTAATCGCTCTCGGAAGTCATGATATGTTTATCGCTGATGTCGTAAACGTACAGGCCGATGACCGATATCTAGACCCAGAGACAGGGGCTTTTGATATGCAGAAAGCGGATCTTTTGGCTTACTCGCATGGTAAGTATTACGGGTTAGGTGAATTTGTCGGTAAATTCGGCTGGTCCGTGAAAAAGAAAAAATAACGGTATGAAAAAAGTCTACCTTATAGGAGCGTTGCTATCTTTCGGTCTGTTAGCAGAAGCCCAGAGCTTCATGCGTTTCGAGGACAAAGCATTCAACTTTGGAGCCAAAGTAGGATTCAACGCCACTTTCCCAGTCATAAACTCCCTTTCCATCAATGGGAAGGAAGCGGAGAATATAGACATCGAATATAAGGTAGGTTATCTGGCCGCGGTCTTTTGCCGGGTCAATATCGAACGGTTCTTCCTCCAGCCTAGTTTCTCATGGCATCGTTCTGAGGGAAATATCCGTTTTTCCATACCTCAAAGTTTGCCGGAAAATAATATGATGTCCAATACATCGGCAACTACCGACCTCTTGATGATGAAAACCAGTTCCTTAGAGGTTCCCATAATGGTAGGCTATAACCTAGTGAAGAAAGGGCCTTACGGACTTAGCCTTATGGTCGGCCCCAAATTAAAATACAACTATAAGATCGCCTATACGGTAGAGTCTTCCACCACGCACGTAGAATACGTGAATGACAACACCCCGTTCGGAGTCAATATCGCTACGGGCGTAGGGGTTAGCATCGGACGGCTATTCTTCGACTTTGTCTATGAGTTCGGATTGAATCAAGTGGAATCCGATTTCGAGAAAGTCAACAACCCGGTTCCCGAGATTAATTATGATATCAATATTGACAAGCGAACGAACGTGATGAGTATCTCACTCGGCGTACTCTTCTAAAAAGACATTTTACCCATTTTTCAAGTACTTGACCAAAACCTTATCGATCCGGGCGCCATCCATATCTACGATCTCGAACTCAAAGTCCAGCCACTTTAATTTCTCACCCGTCTTCGGTACACGTTCCAATATCTCTAGGATCAAGCCGCTCAAGGTATTATAATCATGCTCGGCATACAAATCCTCCATGTCGAAATATTCCAAGAAATCATAGAAAGAATATTGGCCGTCCACCAACCAAGTACCATCCTCACGTTGTATGATCTCGGACTCCTCTCCGACTTCCGGTACTTGCCCGATCAAGCCTTCCATGATATCCTTCAAGGTTACGATACCTTGAATGCCTCCGAACTCATCCGTAACGAGTCCATATTTCACGTGTGTCTGCTTGAAAGATTCCAAGGCGTTATATACGCTCTGGTTCTCGGGAACGAACTGTGCCGGGCGAAGTACTTGGTTGATCGAGAAATCCGGTTGGTCGATCCTTCCGAACAAATCTTTCAGATAAACGACTCCTACTATATTATCGAACTTCTCCGAAGCCACGGGATATATATTAAATAAGTTCTCCTCCACTTTCTCCCGAATCTTCTCCGTACTATCCGTCACATCCAGCCAAACCAGCTCGCTACGATGCGTCATGATAGAACCCACGTTACGGTCTCCCAGATTAAAGACCCGCTCTACGATGTCCTGCTCTACCTCTTGCACCTCGCCACCGTCGAAGCCCTCTTTCACGATCGCCTTGATTTCTTCCTCTGTTACCCTATTTTCCTCTTTCGTATCCACGCCCGTCATCTTCACAGCCAACGCCGTACTCTTTGAAAGTAGCCAAACAAAAGGAGAAGATATCAAGGAAAGAAAATTCATGGGTTTAGCAACTAACATAGAGACCTTCTCGGCACACCCCATGCCGATCCGCTTCGGTACCAACTCTCCGAATATAAGTGTAAGATACGTCACGATAATAACGATCGTCGTTTTAGCGATCCCCAACGCATACGGTTCTAGGGCCGGTATTTGCGCTATTATAACAGCGAAATTATGAGCTAACGCCTCGCCAGAGTACAAACCGGTCAAGATACCGATCAAGGTAATTCCGATCTGGATGGTTGAGAGAAACTTATCCGGCTCATTTGCCAGCTTCAAAGCAGTGCCCGCAGATTTATTACCACGTTTCGCTTCGGTTTCCAACCTAGCCTTCCGGGCCGAGACCAAAGCGATTTCCGACATCGCAAGAATTCCATTCAGTAAGATAAGGCCAATAATAATGACTATTTCCATTAATTAATTTATAGTTTGATTATGCTGCGAAGATATATAAATACTTTAATATATAAAACAAGACACCTAAGTGTCTGCGCTTACATTTAACTAAAAAACCTTACGAATCCCTTGCGGTTTCAAAAGAAAGGCGTACTTTTGCATGACAAATACAAAGTGTGATTAGAAATGCTCGATAAAATTAAGGCTCTGCTTCATGAAGTAGAGAATATGAAAGCGGCAAATGCCGAGGAACTAGAAGCTTTACGTATAAAGTATCTCAGCAAAAAAGGCGAGATATCGGCGTTGATGAATGATTTCCGTAATGTGGCGGCTGATCAAAAACGTGAGGTTGGTAAATACTTGAACGAACTGAAGGAAACAACCCAGAGCAAGATCAACGAATTAAAAGAAAGCTTTGAGAATGTACAGACCGCAAACGATGATATTGATTTGACTCGTACGGCTTACCCGATCGAACTAGGCACTCGTCATCCTCTATCACTTGTAAAGAAAGAAATTTGCGATATATTCGGACGGTTAGGATTCAGCATCGCTGAGGGACCGGAAATCGAGGACGACTGGCATGTCTTCTCTTCCTTGAATTTCGCCGAGGACCATCCTGCCCGCGATATGCAAGATACGTTCTTTATCCAGCATAACCCGGATGTATTGCTTCGCACACATACTTCTTCCGTACAGACCCGAGTAATGGAAAAGCAAGAACCGCCTATCCGTATCATCTGTCCGGGACGTGTATATCGTAATGAGGCTATCTCCTATCGTGCTCACTGTTTCTTCCATCAAGTAGAAGCGTTATATGTAGATAAGAACGTCTCATTCGCCGACTTGAAACAAGCCTTGTTGTTCTTCGCCAAGGAAATGTTCAGTCCGGATACAAAAATTCGCTTGCGTCCTTCTTACTTCCCGTTCACGGAGCCATCCGCCGAGATGGACATCTCCTGCAACATTTGTGGAGGTAAGGGTTGCCCCTTCTGTAAAGGAACCGGTTGGGTAGAGATCCTCGGTTGCGGTATGGTAGACCCGAACGTGCTTGAGAACTGCGGTATCGATAGCAAGGTTTATTCAGGCTACGCATTGGGAATGGGTATCGAGCGTATTACCAATTTGAAATACCAAGTAAAAGACTTACGCATGTTCTCGGAAAACGATGTTCGTTTCTTGAGACAGTTTGAGTCGGCCAATTAAATTGAAAACCTAAATCATTTACCATCTCCCCGGGCCTTAACCTAGCCCGGGGGAAACACACTAGGTTAATTATGATAAAGGTTTTTCTTTTAATAATAGGAGGAGCTATCGGATCTGCGCTACGGTTCGGAGTTTCCACGTGGGTGCAACGATCGATGCTTTACTCCTTTCCTTTTGGTATCTTGTCGGTCAATGTGATCGGCTCCTTTTTAATCGGCTTCTGCTGGAGTATAGCGGAAGCCTATAATTTTTCTATCAATACAAGAGCTTTCCTATTCACTGGTCTTTTCGGTGGTTTCACGACTTTCTCTTCTTTCGCTCTCGACACGATGGTACTTATGCGTACCGGAGAATACAAGATGGCACTACTCAATGTACTTGCCAGTAATATCCTTGGTTTGATAGCGGTCTTCCTTGGGATCATACTTGGGAAGAATATCATTGCAATGATCAAGTAAATAAATAAAAAAACACGGCACAAGTCAGTCATGACAAGGCCGTGTTATATCGAATAAAGCTGTTTCCAAATTATCTATTTACTAACCTCAAGAATACTTTCTTAGAAAAATAAGAAGGTAAAAACAGAATAAAGAAATACAGATACGAAGCCATCGGGGAATATCCGAGAACCGTTCTATAAACACGTAAATTATACTTTATGAGAGACCATTTATTCCGAGAGATAGAACTTGAGTGAATTCGGTAAATCGCCAATGGCTCTTTCAAGCCGTAAGCGACCTCACAACGCCTAAGTATGGTAAGCCATAACCCCCAATCTTGCCGTTTACGTAATTCCGGCATAAAGACCTTTCCCACTTTCTCCGTATCATAGACAGCGGTCAAGCAGCCAATCCCATCATCACACCGCATAGAGAAATAGGTCTCCCTTCTTTTTCCGATAACAATGCTGGAAATCTTTCCACTCTCGTCGCAAGTCATATACGAGGTATAAGATAAGGCACAATCCTTCTCTCGCATAAAAGCCAACTGTTTCTCCAGCTTCTCCGGACACCATCGATCATCACTATCGCAAAAAGCGATAAATCGTCCTTTGGCCTCCGAGATAGAGCGATTCCGGCAAACACCCGCCCCACAATTCTTTTCTAACCGGAACAACTTAATACGGGAATCCCTTTGAATATACCGCTCTATGATCTCAACAGAACGATCCGTAGAGCAATCGTCAGTAATCAACAGTTCCCAATTAAGATAAGTCTGCGAAAGAATCGACTCAATGGTTCCCGCTATAAAAGACGAAGAATTATAAGAAGGAGTAATAATGGAGACCAAACCGAAATTATACATAACTATTTTCCGATACATTCATAGGTAAAGCCTAGCTCACCCAATTCCTTCGCGTCATAGATATTGCGACCATCCAGCAGCAAAGGTTGCCTCATCACTTTCTTGATCACGGCCCAACTTGGCAAGCGAAACTGTTTCCACTCGGTCAACAACAACAATGCGTCTGCATCGATTACCGCCTCATACATATCCTTCGCGTAAACAACCCGATCAGCAACTCTACGTTTGCACTCGCCTATCGCCACAGGATCAAACACCTTGACCACGGCACCCGCTTTCCGTAAAAGATCAATCATCACCAAAGAGGTAGCCTCACGCATATCATCCGTCTCCGGCTTGAAAGACAAGCCCCAGAGAGCGATCGTTCTCCCCTCCAAAGAGTCAAAATGTTTTCTAAGCTTCGTATAAAGGATCGTCTTCTGACGTTCATTCACCTCCTCCACGGCCTTTAGCACTCCCATCGGATAACCATTCTTTTCCGCCGTCTTGATAAGAGCCTTCACGTCTTTAGGGAAACAACTACCTCCATAGCCACATCCCGGATACAGGAATTTATTACCGATTCGACTGTCCGAACCGATCCCCTTCCGGACCATATTCACGTCAGCGCCAACCAACTCGCAAAGATTCGCTATATCATTCATGAACGAGATACGAGTAGCCAACATGGAATTAGCCGCGTACTTAATCATCTCCGCCGAGGGAATATCCGTAAAGATCACCCGGAAATTATTCAGGAGGAACGGACGGTAAAGTTTACGCATCATCTCCTTCGCCCTCTCCGACTCCACACCGACCACTACCCGATCCGGACTCATGAAATCCTTGATGGCCGCACCCTCCTTCAAGAACTCCGGATTCGAGGCCACATCAAAGGGGATATCCATCCCACGTTTACTCAACTCCTCTTGAATCGCAGCCTTTACCTTCCGTGCCGTACCCACGGGAACCGTACTCTTGGTTACCAATACCGTATATTTCTTAATATATTGGCCAAACGTACGAGCGACCTCCAACACATAACGCAGGTCGGCGCTACCATCCTCGTCCGGTGGCGTACCCACGGCGCTAAAAACGATATCCACGTTATCCAGACAAGAGGCCAGATCCGTCGTAAAATGAAGTCTGCCTTCCTTGGAATTACGCAATACCATCTCTTCCAACCCCGGCTCATAAATCGGGATATTCCCCTCCAACAAGCCATTTATTTTCTCCCGGTTGACATCCACGCAAGTGACATCAACCCCCATCTCGGCAAAACAAGTCCCGGACACCAGGCCTACGTAGCCGGTGCCGATAATTGCGATATTCATAAGTTATAAGATTATATATTTCAGGAAATCTATAGAGAAGTCAAGTTTTGGTATACGTATATTACGCATACCAAGCCAAATGATATGCGATATTCAATTTTTTAAACTATTTACGGCAAAGAAGACAAGGATAGCCTCATGCTTTTCCCTCTATCAACGAAAGCAAGGTATTCAAATAATTATCAACAGAATCCATCAAGGGAAGAATCTCATTGGCATCGATCACAATCCAATCATCATAATCCCCACTTTGTCTCAACTCAAATAGTTTACTATAAAAACGTCCCAAGTCTTTACTGATTATTCCTGTACTTACAAAATGAAGACCTAATAAACGAATCACTCCTGAATGCGTAGAAGCCTGAAAGCCATTTTTAATTAACAGTGCCGTGGTCATATAATAACAAGCATAATACATTCTATTAGCGGCCGCATGCCAATAACCACACTCTACGATCCCTTTGGTTTCCTCCCAAGTATCAAAAGCTCTAGCCTTTCTTGCTATAACAAGGGCTTCCCGTTCTTCATCTGTTAGATTCATAGTTCTATACCATCTAATTCCACATTCTTGAAAAAAGGAGTACCTTTACGTTTCATCCATTCAGTAAAGGTATATAACTTAGTGCTAAAATATTCGCCAAATTGCCATCCTAGGTCGATTAAAGGATAGGCATAGGTATCAAAATCCGCAGAGGTTATCTTTTCCTTGTCCAACAATATTAGAATATCCCAATCCGATTCATCATGGACATCTCCACGGGCTTGCGAACCAAACAAAAAAACCTTTGTTCCAGCTGGCATCACTTGCTTTATCAAAGCCCTAAGAGAATATAATATATCGTCCTTCCTCATTGTTGTACAAAATAAACATATTATCATACGATCGATCATATTGATTTACAGCCATCGCACGATAGTTACCACCACAAATATACTTACTTTTAGCTAGGCCACAAATATTCTTCTTGATTTTTATCGTATAAGACACCTTGCCTACATAGCCGGTACCGACAATGGCATTATATACAACCCCCGTTTTCCAGTACGAGGCGAATCAAAGCATAGGTACTTCCCAGAAGGGGATACTCTGGGATGTAAATCGCAAGCTATATGGCATTTAAAATCTTTCGTTTGAAACTCTTTGGGAGAATAGATACTTAGCAACAAATCCGCACTTTGAGTATTGATATCAGCCTTATAGATTTTTGCCATCCTATATTTATCCGGATAAGTATCCGCCACAAAAGACGTATCCGAGATAAAGGACTGATGACCATCCGAATTCAACACATCCCCTGCTATTATTTGATAATGAGCTACATCTTTCATGTCATACAATACATGACAACTGTTACCATTTATAATGCAAGACGCTATCAATTGATTCCTGTTATTCCATACATAATGAGAACCGGACTCTTGAGTAGGTAAGGTAATAAGTCGCCGATCACGCAAATCATAAACCATGATCTTGGTATGCCGCCTCATATAATCCCCATCGGTTGGTATTTTCCGGTATAAGAAAGAAAGATACCGACCGTCTTTCGAGAACTCCGAATGGGTTACAAAATGCATATACCCCTGCCTATAGGATTCATCTTCCATCTGTGCCAACTCAGACAAAGAGATAAGCAACTCTGAAGTATTCTCCTTTAAATCCACCAAGAGCAAACCGCTATCTTTAGGTGCCGGATCATCCAATTTCCCTCCATCCCGATAAGGATAACCATACCCGGGCATACAACGCTCCAAGCGCTCATAACTAAAAGAAGAGGCCAAAGATCTTTGCTCATCTTGATAGACCGCATCAATCGGGCAGTCTATTACTTGGTATTCCCCTGTCGATAAATCATGAATCTTAGACACAAGCCGATTCGCTATCGCCGTATTATAAATCATCCGGTTCTTATCCAACCATTGCAGCCTGCATCCTTTATGATAATTCCATGCGTAAGAGGTATCCACCCTATGAAAGTCCTTTATAAGGCCTTGCTCCAAATCAAAATATCCGACATCCAGTCCTTCCGTAGGTAAAGGCATACGCAAATCCAACCTATTTTGATTCGCCAATAGCTTGGTCTCATCAAAAGAAAAAGGCGTGACATCGTGAAATCCGAAAAAGAAGCCTTCTCGATATTGATAGGGAGAGGCGAAATACTCCTTCTTCCTTGGCAGCAAATCAAATATGTCTTGATACATATTCCGCACGAACTGCTTTAAGGCTGGATTTTTACGGACGAGGTTATAGATGGTAGATTCTAGTTTATTCATAAATCAACACGATTATTTTTTCAATTCAGAGACGACCGCCTTAAACTTCCCTGCTTTTGTACGGGGAATCTCATCCACATACTCAAATTTTACCTTTATGGTAGGGCTTATCCATTGAGATATATTTACCAACAATTTCTTCTCCGTAGCCACACTATAGGAATTCCTTCTCACAATACGTAAAATCATTTCACCAAATACTTTTTGGACTACTTGACACTCCTTCACCTCCGACGTATCTTTGAAAATATAATCCAGACGCTGAATGTGAAGCCCCTCTGGTGTAACTATATAGTCTTCATTGCGACCAACAATATCTTCTATAATTTGGCTATGTAATCCACATCCACATTCCCGGTCGGAGAACACTGCCGTATCCCCATTTTGATAACGAATAAAAGGCATACCAAGATTAGCGAACCCGGTAGCCAAAATCTCACCCTGCATCCCACTCTCTGTAGGAACAGCTTGATCCAATTCCATATGACCAATCTCGAAATCCTCGTGATAAACCGAGTGGATACAATGGGTAGCGATAGCGGCTTGCTCAGAAAAACTATACAACTCATGGATTTGGACACCTTTAAAAACAGCCTGTAAGATATTTTTCTGATTCTCGTATAACTTCTCGGCACCCGTGAATATGTGTTTAGGAGGAAAATCCAAAGCCATCTCCGCATTAGTCAACTCATTTGCGAAAGCTGCCATAATAGATGGATATCCTATAAACATTTCTATACACTTTGAATTAATCCAATTTACAATATCCCGTATTTTCACTTCATTCAGCTGATGCATATTGATGAAATAACGGTTCAAGACACGATCATATCTCCAGTAAGGAGGTTTTGAGGTTGAAATAGGAACGATAGGACGACCGGAAAAGTTAACGCAAGCCTTTCCCAAAGTAAAACCAAACCTATTTTTATACCTTTGGTCTACCGCCCAATAATAAGCTGCGCTATATTTAGTCCAATAGAAGTCCAACGCTTTTCCCGTTGAACCACTGGTGTTAAATCGTATAAGTTCCTTTCGGGGAATATTATCAGCCACTAGGCCAAGCCAATTCTCACGGATTTCTTCCTTCGTCAGAATCGGGAACTTTTGCAAGTCTCCCAATTGCTTAAAATCAGAAGGGGATAAACCTACGTCAGTATATTTCTTTCGATAATAAGGACAGTGATTATAAGCTTGTTCCAATATTTTAAAGGTATGTTCTTCTTTATAAGAACGAATCTGTTCTTTTGACCAACCATGGGTTGAGTTCAAGAAGTCCAAGATCTTATAAAAGTCATCGTTAAAACGCTGTTTCTTTAGCTTGTATCCGTGAAGGGATACGGCTATATTCTGCAGCCAATAAGGAAGGGATGAGTAAATAGATATAGTATTCATCAGTCGTTCGTCTTTTGATAATTAGGCAATTCCAGATGGCCTTTCCAACCAAAATAAGGAACAAAATCAAGATGATCTTTATCTCTCAGTTCATCCAAACTACCACTCCAATCTTTAATATCACTGACAACATTTATATTTTGGGGATCAATTTCAGATATAGGCATTTCATGCTTTGAGAAGGCCTCATATACCACTGGTAATTTCTTCCAATCAAAGCCCATCAGTGTTGTAGCGACAGCATCCACACTAGCGGGATCCTCTCCCGATATATAGATACCACACACTTTCGGATCTCCTTGCATCGGACCAGCTCCTTCCATGGCAATAACACCATCTATAACTGAATAATAACGTTTTTTTGTTTTCCGAAACGTACCATCCGGATTCCCATATATCAGACAACGATTCAAATCCAGTGTCATTCGCCAAGTGGTATCATTCCCATACCAGTTCCCACTCCGGATTGTATTGTGCGTAGCGCCAAATACCTTCTCCCCCTCTGCACGAAGTATTTGAGCCATCTTAATTCCTATAAATGGAATATTGATTATTATCCTTTTTACGAACTTGGATCCCCATGTCTCGAATTGTCGTTTAAATGAAGTATCAGGATAATCATCGCCTCCATGTTTGGGAGACCCCCATGTATGATGGGGCAAATAATTCTTATCAGCCGTTATCCCTACAAAGTTCTTAATACTTAAAGTAACACCTGTTTTTTTATGTGTTTTCATTTTTGGCAAGGAAATTACCACATCTGCCATAATAGGAGTAGCGCAAAGTAAATATTCTTGCGTTGTTCCCCTATGATGTTTATTCAGCTCCTCATAATTAGAGTCTGCTCCAAAATAGTTACCTTCTCCCTTATGCCCATAAAACAAACTGTTCTTTTCTAAATTAAAAAGGACTGTTCCATTTGGGTCACCGGCCAATTTCTTTTTATGTGTGATAATCCCTTTCTCACTTGTCCACTCTTCATTCCGCAAATCAATTATTCGTACCGGCACTCCATACTTAGAGGTACAATCCGAAGCTATTTTTGTTAGGCCTAGTTTTTTATCTATCTGCTCGAAAGAGGAATCGGTTTGAGGAGCGTCACAAATAAAGACCTCGCCCTTCCCTTGTAATTTCTCACATACATAATTCGCTACATACCGAATCAACTCTGGAGATGTAACAACACATTTCCATTCATTTTTATCTGTTTCCTTTCCCTCTTTTACGAGATTTGGCTTCAAAACCACTCGATCTCCCGGACGGATATCCATGAAATCAAGATAAGGAAATTGTTCATTTACATATACGTTCATACGCCAGACTATAAAATTTTCTATTATATTTCACTCACTTGTAATCCCATAACTAAATGCGACAACAGGATGTACCTCTTGTTTTTCCTTAGGAGGAATCACCATATAATCTTTTCCATATCGATTTTTCAAATAGGTATCAACTCTATTAGGGATAAAAGCCTTAAGTCCTTCAAAGACGGCCTCTTTAGCAGGATCAAATACATCCGAAGGAACCATTTCTCCAAAATAATGAAGATAACCAGTTGGGATTGTCACATATTTACCTTTTCTTTTATTAAAGAGAGAAACCCATTTATCCAAACAAGAGCACCAAGTAGCATAACTAAAGAATGAAAAAAGAATCCCTATAAACAAACGAAAATAATACATGATCCTAGACTTCATAGTTAAAGAGAAGAAAGTGTCACAATACTTATTCTTACACAAATACATTTTTCTAGAGTTTCCTATAAATAATAAACAATTAGAAATAAATCCATGTAAAACTCGTAGAATGCAATTATCAGGAACATACTCGTAAGTACAAATATCTATCGCCACTCCATTCGGATATAATTTAGATAAATCAAACAAAGATATCAATGTAATATCTTTACGAATTATATGTATACAAAGGTCTTTATATTGTGTTATTGAAAAAGGAGACGTAACATAGTATTTATCGCCAAATTCTTCACAAAAAGCTTCTACAAAACGATAATATTCATCTCTAGATATTAGCATATCCATATCATCATCCCACGGAATAAAACCCTTATGACGAACAACCCCTATCGCACTTCCTGCCACCATCATCACCCTAATGCCAGCCTTTTCGCATACAGATAGGACATCTCTATAAATGTCCAATATACTCTCTTGAAGAAATTTCAGTTCTTGTTCACTCAATATCTTCAAATCTATTTTATTCTGTAAATCAGTACGTTTCACATAATCTCCTATACTAAACATATCCTAACTTATCTATTATAATTATTAAACTTCGACTTTCCAAACACTCAATCACGGATAAATTCCCAACACCCGCTTCATCCCCTTCTCCAAAGAGACACAAGGCTTCCAGCCCAAAGCTTCCAATCGGGAGGTATCCAAAGCAACCCTTATATAATCACAATAAACAACAGACTGATTCTCGGGAATGTCGTAATCAATTCTTAAACCTTTGTCCGGACTCATCCCTATCAACGTTTCCGCTAGCGAACGGACGCTTGTCTCCTCCGTTTCGTTGGCTAAATTGTAGGCAGATGCTTCCTCTCCATAAAAAAGAACAAACATCAATCCCAACAAGGTATCTGTTATGTAGCAAAATGCTCTCAACGCTTCCCCTTTACTCCTTAGTACGATATTTTTATTTTGAATAACAAAATTCAGTAAATCTGCCATTACACGACCATCGTTCTCTAATCTCATCCCTGGTCCATACGTATGGGCGATTCGTACCGAATTGAAGTCTATCCCATATTGCAGATAATAACTCTTACACAAGGTCTCTGCCGCACGCTTACTTTCCGGATAACAGGAGCGGGCATCCAAGCAATCCAGCCTACCAAAGGAAGACTCCGCCAAGGATGCTTTCCCCGCATTATCTCCATAAACCTCACGAGTAGAAGCGAACAGCACCTTCTCTGTTTCCTTTTCCCTTGCCAGCTCCAACACGTTAATAGTCCCTAATAAATTACTCTTCATAATCCCTACGGGATCATTCTGGATGTAATAAGGACTGGCATTTCCTGCGAAGTGGAATATATAATCCATACCCCCTTCCCTATGGATCGACTCACACACATCTTGGATCAACAATTCAAAATGGGGATCCTCCAAAAAGTCAGCGAAAAGTTCCTCTGCCCTCTTCCGGTCGCGAGACAAGGCTACGACACGGATATCCATCCCCTTATCCCTCACGAGAGACATTAGCAAATAAACCATATACGTGGCAATCATTCCATTCGCCCCAGTCACCAAGCAAGACTTCCCCCCCAGCTTGTCCCAAGGAAGATTGACACGAAGCATCTCCTCCATATCGTTCCTCACGATCGTATTTTTATATCTAAACATATCGTTAAAATCCAAATATCTGTTGATTTTCATGCACACCCACCATCGCCTTAAATACAAAATAATCGGTTGGTGTCGTGATTTTTATATTTTCCATCGGGCCGATGATCGTATGTAGCTTATGACCATATGCATTCATCATAGAGCAACTATCTATAAAATCATGCCGCCCTTCCTCTCGTGCCCTCCGGTGAGCTGTTAAAATATCAGACAAGACAAAACTCTGTGGAGCCCTTGCCACTAAAGAGTCCTTTCGAGAAGGTATTTCCAAATCTCCCTCCATCTTGGAGACTACAAATGTTTCTATAGCAGGAATACAAGTAATGCTAGATCCGTACAAACGTACGGCTTCTATATTATCAGAAACCGTTTGCTCAGTAATCAGAGGACGAACCCCGTCATGAATCAATACGCAACTATCCTTGGGATATAAATTTTCTACAGCTATCAATCCATTATAAATAGAATCTTGCCCCGTCTCTCCACCGGGAACTATAGCTCGCACCTTGGTAATCTCAAACTTACGTATCAATTTCTCCAAATAAGGAATCCACTCCTCTATACACGAAACGACAATTCCGCCAATATCAGGATGATTATCAAAAATCTCAAGTGTATAGATTATGATAGGTTTTCCTCGATACTCCAAAAATTGCTTGGGTTTAGCCACTGTATTCATACGCTTGCCGGAACCTCCGGCAAAGATTATGGCGATGTTCATGATTATTCTTTTTTTATTTAAAACAACAAAATTTGAACAGGATTTTATTTTTATTAGTCGTCATTTATCTCCCCAATAAGAATGCAATATTGATCTTTCTAAGGGCTCGTCCTTGTCAAAAACAGAAGTGTAAGGAAAAAACTCCGCATAACCATGTATACGTAATTTATAGTCATCAAAAACCCTCTCAGGCCTTGCTAGCATATAGATTCTGAGTCCAAACATAAGACAAAAACATATTAAAATAAAAATACTATGTGATACTTTATTGAAATTAATGATATACAGACAAGAAGCATACAATATAGCTACTATAAAATACATATAATTGGAAAATCTCAAAAGAATGGACATATCTATGCTTAAAAATAGCAATAAAGAATATAATAAAACACAGCTTATCCATAAATTTTCTTTTAAAAGAAATATAACTTTACACTTTACGCAAAAATACAAGTAAAAAAATATAGACACGATAAGCAGAGGAAACAAATTATATACAAATCCAGTTAAACGCCACATATTTGAACCATATCTATCCACAAAAAAATAATTAACCAACTTATTTGCTACAACAGAAGGAACAAAAGTTATAATACAGGTTAATATCTGAATTTTAAACACGAGCCATACCGTCAATAATAATATAACTACAAATATTTTTATTCTCAAATGATATCGCATTAAAGTAAGCAATGGGAGCAAAAACAAAAGAATAGCAAAAAAATGAAACATAAATGCACATAATGACCATATATAATATTTCAATACTTTTCCATTATTCAAACAAGTAACACCAAATAGAAAACAAGAAATAGCCAAAGACTCTCTCATTATCTCCATCGAGAAATAGAAATAACTATAGAGATAATAAATAGTTAATACAGTAAATGGCTTCGTACATGACTTACAGAGAAAACAAAAAACAGAAGCATGAAAGAATGCACTGACAAATATTTGCACAAGGGTAAAACTACCAAGACCTTTACAGACAGCATTCAGCAAGAGCCAGAATGGCTGATATCGGGACTCTGTAATGTATTCAATAGATAATTGAGATAATGGAGGCATTTCATATTGAAAAAAATTCATATAATTAACAGTATCTACTCCTAAACGCCATCTCAATCCTGCTATTAGTGTAAAAAGGAAATACAGTACAATATAATTTGCCCTTAAATGTAGCTTCCTCTCATATACATCATACAAGATGACACAAATCAGTAGATACATGAATATGAATAAGTAAATCATCTTTCTATTATTTTTTTACCATTACTAGTGTAGACAGGAACGTCATATAAAAGCATGTGTAAATGTTAACATTATACAGAAAAGTATATTTATCAATTATCAAAATATTACCTATTTCTCTTTCTTATTTCTCCCCACAGCATCCTTATCTCCACACTTCCAGAGACTATGGAGATTCCGGCATATAAAGTTATTCCTACGAATATACCTGAAACTATCAATAACAGATCCGAATAGATGAGATACTTCAGAAAATGAACTAAAACTCCCATAAGCATAGCCTGCAACAAGATAGGCAACAAGTTTCGCATCTCTTCCATAAAGGTAACTTGAGATAATATACGGCGAGTAAAACGAGTCATGACATAAACATCGACAATAAAGTAAGCTAATACTCCAAAGCAAACCGCTTTGATCCCAAAAAAGAGCATAATAACCAATAAAACAATCGCAATAGATTTCTTGATAATCTCCGCTTTTAGGCAATAATCGCTACGATGCTTGGCGTTCAGCAGTTGCCAATTCATATGCGACGCTGGTCTCCAAATCCATGCAAAACAAAGGATTTGTATTAAAGGACACACAGCCAACCATTTCTCCGTCAACAGTAGCCGTACCACCGGTTCGACCAATGCCGCCAGACCCATCATTAGAGGAAATAAAACGAAACACGCCATTCGAAGCATCTGGAAAAAACGCTGTTGTAACTCTTCTTCCTTGTCTTGCAGTTCACATTCGATGGGATAAGCCACACGAGCTATTATATCCGTGATAGTTTGGGGCATCAGACTCGTCATCTGTATGGACTGACTATACAAACCTGTCACCGTAGGAGAAAAGAATTTTCCGATCAGAAGGAACGATCCACTGGAATAAACGGCATCTACTGTACGACTTATCAATAGTTTTGACCCAAAGTTGAACAACTCCTTGAATGAATCCTTGGAAAAAATCAACGTAGGTTTCCACTCGGCAGAGATCCAAAGTAACACTACGTTCAAAAAGTTCTGCAAAAGTTGCTGCCATACCAATGTCCAAACACCAAAACTGTGATATGCCATCCACAGACCTACTCCGCCACTTGCAGATATAGCAATAACAGAAATCCAAGCCTGACGACGAAAGTTCATCGCAATATTCAACTTCGCTTGTTGCACCGTACGAAAGGAGTTGATAACGAACAAAAGCGACAACCATATAAGAAGTTCTTTTAGTAATGGTTCCTTGTAAAAACTAGCAACCAATGGAGCCGAGATAAACAATATACTATAAATAACCAACGCAACTCCAATATTAAACCAGAAAGTAGTAGAAAAATCAATTTCTGTGCGATCTTGTTTTTGAATAAGAGCTTCCACAAAACCAGAATCCACAAAGATCTGCGCTATAGCTAAGAGTATAGTAAGCATTGCTACTAGCCCATAGTCAGAAGGCGAAAGTTGTCGTGCAATCAAGATAGTGAAGAGTGCCATCAATCCTTGACGAGCAAACTTTTCAACAGCACTCCACGCTACACCACGTATAGCCTTATTTTTAATCAACTCTGACATATATTATATTTTAACTTTTTCCTATAAATGGTAAAATGTAAATTCTGGCTAATGCTCCTAATAGTTTTTTCAAGGTATATGCCCAAAATTCGGGTTACGACGAATATAAGACACCAATCTAGCGCCCGCCATTTTTCAGACAGTAACACAAGTTTTATCTTTATAAAAAGTGCTTTTGATTCAATATTTTTTATGCAATATCTTTTCTATTTGCATACAGCGGCTCATATTTGAAAGTTAGAGCATGGCTTTCTCTAAATAATCTTTCTTTTTAAATTATGAAGGCAGGTAACAGATACTCATACCACTTTTATGCTATAATAGCGGCATCAAGAAAGTGCCAAAATATCCTCTCGTATTTTGTCCATTTCCCAATACCCCATGGTCTGTATATTATCTAATAGAATATCTTTTTCAAAGTCTATTCTGGAGCGGTAGCAAAGGCAGTTACCTATTGATTTTATCAATGTATAGATTGTATGCCCTTTTATGTGCAGATATACATTACTTTCATTTATTCCTAAATGTTGAAAGTATGCCTTGTCCTGCGCATTTACATAAGGGAAATCTGTTTTTATCTTACCAATGAGTCCTTTTCCATTTTCCGCTAACTCACTTGCTATTGCATTGTCGGGGAATAGATTCATCAAAACATCTTAATGGAAAGTCTTTTTTGAATCCACGTTTTCTCATCGTAAGGAAATGCAGGAAGTCTGCATATATGATAGACAAAAATTCATTGATGAAATGCGAGAAACTGAAAGCCGGTAACTTTTTCGGACATTTTTCTTTCCACGACTTTTCTAACTTCTCGGCATAGCAATAATGATTTTCCCATGAATATCCGTATGTCTGCAAAATAAAGTGATCACTATCTATACCTTGTTCCTCTGACAAATATCTCAAATCGCTATCTATGCAGATGAAAAAATTAAGAGGAACAGAAGCCCTATATGTTCTGTCTATAATGGGAATATTGGCAAAGTACTCGGCTTGCGCCTCTATGGCAGACACTGATTCAGGCATAGTTTACTTTATTATATCCTCCATATAAACTACTTTATCCCCCCATCCTGTTCCAAACATGCTTGGTGAATGGGTAGCAATGATGATTTGACAGAAAGGATTTATCTGACGCATCCTATCTATTATCTCTCTTTGCCATCTAATATGCAATGAAATTTCAGGTTCATCCATAAATATGATAGCCGGTTTCTTCTCTAATAAAGAATCTCCTGATATTTATACTTTCTTAGTTCTTTCGCGTCATTGGTATAATAAGCATACATGATATTCATCAATGTAGTCTTTCCACTGCCATTAATTCCAACCAGCACATTGACATCGGGATTAACATTCAACCACTCCACATTTTTATGCCCCCATAATCCTTGCAGGGAAAACGATCTTATGTATGTTTTACAAGAATCTTCCATCCCTCGATCGTTCTCTTCTCCGTACTGAAATTGATCCCCACCTTCACCACCGGCAGGCCGCAGAGGGCGAAACGTTCGGGGTAATCCTTCAAATTGATTTGCTCCATGGCAGCCTCGGCGCTTTGGTCCAATTTCAGCTCGATCACGTAAAGCGTGGAAGGTGTGCGGAGCACCATGTCCACACGGCCTTGCGGCGTACGGACCTCCACATCGACATAATTACCGATCAGCGTGAAAATGACATAGAGCAATTGCTGGTAATGGCCTTCGTAATGCGTGTTATCGCAATAGGGGATCGTGGAGAGATAGGTGCGCATCAAGCGCAACGCACCATCCATGTCACCGTTGTAGATCATCTCCGCCATTTCCGCCACCATCGTATTCAACTCGGCAGGACGTTGCACATAGTTGGGCAACAGGCTGCGCATCAAGCCGATCCGGACCTCTTTATTCGGGATATCAAGCTTATAAAGACCGGAAAACGCCGAGTAGCCCTTGATCGTGATATAACCGCTTTGATAAAGCAATGGCGTGATACTCGTCATCCGTTCCGTAGGAGCGTCAAAATCAGCCGCCACACATTTACGATTACCTATCTCTTGCGGGATTACGTGGTACTTACGCAGCATCTCGACCAAGTAGGTCGGCGTACCGCTACCGAACCAGTAGGAGTCGATCCGGCCATCGGCCAATGCGTTCAACAAACCGAACGGATTGTATATATCGGGCGACGGCCACGTGAAATGATAACCGTCGTAATTCTGTTTCAAGACTTCCAAGGCCTCTTCCGGAGTAACGCCGAGGTTGCCGGCCAAACGGTCGATGCCCTCACCCATCTGTTCTCGCATCTCCTCTTCCGTGATACCGCAGATCGATCCATACTCGGGGAGCATACTGATATTCTTGATATTATTCAGCTCGCTGAAGATACTCAACTGGGAGAATTTCGTGATGCCGGTCAGGAAGACGAAACGCAGGTAGGGGTCGCATGCCTTCAGTGGGCTGTAGAAGTTGCGCATCACGTTGCGCAACACGGGCAGATTCTTCTCCTCATGCACCACATCCAGCAAAGGAGCGTCGTACTCATCGATCAAGACAACCACCTTTTGTCCGGTCTGCTCGAAGGCACGTTTGATAAGGCTCTCCAAGCGGTCGTTCACCATAAGCGCATTCTCATCACGCCCATAAATGGACTCCCACTCTGACAAACGACGCCCCAAATAATGTTCCAAACCCTCCCGATCCAAGTGCTTGCCGAGGCTCATATCGAAATGAAGCACCGGATAACTCTTCCATTCCTTCTCCAACTTCTCGATAGCCAAGCCCTCGAACAGCTCCTTCCGGCCCTCAAAGTAGCTGCGGAGCGTGGAGGTCAGCAAGGACTTACCGAAGCGACGAGGACGGCTCAAGAAGATATAACTCGACGCTCCATGCGTCATACGGTACACCAACTCAGTCTTGTCCACGTACACATAATTACCCTCCCGTAATTTCGAGAATGTCTGGATACCTATCGGATATAATCGTCGTTGCTCCATAGCTATGAAGATTTATGATTTTGAAACACAAATATAACACATTTCCGGCAAACTATCAACCATCAATCACAAATCCCCCTCTCTTTCTCCACCCTCTCCCTCACCTTCTCCGGTAACCGATAGCTCAGTTCCAGTATCCGGCTGCGGGAGTACTGAAGCTTCCTTCGCTCGGCCTCACGTTCCTTCTCCGGGAAATAGAAGGGCACCAAGTGGAGAAAGATGGCGTAGACATGATCCAACGATTCCAGCCGCAGGCTACCATCCGGATGGCTTGGGTTCAACTTCGATAGTGTTTGGCGGCTGATGCCCAAGAACTCGGAAGCGTCTCGCACGGAGGACAGCCCCCAACGATCCAAGATGAGGCATACCTCGAAGGACGCCACACGAATCCAAGGGTTCGGATCCGAGCTTTGTGGTTCGATCATTACGTCTCAAAGGGGGAAATCTCCCCATGGTGAAACGCTAAGACCTTGAAGAAAGATCAAAATAAGTTATAACACTCTTAAATTGGCGCACCCATGAGTGTACCACCCACAAATTCAAAGGCTATATCTTTACCTGCGATCCGAAGCGAAAGCCTTGGATCATCATTGTTTAAACCTTATTAAAAAACAAACACAATGAAAGAATCCATCATGTCTTTTTACAACGCTCCAATTACCAATCAAGTGCCAAACGGAGTGGTCAGTATCGACCAATTGTACACCTACGTCAGCACCAATGAATGGCTACGGGATCGGACGGACCGCACACGTGTCGCACTGGACGACGAGAAACGGTTCAGGCAGTTGAAGCAAAGCCTGCTGCCCTATGTCACGCCCGCCGGGGTATTCTCCTACCGAAAGGAGGACCGGTTGCTTTTTCCCTCGGGTGAACTGGTTATCGATATCGATCATCTCGCCTCGCCCGAGGAGGCTTGTACGTGGCGAGACACACTGTTCGCCGACGAGCGGCTACGCCCCGACCTCGCCTTCATCAGCCCCAGTAACACAGGCGTAAAGCTCTTCGTGCCTTATCGTTTGTCCGTTACCGCCACGATCGAGTGGGCCTTCGACGAGGCACGACGATCGGCTTGGGAATACCTTGAGTGGAGATACGGACTGAAAGCCGATACCTCAAACGCCGACCTGTCAAGGGCTTGTTTCCTTTGTTCGGATTCCTCTGCGAAACTGAGAAAGTGAAACCATTGACTTTTTAGTTGGCAGTTGACAAGTGACAGTTATAGATCGTTCTTCATTAATCATTATTCATTCACCATGAACACCATTCAAGATTTAGAGCGGCTCGTGGCCGCTATCGAGAAACAGGGGGCGAACGTCGCTCCCACCTATCAAGAGTATATGCCGCTGGCCTTCGCTATCGCCAACGATTGCGGCGAGGCGGGACGGTCGTTGTTCCATCGCATCTGCCGTATCTCGGAAAAGTATGTGTCCGACGAGGCGGATAGACTCTTCGACCACGCCCTCAAAGGGGGCAACGGGCGAAACGGAATCGGGTCTGTCTATCACTGGGCAGAGACCGCCGGCGTGAAACTCGACAAGCAACTGGCCGGTACCGCCCGGAGCTACGCCGGGAAACAGCCCGGAACTTGCGTACTTGCAAACTTGCAGCCCTCTCATCCTCTCACACACACCTGCGCACATGAGGCGTACATTAATATGCCCGTCTTCGGAAACTATGATTGGCCCCCTTTCTTGAACCAGCTCATCGACTGCGGTGACTCCCCGGCGCAACGGGATATCCTGCTGCTAGGTGCCGTCACCGTGCTAGGCGCTACCCTCAACAAGCACTTGCGCATACTCTACGGACGTAAATACCATTATCCCTGCCTGCAAACCTTCATCGTGGCACCTCCCGCCTCGGGAAAAGGGGCGCTCACTTGGGTACGCCACCTAGCCGAACCGATCCATGAGGCAATGATGGAGGAATTCAAATCCCTACGCAAGGAATACCGGCTGGAGAAGGCACGCTGGGGATCCCTTGGCAAGGAACGAGCGAAAACCCCCGAGCCGGAAGAGCCAAAGCCTAAGATGTTCCTGATCGCCGGCGACAACTCTGGAACGGGCGTATTGGAGAACCTCATCGAGGCGGACGGCGTGGGGCTGATCTGCGAGACCGAGGCGGATACCGTCAGCACCGCCATCGGCACGGATTACGGTCATTGGAGCGATACCTTGCGCAAATGTTACGATCATGACCGGCTAGCCTTTAACCGGCGTATGAACCATGAGTATCTGGAATGTATGAAATCTTTTCTCAGTGTCTTGTTAAGCGGGACACCGGCACAGGTGAAACCGCTCATTCCCTCGGCCGAGAACGGATTGTTCTCACGCCAGATGTTTTACTATATGCCCTCCATCACCGAATGGGTAGACCAGTTCGACCTGTCCGATGAGGATTATGATTCCCGGTTCACCGGATGGGGCAAACAGTGGAAGACGTTCATCGAGTGGCTCGGCGCTTCCGTGAATCTCATTCAGCTCAAGCTGTCCGAAGAGCAAAAAATCCGTTTCAACGAACGTTTCGCGCAACTTTTCGGCCATGCGGGTTTCACGCATGGGGGAGCCATGAGAAGCACCGTGGCACGTATCGCCATCAACATCTGCCGAATCCTAAGCGTGGTGGCCCTGCTACGAGCCACGGAAAAACTCCTCCCACCACACAAAACAATTTTCAATTCTCAATTCTCCATTTTCAAATGCCCCGGTCTCTCCCCTTCCGATGACATACCGGAAGAGAATGTCCGAGACGGTATCGTACCGAAACTGGACCTGACAGCGACAGGGGCTGATTTCGAGGCCGTGCTCAACCTCACCGAGCCTCTTTACCGGCACGCTTGCCATATCCTGTCTATCCTGCCCGCCACCGACGTGCAACAACGGGAACCTACACCTCAGGAGGCGTTATTCGATGCCCTCCCCCTCGCCTTCAACCGCCAAGAGGCGCTCCGGGAGGCAAAGAGGATCGGCATGGGTACCGATACCCTAGACTCTCACTTACGGCGTATGCTGGAAAAGGGCGTGATCCAAAAGAACGCACGGGGTGAATATATATTCACGGCCAAACAACGCCAGACACCCCAATCCCCTTTATAATGTACATGTATGTGTGTGAGGTATGGAACCGACCGCAAGTTTGCAAGTTCGCAAGTTTCATTTTCCCAGATTCATAATCCATAAACAATAAATCAAATGTCCTTACCATTAAGAAAGTCCGCATTGGCGGCATCCTATTTCCCGGAACTGGCCTCCCATCAAGCCTGCAACCGTCTACGCCGCTGGATCATCCGATGCACGGAGCTGTACGACAAGCTGCGGGAGACGGGCTACCGCCCCGAGCAACGTATATTCACGCCACGACAGGTGGGGTTGATCATCCACTACCTCGGAGAACCGTAAATTAGTTGACAGGTGACAAGTGACAGTTGCGCACGGCGGTGAATTAACTGCCACTTGTCAACTATCAACTAGAACGCCCATCCAAGGCTCCTTACAATGCCCATTCAAAGAGGCTTACAATGCCTATCCAAAGGGGCTTACGATGGGCAGCGTAGTCCGGCGGCCATTGGCTACCATTATTCATTGTTAATTATTCATTATTCATTCCCTAAGGTATCACCCGGCATCACCGCCCCTTATGGCGGCACCTATCTTTGTAACGTTGATCAACAAACAATTAATTTTCTATTATCAACTTTTAATTTTCAATTACCATGCCACAAGCATTTCAAGCACGAAAGTTTTTTATCCCCAAGACGGATCCCAAGCAGGAGGTGTACAAGCCGGTTCCCTATTATTTCGGTACCCTGTCCACGCAAGACGCGGCCGATCAGATCGCCGAGGAGTCGTCGCTCACGAAGGGTGACGTATTGAACGTGTTGGACCGCTACCAGCGGTATGTCATCAAGAACCTGCAGAAAGGCTACAAGGTGGAGCTGCTGGGATTCGGAACCGTCTATAACCGCTTCGTCACGGAGAAGGGGGTAGCGACCGCCCCCGAGGTCAAGGCTACGCATATACGGACTATCGTGCCGGGATTCTCGCCTTCCTATACCATACTGAACGGGGCACGACGGTACTCGCTGCTGGGCGAGAAGACTTCGTTGCTCAAGGTGACGATACTCGGGACGCCGGTGGAGGAAGGGGGCGGTTCCGATTCTGAGTCGCCTGATGAGATCTGATATGTCACTTTTGGCTTGACCCAAAAGTAACCAAAAGGTCAAGGCTGACGCTGACGGGCTACTTCGAGACCTACGCTCGCTGTCGCATCCCAACTCGCTTCGCTCAGACAGGGATGCTCCTCACGCTCGCTGCGGTCTCTTCGCTTGACGCCCGTCCGCTGAGGCCGTCCCAAGGAAAGCGAAGCTTTCCTCTTATATCAGCCGGGATTCCTAATTCATAACTCATAATTTAAAATTCATAATTCATGAAAAAGTCCGTATGGAGTACTATTATCAAAGTGATCATCGCCGTAGCTACCGCCATCGCGGGAGCACTTGGCATCCAATCCTGTATTCTCTAATTTTCAATTATCATGGGTAAGGCTTATTGTTTCTACCAGAATTATAGGGAGGTCAGACTCCTTGTAATTCATTGCTCGGCCACACGATATGACAGGGATTTTCCCGTGGAGGCGCTCCGTTCATCGCACAAGGCACGGGGATTCGCCGATATCGGGTATCATTTCTATATCACACGGGACGGGGAATTACACCGCTGCCGGCCGGTCAACCAGATCGGGGCGCACGCAGCCGGATGGAACGACAAAAGTATCGGTATATGTTACGAGGGAGGACTCGACGAACAAGGCCGTCCGGCCGATACCCGGACCTACGCCCAGCGCTGTACCTTGATGGATCTGCTACGGCAATTACGAAGGGACTACCCGGAGGCACGTATTCTAGGGCATTACCAGCTTAGCCCCTATATAAAGAAGGCTTGCCCTTGCTTTGACGCAAGGAAGGAGTATGAAACCTTATGAAAGCCATACTATGCCTCCACAAAAAATAGTCGTCATTCATCTATTGGATATAAATTATTCTTTACTAATTCATAGAAGGCTTGAACTAAAACATTACGTTTCGAATTATTTTTATTTAAATAAATAGAAACGTAAAGCAGGTAATCATCGATTTGGGTGGAAGCATCGTATTTTATGATGCTTCCATCATTATAAGCAGAATACCATTTAGAGAACAACAATCTGCGCTTTTTTTCTTTGCCATCTAAATTATCACAAACCATTATCATCGCATGGTCGTTCCTTGAGAAGAATATCCGTAATAACGAGACTATGGTCATCGCTATACGATTATCTATCGGATGAGGTCTATCTGACTCCGGCTCTATATTAAAAGTATAGACATTATCAAATGTCGGATGGTATATTGAAAAATCTATAAAATAAGCATGATAAACAATGCCATGCTTAGTCTTAAATGAATAATTCCAATCACTTTCCTCTACTATATCATAAGGGAGTGGCAAACTTGATTCCACGTTGTCGTGCTATTTCTTTTATATCACCTCCCTTTTGAATACATTCTCGAATAATTCGTTTGTCTTCCAATATCTTTTGAAAGACAGACACTGGTCTCATTTCTTTTTTTTTGTTATCCATAGAGGTTTCGTTTTTTATGTTATTACGCAAAGATAGCTATATTATCTTACAAACAAAGTTTTACCACAAGATATTACAGAAATATCAGAATTTCTTACCGAACGCTATATTCAAGAAGGTCTTCACCAATATCTTGAAATCGAACAGCCAAGAGCGATGTTCCAGATAGAACAGGTCGTAACGCAAGCGGCGGAGCATCTTATCGACCGTGTCCGTATACCCATTGTAGAGCGTGGCGTAAGAGGTAACGCCCGGACGGATCTGGTAGAGGTAACGGTAACGGGGATCACGCTCCATGATCTGGTCGATGTAGAACTTACGCTCGGGACGGGGACCGATAAAGGACATGTCGCCCACGAAGACATTCCATAACTGGGGCAACTCGTCCAAGTGATGTACCCGGAGGAATTTTCCGACACGGGTCATACGGGGATCTGCCCCACCCTTGTAAAGGGCCGGACCGAACTTCTCCGCGTCCAGACGCATACTGCGGAACTTATAGATGTTGAACGGGCGACCGAAACGACCGATACGCTCTTGCTTAAAGATCGCCGGGCCTCCATCCTCCCGTTTTACGGCGATATAACAAAGTAAAAACAGCGGGGAGAATACGATCAAGGCCAAAAACGCCAGCGCACAATCCCCTATACGTTTTACATTACGTTGGAACATACCCATCCCATCCGGGATGAATCGCTCCGGTTCCGCTCCCTCACTTTTTCCGAATGGTGTAGTTTTCTTTTTTTCAGCACTCATACTCTCTCACTTAATAAAGGTAGTCCCTCCACCTCGCCGGCGTGCCATTCACGGTAGTCTGCCAAGGAAAATCCGGGGACGGTCAATAGCTTGTAATCCGACTCGTCTCTTCTCAAGATATGTTTGCGGGCGTACGAGCGGAGCGAGCGATCCGTAACGGACACCATCACGATCGGGAACGGGTAGGCGAACAGGCGCAACGGCATGGTCTCGCTATCCGGAAATGCACGATACAACTGATAGGCCGAACACTCAAAAGCCACCCAGTAAGCCCCCGTACGATACAGGTGTATTGAGTTTTGGTTCGCACGCTCACGATCCATGATCTCTGTCAAATGCTCACGCAACAAGTTCATCAACCGGATGCCGGAAGGAACCTCGCACGTCTCTCTCTCTTTTCTCATATCTTTCATTTATCGCTATGCGCAACTTTTACTTATCAACTGATCCCGTGTCCGAACCAACGGTCGTAATCACGTAAACGACGTATCAACACGGCCTTGCTCTTCTTGGGAGAAGCCTCATCCATCCAAGGATCAACCAACTCGTGCGCCATGCGCTGATAGAGGCTGCTGTCCGTACAGCCGTACAGCGTGACCAGCAACAAGGCACGGGATTGCCCCGCTTTTATCACCGGGAGCATGCTGCGCATCGTGGCATGCAAACGATCGAACTCATCCGACTCGCCCAAAAGCAGATAGGCTGGAAGGAGCAAAGAGTAAAGCTTGCAACGGATCACGTCGGTCTCACCACGGAGAGAGGCGTAGCCACGCAGGACCTCACGGGCCAGACAGGCATCCTCATCCACTACGCTGCCGGACGAATGGTAACGCCCCAAGGCCCCGTGCAAGCCTTCCGACAGACGGTCGTTGTCCAAATGGGTATAGACGTGCTTGCCCCCCATGTTCAACTCGATCAACTCATACTCCCCAGCTCTCACCTCGAACAAGGGAACCCACATGCAATCGAGGATACGCACCATCACGTCCTTATGGCCACCGCCCGGCTGTACCACCACCTCGGCCTCCATGTCGGCAAACGGACCGGAGGTGATACGCACACGGTCGCCTTTCAACAGGTGGCCGCTATCTGGCACGTACACCGGAAGCTCGTTGGAGTAAGACGCCGCGACCCAACGTAAGGTATCCATCTCACGATCCGAGAGGTAGGGAAAGTAAGACTGTCCACCCGAGGAAACCCGGGGTAGGAAATTGTACAGGGGAAGCATACGCTTCAGACTAAAGATCTCGTTCTCCGAGGCGTGGATGAACACGTAGTTGTACAGCAGGGGCCGTTTCGTGTTGACCATCTTGCCGCCCACCTTCCTCGCCTCGACATACGAGGGGGAGAAATACTCGAACAAGGCCTCCCCACGACGCTCGCGGCGGGAAAGCTCAACGTCCAGTCCCTTCGAGGGGCTGATCTTGTCACGCCCGTCACCGGCGGTAGGAAGCGTGAGCACGTACCAGCGGACAGCCTCTTGATCACGTCGCTTACGAACATGCGCCATGAACCTATCCGAGCACTTGCCTGTCAATATATCCATCTCTATGATTATCTTTTCTAGTGGTTATCCCGTGGCCCGAAAACAGACCCCACGGCAATTCAGAGCCCTACCAAGAATCTTTTATATCATCTTGATAAACAGCGTTTTATATTTTCAAATATGGCATTACTGAAAATTACCATCTCTTGAAATCTTAGGCTACTTGGAGAGTAGCGTAAAAAGGTAGGAGAATGGTTATTACCCAGTTGTAGAGACGGAGCGTGCTCCGTCTCCCACCGTCTGGGAGTAATTTTAAATACCATTTTGAAGGGATGAGACGGGGCACGCCCCATCTCTACAGGGATACACACAGATTATGAGACATGGCGGAATGATACCGAAAACAAGGAGTCGTTTCGCCCGCATCACCGTGTCTATACGTCTAGGAAAAAATGGAAAAATCAAAGAATAGAGAGGGTCAAACACCAATAATGAACAAACAAGCGGATCTATTCGCTTGTTTTTAGCTATTTTTTATTACATTTGCGCCGTGAAAGAATACGCTACTCTCCAAGTAGCCTCACCCCGCTTGAGATTCATAATTATAGACACCGCCAAAGCAGGCGCTATTAACCTCCGTCATTTTCCCTAAAGAGAAACTCCTTAAATAAATTTGTGTTGTCTTGATCGATTTATGCCCCAATAGTTCGCTGATCATTTCAATCGGGACATTTTGTTCTTTTAATGTCATGGCAAAAGAATGGCGAATCGTATAAGAGGTGACATCCGAGGTAATTCCCGCAAATTCTTTCAACGCTTTTAAATTCCGGTTAAATCGAAATAGTGCCGCATTGTATTCGAGGTATTCCTCACGCCCCTCTCTGGTGCCACTCAGAAAGGGAAATAAATATCCGGAATCTCGCACTTTCTCTCCTGACAATTCCTTATACATTGTCTCGGCTGTCTCCAAGATCTCCAGTCTCATCGGTGTCCCGGTCTTCTGACGGTTGTAATCTAATATACCGTTTTTGATATTACCGGTCTTCAAGTGGGCAAAGTCAACGAAAGACATACCCCCAAACAGAAACATCAAGCAAAGCGCCAACTGTGTCTTTCTCTGTTTCCCATCCTCCACCGGGACTGTCATCAGACGGTGTAAATCCTCGATAGGCAAGGACTTCTTACGCTTACTTTCCACACCCGTAAAAATCCCCTTGAATAAAGTGGGAATAAATTCCGCCTTACCGTTCTCCACCGCCTTGTTATAGATACAACGCAAACGCCGCATATAAGTGGAAATCGTATTGCGCATACAGCCGTTCTCCAATAAATAAGCCTCGTACCGGCGAAGATTATCCTTATTAATAGCCGAGTAAGCTATACAGTCGGTTCCGCTATACCTTATAAAGGAGTTCAATGCGTCTTGATAACTCTTAGCCGAGGAATATCGCTTTTCTCGATTCAACTGGGCTATATACTCCCTCATACCTTCTACAAATCCTTTCTCATCCATATCCCTATTTTAAATACTGTTTTGTAAATGAATGAACAAATGTATTTAAAAAGACATCCCCTTTACCCTATCTCACGAATGAGAATAGTAAAGGGGGAAGACTAAAGTTATTTCTTCAATTTTATCTCGATAACACCATTACGACCTTTCTCTCCAAATTTAGCGATCGCCTCGTTTCCTTTGTACACATTCATAGACGCAATATGATCGGGATTCAAATTGTCCATCCTCTCTTTAGATGATTCCACTCCATCGATGTAAACAATACCGGAGAAAGAGGATTTTACCTTTGATGCCTCCTTAACAGCCTTCTCATTGATATCTATGGCTTTCATGGCCTCCTCTATGGTTCGGTTGATCTCCGGTTGGATCTTCTCCATTTCGGCGGCAATAGTCTCATCTATCTTTGCTGCCTCTATCGCCGCTTGCACAGCCTTGTCGATCTCAACTTGGTGTTTCGCCATTTCCGCAGAAACGATCTCGTCGATATTCGCCGCTTTCACAGCCTTTTCGACCGCCTTGTCAATCTCCGGCTGGTATTTCTCCATCACGGCCGAGACCTTTTCCTGTATCGCTTGCATATCTTTTTCAGAAACGACCGAATCCCTCGCGAGGGTCTCAACCTCTACATTTCTTTTAGGCTCTTTTTTTTCCTGAACCGGAATAATTTCGCTAATTTTGACACTCGAAATCTTCTCCAATTCGTGAGAGATTTCCGGACGGGCAAAGGCTACCACCGTTAAGGCTGCCAACGGGAGTACATACAGATACTTCAACCGTGCCCATGGACTTGATTTTTGTTTTAACATCATAGCTATTCGCTTTTTAAGTGAACTGTGATTAAAGCTGTTGGCCATAGAAGTGAAGCGCTGTGCACCAACAGCTTTTTTGATTAATAATAATTGATATCTTTTTGCGTCGACGCCTTGATTTAATACGCTCTCGTCGGCCTCGTATTCATGGATATTTTGTAATTCCTGCCTCAACAACCAGACAGATGGGTTGAACCAATGGAACAGGATACAAATCTCGGAGATCAGCAGATCAATGGAATGACGGGCTTTTATATGCGCCATCTCATGCGTCATGATCTCTATCCCACTTTCCTCAAAATCCTTCCGGCTTATTACGATCGTTCGCATCCAACTGAACGGGACGACTGGTTGGTCCGTAAGAATCAGATGGATTCCGTCCACCAGCTTCGGTGTACCTTGTCTCATCAACCGAAACAAGGCATAAAATGAATATGCGAATTGACAAAGCGTTAATATCCCTCCAATTATATAGGCTATCACCATAACTCGTAACCATACAGGTTGGCTAGCGGATTCCGCCGACGTTCTCATGGAAACCGCCGCTAGCAAATTCTCCAAATCCATGACCGGACGCTGAATGGCCGTCGCTTCCTCCAAAGTAATCTCACAAAATGGGATGATAACCGAAAGCATGATCAAGCTTAATAAAGCGATCCGGTTGAAACGATGGAAGGTATCACGGCTCAACAATAGCTTATAAAACAGATAAAATATCGTCAAGCACACGGATGATTTAAGGATATATACAAAGAAGATTCCCATATTCGTTCTTATTTACGATTCCCTTGTTCTACATCATCTATTAGTTTTCGCAGATCATCCACAGAGATATCCTCTTCCTTGATCAGCGTAGAGACAACCCCCAGATAAGAATTATTGAAATACTTAGCGATCACATTTTTCAGCGTGCCGTTGCTATACTCCTTTTCTGTTAAGACCGCATAATATTGATAGCTATTCCCGAAATTCTTATGGGCGAGGAAACCTTTCTCCTCCAAGCCTCGGACAATCGTAGAAAGGGTATTGAAATGAGGTTTAGGCTCCTCGTAATATTCAAGTAGCTCCTTCACGAACAATGGGCCTTTCTGCCAGAACCAGCCCATGATTTCTTCTTCTTTCGCCGTAAGTCGTTTCATAACCTTATCTTGTTTGCGACAAAGTAACTAAAACTTTTAGTTACAAAACTAATTCGTATAGTTAATAAACTAAAAGAGATAGTTTATTCATTGATCCAATCAAAAAAGCCGCCCCGGGAATGTCCGGGACGGCCTTTATTATATCCAGATGTTTGAATGATTAGGCGACAGGAATCGTTCCGCCAATCAAGATCACAACCAATAAGGCCAAGATAGCGTATAACTCAGGGAATACGGCCATTACCATCGTAGCACCGAATACGTTGTGTCCGGCACCAACACCAGCGATACCATTCGCACAAACTTGAGCTTGGCGGATTGAAGAGTAAAAACCAGCGAAACCTAACACTAAACCAGCGCCGAAAACAGCCGTAGCGGCCAACATGGAAATATCAGCGACCAAGAACTTCTGCATCATAAAGTAGCCCACGAATCCATACAAACCCTGTGAAGAAGGCAACGCACTTAAAGCGATGTACGTACCCAGAGCATCCGGATTTTTCTTCATCGCACCTACCACCGCATTACCTGCGATCGTAACACCATAACTACTGCCGATAAAAGTTAAACCTGTCATCAACGCAATACCTACATAAGCTAATAAAATTGGTTCCATAATAAAATGTGTTTTTAAATTATTCTTTTATTGTTTTATTTTCTCGTTTAATTGTTATGCTTTTCTGAATGGCTCATAAGCCTTACCTCCACCTTCGAACTCCGCGTTCTTGTAATATTCCACGAAGATCAAACGAAGCGGGTGTACCAAGGAGCTGATCGTACAAAGAGCGATATTGATGGAGTGACCCACTAACAAGATCAACAACATACAGATCGCACGTGCCACGATATTCATACCGTCTGTCATCGTAACCGCCAACGTATTAAATACGCCACCCAAGATGGAACCGGTCAGACCGATAGCGAACAAACGAATGTATGATAACGTATCACCCAGCAATCCGGAGGCCATATTGTACGTGTTCCAAAGTCCGGTACCAAAGTTCAAGAATACGTTCTTGCCCGGTGTATTGTACAAATAAGCGACAACCAGACCCAAGATGGCGATTCCGTAACATACCATAACGACAGCGTTCGGCAAGTGAACGTTCAACATCGGAAGTCCGAACGCCAATGCCAAGGATATGATCACGAACACCCAAGCGAACGGAGCGATACTGTGTTTCGTTCCTTTCTGTATCTTGATCTTGTAAGCAGCGACACATTTACCGAATATGATCTGTACCAAACCGATGACAATAGAGAATGTCATCAAGTTGTCGCTATTCACAAAGTAGTTCTTGATCTTTGACAAAGCCGGGATATCCGCCAAGGCCACTCCGAAGAAAGATCCCGTACAAGTACCCACCAATAAGGCGGCGAAACCTAAATACTGGAACAAGGTCAAATAAGGCTTGAAATCCGGGTTCACCTTCTTCTTCAAGATCGTACAAGCGATCATGACCAACAAACCGTATCCGCCATCGCCGAAACAAAGTCCGAAGAACAGCATAAAGAACGGGGCGAACAACGGGGTCGGATCAAGTTCACCGTAATTAGGCAAGGAGAACATCTTCGTGATAGGCTCGTACAGCTTACTGAATTTATTATTCCGTAACTTGATAGGCACCTTATCCCCATCCTCGATCTCTAATTGCTGGAAGAAATAACCTTGCTTATCCAGTTCGTGCTCCAAGGCCGGAGCGTTTTCCGTCGGCACCCAACCTTCCAACAACATGAGCTTATCACCCGCTTGCCGGTCTGTCTGCACTAACGCATTAGAAAGATTAAACTCGTCCTGCAGGTTCTTATCGAATTCCTCCAACGTTTTATAATCCTCCACGGCACGATGTTTCAGCTCATCCTCCACATTCTGGATATCCTTGGTACGTTGATCCAGACGGGCACGCAACTTCGCCAATCCTTGAACCGGCATCTTCGGACGTTCAGCGTCTATATCGATCAAGATACCTTCCTTGGTAATCGTGATAAAATACGTTACCGATTGGAAGTTATTGATCAGAATGGCGTTATACAGCACGCCCCATTCCGGCTCGTACTTAGCAGTAGGACAGGTAAAGAACGTAACATCGTATCCCGCTCTTTTCAGACGGTTGATATTCTGATAACTGAACTCACCCCATATTTCCATATAAGCCAGATCCTTCTCGATCGATTGCTTGGAAGCGATCAATTGCGCTTTCTTATCTTGCAATTCCTCTATCTTACGCACCAACTTCAAGCCTTCCTCTTTCGTCAACTCACGGGCCGGGGCAAACTTAACGTCTTTCTCCGCCGCATGGAGGTTCTTAAAGTAACGCATCAGCGTATTGATCTGTTTACGCTCAGCCAGAAGCTCTTGCAACCTCTCGTTATCCATCACGGAGTTTGTCTCCTTGATATGGACGACACCTAAGTCACGAAGCGTAGAAAGGAACGTATCATACTCCTTATGGTACACCATAAAGGCATATTTACTCATCTTTACTATCATACCTCGGCCTCCTCTTTTTCTTCTTTTGCCTTACGTTTCTCCTGATTGGCTCTCATGATCTTCTGTGAGGACTTAGAAAGACTCTCCTCGTCTTCCATAAACCGTTTCACCTTACGGATCGCATCCTTATAACCCGGAATCTGTACCTTCTCAAACAGGTTCACCTTCTGAGTGGTCTTTTTCCTAGCATGCTCCAACAACTCCAGCTTCATGCCCGAGAACTCCGCCTCGATACCGGTACGAGCCAGCTTTTTCAGCAACTCGATACCATCCGTATACCATGCGGGGGCATTAAAGAGACTATAATGTCCGATCTCGAACTTGATCTCGTCCAATAACGGGACGATCACGCCGGCGATCTTCTTCGTGGAGAGCGTAACGTCCTTCACGGAGATCAGCTCCGGATTGAACTCGTTCCACAAAGCCACCATATTCTCGTAACTCTGAATCTCTCGTTCTAGCTGAAGTTCCAATTTATTCACTTCGTCCTTGGTCCGCTTCACCTCGATACGCAGGGCGCTCTCCTTGCTCTTGATCGTAGGCAGGGAGCGTTCACGCATCTTCAGTTGCTTTTCCAATTGCTGAAGAGAGGTTTTATTATATTGAAACTTTATTGCCATGTTTATTTAATTTACTTCCAGTACTTATCAACCAATCCTTGTTTGATATTTACCTCCTCCGGGCTGAAATATCTAGCGAACAATCCCCAAGCTACGTCCAGCATCTCCGTCGTATCCAAGTTTACGTCGATAGCCAACAGCTTAGAAGAATAATCCTTGGCGAAAGACAAGGTACGGTTGTCGTAGTCGGTCAAGTCGAAACCGTTCTCCAGCTTGGTCTTAGCGTTGGCGGCATCGGCATACAAACGTACGGCGGCGTTCATTACCTGTGGATGATCCTCACGGGTCTTCTTTCCGGTTACCAGCTGTTTCAAACGAGACAAGCTTCGGAACGGATCGACGATGACCTTACCCACATCGCTATCACGACGCAAATACAACTGACCTTCCGTGATATAACCCGTATTATCAGGTACGGCATGCGTGATATCACCACCGGATAAGGTCGTTACGGCGATAATCGTGATGGAACCTCCCGCCGGGAATTGAACGGCTTTCTCGTAAATCTTCGCCAAATCCGAATACAAGGAACCCGGCATAGAGTCCTTAGACGGGATCTGGTCCATACGGTTTGATACGATCGCCAAGGCATCGGCGTAGTTGGTCATATCGGTAAGCAATACCAAGACCTTCTCATTCTTCTCCACGGCGAAATACTCAGCGGCGCTCAACGCCATATCCGGGATCAAGATACGCTCCACGGACGGGTCCTCGGTCGTGTTGATAAAACTAACGATACGGTCTAGGGCACCGGCGTTACTAAATGTATTCTTAAAGAACAGGTAGTCGTCGTTCGTCATACCCATACCTCCCAAGATAATCTTATCGGACTTCGCACGCAAGGCTACCATCGCCATAACTTGGTTGAAAGGCTGGTCGGGGTCGGCGAAGAACGGGATCTTCTGACCGGTTACCAAGGTATTATTCAAGTCGATACCGGCGATACCCGTAGCGATTAATTCAGAGGGTTGTTTACGACGTACCGGGTTCACGGACGGACCACCGATCTCGACCTCACGTCCCTCGGGGATCGGGCCGCCATCGATAGGCTCACCATAAGCGTTGAAGAAACGTCCGGCTAACTGGTCACCTACTTTCAAGGAAGGGGCCTTCCCCATGAATACCACCTCGGCATTCGTACGGATACCTTCCGTTCCGGAGAATACCTGCAACGTCACCTCGTCGCCGATAATCTTTACCACCTGAGCCAGCTTTCCGTCTACAGAGGCCAACTCATCATACCCAACTCCCGTTGCTTTCAGCGAACAGGTAGCTTTTGTGATCTGGGTAATCTTCGTATATATTTTTTGAAATGCTTTTGTTGCCATAACTCTTTTAATTTTCGATTCTCTCCTTCAAAAGTTCATCCAGTTCCGTATTAAACTTCTTGAATTGGTCACTCTCATATTCCGAATAGTTCATCTGCTTAAAGATGTTGATCATCTTCTTAAAGTAGTCCATAACCTCAAGGAAGTTATCAAACTTAAACTCTGAACGGCAAACATTTACGACTCTATCCAGCATGAATTCCTGACGTTGCAACGGAGTAACCGCATCGATGGCATCGAAAGCATCCTGTTGCAAGATCACGAAGTCGATCAACTCGGACTTCCAGAATGTAACGTGATACTCGACAGGCACACCATCATCACCCAAGATATTGATTTGCTCGGAGATCTCCTTACCACGCAACATACGGGTCTTGATCTCGTTTACTTTCTCGATCCATTCCGGGGAGATATGTTTAGCGATGTATTCCTGAAACTCCGGATACTCGATATACTTGGAATAACTCTCGATCGGGTTTACGGCCGGATAACGTTTACGGTCGGCACGCTCCTGCTCCAAGGCATAGAAACAACGGGCCACCTTCTTCGTATTCTCGGTCACCGGCTCCTTCAAGTTACCACCGGCCGGCGATACCGTACCGATGAAAGTGACGGAACCTGTAGCGTTGTTTTTCAAATGGACGAATCCCGCACGAGCGTAGAAGTTCGCCACGATAGCGGACAAGTCCATCGGGAAGGCATCCGGTCCGGGCAACTCCTCCAAACGGTTGGACATCTCACGCAAAGCCTGTGCCCAGCGGGAAGTAGAGTCGGCCATCAACAGAACCTTCAAGCCCATGCTGCGATAATACTCGGCGATGGTCATCGCCGTATATACGGATGCCTCACGAGCGGCTACCGGCATGTTGGATGTATTGGCGATAATGATCGTACGTTCCATCAATTTACGTCCCGTATGCGGGTCTACCAATTCCGGAAACTCCGTAAAGACCTCCACTACTTCATTCGCACGCTCACCGCAGGCAGCGATAATCACGATATCCGCTTCCGCTTGTTTAGAGATAGCGTGCTGAAGCACCGTCTTACCCGTACCGAACGGACCGGGGATAAATCCGGTACCACCCTCAACGATCGGGTTCACGGTATCGATCGTACGAACGCCCGTCTCCAGCAATTTGAATGGACGGGGCTTTTCCTTATAACAAGTGATGGCTTTCTTTACCGGCCATTTCTGGATCATCGTCACGTTTACGTCCGTGCCATTTTCGTCCGTAAGGACAGCCATCGTATCATTGATGGTATATTGTCCGGCTGGAACCACCGATTTCACAGTATAAGATCCCTCGAACTTAAAGGGGACCATAATCTTATGAGGTTGGAAATTCTCGTCCACCTCTCCCAGCCAATCACCGGCGCTCACGGTATCGCCCGCTTTAGCCAGAGGCTTGAAGTCCCACTTCTTATCATTGTCCAACGCAAACGTATAATCGCCACGTTTCAAGAATACACCTTCCATCTTGTCCAAGTCATTCTGCAAACCGTCATAGTTGCGGGACAACATACCCGGACCCAGCGTAACTTCCAACATATGCCCTTGGAATTCAGCCTCGTCACCGACACGCATACCACGTGTGCTCTCAAATACTTGTACAAAGGCATTCTTACCTATCACCTTGATTACTTCCGACATCAGCTTCACGCCTCCGACAGAAATGTAACAGATCTCATTCTGAGAAACCGGACCATCCACCTCTACGGTTACTAGGTTGGATACGATTCCTTTTACAATTCCTTTCGTAGCCATAATTTATTTTATATTGTTTCTTTTAAATTCTTCCAACGCATTCTCACTACCCATCTTCATGGCGCCTACCAATTCACGGAAAGTCTTCTCGCCTCTCGCCTTATCCAAGGTTACCCAGCGCTCTATCATCTCCAATTTCAATAAATAAGCGAATACACTCTCTATGTCGAACGTCTTGAAGAAGGTATTATCGTCCAGCCATTTCCATTTCAAAAGATCGATTTTCTTCTCACGAACGATCAGATCGGTCTCTTCGGCGATGCGTTGTAACTCGGGCAAATATTCCACGGAATCGCCCAAGCCGAAATCACGGGCGTTCGACGTACGGATATTTTCCGCTATCTCATTATGCCCCACGATATAATTGGCCTTATCAAATCCATATTTACGGCAAGTGATCGCAGTAAGAACATTGTTGATATTCAAGTTAAGCTCGAACCAATCGGCCACGAACTTATTCCCACATTTCATGGCATATTCATAATATAACGCAGCCAAGCGGTCTTCCCATGATATATATTCTTTCTCACTTTTGGTGTCCTTAGCCTCTTCGGCTAGATACAGTTTAAAAAAGTCCACGAAATAAGGCGGGAGATTATCATTTTTGGGAATTTTTTCCTCATCCTTCAACGCTTTATATAAAGTATTGAACTCATCATACGTTATTCTTCCTCTTTGATCCGGATCGGAGTCCGGTCTTTTAGCGTGAGCCAGCAGATTTATATTATCATATTTCAAATAAAATAAATCAATCAGCTTTTTATCCTTAGAAGATAGCATATCCTCTATTTCCGTCCGGAACTCACAGACCGAATAGGCTAGTTTACTATCATCCAACGCTATGTTAGGAAGTCCGGAGATTAAGTAGTAATACTTACTCATATCAGAACAGCATTTCTACTAATTGCGGACGCAAGAACTCTTTAAAGAACTCGATGAACTCGTCTTCGCCAAACGTCACTTTATAAGACCCATCCGCCGGGATAATAGAGAAAGACGCTTTCTTTCCGCTTACCTTCTCGATCTTATACCCTTTCTCTAGCAAGCCTTTGGCATTGGCCTCAAAATACGCCTTCAAGCCATCGGAATCAGAAGCTTGGATAGTCAAGAACTCATTAGCGGGCCAGCTTTTCACAAGCTCAAGGATCACTTTCTGCATATAGGCGGGATCCATCAACGCCGCTTTCACATTCGAACTAGCGATATCACCAGTGATAAGGTTTGTCACCTCGCTCTTTAATGCCTCGACAGACTGGGTGGCGAACAATTTCAATTCGGCTTCCGTATTCTTCTTCAACTCGGCAGCTTGTTTCTCAGCAGCCGCTACGATACGTTTCGCTTCCGCTTCCGCATCTTTAAGAATCGTATCCTTTTGAGCATTGGCCTCGGCGATTATACGCCCCGCTTCTTCGTTCCCCTTCTCTACACCTTCCTTGTAGATCTTGTCTGTTAGTTCCTGAATCTTTGTATCCATTTCCTATTATGTATTTGAATTGTATTTTTCAATAGTAAACGCCCACAAAGTTATTATTTTTCGCGGATTAACATCAAAATAAGTGTGAAATCAAGCTAAAAAATAACACTAGTCAAGTAAAATTCTATTTACATTCGTCTATATTGTATTTTTGTTCGTCTATTTGTATCTTTGTGAGTCAAAATACAAAATTAACATGTTTACGATTAGAAAAGCGACTATTGATGATCGTTCTCTTATTCATGATCTTGCCTCACGCATTTGGGAGAACACGTATGGAAAGATACTTTCTAAAGAGCAATTGGATTATATGTTCGATATGATGTACGCTCCGGATAACATTCTTAAACAAATGGAAGAGTTACATCATCAATATTTTATTATATTGGCGGACGATATGCCGGCAGGCTATTTATCCATAGAGAAAACAGGTGAAAACACGTACAATTTTCAAAAGATCTATTCCCTACCGGAAATGCATGGCACGGGAATCGGGCGTTTTATCATCGAACAAGGTATTAATTATTTGAAGGAGGTACATACCGGGCCTTTCACTATAGAATTATACGTAAACCGTTACAATCCCGCCATAGGCTTCTACAGACATATGGGATTACGGGAAATAGGCACACGGGACCATCATATAGGAAACGGCTATTTCATGAACGATTATATCATGAGCATGGAAGTGGAGAATAAATAGACAGTCATCCCCTATTCATATATTTATATATAGAATAGGGGATGATGATTGTCAACGGGTCTTCCCTCTTTTCGGATTACGAGGTTTCTCTAGGATTCGTACACTACTAACTTTTACAGAGTAAATAACAGCGATCCTATCATTCTTCGGATTCTCAATCGCAAGTTGAGAGTTCCAGATTTTCTTTTCTTGTTTTTTATCCATAACGCTACAATTTAATAGTTCATATTTAATAAGTCAAACCTTGACTGTCTTTTTCTCTTTTCCTTCCGCTATCTCAACCAGATAAACCCCGGCGCAAATACAGATAATGGCGAACGTCTGTGTCCAACTGAAACGGTCTTGCCCGATCAATAGGGATGTAATCGTTGCCACGATCAAGATCAGATAGCCATAAATAGCCACCAACGTAGTTTTCAAATACTTCAATCCGATAGGAATCAACAGATAACTAATTACCGTAGGGAAAATAAGCACAAACATCAATACGGCAAAAGGCCACCAATGAAATGGCTCCGAGAATAAAGGAGCATGAAAGCCCTCTATCGGCAAAATCAATAGACTGGAAAAAGCGGCGCCCGTGAATGTATATCGAAGCATCGTCATCGTCCCTACTTTTTGTAAGATCCGCTGGCTTAATACCAGATACACGGCATAAAACACGGAGCTAGCCAGACATAGCATATTTCCATTAAAAGCGTCCGCCGCTAAATCGTCGCTTTGCTGGGTCAAGATGCAAACCAAGGCCCCAGATAAACCAATCAAGATACCGAGTATTTTCATCCAAGTAGCCTTTTCCTTATAAAAGAATACCATAATCAAAAATACCCAGATCGGTTGCAAGCTCGTGAAAATAGAACTCGAGACCGGCGTTGTCTTGCTAAGCCCCACTAAATAAAGAAACATAAAACCATAGATACCGATAGCGCCTAGTAAGAATAGCCACACCTTATCTTTCGTCGCAGAAACCTCCGGTTTCATAAACCAGCCGATCACCCAAAACGCCACGGCCGCAAACACGCATCGGAAAGAAGCGCCCGTCAACGGGCTCATCCATAAGGGAAGCAAGTATTTCAAGGCGTTCATATTCAATCCACTGAAAGTTTTTGAGACCACCATGCTAATATTAGCTTCTGTTTTCTTATTTTTCACTGTCTATCATTTTTTAGTTTTATATTCGTAAATCAAATTTTATCGTTGAAAAGGAACGAGTCTCGTTTTACATAAGCCCAGATCGTAGCGACCAGCGCAATACAGAGGTTAAAAATAAACGCGAATTGCTGGCTCTTGACATGGAGTATAGACTGGAAGAAATCGATAATAAACGGACAAAGTAATATCGCCAAATAATTCATCGCCATCACGAAAGCTAATGCCAATGTAACTTTCTCAGGAATGGCCGTACGAGTCGTTTTATCATAAGCGATTGGCTGGATAACACCATATCCAAAACCGATAAAAATACATCCCAATCCAATTAGCCATTCCGTACGAGATATCAAAATCAAGGCCATCCCTAAAGCGATCGCCAATAGACTGACAAATTTTGTCTTTTGCTTAAATAAATCAACGATCTGATTCAAGATAAAACCGGGAGCCATAATAGCCAAGAAAAACAATGAAATCATTAATCCGGAATTACCGCTTGTAAACTTATATTCCTTCATTAAAAACGGTAAGTTAAAGCTGACTATAATCACTAAATACGTAGCCAATCCATAAAAACACATGATTTGTACCAGATGCTTTATATCCACACCATATTTACCCGGAACCGTGACGGGATCTGCCGCAACAGGGGCTTTCACTTCTGATTTCGATACGATCGCCGGCTCATTCTCCATACTCCTTTTCAAGTATACGGAAAGTACGATGGAAATCAAGGGTAATAGATAAACGGCAAACGGTAAATGCCAATTCACCTCCGCCAGATATCCCGTTAAGATCGTGGCTAATACCAACGTTACATTTGTAATAGCAGAACTTAAACCAAATTGCTTCGTCCGGTATTTCCCGATAAAGAAACGAGAAATCAAACCGGTCGATAAGGGTACGATCAAGCCAGATCCGATTCCCATTAAGGCGCTCACCGCTATCAACTGCCACATCTTATTAGAGAGTAAGTATAGAATACCACTTAGGGCAAAGATCACCAAGCCTAATTGCAATAGACGTATCTCATTTACTTTCTCCGTTAATTTACCCGACAATATAATAAATGGAATTATCAATAACGATGGCAAAGAGGAAAGCATCTGAATATCCAGTTCCGTAGAATGAGGAAAAATAACGGAAAGTTTCCCTAATATCGGAGAAACCGCTAAACCCGGTAATGCATTTAAAGCGGAGATAGACCATATCCCTACCAGAGTTATAAGGGGAATTGTGCCCCGGCCTGTCTGTATTCTCATAAAGATTTAGTTTTACGTTTTTATCTAATCAAAACAAACATTTTATGTGAAAGTTCATCATTTTCGTTCTTTCCAAGAGGACTGGACTTGTATCGCTAATAAACCCCAAATAATGTAAATCCAAAAAACATTCCAATCCATAATCTGTTTTGGCATAAACGCTCAGTGGAAGCAGTATTCCATTGACTCAAATCATTTTATTAACAAAAAAACTAAAGAAAAATGAAAGACTCAAATTTCAGAAATGGCGATGCCAAAACAGCGATTTTTGGCTCAGAAGTGATGTTGACACCCTCTCCAGTAGATAAGATTCCTGATGGCCCTACAACCCCGGAGATCGCTTATCAAATGGTTAAAGACGAGACTTTCGCACAAACACAGCCTCGCTTGAACCTAGCTACATTCGTTACTACGTATATGGACGAGTACGCGACAAAATTGATGAACGAGGCTATCAACATCAACTATATTGACGAAACAGAGTATCCGAGAATCGCTGTTATGAACGCCAAATGTATTAATATCATGGCGAGTCTTTGGAATTCTCCCGAGCAAGAAAAATGGAAAACCGGAGCCTTGGCTATCGGTTCTTCAGAGGCTTGTATGCTAGGTGGTGTAGCCGCTTGGTTACGTTGGCGCAAAAAGAGACAAGCACAAGGTAAACCAACTGACAAGCCTAATTTCGTGATCTCTACTGGCTTCCAAGTCGTATGGGAGAAATTCGCCCAGCTATGGCAAATCGAAATGCGTGAAGTTCCCTTGACTTTAGACAAGACGACACTTGATCCGGAAGAAGCGCTTAAGATGTGTGACGAGAACACGATTTGTATCGTTCCTATCCAAGGTGTAACATGGACAGGACTGAACGATGACGTAGAAGCCTTGGACAAAGCGCTCGACGCATACAATGCCAAGACCGGTTATGATATACCTATCCACGTAGATGCCGCCAGCGGTGGTTTTATCCTTCCGTTCTTAAGCCCGGAGACAAAATGGGACTTCCGTTTGAAATGGGTTCTTTCTATCAGCACATCCGGACATAAATTCGGATTGGTTTACCCGGGATTGGGTTGGGTTGTTTGGAAAGACAAGAAATATTTGCCGGAAGAAATGGCATTCAGCGTAAACTATCTTGGAGCGAATATCACTCAGGTTGGTTTGAACTTCTCTCGTCCTGCCGCACAAATCCTCGGACAATACTATCAGTTTATCCGTCTCGGATTCGAGGGCTACAAACAAATCCAATATAACAGTATGGAAATCACGAAATACATCCACCAAGAAATCGGTAAGATGGCCCCATTCGTTAATTACAGCAACGAGGTTGTGAATCCATTGTTTATTTGGTACATGAAACCGGATTACGCTAAGAACGCCAAATGGACACTTTACGATTTGCAAGATAAATTGCAACAAAGCGGTTGGATGGTTCCAGCGTATACACTACCGAAGAAGCTGGATAACTACGTGGTTATGCGTGTCGTAGTTCGTCAAGGTTTCAGCCGTGATATGGCCGATATGTTATTAGGTGATATCAAGAACGCTGTAGAGGCATTGGAGAAACTTGAATATCCGACTCCTACTCGCATCGCTCAAGACAAAAACGTTCCGGTTAAGGGTAAGGTATTTACTCACACCGCAATGAGCAACGCTAAGAAATAAAAACAAAATTCATCAAGGCGTGCATGAAAGGACTATCAGTGTTTTCATACACGCCTTCTTTAATCCAATTCATATATGGACAAAAAAATAACGATCGCCCAAATAAAGGAAGTAGCTCAACAGGCTTACGATCTTTACAAGACAAATACGGATGGTAAGAATGCCGATTACATTCCTTATCTGGCGAATATCAATAAAAATCTATTCGGAATCAGTATTTGCCTTTTAAACGGACAAACCATCGAGGTGGGGGATTCCGAATATCGTTTCGGTATCGAATCCGTATCGAAAGTACACACCGCTATCTTGGTACTGCGCCAATACGGAGCGAAAGAATTATTGGAGAAAATTGGTGCCGACGCTACCGGATTGCCATTTAACTCCATCATCGCTATCCTATTGGAAAACGACCATCCTTCTACCCCATTGGTAAATGCCGGCGCTATCACGGCTTGTAGTATGGTGAAGCCTGTCGGTGATTCCAAACAGAAGTGGGATGCTATCGTAGCCAATATCACGGATTTATGCGGAAGCGCACCGCAGTTGATCGACGAACTCTACAAATCCGAGTCCGCAACGAACTTCAATAACCGCTCCATCGCTTGGTTGCTAAAGAATTACAATCGCATTTATGACGATCCGGATATGTCTTTGGATCTGTATACCCGCCAATGTTCTTTGGGTATCACGGCTAAGCAACTATCTGTCGCTGCCGCTACGGTCGCAAATTTAGGTCTTAATCCTGTGACAAAGAAACAAGTATTCGATGCAGAGTTATCTCCGAAGATCACTTCCATGATCTCTACCGTAGGTTTTTATGAACACACCGGTGATTGGTTGTACACTTCCGGTATTCCCGCAAAAACTGGTGTAGGCGGTGGTGTCATGGGTGTACTTCCCGGACAATTCGGTATTTCCGCATTCGCTCCTCCTATTGACCAAGCTGGTAACTCTGTAAAGGCACAGCTTGCTATTAAGTATGTAATGAATAAACTCGGATTGAACGTGTTCAACGGTCACCGTGTGACGATCGTTGACTAATAGACAGAATCAGTTTAAACGAGAAGTAGTATAGAAAAAGTGTTTCATTACGATGGGCTGTTATACCATCTAAATGAAACACTTTATTTTTTGTATCAATAAAAATCGGATCAATTCTCCGACACGACCCAAGCCGAATCGTATACTTCCGTATTCGGGGTCTTATAATACATATCCTTTTCTTGAGGAATGCTTAATTTATAGGTCTTCCCACCTGTCACCAACTTCCGATCACGGAGCCAAGGATTAAAACGTTTCAAGTCCGCATAAGTGATCCCATGCTCTTTAGCGAAGGCCGACAGATTCTGTATATCTTGGCTTACAGCCACGTCTACGGTAGGGATCGGCTTATACAGGTCACGGGCACGAAGCACAAAACCGTATTTCGACGGATTCTCGAAAATTTGCTTGATCGCCATGATTCGATAAATATAACGGGTAGTCTCCTCCACCAGCCAGAGATCAAAGGAGGAATCCGCATCTTGTTTGACCAGCTCACCGGATATACGTCCCATGCCGCCATTATAAGAAGCGGCTACCGCCGCCCAATCTCCATATTTCTTATAGGCGGCTTTCAAATAGCGGCAAGCGGCCCCAGTAGCTTTCTCCACATGGCAACGCTCGTCGACCGTCGGGGTGATTGTCAAACCATACTCCCTTGCCGTGCCCTCCAGTAATTGCCACATCCCGACAGCACGAGCCGGAGAGGATACACGGGGGTCCAAATGGCTTTCTATCACCGCTAGATATTTGAAATCATCGGGAATGCCGTTCGCCTTCAAGATCGGCTCGATCACCGGGAAATAACGGTTCGCCCGCTTGATCAGAAGCATCGTCGTAGAATGGAAATAAGTAAAGCTACTCAATTCACGGTCATAGGCTTCCCGCATATCATAGCGGGTAATATCGATTAGTTTCCCACAAAAAGGAACCGAGGACGGAACATCCGGAGACAGGGTCATGGACGAGACAACCGGACGGCTCTCTATCACTTTTTCCACGTCATTCGAACTCATCGAGATACATGCGGTCAAGCAAACGACGCCTCCACATAAAAAACTAGCTAAATTATTCTTGGATATTCTCATTTTCATCTTGAATTGTTTTAGGTCTAAGAATGTTTATATCGCCTTTTTCCTTGTACTTAATGCCATCGGAACCTTCGGCTTCTATCACATAAAAATACACACCCGGCTGAACGTATTTACCGCCCTTCTTTCCATCCCATCCTTGGGCCGGATCTGTCCAGTAATACATCTGTAGGCCCCAGCGATTAAATATCCATGCCTTAAATTTCACCAACGACTTATAGGCAACCCGGAACTCATCATTAATTCCGGGCGTGGTACCCGGGGAGAATGCGTTCGGTATCATCAGATAAGACTCCGAGATATCAATCTGAACCTCATCTTCCGTGCTGCAAGTAGTGCTTTGGTCGCTTACTTCCAACTTGATGATAAAAGTCCCGGATTGGTTGAACGTATAATCCACCTCCTCACCCGTAAAACGAACAACCGGATTATCTTCTTCCCCTTGCCGATAGATTTTCCAATTAAACAGGGCGGCTGTCGGCGTATTCGCGATAGCCGAAAATTGAACAGTGGCGGGAGCGCAATAACCGCTCTTCGTCGTATTCATATTCGGGGCCTCTTGCTCAATCAGCAACGTGTCTATATGAGCATCTACCGCAGCGGCCTGATATTCATCGATACAAAGCGTAACCTCCTTTCCAAAATGACGAGCGAAATAATCGCCTTTCACACAGATCTCCGTATCACACCAAGGAGCGGGAATGGATTTACCGAACAAATTGCCCTCGATGACCGCCGTCTCTTGTTTAGAGGTATATTCTTTTTTATCCGAATTATATTCCAATGTATTATAAATAACATCAAATTGGCGAGACAGTTCACGTCTTGTTCCCGTATTCGGCCAATAATAATAAATAGGTTGGATCGTACCTGTCCCAGCCAAGACCAATCCGCTACATGGATCGCTATTATCGGAGACATGCAGGTTGGATATGTTTAAGGTGTATTTGCTGTAATCAACGATCCAGACGTAACGAGATACGGCTCCTTCCTCGACAAAATAGCCATATCCCTCCTCTACATTCCGAATGGTGGAAGTAGTTCCATTTTGGGTGGAGGCCACCTTCTCGGCCTCCAATCGCTTGGTTTTATAACGATACCATTGATGCGAAGAAGAAGATGATGAGGTATAACTAATCGTCACGTTATCCATTCCATACACCAAGTAGACCTCAAGTCGCTCGGCGGAATCGCCGGAACTCTGCGTGGCTTTCATCGGGCTACCACTTCCTCCCGTCACCACATACTGGGCACACGAGACAGCCGCTACAAACACAAAACTTAGCGATAACAGTATCTTTCTTAATTCCTTCTTTAGCATATATAGTCTAAAAATTACGGTTCCAAAATTAGGGAAATAAAAGGACATACGTAGCATGATAAGCAAAATTCACTATCTTTGTCACAAAATACTCCGAACAGCAAATGAACAAGATTAGTATATACGCATTGACGTTCTTTTTAAGTTTATCGAGCGTAACCGTTTATTCCCAAAAGAATAATAAGCAAGTTATTTTTACTAACGAACAAGGGAGCGATATATTTTATCATACCATCGAACGCGGACAAACCGTATACGCCATAGCGACCATGTATGGCGTAAGCGTAGAGGATATTTATCGGTTGAATCCGGAAAGTAAAGAAGGGATCAAGGCCGGTTCTACGTTAAGAATCCCGCAGAAGGACTCCGCTATCGCACCTTCCGGCAAAGCAGATAACTATACATACCATACGATCCAGCCGAAAGAGACCTTGTACTCTTTATCCATTAAATATTCAGTGCCCGCCACGGATATTATCGCCGCCAATCCGGGTCTCTCCACATCGACCTTTACGATTGGCAAGAATATCCGGATCCCGCCGACACGACTGGAAACCTTGCCTACTACGGAAAAAAAGACCGTACAGAAGGAAATGGAATATACCATACAGAAAAAAGAGACCATGTACCGTATCTGCCGGAAGTTCGATATTTCCAGCGCGGAGCTTTTAAGACTCAACCCCGAGCTGAAAAACGGAGTAAAAGCGGGCATGGTTATCAAGATACCGGTAGCCAGTGAAGAAGTGATCACCCAAAACATAAGACAGCCGGAAGAGCGTGAGGTGAACGCCCTCCTCTCTACTCCTAAAGATATAAAGAAGGTGAACCGTATCCAAGTCGCCTTATTGTTGCCGTTCATGACGAACGAGACAACGCAATCATCCGCGACCTCCCGTTTCGTGGAATATTACGAGGGATTGCTATTGGCGGTCGACAGCTTGCGAAATATGGGAACCTCTATCGAGCTATCGGTATATGATACTGGAAACGGTACGAAGAAAGTCAAGGAGATATTGAAAGAAGATGCGTTATCAAACGCTAATTTGATCATTGGCGCCGTACAGAACGACCAAATCGGATTGATCGCTGATTTTGCCCAAAAGCATAATATCAAATACGTGATCCCTTTCACCTCCAAGAATGATGATGTCTTGTCAAACGCAAATGTTTATCAAGTAAACACACCTCATTCCTATTTATACTCCAAGGCGGCACAAGCCGGATGCGATTTATTCTCGGATTACAATATCATACTTGTCAATATAAAGGATAAAGAAGAAAAGCCGGAATTTATCAAAGCCTTCAAGACGGAGATGCAGCAACGCGATATCCCGTTCAAGGAAGTAACTTATAAAGGGGATACTTTCGCCACGGATATAGAGGCAGCCATGGTAAGGGACAAGCGGAATGTGGTATTGCCAACCTCCGCCTCCTTAGATGCGGTGAATAAGATCAAGGCACCGCTCCGTATGCTTTCCGAGTTGAAAGAGGAGGAGAAAGAGCCTTATATGGTCAACCTATTCGGTTATCCGGAATGGCAGACCTATACAAGAGAGTGTCTGGAGGACTTCTACGCATTGAACACCTATATCTATAGTAATTTCTATGCGGACAACTTATCTCCGGAAGTCCATAGCTTTTATTCCGATTATAAAAACTGGTATAGCAAGAATTTAATCAACACATTCCCGAAATATGGAATCCTAGGCTTTGACACGGGTATGTATTTCCTAGGCGCCATCAATAAATATGGCTCGAACTTCGAGAATAATTTAGACAAGATCCATTATAAGAGCATCCAGACCGGATTCGATTTCCATAGAGTGAATAATTGGGGCGGTTTTATCAATACGAACTTGTTTATTGTACATTACAAGAATGATTATACGGTAACCCGCAGTGAGGTAAGATAATTGATATGATGACGAAAAAGATATTTGTAGCGATATTTCTGTGCATGGCAAGCTTATCGATTTGCCATGCGCAGAAAAGTACTTTTAAGCAAGAGCTTGCGGTTGGAGCGTCCTTCGGATTAAATTTCTCTAGCGTAAGTTTTGCCCCAAAAGTCCCTACGAAGATGAAACTTGGGTTTAACGGGGGAGCGACGATACGTTGGAATACGGAACCCAATTTAGGCATACAGGCGGAATTGAACTTTACCCAACATGGATGGGAAGAGAAGTTTGAGGAGAAACCTCAATATAAATATAGCCGTACGGTAAACTATATGGAGCTTCCGTTCTTGACGCACATCCATTTCGGAAGCAAGCGAGTGCGTGTATTCGTCAATCTAGGGCCTAAAATCGGTTATGCGCTGAGCGAAAGCACGGAGTCGAACCTTAATGGCGAGAACCCGAACGCGAACCGTCCGGACGAACAACATACATTGGAAGTCCAAAAGAAGTTCGATTGGGGGCTTTGCGGCGGACCGGGAATCGAGCTCCGCACCGGAATAGGCTCTTTCCTGTTGGAAGGTCGTTATTACTATGCGCTGGGCGATATGTTCAATAGCCGTAAAGGAGACACATTCTCTAAATCTTCCAGCCAAATAATATCCGCGAAACTAACCTATCTGATTCCCATCTTTAGTAAATAAGGGGGATGGACTCGTGATATCGTAACAATCAATTGAAGATCTGTGCCGCAAGTAACCTCACACAAGGGATAAGAACGGTGGAAAGTATAGCCAAGCTCCGGACGATCTAATCTTTTAACACCTGTGAAGAGATCTTTTCACGCTCGTGATACGATCGTTTCACCCTTGTGAAAAGATCATTTCACATCCGTGAAAAGATCTTTGGATACAGGCGTACAAGCTACTTCCGATAATACCTTTATCCAACAGGAAGGTTCTACAGTAATAAATCATGAATACAATGGGGAACGCATCTAACGATCATTATTGTTGAGGTGACCTACGATAAAAGAAAAGGCCATCCGTCACGGACAGCCAATCTCATTGTTAACCTTAAATCTAATACCATGAAAAACACAGTGCAAATATAGAGACTTTATGTTATGCAGCATAATTTTCCAACAAGAAAAGCCTGATCATTAACTTTATTTAAGACAAGCATGCTATACAACATAGAATTCAGCTCTTTTTATCTCGTTTTTTCTATTAATAGCGAAATACTACCACTATAAATATTTCTTACCTTTGCATTTATAAACATAAATATGGATTAATATAAGAAATCATGCTAATTATAGGTATAGCGGGCGGGACTGGTTCCGGGAAAACTACAGTGGTAAAAAAGATCATAGAAAGTTTACCTCCCGGTGAGGTCGTATTACTCCCTCAAGATTCTTATTACAAAGATAACAGCCATGTGCCGGTAGAGAAACGTCAATATATTAATTTCGACCATCCCGACGCATTTGATTGGCCGCTCCTCTCAGAGCAAGTCACCTTGCTGAAAGAGGGGAAATGCATCGAGCAGCCGACTTATTCTTATCTTACCTGCTGCCGATTGCCCGAGACCATTCATATCGAGCCTCGTGATGTTGTCATCATCGAAGGGATCCTCGCTTTATGCGACCCTCAATTACGAGACTTGATGGACTTGAAAGTATTTGTCGATACAGATTCGGACGAACGTCTTATCCGTGTGATCCAACGGGATATGATCGAGAGAGGACGCACGGCGGAAGCGGTAATGGAACGCTATACCCGGGTACTAAAGCCTATGCACCTGCAATTTATAGAGCCTAGCAAACGATATGCCGACCTAATTATACCCGAAGGAGGAAGCAACCAGATCGCCATCAATATATTGAAAATGTTTATCGAGAACAATCTGGGGCTTCCCCATACAGATAATCAATAAACCAATCGTTCCGACAGGGATCTCCCCAATATAAATGCGTGTACCCCGCCAATACGTTCTTGTAGCGATATAGCGGGGTATCCGTTTGACCTCCTTTCGCCGTAAAGGCTTTCGCTACCGAAGGCAGCGGACTTTCCATAGGCACGATCCGGGAATAATGGAACTCATGCCCTCGTAAGACATCATTCTTATAGCATAAAGTCCGATACCCTAAACGTAACTTCATGTTCTCCATCGTGGCGGATTGCGGTAATACACCGGCCATTGGATAGGCATTCCCATCCGTACCGATAATCTCTTTACAGAGATACATCATCCCCCCACATTCCGCCAGCAACTTGCCCCCCACTTCCACAAAGGAATGAATCGATTCACGCATCCCGGAATTCATGCTCAACTCCGATAAATATAACTCGGGATATCCACCCGGCAAATAGACAAAATCGGCCTCCGGTAAACAATCATCCCTCAATGGACTGAAATAGGTAATCTTGCCTAGAGTAGATAAGAAATGTATATTTTCCTCATATGAGAAATTAAAAGCGGGATCACGGGCGATGGCTATATTTAAGTTTGCCTTTGAAACAGTCCTCATGACTTCCTTAACCCGAGGAACTGGCTGTCGCTCTGGCAAAGCCGTGATTGCCAACAGGCGGTCTATATCCACATGCTCCTCCACCAAGCAAGCAACCCGGTCCGCAAACTCCTCAAAGCAAAAATCCTCATCCAACGACAACCCCAAATGCCGGCTCGGGATCTCTACATCCGCACACTTCGGTAGATAGCCTAACGCTTCCACACCCGCATCCTCACACGCTTGTCTCAAGAAAGAATAATGACTCTCCGACGCCACGAAATTAAATACCGCCCCCACGACATTCAGATCTTTCCGAAAATTCCGGAAGCCATAAAGCAAGGGAGCCACCGAATAAGCCGTACTTTTAGCGTTCACCACCAATACGATCGGTATCCGCAATAAACCGGAGATCTCCGCACTACTCCCTCGCATGGCATCGTAGCCATCGAACAGCCCCATCACCCCTTCGGTCACGGCTACATCCGCATTCGAGGTATACCGGGCATATAAATCCTTGATATGCCCTTCCGACATCATGAAACCATCCAAATTCACGGAAGCGCAACCAGCCGCCATTTTATGATGACGAGTATCTATATAATCCGGCCCACACTTAAAAGGCTGCACCCGTAAAGAACGATTTCTCAAGGCACGAAGCAATCCTAAGGTAAAAGTAGTCTTCCCGCTTCCCGACGAAGCGGCACCTATTAGCAAATGAGATCTCATGTATTCTGTTTCTAATATATCTGGGAAACAAAGATATGAAACCAACTCGTAAATGTAACATAGAAATAACATAAATTCTTGTTATACTATAAATCGATCCTATTATATTCGCTGCATGAAACAAAAAGAATAAGTAGTTAGTGAAAACAAGATTAACCATATTATATAGTATTTGTTGCATATCAATGTTTCAGGGCACGACTTTTTCCCAAACAAGCACTTTTACCCACCGGAACGACAGTTCCAGTCTAGCGCCTTTATCTACTTGGGGAAGAATCCAAAGACAAACCGACAAGATAATTACCAGCAATGTTTTCCAAATGACCTATATCGGGGTACCGTTGATCGTTAGCGGTTTGATTATCAAAAATGAGGACGATCATTTTCAGAGTTTGCGCAATACATATATTCCAAATTTCCGATACCATTACGACGATTACCTGCAATATCTACCTGCCGTAGCGATGCTTGGCTTAAAAATAGGCGGTGTACAAGGAAGAAGCTCTTGGTCCCGAATGCTCGTATCCGAAGCCATCACCGCCAGTATCATGGGAGCAACCATCAATACGGTGAAACATACGGCAAATGTCACCCGTCCGGATGGTTCGAACAATCATTCTTTCCCTTCCGGGCACACGGCCATGGCATTTATGGCCGCCACCATGTTGCATAAAGAATACGGGACGACCCGTAGCCCTTGGTATAGTATAGGAGGCTATACGGTAGCGACCGCCACGGCCGTATCCCGTATGCTCAATAACAAGCACTGGCTATCGGATGTAATGGTTGGTGCCGGAATCGGGATCTTATCGACCGAGGTCGGATATTTTCTAACGGATCTGATCTTCAAGGACAAAGGTATCACCCATAGCTATCTGGGATTCGAGACATTCAAATACCAGCGAAATCCCTCTTTTTTCGGAATCTATATGGGGTTTAGCTTGATGCCGACAAAGTTTAATCTGGCTCCGGATGTGCGATTAAAAGCATCGCCGGGAAGTACGGCCGGATTTGAAGGCGCTTGGTTCATGAATCGTTATATAGGCTTCGGCGGACGCATCTCGGCGACAAGCATGCCTTTATCCCTTACGAAACCCTTGGCGAATCCGACAGTTCCCGGTACGACCTATCAAGTGAACGCCCTAAAATCCGATCCTCTCGACATGATCGGCGGATACATCGGCTCCTACCTATCGTATCCGGTGACCAATCGATTTCTCTTGGGCACGAAACTGCTAATCGGATGTAATTACAGCCCAGCCTCCCGAATATCAGCATTGGGCGTGGAGGAAGGCAAACCGGAAACGATTGAGAAAGAGATCGTAAACACGAATAAAGCGTTTAATATAGGATATAGCACAAACGCCTCTTTCTCATACATATTGCATCCTAATCTAAATGTGCGGGTATTTCTCGATTATACTTTTATCCCCTCACGATTCGTATCATACATAGCCAACCCCCAAAAAGAAACCGATCGCTTCGAGCATCATAAGACCTTACAGACCTTGACGCTCGGAGCATCGGTAAATATCATGCTTTGGTAGATTTAAAAATCAATATTGCTCCTTCTCGTTCGGGAAGTCTTGAGATTTCACGTCCTCGATGTACGCTTGTACGGCACGGGTAATCTCCTCCCCTAAATTAGCGTAGCGACGTAAGAAACGAGGAGAAAAGCCTTGATTGATACCGAGCATATCATGCATAACCAACACTTGACCATCTACGCCTCCACCGGCGCCAATGCCGATAACCGGGATCGTAAGCTCCGAAGCGACACGAGCCGCCAACTCCGCCGGGATCTTTTCCAACACCAAGGCGAAACAACCTATCTCCTCTAGCAAATGGGCATCCTCAATCAGTTTCTTAGCCTCGGCCTCTTCACGGGCACGTACCGTATACGTACCGAATTTATTGATCGATTGCGGCGTCAATCCTAAATGTCCCATAATTGGAATACCGGCACACAAGATACGTTCGATAGATTCCCGAACCTCAGCCCCGCCTTCCAACTTGATACAATCGGCATGCGTCTCTTTCATCACCCGGATAGCGGAGGCCAAGGCTTCTTTAGAGTTTCCTTGGTACGTACCGAAAGGCAGGTCTACCACCACCAGCGCACGATTCACCGCTTTCATGACCGATTTACCATGGTAAATCATCTGGTCGAGCGTAATCGGCAAAGTGGTCACGTTTCCAGCCATTACGTTAGAAGCGGAGTCTCCCACCAAGATCACATCCATTCCTGCTTGATCGATCAATTTCGCCATCGAATAATCATAGGCGGTAAGCATGGATATTTTCTCGCCACGCTGCTTCATCTCTATCAGGCGATGTGTGGTCACCTTTCTATTATCATCTACTTTTGCGACAGACATATTATATTTTTATTAATTGTTTCGGCCGCAAAGGTAAGTATTATTATTTATTTTCAAGACAAACATTCACGGCACTTAAGCCTCTGTCGCCACGTTCAAGGTCGAACGTCACGATATCGTTCACGGAGATATCATCCACAACATTGTTCACGTGAAAGAAATACTTTTCCGTCCCCGACAAGTCACGGATAAACCCGAACCCTTTTGCCTCATTAAAATAGTCTACCCTGCCCCTTAAGATAACGGGAGCTACATCCTCTTTCTTAGGAGTCGAGATCAAGATATCTTCCTGATTTATCTCTTCTTTTTGACGAAGTTCGGGAGGGACAGAGGTGATCATCCCATTTTCATCCACATAAGCGATCATGTCCTCAAAACTAGTCGCCTTGCCGGACGATTTTCTTTCCTCTTTCCTATTCTGTTTCTCTACTCGGCGGGCTTGTTTCTTTTTCTCGTTTTCACGTTTACCAAATGATGCGTATTTTGCCATACAGTCGATTTTAATTTATACTAGGGCCTCACGTTCCGTGAAGCGTTGTTTATACTAACTTAGCGTGAGAATTGATGATTAAAGGAGAGATCCGCTTAATAATAATATAAAAAGAAGAACTATGTCGATAATGATTCTAGACTCAAACTTTCGCAAAGATAATAAAATAAACGGAGAAAACCTTATAGATTCTCTCATTTAAGAATAAAAAAACTTACTTTTGCATCCTATACCAAAAAGCATTTATGAAACTACTTTTTTTTGATTTAGAGACTACCGGCATAAAATACTGGAGAAATGGCGTCCACCAAATAAGTGGGGAGATCGTAATTGATGGGGTTACGAAGGAATCTTTTAATTTCAATGTCTGCCCACATCCCCAATGTGAGATAGAGGAAGAAGCGCTTCGCATTTGCAACGTGTCCAAGGAACAGATACAAGCTTATCCTCCCATGCGAGAGGTGTACGTTAAATTCGTGAACATGCTGTCCAAATACGTGGACAAATTTGATAAAAAAGACAAGTTCTTCCTCGTTGGATACAACAACGCCTCTTTCGATAATCACTTCTTGAAAGCCTTCTTCGTACAGAACGGAGATAATTATTTCTACTCATGGTTCTGGGTGAACTCGATCGACGTAATGGTATTGTCTACCCAGCATTTGATGCGCAAACGGCATGAGATGACAGATTTCAAGCAGGAAACGGTGGCAAGGGCTTTAGGCATACAAATAGATTCTGCGAAATTGCACGACGCGTCCTATGATATTCAATTAACCAAAGAAATTTATAATAGGATATCCTCCCTCTCATTTATGGGTTGATTGATTCTTTTTATAAATTATCGTTTTTGACTATAGGTTGATTTAATTATCTTTACGGCGTAGAATCAATTTTTAAGATGTCTGTGAAACATAGTATCCGTATTTTCTTCTTTATTATCGCTCTCGTATATACAGGTTCCTTGACTGCCCAAGAAAAGGCGTATCCGAAAAACGGAGAGGGCATCACTCTTTTTCTCAAACGCTTCAACCGTACCGGCGGGACGTATCAGAAAGAGTTTATCGAGCTTAATAAAGGGAAGTTGGGTAAAAATAACACTCTGCGCATGGGCGTAAAATATACCTTGCCTCCGCTCGCCTCCGCCCCTCAGAAGAAGAATTATCAGCCCCTATTCGGCAAGTCCCTAGCCAGTTACAAAGTAACCTCTTCCGATTTAAAGGGAGCTTGCTTTTATCTGGTCAGCGGTCATGGCGGTCCGGACCCCGGGGCGATCGGTAAAATGGGCTCCCATGAATTGCATGAGGATGAATACGCTTACGACATCATGCTACGTCTGGCACGCAATCTTTTAACGCGAGGCGCAAAGGTACATATTATCATCCAAGACGCAAAGGACGGAATACGTGACCAGCAATTTCTCAATAACAGCAAACGGGAAACTTGTATGGGTAGTCCGATCCCCCTCAGCCAAGTAAGCCGTCTGGATCAGCGTTGCGCCAAGATAAACAGCTTGAGCCGGAAAGATAAAGAAACTTATAAGAAAGCGATATTCATCCATGTGGACAGTCGGAGCCGGCATCAAAGGACCGATGTCTTTTTCTATCATAAGCCCAAGGATCAAGCGAGCAAGCGCTTGGCTAAAACGATGAAATCCACTTTCTCGCGCAAATACAACCGCCACCAGCCGGGCCGGGGATTCTCGGGCACGGTAGACGATCGTAACTTATATGTATTACGTCACACGACCCCGACCTCCGTATTCGTCGAATTGGGCAACATACAAAACCAATACGACCAACAACGGATCATCCTCAGCAACAATCGGCAAGCCTTGGCCAACTGGCTTTGCGAGGGTTTTGTCACGGATTATAATTATTATAGGAAGTAGCATCCCTAATGATCTATTATACTAACACATATCCTGCGGCAGAAATGTTACATGAGCGATCTTAACAGCAATGTAACATATATTTCATTTCTCCGAAATAAGAATATCCGTTCTTTGCCAAAAATAATTATATTTGTATATGGAGAGCCGTAAGGCACTCTTTTAAAAACAGAACAGCTTATGGCAACAACTCGTATTCTTGTAGTGGATGATGAAGAGGATTTGTGTGAGATCCTTAAATTCAACTTAGAAATAGAAGGTTATGAAGTAGATACCGCCTATAGTGCGGAAGAGGCATTGAAAAAGGATCTGACCGTTTACAATTTATTATTGTTGGATGTCATGATGGGAGAAATCTCCGGTTTCAAGATGGCACGTATCCTGCGACAAGATGAGAAGACGGCCAATACCCCTATCATCTTCCTCACGGCCAAAGATACGGAGAACGATATGCTCACAGGGTTCAATCTCGGGGCGGACGACTATATCTCCAAGCCTTTCTCCATCCGCCAAGTGATAGCGCGTGTTAAGGCCGTACTAAGAAGAACTTCCGAGAAATCAAAAGAAAAAGAGATTGAGAAACTCGAGTATGAGACATTAGCTCTTGATACGAAACGCATCAAGGCTACGGTAGACGGGGTGGAAGTTCCATTGACCAAAAAAGAGTTTGAGATACTAAAACTTCTATTGGAAAATAAAGGGAACGTCTTCTCCAGAGAGGAAATACTGTCTCGCATCTGGAAAGACGAGGTATATGTTCTAGACCGTACCATCGATGTCAACATCACCCGGTTACGTAAGAAAATAGGTCCTTATGGAAAGAACATCGTAACTCGCTTAGGTTTCGGTTATTGTTTTGAATGCTAATATTGTCGCTGAATCATGGTAAAGATAGATGGTGAGAAAAGACACCGGATACCGTTTAGCCAACGGCTTTTCTGGTCGGTCTTTTTTATGTTCTTGGGCTTTACGGTCTGTTTCCTGCTATTCCAATATCAGCGGGAAAGGGAGTTCGCACAAGAAAAGTTGAACAATGTGTTGAGTAACTATAATTACCAATTATTCCGCAAATGCCAACAAAGTACGGACATCAACAAGACCGTAATAAGTTTCATGGACGACATCCCTCAAAAGGATTTGCGGGTAACCATTATAGATCCATCTGGCGACGTATTGTTTGATAATAGCGGGACGGACGAGTTTAATAACCATAACGACCGGAGCGAGGTACGCAAAGCCCGATTATATAATGAAGGGTTCGCTATCCGTTCCTCGGAATCTACGGGAAAAAGGTATTTCTATTCGGCATCAAATATAGGAGGTTATATTTACCGCTCAGCCCTGCCCTATGATCCATATGTAAGAGGGATATTGACGGTAAACAAGGACTTCATTTATTTCATGGCATTGATGACCTTGATTTTCTTCTTTGTCCTTTCCCGTTTTACTTTCAGCATAGGTAAAACGATATCCAAACTAAGGGATTTCGCCTTAAACGTAGAGAAAGATCGAATGCCTGCGGTCGATTATGTTTTCCCGAATGATGAGCTAGGTGATATCTCACAGAATATCGTAACCTTATACCATCGGCAACAGAAAGCGAAAAACGAGTTATCCATGGAACGGGAAAAGCTTATCAAACATTTCCAATATTCCAAGGAAGGCTTCGCTATGTTTACAAGTGAAGGGCGGGAGATTCTTTCTAACATCCTATTCATTCAATTCATAAATGTCATATCCGACACCCAGATCCACCAAGTGGAAGACGTTACTGATATAGCCGAATTAGAACCAATCCGTACCTTCTTGAATAAGAATATCCGGAATCTGAATCGGAAAAAGAAAGTATTAAGAGAGTCCGTGACTATTGACAAGAACGGTAAAATATTCTTGATCGAATGTATTTTATTCCTCGATAATAGTTATGAGATCTCTATTAATGATATATCCCGTCAAGAAGAAGAAAGCCGGATGAAACGACAGCTTACGCAGAACGTCTCTCACGAGCTAAAAACACCGGTCAGCAGCATTCAAGGGTATTTGGAAACAATCCTATCCAACCCAGATTTGAGTCCGGACAAACGTCAATTTTTCTTGGAACGTTGTTATTCCCAAAGTACCCGCCTTACAGGATTATTACGAGATATTTCCGTATTAAACAGACTTGACGAGGCATCCGAGATGTTCGACCTCACGGAAGTAAATATCACGAAGCTTATCGCCGAGATACAAAAAGAATGCTCCCAAGATATGGAAGAAAAACACATCACGTCGGAAATTATCCTCCCGGGAGATCCGACCGTGTTCGGGAATAACTCCCTACTCTATTCCATATTCCGGAATCTATATGACAATGCGATCGCTTATGCGGGAGAAAACATAAGGATTACCGTCAACTGCTATAAAGAAGATCCTAAATATTATTACTTTAGCTTCTCCGATAATGGAGTGGGTATCCCGGAAGAACATATCAATCGCATATTCGAGCGCTTCTACCGGGTAGACAAGGGACGCAGTCGTAAGATCGGAGGAACCGGATTAGGATTATCCATCGTTAAAAACGGGGTTAATTTTCATAAAGGACAAATATCGGCGAAGAGCAGTCCGGGAAAAGGGGTTACTTTTTTCTTCACTTTGAAAAAGAAACTATAAGGCAGACCTCTAAAATTCCATAACATACGCTTGATATTTAATATTAAAATGTATTTTTGTATTGAACATCATACAATATCATGAGAAATACCTATTTAGTATTATTTATCTATTTAATGATCCCAATGTTTTCTTTAGGGGAAAACACCTATACTACCCAACAAAGGGAAGACAGCCTTTTATCCCTATTAAAGTCCTCGCCAGCCATAAATGAACAGATCGAGTTATATAAGGATTTAGCGACAATGTACAGGCAAATGCCCAAGGAGATTGTTTACCTAAACAAAATGGCAGATGTGGCAAGCTCCACTTCGAAAGGTCATGCTTCCTTATATTACGCATGGGCCAACTTATCCCGCCATTATTACAATATACAAAACAGGGATAGCCTGATTTACTGGTCGCATAAGATAGATTCATTGGCCGCGGCCAAGAATGAGGTTCCGGACGCATTATTCGATGCGCGAGGATTCATTTGCCAAATGGATCTATGGGACGGCAATTATGAGTTAGCGATGAACGGGGCGATCAGCCTATACAACTATGCCCGTGATACAAAGAGTGAATATGGATTGATTTGTTGCAATGAGAACTTAGGTTTAATCTATCAAGAAATACATCGGGATAGTGATGCGATAGTAGCTTATCGGGAAGGTCTCGATTTATTACAGAAACGAGGTGACAATCCGAAATTCGAGATGCAATACATGGGAAACCTCATCGAATCTTATCTACGAACCGATCATTTCACCGAGGCCGAGGAATTATTAACCCGTTACGATGAAATGATCCAAGATAGGGAAAGAGAGAATGAAGAACAAGGCACCGCATTCCCCGTGGATCGTTGCCGTGCGCTAATGTATGTTTTTTATGCGGATATGTATGTCCTTCAAGACAAGCCCAAGAAAGCACTGGAGACCTTGTTGAAGGCGACACCGATCGTAGAGAAAACCGGAGATGATTATACGGAATTCTGCTACAACTTCGTTTTCGCCAAGTATTACTATTTAATAGGTAAGTATGGAAAGGCGCTGAATATCATAGACACAAATAAATTAACAGAAGAAGATATACGAACCTCGGAGCTGAAAGTCGAGATTCTCGAAGCATTGGGACGTTATAAAGAAGCGCTCGCATTTAGTAGAGAAGTTGTAGAACATACCAAGATGTTGCATGACGAGGCCTTCAACCGGCAGATCAATCAGCTCCGGACATTACATGATCTAAACAATCAAGAGATGCAGGCATACGAGCTACAGCTACGTGAACAACAACTGCATACCCAAAGGTTGTTAATGATTATTCTACTCGTAGTATCGATCGTTCTTTTAGTGATGCTATACATCGTATACAAGTCCTATCGCTCCGCACGCCGCTACCAACGAGAACTTATGAAAGACAAGGAAGCCTTAGTAGAGTCCGAGCGTCAACTTCGTACAGCCAAAGAGATAGCGGAACACGCCAACCAGATGAAAAGCACGTTTATCGCCAATATCAGCCATGAGATCCGTACGCCGCTTAACGCAATTGTCGGCTTTTCGGAATTAATATCCGATGAATCTATTTCCGCTGGCGAAAAGAAAGAGTTTTTCTCCATTATCAACAATAACTCTTATTTATTACTTAATCTGATAAATGACATTCTTGACCTTTCTCGCCTAGAATCCGGGAATATGAAGTTCATTATAGAGAAGACAAATTTATCGGATTGTTGCCGGAACGCTTTAGCAAGTGTAGAGCACCGGGTCTTTCCGGGTGTTCAATTGACCTATACACCTTCTGAAGACCCCTTACATATTCAGACAGATTCGATACGTCTCCAACAATTATTGATAAACTTATTGACCAATGCCTGCAAATTCACGAAAGAAGGAGAGATCAACCTATCTTATCAAATAGATGAGGACAAGCAGCATGTACGTATCACCGTAACCGATACCGGATGTGGAATACCGGAGGATAAGCAGAAAGTCATATTCGAGCGTTTCGAAAAGGTAGATGAATACGCGCAGGGTACAGGCTTAGGGTTATCCATCAGCCAAACAATTATCGAGCATTTAGGTGGCTCCATTCAATTAGACCCGACGTATAAGCATGGAGCCCGGTTCATCGTACTCCACCCCTATAATCCTCTTGATAATCCATCATGACGTAAACCACGTCTTGAAATCCGGCACTCTCGCCTTGCTAACCAATATACGCTCCAAGGTCGGTACGATCAAATTGACCGCAAGGCGTCCGTTAAACCAGAGATCGATATCTTGCACCGCCTTTCTGGATATCAAGTACTGACGATTGATCCGGAAGAACAAGGCAGGATCAAGGCTATCGGCTAACTCATCCAAGGTCTGCGTGAAAAGGTATTCCTTCCCGTCCGTCATCACCGCCTTTACATTTCCGTCCGCTATATAGAAAAATAAGATCATATCCACGGAAACAGGTAGCAGCTTATCCCCTTTCATAGGGATCAAGAAATGCGTTTTATATCCTTCCACCCGCTTCAAGGCTTGCATGACAGCGGAATAATCGATCGCTTCTTTCTCCACAGCCGTCGATTGTAACCGTGACAACTTATCCAAAGCTTTCCGTATATCATCCGCATCGATCGGTTTCAGCAGATAATCTACGCTATTCACTTTAAACGCCTTCAGCGCATATTCATCATAGGCTGTCGTGAAAATGATCGGGCAAGAGATATCTACATGACCGAAGATCTCGAAAGCCGAACCATCCGCCAAATGGATATCCAGAAAGATAAGTTCCGGCATTGGATGCGATTGAAACCATTCAACACTATCCGTAATACTATCTAGGACATCGATCACCTCGATATCCGGATCAACCTCTCCCAGCAATGCCATCAAATTACGGACAGCCGCTTTCTCGTCTTCTATTATCAAAGCTTTCATATCAAAGGGATTGTTACGCTGAATATACTAGCATCTTCTTTTATGGAAATATCTTTCTTATACAAGAGGTTATAACGTTTACTCAGGTTCACCAAGCCAATACCGGTGCCTCCGCTATGTGTCAATTTCGGTTGGATGGGATTGCTAACCGTCAAGGAATCATGGTCCGAACGAACGGATATGGTCAATGAATGGCGGTTGCTAATCTCGTTATGCTTCACGGCGTTCTCGATCAAAAGCTGCACCGACATAGGAGGCAGTTGCTTAGACTCGTGCTCCTTCCCTAAGTCTATATCGAAGACCAGATTATCCTCATAGCGCATTTTCAAAAGGAAGATATAAGCGTTCACGAAATCCATCTCCTCCCGTAAAGTAACACTACGGCACTCATTCTCTTGCAAGGTATAACGTAAGACACGGGATAACTCCTGCAAATATTCTTGTGCCTTCCCGGGAGTCTCCCGGATCAAGGAACGGAGCGTATTCAAGGAATTAAATAACATATGAGGATTAAGCTGGCTCTTCAAGGCCTCATATTGGTTCAATAGATTCTCCGCCCGCAATTGCTGGTTCTCGATCTGTACTTGCTGGCTTTGACGAATCAGGTAAATCATATAGCAACTACCCGTAACGACGCACGACATGATAAAATCCCTCAACGGATGCAGATAATGATGCACCAAGGCGTCGATCGCCGGAATATCAAACTGATGGTGCAAGAACACGAAACCTTTTCCTAATAAATTATTCACGCACCAAGTCATTACGAACGAGAGAAGGACCTTCTGCCAAGAGATACGCGCTTTCTGCCGATTGAAACCAAAGACATACGTGTTCATCGCAAATAACAGTAAGAGGGACACGAAGGTGAAAAAGACCTCATTCGCTACATCCAATACCGACATATCCGGGAAAAGAGCGTTCTGCCCGGTAACGTCAAACAACGACACCAATTCCGGGAAATGGATCAAGAAGGCCACCATGATCGATATGATGACCAACGAGAACACATATTTATTCTTTATATTCATTTTCTTCATGAAGGCAAAGATAGTCATTTCTTCTCTACCCGTGCGGAAACATACATACCGGGACGAAAACGAGGATTTGTCTCTTTTACCCGAGCGTACATTTCCAAGGAACGGCTCGTCTCGTCCACCTCCTGTCCGATCGAGATCAAGACCGCATGGAAGGTCTCCTTCCCCATTCCATTCACCCGGAACTGCACTTGGTTCCCAATGGATAAGTCCGCTAAATCCTTCTCATAAGCGGTCAGGCAAAGAAGAGTCTCGCCTTTATCGATCACATCACAGATCGGTTCGCCCGCGTTCACGTATTTACCGAGATTAATGGACAGCCCGGCGACATAACCGCTCAGTGGCGCTTTTACCTCCAAATAAGGTTGGATACCGTCTTCCAGAAGATCGCCGGCGGAGACACCTAGGATAGCAAGTTGCGCGGCGGCGGCATCTTGACGGCTCTTCATGGAAAGATAATCCGCCTTGCTTTGCTGGAAACGTTTTTGCGAGGCCGCTTCTTGCTCACTCAAACGCTGTTGCCTTTTATACTCAGCCTCTAAGTATTCCGTTTGGGCATGGGCATCCAAATAGGTCTGTTGCAACGTGATAAAATCCGGATTCTCCAAGCTGACGATCACCGAGCCCTTCTTCACATAATCGCCCGGAAGCAGCGTAGTAGCATGAACCGTGCCTCCCATCGTCAACGTAACCGTAGCCTGCCGCTGCGGGGGAACTACCATGATCCCGTTGAAAGAGGAGTGATTCGGAAGGGCCGTTGCCGAGGAAATCCCATCCACCTCTACGCTATCCACGGATGGTTCGGACGGTACGCTTTCCGCTACTTGAGTAATAGCGGGCCGGGCAGTTATGTCTTGCGAATCGCCCTGTCCTTTCTCCGCGTTGTTTGTCATACTGCATGCGGCCAATGCCATAAGAGCCGCAGGAATCCATATCTTTTTCATCTTATACTATTTTTCTGGTTATCTACTATACAACTCCAACTCAAGCGCCGATATATTATAGGCATATACGGCCTCGATATATCCCCGCCGGATCTCCCGGGCGGCGTTCAGGCTTTGAACAAACTGCGTGATATCTGTCTCGTTCTCTTTGAACTGTACCGTCGCGCTCTTCAACAAAGCCTCCGCTTCCGGTAAAGCGCCGGTCGTATAATAGCGGATATGCTCTCCTTCCTTACGAAGCGCGACGCTCAACTCCTCCACCTTATTGTTCAATTGACGGATGTTACTCTCCGCTTCCGTACGGGCGATATAGGAATCGATCTTCGCTTGCCTTACCCGGCTATGCTGCGGGAAGAACAATACCGGGAACGAGATCCCGACCATCCAAGAGTCCAGACCGCTCAACGGGGCTATTTTCTGACGCACATATCCTACCGATAGTTCCGGGAAGAAACGGCTTCGTTCGATACGAAGCATGGCTTTCTTCTCATCGGCCACGCTCCGGAAATAATTCAGATGGATATCGGACGGAGCGATCTCGGCTACGCGAGCGGGGAATAAAACCAATGTCGTATCCATAGGCAGTAATGGGGAATCCGAATAACAAGTCCAAGAGAAACGACGGGTAGCCAATTGCAACTCCTCTTCCGCCTGCGACAAACGGGTCTGTAGATCGGCGACCAAGGTAGATGACATATTCCGCTCCAATAGCGTGATATCCCCTTGCTCATAACGCAACTGACTTGCCTTTCGCAAACGTCCGGCCCACTCGATCTGCTCTTTATACAAGGCACATAGATGAAAGGCATATTGATAATAAGCCCATGCCCGTTTTACCTCGGCCGTAATCTCCTTCTTCACCAAGTCCCGGTAATATTCTCCCGTGGCGACTTGACGGTTCACCAAGGCGTTCTTATAAAATGGGGGCAATAGAGAGCCCAAGGATTGCGTGATCTCCATCTGATTGTCGTTTCGTGTCTCACCGTTGATCTGTCCCCATGAATAATTAAAGGTGGTCGGTGACACCTCCCAGCTCTCTCCCCGTGAAGCACGACTACGTTCAATGGATGCCGTGGCAGTCTTCAGGCGAGGATGATTCTCCAAGGCGATCGTCACGGCTTCTTCCAACGACACCGTCTGTTGGGCATGCGTGGGGAATAAGATACCTAAAAAAAGAAGAAACGGCAATAGGCGCTTCAACCAGCGTTGGCGCTTCCAAGCGGCCGAGCTATTTACCAACCGATAAAATACCGGGATAATAATCAACGTCAAGATCGTGGAGACAATCAAGCCTCCGATCACGACCGTCGCTAACGGACGTTGCACCTCCGCGCCCGCGGACTTCGCTATCGCCATCGGCACGAATCCTAGAGAAGCTACCAAGCCGGTCAAGAATACGGGGCGAAGTAGATGCGGACATCCTTTCGCGAGGATACGATTCGTTGTCATTTGATATTTAGTTTGTTTTCGTAAGTTATTAAAATGATTAATCATTAATATACCATTCAAAACCGCTACGCCAAACAAGGCGATAAAGCCGACCCCCGCCGATATACTGAAAGGCAACCCTCGTAACCAAAGGGCCAGAATACCCCCGATCAAGGATAACGGGACGGTAGAAAATACCACCAGCGAGTAGGTAACACTCTTAAAGGCAAAGAACAATAGCAATAAGATCAATGACAAGGCGACCGGTATCACGATCGTAAGCGTATCGATCGCATTCTGCAAGTTCTCGAACTGGCCGCCATACTCAAAGTAGTATCCCGGTTCCAGCTTGATATGCTTGTCAAGGGTTTCTTGGATAGTACGCACGACTTTCTGGATATCAGCGTCACGGACATTCACCCCGATCACGATACGGCGTTTCGTGGCATCCCGGTTAATCTGTAGAGGCCCGTTGACCAGCTCGATCGTAGCGACCTCGCTAACCGGGATCTGGATTCCCTCGGCAGTCCGTACAAAGAGCTTATCCAAATTCAGATCCGCCACTTTATCGTTATCCAGACGAAGCACCAAGTCGAAACGTCGCTCATTCTCGAAAACGACACCCGCCGCCTCTCCCGCATAAGCCGTACGGATGATCGTGTTCAACTCCTCTATATTCATCCCGTAACGGGCGATCTTGGCACGATCGTAGTGTACGACCAATTGCGGTAGCCCCATCGCCTGCTCCACGATCACATCGGCGGCTCCCGGTACTTGCTCCACGAAAAGAGAGGCTTCCTTCGCCTTCTTATAAAGCTCCGCCATATCCTCTCCATATAGCTTGATCGCGATATCCGCCTTGGCTCCCGTCATCAATTCATTGAAGCGAAGCTGGATCGGCTGGCTGAAATTAAACTCCGCCCCCGTAATCGGTTCCAAGGAGGCCTTCATCTTCTCCACCATCTCCGCACGGCTGGAGGCCGAGGTCCATTCCTTGAAAGGTTTCATCACGATCATGATATCCGCGTCTTCCACCGCCATCGGGTCGGTCGGAACCTCGGCCGTTCCGATCTTGGCTACCACATGCTTGATCTCCGGGAAATTCTTCATCAAGGTCTCTTCCGCTTGCTTCGATAGCTCGATACTATGCGTCAGGGAACTACCGGCGGGAAGCGTCATCTGCATGGCGAAATCCCCCTCATCCAGCGTAGGGATAAACTCCGCCCCTAACCTCGTGAATAAGAAAAGGGACACAGCCAGAGCCGCGAAAGAACAAGCGATCGTTCCCCAGATATGACGCAAGCAGAAATGAAGCGTACGCCTGTAAACCCCGTTTAATTTCCCGAAGAAACGATCGGCGAATGTAGGCTTCGAAGAGATCGTACGCTTTAGGAACAGGGAGGCCATCATCGGCACGTAGGTGAGCGAAAGGATCAAAGCTCCGATAATACAAAATACCAAGGTCTTCGCCATGGGGGTAAAATACTTGCCCTCTATCCCGGTCAGCGTAAGTAGCGGGAAGAAGACGATCAAAATGATCAATACGGCAAAGGTAGCGCTCCGGGCGACATGACCGGCTCCGGCCTCGACCTCCCGGTCCATCTCCTCGGCAGAGAGCGTACGCCCCATCAACCGCCTCGAATAGATATGCGCCAATATCCCCTCCAATATAACGATCGATCCATCGACCACGATACCGAAATCGATGGCCCCCAAACTCATCAGGTTGGCGGAGACCCCGAAAACACGCATCAAGATAAAAGCGAAAAGCATCGCCAACGGGATCACGGAAGCCACGATCAAGCCGGCCCGCACATTCCCCAAGAAGATGATCAATACGATAAAGACGATCAACGCTCCCTCTATCAAGTTACGGATCACGGTGGATATATTTCGGTCTACCAATTCGGAACGATTCAAATAAGGTTCTACACGAACACCTTCCGGCAACATTTTCTGTACCCTTTCGACCCGTGCCTCCAGTTCCTTGGTCACGACATTGGCGTTCGCCCCCTTCAACATCATGGCGATACCGCCCACGCACTCTCCCTCGCCATCCTTTGTCATGGCGCCAAAACGCTTGGCGGAACCAAAGCGAACCGAACCGACATCGCTTATATGAATCGGTATCCCTCCACGGTTCGTGATCACAATGCGCTCGATGTCCTTTATCTTACCGATCATTCCCTCGCTACGGATGTAGTAAGCCTTATTGATTTTCTCGATATAACTGCCCCCTGTATTCTGGTTATTCCGGTTGAGTGCCTCGAACACCTCGCCGATCGTAATATTCAAGGAATAAAGGGCATCCGGATCTACCGCCACCTCATACTGTTTCAGATAGCCGCCAAAGCTATTGATCTCCACGATACCCGGTATACCGCTCAGTTGCCGTTTCACGATCCAGTCCTGAATGGTACGGAGTTCCATGGCGTCGTATTTCTCCTCATAACCGGGCTCCACGCTCAATACATATTGATAAATCTCGCCCAAGCCGGTCGTGATAGGCATCAGCTCCGGCGTACCCAGTTCCGTGGGGATTTCTCCCGCCACGGTTTGTATCTGCTCGTTTATAAGTTGGCGGGCATCCAAGGTAGGCACGCTTTCCTTAAACACGACCGTTACCAATGACAGGCCAAAGCGGGAAACGGAGCGGATCTCTTCCACGTTCATGATATTACTCATCGCTATCTCGATAGGCATGGTGATCAATTGCTCTACCTCTTGCGGGGCCAAGGTTGGCGATACCGTCACGATTTGCACTTGATTGTTCGTTATATCCGGTACGGCATCTATCGGTAAAGTCATCATGGCATAGATTCCTCCCAGAAGCAGAAACAAGGTTGTCAACCCAACGAATAGTTTCTTCTGAATAGAAAAATGGACAATCGCTTTAAACATCACTTCATTTATTTAATAGAATAGTTACAAAAATAAAAGGTAAGCGTTTGTCTGCCCCGTATAAAATAATGAAGTGACCGAAATCAAGGTTGAAGTATCGGTATGAGGAGTTGGAGCATATCTATAGAAAAAGGCTTCACATGCCCTCTATGACACATGAAGCCCCTTTTGTTATCCTATATAAATAATAAGAATCGTTGCCGTTAAAAGCGGATCAGCACTTAATGCTCAACTGTCGCAACACCTCACGGATCTTCTCATACGTGACGATACGTGTAGGAACCAAAGGCAAACGAAGCTTATTCTCGATAAAGCCCATCATATTTAACATACTCTTCGCTCCGGCAGGATTTCCATCCACGAACAACAGGCTGAACAGCTCCGTGAAGCTATGATGGATCGTACGTGCGCTATCATAATCACCCGCCAAGGCCAGACGTACCATACGGCTAAACTCACGAGGGAAGGCGTTACCGATCACGGAGATCACTCCCACCGCACCTAATGTCATTAAAGGGAAAGTAATGCCATCGTCACCGGAGATCACGTTGAAACGGGCCGGCTTGTTCTTGATGATATCATCCATCTGGGTGATATTGCCGGAAGCCTCTTTCACGGCGATCACGTTATCGAACTCACGGGCGATACGAAGCGTAGTCTCGGCCGTCATGTTCACGCCCGTACGCCCCGGTACGTTATAGAGTACGATCGGTAAATGAGTAGCGTTGGCGATCGCCTTGTAATGCTGGTAAATCCCTTCTTGGGAAGGCTTATTATAATAAGGTACGACCGAGAGGATAGCGTCGATACCCTCGAAATTATCGGTCTTCAACTTCTCGACAACCGACCGTGTACAATTACCTCCCACGCCTAATACGATAGGGATACGGCCCCGTACACGAGTCACTACCAAGCTTATAATGTTTTTCTTTTCTTCTTCCGTAAGTGTAGGGGTTTCCGCTGTAGTTCCCAGCACTACCAAATAATCCGTACCGTTCTGCACCTGATAATCCACCAGCTTGCCTAACGCCTCGTAATCTACACTCTCATCTTCCTTGAATGGCGTGATCAACGCCACACCCATTCCTTTTAAATTTATGTCTGCCATGGGGAAAATATTCCTTTTTGTTATTTAGCACTGCAAAAATAAGGAAATTATATCATTTAGCACGGATGGAACGCAAATAAAATAATATCTGTCCGAATAAATACTGAATATCGTCCTTATCTGTTACAGTCAAGCCTAAGTCGTACCATTCTTGGCCCGGATACTTAATCCCGACCTTGAAGGCGGATGGATGCCGGAGAGCGATGTATTGCAAGGCATAACAACCCGGCCGGGTGATATCGATCAAGATATCCGCCTTGAGAGCGCCCACCTTTTTCAAGACACTATCGGAAGGGAATCCCCACGCGTTGAGATCGTTCTTTATATGTACAGGAATATTGGAATCATCGAAAGGAATATCCGCTCCTCCGGACGGCACATATACACACGTCTTGATGTCCTTCTTCGCCTTGCGCAAAGGCTCCAAGGCCCTCATGACGTCCTCGTGATCCTCTATATTATACAAGACCAAAAGCGAACGTGCCTCATCCAAGGAAAGGGAACGATGCGGACGCCCCCCGGCATCCGACACTAAAGCCTGTATCTTCTTCTTGATAAAATAATTCGTAAACATTTATTCCAGCATATTTAAGAACGCATCCTCGTTGATAATCTTCACACCCAGCTTCGCCGCTTTCTCCAGCTTGGCCGGTCCCATATTCTCGCCGGCAAGGATATAATCGGTCTTCCCCGAGACGGAGCCGCTATTCTTGCCGCCATGTTGCTCAATCATCGCCTTATACTCGTCACGTGAATGCTTGGAAAATGTCCCGCTGATCACGATCGTCAATCCTTTCAACTTCTCGGAACGGTTCGCCAATTGCTCCTCGGAAACCGCCATCCGCAAGCCCTGTTCCTTTAATCGGTTCACCAACGTACGGTTCTTCTCGTCCGAGAAATAACTCAATACACTCTGGGCGATCCGCTCGCCGATCTCGTCCACGGCTACCAAATCCTCTAAGGACGCCTGCTCCAATGCCTCGATCGAATGGAAAGCCGAGACCAAGCGTTTAGCGACCGTCTCTCCCACGAAACGAATCCCCAGACCGAACAAGACCCTCTCAAAAGGAACTTGCTTGGATTCCTCCAGACTCGACATCAGATTCTGGGCGCTCTTCTCCGCCCACCGTTCCAGACGCAATAAATCGGCAACCGTCAACGTATATAAGTCCGCCGAGTCTTTGACATAACCGGCGTTGTACAAATCCTCCACCGTTTCCGGGCCTATATTGATATTCATCGCCTTCCGGGTCACGAAATGCTCTATACGCCCCTTGATCTGAGGAGGACAGCCCGACTCGTTCGGACAGTAATGCGCCGCCTCTCCCTCCGGACGCACCAAAGGAGTCCCGCACTCCGGACACACACGGATAAAGCGGACCTTATCCCCCATCAGCATCGAACGAGCCTCCACGTTCACTCCCACGATCTTCGGGATGATCTCCCCGCCTTTCTCCACATACACTTGGTCGCCGATATGCAAGTCAAGCCCCTCGATAATATCGGCGTTATGCAAGGAAGCCCGCTTCACCACCGTCCCCGCCAACAATACGGGCTCGAGGTTCGCCACCGGAGTGACCGTCCCCGTCCGTCCCACTTGGAAAGAGACCGAGTTCAAGCGAGTCTCGGCACGCTCTGCCTGAAACTTATAAGCGATCGCCCAGCGAGGGCTTTTCGACGTAAAACCTAAGTTCCTCTGCTGACGAAGCGAGTTTACCTTCAACACGATTCCATCCGTCGCCACGGGCAGGTTCTTACGTTCCACATCCCAATAAGCGATATAATCGAATATATCCTGTAGGCTCTGGCATTTACGGATCACGTCCGGAATCTTAAAACCCCATGCGCGAGCCGCCTGCAAATTCTCATAATGCCCTTCGGCCGGCAGGTTCTCACCCAATAAATAATAGAAATAAGCATCCAGCTTACGGGAGGCCACGATAGCCGGATTCTGCTGTTTCAACGTACCGGAAGCGGCATTGCGAGGATTGGCGAACAAGGGTTCCTCCTGCTCCTCCCGTTCCTTATTCAAGCGATCAAACTCCGCCCAAGGCAGCAATACCTCGCCACGGATCTCGAACTCCTCCGGAAAATCAGAACCCCGGAGTCTTAATGGAACCGAACGGATGGTCTTGATATTCGCCGTCACGTCATCACCACGAGTACCGTCGCCACGGGTCACGGCACGCGTCAAGCGTCCTTTCTCATAGGTCAAAGAGATAGAAGTGCCATCATATTTAAGCTCCGCCACAATCTCGAAAGGCTCATTCAAGGAGCGGACCGTACGATCATAAAAATCTCGGATCTCATCCTCGGAGTACGTATTACCCAACGAAAGCATCGGATATTTATGTACCACTTGCTCAAACTCTTTCGAGAGGTCGCTCCCCACCCTCCGGGTCGGGGAATCCGGATCGGCGAACTCGGGATGCGCCGCCTCCAGTTCCTGCAACTCTTTCATCATCTTATCAAACTCAAAGTCTGATATTGTCGGTGCCGAAAGCACATAATAATTATAATTATGCCGCTCCAGCTCATCACGCAGGGCTTTTATCTTTGCTTCGACCATATTAGTATATTAATTCTACGTTGTCTATCCAAAACGTATTTCCCGGAGAGCCGATATAGGCCCCTCCGTGGCTGGAGGTGAACTGCAACACCATATGCGTAGGTGCCTCGCCCGGCTCCGCCCAGCCTACCTCTTGGATAGGAACGCTTTTTCCTTTACTATTTAACGTATAACGTTCCTCTACTTGTATACGCATATACGGTTTATATTCGGGCTTGGATGTTATATTTCCATAAAGGATCGGGTAAGTAGCGTCATTTACCCAATCAGGGGTAGATTCCGTATAGCGTTGCACCATCGTACCGACCCGCTTGGAATAAACATTCCCTTCCTCGTCTTCCCATCGTTTCTGCAACAACAAGATCACCGCCAAGGAATCCTGCCCGGCCACCGTACTCTTACGGCTGAACCCCGTACTACGTACCCGATTCTTCTCGGGAGCGGCTTTCACCTTATAATCAAACCGCAACGCTTTCGGCTTCTTGGAGAAAGGCACTCCTGATTGTAACATCGCTTGGGGGTTTTTTGTTCCCTTGATCGGCTCATGCACCGTACCCAAGAAAACGGAGCCGGCGGCGATCACCTCGATATCCACCAAACCGAAAACCTTCACGCTCTCATAACGGGTCTCCATGCGGGCGCACATCCCATCCCCCCGTTTCTCCGGGAAAACAGACGTATTGGTTTTCACCACTCCCGCCACTTTCGCCATCACGTTGGAAGTAGCCCACGGAGAACCGCCCATATTACGAAACGCCGTATTACCGACAATCGTATCCGAGGGCCCCAGCTCATAAAGCCATTTCGTATTTCCCCCGATAATGCCAGACTCATGAATCTCACGGACAATCCAATTATCCATGTCTCCATAAGCGAAGGGCACCACATTCTCCGATGTCACCCCATCCCCGTCCGCAAGAACCACGGACAGAGGCATACAAGCGATTGCCAAAAATAACGCTTTCTTTCTTAAACTCAAACCCATCCCTCTATCAATTTAATACCTATCTAACCCTTTATTTATAAGCTATAGCCCCATTCCTTCAAGGCCATGCCCCAATTTTCCTCTACAAGCCGCACCGTACGATCCTCGTACTTGTATTGGTTCTTCTTGTAGCCCTTCTTCTTGCCCAGATACTTCTCTATATCCGCCTTCGACTCCTTAAAGCCGGGTAAGTTTAATGTCCCGTAGATATTTTCCGTCATGGCGAAAGCGTCTTTCTCGAAATCCTCGAACTTCACTTCCACCAGATTGCCTTCCGGTATCAGGTGCTTCTCTTCCTCGTACTTATAGAAAAGACGGCGATATACCTCGATGAAGTTCGCCTCGATCTGCTCGTTCGTGATATCCTGCAAACGCAATGGCTGGATCGTATTCGTAAAGAAACTGCGGGTACTCTCGAATACCGTATACGGATTTCGCTTCAAGTAGATGAACTTAGCGTTCGGGAACATCTCCAGCAAAGTCTTCACACGCCCCGTATGCGGTGGGTTCTTGCTCAAATACTGCGTACCGTTCGTATTCCAGAGGGAAACCTTAACCAGACGCATGAAAGTATCCATGAAGATCCGCCGCTCCTCCTCCGTGATATCGTTAAACAATAAGTAACGATCGCAATACTCCATCCAGCGTTTCGGGAAGAACCAGAAATTATAATACGTATAAGGCATCATGTTCGACAAGGCGAACTCCTCCTCTTGCGGAAGATCCACCTTCAACTCCATATTATCGGTCGGACGCTTATCCGGCATCAAGAAAGCCATGTTCTTCTTGAAGAAAGGCTGCCCCCAGAGCATCAGGTGCGGGAATACCGTCTGGTACGTCGTGGTATAACCGAAATGCTTATCGCAGGCGAAGATATTATGAACAAAAGTCGTACCACTCCGCCAATGCCCCAAGATAAACAAGGGGTCCATCTCCAGCGGCTTATCGGCCAATTTCTTGAACCGGCTATCCTCGATCGGCTTCAAGGCGCTCAACAGGCGGCAAACACCGGTCGTAAGGCGATACTTCCCCTTAAAGCCCTTGTCTATCTGCTGCCGGGCCGTCACCTTCCTGAACGTATCCCAATCCGCCCCGACCAACGTATTGATCGGCAGCTTATCAAACTCCAACAATCCCATATCCTATCGTTTTTCCGTTATACATTTCACAGATACGCCCTGCCGGCCCAACTCCTCACAAACCTTACGGATCGCCTCATAATACTCCTCTCCGATTCCCATCTCCGGGAGGTTCAAGGTAGCCAAAGCGTCTTCCGTCACCATATCTTTAGCGTCCACACGGTCGATGATCATACCCACGGCGGACGTATTATTCGTAATCGGATCGATCAAGATAAACGAGCCGGTCTGCTTATTCCTCCTATACGGATCGAAGAACAACTCCTTGCCGGTAGTAAATACCACACGGCCGATCTCGTTCAGCTCCAGATGATCCACGGAAGATTGCTCCATCGTGTTCACGTTCACCTTATAGCGGATACTATCCACACGGGCACGTGTCGTATGAGTGGTCTGCTTGATGTAGAACTGCTTGTTCACGTCCATGGCTTCCTCATCCATCCACACCAGCATGGCCTCGAAATTACGGTCGCGGATCGGCAAGTTATCCGGGTGCACCAGCATCTCCCCACGGGAGATATCGATCTCGTCCTCCAAGGTGATCGTAATACATTGAGGAGGGAAAGCCTGCTCCAACTCACCCTCGTAGGTGACGATGCTCTTTACCTTCGAGGTCTTCCCGGAAGGCAACGCCATCACCGTATCTCCCTTACGCACGATACCGCTGGCCACCTTGCCGCTAAACCCACGGAAATCCAGATTCGGGCGCAACACGTATTGCACCGGATAACGGAAGTCCTCGTAGTTACGATCCAAGTCGATAGGCACGTTCTCCAGATAATCCAATAAAGACGTACCCTCGTACCAAGGCGTGCGATCACTCTTCTCCACCACGTTATCGCCATCCAAGGCCGATAAGGGGATATACGTGATATCCGGGATATCCAGCGGCTCCACGAAACGTTTATAATCCGCCACGATCCGGTCGAACGTATCCTTGTCGAAGTCCACCAAGTCCATCTTATTCACGGCCAGTACCACATGCTTGATCCCCAGCAAAGATACCAGATAGGTGTGACGGCAGGTTTGCGTGATCACGCCCGTGCGGGCATCCACCAAGATGATCGCCAGATTCGCCGTGGAACCACCCGTGATCATATTCCGGGTGTACTGCTCGTGCCCCGGGGTGTCGGCGATGATGAACTTACGGTTGTTCGTGCTGAAATAACGGTAAGCCACATCGATCGTGATACCTTGCTCACGCTCGGCCTTCAAGCCATCCAGCAACAAAGCGTAGTCGATATGCTCGCCGGCGTTGCCCATACGCTTGCTGTCACGCTCCAAGGCATCCAACTGATCCTCGTATATTTTCTTACTATCAAACAGCAATCGGCCTATCAAGGTCGATTTGCCATCATCCACCGAGCCGGCGGTCAAGAATCTCAGCAGGTCCTTCTGCTCGTCCTTATCTAGGAATTCCTTTATATTTAATTTTGTATCTGCCATGTCTCTTCTGTGTTAAAAATACCCTTCCCGTTTCTTCTGCTCCATACTAGCGTCTTGATCGAAGTCGATCACACGGGTCGTACGCTCGCTCTTCGTCGTGGTCATCATCTCCTCCACGATTTTCTCGATCGTATCCGCCTCGCTCTCCACGGCGCCGGTCAGCGGCCAGCAGCCCAACGTACGGAAACGGACCATACGCATACGGATCTGGTCCCGGTATTGCTCCGGCAAGCGGTCGTCGTCCGCCATGATCAAATTACCGTCGATCTCCACGCACGGACGCTCCTTGGCGAAATACAAGGGAACGATCGGGATATTCTCCAGACGGATATATTGCCAGATATCCAGCTCCGTCCAGTTCGATAGCGGAAATACACGGATGCTCTCGCCCTTATGCACACGGGCGTTATAGATATCCCACAACTCCGGGCGCTGGTTCTTCGGGTCCCATTGATGGAACTTATCGCGGAACGAGAAGATACGTTCCTTCGCACGGCTCTTCTCCTCGTCACGGCGGGCGCCGCCGAAAGCGGCGTCGAACTTATATTTATCCAAGGCATGAAGCAAGGCCTGCGTCTTCATCAAGTCCGTATGCACCTTGCTTCCATGCGTGAACGGGCCCACGCCCGCATGGAAAGCCTCCATATTAGACTCCACGATCAAGTTCCAGCCGAATTTCTTCGCATAAGAATCACGGAACTCTATCATCTCCTTAAACTTCCATTTCGAATCGATGTGCATCAACGGGAAAGGAACCTTACCCGGAGCGAAAGCCTTCTCGGCCAGACGGACCATCACGGAAGAATCCTTCCCGATGGAATAAAGCATAACAGGATTCTCGAACTCGGCGGCTACCTCACGGATGATGTGGATAGACTCGGCCTCCAGCTCCTGTAAATGACTTAACTTGTAATCAGACATATCTTTTTTCAGTGTTTAATTTCTACTTTCGGTACAATCAACTCCAACAACCGGCTCACGGATTGTTCCACGCTCAATACGGAGGTATCCAAGGACAGGTCCGGACGCTCCGGTGCCTCGAACGGGGCGGAAACCCCGGTAAACTCCTTGATCTCGCCTTTCCGGGCCTTGGCATACAGGCCTTTCACGTCACGGCGTTCGCACTCGGCGAGCGGCGTACTTACGTAAACCTCCAAGAAATCCGCTTTACCGATGATAGCGGACGCCATCTCTCTCAACTCATTGTTCGGGCTGATAAAAGCCGCTATGGTTATAACACCCGTATCGACAAACAGTTTACCCACCTCGGCGATCCGGCGTATATTCTCCACCCGGTCCTCCGGCGAGAACCCGAGATTATTGTTGATACCACTACGGATATTATCCCCGTCGAGGATACGGCAAAGCAATCCCCGTTTATGCAACTCACGCTCCAAGGCGATAGCGATCGTGCTTTTCCCCGAGCCACTCAAACCCGTGAACCACACCATCACGCCCCTTTGTCCCAAAAGCGCCTCTTTATCCTCACGACCCAGCATACGGTCGAAAATCGGATAGATATTATTTTCTAAAACTTCCATATCATAGGTATTACAAACACGGAGATCAAGAACGTGATCAAGTTCAAGGGCAGGCCCACCTTCACGAAATCCGTGAACTTATAGCCTCCCACGCCTTGTACGATCAGGTTGGTCTGGTAGCCGATCGGCGTACTGAAACTAGCCGACGCCGCCATACAGATCACGACAAAGAATGGGGTCGGATCAACGCCTAATTGCGTAGCCACCGACAAGGCGATCGGGAAACTCAATGCCGCCGCGGCGTTGTTCGTGATCAACTCCGTAAATATATTGGTAATAATAAATATAATCGCCAGCAACGCATACGGTCCTAAATCGTCGGCCATACTAATTATATGGCGGGCTATCATGGAGGCAAAGCCGGAATTCTCCATGGCCTTGCTGATAGCGAAGGCACAAGCGATCGTTATCAAGATATCCCAAGAGATGTATTTCGTGTATTTCTTCGGCGGGAAGATCTTAGTCCACGCCATGATGATTGTCGTAATGCAGACAAAGAAGAACATATCCAAGCGCATACTTGGAACGACCTCTTTCACGACTGGCAACTCTCCTACCGTCGCCCCCGTAATCATAAAGATCAACAGTCCTAAAGCCAGCCAACGTTTCTTCCTCGATACCGGCTCCGTTGCCTCATTACCATTCGCCAACATCAAGAAGACACTAGACTCACCCCATGTAGGGATAAAAGAATCGTCCGCCCACAACACCAAGGTATCGCCCTCATGCAACACCACCGTATCCAGATTACGGGTAAAACGCTGTCCGCCGCTTTTCACCTCTTTCACGATCGCCCCGTAATGGCGGGTAAAGTTAAACTCTCCCAAGGTCTTGTTGATACCCGGGAAGCGTGCGCCCAGCACGGCCTCCACCCGGTGGAAATTCCCGGGATTCTCATCCTCCCCGTCTTCGGATACCGTATCCGTCCTCGAGTCCGGAAGCAGTTTATTCGAGAAAGCGAACAAATATAAAATACCGGCGATAGCGATAAAAATACCGACTTTCCCCAGCTCAAACATCGTAAAGCCCTCATATCCCGCCTCCAGAATCATGCCGTGCACCACCAGATTCGTAGAAGTACCGATCAAGGTACATATACCGCCCAATATCGTGACATACGAGAGAGGGATCAAGAATTTCGTGGCCGGAAGCCTCACCGCCTCCGCCCATCGCTTGATGATCGGGGCAAAAATAACCACCACCGGCGTATTATTCAGGAACGCCGACACGAAAGCCACGGGCGGGAGCATCCTCGCCTGCGCCTTGAAGACGGTGGTCTTCCCCTCGGGAAGCAGTTTCTTGATCAATTGGCCTAAAGCCCCGCTCTGCCGCACTCCCTCACTGACAAGGAAGAGCATGGCTACGGTTATCATCCCTTTATTGCTAAAGCCCTCCAGCATCTCCTTGGGAGTAAGAATGCCTACGCAGAGAAAAAACACGACCACTGTCAGAAGAACCATTCCCGGCCGCATCTTATCCCATACCAAGGCTGCGATCATGCCGATCAGGGCCAGCAACACAAACACTATATCAAAATTCATGTATTTACTTTTAAGAGCGCAAAAATAATAAGAATACTCAAGTGCGCACTCCTTTCGCTAACCTATTTTTAGGATTATATGGGATATAGACCAATAATGATTGATTCTGGGCCAACTTATTGCGTGTATCCAGAGCTGTCATTCTCTAATTATTTGTTTCCTGTTCGCTCCATTTTTGTAAGACAAGTGCAAGAATTTCTTTTTCCTGTACACGATCGCTTGATCGAACGGTAGACCGCTATCTATCAATACTTCCAGCAATCGCTCCGGGCCGCAGGCGGCGTAGCAATCGGCGGCCTCGCCCCTTGTGTGCTGGGAGTTGACGACACCGCCTACCAAGCGATTTACCTCCGGGCAACGATAGCCGCTGGTAATGGCGATAGGCTCGCCGAGGCGGTCTCGCAAAGGCTGGATCAATTGCGTGATAAGCAGCCGGATAGCAGCTATCTGAGATTCGCCGGGCATGTTGTCGATACCGTTCTCTATGGCTTTACGACTATATGTGAACTCTTCTACTGTAAAATTTTTTGAGATTTGATTATTTTTATTCATGTTGCTAAACAGGTATTTTATTCGTGATATGATTTGTGAGTGAAAAAAATTAGCGCTTACTTTACATCGTAAGATTTAAGAAAAATATAAATAAGATATTTCCTCCCTAAGAAGGAGGTCATAGTTAAGGTTTTGGTTGGAGAGGGCAAACCTGCGAAGGTCAGCCCTCTTGTTTTTTATCCCCAGACCTATACTTATAATCCACCCCGAGCAACGCCCCTGCGAACGTGGAGACCTCGCCGAAAGCGACCAATACGGAGGAATGGATCTCGCCCCGTGGAGGCATCCAGAGGCCCATGAAAAGCAATGTTATTCCCGCCAGACATAAGAGCGTGGCGATGACTAGTTGTAATCTCATGCCGATTTATTTTTCAAGGTTCCCCTAGATACTCGAATACTAACTGTACCTGCTTGGGAGTAAACACACGCTGGCCGTTCACGTACCCCGCATCCGACAATGCTTTCATCAGCGCCTTATTATACATAAACCATCTCTTTATCTGAGTGTTCGCCGACCGGGGCGTACTGTTAGGGAAGTACATCCCGGCGATTTCCTTTAAATGCAACGCTTGTATCTTCATAATACAAATTTACATTTTATTTCTTAATTTAACAATATTTCCAAACAAAAAATCAAGAATTGAGAATCGAAAACCAGAACACCCCCAATTCTCAATTCTCAATTTTCAATTCCCTAGATCTCGTCCGGACTCTCGCTATCCGAGCCGCCGCCGTTCTCCCCGGTAGCGACATTCGTGATATCCTTTACGTGGGCGAAACTGACGTTCGCCTTCGAGCCTTGAAGGGCCTTGCCGGGATAAAACAGGATGCGAGCCCCCGTGATATTGCCCGTGGCGTTGAACTTCGCCGCAGGATCAGCGGCCTTGGATGAGAACGACATACGGAAGTTGCCCAACTCGCCCATGCGGACGATACGGCCACCACGAAGCTCTAAATCGAGCACGTAGTTCAGCGAGTCCAGCACGCCCTTCACATCGGCGCTTGAGAGGGCCGATCGCTCGGAGATCGCCTTGCAAATGTCCTCCAACTCCGTGTAACCCGTGTAGACCGGGGTAGCGAACGCCTTGTCTGTCTTAGCCCCACCTTTCAAATCAGATACCTTTCTCGTGATGATCTTGTAATTTAATGCCATAAGATTTTAGACTTTAAGATTTATAAATTCGTTGATGATTGATTAACGTCAGCAAAGGTAACACCATCGGAAACCCACACCGTTGGCTTACGTGTCACTTCCTGCCCCAACGGACGCATATAAGCGCCAATAGGGCGAGAAGCGGCAGGAAGACAAGCCGTGAGGCGAGCGATTTGCGCTCGGTATGTCGCTCCGAGACCGTCCGTGTGTCTTGCCGCTCCGAAAGTAGCCGCTCATACTCCCAGACCACTTGCTGAAGGCTATCGCAGGTAGCGTCGATATACAAGGTATCACGCAAGACACGTGCGGAGACCGTCGCCCCACCCTTACGCCCGGTGTAGGAGGCCCCGGCGGGCAATGGCCTAAGTCCCTCGGAGAGCGGGATACGCAGGCCCACCTCGCTCCCCGGTACGCTGAGGGTACGACAGACGAGACGTTCCGTCCCGAGCAGGCGCTTCTCCTCGTCGTGGCGATCGACGGCTTGACGGTCGCTAACGCAAGAGATTAAAAACAGGCTTCCGCCCACGAACAAAGAAGAAATAACAACAAGGTTTCTCATATGCTTTTTTTAGATCAATAATAAGCCAGAGCGTTCGTTCCCGGTTGGCTTATCAAACAGGAACCGTCTATTTCCGTTCGGATCGGAGCTTATTTTCATTCGGATCGGATTCGTAGTTTATCCGGATAAACATTCCGTTTCTCCCGGACAAAATAATCAAACAAGCACTTATAATTAATAAATATTAATCAATGAAGACTTTATATACTAGGATATAGAATCAAATAAAGACTCATTTATAAATTATTGATAAATATTTGATTTTATCGCTATTTAATTTGCTTCATATTAAAGTTTGATTTATATTTGCCGCAAATAAAGTTGTTAACCAACAAATTTACGTAATATTAATTTTATAAATTAAAGTAATGAAGAGTAACGAAACAAAACAAAAAACTATGTTGATCCAAACCCCGTCTATGGAAAAATGCGCAATCGCATTGAACCAAAACGCAGAGAATAGCGTACGTTTTATCCGATTCGGGCAAGAGCTGATCCGTCGTGCCGAGCACGAGGGCATGGACGAGGGGATGGCCGACGAGATCCGCAGTTACAACTCCCAATGCGCCAGCCAGATCAAGGCGATGCACGAGATGCGCCGCCCTTTCACCGAGATCTTGGCCGACCTGCAAAAACGGTTCGTGAGTTTAGAGAACGCCATTGATCCACGCAAGCCCGGGACACCGGCGCATACCTGCGGGCAATACCTCGACTCTTTCCTGCGTGACCAGATGGACGAGGCGTTCAAGCAGCGGGAGCGTCTGGAGAAGAACCTCCGGCAGACGCAGCGCCGTATCGAAGGCCGCCAAGACCTCTCGGAGGAGGAGAAACGCACGGCGCTGGAGCGTGCGGACAAGCGCCGGCTGCTCGGCGAGCGTGACTTGAGCCTGCGGGCCATCGACTCCGAGCTGATACCGGAACCCCTATCTCCCGAGGGCTACATGGTCCTTCTGGCCTTCTGGTGGGAGAACCGTGGCAAGGGGATGCCGGACGACGAGTTGCGCAAGACTTTCCACCCGATACTCATGTACGCCAAGGCGCAAGCCCGCAAGGGCATACTCGTGGACAGCCCGCACGTGAGCTACCTAGCCGAACCCAAACGCAAGAAAACGGCTTGACAAATCCAAGGCCAATCAATTTCCTATTATCAATTTTCAATTATAATTACCGAATGTCTAATATCAAACAAATCAAGCAAGTATCCATCAAGGATAACAAATTGAAAGCGACGATCGAGGTGTACAATGAGCGTACCGCCGACAGCTACCAGACCTCTTACCAGAACGAGTGCCCTATCCATGAGGAATTTACGTTGGCCATGGCGAACCTGAACTTCCACGTGGAGAAGATCTGCGGCACCTGCTTCCCCGGCCTCCGGGCCGAGGGCTTCTACCGCCAGCCGTCCGGCGACTCGGAATTGCTCACCATCTACGCCGTGAACCGTGCCGACGATAACACCTGCCCCGTCAACCTCGCCGCCCGACTCCACCTCGGGCGTGACGAGTACGCATGGATAGACCGCCTGCTGGAAGACCTCTCGCTATGCGAGCGTGAGGCCCTGCTATACATCACGCAAGGCAAGCGCCTCGGCATGGAGCGTTTCGTCGAGATCGGGAACACGAGTGACGAACCTCTTAACACAGCCGCCTAAGACCATGACACACGCATCCACGCTTATCACGCCGACGGCCAAGAGCTGTCTGCTGGGCGACCAAGCCGCCGCCTGTTTCTTCCACCTCGCCTCGGGCGAGAGCCGCTCACGCAACTACCGCTTCGCACGAGGAAACGAGTACGGGTATTACTACGAGCCACGCATCCGCAAATGGATCACCTTCGACAACCGGATGGGAACCTTCTACGTGGAAATCTGCGACACGGACCGAGAGGCCGAACAACTCCTGACTGATGGGAACGGACTACTCGCCGCTTAGCGAGGCCGTCTTACGCTACACGGGGCTGCGGGTGGAACGGGAGTTCCCCTTCCACCCCACCCGTGAGTGGCGTTTCGACTTCGCCATTCCTCAAGCCCACGTAGCCATAGAGGTGGAGGGCGGCTTATGGAACGGCGGTCGCCACTTCCGCCCCGAGGGCTGGAAGCGTGACACGGAAAAATACAACGAGGCCGCCGCTTGCGGATGGCTCGTGATACGCACCACGCCCGCCGAGCTGCTCAACGTACGCACGCTGCAATGGATCGTGAGGGCGATCAAGACTCGCGATTAACTTTCAATTTTCAATCATCAATTTTCAATTAACCATGGCACGACCTATTAAAAAGGGGCTGGATTATTTCCCGCTCAATACCGATTTCATGAATAATCGCACGATACGCCGCTTGAAGAGGAAAGGCGGCTTCAAGGCAATCGTCCTCTATATGGATTTATTATGCGACATTTACGCCAATAGTTATTTTATAGAAATAACCGACAACTATATATTCGATCTTTCGGATCAACTCGGGCTCGAAGAAAAAGACATCCGGAGCATGATCGAGATAATGATAGAACTCGGATTATTCCACGAGAGATCTTTTGACAAAAGCCATATCCTAACCTCCGAGACCATACAAGAGCAATATGCCTTTTCAAAGAGTAAAAGACCAGATAATAAAGCTGTTATTGATTTGTATAAAATAGTTAACGATGTAAAAACCGAGGTTTTCGCAGACGAAACCCCGCAAAATGACACGAAAAGTGCATATAGTATAGTAAAGGAAAGGAAAGAAAACATTACTACTACTTCTTCTCCCGCACGCACGTACGCACGGGAAGAGATCCTCCGCTCTTATCGAGACGAACTATCCAACGATGAGGATTGGCGGGCCGCTATCGTCCGTATGAGCGGCAAAGGTCCCGCCGTATTGGACCTGTTACCGGGCGTGATGGAACTTTTCGAGAGTCACATCGTCTCTACCGGCGACATGGGAACGCTCCGCACCAAGAACGATTACGCCCGTCGTTTCACCTCTTGGTGGAGATGCCTCGATTACCAACCCGAGGCAGACATAATCAATCGTCCCGCACCAATCGCCCCGGCCGGAAACAAACGGCCCGCCGCCCCCTCACGCATAGAAGAAGCCATGAAAGCGAGCGAACGAGCGGCACAAATAGCATTGAACATCTTACAAGCCGACGGACATGACAGGTCTAGAGCTTAGGCTACGGGAATCCTTGTCCTCGGAACGGATCGAGGACATATCAATCGAACAACTCACGCAATCCGTCTCCCAGTTGATCGCACAGACGTACATCATGGTCGGCTACCAGACGTACAACGAGCGGGATATCGGGATATTGGCGGCCAAGTTATCGTCCGACCTCCGGGAATCATACGCCTACCTCACCTTCCCCGAGGTATCGCTTTGCTTCGAGTTGGGGGCGAAAGGCACGTTCGGCGACTACACGGGCGTAAACCTACGCACCTTCGCTCGCTGGCTGAAGAGCTATAAGACGAGCGACCTGCGCTATCATGCCGTCGTGGAACGGGAACGGGAGCGGCGGCAGAACGCCCTCCCACCCGTCAGCGAGGCTTACAAGGAAGAGCGTGAGCTTGCCTTTCTCCGCAAGGTATTCCAGCAATACAAGGCCGGTTACCCGCTAGAACGCCTTTATCCCGCCCGTGTCTACCAGTCCTTGCAAGAGCGGGGATTGATACACGATACCCCCGAGGAGAAACGCCACGCCATGAGCCTCTTCGCCCATTGGAGACCACCGGGTCACCTGCCCATCAGCGAGGACTATCGGCTGACGATGGTGCGACAGCAGGCCATGGCGTGGTTGCTGCGGAGGTATTTCGATGGGCTGATAGCTAAAGAGAAAGCATAAGAACGAGTAGTATGCACTTGCATATCTGTTAATAATTCGCCAATAAAAACATTGATTTACAAAATATATAGTTATATTTGCATCGTCATGTGGCTATAGCGTTAGCCGAAAAGCATGGCGACATATTATGTATTAGAGCATCGAGTGTTATTCTGTGTCTTTTAAAATTCCCCATTTAACTCAGCCAGAATAACAAACTTCATGCTCACGCTGTTGTATTATCTCAAATATAATATAGGCGTGAGCTGTCGTTTGTTATGGCTGAAAGGGTATGGGGATACCTAAAAGACACATAACAATATAACGGCAGCTTCACGCTTTTTTTTGTGTCTGCCCATAAAAACTCTATTTCTCCAATAATTATACATTTGGCCTATAATTAATCGAATTTAACAACATGGCTTTTCAGAGGAAAAGCTTGGTTATTTAGTTAAATAAAGAAAAGAGCTATCTCGTTCGTGAGAATATAGGTAGCTCACTATTGTTTAACCTTTTTAATGCGCACACATTATGTACATGGACAAAGAACGTTTTTACGTGATCCTTGGAGCTTTATTAATGATTATCAGCTTGCCCGCCTTGATTGCGGCAGGCTTTTATTTTCGGAATTATCTACTTTGGGCTTGTCTAATTAAAAATCTCTTTGTAAATTTGCAGTGTAAAAATAAGAAAATTATGACATACTTCGAGTTTACAAAGAGATTCCCTACCGAAAACAGTGCAATAGATTTTATTGTAGCTGCAAAATACAAAGATGGTTATGTTTGTCCTAAATGTGGTTGTGTTCATAAAGGCATATACCATCAAAACTATGATAGAAGAAAATTATATTGTAACAATTGCAAATCTGAATTTTCCGCATTAAAAGGAACAATATTTGAAAACACGCATCTTGATATTCGCATGTGGTTGTATGCAATGAACCTTGTTATCATATCCCGGAAAGGAATATCAGCATTGCAACTAAAAAGAGAGTTGAGTATGGGTTCTTACCAGTCTGCATGGCGTATGCTCCATCAAATCCGTAAGGCAATGGAAAAAGAAGAATATAAAGAAACATTTGAAGCCATAGTTGAGATTGACGAAACTTATGTAGGTGGCAAACCTCGTAAGAACAATGATCATTCAGACGATGATAAAGATAATGATAGCAAACCTAAAAGAGGTCGTGGTACTTCTAAAACTCCTGTAATCGGAGTAAAAGAACGTAATACAGGTAGGGTTCATGCTGTTGTTGCTAATTATAACGAAGAAGGAAAACAGTTAAGCGGCAAACAACTTTTCAATGTACTTAAAAAGGGATGTAAGAAAAATACAACTGTCATGACCGATCAATTTGCAGGGTACAATATCCTCGACAAGGAAAATGATTGTAACTTTGTACGGTTGAAAGTGGATCCACTGTTGCATTTTCACTTGGTGATGGAATCCATACCAACGGTATAGAAAGTTTTTGGGCAATACTCAAACGTGGCATGTATGGTGTGTTTCACAACGTGTCGGTTAAGTATATGCAGAAGTATGTGAACGAGTTCTGCTACCGTCTTAATCATAGAGATAGTAACGAAGCGTTTGCTTCACTTGTTAAACTTGCAGTAATATAAAGTAAACTCCGAGGATTTATTAGAACTTTCGGCCCAATTCTAAATACAATAATAAGAAAAGTTATGTCAAAGAAGGCAATAGAAAATAATAATGAATTAGAAATATTAAAACAAAAGCAATTTTCGGCAATAATTCATTCTCCTGAATATAGAAATATCTTAGAAAAAAAAAGTAAAGAGATAGTAAATTATTCTCGTCTTGCTCAAAACGAAGCAACAATTGAGAGTTATTTCGATTGTGTTCTCTTTCACTTTTTCAAGGAGGTTTTTGGGCGGTTAGGTTACGAATATCATCCATTAAAAGAAGTAACAATAGAAACGTCTAGACATATAACAAAAGGTAGAGCTGATACTGCTATTGGTGCATTAATCATTGAGTTTAAGCAACCGAAAACACTAAATACTATAGAAAAACAGAATAAAGCAGTAAGTCAAATATCTGATTATATGCTTGGCTTGACTTTAGAATCTGAATTAGTAGGCTTTGTAACTGACGGAACAAAAGGTTGTTTTGTTACTAGAGATTCTTCTGGAATTATACTTGAAGCATTCAGTGAGTTGAACGCTTCAGTTATGGATAGATTAATTCAATCAATAGTAAAATTAAGCAAGACAGCACTATCATCAAAAAGCCTCGTTAAGGATTTTTGTTGCTCAGGGCATTCTAGTACAGGTATAAAACTTGCTAACTCTTTGTACAGCACTCTGTCAACGAATATGACAGATAGAACAGTAATGCTCTTCAATGAGTGGAAGGAACTATTTAACCTATCTCATGATGACATATCAAAGCAACAAGCTATAATAGATAGAAAGATTGCATTGCAAAATGTATTTCAAGTTGAGTTTACTAAAAAAGATGAGGAATACAAAGCATTGTTTGCATTACAAACAGCGTATGTTATTATAGTAAAGATTGTAGCATATAGAATCATAAGCCTAATAAGATATAATTCATCATTTATTGATTTTGAAGCGATATCAAACACGCCAATAGAGTCTCTCAGGTCACAATTGGCTAGTCTAGAGGAAGGTGCAATTTTTCGTGATTACGGAATGTTAAATTTATTAGAGGGTGATTTCTTTTCTTGGTATGCTTTTAATGAACAATGGAACTCAACCATTGCAGAATCTTTGAATTCTGTTTTTAAAGTATTAAGTAAATATTCAAGTCGTCCTGTATTAAACCAATCATCAGAATCACGTGATTTCTTTAAGGAGCTATATCAAGGTATGATGCCAGCAGAGGTTCGACATTCTTTAGGTGAATATTATACCAAACAGTGGTTAGCTCATCATGTTGTAAAAGAGGCTATTGAGTTATGTGGTGTTTCAAAATGGAAAGGTGTTGACCCTTGTTGTGGTTCTGGAACATTTGTAACAGCTATGATTGGGCAGGTTCTTTACGAAACAAAATCTTTATCAAAAGAAGAACAACTTAAGGAAATTTTGAATCGTGTCAAAGGCATTGATTTGAATCCTGTTGCAGTTCTTTCCGCTAGAGTTAATTACTTTATTAATATTTCGCACCTGCTTGATAATACAAATGAGATTGAAATACCTATTTTCTTGGGTGATTCATCTTATGTACCTAAATCAGTATTATGTGATGGTATAAAATGTTATGAATATAGTATCAATACTCTCATGGATCCAATTGAAATTGTGGTTCCATGTAGTATGGTTGAGGATTCTTATGCATTTTCCAAAGCAATGACAGATATAGAGCCTTATATTAAAGCCTTTAATGAAGAAGGCGCATATAACTGCATATCATCACTTGTACCAAAGAAAGAATTGACAAATGAAATTCAATCTCAAATTCATAAACTGACCTCTTCACTTGTTGAATTAGAAAGAAAAAATTGGGATGGCATCTGGGCGAGAATAATTACTAACTTTCTTACAACAGCAAATTTGGGAAAATTTGATGTTATTGTTGGAAATCCACCATGGGTGGATTGGAAAAGTTTGCCATCTGGATATCGTGATAGAATAATTTCATTGTGTATTTCTAGAAATCTTTTTTCTGGAGATAGAGTAACTGGAGGAATTAATCTAAATATATGTGCATTAATAACAAACGTTGTTGCTGAAAATTGGCTTGGAGACGATGGAATTATTGGATTCTTAATGCCAGAGCCTTTAATTTTTCAACCTTCTTATGAAGGATTTAGAAACCTTTTGTTATCAGATGGAAGTCGTTTATATATAAAGAAACTCTCTAATTGGAATAAGGCAGGACATCCGTTTTATCCTGTGACTCAAAAGTTCTTGACATTCTTTATTTCACGAAGAGAGGTGGAATATAGCAATGGAATAGAAGTTGATTGGTATGTAAAAAAGACTAACAAGAATATAGATAATATTGAAAATCTTTCTGTTTTGGAAAATTTCAATATTTCAACTCAATATGCAGCTACATGTCATAGTTTTAGAAATATGTTTACATATATTCGAAATAAGGCTTTAATTAACGATATGAAGTCAGTGGCTGGAGAATCAAGCTATATAGGAAGAGAAGGAATAGAATTTTATCCGCAAGAAATGATAATCTTTGAACAAACAGAGATGCCTCCAACTAAAGAATGTACTAGCCTTAGAAATATTCAAGTTAAAAAGTCAAAATATAATGTACCACAGACTTATCGTCTTTTGGAAACTAAATATTTGCATCCACTCATACAAGGTACTGATATTACACCATTTCATATAGAGGTTTCTGGTTATATAGTTCCATTCCCGTATGATAAAAAAGTCAGTGACAGATTGCCTATTCCAATGGATAAATTAGTAAAAGATGCACCAAAGCTAGCTAAATTCTATAATCAATTTAAGAAATTGATATGTAGCCAAACTAATTATAATGAGCGAATTATTGGTCGTAAAGGTGAATTTTATGCATTAGCGCGTGTTGGAGCTTACAGCTTTGCTCGTTACTATGTCGCATTCAGAGATAATTCTAAATGGGGTGCTGCTGTTGTTTCTGATATTGAGACAAAATGGGGTGGTAAAGTTCGACCACAATTCCAGAATCACGCAGTAACTATCTGTGAAGATTCAGAAGGAAATTTTATTAGTTTAAATGAAGCACATTATATTTGTGGTATTTTAAATACGCCAATTGCTTCTGAATACATAATTAATTCTTCTGATTCACGTTCCTTTCCTATACGTCCCCGAATATATATACCCAAATATGATTCAACCAATAATACCCATAAAGCTATTGTTTCATTATCAAAAAAGGCTCATAAAAATTATGACAATAAAGTACTTATAGATAAAATATTGGCAAAATTAAATGAGTTGTATTTATTAATTGCTATTGAAGCACATAATAAAACTCATATAGATAATTGAATTATACATATCGTCAATTGCTAATTTCAAACTTCGTAAACTTTTACAAATCATGTCGACATTTTCTTATATGAAGGTGTCTATATTTTTTAATAATCTATTCCATTAGTGTCCCATTTTAACGGAACACTAATGGTCTGCTATATTACAACAAGCCTAAAATAGATAATTCCATTTATTTTTACGACTTTCTCCAGCAATTATCCTTCGAGGAAATGCAGGCGGTCTTTTATTCCGTCATCCATACGGCGGCATGTGTCTTTGCCGTTATCGTGGGTATTATAGGCTACGAGCTTTGGTCTTCCTATTGGTGGTAGACTTGTGCCAATAAGCGATAGCTGCCTCCAATATCTTATCGACTGTTCCCTTGAATTTAGCGGGATGGGCGGGCCGGAGGAGAAACGCCACGCCATGAGCCTCTTCACCCATTGGCGACCGCCGGGCCACCTGCCCATCAGCGAGGACTACCGGCTGACGATGGTGCGACAGCAGGCGATGGCGTGGTTGCTGCGGAGGTATTTCGATGGGCTGATAACAGAAGAAAAAGCATAAGAACTAGTAGCATGGGCAGTGCCGATACTTGGGATAATACCGACATCGAAAAGAAGAAATAAGAGAGCGTAAGCACATACTCTCTTATTTCACCTCCCTCACTTCACGATAAACCACGGATTATGCAAATCTTCCTTGTTATAGCGAAGCGGGGTCTTGCCGTCGATATGATATATGTCGCAACCGGCAGACTTGGCGATGGCGTGGCCGGCGGCGGTATCCCACTCCATCGTCGGGGCGAAACGGGGATAGATATCGGCCGAGCCTTCCGCTACCAGACAAATCTTCAGGCTGCTGCCGCTACTGATCAACGTAACGGGCTTTCCCTGCTTGCGAAGATTATCGATGAAAGCGGTGGTCTCCTCCGTTTGGTGAGACCGGGACGCCACTACCACGACTCCTTGATGCGCCAGCGCCATCGGCAAATGTATCGCCCGCTGCTTCATCTCGTCCATCGAGGGCTGGCTACTGCTATCGATTCCCGTAAACTTATAAGCACCCACAGAGGAGGAGGCGAAATACAACTCCTTCCGGACGGGCACATAAATGACGCCCAACACGGGCACACCTTTCTCCACCAAGGCGATATTCACGGTAAACTCGCCGTTTTTCTTGATAAACTCTTTGGTACCGTCCAGCGGGTCCACGATCCACAGCGTCTCCCATTTGGAGCGCTCCTTGAACGGGATCTCCTTTCCTTCCTCGCTTAAGACCGGAAACGGGGTAACGGACAAAGCGTTTGTTATCAATCGATGGGCCGCCTTATCCGCCTTTGTCAACGGCGAGTTGTCTGCTTTTCTCTCTATCCCGAAGTCTGATTCGGGGTCGTTATAGATATCCATGATCGACTTGCCTGCGTCTACCGCGGCACGGATCGCTATGTAAAGATAATTGGCGTAGCTCATCATCACTTCTCGTTTTATTATTTGTTAATAAGCAAATATATGGAAAAAAAACAAATTAACGCCCTGTCGCCTGTAAATATTCCGTACGTTTGATCAAATAAGCCGTATAATCACCCGTATACTGGTCACGGCTTTGCTGGAGGAGCGATTGGGCGTCCAGAAGATCGCTCAGCGTAACCGTGCCCGCCTTATAATAGTCCGTATTAAGGCGGACATTCTCCTCGGCCGTCGCTATGGACTCCTCCGAGAGCTTGACTTGCTTATAAGACTCCTCCAGCTCGTTCCAAAGCTTCCGCATTTGCACCAACAGAAGCTCATTGGCGTTTTGGCGGGAATACTCGGCCGCCTTCACCTGAAGCTTTTGCTTCCGGATGGCGTGCGAGCCGCCCCACCAATCACTGATCGGAATCGCTACGGTAGCGAAAACCATGCCGAACGGACGGTCCTTATCCAGTAAGTTGTGATACATATACCCGGCTCCGATCCCCACGGTGGGCAAGTATTGCCCAACCTTCAGCTTTTGTTGAAGACGGGCGGCCTCCACGTTCTTCTCCAGCAATTTATAAGAGAGTGTCGTAGGGAGCGCCTCCTCATGGCTCACCCGGTAAAGCTCCGGGGAGGGCACCTCGGCGGGCAGCGTGAAATCGATCTCGAAATCATCTTCCCCGATACCGATATATTGAGCCAGCACCATCTTGGAAAGGCGCAAGCCGTTCTCCACCCGCAGGCGGTCGCTCGCCACGCCGTTCTTTTTCAACTGGACTTGCAGTAGGTCATTACGAGTCGTCACGCCGGCGCCGACCGCTACCTCCACATCCTTATAAAGACTCCCCACCAAGGATTCCACGATCTCGATCGTCCTTAATTTCTCGTGAAGGGAGATCCATTGCCAGTAATACCGCTCCACCGTCAGGGCTACCTCATCCTCGGATTGGCGCATCTGGTAACGGCTCACCTCGAGCGCCAAGTCGGCCAGCTTATTGCCGTTCACGATCTGTCCGCCGGCGAACACGGGCTGGATAGCGGTCACCCCACCCAGCAAGCCGTCATCCATCATCGACAACTCGAGAAGGCCCGGTATCACGCTCATATCCATCATCCCGTGGTTCGCCTTAAAAGCTGTTCCCACGGCGCTGACATTCGGGAAGTATTTCGTAAAGGCCTCCTTTTTTCCTTCCCTCGCCCCTTCTACGTCCAAACGGGCGTTCTTCATCTTCGCGTTATTCTCCAAAGCCATTTCCCGGCATTCTTCCAGCGATAATGTCCGCTGGGCGCTCACGGTCCCCACGCATAAGACGAGGGAACCGACGATGCCATATATCCATCTTTTTATCATCTCTTTTTTCCGCATATATTCATTCCTATATTATATCCTAATCCACATCCGTATCATTCATTTATTCCCGAATATCTTCCAATAGAAAACAGGCAGGATGATGACCGCCAAGATCATCGAGAAGACCGTTCCCGAGCAGATCACCACACCCATCGGCATCCAAAGGGAACTGCCGCTGATGATCATGGGAACCACGCCCACGGCCGTTGTAGCCGAGGTCAGGAAGATCGGGAGCATGCGTCGCCGGCCGGCGTCGAAGGCGGCATCCCTCGGGCTATAATGCTTATGAAGCCGCAAGTCTTGCGCATGCTCGAATATCAAGATAGCGTTTCGCACCACGATACCGATCAAGCTGATAACGCCCAAGACGCACGTCAAGCTGAAATCGATATGGAACGCCCACAAGCCCAGCGCCGCCCCGAACAAGGTGAGCAGCAACGAGGACAGGGCCGCCAACGCCAAGCCGATCTTCTTGAAATTGACCAACAGGAAGAAGAAAACAATGATCACGGCGATCGCCAAGCCCTGCATCAGCGGGTTCATCGTCTCGAAATCCAGCTCCTTGGCTCCACCGTACTCGTACGTCACGCCCTCGGGCAAGGTCGGGATAATATGGCTTTCCATGACTCGCTCGATCCGTTTCTGCATAGCGTTCTGGTTGGTCCCCCGGGTTACCTCGGCGAAGACGCTCAAGGTACGCACGCCGTTGCGACGGACGATCTGCCCCTCATTCCAGCCTCCCTCGATCGTGGAGACTTGCCGGAGCGGGACGCTCACGCCGGGGACGATGGTGGGAAGATACTGGTCGCCGACCTTATCGAACGCGTCACCCTCCCCTTTCTTATCGGATCTCAGCTGGATCGGCAAAGCGTAATCGCCTTCCCAGAGGGAGCCAACCGAGAGGCCGTCGTAACGGATCGCCAGATCGGCCGAGGCCATCGCCTTCGTGATCCCGAGGCGGGAGGCTTCCACTGGGTCCAATCGAACCCGTACGTCGGGTAAGGCCTCCTCGTAATTGGTGTGTACCCAGACCAAGCCGTCCATCTCACGCAACACGGCCATCAAGGAATCCCCAGCCTGCTTCAACCGGGCGATATCGTCTCCCATGAAACGGATCTCTAAAGGAGAGGATACGTTTTGGTAATCCAGTTGCTTAAACTTCACGTAGGCGTCGGGGAAATAATCGGCGTACCGGTCCGTATAATCATCCAACACGCTACGGGTGGCCTCTATCGAGGCGGTGTTGACAATGAACTGGGCGTAATTCTTCCCGGCCAAGTTCGGGGCGTAGGTAGCTTGGAAACGGGGCGAGGAAGTTCCGATAAAGGAGGTGACGGACAGGATGCGCTCATCTTCCGACAACAGCTTATAGAGGCTATCGCTCACGGCGGCGGTACGGTCCAGCGAGGTTCCCTGCGGGAGATAGATCTCGACGGCGAACTGATCCCGGTCGGCTATCGGCATCATACGCTGGCTCAGTTGGGTGATCATCAGGATCGCCAAGGCAACCGTCAAGACGCCCAGACCGATCGTGGTTTTCGGGAAACGGAAAGTCCACGTCAGTGCCCTCGTATAGACGGCCTGTACGGTATCCAGCAGATTGAACCTCTTCTTGCCCGTATTCTCCCGCCCGGACTTCAATCCCTTCTTGATCAAGACCCGCTCCAGCAGCGGGATAAAGACCATCGCCACCGCCAGCGACACCATGAGGGAGATGGAAAGCGTCCAAGGGAAGAAGGTCACGAAATCCAACATCTGCCCCGTCATCGTGAAAAGCAACGGGAAAAAGATCACGCAGATACACAGCGTAGCCAACAAGATCGAGCTGAAATAGTTCTTGGCGCTATAGACGGCGGCGTACCAACGGGAATAGCCCTTGTCCAGATATTCCAGATAGGCGTCTATCACGATGATGGAGTTATCCACGATCATGCCCAATACCACGATCAAGGCGGCCAGCGTCACCGTATTCAGCGGGATGCCGCAAGCGTACATGACACCGATCGAGATAAAGACACTGATCGGGATGGAGGTAGCCGCCACCAATGCCGAGCGGAACGGGAACAATACCATCATCACCAAGATCACGACCACGATGGACACGAACAAATCCCGCACGAAGGAACTTACCGAGTCTCCCACCACCTTCGGCTGGTCGGCGATCCGGCGGATCGAGACACTCTCGGGAAGATCCCGCTCGAAAGCGTGCAATACCTCGTCTACCTCCTTTCCGTATCGTACGATATTATGGCCCTCACGCATCTCCATGGAAAGGATGATCGCTTTCTTGCCGTTGTTCGTTATATAGCTATCCGGCTCGGGATATTCCCGTACGATACGGGCCACGTCTTTCAAGCGGATCATATGCCCGTCGGCATCGGCCAGCAGGATCTGCTCGCCTACTTCCCGCTCCGAGGGATAGGTCACGGAAAGGTGGATGGGAATGTCCAAGCCGCCATTCTCCAAGGAGCCGGAGGCGGTGGTAAAGCCTTGGGTGAACAAGGTTGTCATCAGCATACGGGTATCTAGGCCGTAAGCGGCTAGCTTGTCTGGATCCAAGTAGACCGAGATCTGCTCGTTTTGTACCCCGTAACGGCGCAGGTTGGATACGGACTCGATCCGGCGCAGGCGGTCTTCCAGCGTCTCCATGTATCGCTGCAATTCCCGGTAGGTCTTGTCTTCCGATTCCAAGGTGATCAATAAGGCGGAAGTATCGCCGAAATCATCATTCGCGATGACGGCGAGTACGCCCGAGGGCAGTTGCGACTTGAAGTTCTGCAAGCCGAGCTTGATCTTCGACCAGACCTCGTCTTTATTGTTCACGTCGTCGTTCAGCTCCACCATCATGTACACCATTCCATCCCTTGACATGGAGTACGTCTTTTTCTTCTTTACCTCCTTGAAGGTAAACAGGTATCTCTCCAAAGGCTTGGCCAACTGCTCCTCCACCTCTCCGGAAGTCGCCCCGGGGTAAACACCCACGACCACACCTTGGCGGATGGTGAACTCCGGGAATTCCTGTTTCGGCATGTCCACCAAACCCAAAATACCCAACCCGACCAGCACGGTAATCACCAGCAACGTGATCTGGTAATGACGCATGGTCCATTCGATCACTCCGTTTTTACGTTCTCTCATAACGCACGCACTCTCATGCCCTCACTGATTTTCTGGTAACCGCCTATCACGACGATATCCCCCTCGTTCAACCCTTCCAGAATAAACAAGCCTTGCTCCGTCAAGTCGCCCGTCCGTACGGGCGTAGCTTTCGCCTCTCCGTCTACGATCTTCCAGACGAAACGCCCCCCGTCGTTCGCTATCAGCACGGCGTTGTTCGGCAAGGCGATAGCCGGCACGGATTCCTCTCCCGACAGGCGTACATCGCAAACCATGCCGGGCAACAAAGCGCCGGACGGGTTCTCCAGCCGGATCTTCGCCTCGTAAGTATGGGAGATAGGGTTGGCCACGATACCTTTCTCCGTCACTTTCCCCTCAAAACATTGTCCGCCCAGAGCGGCTACCTTTATCATAGCGGCTTGATCGCCGAGCGTGGCGACCTCATTCTCCGGAACGGCGATCTTCACGTTTACCGTCTCTATCCTTAACAAGGAGAAAACCGGTTGCCCGGGCTGCACGTTCTCTCCCGCCTCAACCATGCGCTTGCCGATAACGCCGCCGAACGGGGCATACAGGTTCCGGTCCTCAAGGTTTTTCCTCGAGATTCGCTCCATGGAACGGGCCTGTTCCAATTTGCTCTCCACCTCTACCCATTTCATATCCGGCAGGCTCTTATTCTCGTGCAAGGTTCTCATGCGGGCATAGGCGTCCTCCGCTTGTCGCAAGGAAGCGGCCGAGGCGTTATAGGCGTTTTCCAGCGTCGCCTTGTCTAACACCGCTAGTAGTTGGCCCTCACGGACCTTCTGCCCCTCGCCCACCAATACTCGCTCTACATTACCCATCACCTGAAAACTAATCGAGGAGGATACGACCTCCTCTACCGTTCCCACGTAATTCCTTGTATCCGCCGGAACGGTCTTCGCTATCTTCACGATCTCCACCGGGATCTCTTTGCTATCCCGTCCCTCTTTTTGACTGCCCGAGCATCCGGACATCACGAACACGACGGATAATAATCCTCCATAAACAATGCCTTTCATCCTTTTCATATCCTATGATTTATTATACCGCGAAGATGATGAGTTTATCCACTCCAAAGAAGTTCCGTTTTGCAACCAAATTGTCCTATTTGACACATTTCAATTGGATTATTCTATTATTTCACTAATTTTATCGCCCAAACAAGAATAAATTATGAACGTAACAGATCTACCTCAAGCTTGTATCTCTCTTATCGAGAACGTACCCGGCATAGACTTTATCGACGAGGATTTCGCCATATTCGATAACATCGACGATATTCCCTCGCTCGACCATCCGATGCGAATAGACGCCGTCGTATTCGCGCTTTGCACGAAAGGCTTCATGCGTATACGGATCAATATGGAGGAATATGTCGTAGGGGAAAACCATCTCGTATTGTCCTTGCCCGATCAGATCATCCAACACGTGGAACGTAGCGAGGACGTGGCCGGGATCTTCATCGTCATCTCCAAGAATTTCATGGAGGAGATCATTCCTCATATACAGAATACCTTGCCGGCGTTCTTCTACATCAAGGAGCATCCGGTCACTGAGTTGAATGCCGAGGAGATAGGTTGTATCAAGGAATATCATTCTTTTCTCTGGAAGAAAGTGAAAGCGAAAGGGCATCCTTACCGGAAAGAGATTGCCCAGAGCTTATTGTTGGCGGTATTCCACGAGGTTTACGGCATGTTTAAGAATCATATGCCGATCGAGGTGAAGAAGAGCCGGCAAGAGGAGTTGTTCGCGGCGTTCATACAAACGCTCGCCTTACATCATAAGCAGGAACGATCGGTAGCTTTCTACGCCGGGAAATTATGTGTCACTCCAAAATATTTATCTCTTTTGGTAAAGAACGTCAGCAACCGTACAGCCGGGGAATGGATCGATAATTACGTTGTCTTGGAGGCGAAGGCGTTATTATCCTCCTCCACCCTTTCCATCCAAGAGATATCAGACCGGCTAAACTTCGCCAACCAATCCTTCTTCGGTAAATACTTCAAGCAACACGTCGGGATATCGCCTACGGAGTATCGGAAGAAATGGTAATAATCAGAAAAATAATTATCTTTGTCTCACGACAGAAGTCATTTAATGAAAAGATAAAATGAAACGAACAGAAATTATAGATCAGATAAAAGATATCATGCGCCGGATAGCTCCCACGGCACAAACTATCTTATTCGGTTCGGAAGCACGTGGAGACGCTCGGATTGATAGCGATATCGACTTACTCATCTTGATAGACGGAGAGAAAATGACTTTGGAACGAGAGGAAGAAATTACTTTACCCTTGTATGAGCTGGAACTAAAGACAGGCGTAAATATCAGCCCTATCGTCATGTTAAGAAAACTATGGGAAAACCGTCCCTTTAAAACTCCTTTCTATATTAATGTTATAAACGAAGGTATTATATTATGAAAGAGATCCTAGATGAAGAAAGTAAGAACGCATTGATTAACTATCGAATCCAACGTGCTTATGAGACATTGAAAGAAGCTCAAGTGATGATGCGTGAGTCTTTCTATAATGCTGCCGTTAATCGCCTCTATTATGCATGCTATTACGCAGCGGTTTCCCTGCTATTAAAATATGACCACCAACCACAAACACATAATGGAGTTAAGACTATGCTTGGATTACATTTTATCTCTACCGGAAAGCTTCCTATAAAAATCGGGAAAATATTCTCGACTTTATTTGAGAAAAGACATAGTGGAGATTATGACGATTTTGTTTATTGTGATAAGGAAATGTTGGATAACTTATATCCACAAGCCGAATTATTCATTCATACAATCAACCAATTATTGAAAGAAGAATAGTTCCCAAAGAGAACTATCCTCCGATCAACGCGGTTATCCCGCAGGAGGCGAATTGATCGATGCACCTTTGCAGGACTGCTTCGGAAGGGGTGGATAGCGGAAGGTGCCCGGGATTGTAGAGGGTTCCTCGCTTATCGTGCTTACCTTTTCCGATGTCGTGGTACGGGAGGAGATTAACGACTTTCCGCTCCCACGGCAAGGAGGCCAAGAAGATGGCGGAACGGGATATATTTTCCTCGTCCGCATTGACGCCCTCGATCAACGGGATACGGATGAGGAAGTCCATCCCGGCCTCGGCGATCATCCGAAGATTGGAGAGGATACGCTCGTTCGGGACACCCGTGAAACGACGATGGCTACCGGAATCCATATGCTTTAAATCCACCAGAAAAAGATCTGTGCGCTCCATTACGCTCCGGACGGTATCCGGCGAGGCGAACAAGGTCGTATCCACCGCACGATGGATTCCCAACGCTCCGCAACGATCCAGCAGGGCAACCAAGTCCGATGGATGCGACAACGGCTCTCCCCCGCAGAAGGTAACGCCTCCCTCGGAGCGATCCATAAAGACCGTCTCTTTCTCGATCTCACGCATGACCTCGTCGATAGAATACTCACGGCCGGACATCTCCATCGCCAAGGTGGGACAAACCTCGGCGCATCTACCGCATGTCCGGCACAGAGACCCATCCGTGACGATACCCGCTTGCGTCAAGGTCAACGCCCCGACAGGGCAGGCATTCACGCAGGCCCCGCAACCTATGCACTTCTTTCTCGTATACAGCTTCTCCGCCCGGGGCGAGATGCCTTCCGGGTTATGGCACCATACGCAGGCAAGCGGGCATCCTTTCATGAAGATCGTGACACGAATGCCCGGCCCGTCGTTTATGGCGTATCGTTTGATATCGAATAACAGCATGGCTCAGAAAGTCTCTTGCTCCGTACGTGCGATCACGTCCGCTTGCAAATCGGCGTTCATATCGTTGAAATAGTCGCTATAGCCCGCTACACGGACCAGCAGATCCCGGTAGTCCTCCGGACACTTCTGGGCGGCGTAAAGCGTTTCCGTATCCACGATATTGAATTGGATATGATGGCCACCCAAGGCGAAGTAGCTACGGATCAAGGAGGCCAGCTTCGAGATATCCTCCTCCCTCCAGAGCAGGCTGGGCAGGAAGCGTTGGTTCAGCAGCGTGCCGCCGCTCTTCACCTGATCCAGCTTGCCGAGGGACTTGACAACGGCGGACGGCCCGTGGGTATCGGCTCCGTGTGAGGGCGAGGTACCGTCGGAGATGGCACGCCCGGCCAAGCGGCCGTTCGGGGTGGCTCCCATCACCTTGCCGAAGTAGACGTGGCAAGTGGTGGATAGCATATTCAAATGGAAACACTCCCCTTTCGTATTCGGCTTGCCCTCGATCGCGTCATATAAATCGTCGAAGACACGGACGGCGATCTGGTCGGCGTACGGATCATCGTTGCCAAAGAAAGGCGTACGGTTCAGGATCATTTGGCGCATCGGTTCATGTCCCTCGAAATTATCCGCCATCGCATCCAACAAGGCTTCCATCGTGAAGGTCTTATCCTCGAAGACGTGTTTCCGCAAAGAGGAAAGGCTATCGGTTATCGTGCCTAATCCGGTACACTGGATATAAGTGGTGTTGTAACGAGGCCCGCAATTGTAGTAATCCTTACCCTTCGCTATACAATCATCGATAAACAGGGAGAGGAACGTGGCGGGGGCGTACTTGGCGAACATGCGGTCGATATAGTTGCTGACCCGCACCTTCATGTCCACGAAATAATGGATCTGGCGCATGAATGCCGCGTAAAGCTCCTCATACGTCCGGAAACCACGGGGATCGCCGGTCTCCAGACCGACCTTGCGACCGCTTACCGGATCTACGCCGTTATGCAGGGTCACCTCCAATATCTTCGGCACGTTCAGGTAACCGGTCAGCACGTACGCCTCCTTCCCGAAAGCGCCCACCTCGATGCAACCGCTGCAACCTCCCTCGCGGGCATCACGCAGCGACTTGCCTTGCCGCATCAACTCCTGCACGTACACATCCGGGTTGAATACCGACGGGTAGCCATGGCCTTGGCGGATCACCTTGCACCCGGCACGAAGGAAACGCTCCGGCGTACGGGCACTGACGTGGATGGCGCTGCCGGGCTGGAGGATATGCAGCTCCTCGATCGTCTCCAACATGATATAGGAGACCTCGCTTACGCCATCGCTACCGTCCGCCCGGATGCCGCCGATGTTCAGGTTCGTGAAATCGTTATAGGTTCCGCTCTCCTTCGCCGTGATACCCACTTTCGGCGGGGCGGTATGATTGTTTACCTTGATGAAGAAGCAAGACATCAACTCTTTCGCCTCGTCACGGGTCAAGGTTCCGGCGGCGATTTCTTTCTCGTAGAAAGGCGCCAGATGCTGGTCGAAATGGCCGGGGTTCATGGCATCCCAACCATTCAGCTCCGTGATCGTACCGAGGTGAACAAACCAGTACATCTGGATCGCTTCCCAATAGGTACGGGGAGCGTGGGCGGGAACCCGGCGGCATACCTCGGCGATCTTCCTCAGCTCGGCGGCACGGCGGGGATCTTTCTCGGTGAGAGACATCTCGTCAGCCAAGTCTGCGTGTCGCTCGGCCAGCAGGATAGCGGCGTCGCAGGAGATAGACATGGCCGTCAGCTCCTCCTGCTTGTCCGTGGCCTCGGGGTCGTTCATGAAATCCAAGGCGCTTAGTTCCCCCTCGATACGTTTCTTCAAGTCCAGCAGGCCATATTGGTAGACCTTGCCGTCCAAAGCGGTATGCCCGGGGGCACGTTGCTCCATGAACTCGGTGAACATACCCACCTCGTACGCCTCTTTCCATTCCTTGGGGACGTGACTGAAGATGCGTTCCCGCTGGGTACGGCCTTTCCAGTACGGGATCACCTCCCGCTCGTAGGTATCGATATCTTCTTGGGAGATAGTGTAACGTTGCAGCTCCCGGGTATTCAATATATGCAAGTCCTCCACGCTATGGCAGGTAAGTTCCGGGAAGGTAGGCACGGCTTTGGGGCGGGGCCCCCGCTCGCCGACGATCAACTCGTCCTCGCCGATATAGATCGTCTTCCGCTTGCAGATCTCCAAGAAGTTCAGGGCACGCAGGATAGGGATCGGATACTTCCCGTAATTCTCCTGATAGAAACGGGTCTCGATCAAGGCCCGCTCGATGGAGAGGGAAGGTTGGGCCTCGAAGGTCTGCCGACGCAGACGTTTGATACGGTCGTTCATCTCGAAATTGTTCGCTCCTACGGAAGAGACGGTATCATGTACGCATGAATGTGTGTGATGGGTTGTATTCATAAAATTATATATTTTATCGTAGAGGTAGGATCTATCCGCCCTCATCAAGGTTATTTTTTATTGTTACACAGGACGGGCATCCCCGCCCCCATGAGTTTATATAGGGAGAGTATCTGCTAGAGATAAAACATCAGGCAGTTGAAAAGCATCCGATAGCCTTTGTGTAACATAGCGCTTGTTTCTTTTTGAAGTATGATGGCAAAAATAAGGAAATTATTGATAATATCACAATTCATCAACAGAAAGTAACCGTTTGTCAAAAAAATAACACAGGAACGTAAATAAAGGAATAGCTTTGCTTTGTATTTCCAGATCAAAGGGTTTAAAATTAAAAGAACTTATACCATGCAAAGTACATTCAAGAACCTGCTTTATGTCTTGAGACATTATAAATTAGCGACGGTCACTAATCTTTTAGGACTTAGCTTCGCTTTCCTGTTATTCATGCTGATAAGCATACATGTCGGTCATGAATATAGCTTCGACGCTTCCCTCTTGAACAGGGAAAGGATTTTTCAGTTAGAAAACAAGCGGGATGACGGGATATGGGAGGCTAATTTCGCACGTCCACAACTCGAGCGTTTCATCGCCGCCTCCCCTTATATAGAAGCGGCCGCTATCACAAACAACCTTGTTTACTCCTCCGTACGTTTTGGGATATCAGCCAGTGAAGGGCCCGACGCACGGAGCTATATGGAGCAGGTGGAACGGATCACCCCGGGATATACTAAGATCTTTGGCTTCGAGCTGGTGGCCGGCGATACGGATTGCCTGAAACGTCCGGAAGGGACGCTGATCCCGGAGAGCATGGCCCGGAAACTCTTCGGCGAGGAAAATCCTATCGGGAAGCCGGTTTATCTGTCGGAGTTCGCCGGGGCCGAAGGCTCGATTATATATGGGCTTAGTTTTGAGCCGGCATATATCGTGGGAGGCGTCTTTCGCGATTTCCCGGAAAACACCCGGGTGAAGAATGCCCTGTATATCCCGATCATGGAGAAAGAGATGATGGAAAACTGGCATACCGGCCTTTACTATTGTTATCTGCTGATGTCGACGCCGGAATCCGCCTCTGTCACTACCGAGACCTATATGGCCGATAGCCGGGCTTTCCTGAAAAGTTTCACGATCGAGGATATGCGCCTCCGGCCCTTGTCTGATCTCTATTTCGGCCAGCCGGTCCGAGCGGACGCCGCTCCCATCGGTAATAAGCTACGGACGAATATGTTATTCTTTATCGCCATCCTGATCATAGGTATCGCCTTGGTCAATTATATCAACCTGTCGATAGCCTTGGCACCGATACGTACCAAGTCGATCACCATCCAGAAAGTGCTGGGAAGCTCGGACACCACGCTACGGAAGTATCTGGTCTTGGAGTCCTTGGGAATCTCGGTTGTCGCCTTCTTCCTCGCCTTGCTTTTCCTGTTATTTTTGAATAACGTGCAATGGGTCACGAATATGGTGGGGCATCCGTTGGATCTGTATGCCAACTGGAAGATTCCGGCGTACACATTCTTCCTTGTCGCAGGCGGCGGTATACTGGCCGGTTTGTATCCTGCTTTCTATATCACCTCGTTTCCTCCTGTCATGGCGCTGAACAAGTCTTTTACCCTTAGCGACCGGGCCAAGAACACTCGCAAGTTACTTATAGGGTTCCAGTTCGTTATCTCGATCACGCTGATTGTCGCAGCGTTGTTCGTCTCCTTGCAAAACAGATATATAGGAAACGTGGACTTGGGATTCAATAAAGAAAACGTACTGGAGGTAAGACTAAGCATGGGGGCGGCCTTGAAAAAGGGCGAATTGTTCAAGGCACGTCTCTTGGAAAGCCCCGCTATCCGTGATGTTTCCTTTAGTGAGTTCAAATTTGTCTCGGACGAATCACGTTCTTTCATCGGGTATAATTACAAAGGCCAACATTATTATATGAGCTGGCTGGGAGTATCCGCCAATTTCCCGGAGCTAATGGATGTAAAGATGATCGCCGGAAGGAAGTTCCGGCCGACGGATGAGGCGGCAAATAACACGCAGGCTGTTTGCCTCCTTAGCGAGACGGCAGCGAGAGAGATCGCCTCGGGTGTTTCCCCCGAGAAACCGGACGACCTATCGGACTTGGTAGGAACAAGCATCACGGATAATGATATACCGGTACGGATTGTCGGTATCTTTGAGGATGTCCATTATGAATCCCTGTATAAAGAGTTACGCCCGATGGGGCTTTGGACCTCGGCTAAGAATCATTACCGCCGTTCGGTGCCGGAAAGATACGCTTATGTCAAGATCGCCGGCGGAAATCCCCGGACGGCTATTGAGCATATCCGGAAGGTAACGGATGAATTGATCCCGGGTTATCCGGCCGATATCCATTTCTTTGATACGGCGCTGGAGGAGCTTTACAGTAAAAGTGGGCGGCAGGGAACGCTGATTACCGCCCTTTGCCTGATGGCCGTCTTTTTATCCCTCGTGGGAGTATTCGGACTGGTTATCTTTGAGCTACAGGGACGGGAAAAGGAGATAGCCGTGCGGAAAGTACATGGGTCCACGGTCCGGCAAATCCTTTGGATGCTGAACTCGTCTTTCCTCCGGATCACGCTCGTCTGTTTTATTATCTCGATCCCGCTTGCTTATTACGGGGTGAATGTTTGGCTACGAAGCTTCGCTTATAAAACGCCGATCTACATATGGGTATTTTTAGTGGCTTTGGTAATCATAATGACACTGACCGTATCTACGGTTACTTTCCAGAGCTATCGGGCGGCGATGGCGAATCCGGCGTCTAAATTGGGGCATTAAGGTTCATTACGAAAAAAGGACGGGTAGATTGATCCGTCCTTTTTTACTCATATATTATCTTGTCTCAGGTTTGGTTACCGTTCCCAATAACCTTCCATCTCCTCCAGCGTCTTTCCTTTCGTCTCGGGGACAAATTTCCAGATGAACAACGCCGCCAATATACCCATCACGCCATAGATCCAATAGGCCATACCGTGATTGAACGTATCGGTCAAGTATTGATTCTTATCCAGCATTGGGAATGTCCATGATACCAAGAAGTTGGCAATCCACTGCGCCGCTACGGCGATACTCATCACCGTGGAGCGGATCGAGTTCGGGAAGATCTCGGCCAGCAGCACCCAGCAGACCGGGCCCCACGACATAGCGAATCCCGCCGTATAAATCAGCATGCAGACCAATGATCCCATACCCACCGAACGCGTATAGAAAGTAGTTCCCAAGATCAACATAGATACCGCCATGACGAGCGCCCCGATAATCATCAACGGACGGCGTCCGAACTTATCCACCGTGAAAATAGCCAATACGGTAAACGACAGGTTCACCGCCCCTACCACAATCTGTTGCAAAAGGGCGGCGTCCGTGGCCGCTCCCATCGTCTTGAAGATCTCCGGGGCATAGTAAAGCACCACGTTGATCCCCACGAATTGCTGGAAACCGGAGAGCAGCACGCCCACCAAGATGATCAGCACGCCAAACGACCGGATCGGGAACAGCAAGGCGATACAGAAACTAGCCAACAAGGCGATCTCCAACGCATTCGTATTACCTGCCCACGACAACAACCCGTAGCCGGCCAAGAACAGCGCCAGCCAAGTCCCCATAAACCGGAAGTAAGGCTTCATCGACGGAGCTTTCTCCTTGAAACTATTCCGTATATCCTCCAGCTCACGGCCAGCGTCCGCCTGATCCATCAAATGGCTCAAGACGCCCAACGCCTTCTCCGTACGCCCACGCATCACGAGATAACGAGGCGTCTCCGGCACGAACATCAAGAACGAGAGGAACAATACCGCCGGAATAATCTCGGAAGCGAACATCCAACGCCAGCCGATCGTATTCAGCCAAGCGGCATCTCCTTGAAGGGCGATCGTATAATTCACGAAATATACCACCAGCATACCAAAGATAATGGCAAACTGGTTCCATGCCACCAGATTCCCCCGGCGATCGGCCGGAGCCACCTCGGCGATATACATCGGCGATACCATGGAGGCCAGCCCCACGCCAATACCTCCCAGAATACGATAAGCCACGAACGCATACATAAACGTATGATCGCCACTTCCGGGCATGCCGATAAACAGCTCCGGCCAAGCCGAGCCGATAGCGGAAAGCAAGAAAAGGATAGCGGCCAGTATCAACGTAGGCTTCCTGCCGTAACGCTGGCTGATCCACCCGGCGAACGAGGCGCCGAGGATACATCCGATCAACGCACTACTCACCACGAACCCCTCCAAGGCGTTGGCTTGATCCAACGGAAGCCCTTGCGGCTCGATGAAGAACTTACGCAAAGACTCTACCGTACCGGAGATCACCGCCGTGTCATACCCAAACAGCAGACCTCCCAAGGTAGCGACCAAGGTAAGAGCGAAAATATAAGTGTTGTTACTTTTCATGGAATAGATTTATTAATTAAAAACTGAGAATTGAGAGCTGAAAACTAGGGCTTACGCACGATAATTTTCAATTCCCAATTCTCGATTTTCAATTATTTAGATATGCAGATTTACAATCATCTCGTATAATTCCTGCTTACCGCTGATCTGTTTCGGCTCGCCGTCACGCAAAGCGATCGTACGAAGATCTTCCAGCGTAAGCTTGCCATCCTCGAATGCCTTGCCCTCACCGGCATCGAAACTAGCGTAACGCTCGGCACGCATCTTGCGGTAATCTGAGTGCTCAAGGATATCAGCGGCGATCATCAAGGCACGGGCGAAAGCGTCCATACCACCAATATGAGCGATGAAGATATCCTCCAAGTCCGTAGAATTACGGCGGGTCTTGGCGTCGAAGTTCGTACCTCCGGTAGTCAAGCCACCTCCCTCAAGGATGACCAGCCAAGCCTGTGCCAGCTCATAGATATCCATCGGGAATTGATCCGTATCCCAACCATTCTGGTAATCGCCACGGTTCGCGTCGATACTGCACAACATGCCGGCGTCGGCGGCGGCTTGCAACTCATGCTCGAATGTATGTCCGGCCAAGGTAGCGTGGTTCACCTCGATATTCAAGGCGAAATCCTTGTCCAATCCATAATGGCGAAGGAAACCGATCACGGTCTCCGAATCCACGTCATATTGATGTTTCGTCGGTTCCATCGGTTTCGGCTCGATCAGGAACGTACCCTTGAAACCGTTCTTACGGCCATAATCACGGGCCATCGTCAACATCATGGCTAAATGATCCTTCTCTCGTTTCATGTTCGTGTTCAATAGGCTCATATAACCCTCACGGCCGCCCCAGAATACATAGTTCTCGCCCCCTAAAGCGATACAAGCGTCGATAGCGTTCTTGATCTGCGTGCCGGCGCATGCCACGGTCGGGAAATAAGGGTTCGTAGCGGCGCCGTTCATATAACGCTTATTGCTGAAGACGTTTGCGGTAGACCATAGAAGCTTCTTTCCGGTAGCGGCTTGATGCTCCTTGGCATGTTCCACCATCGTCTGCAAACGTTTCTCGAACTCGCTTAGCGTAGGAGCCTCGTCCACCACGTCCACGTCGTGGAAGCAATAGTAAGGAATATTACATTTGGTCATAAACTCGAAAGCGGCGTCCATCTTGTACTTCGCACGGGTGATAGCGTCCGTGCTGTCGTTCCAAGGGAATGTCTTCGTTCCACCACCAAACTGATCACCTCCCTCAGCACATAAGGTATGCCAATAAGCCATAGCGAAGCGTAAATGATCCTTTAGTGTCTTACCCATTACTACCTTATCCGCATCATAATAATGAAATGCCAACGGATTTTTTGACTCACGTCCCTCAAACTGAATCTGTCCGATTCCCGGGAAAAATTCTTTCTCTCCTTTAAAGTAACTCATAATAATATATATTAAAAATGTAAATAATTCAGCCGTTAAATAGATTGTTCCAATCGTTCCTTCCAAATCTCGAACGCCCCGCAATAAGCATTCGCCTTGAAACCGTCCGGCTCGATCACGTTGATCTTCTTCAAGGAAGCGAACGCTTCTTCCGCGTTCTTGTAGATACCGGCGCCAATACCGGCACCCTTGGCCGCACCTACCGCGCCATTCGTATCATACAATTCGATCACCGTACCCGTCACGCCCGCCAAGGCATCCCGGAAGATCGGGCTTAAGAACAAGTTCGCGTTCCCCGCACGGATTACCTGAATATCGATCCCCATCTCATTCATGATATCCATACCGTATTTAAAGGCGAACACGATACCTTCTTGCGCCGCCCTAGCCATATGGGCCTTGGTATGTATGTTGAAGTTCAATCCATGAACCGAGCAATCGATCTGCTTATTCTGCAACATACGCTCCGCCCCGTTTCCGAACGGCAAGATCGAAAGGCCGTCGCAGCCGATAGGAACCGTAGCCGCCAAATCATTCAACTCATTATAGTTGATACCTTCCGGCGCTATATTCCGTTTGATCCAAGAATTAAGGATACCGACCCCGTTGATGCACAACAAGACACCCAAGCGGGTCTGCTCCGTCGTATGGTTCACGTGGGCGAACGTATTCACACGGGAAAGCGTATCGTAATTCACCTTGCCGTTCACACCATACACCACTCCGGAAGTCCCGCCGGTAGCCGCTATCTCGCCCGGATTCAATACATTCAATGATAATGCGTTATTCGGTTGGTCGCCCGCACGATAGGTAACCGGCGTACCTTTCTTCAGTCCCAACTCGGCCGCGACCGAGGCGGTAACCTCGCCCTGCAAACCGAACGTCGGACGGATATCGGCAATCAGATCCTTACTGAATCCATAATAATTCATCAAATCCTCCGATAAGGCATTATTCTTGAAGTCCCAGAAAATCCCCTCCGACAAACCGGAAACCGTAGTCACGATATCCCCCGTCAGGCGCATAGCGATGAAATCTCCCGGCAACATGATCTTATGGATACGGTCGTAGATATCCGGCTCGTACTCCTTGATCCAAGCCAGCTTAGAAGCGGTAAAATTACCCGGCGAGTTCAATAGGTGGGAAAGGCATCGCTTCTCGCCTATATTCTTAAACGCACGCTCGCCATAAGGAACAGCACGGCTATCGCACCAGATAATAGATGGACGAAGCACCTCCATCTTCTTGTCCACCACCACCAAGCCATGCATCTGGTACGAGATACCGATCGCCTTGATATCCTCGCCTTTCACCTTCGCCTTGCTCATGGCACCTTTCATAGCGATCTTCACGTACGACCACCAATCCTCCGGATTTTGCTCCGCCCACCCCGGACGCAACGCCTTGATCGGGGCCTCTTCTTTGGGATAAAAATCCGCACCTATTGTTAACCCGGTCTCCTCATCGACGATAGAGACCTTGATGGAAGAACTTCCAATATCACATCCTAACAAACACATAATCGTATGGTTTTATATCTTATTAAACTTCGAACGTTGTTGATTATATTTCACCTTATCAAACCGATAATACCGGGCGGCACGATGGGCGACCCCATCTTGCATATCCTCCGTGGGTACCACGTAATCCAAGGAATTCATCTTCTTATGAAAATTACGCACGTCCATCTCACGGTTATAGATCACCTCGTACGTGCGCCTGAGCTGGAACGCCGTGAACTTCATCGGCATATAGTCGAAAATGATGGCGGGTTCCTTCTCTACCCAATTACGGATCTCCTGTATGGCAGCCTCGATAATCTCTTTATGATCGAATGGCAAGCGAGGAAGATCGTCGATAGGGCACCAACGGATCGAGTCGGATTTATCGGCCGGACACGTCTTCCTGCTATTCTTGCACAAGGCGAGATAAGCGACCGTGATCAACCGTCCGATCTTCACCTTGGAAGTCGCCTCCAGCCACATCACGTCCAACCGGTTCGAGGTACGGGCGGGAGAACCGAAACAACGGAATTGTTTCAATTGGACACGCTTCAAGCCGGTCGAATCATTCAGTATCCGATAGGCGGCGTCATCTAAATCCTCGTTCTCATAGATCAGGCTGCCGGGTAATTTATAGCCGATCAACTCGCCTTCCTCACTTTTCCGCTCCGCCAACAGCACGGTGAGCTTGTCATCATTGATGCCGAGAAGAACGCAGTCTACGGAAACATAGGGGGAAAGCATCTCTCTATTCTCGTTTTGTGTATCCATGATATCAGTAATTAGATTTGCGCAAATATAAGTATTTTTCTAAACAAAGCAATTACAAAAGGTCTTTTTTGCACCTCCTAATTGATTATTTTTCTGATATTTCAGTATCGTACATCATACAATATGCTATACAACACATAATGTAAGTAAAACAATTAGTATGAGAACAAATAATGAAGGCGCTTTCACGTACCTCTAACTTTTATTTCCTACATTTGTTATATTTATAAAACATCGGACATGAATCTAAAAAACATATACTTCTCTTGGCTGATTTATTGGGGTAAAATGAAGGGATTATTGAACGGGATAGCGGAAGCGATTATCCTACTCGCCTCCTTAGCCTCTTTCTTCGTATTGATCTACCAATTCGGCTTTGTACAGACACCCGATTCCGTCCATATCCTAGAGCGCTCCCGCCCATTCATCCTGCTAGCTTTTTTCACGGGCATAACACTCCGGTACGTGGTGAGGTTCCAAGAAATCATACAGGAGAAAATGTTGTATCTCGATATCAGCATCTATTTCCTTTTATTCGCCGTATTATCCAGCAAGATATTTTTCAAGGATGCCATAGCGCACTCTTTGCCTTATTTGTCTTTCCTTACGAAACCTCTCTTCGTATATGTCTTATTATTGCTGCTTAGCACGATTCACTTATCCCGGCAGACGTTCACGCTGATGCAGACACGGATCAAGCCCTCGTTGCTTTTCTTGCTCAGTTTCGTGTTCGTGATATTGGTCGGGGCCGGGTTGCTATCGTTGCCGAACGCCACTACGCACCGGATTCCGTTTATCGACGCTTTGTTTATCTCCACGACCTCGGTATGCGTAACCGGACTAACCACCGTCGACGTAGCCACTAGTTTCACGCATATCGGGCATATTATCATCATGATTTTAATACAGATCGGCGGTATCGGGGTCATGACATTTACCTCTTTCTTCGCCCTCTCCTTCATGGGGAAATCCTCTTTTACGAGCAAGATGATGCTGAAAGATATGTTGAACGAGGATCGGACGGGAGGGTTGTTCCGGGTCATCTTAAACATTCTTTTCGTGACCTTGTTTATCGAGGGGATCGGCGCCTATTTTATTTATATGGACGTACGGGGAAGCCTGCCGGGAGGTACGCAGCAGGAATTATTCTACGCAATGTTTCATGCCGTGTCCGCTTTTTGTAACGCAGGGATCTCTACCTTGAGCGGCAATATGTACGATCCGTTAGTGGCGGATAAGTACAACCTCCATTTCTGGATAGCCATGCTGATTATATTCGGAGGCTTGGGCTTCCCGATCGTCTTCAATTACCTGAAACTCTTGCATCACTTGCTGATGAATGGTATCAAGATATTGATCGGTAAGCAAAAGCATTATATCCATACGCCCCGTATTATTAATGTACATACGTACATTGTTGTTATATCTACCTTGATCCTGTTAATTACCGGAACGGCTTTCTACCTCTTTTTCGAGTATGACAATACCTTGGGCGACCTTCCCCTGCGGGGGAAACTGGCAAATGCGTTCTTAGGCGCCGTCACGCCTAGAACGGCAGGATTCAACGTAGCGGATATGGCTACATTGGCCCCTCCGACCTTAATGCTGACGTTGATCCTTATGGTAATCGGAGCCGCCCCTATGTCCACCGGCGGCGGCTTGAAAGTGACCACCGTTTTCGTAGCTCTGGTTACGACCTTGAACGCCGCACGTGAGAAAGATAAAGTGGAAGTGAGAAAACGGGAGATCGCCCCATTCGCTATCCGCCGGGCATTCGCTATCATCATGATGTACTTCATGTGGGTGGCGATCGCTACGTGGGTATTATCCTATACGGAAAAAGGGGCGCCGCTGTTCTCCCTATTGTTCGAGGTTGTTTCCGCCTTGAGTACCGTAGGCTTGAGTATCGATTATACCCCTCACCTCACCCCTATCGGGAAAATCATCATTATCAGCACGATGCTGGTCGGACGTATCGGGGTATTGGCCTTCCTCGTAAGTTTCTGCAAGGAATACACGAAAAAGGACTATACATATCCACAAGAAAATATATTAATGTAAAAATAAGATAGCATGAAATATTTAGTAATCGGATTAGGGAATTTAGGACGTGCGATAGCGAAGGACTTGACACGTGTCGGCAATGAGGTGATCGGCGTAGACATGGATCTGCATCGTGTCGATATGCTAAAGAACGACATAGCGGGGGCGATCGCCTTGGACTCCACGGACAAAGAGGCATTGAGCACCCTGCCATTGAGCGAGATGGATGCCATTATCGTAACATTCGGTAAGGATTTCGGGACTTCCGTTCAGACCGTCGCTTTATTGAAGAGTCTGGATGCGGGCAAACTGATCGTGCGGGCGATCTCATCGATCCATGAGACTGTGATCCGTGCGATCGGGGTAAGCGAGATTATCACACCGGAAGAGGATTTCTCTACGATGTATACCTCCCAAGCGTCTTTAGGCGGCCTGTTCCGGCATTGGTATAAAGTAACCGATACGGAACATCTCTATAAGATCAAGACACCGGCCACTCTTGTCGGGCAAACCATCAAGAACATCGATTTCGAGGAGAATTTCGGTATCCATCTGATAGCGATCGAACGCCCTTACGAGAAAAAGAACCTGATCGGGCTCACACAGACAGAATACAAGGTTATCAGCCGCATCACCGAGGAATTGGTGATCGAGGCGGATGATCTACTGATCTTATTCGGGAAGATGGAGCTATTAAATAAAATAGCCAACATCTAAAACAAAACATAGGCAGACGATCACGATATAATCAGCGTCGTCTGCCTACGGCAAATATCAACGAAGCGATCAAGCCCCCGCTATCTCTATCGTATAGGAGGCATCGAAGACCTCTCCCGGTTCCAAATGCCATACCCAATCCCGGTCTTTATACTCACCCGTATAATCCACCCGGTCGCAACGCCCATACCAAGGTTCGATACAGACAAACGGAGCGTTTCTCGTAGGCGGAGACCATAAGCCTACCACCGGAGCCGTAAAGGTGAGCGAAAGGTACGGACGTTTCTCCACATCCAATAAGTCCACCCGCTTAATCTGGCTGTCCTCCAAGATAAACGTATCGATATCGAACGTATGGATATTCAACGGTAGCAAGCCGTCCACATCCAAAGGTACCGGACGAACCACGTCCCCTACGTACCCTTTTTCCACCAGCGCACGGTATACGAGATCTTTTTTCACATCGAAAGCAAAATACCCCCGATCCGGTTGATCCACCTCATAATTCGGGTACAGGAAAGCCGGATGAGCGCCAATCTGGAAATGCATCGTCTTATCTCCCGTATTCTTCACACGCCAAAGCACCTCCACCTTATTGCCCTCCAAACGATACCCGATCTCCAAAAGGAAAGGGAACGGATAGGCTCTCAGCGTGTCCGGGGTACTTTCCAGCGCGAAACGCAACTCGTTCTCCGCCTCATCGATCAACGTAAAATCCATATCCCGTGCAAAGCCGTGCTGCGACAGCGGATACACGGTTCCCTCGTTCCGATACTCGGCCTTCCATACGCTCCCGACGATCGGGAACAATACCGGGGAATGACGTTTCCAGAAAGCGGGGTCCGCTTGCCAGAGATACTCCTTTCCCGTAGCGTTCGCTACGATACTACTCAACTCCGCTCCATGTTCGGAGACACGGATCGTTAGTTCTTGATTTGATACTGTCTTCATTCCTTATGATAAGTTTAGTAATTGTTCGGCGGGAAGTCCCTTGCTTTTCAAGAAACCGTTCAAAGTCCCGAATAATAAGGGACGCCGCCGGAAATCTTCCAGATAAACCCGTTTCAGGCAGTCTACCGGCAGCGATACCGGAATGTATGGGATCAAGTTTCCATGCTCATAACGATAGAGCACCTCATCCGTAGCTTGCAGCGAGGCCAACCGCCATTCCTTATCCCCCACCGAGGAAGGCTGCTTCACCTCCAGACAGGCGTTACACAGCATCGAGAAAAAGCGGGAATCAGGCGTAAAGCCCGTGTGCTCCTCATCAAAAAAGAAGGTATCGTATTCCTTTTCCAATTGTGCCGTAAAATGGTTCAAGATAGGCTCCTTCTCATACTTGCAGGACAACAGGGAATAATTCTCGAACAGGCAAAGCTCGCCCAACGACTGATAGTCCAGCTCAAGGACCAGAGAAGGCTCGGCAGACTGGGCCGGCTCACCGGGTTCCTCATACAAAGGGATCACGTACATGCCTATCTCCGGCCCCACCAGCATCCGGCTGTCCTGTCTGAAAAAGGGCATCGCTTTCTTGCTCTTTTCCACAGGTATCCCTTTGCGTTCCTCATACAAGCCGATAGACTCCCTAAGCAAGGAAAGCCCATACTCGATCTCCTCTTGCGGCACGATATGCATCAACCCCTTCGCCGGAAGCGTGAAAAAGGAATCAGGCCCCGAGGTAGTCCGAAAGCTTTCGACAAAAGTGTTCAATGATACTCTACAATATAAAACCATACAATCTGTTTTTTGCCTCGCAAGGTAGAAAAATATTATCAGAACCGATATGCCTTCCGACAAGAATTTATCTTATTACGCAAGATCACTGCAACCCGGGTTGCAGTAAAAAGCAGTTCTACTTTGTAAAAGGAGTTGACTCGCATATCAAAATAATCATTATCTTTGTTCGGAATAACAAGCGAGTAAAAAAGACCGTACCGTAAATCAAGTATAAACCAATATAGTATACAATTATGAAACGTCGTGATTTTTTAAAGACCAGTGTCATCGCTAGCGCGGCTCTATCCTTAAATTTTGAAGGTCTGCAAGCGGCCCTTTCCACGAACACCGTAGCCGTAGAGAAGGCTCCCGATATGGTAGCCGTTATGGGTGGAGAGCCGGAGGTGATGCTAGATAAAGCCTTGGAAGCCCTTGGCGGTATCGGAAACTTCGTAAAGAAAGGACAAAAGATCGTGATCAAGCCGAATATCGGTTGGGACCGCTCTCCTGAATTGGCCGGTAATACGAACCCCCAATTAGTGAAAGCCTTGGTCAAGAAATGCTTGGAGGCCGGCGCCTCTAAAGTGACCGTATTCGACCACACCTGCGATAACTGGCAGAAATGCTACGAGACGAGCGGGATCGCCGAGGCCGTAAAAGAGGCCGGAGGTATCATCATGCCTGCCAACGATGAGAAATATTTCAAGGAAGTATCCATCCCGGGTGGCGTGAACCTGAAAAGCGCTAAGATCCATGAGGCCCTGATCGAGGCTGACGCATGGATCAACGTCCCCGTATTGAAGAACCATGGTGGGGCGAAGATGACTTGCGCCATGAAGAACTATATGGGAATCGTATGGGATCGCCGTTTCTTCCATCAAAATGATTTGCAACAATGCATCGCCGATATTTGCACTTGGCAAAAGAAACCGGTATTGAACATCGTGGACGCTTATCGTATCATGCACCAAAACGGCCCGCAAGGAAAGAGCGCAGCCGATGTGGCTACCTTGAAATCCTTGATCGCCTCCACCAATATCGTCGCTATCGACACCGCTGCCCTTCGCCTGTTCAACCAAGTGAAGAAGCTGGATATGGCCGCCGTAGGTCATATCGGTAAAGGCGAGGCTTTAAAGCTGGGTACGACGAATCTGGATAATGTCACGATCAAACGTATTAAGATATAATCGAGGATGAAGAAGCCTAATTACCTAAAAGGATTGCGGGTCGTACTCGCAATCCTCATTTTCGCACCCATACTTTTATTCTTCGTTGATTTCGCCGATGTATTGCCGGACAACCTGCACACGTTGTTGCATCTCCAGATCATGCCCGCTATTTTAGGGGGAATGGCGGGGTTGGTGGTCTTCCAATTCGTATTGGCTTTATTGTTCGGCCGGATCTATTGCTCGGTCATTTGCCCGGCGGGCGTATTGCAAGATATTATCAACCGGGTTTTCTGTATCGGAAAGAAGAAAAAGAAAGGAGTACGCAGGTTCAGCTATCATAAGCCTATGAATATCTTACGGTACTCTATTCTCGGGCTTACATTCGTATTGGCTGTTTTCGGGATGATCGAATTATGTACGTTGCTAGATCCGTACAGTAACTTCGGCCGTATAGCGAACAACCTGTTCCGTCCGGTCGTCATGTGGGTCAATAACCTGCTGGCCGACGGATTGGCACAGATGGATAACTATACGCTTTATCACGTCACGATCAGCAACGTGACGGTATTCGGCGTGATATCTGCTTTGGTTGCGCTACTCGTATTCATCATCATGGTCGTATTCCGGGGAAGGTTGTTCTGCAATACGCTTTGCCCGGTAGGAACGCTGTTGAGCCTGATCTCCCGGTATTCGTTTTTCCGGATCTCCTTTGACAAAGAAGCCTGTACGCATTGTGGTAATTGCGAGCATACTTGTAAGGCGGAGGCGATCGACAGCAAGAACCTCACCGTAGATACCTCCCGTTGCGTAGATTGCTTCAACTGCGTGTCCTCGTGCGCTAAAGGAGGATTGCAATACCGTTTCAAGCCTTCCTTCAAGAAAGAAGCCGAAACAGCTCGCACACAAACGGACGTGATCCAACAGGCTACCGCTCCGAACAGCCGCCGTACATTTCTCTCGGCAGGGGCTACCGTCGCAGTCTCCCTCCCGATCGTATCCACCATTGCCCAAGGAATGGAAAAAGGGCATGGCAAAGGGCGGCACGGGCAAGGTAAGCACGGCAAGAAATGGCCCCCTATCGTACCGCCGGGAGCGATCAGCTTAGAGCGTTTCAAGGATGTATGTACCGGATGCCAGATTTGCGTGACTCAATGCCCGAGTCATGTACTACGTCCCACGGGACTGGAGTACGGCTTTGATTATATGCTGAAACCCCGTGTCGCTTACATCGACAGTTATTGCAACTACGAATGCACGGTCTGCTCGGAGGTCTGCCCCACGCACGCTATAAAGCCGCTTACCAAGGAAGAGAAAGCTACTACGCAAGTGGGCATCGCCACCTTCTTCATCAACCGTTGTATCGTAAAGACGGAGGGGACGGACTGCGGGGCTTGCTCGGAGCACTGCCCTACCCAAGCCGTGCATATGGTTCCTTACGAGGGCACGCTGACCATCCCGCAAGTAAACCCGGATCTTTGCATCGGTTGCGGCGGCTGCGAATCGATCTGTCCCGTACGCCCGATGAGAGCGATCATCATCAAGGCGAACGAAGTACACAAGTTCGTGGAGAAGCCTAAAGAGGAAGAGGTGAAAAAGGTAGAAATAGATGACTTCGGATTCTAAGAGAAAAATGCTACCTTTGTCACAAATTTTTGATACATGACATTTGAATTACAGTATAACGATACGAAATCGAACGCTAGGGCGGGCTTGATTACCACCGATCACGGGGTAATCGAGACGCCTATTTTTATGCCCGTGGGTACGCAAGGTACGGTAAAGGGTGTACATATGACCGAGCTAAAGGAAGATACCAAGGCACAAATCATTTTGGGGAATACGTACCATCTGTATCTTCGTCCCGGTATCCAGATCTTGGAGCAGGCCGGAGGCTTGCATAAGTTTAATACATGGGATCGCCCGATATTGACCGATAGCGGGGGGTTTCAGGTATTCTCTCTTTCCGACAATCGTAAGCTGCATGAAGAGGGAGCCGAGTTCCGCTCGCATCTCGACGGCTCCAAGCATATGTTCACGCCGGAGAAGGTGATGGATATCGAACGCTCTATCGGTGCGGATATCATCATGGCCTTCGATGAGTGTTGCCCGGGAGATGCCGACTACAATTACGCCAAGCAATCACTGGGCCTGACCGAGCGTTGGCTGGATCGTTGTTTCGCCCGCTTCAACAGCACGGAGCCGAAATACGGCTACCGGCAAAGTCTCTTCCCGATCGTACAGGGATGCGTCTATACGGACTTGCGGCAGAGGGCGGCGGAGAACGTGGCCCGAAAAGGCGCCGATGGAAACGCTATCGGGGGACTGGCCGTTGGCGAGCCTACCGATAAGATGTATGAGATGATCGAGGTCGTAAACGATATCTTACCGAAAGATAAACCTCGTTACTTGATGGGCGTAGGTACCCCGATCAATTTACTGGAAGGGATCGAACGAGGCATCGATATGTTCGACTGTATCATGCCAACCCGCAACGGGCGCAACGGCCAACTTTTCACGCGTTTCGGTACTATCAATATGCGTAACAAGAAATGGGAGAACGATTTCTCGCCGGTCGATCCGGATGGACATTCCTACGTGGATACCTTATATAGCAAGGCTTATCTGCACCACTTGATCAAGGCGAAAGAAATGCTTGGCTTACAGATCGCTTCTATCCATAACCTCGCCTTCTACCTATGGTTGGTGAAAGAAGCGAGGGCACATATCATCGCTGGCGATTTTACTACATGGAAAAGTGGTATGGTCCGTCAATTAGCGAACCGGTTATAAAAAACGAGACAGATGAAATTTAAACTAAAACGGATCGATTGGTATATCATCAAGCAGTTTCTGGGCACGTACGTGTTCGCTATCGCCTTGATTATCTCTATCTCCGTCGTTTTCGATATAAACGAGAAGATCGATAAGTTCTTGAATCCGGATGTCCCCTTAAAAGCGATCATCGTGGATTATTACTTGAACTTTATCCCCTATTTCGCCAATTTGTTCAGTCCGTTGTTCACATTTATCGCCGTGATCTTTTTCACGTCGAAGCTAGCGGATCGTTCGGAGATCATAGCGATGCTTGCCAGCGGTATGAGTTTCCGTAGGTTAATGCTTCCTTATGCGGTCTCGGCTACGATTATCGCTATCGTGACGTTTATCCTGAACGCTTACATCATTCCCCCGGCGAATGAGACTCGTATCGATTTCCAGAACAAATATATCCGTAACAAGAAGGTGGATTACGTGAAGAACGCCCAATTGGAGATCGAGCCGGGTGTTATCGCTTATTTCGATAGCTATGACGCTCGCTCGAACATGGGATACCGTTTCTCTCTGGAGCATTTCGAGGATAAAAAATTGATCTCCCGTCTGACCGCCAAGTCGATCAAATACGACTCGCTTTATCAATGGACCGTTATCGATTATATGATCCGTGATTTCGATGGCATGCGGGAACATATTTCCCAAGGCTCCCGTAAGGATACGACTTTGACCATCGTGCCCTCGGACTTCCTGATTTCCGTGAATGATTGCGAGACGATGACAACGCCTGAACTGAATACGTATATCAACCGGCAGAAAAAAAGAGGTATCGGGAATATACAGACCTTCCAGATCGAGTATCATAAGCGCTTCGCCACGATCATGGCGGCGTTTATCTTGACTTCTATCGGAGCGTCGTTGTCTTCCCGGAAAATAAAGGGAGGTATGGGTATGAATATTGGTATCGGATTGGCGTTGAGTTTTTCTTACATCCTGTTTATGACGGTTACTTCCACCTTCGCTATTAATGGTTATGTGAGTCCTGCCGTAGCGGCCTGGATACCGAATATAGTTTATACATTTATAGCGATATTCTTATATCAGAAAGCACCAAGGTAATTGATTAACTCCTATATTGGTATAACTCTGCCAAATTTCATCCAGTTGTAGAGACGGGGTGTACTCCGTCTCTACAACCTAGGATTTTCAATTATTTCGTGAAATTAAGCCCAAACTCTAACGTTTTTGCGTTCGGAAGTAGTTGCAATACCATATCTACCATTTGCTGATAATTCTCCGGAACCATCGGTTTCAAGATAGGAGCTATCATGGTCAAAACCGGTACGATTAAATCCTTATCCGCATAAAAAGTAGCCTCACTTCCATCCACCTTCATGTTAAGAGGTAGACCATAATAACCTCCTAAATCAACCAAAAGCTTCATGATCTCGTCAATAGAGATACCAGCGGCCTCCAATTTGTCACCAGCAGCCTGTTGTAATAAAGTAGTCAAGACTGTCACATAATTTTTATCCACAGCCACCATAAATTTCCCGTCTACCACACAATATTGGATACTTGCCATTTTTGTGATCTCACCGATTCCTTTATCCTCAGAAGCCCCTATAGGTCTCCAAGAAACATCGAAGATTCCATCTTCCGGTAAGTTAACATTTACAGCGCTTACTTTGCCCCAAATCAAATTACTGATAGCTGGCTTTATCATACGCACGAGATCATCGATCGTAGAATTTCCGGTAACGATATTCGCATAGATAGCTTCCACGCCCGCTTTCAAGCTCCAATTACCTACGATAGAAGAAGTTAATTTACGAGTATAAACAACAGAAGCTACGCCCCCTTTCACCGTACCATTTACCGATACCACGCAATCGCCAACCGTACTCTCGCCGGTAAACGTATAAGTGCCGTCCGCTTCCTTCAATGCGGCATCGATAGCGACCGACTTATTTTCGGGGATGATATTGTTCAAGGTTACGGATGCCTTCTCCGCAGAGGAAGCGGCAATCACGACCGATTTACCGTCAACAGGGATTGTCACTTCACCCATTACCAGATAAACGCTCTTACCCTCGTACGTTTTCGACAGATCTTGCCAGTTACCGGAAGAACTTGAATCGTCATCATCACCACATGCCGTAAAAAAACCCATCGTGCAAATCACGGCAAATACATACAACAAACTCTTTCTCATGACTCTTGTTTTAAATTTAACATAAATAGCTATTAATATTATCACAAATATATCCATTCCAACTTCCACTAACAACAATAATTTAATATCAGATGTTCGATTCCTGTGTTTAGATCAAAAATTCACTACTTTTGTCGTATCAAATACTTAAAAACAATCTATCATGAAGAAAGTGTTTATCTCAATGACCTGCGTATTAATCGCTCTATCCGGTTGCACGAATGGAGGAAGCAATAAAGAATCCATGGAAGTCGTACTGAATATCAAACGGAAAGTAAAACCCGAATGTGTCTCCGCCTTAAAGGAATCATTCTTGAAATGCAAGGAAAGCACGTTGCTAGAACCGGGATGTATCGACTATGGCATGTACCAGTCCCTCACCGATAGCACCGAATTCTTTATCGCCGAGACTTGGAAAAACGACGGGGAATTACAAAAGCACGGCGAAACCGCCCATCTTAAACAACATCTGAATGAGATCAAAGATATGGGAGATCCTTCCTATAAAGGTAGTTTCCGGAAGATTTATGTCTGCCCGAGTGTAAACGATTAATCGTTAAGAATTGAAGATTGAAAATAAACGCTTCGTGAAGCTTGATTTTTAATCTTCAATTCCCTATATTTAATTACAAAAGATCTGACGCCAATTCAGATAACTCGCTTCGCTCGCCTTTTATCAAGTTGATATGGGCGAACAAGTCCTGTCCTTTCATCTTGTCGATCATATAGGCCAAGCCATTACTTTGGGCGTCTAGATACGGGGAGTCAATCTGTTGGATATCTCCCGTGAAGACCATCTTCGTTCCCTCTCCCGCACGGGTGATAATCGTCTTGATCTCATGCGGCGTGAGGTTCTGGGCCTCATCGATGATACAATAAGTCTCGGACAAGCTACGCCCCCGGATAAAGGCCAACGCCTCGATCACCAACTGGTTGTTCTTCTGCATATCGTCGATCTTACGGACATCGGGATTACCCGGGGCAAACTGAGTCTTGATCACGTTCAGGTTATCGAATAGAGGTTGCATATAAGGAGCGACCTTTTGCTTCTCGTCACCCGGAAGGAAACCGAGATCCTTATTCGCCAAAGCGACGATCGGACGGGCCAAAAGTATCTGTTTATACGTGCCGGCTTGTTTCAAGGCAGAGGCCAACGCCAACAACGTCTTTCCGGTACCGGCCTTTCCGGTCAACCCCACCAGCTTGATATTCGGATCGTTCAACACCTCGAAAGCGAAACTCTGCTCGGCATTACGGGGCTGGATACCAAAGTTCGTGCCTTTATCCACCTTCTTGATCTTATCCGTAAACGGATTGTAGCGAGCCAATACACTATTACGTACGCTTTTCAAGATAAAGCATTCGTTCGGGTCGAGCTTAGACTTGATATCCAACGAATCTGCGTCCACGCCTTCCGGAGAGCTGTAGATCTTGTCGATCAAATCGGGGTCTATATTCTCATAGGTCTCTTGCGCACGCTCGAAAATATCTACATTCACGACCTTATCCGTGATATAATCCTCAACGGGAATACCCAAAGAACGAGCCTTCATACGAAGGTTCACATCCTTGCTGACCAAGGTTGTCTTGATCTTCGGATTCTTCTCGGCGATCGTCAACGCACAAGACAAGATACGGTGATCTGGAGTTTTATCCGGAAAAGAATGCGCTATTTTCTCCTGGTACTTATCACCGGTCACGATATAGAGTGTACCTTTTCCCGGTCCTAGTGAGGCGCCTTTCAAGAACAGGTCATTACTGGTCAATAAGTCTAGCTCCCGAACAAACTCACGGGCATTATAATTGATCTGCTCACTCCCCTTCTTGAACTTGTCCAACTCTTCTAATACCACGATGGGTAGATAGATATCATTTTCCTGAAAGTTCTCGATGCACTTATAGTCATGTAATATGACATTCGTGTCCAACACAAAATTCTTCTTTGCTCCCATGGCCTTTCGATTTAATGATTATTGCTTCTAATATAAGAACAATTCTGACACGTTGATAGTTCAGGCCTGCTAAAATTAGTTACACACACCAATAATTTCGTCATATTGACCAATTCAAGGAAAAATATGTATCTTTACGAGGATTAAAAAATAGAGGAGGATAACGTCATGTTCACAAATTTCAATTTCCAACAAATACTTAGCGCATTCATCGTATTATTCGCTGTTATCGATATAATCGGAGCTATTCCCATCATCATAGAGCTAAAGGATAAAGGCAAGGATGTCAATGCGTTGAAGGCAACCCTAATCTCCTTTCTATTGTTATTAGGGTTCTTCTACGCCGGGGATATATTACTCAGGCTTTTCCATGTGGACATCGAGTCGTTTGCCGTGGCCGGCGCTTTTGTGATCTTCCTCCTATCTTTGGAGATGATTCTCGACATAGAGATTTTCAAGAACCAAGGGCCGATCAAGGAAGCTACGTTGGTGCCGCTAGTATTCCCGTTGCTAGCCGGAGCGGGATCGTTCACCACTTTATTATCGCTCCGTGCGGAATATGCCAGCGTGAATATTATCGTAGCCTTGGTACTGAATATGCTATGGGTCTACTTTGTTGTCCGCATGACACGCAAGGTAGAGAAAGTCTTGGGGAAAGGCGGCATATACCTGATCCGTAAATTCTTCGGTATCATCCTGCTGGCGATCTCCGTCAAGCTATTCATGAGCAATATCACCCTGCTAATGGAACAGATAGAAGCGAGTACGAAAGCAATATAGGATTTCCTTTAGAAGAGCATCCAGTTTCATCCTATTGAAACAAAGAGTTCATTAGGATGAAACTACAAGGCATCTATTATTTTCCGAAACGAGATGTGTCTATCGAATCATGTTCCCTCTCCTTGTAACCACCAAACTTCCAGACAAAAGATAATTTCAGACATCTCTCATCATTCAATTTCCTCATCCGGCTCCATTGATTGCCTTGGTTTATCTTGATGGTACGTGGAATGCTGCTGGCGAAAATATCGTCTCCTTTAAGTGTCAAGCTGGCACGGTCATTCAAGAAAGTCCATTTTAATCCAGCGGATATCTCATACATGGAACCCAAGTCGTATATACCTTGGATGGCACCGGGAGTCACGTATTGGCCGTCTATCGTCATTTTTAAATTCGGTTTATCACATAGGTTAAATGTGTTACTCATATGCGCTAACCCGAGATAAGCCTCACGGTTATATGAGATGCCGTGGAAGTTATCATTCTTCTCTTGCATCCTCCAACCTCGCAGTGTGATGCGGCTATTCCAAAAACGACCCACATTAAAAGGAATGATCACCGCCAATCCCGCTTCCAGACTATAATCCATATTCTCGAAACGAAAAACGGTCTTCAGTTCCGTATCGCTTTGATAAGGAAGTTGGGCGAAATAATCCGGCGTGTATTCACAGAACGCTACCAGCATATACTTTTGGCGGAAGATATAGACCATCTGCCCCTCATACGTGCGATAAGGTTTCAACAAGGGATTTCCCGCCACCTCCGAGTAAGAGTTTAGAGGCGTTACTTGCGGGGAGACTTGCCAATAACCGGGATAGGTCTTATCGCTACTTATATCGAATTGTAAAATATGTCGGGGAGAAAACGTATAGCTCAGGGATACGGTGGGAAACAACGCCCCCTCATTCCATAGGTTCATATTTTCCCGGCTAGAGGCGTAGTCAGACTTAAAATACTCCCCTTTCAGCCCGACCGTAGCAGAGAAACGCTCTCCGAAGCTTTTCGATACCTCGGCGAAAATATCAGCGATGTATTCCTTTTGTGTATTATCCTCCAACGCTTCCTCGTCCATCTCATAGCCAGCACCTTGCTCATATAAATACTCCGAATAGTTTTTCGACGAGGCGTAACCTCCATGCACGCCGTAATTCAATCCCCACCCGGAAGCGAAACTATGTGTCTTATTTAGGAATACGGACCAGCGGGATACATCCTGTCTCGTATTATTTATCATATCAGTCCGGGAACCATTCGTATTCGTATCCTGGTAATCAAGTACCGAGGGCGAATGATAACGGGTGAAATCCGCTCCTGCCGATATCCCGGCATGTCCGTCATATTGTAAACGTATATTATGAATAGCGGAGTGCCCGTCATCACGGACCAAGCTCGTACTCTCACTTTTATTTTCCGGCTTCGACAGATCCAGATATGAGGTAAAGGCATCACGGTCCGATAAGACTTTATCTCCCTTCAGATAATATGCCAAAGAGAGTTTATCCTCATTCGCGAACGTATAATCCATTCCCAGACGAACCGTTCCTCTATTTACATGGACAAGGGCCCGATTATGTTGGCTTATTTCCGTCATACCACTATTTAATGTATGGCGGGCCAACATATCCTCCCCCATCACATCCCGTCTCTTATTACCATTCAACAGGAAATCTATGCTAAAGCCCTTATTCGTATAAAGTAAATTCACATGCGCATCTCCCCCCGCATGGCGATATTGGGTGTAATCCACACCCGTTTCACCTTGCCAAGAAGGAGTCTCGGACTCATTCTTACTCAATACGACATTGAGTAACGCCCCCTTGACATTATATTTAGCTGGAGCGTTATACATCACCTCAGCCTTTTCGACCCTTGAGGCCGGCATAGTTTTCAGTAACTGGATTAATTGATCTGCCGACATTGTCGTCAACTGCCCATTCAAGATTATATTCAAACGACTGGCCCCTACCAGCTCCAGATTATCATTCCGCTCGATAAGCCCCGGTAAGTCCTTGATGATCTCAAAAGCGTTCGTGGCAGTCTTATCCTTCATCAGTTGAGGGACATCATACGTCAGCTTGCCTCCCTCCAGTTTCACTTGCGGGCGTTCTCCCTTTACGGTAATCTCGGCCAACTGATAATCTTTCTCCTCCAGCACCACCGTACCTACGTTGGCGGTAGTTATCTCTTTCTCTACCATATTATATAAGATGTGTTGGAAAATAAGTCGATACGACTGGTCTAGCGGATGATTCAATCGAAAATCCCCAAGCGTATCGGTAACCACGGCATCCACATATACAGAGTCGAGGGTCTGTAAAATCACCGCCACTCCATCTACCGGCTGTTCCTTGCCATCCATCACCTTCCCGGAAATACCTTGTGCCATAATCTCACCGAGACTCATCAGCAAGCATAAAATCATGTAGTAAATAGTACGTTTCATATCGGTTTGTTTTTATCATTTTTCGTTCATACAAAAGAAACGTATTCTTAAAAGAAACTATGTTACCACTCACTTACGAAGTCTTACCTTGTCTTATCAGGAATGTTATTTAGTCTTATCGCCATTTATCAAACCCAACAAAGAGGAACAAGGTAATCTAGAAAACACCTTCGGAAAAGTAGTATGAGTGGTATCCTTTATGCTAAATCTCACCTAAGGGAATTGCAGGAAAAAGGTTTCAAGGCCGCCGTACTCTTTGACGCGAAAACGTAAACTGAACATTAAGAGGTTCTAACTGTTGATATATCAATCAAATATTTGAAGATAACCTATTAAAAGTTGAAAATCATGTGTACAAGAGTAGTTTATTCGGGAACAAACGGGATGGTAGCGACTGGTCGCACAAGACTTTAAGCCGGCGCAACCGTTCAAGTTTATGGGTGTAAAGGATCTTATTTAGTCTTGGCTAACTATTTTTTGGGATAATATGTTCCATATTTCCTTTTACAACATTTGAGTTTCAATTAATATTTATATTTGACGTCAAAAATCTTACAATATGGATAAACAGTTCCTCTGCCTTGATTCACCTACGGACTTTATGGTTGGTAAATACATATCCGCCGATGAACTCAAGGAGTTTATAAATATTCCTTGTAAGATAAAAGCTGGGGTCTTTATCCTTTGCATGGAAGGGCAAATACGCTCAACTATCAATATGTCAGAATTGACCACTTCGAAACTCAATGTTGTAACGCTATTGCCCAATAGTCGCATACAAATACATGAGATATCCCCCGACATCTTGATCTATTTCATAGCGTTCTCTTTCGATTTTATGTGTTACACCAATTTTATCAAGAGTACGATGGGTTATCTACTGATGATTTACAGGTATCCGATTATAAAAATATCCCAAAACAGGGCCAACCTGATCACGAACTTCTACGAGCTTCTCTATCAATATGCCGTATATCCCGATATCTTGAACAATAAAGAGATGATAAAGGCCATTTTCATGATGTGTAGTCAAGGTATCATAGAAATATACAGTAAAAATTACCCATTAGAGAAACAGGAACTTACACGTCCATTACAAATCTATCAAGAGTTCCTAAATATGGTATTGAGATACTATACGAAAGAGCATAACGTATCGTTTTATGCCGAGAAGTTGGGCCTCACGTTCTCTTATTTCTCGACATCCATCAAAAAAGCGATCGGAGAGACTCCTCAAGAGATCCTCACGCAAACAATAATCATAGACGCTAAGGCTCAGTTGAAAGGGACCAACCGAGAAATCAAGAACATAGCGATGGACCTCGGCTTTAATAATCTATCGTTCTTTAATAAGTTCTTCCGTCGAAATGTAGGCATGACTCCACAAGAATACAGGGGAAAATCGTATACCTACTCTTGTTACCAGAGAACTCCCGACTAGCCGAAAGCAAAAATAGAACATATTATCAATAAAGAATTTTGCAGATTCCCTTTGAGAATCTTTACTTTTGTAAGATAATATAAAAAGACATATGATGGAAGGGCGGGAAACGGATCTAGAATACAACTTATTGATGGGGCTTACGGGAGCTAGCGTTAGCAAACATTTATTGGATGAGCATTTTACACTTTTATGGGCAAATGACTTCTATTACGATATGATAGGTTACCCCAAAGAAGAATATGAAGCTCTTTTCCACAATAAACCCGATTTGTATTTTAAAGGTTATGATGAAGCTTGGAATATATTATCCAAGAATGTTTACGAGACGATAGCTAATAAAGCCAGCGGTTACGAAACCGTTATCCAGATGCCAACGAGAAAAGGAAAAAGATGGACTAAAATCACCTCAACGTTTACCGACCAACTACAAGACGGCATCCCTATCTCCTATACGGTAATGACCGATGTAGAGGACGTAATGCGAAGGCGGATCGAGCAAACGATCACTTATGATAATATCCCCGGCTTCATATCCAAGCATAAAGTACATAAAGACGGCAGTTTTACATTGCTGGAGGCAAATGATAAATATATGGACTTCTCTGGTATCGATAAAAATTCTTTTTTATCTTTCAGTCCTTTCTCCCGTTTAGATGAAACAAGCCGTAATACGATGAACGCACATATCTCCTGTATGCTAAAAGGGGAACCTGTACATTTCGTTATCCAGTCGAAAGACAAAAACGGCAACGGCGCTTGGCTACAGTTGAACGGGGAATGTATCGGCTGGGAAGGCGACGAGCCTATCTATCTTATCGTTTACATCAATATCACCGACATTACCGAACAGAGGGAGTTGCAAAAGAAACTGGAGAAACAGTCAAAGCAACTTAAAGAAGCACTAAAGTCGGCGGAACAAGCCAACCAAGCCAAATCTGATTTTCTCGCCCGCATGAGTCACGATATCCGCACACCCATGAACGCCATCATGGGAATGGCGACTATAGCCAAAGCCCATGTAGATGAACATGAAAGAATACTAGATTGTATGGAAAAAATCAATGGAGCCTCTAAATTATTATTGAGTCTGATTAATGAGGTTCTCGATATGTCCAAGATCGAAAGTGGCAGGTTAATTCTTTCGGAGGATGAGTTCAATGTGGGTGAGCTCTTGCAAGACTTGGTCGTTATGATGCAACCGGAGATCAAAAACAAACAACAAACTTTAAATATACACGTCAAGAACCTGAGGCATGAGAATGTAAAAGGTGATACGCAGCGTATCAAGCAGGTATTGATGAATATCCTCTCGAACGCAATTAAGTATACGCCGGAGAATGGGCGAATCACGATAGAGATCTACGAGAAGGACCCTCATAATGGCATCGGAAATTATCAATTCGTGTTTGAGGATAACGGAAGAGGTATGAAACCGGAGTTTCTGGATAAGATTTTCGAGCCTTTCGAGCGTGCGAGCGATGATGAGATCAAGAGGATACAAGGCACTGGCCTCGGGATGTCGATCAGCCATAAGATCATTCAGATGATGGGAGGAGATATCAAGGTGGAGAGTGAATATGGCAAAGGTTCCCGCTTCACCATCGACATGCCATTGGTTTGCCGGGATCAGAAGCCCGATGATAAGATAGAGGTAGAAGGTTTAGAGGTTCTTGTGGTAGATGATGATAAGATCGCTTGTCTAAACACGTCTAGCTGTTTGCAAGAGATCGGGATAAATAGTGAATGCGTATACTCAGGTAGCGAAGCTATAGAAAAAGTACGACAGCATCATTTAGCGGAGAAAGAGTATTTCGCCGTGATCATTGACTTGAAGATGCCTCAAATGAACGGCATTGAAACAACCCGGCAAATCAGACGTTTCGTGGGAGCGGACGTACCGATCATCATTCTCTCCGCATACGATCTTGAGGAATATGAGGCAGAGGCTAAGGAGGTTAAGGGCAATGGATTCATCACCAAGCCTCTCTATAAGTCCAAGCTACTCCAAGTATTGAGATCTTTCCTTGACGAAGGAGACCAGCCGGAACCGATCCGCCCATTCAAGTTATCAAACGTCGATTATTCCGGCAAGCGCATCTTGCTGGTGGAGGATAACGAGTTAAATCGTGAGATCGCCGTAGAGATCATCGGCAGCACCGGTATCACTATCGATACGGCGATAAATGGGCTCGACGCCGTACATAAAGTCGCCCAATCGGAAGAAGGATTTTACCAGATAATACTGATGGATATCCAGATGCCTATCATGGACGGTTATGAGGCGACCCGGCAGATTCGTTCCCTCCAACGAAGGGATATCGCACATATGCCAATTATAGCCATGACCGCCAACGCTTTTTCCGAAGACGTGACAAACGCTATCAAAGCGGGCATGAATTATCATTTGGCTAAACCGATTGATATTGGGGCGTTGATGGGCATCCTTAGTAAATATTTACAAGCGCCCGCATAAAGTTTATCTTGCGTATTAAAAGTTCATGTAATAAAATTGTCTATTTTTAGCGATCAATTCGATTATAAGCATAAAGAGACTTCATGAACATCAGACTTCGTTTTAAGTTAATCGCTTTGTTGATCGTCCTATCGCTGGCCGGGCTTTTGGTTTTCCAAGGATACTGGCTGAAAGGTTTATATGATACATTATATAAACAGATGGAGATCAATATAGAGGAAGCGATGAAGATCGCCGACTATAAGGAGTTGTTCCTGCGCATCCGATCTATCAAAAAAGAACAGGGAGCGCTGGGACCTCAAACCCAAGATGTGTACTTCAGCTCAGAGCTAGATCCGTCTAATAAGCAGAAGATGGACGCAAAAGCTTCGATCCATCCGCAGAAAGAAGATCCTGACCTTAACCGGGAAGATATCTTCAAGACGGCAAATCCCGACTCACACATGAAACTACATATCGATTACGGGGATGAGGAGGACTTTAGCTCGATAGACTCTACCCTAACGGATTACCTATATGTAATCGGCGAGGTGGAGGACATGGTGCAGCAAGCGATGCACGCGAATATAGATTCTATAAAACCAATTGATTTCAAGACCTACAACAAATTATTAACCTCGGAACTGGAGGCAAGAAATATCGTAACGGAACATGAGCTGGTAACGATTTATAAACCAAACAACGGGGACGAGAAGGGTTGGATGCATCTGGACAAGCCAGAACGATTCACTACGTGGAAAAACCCCGTGCATTTCGATTACCCGCTCCATAACGAGAGCACGTTACAATATCGCCTGTTCCTCAAATCGCCGGCTAGCGTGATACTCACCCAGATGAAAGGCATCCTGATCTCCTCCTTCCTATTGCTTTTGCTGATCATTTGCGCTTTCATATACTTACTCCGCACCATCTTAAAGCAAAAGACCGTGGAAGAATTGAAGACCGATTTCACCAACAATATGACGCATGAGCTGAAAACCCCGATCAGCGTCAGCTATGCCGTCGTAGACGCATTATTGAACTTTAGCGATCCCGTCAACGAGAAACAGAAGAAATACCTGACGATCGTTAAAGACCAACTTATCCATCTTACCGGATTGGTGGAACAAATCTTGACACTCGCCGTAGAGAACCGCAGTACCTTCCGCTTGCGCCCCGAAACCATCTCATTAAACGAGTTGGTGAACTCCCTCATCGAGCAATACAAACTGAAAGCGAGCAAACCCGTGGAGTTTACTTGCTCCATCCCCGAGGATATAGAATTGGTGGCCGATCGTACCCACCTATATAATATGTTGAGCAACCTTATCGATAACGCGATCAAATACGCCGACAAGGAACCTTGCCGCATCGAAGCGACAGCCCGGCAAGACGATCACGAAACGACAATCTCCATAACCGATAACGGCCCGGGTATCAGCGAAGCCAACCAGCGGCAGATATTCGACAAGTTCTTCCGGGTTCCCAGCGGGAATATCCACAACGTGAAAGGTTATGGCCTAGGATTATATTACGTAAAAGACATGATGGGTAAACATGGAGGAACAGCCCGTGTGGAAAGCGTCCCCGGCAAAGGCTCCACCTTTACCCTGCATTTTAAATAATAATCCGAAAATCAAGTATCAAATATGGAAAAGATAAAAGTACTACTAGTAGAAGACGAGCCTACATTGGCCATGATCATCAAGGATACGCTGGATGGGAACGAGTTCGATATCACCCTAGCGGCGAATGGCGAGGAGGGCCTCTCCCGTTATGCGGAGATCAACCCGGACATTATCGTAGCGGATATCATGATGCCCAAGATGGATGGTTTCACGATGGTCAAATTGATCCGTAAGACGGATACGCACACCCCTGTCCTATTCCTATCGGCCCGTTCCGCGGCCAACGACGTGGTAGAGGGCTTCGAGACAGGCGGCAACGATTACCTGAAAAAGCCTTTCGGCATGGCGGAATTGATCGTGCGCATCAAGGCGTTACTGCATAAGGTGTCCGTCCAAAGACCGGAAGCCACCTCTTTCCGTATCGGGCTTTATACGTTCGATTCCATCACGCAGACATTGGTCTACCGGGGAGAGAAACAACTCCTCAGCAACCGGGAATCCGAGATATTGAAGCGCCTTTGCGACAATAAGGACCAAGTATTACCGATGAAAGAGATCTTGATAGACCTTTGGGGAGATGATTCTTTCTTCAACGCACGCAGCCTGCATGTCTTTATCACCAAGCTACGTCATAAGTTATCGAAAGACGAGTCTATCAAGATTTTGAATATCCGGGGAATCGGATATAAGCTGATCATCGATTGAATTGCTTCAATGCCTGTGCCATCTGGTCCGGGCATGAAGTTCCCCTTCCATGACAATCGATGCCAGACAAACGGCCGATAGCGTCTTCGATGCGCATACCTTTCAATAAGGCGCACATGCCTTGCCCGTTACCGTGGCAACCTCCTACAATCTGCACATTCTCGATCACGTCCTCCTTCGCGTCGATCACCATCAACTTAGAACAAACGCCTCCTTGAGGCGTATAGGTTATACGTCGTGTTTCCATTTTCTTTTTCTCTCCTTTTTATAAACGAGTCGCAAAGGTATAAATAAATTTAACTACATTTGTAGCATCTAATTTACAAAAACATGACATACGAGGAAACGCTACACTATCTATATACCAGCATCCCGGTCTTCCAACACAGCGGAGCTTCCGCTTACAAACCCGGTCTTGGTACAAGTATCGCCCTAGATGATTATCTGGGAAATCCGCATAAAGCCTATAAGACCATCCATGTAGCCGGAACAAACGGCAAAGGCTCGGTCAGCCATCTATTGGCGGCCATTCTCCGGCAATCCGGTTTCAAGGTCGGGCTTTATACCTCTCCCCATTTAGTGGACTTCCGGGAGCGCATCCGGGTGAACGGGAAAAAGATCTCCCAAGATTACGTGGTCGATTTCGTCGAACGCCATCGTTCTTTCTTCGAGCCTCTCCATCCTTCTTTCTTCGAGCTGACGTCCAGTATGGCTTTTGAGTATTTCCGCGACCAGCAGGTAGATTACGCAGTTATCGAGGTCGGGCTTGGCGGTCGTTTGGACAGTACGAACATCATCACCCCGATCTTGAGTATCATCACGAATATCAGTCTGGATCATACGCAATTCTTGGGAGATACGGAGGAGAAGATAGCGGCGGAGAAAGCCGGCATTATCAAAAAAGGCGTACCCGTCCTTCTGGGGGAGGCAGAGAAACGCTCCGTTTTCGACCTCTTCCAGAACGAGGCGAGAAAGGCAGGAGCACCCTTCCACTACGCCTTGAGCATGGGAATGCTGGAGGGGACCGGAGGGTTGTCGATGGTACACTGGAAGTTCCCCTCCGTAGAATACGGCGAGGTGATCGGCGAGCTTGCCGGAGAGGTACAACAAGCCAACGCCATCACGGTGTTCTCCGCCCTGCACCTGCTCCGCGAGAAGTGCGGTGTTGACATCCTGCCCGAGGCCGTCCATGAAGGGTTCAGGCACGTGACCCAACTGACGGGTTTGATGGGCCGCTGGCAAACCTTGCGGACAAAACCGACCGTCATTTGCGACACCGGGCACAACGTGGGTGGATGGAAACACATAGCGGAACACCTGAATGCCATGAGAAGCCGTTTCCGCGAAATTTATATGATCGTCGGTATGGTGAACGACAAGGATATCGACGGCGTATTATCCTTGATGCCACCAGATGCTTCTTATTTCTTCACGCAAGCCTCCGTGGAGAGAGCGATGCCCGTAAAGGATTTCGCCATGAAAGCCATGCGGAAGGGACTGCCCGGAGTCCTTTGCGAAACGGTGGAAGAGGCGGTCGAGAAAGCGTTAAAAAGTGCCGGCAAGGATGACTTGATCTTTATCGGCGGAAGCACCTTTATCGTAGCGGACGCTCTCCCCTTGTTCATGAAAGAAGACGAATACAAATAATATAACTCTATAAAACAAATATCATGATAGAAAAAATTCATCAGAAACTAAGCGACTCGAAAGTCGCACGCTGGAGTGTACTCGCTTTGGCGGCATTCACGATGCTTTGCGGATACTTCCTTACGGATGTAATGGCTCCGCTTAAACCGATGTTGGAAGAACAGCTAAGCTGGACGAGTACGGAATATGGTTGGTTCACCAGCGCTTACGGTTGGTTCAACGTATTTCTTTTCATGTTGATTATTGGTGGTATCGTTCTGGATAAGATGGGTGTCCGTTTCACGGGTGTCGCTTCCTGTATCTTGATGATTATCGGTTGTTCCATTAAATATTACGCCATCTCGGACGCGTTTACGATGGAAGGAGAGCTTTTCGGATGGAAAGCGCAAGTGATGGTGGCCGCCCTCGGATACGCAATCTTCGGTGTCGGCGTGGAGACCGCCGGTATCACGGTATCTAAGATTATCGTACGGTGGTTCAAGGGAAAAGAGATGGCGTTGGCTATGGGCTTGGAGATGGCTACGGCTCGTTTGGGTACGGCCTTGGCTTTATCTATCACGGTTCCCGCCGCCAAGTACTTCGGTAGTATCTCCGCTCCTATCTTGCTTTGTCTTTGTATGTTGTGTATCGGTTTGATCGCCTTCCTCGTATTTTGCGTGATGGATCGCAAGCTGGACGCTTCGATGGACGCTATCGAGCAAGCCGAGGAGGAAGAGCCTTTCCGTTTGAAAGATATCTTATTGATCGTTACCAATAAGGGTTTCTGGTTGATCGCTCTGCTTTGCGTATTATTCTATTCGGCCGTATTCCCCTTCTTGAAATACGCTACGGACTTGATGGTCAATAAATATAACGTAGATCCGGAGTTGGCGGGAAACATCCCGGCTATCTTACCTTTCGGCACGATTCTTCTGACTCCGTTCTTCGGTAACTTATACGACCGTAAAGGTAAAGGGGCGACGATCATGATCTATGGTGCCTTGATGTTGATCGGCGTGCATTTATTATTCACACTTCCGATCTTGAATCAGTGGTGGTTCGCGACAATCGTGATGATCGTATTGGGTATCGCTTTCTCCTTGGTTCCATCGGCGATGTGGCCATCTGTTCCGAAGATTATCCCGGAGAAGCAATTAGGCACGGCTTATGCCTTGATTTTCTGGGTACAGAATATCGGTCTGAGTATGGTTCCCTTATTAATCGGCTGGATATTGGATACGTATTGTAAAATAGACAATGGTACGGGCAAACCGGCTTACGACTATACGATACCGATGGCAGTCTTCACCTGCTTCGGTGTACTCGCCCTCTTCATCGCCTTGATGTTGAAACGTGAGGACCGGATCAAAGGCTACGGCCTTGAATTGCCGAACATCCAAAAGGACGCCGATAAAGCCGAGGCCGAGATAATCGCTAAAGAGATGATCGCGGAGCCTTAATAAAGCTCATAACCCTAAATAAATGGAAGGCGCTGTAAACCAAGTTTACAACGTCTTTCTTTTTGATGACTGAAAACCATCGTCATTGGAACACACAAAAAGTTCGTTTGAAAAAGAGGAGTAGCGAAACAACTACAAATTGTAGCCAGTTGGAAAGACTAATTATCTCACAATATATTTATGCCTTTCATGAAAAAACACTATATTTGCATATTGTAAAATATTCAATAACATGATTTTAAGGCATCTTGATATAAACGGGTATCATTGTTATAAGGAGACCGGTTTTGATTTTGCGAAAGAAGTAACAGTACTTATTGGCAAAAACGGTACTGGTAAATCTTCTTTGCTTAAAGCGATATGTGACTCACTAAGCTTTATATTCAATAGCAGTGAAAAAAGTTGGGGATTTTCTTCATTAGCCAATGGTATCTCTGAACTTGGGGTAGCCAATATCCAACTTCGAGAAATTTATCACAATGAGAGAATGGAAGTGGCAGACAATGTAACATTACATGGTCTCGCTTTATTTCAAGGAATTGAGTTGAATTGGAAATTTTGTAAAATGAGCAAGACAAACTCCTATGTACAAAGTTCCTTATACAAAGACGCTTACATAGCTTTCATGAAAAAATTCAAGGAAACGGGTAAGCTTCCTGTGTTATCATATTATTCCGACCGTTATCCGCATATTAACACAAAGATGGGGAAAACCGTAAAAGAATATCTGGAGAAAGATGACATTTTCGCTCAAAACTGGGGATATTATCAATGGAATGACTTCACTTCATGTACGGAAATTTGGCAAAAAAGATTTATTAAAGCCAATAATCTATTGATGAGTTTTACCCGTTCATTGGAAAAATTAAAAAAGGAGAAATCATCTGCCGTAACTTCTATCACGCAACAGGTGAAGACTCTTAAATCAGAGATAGATTATGTAACAAAATATATAAGGCTGTTCACTGACAACTGTTATGAAGAGCTATCAGATCGATCAGATGATATTAAAGTAGTGGATTTGGTTATTGACGGGATCGATGAGTTCTTTATCAAATGCATTTTTGAGGATGGGGTAATCCGGCGTTGGGATGAGTTGCCTGCTGGTTATGAAAGATTATTTTCTATAATCTTTGATATAGCCTATCGTTCGTATATATTGAATGGAAGTACGGGTGAGCCAGAGGGGTTAGTTATCATAGATGAAGTGGACTTACATTTGCATCCAAGTTTAGAACAAGATGTATTGCAAAGACTAAAGAAAACTTTTCCACACATCCAGTTTATTATCGCAACCCATTCTCCATTGGTAATAAGTAATTTTCGTCAAGATGAGAATAATATTGTGATACAGATGGAACGTAATGCCGCTAATTATAAACACTATGTTTTACCTGATATCTATGGTATGGACTATAACTACACATTGTCGGAAGTTATGGGTACGGAGCCACGCAACAGTTATCTTAATTCTTTGAAAGAAAAGTACATCCGTCTTGCCCGCAGAGGAAAAAAGACCTCACAGACACAGGTATTAGAAACATTACGATCTCTGGTATCTTCTGAGCGATTTGAACAATTGAAAACAGAATTGGAACAAAGTGTTCAGGAGGGATAAAAGCTATGCGGCACATAAACAAAAATAATCCCAAAATAAGGAAAGAAGCTCTTACTATCATCCTCAAGCTTATCCAAAATCAGTGGATAGATGGAGAATATTATAATTTGACTTACGAAGATTTGGATGTATCGGAATTGGAGAATATTCTTGTAAAAGAACAAGAAGGATATTGCTGTTATTGTATGCGCACGCTCAGGCAGTCGGAAATAGATGGCAGTGAAAGGAATGTAACTCTTGAACATATTATTCCAAATCATATTTCCGAATCTGATTTTGAAAGAGACAAAGCAAGATATTCTGACTATTTCAAATTTGACAAGAAACACATCAAAGTCTTTGTTCATGGAGTATTGGAAGACAAAAAGAAACAACTTAAACCACCTCCCTTTCCACATTTTGTAGCCTATGATAATCTGGTGGCTTCTTGCGATGGAAGAACATTGAATAACTTAGATATAATTACTCCCCACCATTGCTGCAACAATTATAGGGAAGATAGATTTGTTGCTCCGTTATTTTACAAGGAGAATGTGGAGGATCTAATTCGATACGATTCAAAAGGAAATATCGATTGCGACGAAAAATATGTCCGCTATCTAGATGAGCGTGCCTTAAATTTAATGACTTATTCTTTTTGTCAAATCAGACGTTTTTGGAGAATAATCGCCCAGTCCGAATATACAGTAGATGATATATTGAATGCCAGAACAGACACGACAAGGCGTAATGACATAATTGATGATATAAGCGATAATTCGGATCGCTGGAATTCGGTTAGAAAAGAAATCGTATGGAAATTATTCGCAGACTATTCTTGGTTTTATTATTATTACACAAGACAACCAAGGATATGCAACACGGATATGCCTTATTCATAATTTCTTTTTTAGCGGTAATATTAATAAAAAACACCCTTGATTTTCGGAACGGCATATTGAAATGTGGCATTTATCCGTGGTCCAGCCATCCAAAAGGAAATCATATGTATAGGTCTTAACGCAGTGGCTTATATATTTCATTAGATCCTTATTATCAGTTAAGAATAGATATACAGCTTCACAAATGTCGTTTTGATTAAAAAGGCAAGTGAGCGTGGAGGTCTTGAATAGGACTTCCAATGTAATCTGACTTACGTCATTCCACGTATAAGTGATCGTACATAAATCCAGATCCTTCAATAACATCTGCGCCTTTCTTACCGGCAAACCAATTACTTGATGGGATAAGCTTATTATCTCGGAATAATCCTTTTGAGGATACTGATTTTGAGTTTCCATTGATTTCTGTGTTTATCATTCGCAGACAAAATAAGCTTACCGCCTGCTGATATACCATCAATCCCCTTGATAAAATATCAATGTCACGACTAATATTATCAGATGACAGAGATAAATGATATATCTGACTACGTATTTACGGTCGGTAACAATGCCCATCGTAATTTGTAGTTATAAATAAAATTAGGTGCGGTTGTTCTGGATATCTGATACAATAGTAAGATAACTCAGATTTAATACTTATTTTTGTAACAGGATCAATAAGAATTGACATGGAAACAACATTTACCAGAAGAAATAGTCATGGAGCCAACTTAAAACGTTGGAGAGAATGGAGAGGCATCAAACAAGAAGTGCTCGCCGACAAAATTGGGGTATCACAAGCCACCTTATCCGGCTACGAGAAAAAAGACGAATTGGAACCTGAGGTATTGGAAAAGGTCACGAAAGCTTTGGATATTCCGATAGAGGCGATCACGGAATTGAATGAAGGGACATCTATCAATATTTTTTCCGGCACGTGGCAAGATAACGCAAGCGGAAATGTTCAAAATCAAACTTTCAATCCCATCGATAAAATAGTCGAGCTTTACGAACGATTACTAAAGGCCGAGCAAGAAAAGGTTGCCATGCTCCATGAAATCATAAAGGATAAATAAGTATCGATTATAGAGACCGTAAGCGAAAATGAGATAATCTTGACATTATGATCGAAATAACAGAATAACGATGTCAAGACCTTTTTACAAATAGAGAAAAAGAGGGAGAGACCTATGATGAAATCATACGTTTTCCCTCATTTTCTTGCCTAAATACCCCTGTTTGGACTCAAAAGTAATAGAGTTAGGTAACACAAAAGGCTGTATTAGGCAACACGACCGTATGTATTAGGTAACGCAACCGTATGTATTAGGCGATACATAAGGAAGAAACAGCCCTCACATCCTATAGAATCGGAAAACGCACCCGTATAAAAGGCTATTTTCACCTAAGAATATGAGATAAGATGAATTAATTTCGCTAGAATGAAAGGGCCTATTTCCATAAAGAGCTACAAGACAATTAGATGATATTATTTTATGTCATTTTCGGAAGCAAGGCGTACCTCAGCCCGGAAAAAACGCTTCTCCGGGAGTTCAGATTACAGAATGTCAAAACGTCAAACCTGCTCTTTTACGCATGATGCCTATGACTATGTCCGTAAGAAGAAAACTAAAATCAAATTCAAATAATATACTTACAACATTAATTATGTACAATAAAATATTTATTTTTACACAAAATCTGTTGTTATGACAAAAGAACAATTCCTAAACGATCAGTATGTATCTGGATTTATCCAGTGGCTTCGTGATAAACTATCTAATTTCACCCATTCATATTACAATCAGAAAGAGAAGGAGGAATGGCAATGTACCTCTTTTTATGATGCTTGCCACAAATATAAATGGGGAGGTCTAAATTGGGAGGAAAACAATGCCTTATTGGAAAGTTATGCCAAACGACTTAAAGCGAGTATCCGAAATAATGACAACGAAGCTTGCCAAGATGCTTGCCTCGATATATTAAAATGGGGAGGCGTTATACGGGAAAATCAAGAAAGGATCAAGGCACAAACCAACCTTGTGAATTATCTAATGAAGGCAGAAGAGGTCTTAACCCGTGACTCTTTAGATATAAAGGATGAGATAATTATTATGAACTCAGGATTCACCAAGATTTATTCTTTATATATAAATGATTTTATCATCTACGATAGTCGTGTAGGAGCCGCTTTATGCTATTTGGTGAAACTATATTGTATAGAGCAGAAACAAGGCGGTGTCCCTTCTTCATTAAAATTCGCCTATGGTGATGCCCGAAATCCGGAGGTTAATCGGAATCCTAACAGCGACATTTACAAATTCTCTAAACTTGATCGAGGAAAAATCCATATTGAATGCAACCTTAAAGCCAATTGGCTATTAAAAGAAGTATTAAACTTCCCAGAATGCCAATTTAAAGACATGCGTTCTCTGGAAGCAGCCCTCTTCATGATCGGGTATGCAATTCCAAAAGAGCAAGAACAGCAAACATTAAAAACATACCGAATTATGAAATTAGCAGAAGCTCTCAGCTTACGAGCTGATTTACAAAAAAGAATATCACAACTGGAAGTCCGGCTAAAAAACAATGCCCGGATTCAAGAAGGTGAAGAGCCCGCAGAAGATCCACGGGGGCTTATGGATGAGTTGAATAATAATCTGAATGATTTGGAGACACTGATTTTCAGAATCAACCGAACCAACATGGCTACCCTTGCAGAAGGTACAAGCCTTACGGAAATGATCGCAAAGAAAGATATCTTAGCATTGCGCATCTCCGTCCTTCGTTCCGTCACGCAATCGGCAACGGGCAGTTTAGAACGTTATTCGGCAAATGAAATCCGTTATGTCCGCACAATAAATGTGGCAGATTTACAAAAAGAAATAGATTCATATTCCAAGCAATTACGTGAATTGGACGTGAAGATCCAACAGCTAAATTGGTTGACGGAACTGATATAAAGCATAATTTAGGTAGTTCTTTTTAAATAGGGCGAGTATATCTCTGGCAATTGAGAATGAATTGTCGAACCTACTGCGAATGGAAGCGAGAGCGGAGCATAGCGCAAAAAGAATCGTAATGCTCAGTATTGTTACAAGCTCAAGCCACAGGTTGCATTGTTACTACCGCATACTGACTATAAAGAGAATGAGGGCGGGTCGGAGGGATTTTCTTTTAAGCAGGCATTTAATTATGGGCATCCTAATGGATATGGAGAAACAGGTCGCTGGCGGTATGACACTTATGGAGAAATTTTGGTGTGATTATCCTATTTGCCCATCAGATTAAGGTAATTCTGATCGGTAAACATTATCTTCGCGTATCATATAAAACAAACATTAAATACTATGATCTGTTTCCCGAATGCCAAGATAAACCTAGGTCTGAACGTGGTAAGCAAACGTCCGGACGGTTATCATAATATAGAGACCATCTTCTATCCGATCCCCGTGAAGGATGCCCTCGAGATCGTCGCCTCGGATCAGCCCAGTTTCACGCAAACCGGAATCCCGGTAGACGCTCCCCAAGAGAAGAACCTCGTCATAAAAGCGTTGAACGCCCTAAAGACGAGATACGAGATTCCCCCGCTAGAGATCCATTTGTTGAAAGCGATACCTTTTGGCGCCGGGCTTGGAGGAGGTTCCGCCGATGCCGCCTTTATGTTGAAGCTGGTCAATGATTTCTGCGGTTTGGATATTCACCCGGATGAGTTGGAGGCGATAGCGTCCACCATCGGAGCCGATTGCCCGTTCTTTATCCGTAACACGCCGGTATTCGCGACCGGCACGGGAAACCAATTCGAGCCCGTGGACTTGTCCTTGAAGGATTATTATCTATGCTTGGTAAAACCGGATGTAGCCGTCTCCACTCCCGAAGCCTATTCGATGGTAACACCCGCCGCGCCCGAGACCTCCTTGAAAGAGATCATCCGGCTACCGGTATCCGAATGGAAAGAGCGGATGGTGAACGATTTCGAGCGAAGCGTATTCCCGAAGCATCCCGTGATCGAGCGGATCAAGGATACCTTATACGAGGGAAGCGCCTTATATGCCGCCATGTCCGGCTCCGGATCGTCCGTGTTCGGTTTGTTCGAAAAACCAACCCATTTCAAGGAACAATCCCTGTTCAGCGATTGTTTTCTATGGGAAGGACAATTATCATGAATCAAATAGAGACTTTTTTTGATACGATGGCGGAACGCTGGGACGCTGTCTGCGTACATGATCCGGAAAAAATCCGGACGATATTGGATCGTACCAACCTGCGGCGGAACGCTCGCATCCTCGATGTCGGTTGCGGCACGGGGATATTGGAAAGTTACCTGCTGCCGTACGAACCCCGCCAAATCGTAGCTATCGATATAGCGGGCCAAATGATCGAGAAAGCACGCGTGAAATATCCGGATCATCCGCTCATCGAGTTCCTCCAAGAGGACGCTATGAGCTACGAGGGGAAAGGATTCGACTATATTATCCTATATAGCGCTTACCCGCATTTCATGCGGCCGGAACGGTTGATCAAGCATATGAGCGACTTGCTCGTGCCCGGCGGTAAATTGGTTATCTGCCACAGCGAGAGCAAGGAAAAGATCAATACGCACCACCATCGGCACGCCGATCGATTATCGCTGCCCTTGCCCCCGGCCCGAGAGGTGGCGGCATTGATGGAGCCTTATCTTCTTCCGCTCGTCGTAGAGGATACCGAACAGCTTTACATCGTTTGCGGAAAACGTTTATCCTAAACTAATTATATATGAACAGAAAAACTAACTTAATTCCGGCATTGCTTCTTTCCGCCCTTTCGCTTTACGCCATGGAAGACGTGAAAGTAACGCAATTCCAGCACGCAGGCCCGTTCACGGTCAACAAGCCGATCCTAGCGGACAGCCTCAACGTAAACGGCAAGCCTTTCGAGGCAAAGAATCTATTAAAAGCGACCTTACCGTTCGAGCAAACGCTTGCGAACGCCACGGTACTCGACGCTGACACGGCAGGCGCGATCACCTTCGCCGCCCCGCAAAAGGGATATGCCCTACATCTATTCTCTTTCTTCTTGAACAGCGACCGGTACGTAAAAGGCACGCTCGATATATCGGGTCCCGGGGCGTTCGAAGTATTCGTCAATGATAAACCAGTCGGAGCCTCTTCCGAGTTGGTGATGGAACCCCGCCGCTATCAAGTAGTCGTTAAATACCTGACAGCGGAAACAGACACTTGTCCTCCCAGCCTAAAGGCTACCTTCAAGAGCGAGGCGGAAGCGAAAGTCGTAGCTTCCTTGAACCCGGAGAAACGCTACACCCTTCTGAATATCCTAGAAGGAAAGGATTTCCAAGGCGTAAGTGTCTCCCCGAACGGGAAGTATGCCTTGGTAAAATACGTCAATCGATTCCCGGAGGGCAAGAGCGAATCGTACGGGCAATTGATGGATGCCGCTACGGGACGGGTCTTATTGCAAGACGGAAGTTTCTTGACAACCGCCAAATGGATGCCTAAAAGCAATCGATTGTATTACACCCGCACCGGTCTGGACGGTACGGAGTTGGTAACCGTAGATCCGGCGACCTACCAACAAACGGTATTAGTCCCGAACCTTCCGAAAGGGCGGTTCGTATTCACCCCCGATGAGTCCACGCTTCTCTATACCGTAGAAGAGGAAGGTCCCAAGGAAGGGACGGAATTGATCCGTGTATTAGAGCCGGCAGACCGTATCCCGGATTTCCGTGACCGCTCCTTTATCTGGCGGTATGACTTAAAAACAGGTTTGTACGAGCAACTTACTTTCGGGCATACGGACACTTATATCAATGATATCAGCGCTGATAGCCGCTATCTATTGTTCAGCACCAGCGACCGGGTGTACACCTCCTTACCGCACTCCCGCAACTCCCTTTATAAATTGGATTTGCAGACCATGGCGATCGATACGATCTGGGAGAAAGCCCCGTACGTAAACCAAGCCGCCTTCTCGCCCGACGGTAAACAGTTATTGGTAGCTGGGGCAGGCGACGCTTTCGACGGGATCGGACAAAATATCAAGCAAGGACAGATCTCCAACTCGTACGACGGGCAGTTATTCCTATACGATCTGGCAAGCCGTAAAGCCTCCCCTCTCACCAAGGACTTCAATCCGAACGTGATCGATGCCGTATGGAACCGCTTCAACGGGCAAATCTATATCCTCTGTGAGGATGAGGATTACCAACGGATCTATACGTGCGACCCGGCAAACGGGAAGATCAAGCAAGTAGCCGCCTCCGAGGATATTATCATGTCGTATGCGTTGGCCGACAACGCTCCGGTTCTCTTCTATTACGGACAGAGCGCGTCCAACGCCAACCGCCTTTACGCTTACGACCTGAAAGGTGGAAAGAACCGCTTGGTGTATGATCTCTCGCAAGATAAATTAAAAGATATCGCCTTAGGCGAGGTACACGACTGGAACTTCAAGTCGGATGACGGTACGACGATCCAAGGTCGTTATTACCTGCCGCCTCATTTCGATCCGAATAAGAAATATCCGATGATCGTTTATTACTATGGCGGTACTTCCCCGACGAACCGTGCGCTGGAGATGCGTTATTCCATGCATATGTACGCCGCTCTCGGATACGTGGTCTACACCTTGAACCCTAGCGGAACGACGGGCTTCGGACAGGAATTCGCCGCCCGCCATGTGAACGCATGGGGCCTGAAGACCGCCGATGAGATCATCCAAGGCACCAAGCTGTTCTGCAAGGAGCATTCTTTCGTGAACGAGAAGAAGATCGGTTGCATCGGTGCCAGCTACGGCGGATTCATGACACAATACCTACAAACCCGTACGGACATTTTCGCCGCCGCTATCAGCCATGCCGGTATTAGCGCGTTGAGTAGCTATTGGGGAGAAGGTTATTGGGGATATGGCTATTGCTCCGTAGCGAATGCCGGCACTTATCCTTGGAACGCCCCGGAGTTCTTTACCAAGCAAAGCCCGTTGTTCAACGCCGATAAGATCAAGACCCCGCTCCTGTTGCTTCACGGCAACGCCGATACGAACGTACCCATCGGGGAAAGTATCCAGATGTTCGCCGCCTTGAAGATCCTAGGAAAGACCGTGGAATTCGTGCAGGTGGATGGCGAGAATCATGGTATCGTAGGTTATCAGAAGCGTATAGGCTGGCAAAATACCATCTACGCATGGTTCGCCAAATGGCTGAAAGACGAGCCGGAATGGTGGAAAGCCTTATATCCGGATCGTACTTTATAAGAATATTTATTTGAACGAAAGCGTCTGTGTCTCCCGCAAGGGAATCGCAGGCGCTTTATTCGTTTGCTCAACCCCGGCTGTCATCCGGATCAGCTCCGTTTACGAACGGTAATTTTGATACAAAGATCCGTAATATATATACATATACTTGAGATAAATCCGAATATCTTTGTGATGTCAAACAATAACGATATCCTCATGAAAACAAAAGCAATCGCACTCTTCCTGCTAGGCTTCATACCAGCCTTCGCACAAGATATCCCAACTTCTAAAACAGAACAAAATATGGACAGAATCGAACGCTGTAAAAAGAATTACACCGAGCTATTCGGAGGCGAGGCATTGACCGGACAAGGAACAGATCCGGAAATGATGGACATTCTCCAGAAATTCATCTTCGGGGAGGTATTCCGCACAGGAGATCTTGATAAAAAGACCCGGGAGCTTATCACTTGCACCATATTAGCCACGATGCAAACCTTGCCCCAACTGAACGCCCACGCCAAAGCGGCGCTAAACGTAGGCGTCACTCCCATCGAGCTACGGGAGGCAATATATCTATGTGCCCCGTTCATCGGTTTCCCGAAGACATTGAATGCCTTAAATACCATCAACGAGGTCTTTAAGCAACAAGGCATCGCTTTGCCTCTGGAGAGACAAGCTACCGTTACGGAAGAAGATCGCCACGAGAAAGGACAAGCCATACAAAGCCGGCTTTACGGCGAGGGAATCAAAGAGGCCATGAGGAACGTCCCGGGAAATATGGGTCCGGAAGTAGAGCGATTCCTCACCGAATTCTGCTTCGGAGATATCTATACTCGCAACGGGCTAGACCTGAAAACCCGGGAGTTACTGGCTTATTGCATACTAACGCCCCTTGAAGCCGAAAGCCAACTACACTCGCATCTCGAAGGGAACTTACTGGCCGGCAATAGCAAGGAGACCTTAACGGCAGCGGTTATACAATGTCTTCCTTATATCGGCTTCCCTTCCGCTATCAAAGCGTTGAAGATCATTAAGGAGTCCTCTCAGCCCGCCCCTGAGAAGAACTTAGTCCGCCTATCCAAGATCACGGTCGATCCCGCCCAGTTGGAACGTTATAACGCCTTTCTGAAAGAAGAGATCGAGGCTTCCATGCGTCTAGAGCCGGGTGTTCTTACACTGTATGCCGTATCGGAGAAAGAAGATCCGCATAAAGTAACCATCCTAGAGATTTACGCGGATCAAGACGCTTATAAAAGCCATATCCAAACGCCCCATTTCCAGAAATACAAACAAGGAACATTACAGATGGTGCAAGAGTTGGAACTGGTAGATAGCACGCCCCTAATCCCCGGACTAAAGATAAAATAAAACAAGAATCCCCGCTTTCCGGCACGAAGCCATCTAAGCGGGGATTCCATATATCCATGAAAATCTAAATTACTTGTTATTCGATCATTTGATATTCGGATTCAATTTATGCCATTCGGAAATAGCGGGAAGCACGCCCATAGCGATCACCTCGTCACGTAAAGCGCAAAGGTGCTTGTAGCTCTTCTCCAAGGCAGCCTCTTCTTCCGGTGTACCATGCACCTCTTTCAACGTTACGCCGTCTTTCGTAATCGAGGTCTCCCAAGCCATCATGATATGATCGAACTTACCGTTTGATACATAAGCGCCAGCCGGCCAACGGAACGGTTTACCACCCATTGCCGCGGCGATCATCTCGATAGATACATACGACGGGCTTTGGAAGGAAGAACGGCCACGCAAGGCGATAATGTTCGCGCCACCCTTCGTAACCTTTGTCTGTATCTCCGCCCATTGATCTTTCGTCAAGGCATCCGTACCGATAAGCTCAGTTAAAGGTTTACCATCCACTTTAGCGGTAGAGGCGAAAACAGCCATTTGCTCGCCATGGCCACCATACGTACGGCAATTCTCAACCTGATCCATAGAGATACCGAAATGTTTTGCCAACTCACTGCGTAAACGAGTAGAATCCAATGCGGCCAACGTCGTAACCTGAGAAGGTTTCAAGCCGGAATACAATAAGGTAATCAAACCGGTAATATCCGCCGGGTTAAAGATAACCACGATATGCTTTACGTCCGGGCAATAAGCCTTTACGTTCTTGCCGAACTCCTCGGCGATAGCGGCGTTTCCTTTTAGGAGATCCTCACGGGTCATACCTGCCTTTCTTGCGGCACCACCGGAGTTAACGATATATTTAGCGCCAGTCAAAGCCTCCTTGATGTCTGAGGTAAAAGTGATGTTTACACCCTCGAAACCACAATGGAATAATTCCTCGGCAACTCCCTCCAAACCCGGTGCGTAAGGGTCGTACAAACAAATGTTGGAAGTTAGTCCCATCATAATAGCGGTCTGTGCCATATTAGAACCGATCATACCTGCTGCGCCGACAATCGTCAGCTTCTCGTCTGTGAGTGTTTTCATAAGAAACCTTGTTTTTAAATGTTTATTTTTCTTTTCGACACAAAGATACGAGATTGAGAACTCTTGTCCTAATCATAAAAACGAATCCCCCATAAATAAAAGTTATGAATAGCGTCTCTATGATTATTCCAAGATTATCACGTACCTTTGCATTATGAAAACATTTAAACTAGACAATTGGTTGCCCACAACGAAGAAAGAAGTCGAGGCACGGGGATGGGATTACCTCGACGTGATCCTTTTCTCAGGAGATGCCTATGTGGATCACCCCTCTTTCGGGGCGGCCGTGATCGGTCGTGTATTGGAAGCGGAAGGATTACGGGTAGCGATCGTACCGCAACCGGATTGGCGGGGAGATTACCGGGATTTCAAGAAGCTCGGCGTTCCCCGGCTTTTCTTCGGTGTATCCGCCGGTGCCATGGATTCAATGATCAACCATTATACTGCCAATAAGCGATTACGCAGCGACGACGCCTATACGCCGGACCAACGTCCGGGAATGCGCCCGGATTATCCGAGTATTGTCTATACTAAAATACTGAAAGAATTGTATCCGGATGTCCCCGTCGTATTGGGTAGCATCGAGGCCTCATTACGCCGGCTTACGCATTACGATTATTGGCAAGATAAGCTATTACCGGGAATCCTTGCCAGTAGCCCGGCCGATTTATTGATTTACGGCATGGGCGAGAAGCCGATCAAGGAATTGGTGCGCCGCCTAAAGTCCGGCATTCCTTTCAACGAGATCAAGGACATCCGCCAAACGGTTTATCTGGCAGACAAAGAGGATGCGAAAGACGATGATATCGTGCTCTTCTCACACGAGGAATGCCTAAAAGATAAATTGAAACAAGCGAAGAATTTCCGGCATATCGAAGAGGAATCCAACAAATACAATGCCTCACGTATCTTGCAAAAGGTAGGAAAGCAAGTGATTGTGGTGAATCCTCCCTTCCCTCCAATGACGGAAGCGGAGATAGATGCCTCCTACGACCTTCCCTACACCCGCTTGCCGCATCCCAAATATAAAGGGAAAGTGATACCGGCTTTCGAGATGATCAAGTTCTCGGTGAATATCCACCGGGGTTGTTTCGGAGGATGCGCGTTCTGTACCATATCGGCGCATCAAGGGAAGTTCATCGCCTCCCGAAGCAAGGAATCGATCTTGAAGGAAGTGAAAGCGATTACCGAAATGCCGGATTTCAAGGGATATCTAAGCGATCTGGGAGGCCCTTCCGCCAATATGTACCGTATGAAAGGGAAAGATGAGCGGATTTGCGCCAAATGCAAGAAACCGTCTTGTATCTCCCCCGTCGTTTGCAAGAACTTGAACGCGGACCATACGCCGCTACTGGATATCTACAAAGCGGTAGATAGACTTCCCGGGATCAAGAAGTCGTTTATCGGAAGCGGTGTACGCTATGACCTGTTATTGCACCGTTATGCGGATGAGTCTTTAAACAAGGCAGCTCAAACCTATACCGAGGAATTAATCGCCCGCCACGTATCCGGCCGTTTGAAAGTGGCCCCGGAGCATACGCAAGACGAGGTGTTGAAACAAATGCGTAAACCGTCTTTCTCGCAATTCGGACAGTTCAAGAAGATATTCGATAAGGTAAACCGGCAATATGGGTTGAACCAGCAACTCATCCCCTATTTCATTTCCAGCCATCCGGGATGTACCGAGGCGGATATGGCGGAGCTGGCGGTGATCACCAAGAGCTTGCATTTCCAGTTGGAGCAAGTACAAGACTTCACGCCTACGCCGATGACATTGGCTACGGAGATGTATTATACCGGATATCATCCTTATACGTTGGAGAAAGTATATACGGCCCGCTCAAAAGAACAAAAGTTGGCACAACGCCAGTTCTTCTTCTGGTATAAACCCGAGTCACGCCGTCAGATCATGCAAGTATTGCAAAAGATGGGACGAAAGGATTTGATTGAGAAATTATTCGGACAGAGGGGTGACATGAATCCCGCTCCCAGAAAAAGAAGATAATAGGCTTTTGAGATTAGCTGTATCGATGAATTACGAGAGTAGTCGCATCGTATCACGGGAGTAGTCTTGATGGATAACGAGAGTAGTCTCGACAAGTGATGAGACTACTCTCGTTATTCCTTATGATTATTCTTTCACGGCGATCACCTCGATCTCTACCAAACCATTCTTCGGCAGTGTCTTAACGGCTACCGCCGAACGTGCGGGAAACGCACCTTCGAACTGAGAGGCGTATACCTCGTTCATAACGGCGAAGTCGCCCATATCCGCTAAAAATACGGTTGTTTTTACGACATCATTGATGCTATAACCTGCCTCTGCCAAGATAGCGTGAACATTCTTGAACGCTTGGGCGGTTTGTTCCTTTACGGATCCCTCAACGAAAAGTCCCGTAGCAGGATCGATACCCAGCTGTCCGGAAGCGAACAGCATATTGCCTACTTGCACCGCTTGGCTATACGGACCGATAGCGGCGGGAGCGTTTTTTGTAGCGATAACTTTCTTCATTTTCTTCTTTAGTTTATATACATATTATTATTGTTGCTCGTTCATACGTTGGCGAACCACCTCGTACACCAGAATGGAAGTGGCTACAGATACATTCAAGGAGCCAATCGTTCCGAATTGCGGAATCTTTACCATATTATCGCAGATGCGCAAGTTCTCCGGAGACACACCCGTATCCTCCGCTCCCATCACGATCGCTACCGGTCCTTCATACTTCACCGCCGTATAATTCTCCGCCGCTTTCTCGCTGGCGGCAAATACCTTCACCCCGCTTTGCTGCAAGAAACGGATCGCTTGGTTGATACTCTTCTCCTTACAAACCGGCAATACATGCAAGGCGCCGGCAGAGGTCTTGATCGCGTCGGCGTTTACCGAAACGCTTCCTTTTGCCGGAATCACAATCGCATCGACTCCCGCACACTCGCAGGTACGAGCAATAGCGCCGAAATTACGCACGTCCGTAACCCCATCCAGCAATACGATGAAAGGATCTTTTCCTTGCTCATACACAAAAGGAATGATATCTTCCAAGCTCTGGTAGGTAACCGCCGACATAAAAGCGATCACCCCCTGATGATTCTTTCGAGTCAAACGATCCAAGCGTTCAGCCGGAACACGTTGTACCGGTATCTCACGGCCTCTCAGTACCTCAAATAACTCTTTGGATAGATCCCCTTGTAAATCCCTTTTCACAAGGATCTTATCTACCTCCTTATCAGCCTGTATAGCCTCAATCACGGCACGAATGCCGAACACCATCTCGTTTTCTTTCATACTTTATATAACGCAAAACTATTAATTTCACAAATGTAGGGATAAATAATCAATTCTTCAAACCTTCAGCCTTCGCATAGCATTCCCGGCATAAAGGCTCGTATTCGGATTGTTCCCCTAAAAAGACCCGTTTATCATTTCCCACGATACGATGGGATACGTAAGCCAAACGTCCGCATTTCACGCAGATGGCATGCACTTTCGTCACCTCATCGGCGATAGCGCATAGCTCCGGCATAGGACCGAAAGGAACTCCCTTATAGTCCATGTCCAACCCAGCCACGATCACCCGGATACCGTTAGCGGCCAATTGATTGCACACGTTTACCAATCCCTCATCGAAAAACTGGGCCTCGTCTATCCCCACCACATCGATCTCGGAAGTGAACAATAGGATACTGGAAGAAGAATCCACCGGAGTAGAAGGAATCGAATTACTATCGTGCGAGACCACGTTATCCTGCGAATAGCGGGTATCAATCGCAGGCTTGAAAATCTCCACCCGCTGCTTGGCGAATTTAGCCCGCTTCAAACGGCGGATAAGCTCCTCCGTCTTACCGGAAAACATGGAACCGCAAATCACCTCGATCCGCCCTTGTCCCGGATACTGGAATATATGTTCTTCTGAAGGCAATGTCATTACTTTCTCCTTTTTTGCCGGCAAAAGTACATAAAAAAGCGGAACCGCGGAAGTTTACTCACCGTATCACCGGTTCTAATTGTCACTGCACAGGCGTTGCAGTGTTACTGCATAAGCCTTGTAGTACTACTGCAACCCGGGTTACAGTGGGCATTGCCTATAGTGATACACGGTATAAGGCATCCATCGTCCGCCTCATTATAAATTAAGGTTGGGCCGGTCTATTTTCCAGTTGAGCGACGGTATCTTCCGGTTCAGTAAAAATCCGCCTTATTCCTTCATCCATTGCCTCTATTTTTGCCCGGTAACAAATAACTAGGTATATCTTATGAGAAGAATTTCATACATCCTGCTTCTGGGCATCCTTTTATCGGCATGCCAAAAGAACACAAAGTCCGAAGGCACGAACTTACCTGTCGAGGTGATCTCTCCAATAAAAAAGACAGAGATCGGCAGAAGTCGTGAATACACCTTTTTATCAAGGCCCTACAATGAGACGGTCCTATCTTTCCGCATCAATGGCCCCGTCTTGAATTTCGACTTACGGCCCGGACAAGCGTTCTCCAAAGGCAGCACGATCCTCTCGATCGATAACCGTGACTTCTTGATTCGCAAGCAGCAAACAGAGGCGCTCTATTCGCAAACCAACCAAGAGTATAAACGGATCGAGGCCCTTTACAAAAAGAATAACATCTCCGGAAGTAATTATGAGAAGGCGAAAGCGGATTTCCTTGTTGCCAAATCCAATTACGAGACCGCCGTCAACGCCCTAAGCGATACCCATCTGAGCGCCCCTTACGACGGGTATATCCAAAATATCCATATCGAACCTTTCCAAGACGTGAAAGCGACTGAGCCAATCCTTACCTTCATAGAACTGGACAGGCTCAAGATCGAGACCTATATACCAGAGGAAGTCGCCTTACACTTATATGATAAAGAAAAACAGAAGCTATCTCAAATAGGAATCCATTTCGATACGGCTCCCGAACGGACAATCACCCCTTCCGATTTATATGTGTCTAAAAGTACGACAAACAATAACCTCTCTTATCTGCTGACCGCCATTGTCCCAAATCCAGATATGGAATGGCTGGGCGGAATGAGTGGAATCCTCTCGATCGACCTACCCAAAGAAGAGCGGTCTCAAAATCTATGGCTTCCCTTAACGGCTATCTGTCATCGCCCCCAAAAAGGAGATTATGTATGGGTGGTTAAAGGAGACAAGGTAAACTCCGTTCCCGTCAAACTCGGTAAGCAAAGAAATAACCAGATAGAGATCGTGGAAGGAATCACGGAAAATGACCTTGTCGTATTGACAAGGCAACGTTTCCTTTCCGAAAATAGTACCGTAACCATCCAAAAATAAGTAAGATGCAAAAATTCATCAAATATTTCCTGAAAAACAAAGCGGTTACATGGCTCCTGCTAGTCCTGATCTTGGCAGGGGGACTGTTCTCTTACGCAAAGATGGGAAAACTGGAAGATGCCCCGTTTACGATCAAGCAAGCCTTGGTACTTACCCCTTATCCCGGCGCCTCCCCCTCGGAAGTTCAGTCCCAAGTGACGGATGTGCTGGAAGAAGCCATTCAATCCTTAGGCGAGTTATACTATCTGAAGACAGAGAACCGGGCTGGACTTTCCAAGATCACGGTCTACGTGAAAAAGGAAATCCGGGCCGACGAGATGCAGCAGTTATGGGATAAACTACGCCGAAAGGTAAACGACGTACAAGGCAAATTACCTTCCGGAGCGGGAACCTCCATCGTCAATGATGATTTTGGCGATGTATTGGGTGTTTTCTACGGATTGACCGGAGAATCTTATACCTATCGGGAACTGGAGGATCAAGCCAAACTGATCAAAGACGATTTACTGAAAGTAAAAGACGTGGCAAAGGTAGAGATCTACGGCATACAAACTCCCGTAATCGATATCCGGATAAACCCCACGATCTTATCCAATCGGGGTATTACGACAGCTGATATCAAACGGGCGTTCGACGGACAGAATAAAGTGGTAGACGCCGGGAGTATTCGCAACGGGGAGACTCGCATACGTATCGAATCCACCGGTAATTTTTACTCCTTGGATGATATCCGTAACCTTACGATCGTATCTCATTCCGGCGAGCATTTCCGGCTAGGCGATATCGCCCGTATCGAAGAGGGTTACCAGACTCCGCCCCAAAACTTCATGCGCATCAATAACAAGCAAGCGGTCGGTATCGCTATCTCTACCATACCGACCGGGAACGTGGTCGATATGGCCAAGGCCGTGAAAAAGCGTATTCAATCATTTTCGGAGACCATGCCCAAGGGTTTTGAGCTCACCTCCATATACGACCAAGGATATGAGTCTGCCGTGGCCAACCAAGGATTTATCTTGAACTTGATCATCTCCGTCGTGACCGTAGTAGCAATCTTATTGTTCTTTATCGGTTTCAAAAACGGCCTTTTGATCGGTAGCGGATTGGTTTTCTCCATCTTCGCCACTTTAATTGTCATGTTCGCCAACGGGATCGCCTTGCAACGAATGTCTCTTGCCGCTATCATCATCGCGATGGGTATGTTGGTAGATAACGCCATCGTAGTATCGGACTCTGCCTTGGTAAATATGCAACGAGGCATGCGCAAACGTATTGCGATCATGAGGGCTTGCTCATCCACCGCCCTGCCTCTACTGGCGGCTACGGCTATCGCGATCCTCACGTTCTTGCCCATTTACTATTCACCGCATATCACGGGCGAATTACTTTCATCCTTAGTGATCGTGATCGGAGTATCCTTGATGTTCAGCTGGGTGTTCGCACTTACGCAAACCCCATTCTTCATCCAAGAGTTTGTACGGCGCCCCAGACCGGACGAGTTAACAGGGGAATTATTCTCTGGAAAATACTATGATTATTTTCGGTCTTCCCTACGCCTTGTCATCAAATACCGATACGCTACAGTAGGTAGCTTATCCGTTCTATTGGTTATCTCCGCATGGAGTTTCCAGTTTATCCCGAAAGTGTTCGTGCCTTCGCTCGATAAGCAGTATTTCACTTTAGATATGTGGCTACCGGAAGGTACAGCCATCGAGGAAACCGATCGATACGCTACTGATATGGCCGAATCCATCCAAGAATATTCGCAGACGGAAATGGTTTCCTCTTATATCGGACGGACACCGCCCCGTTATTATCTATCGAACGTTAGCTTCGGTCCCCAACCAAACTATGCCCAATTATTGGTAAAATGTAAGACATCCGGAGAGGCCCGGGAATTGCATGCCTTGCTACAAGACTCAATTCGCTTAAAATATCCGGAACCGCTCATCAAGGTGAACAAGTTTGAGTTAAGCCCGCTTACGGAAGCCTTGATAGAAGCCCGTTTCCTCGGGCCGGACCCGGCGGTATTGGACTCTTTGGCTGGAGTCGCTATCGACATTATGCGAAGGAACCCGAAAGTAGCCGATGCCCGGAATGAATGGGGTAATATGACCTATATGATACGCCCGGTATATGATCCGGTAAAAGCCGGTTCCTTAGGTATCACCAAGGCCAATTTGATGGAATCCGTCAAATCCATCGAGGAAGGTACGGTTATCGGGATTTACCGGGATGAGGAAAAGAAAGTCCCGGTCTTATTGAAATCGGAGACGAGCGGAATCAATGATCCCCATTCATTAGGCGATTTCTCGGTCTGGAATGGAGAGAAATCCGCTCCTTTGTCGCAAGTAACCCAACAAGTAACCTCTACATGGGAATATCCGCAGATCAAAACCTACAACCGACAATTGTCTATGGCAGCGATGTGTGGCGTGAAAAACGGTTACACCATGTCTGAGGTACATGGTGAGATTCGGGAAGAGATCGAGAAAATGAACCTGCCCCAAGGATATAGCTTCTTCTGGGATTCACAATATAAAGACCAGACAGAGGGATTACAAGCCCTTGTCAAATTCTTTCCGTTGGCATTCTTGATGTTGGTTGTTATATTGGTCGCTTTATTCTCCAATTTCCGTCAACCGATAATCATCCTTTGCGTGCTCCCTCTCTCCTTAATCGGGGTAGCGATCGGTATGTTACTTACCGGGTTCGATTTCGGCTTTTTCCCGATCGCCGGATGGTTGGGACTCTTGGGTATGATTATCAAAAACGTAATCGTATTATTAGACGAGATTAACACGCAACGTCGTAACGGTATCTCTCCATACGACTCGATCATAGAGGCAACCATCTCAAGGACTCGCCCGGTCTTGATGGCAGCCACCACGACTATTCTAGGAATGGTGCCTTTACTTTTAGACGTAGCGTTCGGTGGAATGGCGGCGACTATTATCTTCGGACTCACCTTCGCCACCTTACTTACGTTATTCGTAACCCCGACGTTATACGCATTGTTTTACCGGATTCATTCACCTCACAAATAAACGATAAAAATGGACAAAGTATATATTATCAGTGGTCTCTTATCCTTCCTATCCTTCCCGTTAATCGCACAAAACAGCGATTATCAAGCGCAATATAGGGAAAAAGTCTTGGAATACAACCAAGACTTGAAAGCAGCGGGATACAACGAGGCCATGAAACAGGAAATGATCAAATCGGCCCGTGCGGATTTCAAACCGAAACTCTCGGCGGGAGGTAATTTCAATTATACCGGTAATCCGCTAGAATTATCGATTGATTTGCCATCTATGAGTTCCCCCCTTTATTTTCAAGGTAAAGATCTGAAATATGGGGCGACTCTCTCCCTATCACAACCGATTTATACCGGAGGCGGCATTCGTGCCAACTACCAAAAAGCACGGAAGGAAAAAGAGTTGGCATCCAATGAATCCAATCGTATAAAAAGCAATACCCTACACGACGCCGATATCTACTATTGGAATGCGGTAGCCCAACACGAGCTGGTTTTCGTGGCACAGGCATTTCGTACATCTATACAGCAACTAGTGGATGTCGTACACCACCGGGTAGAAGTCGAATATATCGATCGAAACGATCTTCTTATGGCAGAGGTAAAACTAAACGACGCAGATTTCCAGTTATTGCAAACTCGTGATAACGCCGAGATCGCACGTTTAGCCCTTAATTCTTTCGCTGGTGTAAACCCGAGCGATACCTTGCCGATCGATCATTCCGTAATCGCCCTCAAACAATTTATCCCTTTATCGGATGCGATAGATAACGCGATAACCAGCAGGCCGGAATACCGGATCGCCCAAAACAAGATCGAGTTACAGGAATCATCCCGGAAAATAGCAGATGCCCGTTTCTTACCCCAATTCCATATTGGAGTAGATGGAAGTTATTCCTCACCGGGCTATAACTTCAAATCCGACCTAGATCCGAACTATGCGATCTACGCCAAGCTCAGTATCCCGCTCTTCGAATGGGGAAAACGTAAGAGTACCCGCAACGCTTCCTCGTACGCCATCAATATGGCTCAACAGAATCTCAGCAAGGCGCAAGATAAGATCCGGCTGGAAATACAAACCGCCCATTACAACTATAAGCAAGCTATCGATAAAGTCAAACTAACCGAGAGCTCATTATCAAAAGCATCCGAAAGTGAACAAATGGCCATGGAGCGTTATAAGGAGGGGAATGTTTCCATCGTCGAGGTTATCAACGCTCAACTATATCATCAGCAAGCTCAGGTTAATTATATACAATCCAAACTAAACGCACAGATGGCGAAGACGGATTTCGAACGGGCAATTTATTATCTTCGCGAAAAAGAATAGGTCATGAAAGAAATATCATACGGGAAATCGGCATGTATCCTTTTGTTTTCGGCATTAGGGGTCTTTTCCTATTTCTTGCTGTTATATCATACGGAGCTACAAGAGCGCATCCCCGATATAAAAATTTCATTGATCGCTTTGTCCATCACGATAGCGGTATTCAACCTGTTCGGTTTCAGTTTACTGGTCAGCAGTAATTGGATGGCTACCAATTACCCATTGTATTATATCGATAAGAGCCGGATGTTATGGCATTATCTGCTGGTAGCGATCCTATTGCTACTTATGAATTGTACCCTGTTTATCTCGTTGAAATGGATCACAAGCATTGGCGATCCTTTCGTGATCCGGGCAAAAGGGGCCGGTTTAGTAATAGCCGTCTGGTTCGTGGAGATGATCATTTTCAGCCTTCTCTTGATTAATTATTCGATGCGTTATACATTGAATTTATATAAGGAGAAACAAAGATTGGAAGCAGAATCTATACAAGCTAAATATACCGCTCTCCAAAGCCAGCTAAATCCTCATTTCCTGTTTAATAGCTTGAATACATTGATAGCGGAGATAGAGTATGATCCATCTACGGCGGTCAAGTTTACGCAGCATCTATCCGAGGTATACCGTTACGTGCTCCGCCAGCAACAGTGCCAGATCGTCTCTTTAAAAGAGGAGCTTGATTTTCTGGATTCTTATATATTCCTCCATCAAGTCCGGCTGGGAGATTGTTTGTCGTTGGAACGCGATCTTCCCGACAACGTCATTGACCATCAATTGCCCCCACTGACACTGCAACTGCTAGCCGAGAATGTCGTGAAACATAATTATATCGACGATTTTAACCCGATGACCATACGAGTATATACTGAAAAGAACGGTCGATATCTATGCGTCAGCAATACATTACGACCTAAAAAAGTCTCAAACGCATCCGGTAAAGGATTAAAGAATTTGTCGGAGCGTTATCAATTACTATGTAAGCAGGATATCCAAATCCGTAAAAATGATCACCAATTCACCGTATCAATCCCACTTATTTATGAATAATATTCAAGTAGCCATTATCGAAGATGAGAAACCGGCCGCCCGGTTACTGGAAGGTATGATAAAGAAATTACGCCCGCAATGGGATATCATCAAGATACCCGGAAGCATCGAATCATCCGTGGCTTGGTTCGCTTCCCATCCGCATCCGGATATCGTTTTTCTGGATATCCAGTTGTCGGATGGAAATTCTTTTTTATTTATAGAACAGGCTTGTCCTACAAGTCTCATTATCTTTACGACCGCTTACGATGAATATGCAGTCCGGGCCTTTACGGTAAACAGTATTGATTATCTACTCAAACCGATACGACAAGAGAGATTGGAGGAAGCCATCCAAAAATTCGAGCATGTCACGTCTAAGTACAACCAGAAGCTCTTAGAGCAAAATGATTTATTGGAAGTACTCCATTCCCTCACGTATCCCGGCAAGAAATACAGGACCCGTTTCCTTATTTCCGGCAACGAGAAACTGATCACTTTACAGGTGGAGGATATCGCCTACTTTTATTCATTAAACAAGATCACCTTCGCTGTCACACGCCAAAACAAGGAGTACATAATCGATTTCCCGCTGGATAAACTCATGGAACAATTAGATCCCGATAAATTTTTCCGGACGAACCGGCAGACGATCATAAATATCGAATCCATCGTGAAAATAGAGCCCTATTTTCAGAATAAGGTCATTGTCCACATAAAGCCGGAACATAAAGAGAAAATATTGGTCAGCAAAGAAAAATGGGCCTCTTTCAAGCTATGGTTGAATTATTAGACCTTTCGCCCATTGCTATAATACCGTTCTTTTCTATCGTCCCGATCCTTCTTATTCTTTTTAGGTTTGGGCTTATCCGGTTTCGCTGGTTTCCGATAGTCATGACGATGATTGTCACGATCCCAATGTCTATCTGAGTCATGCCGGTCGTCTCTCCAATGATTGTCATGGTGAATGGTACCCCAGCGGTAATTCCAATAGTTATCCTCATAGCGACGGCAGTCATGGGACGGGCGGCGATCCGGATATCTCGGATTCGCATACCATCCCCGATAATCATGGATACGTTGCGGATGCTCCCTTACAAAACGGACATATAGATTGAACTGGGCTGGAGTCAATATACGTTGGACCTTACGATCCCTTTCCATGCGCAAATCGTAAATACGACGAGCTGCCCGGTCCCAATACCGATAGTCACGGCGGGCCTCCTTCTCTATTTTCTGTCCGTACTTATGGATGATCTTATGGTATTCCGCTGCTTGGCGAGCGGGCAAATGCATCGCTTGCTCCATCCAAAGACAATTTTGACAATGCGGTTCATTCCACCCAAAACTGATCCAAAACTGGCTGTAAGCGGGTAAACTGCACAATATAGCCAACACACATAGTAAGCTGAATCGTTTCATGTCTTTTCAATTTTAAGTTAATAATAAAGCGAATCGTTTGTTCTTTTATCTAAGACTGCCCTACTTCAGAAAGGTTTAATCCTTGATACCCAACAAATCTTTCGCATTGGCAAGAGAAGCCTCTGTTAACGAGGCTCCGCTCAACATACGGGCCACCTCGTTCACACGTTCCTCCCCCTCTAATTGCTTGATACGGGTCAGCGTACGGTCTTTGGTATCCTTCTTATAAACAAAATAATGAGCTTGCCCCTTCGCCGCTATCTGAGGTAAGTGAGTGATAGCGAAAACTTGCATCTTTGTTCCGAGTTCTTGCATGATATCCCCCATTTTATCGGCGATATCACCCGATACCCCCGTATCTACCTCATCAAAGATAATAGTAGGTAAAGCGGTGAACCCGGCAATCATAGCCTTAATGCAGAGCATCAACCGGGAGATCTCACCTCCGGAAGCGGTTTGGGCTACCGGCTGCAATTCCGCGCTCTTATTGGCGGAGAACATAAATCGGATATCGTCCATTCCATCGCTCTCCGGCTCTTTGCGAGGAAGGATGTCCACACGGAAACGGGTATTCGGCATCCCCAACGGAATAATCATCTTGACCAATTGCGAGGCCATCGCCGTGGAAGCGACTTTACGCTGCTCGCTAAGCACTGAGGCCTGTTGAAGCAACTCTTTATACGAGGCATCCAATTGACTTTCTAACAAACCGATTTGCTCATCGAAAGAATCGATCGCACGCAATTGCTCTTGGTATTGATCCCGTATAGCGATCAATTCATTCACGGTGGAGACACGGTGTTTTTGCTGGAGCGTATAAAGGGTATTCAAGCGTTCATTCACCCATTCCAATCGTTCCGGGTTGAACTCTACATCTTCCTTTAAAACGTCTGTCTCGGAAGCCAGATCATTCAAGTCGATATAAGCCGAGCGGATTCGCTCGGAGATCTCCTTGGCTTTCGGGAAATATCTTTCTAAGGAATCCACGGTGGAAAGGGCTTCCTTGAGTATTTGGATGGCTCCTTGCTCCTCGCCGTCCAAGAGTTCGGTTACCTTATATAAAGAACTTTTGATCTCCTCCGCATGCGAGAGAGTTTCTTGCTCTTGCTCCAACTCATCCTGCTCATCCGGTTGAAGGTTGGCTTCGTCCAATTGTTCCAATTGAAAACGGATATAGTCTTCCTCCTGCTTGCTTTGAGCCGCTTTGTCCCTCAAATCTTTCAGTTCCCTTCGCAACGCCTGATAACGGGTAAATTCCTTCTTATAAAGAATGAGCAAGATCTCATTTTCGGCCATTACATCGATCACTTTCAGCTGGAAACGGTTATCGCCCAACAATAGGTTCTGATGCTGCGAATGGATATCGATCAAGCGGCTTCCCAACTCTTTTAAGATCGTAAGGGAAACCGGAGAATCATTGACGAAGGCACGGGATTTGCCGGAGGCATAAAGCTCCCGACGCAAGATACAGCTATCCGCATCGTACTCAAGATCGTTACTTAGGAAGAAAGGCTCCAACTGATATTTTGAGACATCAAATACGGCCTCGATCACACATTTATCCGAACCTTTCTTTATACTCTTGCCATCCGCACGTTGTCCCAGCACCAATGACAAGGCTCCTAATATAATAGATTTTCCCGCTCCGGTCTCACCCGTTATCACCGAGAAGCCTTTATCAAAGCGGATATCCAAATTGTCTATCAAGACAAAGTTCTGTATAAATAAGGATTTCAACATAACTATTTTACCTTACTGGTTTTTGAAGCTCTTCCAAGCGAGTGGATTGTGCCGGATAGATCTCGAACAGCATCTTATAGCCCTCTTGTCGCTCTTGTGTGGTCGCTTTCGAATAAATCGCGATAATCTCATCTAATTTAGCGTCGGCGAACATTTGTAGGAGCACAGAGGTAGGCCGGGCTTTCTTTACTTCCTGCAAGGCGGGAAGCGCACTAATGATCGTCGTACGTCCACGATCCGGATTTGCCGCCATTTCATCGAGTCCTTTCCGGTGATACGTGTACCACATTTCTCGGAAAGCCTCGGATGCGTTATCTTGCAAAGCCGTCGCTACGGCATGGCGGTTCTGGCTGCTATCAAAAGCTTTCCAGCCCGTCCACGACATCTCGGACTGGGCCATGTTCACGATTTGCTGGGCTTGTTGTATATAGGTAGTTCCACCTTTCGGGGCGAAACTATCGAAATCAAGCCCCAAGATCACATAGACGTAAAACACGATAGTGGCCGTAAGATTGCTGGTCAGCGTATTTGAGTTATAGTCCAATGGCTCGCCCTCCGTATATTCAAAATCCAACTGTTGGTCCCGGAAATTCAAAAGAGTGGTCGTATAACTGGAATTATAGACCGGACGGCGGGCTTGTATCTGGATCTCGCTCTTGAAGTTCGTCTCATCCAATTCATTCACGATAATCGTCATCGTACAATCGATCTTCTCATTGACGGCAAACGTGGCATCCGTCCATTTCCGGTTATTCACGAACTCAGTCAAGGAGTTCTGCAAGGTCGTGAAGATTTGCTTGTTAGCGGTCGCAATTTTGTCTCCGTTCACCGTGATACGGGCGTTCAACTCTTGTGCCTTCCCACAAAAAGGAGCGGCGCAAAGCATGAATAGATAAAACAGTCTTCTTACTTTTCTCATTTCAATAATGTTACCAACTTATTTACGATATCACAGGCTACCTCCCGCTTCGTTTTGAGCGGATAGCTCGTTACTCCTCCGGCATTGTCGATAATCGTGATCTTATTGGTATCGCAACGGAAACCGGCACCTTGGTCTCGTAAAGAATTCAAAACGATGAAATCGAGATTCTTCCGCTTCAGTTTACCTTCGGCATGAGTGGCCTCGTCGTTCGTCTCCAGGGCGAACCCCACCATGACCTGTCCTTCCCGCTTGATCGCACCCAAAGAGGCGGCGATATCCGGGTTCGGAACCAAATGAAGCGTCATCTCTCCCTCTGTTTCCCGTTTGATCTTCTGCTCGGAAGCATTCTCCGGACGGTAATCGGCGACAGCGGCACATAATATGGCAGCATCGCTACTCGGGAATGCGGTCATCGCCGCTTGGTACATTTCCCCGGCAGACTCAACATCGATTCGTTTAATAGCCGGATGATGTGTTTTTAAAGAGACCGGACCAGCGACCAAAGTCACCTCCGCCCCTCTCTCCGCACAAGCTTCCGCTAAAGCGAACCCCATCTTACCGGAAGAGTAATTACCTATAAAACGTACGGGATCTATCTTTTCATATGTCGGACCTGCTGTTATTAAGATCTTTTTTTTTTCAAGATCTTTTTGAGCGAAAAAGAAGTCTTCCAAAACCTCGATAATCTTATCGGGTTCTTCCATCCGGCCTTTACCAACCAAATGGCTCGCCAATTCCCCCTCGGCAGGTTCGATAATCCGGTTACCGAATGAACGCAAGCGCTCCAGATTCTGTTGGGTACTCGGATGAGCGAACATATCCAAATCCATGGCCGGAGCCACGAATACAGGGGATTTGCAAGAAAGATAAGTAGTTATCAGCATATTATCGGCGATTCCGTTCGCCATCTTACCGATCGTGGAAGCGGTAGCCGGAGCAATCAACATGGCATCCGCCCAAAGCCCCAGATCCACATGGCTATTCCATGTACCATCCCTATTGGAAAAAAACTCGCTGATTACAGGGTGGCTACTCAACGTCGATAACGTAAGCGGAGTGATAAACTCTTTTCCCGCCGGCGTGATAACCACTTGTACCTCGGCTCCTTTTTTCACCAATCCCCGGATGATATAAGCGGCTTTGTATGCGGCTATACTCCCCGTAATCCCTAATATAATATGTTTATCTTTCAATGTCATATATCGAATCAATTTATCTTTGCCAGTAGAGACGTAGCACATTGCGTCTCTACAACCTCAACAAAAGAATCTCTTTGGCTACTTTTGAGTTTATATTGCCATATTCGCCAAGTTTCCATCCCATTCGATCGATAGGTTCCACCAAAGCATCCAAGTCGGACTCCTTGATCCCATAGTCGGAAAGACGGGTCTTTAATCCCATGAAATGGAAAAAATCTTCCGTAGCCTCTATTGACTTTTGCGCCTTTTCATCGGCAGATCCTTCGGTAATACCAAATACGACTTCTCCCATCCGGATCAGTTTCGCCGCTTTCTCCTTACGCATATAGGTCATGACACCCGGCAAGATAACCGCCAAAGTCTGGGCATGATCCAAGCCGAACTGCGCCGTCAATGCATATCCCATACGGTGTGAGGACCAGTCTTGGGGTACTCCTTGGCCAATCCAACAGTTCAAGGCATTCGTAGCCGCCCACATCAAATTAGCACGAATATCATAATCATTCGGGTTTTGCAAGACCTTGCGGCCTTCTTCCACGATTGTCTTCATCAATCCTTCGGCAAAATAATCTTGAACCTTAGCGTTCACCGGATAAGTCAGGTATTGCTCGACCACATGGATAAACGAGTCAACGACACCGTTAGCCACCTGTCGCTCTGGTAAAGAATAAGTTACCTGCGGATCTAAGATAGCGAACTTAGGGAACACCAACGGAGACATGAAATTCAATTTCTCATGGACAGATTCCCGGGAAATTACCGCCCGTTCATTCATTTCCGAACCGGTAGCGGCCAAAGTCAGCACTACTCCTAAAGGAAGCGCCTTCTTTATTACGCCACCTTTCGATAAGATATCCCAAGGATCTCCCTCGAAAAACGTAGCCGAAGCGATAAATTTCGTAGCGTCGATCACTGATCCGCCGCCTACCGCCAGCAAGAAATCGATATTCTCCCCCTTCACCAACTCAACAGCCTTCATACAAGTCTCATAACGGGGATTCGCCTCAATACCACCAAACTCATAGGTATGGAAGTCTTTCAAAGCTGCCGTCACCTGCTCATAAATGCCATTTTTCTTAATGCTACCGCCACCGTATACCACCAGAACCTTACTTCCTTCTGGAATTAACGCAGACAAACGGGCAATACTTCCTTTGCCGAACACAACCTTTACAGGATTGCAAAACTCAAAATTATTCATCGCCTTATTTTGAATTAAAGTCTCTCAAACGGATCTCTGTCAACATTTTCTTCGTATTCAACGGGAAATCGCCATTCATGATCCAAGAATAATAACCCGGATCCGACTTCAAGATCTCCGTTACCAAACGGCCTTTATACTTACCGAAGTTAATAACCTCCTCGCCTTTATCGTTGTAAACCATACGTCCGGCGAAATCCACATTATTCGAGTAGCAGGAATATTGGGAAAGGAAAGCAACGTCATTCTTCAAATCCGGATAGCGATCCAGCTGCGCTTTCAACACCTCATATGTAGCCAACGTATCAGCCTCAGCCGTATGAGCGTTCTCCAAGCTTTTATTGCAATAGAATTTATAAGCGGCAGATAACGTACGTTGCTCCATCTTATGGAAAATCGTCTGTACATCGATAAATTTGCGCCGGTTCAAATCGATATCCACACCCGCACGCAGAAACTCCTCGGCAAGCATGGGTATATCAAAACGGTTGGAATTATATCCGGCCAAATCACAACCCTCGATCTGGGTTGCCAAAGATTTAGCGATCTCCTTAAAGGTCGGACAATCTTTTACATCTTCATCGGTTATGCCATGAATAGCGGTAGATTCGGGGGGAATAGGCATACCGGGATTTATCCGGCGTGTCTTCGTTTCTTCTTTCCCATTTGGGAAGACCTTCACGTAGGAAATCTCTACGATACGGTCCTTTACGATATTTATACCCGTGGTCTCTAAATCAAAAAAGACCAGCGGGTTCCTTAAGTTTAACTGCATTATTTATTTATTAGTCATTCAACATCATCGGCATCAGCAACATGAGCAAGTCCTCGTCCTCATCATTCTCAGAAGGAACGATCAAGCCGGCACGTGAAGGGTCCGCTAATTCTAATACAACCTCTTCCGAGCTGATATTTCCAAGGATCTCGATCAGATATGTAGCCTTAAAACCGATGCTTAACTCCGTCCCGTCAAACTGACAAACAATACGCTCTTCCGCAGAAGTGGAGAAATCGATATCTTGGGCGGAAACCGTAATCAAGCTATCCTTCAAGTGCAACTTCACCAAGCTGCTCGCCGGATTAGAAAAGACAGAAACACGCTTTAAAGCATTCAAGAAAGAGATACGATCGATCGTTACCTTAAACGGGTTTTCTTGAGGAATCACACTATTATAGTTCGGGTAACGCCCCTCGATCAAACGACAAACCATCTCGAAGTTCGTGCAAGTAATATACGCATTGTTATCATCAAACTTAATCAATACTTGCTCCGACTCCTTCGCCAACAAATTCTTCAATAAATTAGCCGGCTTCTTCGGCAAAATGAAAGAAGCCCGTTCCGGGGATTTCACCGCCAAGTTACGCAAGCGAACCAATTTATGTCCGTCTGATGCCACGAACGTCAAATCATCCGTATGGATATCGAAATAGACACCATTCATTACAGGGCGAAGCTCATCATCGGCCGTGGCGAACAAGGAACGACTGATGCCGTTTAACAGCATCTGGGCATCCATCGAGATAGAGATAGCGTTATCATTCAACGGCTTCTGCTGCGGATATGTGTCCCCTTTCTGACCGATAAAATTATACTTACCATTCTGGAAATGAATGAAAATCTCCAAATTCTCATCATTGATATCAAAAGTAAGCGGTTGTTCGGGAAGCTCTTTCAGCGGATCGAGCAGTATCTTGGCGGAAACCGCAAAGAGTCCGGCACCTTGGGCATTCATGACGTCTACGGAAGTCACCAACCGGGTCTCGGCATCGGAAGCTGTCACCGTAAGCGTATTTCCTTCTAGGTTAAAAAGGAAGCTGTCCAGAATCGGTAAAGAGTTCTTGGAAGCGATAACCTTGCTTATAGACTGTAAACGTGATAATAGCGCAGTGCTGGATACATCGAATCTCATAGCTTTAATATTTTATCTTGTTATATTATTATTTCACACAAACTACCATTTGGATGGGAAGAGACACGGCATGCCCCATCTCTACAAATTAACCCAACAAAATTAAGAAAATATTTTATTTGTAACCAACTATACTTTCAAAAGTTTAGGGTACAAAAAAAGCTTCCCTCCGCTTTATCGGAGAGAAGCCTCTTATATTCTTTATTATTCGATACTTAATTATTTAGCGAAATAATCTTTTACTGCTTCGTTAGGGATCATTTCCTCTTGGAAGATGTATGCACCTGTTTTCGGAGACTTAACCATTTTAATCACTTTGGAATAAGTACGACCGTCACCTTTCTTAAATGTTGCAACTGCTTTTTTTGCCATCGTTTAAAATCTCCTATTACTTAATTTCTTTGTGTAACGTCATCTTCTTCAAAACCGGATTGTATTTCATCAATTCCAATCTCTGAGTAGTATTCTTTCTATTCTTCGTAGTGATATAGCGAGACATACCCGGCATTCCACTTTCCTTGTGCTCTGTACACTCAAGGATTACCTGTACTCTATTTCCTTTTGCTTTTTTTGCCATTTTCTATATCCTCCACAAATTATGCGTTCAAATAACCTTTTTCAGCCGCCATCTTGATAGCCGCATCCAAACCTAACTTATTGATTGTACGTAAGCCAGCCGCAGATATATTCAAGCTAACCCAGCAATCCTGCTCTACCCAGTAGAACTTCTTCGTAAACAGGTTGACATTGAACTTACGCTTCGTTCTTCTCTTTGAGTGAGAAACGTTGTTTCCAACCATTGCTCTCTTTCCAGTAATTTGACAAATTTTAGACATTTCTAATCTGTTCTTTTAAATTATACGAAATTTAAGTCAACTCCTGCTATGTGTCTTCCCTTTCTGAACTAGCATCATGAACAAAAACGAAGATTCTAATAGAGTCTTATCTTTACAGGGTGCAAAGGTAAGAATTATTTTGATTTATCCGCAAGAATTCTCAAATATTTTTTCCTCAACAAATCATGTCTTAAATTAGTTATAGGTATATAACAACATAACATGATATTCATTATGGCAAGAAGTTTTAAAGAAGCGATCCAGCATCGCCGGACACATTATGGAATAGGTAACAACTCTCCCATTTCCGACAACGAGATTCATGAGATTATTAAGACAGCGGTCACTCACGTTCCCTCCGCATTCAATTCGCAGTCTACGAGAATCGTACTGCTACTGGGTGAAAGCCACAAGAAGCTTTGGGAAATCGTAAAAGACACGCTTCGTAAAATCGTCCCCGCCGAAGCCTATAAGGCTACCGAGGCAAAGATAGATAATTCTTTCGAGGCTGGCTATGGCACGGTCCTCTTTTTCGAGGATACAGCGGTAGTAGAAGGCTTACAGAAGCAATTTCCTTCTTATAAAGAGAATTTCCCGGTATGGTCCCAACAGACATCGGCTATGCATCAATTCGCGGTATGGACTATGCTGGAAGACGCCGGCTTCGGCGCTTCTTTGCAACATTACAACCCGTTGATCGACGAGGCGGTCGCTAAACAATGGCATATCAATCCGAACTGGAAACTGATCGCCGAGATGCCGTTCGGAACCTCTACCCAGGAACCGGGAGAAAAACAATTCGCTCCATTAGAGGAACGAATTTTAGTATTCAAATAATTATAATAATGTATATGGAATATGACATAGCAATCATAGGCGGTGGACCTGCGGGTTACACCGCCGCCGAAAGGGCTTCGGAGAATGGATTAAAAACGATCCTTTTCGAGAAGAACGCTATCGGTGGCGTCTGCCTAAACGAGGGATGTATCCCGACAAAAACTCTTTTATACTCCGCCAAGATACTAGACAGTATCAAAAGTGCCTCCAAATATGGTATAGTGGCGATGAAAGACCCAAGTTTCGACTTGGCAAAGATTATCGACCGGAAGAACAAGACCGTCCGTAAACTTACGCTCGGGGTAAAAGCCCGGCTTACGGGTAACGGCGTCACCATTGTAGAAGGAGAGGCACGAATCACCGGAGAGGAGTTTGGAAATATACGGATTCACTGCGATGGAAAAGAGTATTTAGTGAAGAATGTGTTAGTATGCACAGGCTCTGAAACCGTGATCCCTCCTATCAAAGGGTTATCAGAGGTCAAGTATTGGACTTCCCGGGAAGCCCTTGATCTCAACGATTTGCCAAAATCGTTAGCGATTATCGGTGGTGGCGTGATCGGAATGGAGTTCGCCTCATTCTTTAACAGTATGGGCGTAAAGGTGAAGGTAATCGAGATGCTACCCGAGATATTAGGGAATATGGATAAAGAAACCTCAGCGATGCTTCGATCCGAGTATAAGAAAAAAGGCGTAGAGTTTTTCTTGAATACCAAAGTTACAGAGGTATCGGCAGAGAAAGTCTTTGTTGAGAAAAACGGCAAGGCAGACACGATTGAAGCCGATAAAATATTGGTGAGCGTGGGCCGCCGTCCGATTACAAAGAGTCTGGGACTAGAAAATCTAGCGATCGAAATACAAGGGGCCGGTGTAAAGGTAAACGAACATATGCTGACTTCCCATCCACATGTATATGCGGCTGGAGATATTACCGGTTTTTCCCTGCTGGCACATACGGCTTACCGGGAAGCGGAAGTTGCCATACACCATATCCTAGGCATACCGGACGAGATGAGCTATAAAGCCATTCCGGCGGTAGTTTATACGAATCCGGAATTAGCGAGCGTGGGTAAGACAGAAGAGGAATTGGTAGCGAATGGGGAAAGTTTTCGTGTTCAAAAGATCCCGATGACCTATTCCGGACGTTTCGTCGCAGAGAACGAGAATGGTAATGGTTTATGTAAACTGATCACGGACGACGAGGATCGTATCATCGGTTGCCATCTACTAGGGAATCCGGCATCCGAGATTATCGTCACCGCCGGAATCGCTGTCGAGAATGGTTATACAGTCGATGAATTTAAGAAAAATATTTTCCCGCATCCGACAGTCAGTGAGATCCTCCACGAAAGTTTATATATCTAATAAAACGCCTAACTAAAACAGTTTCCTGATGCTTTGCATTCACAATACACAAACGGATCCATACTTCAATTTGGCCGCCGAAGAGTATCTGCTCAAGAATTTCAAAGAGAATATTTTCATGCTTTGGCAGAATGAACCATCAATCGTGATCGGTAAGCATCAGGATGTATGGGCCGAGGTAAATCTCAAATTCGTACAAGACCAACAAATCAAGATAGCGCGCAGGTTTTCCGGTGGTGGTGCCGTTTACCATGATCCGGGAAACCTGAATCTTACATTTATAGAGACCGGCCAGATTATGCAGACCGACAAATATACCATCCAGATCATGAATTTTATCAAGACATTGGGAGTACATGTCGAGGTGGATGAACGGAAAGGATTAACTATCGGAGGATTTAAAATATCGGGTAGCGCACAGAGTATCCATAAGAATCGGTATATGCACCATGCTACCTTATTGTTTTCCACCGATCTGGATAGGCTCGTCACCTCCTTGAAAAGTACATCCCGTCAAGCACCAGAGAAAACAGGAGGTAAACGATCGACATTCGTTAAATCTGTACGGAGTCCGGTCACGAATATCAGCGCCCATCTTCCGGCTTCTATCTCCATCCAGCATTTTAAGAAAGCGCTTCTTTACTATTTCACGATCAATAATCCCGGCATTCAAGATTATTATTTCACGCAAGCAGACTTGGAAGCCATCTATCGGCTTAAAGAGCAGAAATATGCTACAGCCAGCTGGAACTTTAACACTTATACACTATAATACAGAAACTTACCTTCTTGATCTTTGTTCTTATTATATACCGTTTGTAGAGACGGGGCACGCCCCGTCTCCCACTATATAACAATAATTAAAAAATCAAAATATGGCTACATTTGAGATAAAGATGCCTAAGTTGGGCGAAAGTATTACAGAAGGAACCATCATCTCATGGTCGGTAAAGGTAGGTGATACCGTAGAGGAAGATGATGTCCTTTTCGAAGTAAGCACAGCGAAAGTAAGCGCTGAGATTCCATCCCCCGTTGAGGGAAAAGTAAAACAACTTCTTTTTAATGAGGGAGACACCGTAGCGGTCGGTACAGTCGTAGCGATCCTTGAGATCGAAGGTGAAGGAGAGGATAACGGAGCTCAGCCGGAAACCTCGGAGGCTACTCAACCGAAAGAACAAGTCCCCGCTCCCGTCCCAGAGGAATTATCAAAGAATTCCCAAGAGGAAGATCGTTGGTATTCTCCCGTCGTATTGCAATTAGCGAAAGCTGCCGGTGTGTCGCAAGATGAACTGGATCATATTCCGGGTACCGGATATCTGGGACGTCTCAGTAAGAAAGATATTCAAACGTATATCGATCACAAAAATAAAGGTACGGAAATGCCGAAGCCGAAACAGGCTCCTGTTTCTTCCATGCAGCAAACGGCTACGAGCACGCCAACAATTACGGTAGCGCCGCCGACCGCTCCTTCCATGCCTATGACAGCGGCCACCCCATCCGCTCCACTCGCTCAAGGAGACGAGGTGAGAGAAATGGATCGTGTACGTAAGATCATTGCGGACCATATGGTATTATCGAAAAAAGTATCTCCGCATGTGACGTCGGTTATCGAGGTAGACGTGACCCGACTGGTTAACTGGCGTAAAAAAGTGAAGGATCAATTCTTCAAGCAAGAAGGCATCAACCTAACTTATATGCCGGCTATTACCGAAGCGACCGCCAAAGCGTTGAAAGCCTATCCATTAGTAAATTCATCCGTGGACGGTTACAATATCATCCTAAAGAAGCCTATTAATATAGGTATAGCGGTTTCCTTAAACGACGGAAATTTAATTGTCCCGGTTATACACGATGCCGATAAGCTGAACCTAAGTGGCCTCGCCTCACAAATAGATACCTTGGCGGCTAAAGCCCGTGAGAATAAGCTCGCCCCGGATAGCATCCAAGGCGGAACGTTCACGATTACGAATTTCGGAACCTTCAAGAGTCTGTTCGGCACCCCGATCATCAATCAGCCTCAAGTAGCGATCCTAGCCGTCGGTTATATCGAGAAGAAGCCTGCGGTAGTAGAGACGCCCGAGGGAGATACGATCGCTATCCGTCACAAGATGTACCTCTCACTCTCCTACGATCATCGTATCGTGGACGGAGCTTTGGCGGGAGCCTTTTTACGTTCCATCGCCGACGAACTAGAGAATTGGAACGCTTAATACATTATATATAATAGAACAACATGAAAAAGTATGATATAAAAACAACAGATAAGGAGACTCTCAGGAAATGGTTTTACCTTATGACGCTCGGAAGGGCGATCGATGAGAAGGCTCCCTCCTATTTATTGCAATCTCTCGGCTGGTCTTATCATGCCCCGTATGCCGGGCACGACGGGATACAACTCGCCATGGGACAAGTATTCGATAAGGACACGGACTTTCTCTTCCCCTATTACCGGGATATGTTGACGGTTCTCTCGGCGGGAATGACCGCCGAGGAGATCATCCTGAACGGTATCTCCAAGGCGACCGATCTGACCAGTGGCGGCCGCCACATGTCTAACCACTTCTCTAAGATGGAATGGCATATCGAGAACGTTTCTTCCGCTACGGCGACTCACGATCTCCATGCCGCCGGCGTGGCACGGGCGATGGTTTACTATGGACAGAAAGGCGTAGCGATTACCTCGCACGGTGAATCGGCCGCTTCCGAAGGCTATGTGTATGAGGCAATCAATGGCGCCAGCAATGAGCGACTGCCGGTTATCTTTGTCTTCCAAGACAATGGATATGGTATCTCTGTCCCCAAAAAGGACCAGACGGCCAATCGTAAAGTTGCCGATAACTTCTCTGGCTTCAAGAATTTACGTATTATCCATTGCAATGGAAAAGACGTGTTCGATTCCATGAATGCCATGACCGAGGCCAAAGAGTACGCGATCGCCAACCGGACTCCCGTAATCGTTCAGGCCAATTGCGTACGGATAGGCTCCCACTCAAACTCCGATAAACATACCTTGTATCGTGATGAGAACGAGCTTACCTATGTAAAATCCGCCGATCCTTTATACAAATTCCATCGCATGCTGATTCGTTACGGACGTTTCACCGAGGAAGAATTGAAAGAAATCGCGGATCTAGCGGCTAAAGACCTGAAAGCCGCCAATCGGAAAGCGATGGCCGCCCCCGATCCCGATCCGTCTACCGTCAAGGATTACGTCCTCCCGGAACCTTATCAACCTCAGAAATACAAAGAAGGTGTTCAAAACGAGGAAGGAGAGAAAGAAACGCTAGTTACGGCGATCAACAAGACGTTGAAAGCGGAGTTCCGGCACAACCCGGATACATTTATCTGGGGACAGGATGTAGCCAATAAAGAAAAGGGTGGCGTATTCAACATCACCAAAGGCATGCAGCAAGAATTCGGTATCGAGCGAGTCTTCAACGCCCCTATCGCCGAGGATTATATCGTAGGGACAGCGAACGGTATGTGCCGTTTTGACCCGAAGATCCATGTAGTGATCGAGGGTGCGGAATTCGCCGATTACTTCTGGCCGGCCGTCGAGCAATACGTGGAATGTACGCATGAGTATTGGCGCAGCAACGGGCAATTTACCCCAAACATCACTTTGCGCCTAGCCTCCGGAGGCTATATCGGAGGAGGGCTTTATCATTCCCAGACCATTGAGGGCGCATTGACCTCATTACCCGGTGCCCGGATTGTTTATCCCTCTTTCGCAGATGATGCCGCCGGACTGTTGCGGACGAGTATGCGTTCTAAAGGCTTTACGCTCTATCTGGAACCGAAAGCGCTCTACAACGCGGTAGAAGCCTCCACCTTTGTCCCCGAGGATTTCGAGGTTCCGTTTGGGAAAGCCCGCATACGCCGTCCGGGAAAAGATCTGACAATCATCACTTATGGCAATACGACCCACCTTTGCCTCAACGTAGCCGAGCTTCTTTACAAAGAAAAAGGCTGGGAACTGGAGGTTATCGATCTTCGTACCTTGATACCATTGGATAAAGAGGCGATCTTCAACTCGGTGAAGAAAACCAGTAAAGTATTGATCGTACATGAGGACAAGGTCTTCTCTGGCTTCGGAGCGGAAATTGCCGGTATCATCGGCTCGGAACTATTCCAGTACTTGGATGCTCCGATCCAACGGGTAGGTTCCCTATTCACTCCGGTTGGTTTCCATCCGGTCTTGGAACGGGCCATCCTCCCCAACGAGGAGACCATCTATCATGCGGCAAAAGAACTGCTGCTTTATTAGATCCACATTCGTTAAATCTTTAAAAGCATCACAATGAAAACAGGATTATTTTACGGAACGGGCACAGAGAAAACAACCTTTGTCGCCAATAAAATAAGAAAAGCTTTCGGGGAGGATCAGATCGATATCATCCCTATTGAAAGCGCATGGAAAAGAGATTTCGAGGCTTACGACCATATAATCGCAGGAACCTCTACTTGGTTCGATGGCGAACTTCCCACCTATTGGGACGAGATCATCCCGGAACTGGTCACTTTAGACCTTAAAAATAAGAAGGTCGCTATTTTCGGTCTTGGAGATCAAACGAATTATCCGGATAATTTCGCCGATGGAGTCGGCATATTGGCGGACGCTTTCACCTCCTGTGGAGCGACTTTAGTAGGCGAGACCTCTTCGGATGATTATTTCTTTAATGCCTCCAAAGCCTTGAAAAATGGCAAACTACTAGGCTTAGTCCTCGATTTGGAAAACCAACCGGATCAAACCGACAAACGAATCGAGCGATGGGTGAAGCAATTGAAGGAGGCGTTTGGATAAAGAAGAATGCATCTTAAACTCGTAAACGAGAACTAAACAGAAAGCGTAACGAATCACTCCACGGGTTTGTTACGCCTTCATTCTATACACCTGTCTTTCATACACATACTGCGCCAACATCTGCCATCGCCTTGGCACAGCTGTGCCACGCTGATGGCATACCCGTGCCATAGTGATGGCAAGCCCGTGCCACGCCGATGGCAAAGCTGTGCCACCTAGATGGCAAACATACTTTATTAGCGAGACGCTAATTAGTTAAACATTTGACTAATCCGAGAAAAAACGCTATCTTCGCGCCCAGCAAGTTTAAAAGAATTATAAGTAATGGTAGAAGGTAAAGAATTCCGGGAACTTATGTTACAAGTTGTCCGCACACGCATGGCATTTCGTCGGTCTATGCAACGAACGCTGAAAAAGAACAACGCCGGTATAACATTTGAGATGCTTCAAATCTTGAGTTGCCTATGGCACGAACAAGGTATCACCCAACAGGTCTTGGCAGAGAGAACGGCAAAGGATAAGGCTTGTCTGACAAACCTAATGAACAATTTAGAGAAGAAAGGCTACGTCCATCGGAAAGAAGATCCCGAGGACCGGAGGAACAAACTGGTTTTCCTAACCCCGGAAGGAGAAGAATTCAAAAAGCAAATTCGCCCGATCCTTGATCAGGTTTATGTACATGCGGAGCATATTATCGGAATAGAGAACGTAGAAACCATGTTATCCGAATTAAAAGCAGTACATAATGTCCTTGAGAATATATAAAAAGCACGTATTGAGCCTCTTTTGTATGACGGTCGCTACATTTCCGGCAATCGCCCAAACCGATTCGCTCTTCTTGACCATCGACCAGCTTTTCGAGAGAGGCGTACGGCATAGTCTGCAGATCCAAGCAGACGTCTTAAAAGAATCGATAGCGCAAGAGAGAACCCATACGGCACGTTCCGCACAATTGCCAGACCTGCAAATCGGCTTGAAAGGTGGATATGTAGGGCAACCGATCCTCTTTGAGCAAGGACTCGCCCATCCGACTCGCCCGGAAGCGCCCGATTGGTCCCAGAACTATGCCATCGACCTTACCCAACCGATATACCAAGGCGGTAAAATCCGGTATTCCATCCGGAAAGCGGATCTGGAGAAAGAAGTCGCCTCTTTACAAACGCTCACAGACCAGAGTGAGATCAAGCTCGGTCTATTAAATCAATACATCGGTCTTTTCAGCCTGTTTAAACAACGTGAGGTGCTTTCCCGTAATATCGAGGAATCGGAACGCCGCCTGCAAGATATCCGGCGTATGAAAAAAGAGGGACTGATAACCAATAACGACGTATTAAGAAGCGAGATGCAATTAACCAACGACCGCCTATCCTTGCAAGAAACGGATAATAGCCTCATACTGGTATCACAGCAATTGGATATCCTGATCGGTCTCGATGAGAATCTATTGCTCAAACCAGATACCACGTTACTGGACCAAACCGTATCTTTAGAAACTTACGAAGATTATGTAGCCCAAGCCTATTCCAATGATCCGGCGATACGTCTACTCCGGAAACAAACAGAGTTAGCCCAAAATGATATACGTTTGACTAAAGCCTCCTCGCTACCCAGCCTATCGCTATATGCGTCGAACACATTGGCACGTCCAGTCTCCCGAACATTAGCGGATATGTACAATAACAACTGGAACATAGGGCTGTCGCTCTCCTACCCTTTATCCTCTTTATATAAAAACAACCATAAGATAAAGGAAAGCAAATGGATGGTCTCGTTATATAAAAACGAGGAGGAACAGAAAAAGCAGAAAATCCGTATAGAAGTGCGCACCGCGTTCTTACGTCATAAGGAGGCCCTACAAGAAGTGGAAGCCTTGAAGTTATCCGTACGGCAAGCTCAAGAGAACTATAGGATCATGCAAAACCGGTATTTAAACCAATTGGCGATCCTAACCGACTTACTCGACGCGAACTCGGTTCTCCTCAACGCGGAGCTACAGCTCACGAATGCCCGTACCCACGTGATTTACACTTACTATCAACTACAGAAGGCTTGCGGCCGTCTCTAAAAAGAAACAACGACTATGGCAAACGAATTAAAAGAGAAACATCAAAGACTAAAGAAAGTAAGGACACGGAATATAGTATTAAACTCCATATGTATCCTTTTAGCCGGTTCCGGCATTTGGTGGACAGCCAATTATTTCTGGCGTTACATCAATTATGAGGTGACAAACGATGCCTTTGTGGACCAATATATCGCCCCACTAAATATACGTGCCTCCGGCTACATAAAAGAGGTCCGTTTCAAGGAACACCAGTACGTTCACCAAGGGGACACACTTCTCATACTGGACGATCGGGAATATCGGATCAAGGTAAAAGAGGCAGAGGCCGCATTGATCGATGCCCAAGGATCACAAGACGTACTTCGTTCCGGTATCGAGACCTCCCATACGAACATCGCCGTACAAGACGCCAACATCGCCGAGGCTAAAGCCAAGCTTTGGCAACTGGAACAGGATTATCACCGATTTGGGCGGCTGCTGAAAGAAGAATCGGTCCCCGAGCAACAATACGAGCAATCCAAAGCCGCTTTCGAGGCGGCGCAAGCCCGATATCAGGCGTTGGTGGAACAAAAGAAAGCCGCTTTCTCCCAATTCACCGAAACCAGCAAGAAGACAACAGGAGCCGAGGCGGCGATCTTACGAAAAGAAGCGGATCTGGATTTAGCGAGGTTAAACCTTTCCTATACCGTTATAACCGCCCCTTACGACGGTCATGTAGGCAGACGGACCTTAGAGCCCGGACAATACGTGCAAGCCGGACAAACGATATCCTACCTCGTACGAGATAAAGACAAATGGATCACGGCCAATTACAAGGAGACCCAGATCCCCCACATCTATATCGGGCAAAAAGTACGTATCAAGGTAGACGCGTTGCCGGGAAAGATATTCAACGGGGAGGTAACCGCAATCTCCGACGCCACAGGCTCCAAATACTCATTGGTCCCGACCGACAATTCCGCCGGAAACTTCGTCAAGGTACAACAACGTATCCCGGTACGGATAGACTTGGAAAATCTATCGCAAGAAGATACGCAATACTTAAGAGCAGGCATGATGGTTGAAACAGAAGCCTTACGCAAATGATCACGATGAAAGAGCTTGGGGCACCGATCCGCCAATGGGTGCCGGACTGGTTAGGATTGATTTGCATCTTCATCGTTATCCTTCCGGTTACGATGCTAAACGGTTCGTACACCGGCAGTATGCTGGAGGTATCAAACACGCTAGGCACGAACACCGAGGATATAACCATGGGATATTACGCGGCAGCGGCGGGAATGGCGGTATCCTATCCGATTATTCCGAAGATATTAGAAGCCTTCTCTATAAAATTCTTATTGTTAGCGAATTTAGTCGCCCAGTTCTTCTTAAGCTGGATCTGTGCCCGCTCCCAGAACGCCGACATATTGATCGTCTGTAGTTTCGCGATCGGTTTCCTGAAAGGGTTTCTCATGCTGTGGTTTATCCGGTACGCACAAAAGATATTCAGCCCTAAAAATATACGTAGCCAATTCTACTCCTACTTCTATCCTTTTGTTTTCGGAGGGGGACAAGCGTCCATGCTTGTTACCGCACAGTTAGCCTACCATTACGACTGGAAATATATGTATTACTTCATGATGCTAATGATTTTATTGGCCATAGTAGTGGTAATCATCTGCTTCCGCCATAACCGGCCGATCAAGTCCATCCCCTTGGCCGATCTACACATCCGGGAAATGTTCATCATATCCACCGGATTGTTAATGCTTATGTATGTCATTAATTACGGGAAAGTACTCGACTGGATGGCATCCCCCAAGATTTGCCTTTATATCATGATCGCCCCGATATTGATCGCTTTATTTATTTGGTATCAATATCATTCGGAACGTCCGTACGTGAATCTGGCGCCTTTATACCAGCCGAAAGCCATTATCGGTTATTTCTATATGATGCTTGTCATGTTTTTCAGTACTTCGACTACCTTGTTGACCAGCTACCTGACCAGTATCTTAAAGGTAGACAGTACCCATACCTATTCCCTTTATACTTATTTGCTTCCGGGATATGTCTTGGGGGCGTTCATCTGTTTTTGGTGGTTCCGGTGGCAACGTTGGCGGTTTCGTTTCTTGATAGCGGGAGGAATGAGTTGTTTCGTCCTGTTCTTCGGGAGCCTTTATTTCGGGATCTCACCGGATAGCAGATACGAGATGCTCTACTTTCCTATATTCCTCAGGGGATTGGGCATGATGATTCTTATCATAGCTTTTGCCTTATTTGCCGTGGAAGATTTAAATCCTAAATATTTATTGTCAAACGCTTTCTTTCTCATCATTTTCCGTTCGGTACTATCCCCTATCATGGCGACTTCTTTTTACAGTAATATACTATATCGCTTGGAACAAAAATATATGTATTCCTTATCAGAAACCGTTACGCTGGCCGATCCTCTAGCCGCCTCACGTTATAATCAGGCGCTTGGCAACGCCTTGACCCAAGGGCATCCCTACGACGAGGCAGCGCAAATGGCTACCAATACACTCTATAATACGTTACAGCAACAAAGCTTATTATTGGCGTTAAAAGAGGTACTGGGGTATTTATTAGCCATCTCCTTATTCATAGCGATCGTATCCCGTTTTATCCCATTCCATAAAACCATCCGTGTTACATTCGCCAAGACAGGAGATGATATGGTTTGATCAAACTATGCCCGGCTGCAAATCTATCAGCCGGCATCTGCCTTTTTGTCATTTATAGTTTATCCGAAACATTTTGGCATTCGTTTTGTATAGGAATAGGCGGATCTTGAGAATGATCAGGATCAGGAATACGCACAAAATAACAATAAAAATAATAAGATATTCAGACTATGAGCAGTAAACAAGGTAACATCGGAGTAACATCGGAAAACATCTTTCCGATTATCAAGAAGTTCTTATACAGTGATCACGAAATCTTCCTTCGTGAACTTGTTTCTAATGCGGTAGATGCTACCCAGAAGTTAAAAACGCTTTCTTCCGTAGGCGAGTTTAAAGGCGAACTCGGCGATTTGACCGTACAGGTTAAGTTCGATGACAAAACGATCACGATCTCTGACCGGGGTATCGGTATGACGGCCGAGGAGATCGATAAGTACATCAACCAGATCGCTTTCTCCGGCGCCGAGGAGTTCGTTGAGAAATACAAGAACGACGCCGCTTCTATCATCGGTCACTTCGGTCTTGGTTTCTACTCCTCTTTCATGGTTTCCAAGAAAGTAGAGATCGTGACGAAATCATACAAAGAAGGCGCTGTTCCCATGAAATGGAGCTGCGACGGTACGCCGGAATACTCCTTGGAGGAAACGACGAAAGAGGATCGTGGTACCGATATCATCCTGTATATAGACGACGAGAATAAAGATTTCTTGAACAAGGATAAGATCAATGGCTTATTGACAAAATACTGCCGTTTCTTACCGGTTCCTATCGCATTCGGCAAGAAGCAAGAGTGGAAGGATGGCAAATATGTAGATACGGACGAAGATAACGTAATCAACGACACCAAACCGGCATGGGTTCGCAAACCGGCCGATATGACCGACGAGGATTACAAGAAGTTCTATCGTGACTTATATCCTATGACGGATGAGCCGTTGTTCTGGATTCACTTGAACGTAGACTATCCGTTCAACTTGACCGGTATCTTATATTTCCCTCGCATCAAGAGCAATATCGACTTGCATCGTAACAAGATCCAGTTATATTGCAACCAAGTATTCGTTACGGATTCCGTAGAGGGTATCGTTCCTGAGTTCTTGACATTATTGCATGGTGTATTGGATTCGCCGGATATCCCGTTGAACGTATCCCGTTCCTATTTGCAAAGCGATCAGAACGTGAAGAAGATCTCCAACCACATCACGAAGAAGGTGGCAGACCGCTTGGAAGAGATCTTCAAGAACGACCGCCCGCAGTTCGAGGAGAAATGGGATAGCTTGAAACTATTCATCCAATATGGTATGTTGACTGATGAGAAGTTCTACGACCGCGCGGTTAAGTTCGCCTTATTCAAGGACGTCGAAGGCAAATACTTCACTTTCGAGGAATACAAGAACTTGATCAAGGACAACCAGACAGACAAAGAGGGTAACTTAATCTATCTGTATACCACCAATAAAGACGAGCAATACAGCTATATACAAGCCGCAAAGGACAAAGGTTACAGCGTCTTGGAAATGGACGGACAATTGGATGTACACTTGATCGGACAATTGGAGCAGAAGTTCGAGAAGAGCCGCTTCGTTCGTGTGGATAGCGATACGATCGATAACCTGATCCGCAAGGAAGACTCGAATAAGGTAACCTTGAGCGAGGAGCAGAAAATGGCCATGCAGGAAGTATTCAAGAGTCAGATGCCGAAATTGAACAAGACCGAGTTCTACGTAACATTCGAGGCATTGGGCGAAAACGCGAACCCTGTCATGTTGACACAAAGCGAGTATATGCGAAGAATGCGTGAGATGTCCGCTATGCAACCGGGTATGTCTTTCTATGGCGAGATGCCGGATAGCTTCAACTTCGTATTGAATACGGATCATCCGTTGATCAAGAAAGTATTAACTGAAGAGGAGCAAGCTTGCGACGAGAAGTTAAAACCGATCCTTAGCGATATCAAAGGATGGGAGGCTCGTCAAGCCGACTTACGTGAGGCTCAAAGCAAAAAGAAAGAAGATGAGATCACGGCGCAAGAGAAAGAGGATATGACCAACACCGACCATAAGCTGGATGAGCTTCGTGAGCAACGCAACCAAGTTCTGGCCGAGTACGCCGGCACGAACAAGACAGTTAGTCAGTTGATCGACCTTGCTTTGTTAGGAAACGGTATGCTGAAGGGAGAGGCCTTAAGCCAATTCATCAAACGTAGCGTAGAACTGATCGGATAAACCAATCCTCACATATATAAAAAACCGTTCCTTCTCGGGGGAACGGTTTTTTTAGTTTCAGCCCACGACATCCTCGACCACTTTCCGCAACCTATCCAAGCTCATCTCGCCGGATTGTCTCCACAAAGCCTCCCCTTTCCGTAGCAGGATAAAAGTAGGAATCGATTCCACCGTATACAAATCGGCAAGAGCGCTCTCCTCCTCGATATTGATTTGTACCACTTCTAATTTTCCTTTCTCCAATTCCTTGAACTCCTTCACGATCGGCATCATTTTCTGGCAATGAGGGCACCAATCCGCATAAAACTCAGCCATGACCAAAGCACCGGTCTCCATAACGGTCTTATTCCGCTCTTCCCTATTCAATTCTTTCTCTTTCATAACATCATCTGTTTTAATTGTATTGATAACTCAACAATACGAAAAAACAAAATGTTTATGTTTCTAAAGAAATACTTCTTACATTTGGAGAAGAAAAACAGATTGGGTTCATATGAGGAAAATAACCGTTATCATAGCCTTATTCCTTGCTGCCATTCAGATTGTTTCCGCCCAGAAAGTAGGGTTGGTACTCAGTGGCGGCGGTGCCAAAGGAGCGGCACATATCGGAGTGATCAAGGCGCTGGAAGAAAATAATATACCGATCGATTACATTACCGGTACCTCCATCGGGGCGATTATCGGTAGTTTATACGCCATGGGATATTCCCCCGAGGAGATGCTGGAGCTGATGCTTTCCAAGGAGTTCGCCTATTGGCAAACAGGTACGGTGGAGGAGCAATATACCTATTATTTCAAGGAGCCTTACCCGACCCCGGAATTCGCGCATTTCTCCATCGATATGTCCGATTCCCTACAGATCAAGGCTAGCTTCTTACCGCAAAGCTTGATCAATCCCATACAGATGAATCAGGCGTTCATGGCCTTGTTCTCGCAGGCGACGGCAAAGGCGGGGTGGAATTTCGACAACCTGTTTGTCCCTTTCCGTTGCGTGGCCTCGGATATATATACTAAAAAGCCGATCATCTTTAAGAATGGGGATCTGGGAGACGCCGTACGTGCCTCCATGACTTTCCCGTTTTTCTTCCAGCCCATATGGAAAGACAGTATTCCTTTATTCGATGGAGGTATCTACGATAATTTCCCGGTAGGCCCGATGAAAGACGCGTTCCACCCGGATTTCATTTTCGGATCGACGGTATCGGGAGGGAATAAAAAGCCTTCGGAGAATCCTTATAACCAGATCGAGACCATGATCATGCAAAAGACCGATTACGAGGTACCGGAGGAAGATGGCATGATGATTAAATTCAGTTTTCCCACCGTCTCCTTATTGGATTTCCAGAAAGGTAAGGAGCTTATGGACATCGGGTATAAACGTACCCTTTCCATGATCGACTCCATCAAGCAACGGGTTCCCCGGGAAGTGCCTTTAAATGAGGTTACCGAAAGAAGAAAAGCCTATAAAGAGAACCTTCCCCCGCTGATCTTCCGCAATATTTACGTGACGGGCGTATCCGAGGCCCAGCGTAAATACATAGAGGCCCAATTACACAGGGATATCAATAACGAGTTCTCCATGGAAGAGTTCAAGCGGGCTTATTTCAAGATGCTGACCTATTCCAAGATTAGGGAAATCATGCCGCATGCCGTTTATAACCGGAAAGAGAAGAAATTCGATCTTTACCTGGACGTGAAGATGAAAGAAGAGATCACGGTTGGCTTCGGTGGAAACGTATCGTCTCATCAAGCGAATCAATTATACCTAGGATTGGGGTATCAATATCTGGGACGGTTCGCCGCCGACGTAAACTCGAACTTTCAAGTGGGTAACTCCTTTAGTGGTGTCATGTTGAGTGGCCGGATGTACCTGCAAACGCAAATCCCCACTTATTTAAATTGGCAAGGAGTCTTCTCGGACAAGAAATACACGGAAAGCCAATCCCTCTTTTATGAGGATATAGTGCCCGCCATGATTAAGCAGAAAGAACTGTACATGAAACTAAAATTAGGCTTCCCCTTCCTCAACCATGCGAAAGCGGAGATCGGGTTCGCCTACGGACGGTTGAACGATTTCTATTTGCAGAGCACCACGATACCTTTCCCGAACGCCTCTTTCGACCATAGCTGGTACGATTTATTCAGCGGCTCGTTAAGTATCGAGCAAAACTCACTCAACACCAAACAATACCCGATAAGCGGAAAACAGCAATTCCTAATCGCCCAATACGTAACCGGTACGGAGAAGTATACCCCATCCCCCACTTCCGCCACGACGGAAGCCCCGATTGGTCGCAAAGTGCATAGCTGGCTGCAACTGAAAGGGCGCTGGAACCAATACCAGACGCTGAGCAACCGTTTCAACTTAGGTTATTTGGCGGAAATGGTCATATCCAGCAAGAACCTCATGAATAACTATACGGCTAGCGTATTACAGGCCCCGGCGTTTACCCCGACACCCCATAGCGAGATTGTATTCAACGAGGCGTTCCGGGCGAACCAATATGTGGCTTTTGGGCTTTCCCCGATCTTGAAGTTAAGCAAGCTTCTGCACTTCCGGTTGGATATGTATGGCTTCGCTCCACTCTATGAAATACAAAAGACGGTGCCGGAAAACAACCCGTATGTCGGAATCCCGCATTATGGTAAGTTTTTGCACTCGTTTAATTATATGGGTGAAGCGGCGGTCGTATTGCAATTGCCATTCTTATGTATCAGTCTGTACGCCAACGGATACAGTTATCCGAAGGAGAATTTCAACTTTGGCTTAAACATTGGTTACCTGATCTTCAATCCAAAAATGTTAGATTAAATTCGCAAAAAAGTAGTCGAAACGTTTGCATATTTAAAACAAAAACGTACCTTTGCACTCGCAATCACGAAACAATGGCCGCGTAGCTCAACTGAATAGAGTAGCTGACTACGGATCAGCCGGTTACAGGTTTGAATCCTGTCGCGGTCACCATTCGAAGATAGCAATAGAATATATCTTGGCTCCTTAGCTCAACTGAATAGAGCATCTGACTACGGATCAGAAGGTTAAAGGTTTGAATCCTTTAGGAGTCACTTGAATATTCAAATTCATTTACAGATTGGCTCGCTAGCTCAACTGAATAGAGCATCTGACTACGGATCAGAAGGTTATAGGTTTGAATCCTATGCGAGTCACTTGAGAATCCTTATTTCATCCAGCGTCTTCGGAAGCAATGAAATAAGGATTTTTTCAATTTCTACCGGTCGTATCATTATTATTCATATATTCGCAGTTAATACAAAGAATATTTTATTTAAGATAAAAGGTAAACACTTGAAAGCACACTATAAAACTTCTATAGCCATAAGTCTAATCGTCATTATCGTATTAGTGATCTTACGTACCACTGTTACCGGACAAGATAGCATCAAATTCATCGACGATACCGATGATCAGCCAATCGATCAACAAAACAGCGACTCTATAGACCTTCGTTATTCCAATGAGTACCAAAGTTGGAAACAAACCTCGGACACGACTTTCCGCAGTTTGTTTAATGGGAACCAACAAGCTGATATCTTGGCCGAACATCCCGGAATGATGGTATTATGGGCAGGATACGCTTTCTCCAAAGATTATCTAAGTCCCAGAGGGCATATGTATTCCATAGAAGATCTATACAAAAGCCTGCGGACCGGCGCTCCCATGACCCCGACGAGTGGTCCCCAGCCTGCCGCATGCTGGGCATGTAAAAGTCCGGACATACCCCGCTTATTAACGACCACCGATGCCAAGACCTTATATAAGAAGAAATGGGCGGAGCTAGGCAACGAGATCGTGAATCCAACCGGATGCGCAGACTGCCATGAGCCGCAGAGCATGGGATTGCGCGTGACCCGCTCATTCTTGAAAAGTGCCTATAAGCGCAACGGATTACGTATAGAGGACGCAACCGAGCAAGAGATGCGATCTCTAGTATGCGCCCAATGCCACGCCGAATATTATTTCCAAGGAGAAGATCGTATACTAGCCTTACCTTGGGATCAAGGTTATACAGTAGAAAATATAGAAGCCTATTACGATAGCATAAACTTCACCGATTTCACCCATAAATTAAGCCGGGCACATTTGATAAAGGCGCAACATCCGGATTTCGAGTTATTCCAGATGGGCATTCACGGGCAAAGAGGCGTTTCCTGCGGAGAATGCCATATGCCTGCTGTCGGGGAAGATGAGAACCGGTACAACAACCATCATATCAAAAGCCCGTTAGCGATGATAGACCGTACTTGCCAAGCCTGCCACCGGGAAAGTGAGGAGACCTTACGCAAGGATGTTTATGAACGGCAAAACAAAGTCTACGCCATACGCATGCGTGTAGAGGAAGAATTGACAAAAGCCCATATAGAAGCGAAATTCGCTTGGGACAAAGGCGCTACGGAATCTCAAATGAAAAACGTATTAAAACTGCTCCGGCAGGCACAATGGCGTTGGGACTTCGCCGTGGCCTCACATGGGGCGGCTTTCCACGCGCCCCAAGAAGTCACACGTATCTTGGGCAGCGGACTCGATAAGGCTACCCAAGCCCGCATCCAGATCATGAAGGTCTTAGCGCAGCTAGGCTATACCCAAGATGTTCCGATGCCGGATATCTCCACGAAAGCGAAAGCCCAGCAATATATCGGCCTCGATATGGAAGCCGAGCAACAGGCCAAACAAAAGTTTTTAGAAACCGTCATCCCCCAATGGCAGGAAGAAGCGAGGGCCAATAAACGATTCATCGAAGGTAATTAAATTCTTTCCTCCAGCTCCAATCCCGGGGTATAAGGTAGCGAGATCGTAAACTTACTACCTACGCCAACCTCGGATTCCAGCGATATGCTTCCATGAAACGTATGAACGATACTCTGGCAGATCGCTAACCCCAAGCCTGTACCTTGAGCAAACTCATCCAGTTTCTGGAAACGCTCGAATACCTTTTCCTTTTTATCATCAGGAATGCCCTTACCCGTATCTTTCACGGAAATAAGGATCGATTTTCCATCTGCGCTAAGTTCGTATCCGATCTCGATATATCCCTTAGCGGTAAACTTCACCGCATTATTAATGAAATTGGTACAAACCTGCGTCAACCGGAAATGATCCGAACGGATGATAAGAGGTTCATGGGGAACCCTTATCTTTAACTCCACTCCCTCCGGCATCATCAATTGATGCGTATGGAAGATATCTCCCATCAGTTTACTCAGATCGAGGTTCTCATAAGAGAAAGACATGCTACCGGATTCTATGCGTGATAGATCCAAGATATCGTTGATCAGCTTAAGCAACAGGTCACTGTTTTTGGTAATCAGATCTATAAACTCCGCCTTTTCCTCCGGTTCCAAAGGCATATCCGAATTGAGCAATTGGGAGAAGCCTACGATCGCATTCAGAGGCGTACGTATCTCATGGCTCATATTCGCCAGAAAGACTAATTTCATCCGATCAGATTCCTCCGCTTTCCGGCGGGCGGCTATAAGGCTATTCTCCGTGTCTTTTATCCGCTGGATATTCAAGCATAAGCCACTTACCTCAACAGCTTCGTCACCGGAAACCGAATCTTTCTCATTCTTATTTTGGGCATAGCGAAATTCCCACCACTCATACCCCTTCTTATTAAAGTTACAACGACGTTGCGTCACTTTCCGGGAAAGAAAGCCCGTATCCAGTAGATTCCGGTTTCGAAGGAAATCCTCCAGCTCCTCTGGATGTATAGTGTTCTGGAACTCCTCGATACTCATCGGCAAACAAGGAATGCCCAAATAGTGATAGAACCGATTATCAAACTCGAAAACCCCTTTGCTATACCGGAAAGCGAAGATATTGCCGCTATCCAGCGCAAAGGAAAGAAAAGTCTTCTCCCTCTTTAATTTTTCCTGCGCATCCTTTTTATGCAATACCTCTTGCATATATTGCTTTCTTTGGTAACTAAAAAGCAGAAGCAACATCACCACCAGAATAAAGCCGGCAGCCCATATATAATATTTATATTGAACGACAAACGGCATATTCGCGATAATAGCTCCTTCCGGCAATTTACTACTATCAATGCCCCAACGTTCTAACACACCGTAATCAAAAACATAAGCCTTGTTACTCTCTTCGATTTGCGGAAAATCGGACGGGGGCGTTCCTTTCAAGATAAAGACGACCCGGTTTACAGCTGCCTCTACCTCATCCTTAAAGACAGTTACATACCCGCCAACTACGCCATTCTGATTTCCGATCAACTCATTGATCACGGAGAAACATGGAAAGGCGCTGAGCCGCCCCAACGAGATTGTCATATAATCCCTCTTGGTTGCCAGATACGCTTTATTATAATAATTCTCGCCGAATCCCTTAATCAGGGCATTCGCCGATTTCGTACTGAGTGTGCTTATATACATCGTATCCGGCTTTATCTTAGGTATATCCGATATCGAAATCCCGTTCTTTCCGGATAAACGTACCCGATCCAAGGAATATATATTGTTCACGGCACAAATATCCTGAATCTGCGCATTCATGTCCGCCAGCATCATATTATCCTGAAAGGTATCGTCCGAGACTCTTATGACGATGCAATTACCAACAAGCCGCCGTATCAATTCTATATTCCTCTTATAATCCGGTTTATCATAAAAGCCCATCATATTCGGATATTTCCGGATGATCGGGATATTGGGATAACTAACCCCCATAAACACGACCGGGATCGATTTAGCGAGGGGATGCCTGCTACTTATCAAAGCGTTCAAGGCTTGATCGTCATTGACCAGAATAATATCCGGGTTCCATGTCGATAACTCATTCAGTTTCTTGAATAATTTCTGTCGCTGTTGCTTCTCCGAATATTGCTCACAATCCAAATAAAAAGAATAGACACTCGCATGTATCCCCTTCTTCCGCAAATCACTCGACATGATTTCCTTCATCTTCTCATAGGCGGGAAAATGTTTTTCGTAAGATTGAATCACGAGTATACGCTTCTCCTCCGATAAGTCTGTAGAGGATTTACATGATATACAGGTAACAAAGAGAAATATGATGGATATTATTCCAAATAAGCGCTTAGCTGGCATATCGTTCCTTTAAGGTGTTTTCTATGACTTTACAAAACTAAAGATTTATTTCGTACATTTGAGCATATTTTTCACGAAATACAATCAAAACATCAAATATATGAAACAAGAAATCCAACTGAACGAACACAACAAGCAAGAGTATCCTCCTATGCACACGGCGGAACATATCTTAAACCAGACAATGGTACGGATGTTCGGATGTCCCAGATCCAAGAACGCACACATAGAAAGGAAGAAGTCTAAATGCGATTATCTATTGGCGGAAGAGCCCAGCGCGGAGGTCATGGCCGAGGTTGAGAAGAAGATAAACGAGGTGATCGACCGGCACCTGCCCGTAACCATCGAGTTCATGCCAAAAGAAAAGGCCGGCGGTATCGTGGATTTAAGTAAATTGCCCGATGATGCCAGCGACACATTACGTATCGTACGCATAGGCGATTACGATGCCTGCGCATGTATCGGATCGCACGTGGCGAATACATCCGAGATCGGACATTTCAAGCTGTTGAATTACGACTATGCTGACGGGAGATTACGGCTACGTTTCAAATTGGTATAAAATTTAAAGCAAGCGCAAACGGTCAAATAAAAATATTTTATGTAAGTTTGCAAGCGATTAAAGGAACATTTTAATACAGACATTAAATACAATAGTTATGCAAACAATTGACAATTTCAATTTTGCCGGCAAAAAGGCATTTGTAAGAGTTGACTTTAACGTTCCATTGGACGAAAACTTCAACATCACCGACGACACTCGTATGCGTGCCGCTCTTCCTACATTAAAGAAGATCTTAGCGGATGGTGGTAGCGTAATTATCGGTTCTCACCTAGGTCGTCCGAAAGGCGTTACTGAGAAGTTCTCCTTGAAACACATATTGAAACACCTTTCTGAGTTGTTAGGTGTAGATGTTCAGTTCGCGAACGATTGTATTGGCGAAGAAGCCGGCGCTAAAGCTGCCGCTTTGCAACCGGGCGAAGCTTTGTTGCTTGAGAACCTTCGTTTCTACGCTGAGGAAGAAGGCAAACCAAGAGGTTTGGCTGAAGACGCTTCCGACGAGGAGAAGAAGGCTGCCAAGAAAGCCGTTAAAGAAAGCCAGAAAGAGTTCACGAAGAGATTGGCTTCTTACGCTGACTGCTATGTAAACGACGCGTTCGGTACCGCTCACCGCGCTCACGCTTCTACGGCTTTGATCGCTGACTACTTCGATACGGATAACAAGATGTTCGGTTATTTGATGGAGAAAGAAGTGAAGGCTGTCGATAAGGTTATGAACGACATCCAACGTCCGTTCACCGCTATCATGGGTGGTTCTAAGGTTTCCTCCAAGATCGAGATCATCGAGAACTTGTTGAACAAGGTAGACAACTTGATCATCACGGGTGGTATGACTTATACTTTCACGAAAGCGCAAGGCGGTAAGATCGGTAAGTCTATCTGCGAGGACGATAAGCTGGATCTTGCTCTTGATTTAATCAAGAAAGCGAAAGAAAAAGGCGTAAACTTGGTATTGGCTGTTGACGCTAAGATCGCTGACGATTTCAGCAACGACGCTAAGACTGATTTCGCTCCGGTAGATCAGATTCCTGATGGTTGGGAAGGTCTTGACATAGGTCCGAAGACCGAGGCTATCTACGCTGACGTTATCAAGAACTCTAAGACGATCCTTTGGAACGGTCCTACGGGTGTATTCGAGTTCGAGAACTTTACGCACGGATCTCGCACGGTTGGCGAGGCTATCGTTGAGGCTACGAAGAACGGCGCTTTCTCTTTAGTAGGTGGTGGCGACTCTGTTGCTTGCGTTAACAAATTCGGTTTGGCTAACGGCGTATCTTACGTTTCTACAGGTGGTGGCGCTCTTCTTGAGGCTATAGAAGGTAAGGTTCTTCCGGGTATCGCAGCTGTAAAAGGCGAGGCTTACAAATAATCAGATAAGTAAGTGATTTAATAAAAAATCCCCCGGGACGCTCGGTATTCATCGAGATGTCCCGGGGGATTTCTTTGATTTAGTTCCGTATTAATCTTGTTTCAAGATCAAGGCGGAAGAGGCGCTTACGGTAGTTTTACCCTGTACGGAACCTTTACCGTCCAGATAAATCCGACCGTCTTTACAAACCGGAATCCATGTTCCTTCCGGCAGAGAAACCGTTACCGCCTTCCGGTTCCCGTTAAAGATAACCATAATCTTCTTCCAACTATCCCCGTTCGCATGTTCCCCTAAGGTATACGCTACGACACCGGGCTGGTTCACTTCTTGGAATTGAAGGGCCTCCCTCACTCCCTCGGCCGTGGCGATACGGAAAGCCGGGTGCGACTTACGAAGGGCGATCAAATCCTTGTAATAGTTGAAAACATCCTTGTTTTTTGCCTTCAAAGACCAGTCGATCTCATTGATTGAATCGGGCGATTGATAGCTGTTATGTACGCCCTTCTTATCGTGCAGCAACTCCTCTCCTGCCCGCATGAAGGGTACTCCTTGCGAGGTGAAGATGATGGTCTGGGCCAACTTGCCGAATCGTATCAACTCATCTGGGGTAGCGTCTTTCGGGGCCGAGAGCTTCAACTTATCCATCAAACAAAGATCATCGTGGCAAGAGACATAGTTGATCACTTGCGTAGGCTTGTTCGCATAAGGCGCTTTGCAATATAATATTTGGTTATAGTCGATTTGCGGATGGCGGATAGCGCCTACAATACCGAACTTAATAGACTCCTCGTTACCTTCCGGCTTTCCGGAGGCGAAACCGGCCTGTGTAGTCTCGAATACGCTTCCTTTTAAAGCATCCCGCAGGTCATCGCTAAATACGGCCACATCATTCAGTTTCGGGGCGTTTACCTTGATCGCCCTCTGATCCTCCGGTAGCGGGGAATCGCTGGCGGTCCAGCCCTCGCCGTATACGAAGATGGAAGGATCTAGTTTGGTTAACTCGGCTTTTACCTCGTTCATGGTCTCTACGTCATGGATGCCCATCAAGTCGAAACGGAAACCATCCACATGGTATTCCTCGGCCCAATATTTCACGGACTCCACGATATAGCGGCGTACCATCGCCCGCTCCGAAGCGGTCTCATTACCACAGCCGGAGGCATCCGAATAGCTTCCGTCCGGTTTATAACGGTAGAAGTAACCGGGAACGGTCAAACTGAAATTCGACCCATCCCCCACAAAGGTATGATTGTAAACCACGTCCATGATCACACGGATACCATTCCGGTGCAACCCCCGCACCATCTCCTTGAACTCACGGATACGAGCCTCGGGATTGTAAGGATCGGTGGAATAGCTCCCCTCGGGGGCGTTATAGTTCTTGGGATCATACCCCCAATTGTACACATTATCTTGCAAGCGAGTCTCGTCCACCGAGCCATAATCATAAGAAGGAAGGATATGGACATGGGTAACGCCCAACTCCTTCAGATGATCCACGCCGGTAGCCACGCCGCCCGGCCCTTTCGTGCCCTCCTCCGCCAAGGCGAGAAACTTACCTTTATGCGTCACGCCGGAGTTCGCGGCGATCGAGAAATCCCGATGATGCATCTCGTAGATGATAATATCGGAGAAGCTTTTCAACTCGGGAGATTTATCCGCCTCCCAGCCCTCCGGATCGGTAGCCGCCCAATCGATCACGGCCGCACGGTTTCCATTCACCCCGACGGCTTTCGCCCAGATACCGGGAGTCTCATCCAGCCATTTATCGCCGATACGGATCTGGAAGGTATAGAAGGAACCTTTCAGATCCTCGCTCACGGAGATACGCCACGTACCCTTGTCCGAGGATTTCATCGGCAACTGGCGGATAGGCTCCCCTCCCTCACCGGAGGCGTAAAGATTCAAGCGGACTTCTTCCGCCGTCGGGGCCCAAAGGGTGAACACGGATTTCGTGGGGGAATAGAACAACTCCAGATCGTCTCCCTCATAGGAAGGGTATTCATCAAAGGATTTGTATTCTTTCGGTGAGTTGCAGCTAAGCAACAGCGACAGGTATATAGATACCGGAACTAAGTGTCTCGTCATGGCTGATTCAGTAATTTGTTTTCAATCACAAAGATAGAAGTTTCGAATCGGATTCGCCAACGAAACAGAAAAGAAGAGGCGAAAAATCTACCGCAAACGTTTTCGCCTCTTTCGCTCATTCATGCTATATTAGAACGGAACCTCGTTACTGCTACCTTGACTCAAGAAGTCAGCTCCCGCCGATGGGATCGGGGGCATCGGGTCTCCACCGTTCATGGTCGAGGTGAATTCCCTTACCGCTATATCTTCCTCTACGTTCATAAACTTGGCGAACTCGCTCTTAAAGCGCAGCCGGACATCCCCCACTGCACCGTTACGATGCTTGGCGATAATAATCTCGGCGAGGCCGATCAGGGAATTTCCCCGCTCGTCTTCCGTAATCTTATAATATTCGGGACGGTGGATGAAACATACCATATCGGCATCCTGCTCGATAGCTCCGGACTCACGCAAGTCGGCTAGCTGCGGACGCTTACCTTCCACGCCTTGACGAGCTTCCACACCACGGTTCAACTGCGACAAGGCGATAATCGGGATATTCAATTCCTTCGCCAATCCCTTCAACGAGCGGGAGATCGTACTCACCTCCTGCTCACGGCTACCGAAGTTCATACCGCTAGCGTTCATCAACTGAAGGTAGTCGATAATGATACATTTAATGCCATGCTCACGCACCAGACGACGGGCTTTCGTTCGCAGCTCGAAGACGGACAAGCTCGGGGTATCGTCCACGAAGATCGGGGCGTCGTAAAGCTCCTTGATCTTAAAGTCCAGCTGTTCCCACTCGTAGCTCTCCAAGCGTCCGCTCTTGATCTTCTCGCCCGGTATCTCGCAGACATTCACGATCAGACGGTTTACCAACTGCACGTTACTCATCTCGAGCGAGAACAGGGCGACAGGCGTATTGAAATTCACCGCCATATTCTTCGCCATGGAAAGCACGAAAGCCGTCTTGCCCATGGCCGGACGGGCAGCGATAATGATAAGGTCTGAATTCTGCCAACCGGAAGTCATCTTATCCAAGCCCTCGAAGCCCGTGCGCAATCCGCTCAGACCTTCCTTCTGGAGGGCCGCCTTTTGCAACATCTCCATAGCGTCCTTGATGACGGGGTTGATCTGGGTGACATCCTTCTTTACGTTGCGTTGCGAGATCTCGAACAACTTGCCCTCCGCCTCTTGCATCAGGTCCTCTACATCGAGCGTCTCATCAAATGCCTTTCCTTGGATCATCGCCGTGAAAGAGATCAACTCCCTCGCCAGATATTTCTGGGCGATGATCCGGGCGTGATACTCGATATGGGCGCTGCTGGCCACCTTGCTGGTAAGTTGAGAGATATAGAACGGTCCGCCTACATCCTCTAATTCTCCCCGTTTCTTCAATTGCTCCGTTACGGTAAGCATATCCACGGGACGCTGGCTCAACGCCAAGTCTACGATAGCGGCATAAATCTTCTCATGCGCTTTCTCATAGAAACACTCCGGCTTCAAGATCTCGCTGACGATCGAGTACGCGTCTTTCTCCAGCATCAACGCACCCAACACAGCCTCCTCCAACTCACGGGCCTGTGGCTGAAGACGCCCCATATCGGGGAGCATCTCCACAGGCTTTTTCCTTCCTCTTCCTGTATTTCTTGTTCCTTCTGCCATCATTCTTTCTATTTGGGGAGTCAAAGGTAATATCTTTTACCCATTTCTGAAAAAGATTCTTTATATTTAGGAATTAAAACCTGTCGAATCATGAAAGCGTATTTTATCGGATTAGTTATCATGGGAGGTTGCCTATTATACGGCTGCCATACCAAACAAGAGAAAGGGGAAAACAGTAGCGACTACTCAGCCGACTCCCAATCCATAGCACGGCAAGATACCCTACCGTTACCGATTGATACCCATGCCGCATCTTCAGTTTCCACGGAAGGATGGACCGCCAAGCAGATACGGGACAGCATAGAATTGTTCTTCGGCAAGGAATACGATACCCTTCCCCCGCATCTCCGGAAGATCCGCAGAAACATGGCCTCCCTCTGGAACACGGACGACTCCGTCTTCCTACAGCTTATCATAGCGGAAACCCCGTATGTAAAAGCGTTCAAGACCTACGTATTCGACTCGCCCCTCATCCAGATCGGCGGAGGCCCTTACGACCGGTCGCCCGAGGAATCTCTTTGCGAGGACACCACCCACTTCTCCATGCGAGTAAGTCCGAATGTCTACCCAACCAACATCGAACGGATCGAGATCGCCATCACCAACCATACCGACCTAGAAGGGATGGGAGGCGAAAGTTATTTCATCGAGCATTTCGACGGGAAGGCATGGAAAGGGGTCCCGCAACCCAACTTTTTTGTTGATATCGGCTATCCGATCTTTCCAAACGAGACAAGAGACGATTTCTCGGCCACCTTGATGCCTGAGCTCAAGGAAAATCCACCGGGATTGTACCGGGTGCATAAGACCGTCATCACCGGACAGGGCGCCGGCATCGTCCATTATCCTTTGGCCGCCACGTTCTACCTATCCGATAACCCGGAAGATTATGAGGAATACACACGCTTCGCCAGCCGGCTCCACGAGCCTCGCCCCATGGCCGAGTTCAAGGGAGGAAGAGAAGCCATGACCCGTTTCTTCGAACAGAACCTGCGTTATCCCAAATCTTATAAAGGTACGGGCACGAAGGTACGACTCTTCTACTCCTTCACGATCGATTCCTTAGGAATGTTACAGAATCCCGTAAGCCTACCCGAGAATATACTGTATCCTCGTGATACGGGGAAAACCTATGATGAGTTCCGCGATGAAGCCTTACGGGTACTCCGGTTGATGCCCGCATGGGAACCCGCCGTAAGCCGTATCCATGGTCCGGTCAGCATAGATACCGGGCTCTTCTTCTACTTCAACGAAGAGGGGAAATGCGGGATTGAATAGATGGCCAGTACTGCCTAAGAAGTATGTCTTGTCCTGAAATAGCTTGACACTTTTAAGGGGCTAAAAAGTATAGAAATGATCAAAAGAAAGCCCAAAAGAGTGTTCACGGAACCCTTTAAATTATCCGTGTTACGCGAGTATTACAGTAGCGGAATGAGCAAGTATGCGATAACGAAGAAATATTCTTTGAGCCCTCCTTGCATATATAGATGGCTAAAAGAATACCCAGTGGGATCGGACCAGTTACCTTTGCCATCAGAAACAAAAGAGAGGTTACAGATGGTTCCCAAGCAATCGGATTTGACAGATATGGAGTCCCTTCAAAAGCGCATAGAGGAATTGCGTCGTTCTTTGGAGCTGGAGAAGATGCGTAGCCGTGCCTTCGAGAAGATGATAGAGATAGCGGAAGAGGAAGAAGGCATCAGTATATTAAAAAAAGATGGTGCCAAACAGTAACGGCGTTACGTGAGGAGTATCCCCATGAGAGTGTGGCTACCCTTTGCGGGCTGTTTGGAAAGAAACGCCAATGGTATTACGCGAACATGAAGGCTGATGTATCGGAGAGACAACGCGTCAAGCTTCTTGCTGACATGATAGGCTATTATCGTCTTTGTTGTCCCCGTATCGGAGGTTTCAAACTGTTCCATTTACTGGAAAAGGATTTGGGACATGCTGTGACCCTCGGGCGAGACTCGTTCTTAAAGGTTTATGAATCAAAAGGCTTTAAGCTCAAGCCCAACAAACGTAGGCGTACGACAGACTCCAATCATGTCTATAAAAGGTACCCCAATCTTATCAAGGGAAAAGACGCGCGGTATTCCAACCATATATGGGTGTCGGACATCACGTACGTGTGGATATTGGGGGACGTGTTGTACTTGCATCTTGTCACCGACGCCTATTCGCACGCCGTATTGGGCTGGTGCCTATCCGACAGTCTCAGCGCCTCGCATACGACAGAGGCCTTGCGCATGGCGATCCGGATCGCCGGAGGCGGCAACCTTTGCGGTACCATACACCACTCGGACAGGGGGGCACAATACGCCAGCGACGCTTACGTCAGCTGCCTCATGGAGCATCACATACGGATAAGCATGACAGAAGGATATGAGCCGACAGACAACGCCATGGCGGAAAGACAGAACGGGATCTTCAAGGTCGAATGGATATACGAGCAGGAAATGTACAGGGATAAAGAACAGGCGATCAATGAGATCAATCGTATGATTGACTTTTATAACAACCGAAGACCTCATATGAGCATCGGAATGGAGTGCCCGATGGAGGTGTATAAAGGCAAACTGCCGGGGAAAAATCTTTGGCGAAAAAGACCCTGATTCTTTTTGATTCCTTACATTTGTACGCCGAGAATATGGATCACTCTGGTATATCCATTGTCCATTCTTGATGACAAGCTTTTTGGTAGGCTTTATCAGAGAGTGACAAGTAAGCCAGGAGGATCATGAGTTTATTGACAAGTAAAGTTGTTTAACTACCCCAAAAGTGACAAGTGATTTTAGGAATGGACAGTATTGGAGTACTTCTTAGGCAGTACTCGGGTACTTCCATGAAAGTACTCCAGTACTATTACCAGAAGTATCGCAATACTCTCAGAGAAGTAAGCCTATGCTAACGTAAACTGGCAACAATATTGCTGTCAGCATACAGCGACATAACTTTACTTACGTAAAAAAGTATTATCTTTGTACCCGTAAAAAGTAATTTTCAAATTATGGACGACAGTATCCCGCTAGAAACAGAACAGAGTATGAACTAACGAGGTGGAGGGTTTCATTGATCCTCTGCTCGGATTAAACACGAAAGGAGGCAATAATGAGACAATTTCTTTATTGTGAGGCCGGTTATGTGGAGAAGAACCAATGGCTTCCTAACAGTTGGGTAAACGTAGAGTGCCCGACTCCCGAAGATCTTCAATTCTTGATGGATCGATTTAACGTACCCGAATCATTCTTGAGCGATATAGCCGATACGGACGAACGTCCCCGTATCGAGTACGAGGGGAATTGGTTGCTTACCATCTTACGTATCCCGTTGCAGAACCAAGATCATGACATCCCGTTCAATACGGTGCCGATCGGTATCATCACGAACAATGAGATCATCGTAAGCGTATGTTACCATAAGACGGACTTGATCCCCGATTTCATCCGTTATACCCAACGGAAGGAACTCCAGATTAAAAACAAGTATGAGTTGATCCTCCGGCTGATCCACTCATCGGCCGTATGGTTCCTTAAATACCTGAAACAAATCAATTACGCCGTCACCGAGGCGGAAAAGGCGTTGGAGAAAAGCATCCGCAACGAGGATCTGCTAGCGTTGATGAAGCTGGAGAAGAGCATGGTATTCTTCAACACCTCCATCCGCGGGAATGAGGTGATGCTGGCCAAGCTCCAGAATATTTTCCAAGAGCCGGAATATATCGACAAGGATTTGGTGGAGGACGTGGAGATCGAGTTGAAACAGGCCCATAACACGGTAAATATCTATAGCGATATTCTTACGGGTACGATGGACGCTTTCGCCTCTATCATCTCCAACAACGTGAACACGATCATGAAACGTATGACATCACTTTCCATTATCTTAATGGTTCCGACATTAATCGCTAGCTTCTACGGGATGAACGTCCCGATCTACATGGAGGATATGCCACATGGTTTCGTGGTTATCATCTTGCTCTCGATCTTGCTATCCGCTACGGCCTTTTTTATATTCAGGAAGATCAAATGGTTTTAGGATATCAAAAAATAAACCGGACGCAGATCACCCGTGCTTGTCGGTGTCATCTGCGTCCGGTAAATATCAAATTCGGTATATCTTTATCTTGGCTTACTTATGCGTATCCTCGAGGATATAACGCAAGGTTCCGGCATTTACCAAGTCCTCTTGCGAGATGGTGTAGCCCTTTAGCTTTTTATCGCCGGCGAAAACGTCCTTGATGTAGATCGCTTCCGGATTACTATGCTTAGACTCGATTACCAATTCGCCTTTAGGATAGAATTTCTTGTCGAGCTGGATCGTAACCTTATCGAAAGTCGGGGAAGTCAATACATAGTTCACGTCGCCCGGACAAGCCGGATAGAAGCCCATCATGGAGAAAATAGCCCAAGCGGACATAGTGCCTGTATCCTCGTTACCCGGGACACCGTTCGGGGCGTTATGATAGCAATCCTTCAACAACTGACGGACCAACTTCTGAGTACGCCAAGCCTCTCCCTTGAAATAACTAAACAAATAAGGATAAGCGATATCCGGCTCGTTGGCGGGATCATAATTGCCGTCATCGAATACCTTCTGCAAATGATCGACAAATTTCTTATCGCCTCCCATCAATTTGGCCAGTCCCTTGATATCGTGAGGAACATAAAACGTATAATTCCATGCGTTGCCTTCATGGAAACCGGGACTAGGCTCGAAGTTCTCGCCTTGTTTCGGATCGAACGGAGAGTAGAAAGTGCCGTCCGGCAAGATAGGACGCAGCGTTCCGAACTCCTTGCTATAATAATGTTTGTAACCTAAAGAACGGTCACGGAATAACTTGGCATCCTCTTTCTTACCCAAGGCTTGAGCGAAATTAGCCAAGTTCCAGTCGGCGATATAATATTCCAGCGCATGAGATACGGAGTTATCGTATTGCTCACGCAAAGGAACATAGCCCTTGCTGAAATAATCGTTCGCGTCCGGACGAAGCAGGTTGAACTCTCCCGGGGTAGTAGCGCCTTTACGCATCGCCTCATAAGCGGTTTGCTCATCAAAGTCACGCAAGCCGCGCATCCATGCGTCTACGATATACGGGATCGAGGGATCGCCCTCCATCGTAAAGGTCTCACGTCCGTAAAGCTCCCATTTCGGTAACCAACCGTTTTCCCGGTACATATCCAGCATCGTACGGATAATATCTAATTGACGCTCCGGATAGAGCAAGGTCATCAGGGTACTTACGTTGCGGTACGTATCCCACAGGGAGAAGACCGTATAACGGTTTCCGGTGGTATGGCCTACTTTCAGGCTCTCCATCATCGGGTACTCGCCGTTCACGTCTTGCAGGATATTCGGATGGATCAGCAAATGATACATACCGGTATAGAATATCGTTTTCTCGTCTTTCGTACCTCCTTCCACTTGTACCTTGGAAAGATCCTTGTTCCACATCGTGCTAGCCGCCGTACGGACCTTGTCGAAATCGAAGCCGGGCTGCTCCGTATTCATGTTCAGGCGGGCGTTCTCGATGCTCACGTACGAGATACCCATCTTCACCTCGATAGCCTCGCCCTCGTCCGTATCATAATCGAACCATACGCCGATGTCGTCTCCGCTCATCTCACGGGTATAACTGGTATATAACTTATACTTGCCGGAGTAGATATCCCATTCGGCCTCTACCCCCTTCATCTCACGTTGTTTCTTCCAATAACCCATCTTCTTCGGGGCCTTGTTTACCTTCATCACGAAGTAAACCGGGAATACGGCCTGTGGATTATAGCAGAACGTACCTAAAAGCTTACTCCCCTCGATCTCCGTATCATTCACGATACGTACCGTAGCGCCGGTCTCGTTCGTCAAGCCCTCGCCTAGGTTCAAGAGGATATGGCTCTCGAACTTATACTTTCACAGAATCTCATAAAACCGCAAACAACTGATAATCAAGTGCAAATTACAACATAGAGTAAAACTAAATGTTTCTAAATGTCTTTTGCTATCTCAATAATTGGGTGTATATTTGGGTGTAGAATTTCAAACGCACCCAATTATGAATATCAAGCGCAACATCATTTTTGCATTGGAGAGCCGGAAAAAGAACGGTGTGCCAATCGTAGAAAACGTACCCATCCGTATGCGTGTCATCTTTGCCAGCCAACGCATCGAGTTTACAACGGGCTACCGGATTGACGTAGCCAAATGGGATGCAGACAAGCAGCGGGTAAAGAACGGATGTACCAACAAGCTAAAGCAGAGTGCAGCCGAAATCAATACGGACTTGCTGAAATACTATGCCGAAATCCAGAATATTTTCAAGGAATTTGAGGTGCAGGAGGTCATGCCAACGACCCAACAGTTGAAGGAAGCTTTCAACATGAGAATGAAAGACACCAGCGAAGAACAGCCGGAAGAAGCCCCTGTCAGCTTTTGGGAGGTATTCGATGAGTTTGTAAAAGAGTGCGGTAACCAGAATAACTGGACGGCATCCACCTATGAAAAATTTGCAGCAGTGAGGAACCACCTCAAAGAGTTCAAGGAGGATGCAACGTTCAACTATTTCGACGAGTTTGGATTGAACGAATACGTCAACTTCCTGCGTGATACCAAGGATATGAGAAACAGCACCATCGGCAAGCAAATGGGATTCCTCAAATGGTTCCTGCGCTGGAGCTTCAAGAAAGGACATCATCAGAACATTGCATACGATACATTCAAACCGAAACTGAAAACCACCTCGAAAAAAGTAATCTTCCTGACTTGGGATGAACTGAACAAGCTGAAAGACTACCAGATACCCAAGGATAAGCAATACCTGGAACGTGTGCGTGATGTTTTCCTGTTCTGCTGCTTTACGAGTTTGCGGTATTCGGATGTTCGCAATCTGAAAAGAAGCGATGTGAAGTCCGACCACATCGAAATAACCACAGTCAAGACTGCCGACAGCCTGACGATTGAACTGAACAAATACAGCAAAGCCATACTGGACAAATACAAGGACATCCATTTCGAGAATTACATGGCTCTGCCCGTCATCAGCAACCAGAAGATGAACGATTACCTGAAAGAGCTGGGCGAACTGGCAGAAATCAACGAGCCTGTACGGGAAACCTACTACAAGGGAAATGAACGTATTGATGAAGTCACACCCAAATACGCTTTGCTCAGTACCCATGCAGGAAGAAGGACATTCATCTGCAATGCGCTGGCTCTCGGAATCCCGGCACAGGTGGTCATGAAATGGACGGGACACAGCGACTACAAAGCTATGAAACCCTACATTGACATAGCGGATGATATTAAGGCAAATGCCATGAACAAGTTTAATCAACTATAAAAGTATCAAACAGTTTCATAGATAGTTATCAATGACTATATTTGTAGAAATTATCATCACAATATGAGCAACAAGGAATCCAACATAGAGAAAACGAATTTTGATGCATTCATACAAGCGGTCGGTTCGGAAATAGAACAGGCACAAGTAAGGCTGATTGTTGCAGCCAATGCACAAATGCTGTTCCATTACTGGAAGATAGGCAATTACATCCTTTATCACCAGCAGCTGCACGGATGGGGAAGCAAAATCATCAAGCAGTTGGCAAAGGCTATCCGACTGCATTACCCTGAAAAGAAAGGCTATTCGGAACGTAACCTTACCTATATGTGCCAGTTTGCAAAAGCATATCCTTTAAGAGCGTTGCAAAGTTTCATAGAAACAGATGCAAGCCTGTCTGTCCCAACCATACAGAGTGTGACCAATGAAGTATTAAAACTGAATGACAAGCAATTTACGCAGGAACTTACTGCGCAAATACAATCGATTGATTGTCAATCATTAGCAATTACGCAGGAAGTTCCTGCGCAATTTGAAGATGTGGGAAAAACCGTGTCTGCCATTTACAGGATGGGAATCAGGGAAATAGAAGAAGTTTTCTTGACCTCTCCTATAGCCAAAATAAACTGGACAAGCCAAATGACTATACTTGACAGTTCGCTACCTTTAGGTCTAAGCTACTGGTACATGAAGCAGTCTGTGGAAATGGGATGGAGCAGCAATGTATTGAAAATGCAAATTGACAGTGATTTGTATAGCCGACAAATCAGCAACAACAAGGTAAACAATTTCACGACCACACTTCCGGCTCCACAAAGCGACCTTGCCAATTACCTACTCAAAGACCCGTACATCTTTGATTTGGCAGGAGCCAAAGAAAAAGCAGACGAAAGGGATATTGAAGAACAGCTGGTGAAACACGTTACCCGCTACCTGTTGGAAATGGGCAACGGTTTTGCCTTCGTTGCCCGGCAGAAGCACTTCCAAGTCGGAAACAGCGATTTCTTTGCCGACCTGATTCTATATTCCATTCCGTTGCACGCATATATTGTCATAGAATTGAAAGCCACTCCTTTCAAGCCGGAATATGCCGGACAACTCAACTTTTACATCAACGTGGTGGATGATAAGTTGAGAGGGGAACACGACAACAAGACCATCGGTCTTTTGTTGTGCAGAGGAAAGGACGAAGTGGTTGCCCAGTATGCCCTTTCCGGCTATGACCAGCCCATCGGCATCAGCGATTACCAATTGAGCAAGGCGATTCCCGAGAAATTGAAATCAGCGTTGCCCAGCGTAGAAGAAGTGGAAGAAGAACTGGCTTCTTTCCTTGACAAGGATCCCCAATAATAAGAGTATGCCATGCAGAAAACGATAACAACCCTCATTCCTCAATACGGGGAGCTGAACAGAATCTGCAAAGATTGGATTGTAAGCCATACTTTCTCTTTTGAAAAGCAGAAATTCATCGTTGATTTCTACTCGAAATGGAGCGATATAAAGGCTTTTGAGCAAGCTATCCTTGAACTGGTGCTGCATACACCGCCAGAACCATGTACCCTGCTGCTGAAAAGTCTGAAAAAGGAAGTCAAAGAATACATACGGCTTTATGAATCTTACCGCCTTCTCCATGACGAAGTGATCATACGTGTATGCTACCAATACGCAGACCGCTACAAGGAAACCATCAAGGAAGAGATGGAAGTGGTAAACAGGCTGCGCAAACCGATGAACGAAGCCAACAACCGCTATGATTCCATTGGCTACCGAGAGCATACACCCGAAGAAGAAAAGCTGGCGGAAAGAGAATATGAGCGTTGCAAGGCTGAATATGAAAGGGAGAAAGCCCAACTGGAGCATCTTTATGAGCAGCAAACCCTTCTCTGGAAAGAAGCCCGGCAATACATGAAAAACCGTTGCGACGACATCTACCTGCTTAGCGTACACTTCATGGGCATCCTGACCAAATATGTACCGGACGAAGAAAGCCAACCGAACGAAGCAGACAGGCAGAGCCGTACAGACAGCCAGCCGGAAGCTGAAACTACAACCGCATCGACTACAGCTACGACTGCCGGATTGCCTGAATATTTCAGCATGAAGCTGATTTCCCTAATTCATGAAGTTTGTGCAGGGGAACAGTTTGAAGACATTACCGCACCAGATTTCTATGCCTGCATGAATCTGCATCCCTGCCAGTGCGTACTGAAAATAAAGCCAAGGGAAAAGATACGGGTATGCTATCTGATTTCCCTGATGAGGGAGCAGTTGCCGGGGCAGGATAAGGACAAATGGAAGGAAGCCATCCTGAAACACCTGGATATTGATGAAGACTATTACAAGTCCAAGTACAGGGAACCCGTTTCCGATTTACCCAGTATTCCCAACCAAAAGTTCGCCAAGGAAATGGACGGAATATTCCGATAACCCGTGATATTCCAATATATTTTACGACATGACCACTTATACCACTCAAAATAATTTTTGAGTGGTATTTTTATTTCTTGATATTCAGCGATATAACAGAACAATCCATATCTATCATCCACATACTTACCACTCAAAACCCTACCTAATTTTGCATCGTTCGAGAACAGAAGAAACAGCCTGTGCGCAGGGCTATTGTCAAACAAGTAATCATACGGACGATGAACAACCTCAAAGAACTGTTAGTGAAACCCGTCTGGCAGATGACAGGCGAAGAGTTCCTTTTTCTAAGCAGACACGCTTCGGTACAGGCAGAGGCGCAACCGCAGCCGACCACCGACACGGAAAGAAAGTACGTGTACGGCATACTCGGCATAGCCAAGCTTTTCGGGTGCAGCCTGCCCACAGCCAACCGCATCAAGAAAAGCGGAAAGATAGACAAAGCCATTACCCAGATTGGACGCAAGATTATCGTGGATGCGGAACTGGCGCTGGAACTGGCTGGCAAGAAAACCGGAGGACGCAGATAAAGGAGGTGATTATGGACTATATAAAAGAAATATCACCCGAACAAGCCGTTATCCTCTGGCAGGAATCCCGGCTAAGTCTGTCAAGATGCTACGAAAAAGCCCCCGAAATTCTGAAAGTACACGGCTCTGTCATCGGGACGCTGGGCAATTTCAGCGCATCCATCGGCAAAGCCAAGAGCAAGAAAACCTTCAATGTATCGGCTATCGTAGCCGCTGCATTGAAGAACGGTACCGTGTTACGATATGCGGCTGAACTGCCCGAGGAAAAGCGGAAAGTGCTTTATATAGATACGGAGCAAAGCCCCTACCACTGCCTGAAAGTGATGAAGCGGATCCTGCGGATGGCAGGATTGCCCGATGACAGGGACAGCGGTTATCTGGAGTTTCTCGCTTTGAGAAAATACACCCCGGAACAGCGCATCAGCATTGTAGAACAGGCTATCTACCACTCACCGGATATTGGGCTGGTCATCATAGACGGCATCCGGGATATGGTGTACGACATCAACAGCCCCGGTGAATCCACCCGCATCATATCCAAGCTGATGCAGTGGACGGACGACAGGCAGATTCATATCCATACGATACTGCATCAGAACAAGGGGGATGAGAACGCAAGAGGGCACATTGGTACGGAACTGAACAACAAGGCGGAAACAGTCCTGCTGGTGGAAAAGGACAAGGGGAACAGCGACATCAGCCATGTTTCCGCCATGCACATCCGGGCGATGGATTTCGAGCCTTTTGCATTCTGCATCAACGACAGAGCCCTGCCCGAACTTGCGGAAGGCTACAAGCCGGAAGCAAGGAAGCCGGGAAGACCCTCGGTGGAAAAGTTTGACCCTTACAAGGATATTTCAGAACCGCAGCACCGTGCCGCACTGGAAGACGCTTTTGCACTGAAAGAGGAATACGGCTACAAGGAGCTGGAAGACACCTTAATCAGGACTTATCTGGCAGAAGGGGTTAGACTGAATCACCAGAATGCAGTGGCGCTTATCACCATGCTGCGCAACAAACGGATGATAGTGCAGGAAAACGGCAGGAAGTATTCCTTCAAGCCCGATTACCACTATTAGCCGACAATCCCGAAAATCGCTTCACTTTATTCCCGTATCCTATATATACGACAATTTAGTGAAGTGATTTCAGAAACAGACAAATCACTTCACTTTATTCCGGGGGTCTATATATTAGGAGTTTAGTGAAGTGATTGTACTGACCGCATACTTTTAAGAGTTGCGGGCAAAAAGAGAAATAATCAAAGCACTCACTAAAAACGATTTCCTTATGAACATCGAGACTGCAAAACAAATCAATCTGGCTGACTACCTGCACAGCCTGGGGTATTCACCCGTCAAACAGCAGGGTATCAACCTTTGGTACAAATCTCCCTTGAGGGAAGAAACAGAGGCTTCCTTCAAAGTGAACACCGAACGCAACCAGTGGTACGACTTCGGTTTAGGGAAAGGGGGCGGTATCATTGAACTGGCTGCACACCTGTATGCTACCGACCATGTACCTTACCTGCTGGAGCGGATTGCGGAACAGACACCGCATGTACACCCGGTATCTTTCTCTTTTGGCAAGCAGGACTCTTTCGGTCCGAGCTTCCAACAGCTGGAGATAGTACCGCTATCGTCTCCTGCCCTGCTTTCCTATTTACAAGGTAGAGGAATAAATCTGGAACTGGCAAAAAGAGAATGTAGTGAAGCCCGTTACACCCACAACGGCAAGCGTTACTTTGCCATTGCCTTCCCTAACGGTTCGGGTGGGTTTGAGGTTCGTAACCCCTATTTCAAGGGCTGCATCGCCCCCAAGGAAATCTCCCACATCAGACAGTCGGGAAAAGCAAGGACTGCCTGCTATGTGTTCGAGGGTTTCATGGACTACCTTTCCTTTCTGACATTGAGACAAGAGAGCTGCCCAAATTATCCGGAATTGGACGGGCAGGACTATATTGTATTGAACTCCGTATCGAATGTGAACAAGGCTCTCTATCCGTTGGGCAATTACGAACGCATCCACTGCTTTTTCGACAACGACCATGCAGGAATGGAAGCACTCCGGCAAATCCGCATGGAATACGGCAGAGACCGGTACATCCGGGACGCTTCGCAGATTTACAGCGGATGCAAGGACTTGAACGAATACTTACAGAAACAGGTTGAAAGAAAAAGGCAGCTCCAGTCCGCCAAAGGGGTGCGCAGCCAATCACCGGAGAAGAAGAGCGGCTTCCGGTTATAGCCCACTATAACTACACGCTCCGCTTTCGTAGTTGTGGGCTCTCCCGAGGGGATTAGGGCTTTGCCCTAATGACCCACTCAGGGCGTTTCACCCCTGAGAACCCCGAGCAAAGAGTGACCCTCTCTTTGCAATCTCCGCTTATGGGTTACCCCTAAGAAATCTCGTGCAAATGAGAGCAGAGGCAAACTTGCTTGACCTATGCCGAATGCAGCCGAGATTCATAAAATAACCCCTCTGCGAAAGCGAGCAAAGTAAATTAATTGTAAACAAAGAAAAGAAGCTATGGCAACAAAATCAAGCATACACATCAAGCCTTGCAACATCGCATCGAGCGAGGCACACAACCGAAGGACTGCCGAGTATATGCGTAATATCGGGGAGTCCAGAATCTATGTCGTTCCCGAACTTTCCACCGATAACGAACAGTGGATAAATCCCGACTTCGGCACTCCCGAACTGCGAACTCATTATGACAATATCAAGCAAATGGTCAAGGAAAAGACCGGACGTGCCATGCAGGAAAAGGAAAGGGAACGCAAGGGAAAGAATGGAAAGATTATCAAGGTGGCGGGATGCTCACCCATCCGTGAAGGAGTATTGCTTATCAGACCGGACACCACACTGGCTGATGTACGCAAATTCGGTGAAGAGTGCCAAAGACGCTGGGGCATCACTCCGCTACAGATTTTCCTGCATAAAGACGAAGGGCATTGGCTGAACGGTCAGCCGGAAGCGGAAGACAAAGAGAGCTTCCAAATAGGAAGCAGATGGTTCAAGCCGAACTATCATGCTCATATCGTATTCGACTGGATGAACCACGAAACCGGGAAGAGCCGAAAGCTCAATGACGAGGATATGGCAACCATGCAGACCCTTGCTTCCGATATTCTGCTAATGGAACGTGGGCAGACAAAAGCTGTCACAGGTAAAGAGCATCTGGAACGAAACGATTTCATCATTGAGAAGCAGAAAGCCGAACTGCAACGTATAGAAGAAACCAAGCGACACAAGGAGCAACAGGTAAGCCTTGCCGAACAGGAACTCAAACAGGTAAAAGCTGAGATACGTACAGACAAACTCAAAAGTGCAGCTACCGATGTAGCCACTGCCATAACCAGCAGCGTAGGTTCTCTTTTCGGAAGCGGTAAGTTGAAAGAACTGGAACATAACATCGAGCAGCTACATCAGGAGATTGCCAACCGGGACAAAGCTACTGATGAATTAAAAATTCAGATGCAACAAATGCAGGAACAGCACGGCAGACAAATACGCAATCTTCAAGGAATACATAATAAAGAGATTGAAGCTAAAGACAAAGAAATATCACGGCTAAACACCCTGCTTGAAAAGGCATTATGCTGGTTCCCATTACTCAAAGAAATGCTGAGAATGGAAAAATTATGCTATGTCACTGGTTTTACCAAGGGGATGGTTGATTCTCTTTTATACAAAAAGGAAGCTCTCAGATGTAGTGGAAAAATCTATTCCGAAGAATATAGACAGAGATTTGAAACAAAAAATGTAATTTTCAAAATTGAACGAAGCCCGATCGATAAGAATAAATTGATGCTGACTATAAACCAACAGCCAATCAGCGAATGGTTCAAAGAACAATGGGAGAAGTTACAGCAGCATCTGCGTAACTCAGTGCAGAAAGAACAAAAATCCAGAGGATTCAGGATGTAATATAGAGAAGTACAATTCATCATGGATTGTACTTCTATCGTAATATATAGTACAAAATCTAAGTTGTCTAACTATTCTAAAGTAAAATAAGCAATAAAAGAATATCTTATTCACTATTAATATACCATATTGTCAATATCTTTCCCTCATTTAGTCAATCGTATCTTTTCGTGGTAGAAATAATTTACGATAACCGGCTTGCCTTTTTCCGAGCGCCCGTAAGGCAAATCATTTATTCTATATGGAAACCCCTGTGCCTTGGCGTATTGGGAAATGTCCTGTTCCAATGCCTGCCAGTAATCAAGCCTCTTTTTGTTGTATATTTCTTCGTATAACGGAAAGAGGTCGGGATGCTTCTCACGGATATACGTCATTATCCCTCCCTTGAACTGCCCGCGCAGATTCAGGTTTTCGAGCCATATCAAATCGGCATATCCTTTCACTTTCTCGATAATCGCCTTCATATCGGTTATTCCGGGGAATATGGGCGATACAAAACACACGGTACGGATGCCCGCCTCATAGACCTGACGCATTGCGTTCAGACGACGTTCTATGCTCACGGCATTGTCCATATCCGTACGAAAACGCTCGTCAAGCGTATTGACCGACCATGACACCGTTACTTTGGGAAAACGCTTCAACAGGTCGAGGTCGCGCAGGACAAGGTCGGACTTAGTGCATATCATAATCTCGGCGTTGCTCCCACGCAGCTCTTCGAGCAGCCTGTGGGTACGGCAAAATTGCTCCTCATACGGGTTGTAACCATCCGTCACGGAACCTATCACAATGCGCTCTCCGTCATATTTGTGCGGATTGGCTATCGGTTTCCAGTTCTTCACGTCCAGAAATGCACCCCACGGTTCTGTATGCCCGGTGAATCGTTTCATAAACGATGCGTAGCAATACTTACAGGCGTGGGGGCAGCCCACGTAAGGGTTGACCGAATATCCTCCGACCGGCAGTGAGGATTTGGTCATAACGCTCTGTACGTCTATTTCTTTGATTATTTCGGTATTCATTGTAAGCGTTTTGTAAATTGTTCCGGCAGTTCCTGAATCATCCTTTCTTCGCCCATTATAGGCAGCAAATCCTCTTTCATAAACACGGGGACGCCCTGTGTTTGGGCTTGGTCGGCAATGTGAAGCACCCATTCGGGACGGGAATCCACTTTGCCTTTCCGATGTCCGGTCTCCGTACCTATGACAATCCAGTCGATACCCTCGAAATCTATATCGCCGATTTCATCGAAAATAGGTTCGAAAGTGACATGGTAGTGCTTGGCCTTGATATTTCTTTTCAAATCGTCTAGCCGCTTTTTTTCGGAATTGCGCGTGACGGTCACGCCCATCCATACATTCTCGTCATCTGTAGAGAAACTGATCTTGTCCGGACATTTCGTAAGGAATATATAAGCGTGTTGCGGATTGCTTTTCATTCGTCTGAATATTTCCGCATTCCATTCAGGCTTCCAATCGGAGAAATCGCTCATTCCGGTCATCAGCCATACGTGAGGCTTGGGCGTGTCGATGATACGCAGCTTTCGCACCATATATTCCGGTACGGAGAAGTCGTCCGTAATATGGAAACGGCGGCAGTTGTTACGGGCATAGCAGTAGCTGCACCCGATGGAGCAGCCTACCACTATGTTCATATTCTTTATCAGGGATTTTATACAGATAGTCATCTGCTTAGAGTTCCTTTTTAGAATCATTTCGGAGAGACTTTCCATTTTACCGGTTCTTTCAGTATGATTCCGTCAGTGGCATCCTCCTGTGAGAATGTATTGCTGCAATATTGTATGCAGAGCATGAGGAGCGGAGTCGTTCCGTTGTTACGGACACTTCGTTTTCCTGCAGGAGATACCCTGACAACGCTACCTTCTTCCACTGGGAACACTGTTCCGTCTACTTGAAATTCACCTTTACCGGAGAGGAAAAAATAAAGTTCCTCATGACTCTTGTGACTATGCAGAAATCCGGTTTCTGTACCCGGGGCGAATGACTGGAAAGAAAACTCGCTTCCCGTAGTTCCGAGAGCGGTGCTGCAGAATACTTTTCCGGGAATTTTCACATCCGGGCCAAGCTGAAGTTCGTATTCATTCAGTTCATTCAACTTACCGACACTGATCGCGGCGAAATTCTGTTCTACCGCGATTTTCCTAATCTTTTTCATCTTTCTAATATTTTGAAATGATTGTTTATACAGTTATTTAAGTGTTATGCTTTCTCCGTCTTCCGGTATAATCAGTCGGCTCATATCCGTCCCGTGATGGCGAGCTTCGTTGCGAAGGATGGCACGGGTGGTCTGGCAATGATCGATGGCATCCATGTGTACGGTAATCAGCTTGATGTGTGGGGGGAGTGTGTCAAGCATCGCCATTACTTCCTGTTCATTGGGGATGATACAACCGTCCGTCTTAGAGAATTCGGGGAATACCGCACCGCCACTGTTCACCACAATATAATTAGGACGATACTTTTCCACGGTAGCAAGAGTACATTCTTCCCATTTGCAATCGCCCATGATATAAATAGTCGGAAGCCCTTCGGACATCAGCACATAGCCCGAAACAGGTCCCATCATCTGGCCTATCTGACCGAAACCGTGATGGCCAATAGCACGGTGGATGGTCAGATGACCTAAGGTTATGCTCTCTTCAATCGCTTCTACATTTGAGAAACCATCTTTCAGGATGGCGGCCTTATCTTGTGGCTGGGTGTAGAAAGGAATGTCTTTCGGCAAATGCTGCTTTACACTTGGTTCGTAATGGTCGATGTGGTTGTGGGTGAGCAGTACCATATCAACACCTTCAGTAATGTCGCTAATAGGCATTACGAGATGTACCCTCGGATTCTTATATACACCGAGAGCTGATTGCAGGGTTCCTTTGTCGGCAAATACGGGGTCAATAAGAATGGTATGTCCTGCATAGTTGATTTTCAAGGTGGCACTGCGTACCAACCGAATAATTGCTTTTTCGTTCATGATGTTATGTTTTGTATTATTTTTCGGGTACAAAGTTCGAAAGGATATCCCAATGTCTCTATGCCTTAAAAACAGGAATATATGCCATTTTGATAAAAGAATGATGTATATTTGCAAAAAGCAAAAAACAAGAGTGATGAAAGCTATAATCAATCCCGAAAGACTTGTAAGCGTTCCGTTCAATAAAACGCAATGTGGCGTAGACTTCTACATTAACACAGGCGAAAGCAAGGACATCTGTGGTGTCTTGACCGAGCATAAGGCGTTTAAGACAGATTTTTTCAGCTTCTATTTCTTTCGTCGTGCCAATGGATATTTGTTGCTGAACTTCCGAAAAGTGGAGTTACGGGATGGTATGGTGCTGCTTTTGTCGCCGCACCAGCAACAGGAATGGCACGTGAACGAGGTAGAACTAGATTACACTTTTCTTATTTTCCGCGAAGACTTTATGCGCACGTTCATTGCTGACAAGTTCTTCGTATATCGGCTGTTGTATTATTATCAGACTGATACACCGCCCTACTTGTTTGCCGAGCCGGAGGAGCTGACGGAATATATGCGCCTCTTAAAAAAGATAAAACAAGAACTACAACATCCTGTGGTAGACACTTACAACCTCATTGTGTCAGTGCTTTATTATCTACTGGTAATTATCAACCGGGCATACGCTCAAACTTATCGTCTACCTGTCGAAGTGCCAAAAAACAATTACGCATTCAAATTCAAGTACTTACTCGAAAAACATATCCGAACGACACAGCGCGTTCAAGAATATGCTGATATGCTTCGGGTAAGTCGTATCACCTTGAATAATTCTGTCATGGCGCAATTTGGTGTATCAGCCATTCACTTACTCAAGCAACGTCTTTTGGAAGAGCTGAAAAATGAGCTACTGTTCTCCAATCTGAATGTGAGCCAACTGGCAGACGAGTTCCACTTTTCCGACCCCAGTCACCTCATGCGTTTTTTCAAAAAAGAAACAGGCAAGACTTTTACCCAATATCTAATGAATTACAAAAGAGGAATATATGAATAGAAATTTCATATTTGGCAAATGAATTCCATATTTAAGATATTTATTTTTTTGAATAACTATATTTTTCGTCATAAAGGTTCATTCTGCCAGTCCATAGAAATACCAATCGCTTTGTAATTGACATTCTTTTGAAGAATCTTAAAAAATACAAAAACACCCAATTTTACATTCTTGGGTGTAAAAAAGGGTGTAAATCTCGCAAATGCTTGATTTACACCCTTTATTGCGGAGAGAGAGGCTCTCCCCTTTCGGAAAGGTAAAACGGCTCAAGCCCGTACGCATGCTGGCAGTAGCCTCCGCCTTGATATTATACTTGGTCAAGGTATTGCTATAATAACCGGGATGAGCCACCTCGTCCTTGTACTCACTGCCGTAAGCCTTATAGTCCACGTTCAACTCGCCCGTCGTCGGCATCAATAGCAAACCTCCCAGCTCCGGGCATCCCACGCCGCTCAAGCTGCCGTGGGCGAATCCCGTAAAGAATTTATTGTCTGCCGAGTAAGGAGTAGACCACCATTGACTATCCTTGTCAAAACGGTTCTTCTCCGACCCCATGACGTTGAAAGGAACCACGCTCATCATACCCTGCGGACAAACCGCACCGGGATTCGTCGTACCGTAATTGCTCGTACCGATGAAGGGGTTCACATAATCTACCGGTTGCTGCGCCGTAGCGAACAGACTGCCACACAACAGGAAGGTCATTAACTGTTTCTTCATTTGATAAATGTATTTTAGTTGATAATTAATTGATTCATACTTACCAGATCACGATCTCATCCGTGAAGATGAAACCCTTATTTGCCTCTTTTGCCTTGATACGGATATAACGGGCTTTCCAATCGCCGTTAAACGTATATTCCTGAAAAGACAGGTCTTTATCCGTATTGGATATCGTAGTAGGGATAACTCCCTGCGAGATATAGCTCTCCCCGTCTTCCGATGTCAGCAACTCCACCTCTCCCGGTTGGTACACGCCCGGGCCGATCAATTGCATAAAGCGGGACGATACCTTATGGATATCCGTCACCTCGCCCATGTCCACCACGCAATCCAAGTCATTCAAATAACCCTGCCAACGGCCGTCCAGATAAGTCAAGCCTCCCCTATAGCCGTCCAGCAAGGCGTTCATGCCACCCGCCATATAACCGCTATACAGCTTACTATTATAATGTATAGGCTTATTGATACCCCGGTGATAATCCACCTTCTTCTCGGTAGGCGTTCCTTGAAGCTGCCCGTCACGGAAAATAGCGGCCTTGATATCAGCGGAGTCTTTCACCACGATCGGGCCGTTATAGACCCGGGAAGAGGCGGCGGGAATAGAGCCGTCTGTCGTGTAACGTATCTCCGCCGGATATTTCTCCGCATCCAACATGACCTTGATCTCTCGCCGCAAGGTATCTACCTCCATCGTGGTCTCGATCTCGTCCGAGAGCGTGAACGTATTGATACCCATCCGTTGCAGAACCGGGATATTCGCGTTCATACGAGGCTTAAAATCCTCCCAACTACGATCCTCTTGCGGAGTCCATCCGATCTCGGCGACCGCCAAGGCACGAGGGAACATCATATACTCCAAATGTTTCTCATCCTTGATATACTCCGTCCATGTATTCGCCTGCACCCCTAGGATATGCTTACTTTCCTCGGCAGTCAACGAATCCACAGGCACTGGATTATAACTGTACGCCCGCTTGATCGGCGTATAACCGCCGATGGCATACGGCTGTGTCTTCGGATCGGCTTGATAGAAATCGAAATACATATAACCACCCGGTGTCATGACCACGTCGTGTCCCATGCGGGCGGACTTGATTCCCCCTTCCTCGCCCCGCCAAGACATGACGGTAGCCTCCGGAGCCAAGCCCCCTTCCAGAATCTCATCCCAACCGATCAATTTGCGGCCTTTGGAAATCAGGAATTCCTCGGCACGATGAATCATATAGCTCTGCAACTCATCCACGTCCTTCATCCCATTCCGGCGCATCAAGCCTTGACATTTCGGGCAGGTCTTCCAAGCTCCCTTCCCGGCCTCGTCTCCCCCGATATGGATATATTCGGAAGGGAACAACTCGATCACCTCGGACAATACATCCTCCATAAACGTAAACGATTTCTCGTTGCCGATGCAGAAATCACCCGTCGTATAAGGTTTGCCGGCACAACTCAACTCCGGGTACGCCACGAACACCTCGTCCGAATGCCCCGGGAATTCGATTTCCGGTATTATATTAATATGCCGGGCCGTAGCGTAATCCACGATCTCACGGATATCTTCTTTCGTAAAATAACCGCCATATGCCCCCGGAGTTCCTTCCGGCAGATACTTGCGATCCTTTCCATCCCACCATTTCTGCCAATCGGATTCCGTACGGAAAGCCACGTCCGTAGTCAGTTTCGGGTATTTATCCATCTGGATACGCCAACCACCGGCATCCGTTAAATGTATATGAAGCGTATTCAATTTATAATAAGACATGACGTTTAATAACTTCATCACCTCCTCTTTCGGGAAGAAATGACGGGAGACATCCAGATGCAAGCCACGATACGGGAAACGGGGATTATCTTGGATCGATACGCAAGGAATCCCTTTCGACGTATACAGCTGGCGCAACGTTTGTTCCCCGTAAAACAATCCGGATTTAGAGGCGGCTCTCAACTCGATCCCCTTCTTGGTCACATTCAACGCATATCCCTCCGGATTTCCGCCATTGAAAGACTCATCGACCACGTAACGGATCGTACCCGATTGATCATTCCCGAATACGAGATTACTATCTACTTTGAAATAACCGCCAGTCACCTCGATATGGGCCGGCTTAGGGATTAAATTCACCTGCGGAACCTCCTTGGGAGCACAGGAAAAAAGTAGCGAGGAACAAGCGAGAGCAAGTCCGGTTACTTTCATGTAAGACCGTTTTGGCAACGTCATAATACTTATTTTTTAGTTGTGTTATTCTTGGTGCGTAAATATACGACAATAATGGACAATATCAAAAAAGCGGAAAGACTATCGTCTCCCCGCTTCAGAGTTATTTTAAGATGTATATCTTCTAAAATTAACGTCTAGGAATTGCTTCTTTTACAACCATCTGACGACCTTCGTACTCAGCTTGGTTTAATTCCTCGATAGCTTTTTGAGCCTCGTCTACGTTAGGCATTTCAGCGAAAGCAAAACCCTTAGAACGTCTAGTATCACGATCAACAATTAACTTTACTGAATCAACAACACCATACTCTTCTAATACTTGTTGCAAATCAGACTCTCTTACTCGATAACTCAAGTTTCCAATGTAAATATTCATACGAAAAAAATTAAAAATAAATTAATAATAAAACAAGTGATGTTAGTGAAGATCGATTTCTAGAAGAATATATTATCATTACTGAGAATAGAAACTCGAAGATAAAGAGCAAGACAAACTATCTTTTGTTTGTTGGCACAAAGGAAAGCATTCTTTTTGGATTACCAACTATAAAACCTAATTTATTTTCAAAATAATTCACTTTATCCTCAGAAGACTACTTATATGAGCTAACGAGACTACCTGCGTGAACCGCATAAAAAAGAAGAGAATCTAATTAAAGATCCTCTTCCCTATTTGAAAAAGCCGCACTGTAGATGTGAACAAACTCCGTATGACAGGATTTGAGTGCTTTGCCACCTTTGTAATCCGCCGTGCTAAGCATACCCCGAAGGGCGCGGCCCGCCATTGGCGACAAGAGCTATGTCTCGGAATTAAAATAAACTGATGAGTTTCCCAATCGAACAAGTGCGGCTTAACTCATTCCCTGTTTATCTTTTTCTTGTTACAAAGATATGTAATCGTATCGACATAACCAAACAAAAACAACAAAAAAAGAGCCTCCTTTTCGGGGAGGCTCTTTATTAACTATATAGCAAAAATCTTATTTTACTTTAGCTACGATAGCCTTGAATGCTTCCGGATGGTTAACGGCCAAGTCTGCCAAAACCTTACGGTTGATCTCGATACCGGCAGCGTGCAAAGCACCCATTAGGCGAGAGTAAGACAAACCTTCCATACGAGCGGCAGCGTTGATACGCTGAATCCACAAAGCACGGAAATTACGTTTCTTGTTACGACGGTCGCGGAAAGCATAAGTCAAACCTTTTTCCCATGTATTCTTCGCTACGGTCCAAACGTTCTTACGTGCACCATAATAACCACGGGTTAGTTTTAAAATCCGTTTTCTTTTTGCTCTTGAAGCAACATGATTTACTGATCTAGGCATAATTCTAATCTGTTTTGAATGTTAGCGTCATCTCTTAGGATGAACTTGATTGCTAAATGCATTCGGTTAATAAAAATCGTTATAAAACTCGCTTAATGAATAAAGATTACTTCATGCAAAGCATCTGCTTTACGTTGCTTACGTCAACACTAGCTACCAAACCCGTGTGAGTAAGATTTCTCTTTTGCTTCTTAGTCTTCTTTGTTAAGATATGACTCTTAAAAGCGTGTTTTCTTTTGATCTTTCCTGATCCGGTAAGGGCGAACCTCTTTTTGGCACCGGAATTAGTCTTCATCTTAGGCATTTTCCAATTATATTTTAATTATTAAACTTAACCTCCCTTCTATCAGGGACGGATTTTATTCTTCTGTTTTCTTATCACCCTCGCTTTTAGGCTTAGGTGTCGTGATCACTTTCTTTACAACTTTCGGAGCTGCGACCGTAGCCGGGGCTGAACCAGTGCCCGCTTTCTTCGGAGTAAGCATGATAATCATACGTTTTCCCTCCAATACCGGCAACTGCTCTACTTTTCCATAATCCTCCAAATCGTTGGCAAAACGAAGCAGCAGGACTTCTCCCTGTTCCTTGAAAAGGATAGAACGGCCTTTAAAGAACACGTAGGCTTTGACCTTCGAACCTTCCTCCAAAAATCCCTTAGCGTGCTTCAATTTAAAATTGTAATCATGATCATCTGTCTGAGGCCCGAAACGAATCTCCTTCACGACCACTTTCACAGATTTCGCTTTTTGCTCTTTCTGACGCTTTTTTTGCTGATAGAGGAATTTCTGGTAGTCGATTACTCTACAAACGGGGGGCGCAGCATTTGGTGAAATCTCGACTAGATCCATCCCCTGCTCTTCCGCTATTTTTAGCGCTTGAGCGATCGGATAAACACCCGTCTCAATATTGTCACCTACTAAACGAACTTCACGAACACGAATACGTTCGTTGATTCTATACTGTTCTTTCAGATTGTCATTCTTCATTCAAAAAGATTTATTCTCCTCGTTATTAGTTATTTAATCATTACTTTTTTGCCAGCGATTCATCATTTCCTCTACCTCGCCATTCAAAAGCGCTGCAAAGGTAGCAATTTTCATCGAACCTTTATCACCTTCGCCCTGTTTTCTTACAGAAACTTCACCATTTTCTGCTTCTTTTTCTCCAACAATGAGCATATAAGGGATTCTTTTCAATTCATTGTCACGAATTTTACGACCGATCTTCTCATTTCGGTCATCTACGATAGCACGGATTTCCTGATTACCTAACTCACGTGCGATTTGCCAAGCGTAATCATTAAACTTCTCGCTGATCGGCATGATACATACCTGCTCCGGAGTCAACCACAACGGGAACTTTCCGGCGGTGTGCTCGATCAATACGGCAACGAACCGTTCCATGGAACCGAACGGCGCACGGTGGATCATAACCGGACGGTGCTTCTGGTTGTCGGCACCCGTATATTCCAATTGGAAACGTTCCGGTAAGTTATAGTCTACCTGAATCGTACCTAACTGCCAACGGCGGCCGATAGCGTCTTTCACCATGAAGTCGAGTTTCGGACCGTAGAAAGCGGCCTCTCCATATTCGATCTTAGCTTTCAAGCCTTTTTCCTCACAAGCCTCTACAATCGCTTGCTCAGCCTTCTCCCAATTCTCGTCGCTACCGATATATTTCTCACGGTTCACCTTGTCACGCAAGGAGATCTGAGCCTCGAAGTTCTCGAAATTCATCGTCTTGAATACGATCGAGATGATGTCCATTACGTTCAAGAATTCCTGCTTTACCTGATCGGGGCGGCAGAAGATATGAGCATCATCCTGCGTAAAGCTACGTACACGGGTCAATCCGTGCAACTCTCCACTCTGCTCATACCGGCAAACCGTACCGAACTCAGCGAGACGCAACGGCAGGTCCTTATACGAACGAGGAGAGTTTTTATAGATCATACAGTGATGAGGACAGTTCATCGGTTTCAAGAAGTATTCCTCACCCTCCTCAGGTGTATGGATCGGTTGGAAAGAATCCTTTCCGTATTTAGCGTAGTGGCCGGAGGTAATATACAATAATTTATTACCGATCGGCGGACACATTACCTCTTGATAATTATAACGAGCTTGGATACGACGCAAGAACTCTTGCAGACGCAAACGCAAGGCGGTACCTTTTGGCAACCACATCGGTAAGCCCTTACCTACCGTATCGGAGAACATGAACAAGTCCATCTCCTTACCGATCTTACGGTGGTCACGTTTCTTGGCCTCCTCCAACAATGTCAGATACTCATCCAACATCTTCTTTTTCGGGAAAGTGATACCATACAAACGAACCAATTGCTTGCGTTTCTCATCGCCACGCCAATAAGCGCCGGCTACGCTCAATATCTTGACAGCTTTCAGATAAGAGGTATTCGGTAAGTGCGGTCCTCTACACAAGTCCGTAAAAGAACCCTGCGTATAGGTAGTGATCGTACCGTCTTCCAACTCACTGATAAGCTCTGTTTTATACTCTTCACCTCTATCGCCGAACATCTTCATGGCATCCGCCTTGGTAATGTCCTGACGTTTGATCTCTTCTTTCTTGGCTACCAGCTCAAGCATCTTAGCCTCGATAGCAGCGAAATCACCCTCTTTGATCACGGCCTCACCCGGATCCACGTCATAATAGAAACCGTTCTCGATCGCCGGACCGATACCGAATTTAATACCCGGATATAATTCCTGCAAAGCCTCTGCCATAAGGTGAGCGCTGGAATGCCAGAACGCATGTTTACCTTCCTCGTCTTCCCACTTCAAAAGTTTCACCGTAGCGTCGTCGTTGATAGGACGGCTTAAGTCCCAAACCTCCCCATTCACGCTTGCGGCTAGGACTTCCTGTGCCAAACGAGAACTAATGCTTTCCGCTATCTGCATAGCAGTCGTTCCCTTTGCATATTCTCTTACGGAATTGTCCGGAAATGTAATCTTTATCATATTCTATTCTCTAAAATTCTTTATATTCAGCCCACAAAGTTAATATTTCTTTTCTATCAGCAAAACATTTAACTCGAATAATTTGCGTTATCACCGGCTTGTCATTCGCTTGATGATACTATAGGCGTTGTAGATACCCAATTCCCCTGCCTTGCTCAAGTCGGCGATGCCCCGGTTCACGTCACCTTGCGACAGACGGGCTAACCCACGATTGTAGTAAGCCTCGGCAAATTCAGGGTCCCGCTCGATCGCCTCGTTATAATCAACGATAGCGGCACGGAAATCACGCTGGGCGCAACGCAGATTCGCACGGTTAAAGTAAGCGTACACAAAACCCGGGTTCAGCTTGATCACCATATCGTAATCCCTCATGATCTGCTCATGCTCATAGGCTCGCTTATTATCCTTCAGCATAGCGCTCCGGAGGTCCACCGAGGTGTTGGCGTTTACCTGCGACTGTGCGGACTTACCAATATTCAAGTTCATTCCCGAGCCACTCAAGTCGTACGTATCCTTGCTAGCCTGCTGGGATTGGGTGTACATCAATTGCTTATAACGTTCCACGGCACGATTGAAATAAGCCATCGTGAACGACGGGTCTCGCTCGATCGCTTCCGAGAAATTCTTGATCGCCTCCGAGAAATCCTGCACCAACATGAAGTCCATCGCACGGCCAAAATAAGCGTTAGCGTTGTTCGGATCACGCTCGATCTCCGCCGAATACTCGTCGATGGAGGCGAAATGCACGGCGATTTGGTCCTCAGTCAAAGCGGCCTCCTCGTTCGTGATACGCAATTTACGCTTCAAGACCATCTGGCCATTGTAATCCTCCACCATCTTGTCGTAATAAACAAGTTTCTTTACGGGATCCGCCTTCTCGTAATAGGTCAAGACAAACTGGGGTTCCAGATCCACATGGACATTCCGGTCTTGTACACGCCCACGGACCTCACTTTGGTATTTACTTTTACGCTCCTGCTCCTTATCGTATACCACCAAGCGGTTGAACTTATTGATATTCTTATCGGATTGCTCACGAGTATTCTCCTCCGAATCGTCCGCCTTGGCATCTCCGTTCACCGCCGTATTGGAGCCAGAAGACGATGTCTTCGGGAGCTGTCCGTTCTTGGCCTGCTCCTCCATCTTTATGGCTGCCCAATAATCACGGTCTGCCCCCACGTTATCCCCCAGCTTACGCTTTGCTTCCGAACGGCTCACAAAGCCCGGCAGGAAAGTAGGATATTGCTTCAAGACCACGTCGTAATCCTGCACGGCCCCCCGGTAGTCGCCCGTCTCGAAACGGAGCAACGCACGGTTGTAATAAGCCATATAGTTATCTGGCTCTTGCTGGATAACGACATCAAAGTCCTCGATAGCCCGGTTATTATCCCCGACTTGGAACCGAAGCAAACCTCGGTTGAACCGTGCGATCAAGTTCCGGCTATCCATGCTGATCACCTGATCGTAATCGGCCATCGCACCTCTCAAGTCATTCATCTGATAACGAACTAGCCCCCGGTTAATATAATATCCGCTCTCACGGGTATCCAGACGTAGAGCCTCGTTCAAATCGGCCAAAGCGTCCTTGTAATCATCCATTTGATAATGAAGGATCGCACGATTGCCATACGCCGGCGCATAATAAGGATCCATCTCGATCGCCTTATTATAATCGGCCAAGGCTTTCAACGTATCCCCTTTCTCCAGATACATAGCGCCCCGTGTCATATAATTCATGGAATATTTCGGATGGGCGGTCATTAAATCATCAAATGTCTTCTCCGCCCCGTTGTAGTCTTTTTTCTGGATAAAAGCCACCGCCATATTCACCAGCATCTGCCGGTCCTCGGGTTTGAACTCAAGTCCTTTCTGGTAATCGTCGATCGCCTCGTCGTATTTCTCCTGACTTTGACGGGCGATGCCGCGAGCGTAATACGCTTGTGTTAAAAAAGGGTTCCGCTGAAGACATAAAGTACAGTCTTCCTCGGCCCCCTTAAAATCGTCCAAATTTATCTTCGCCACCGCACGGTAAAAATAGGGTTCCGCCAACCAAGGTTTGGATTTGATAACTTGATTGAAGTACTGAATGGAAAGAACATAATCCTCAAAATAAAGGGCGTTCCTGCCAATGGCCAATACACGGTCCGTATTAATCTGCGCAAAAAGCGAAATCGTAAATATCTGTAATATCAAAAAGAGTGTTGCCTTCTTCATCCTATTAAAAATGATTGAGAGGCAAAAATAAGTAAATTATCTTACTTAGACTCTATTTTTACCATTAAATGATTCTTCGTTATCTTATCGCCCTCTTTTACATTGAGCTCGACAACGACTCCCGATATGGGAGCGACCACCCGGTTCTGCATTTTCATCGCCTCATGGATTAGCAGAAGTTGCCCGGCCTCCACAGCCTGTCCTTCTTCTACCATAATCTTGATAATCGTTCCGGGAAGATGAGAAACCACGTCACCAGCCGACGGCTTATGCCACATCGGTCGGCTCTTATACTTCGCTGTCAGCAACGTCTTATATTTACGTGCCGTCACCACAAAGTCTACATATTCTTCTTGCTGGTGTTTCTTTTCCATACTCTCATCAATTTAGAACGGAGGCAAACCGTGCTTCTTGGCCGGTCTGTATTCCTCTTTTAGAATGGAAAGCTTCAGTGCGTGTAGCAATAATGAACGGGTTTCTTTCGGTTCGATCACAGAGTCGATAAATCCCTTGGAAGCCGCCACGTACGGGTTCGCGAATTTCTCGATATATTCTTTCACCTTCTCCTGACGCATAGCGTTCTGATCTTCCGCCTCCATGATCTCCTTGCGGAATATGATGTTAGCTGCGCCTTCCGGACCCATAACAGCGATCTCCGCGCTCGGCCAAGCGAACATGAAGTCAGCGCCCAAGTGACGGGAGTTCATAGCTATATAACCTCCACCGTACGCCTTGCGCAAGATAACCGTGATCTTAGGAACAGTAGCTTCCGAATACGCATACAGAACCTTAGCCCCATGACGAATCACACCCGCATGCTCTTGATCTACGCCCGGCAGATAACCCGGCATATCCTCCAACGTGATGATAGGAATATTGAATGAGTCGCAGAAACGGATGAAACGAGCGGCCTTGTCAGCGCTATCACAATCAAGCACGCCAGCCAGAACCATCGGTTGATTGGCAACGAAACCTACCGTTTCTCCTGCCATACGGCCAAAACCGATCACAATATTAGCGGCCCACAACTCTTGAATCTCCAAGAAGTCCGAGTCATCGACGATACATCTGATAACGTCTCGCACATCATACGGTTGTTTCGGGTCCGCCGGAACTACTTGCTCGATATTCAGCATAGCGGACGGCTCTTTCGGCTCAACCACTTTCGCACGCTCCTGATTATTCCAAGGGATGAAGCTAACCAAACGTTTCACCTGATCGAAACATTCTTGCTCGCTCAAGGCATAGAAATGAGCGTTACCTGTAGTCTCCGCATGAACACGTGCGCCACCAAGGTCTTCCATAGAGATATCCTCACCCAGCACGGTCTTGATAACGTTCGGTCCCGTGATAAACATCTTAGAGATGTTCTCAACCACAAACACGAAGTCCGTCAACGCCGGAGAATAAACGGCACCACCGGCACAAGGACCGAGGATCAAGGAAATCTGAGGGATCACGCCCGAGGCGATCGTATTGCGATAGAATATTTCACCATAACCAGCCAAAGCACCAACACCTTCTTGGATACGCGCGCCACCCGAGTCATTGATTCCGATGATCGGACATTTCATCTTCAACGCATGATCCATGATCTTGGTGATCTTACGAGCATGCTGCAAACCTAACGAACCACCGGCAACCGTAAAGTCCTGTGCATAGATGCAAACCGGGGCACCAAAGATCGTACCCGTACCGGTAACCACACCATCACCCGGCAGAACCTTCTTCTCCATACCGAAATCACGGCCATCGTGTTTCACGAACATGTCATACTCATGGAAAGAGTTCTTATCCAACAAAGCCAAGATACGCTCCCGGGCAGTAAGCTTACCCATCGCCACTTGCTTTTCGATAGCAGCCTCACCACCGCCCATCTCGATAACGGCTTTCTTTTCCCTGAGGGCCTCAATGTTTTTACTTAAATCTGTCATATTGATTATTTATAGATTTATTATTTACCAACGGCTTTTGCCCGGTAAGAGCAACGAACCGTCCCTTTAATAATACTATTTAATTTGCCTTTGTTCAATTGACGGCGAATAGCGGAGACATTGTCGATAAAGACATGCCCCGTCAGATGCTCGCACTCATGCTGCACGATACGGGCGGCGAAACCTTCCACCACTTCCTCGTGTTCCTCCCAATTCTCATCCCAATATCTCACACGAACCGTTTTCGAGCGAGACACTTTCTCGTGTATACCCGGCAGGCTCAAGCAGCCTTCCTCCATAGCTATTTCCTCCTCGCTACGTTCCAAAAACTCGGGATTAATCAACGCACGCTTGAAACCCTTGCATTCAGGGAAGTCATCTCCCATCACATCACCGTCTATAACCACCAAACGGATAGACAAGCCCACCTGAGGAGCGGCAAGCCCTACCCCATCAGCATTATACATCGTTTCAAACATATTGGCAACCAACTGTTTCAAGTCGGGATAATCTTTAGGTACATCCTCAGCCTCTTTTCTTAGTACGGGCTGACCATATAAAAATACGGGTAAAATCATAAGTTATAACTGATATTTTTTACTTTCTAAATAAGCTTGCAAAATAATAACGGCGCTAATCTCATCGACCAATCCTTTATCTTGCCGTTTCTTTTTCTTTAAACCGCCTTCCAACATGGCCTTATGAGCTAAGACCGACGTGAACCGCTCGTCGTAATAAGTTACCGGGATACTTGGTATCGTCCTTTTCAGATGGGTCACGAACGCCTCCACATACTTCATGTTCTCAGAAGGCTCATTGTTCATTTGCTTCGGAAGCCCGACCACAAATAAATCCACCGGTTCCCGCGATATGTAATCCGACAGGTATTTCACAACCTCTCCACTTGGGACTGTCGCCACGCCGTTAGCGATCATTTGTAAAATATCCGTAGCGGCTATCCCCGTACGTTTCCGGCCGTAATCTATTGCAATTATTCTTCCCATCGAGCGCGAATATAGCATAAATATAAATACAGATTACACAAATCCGCAAAAAGTGTGCAACAAATCGGATTAATACGCATTCTTCTCTCCCTTGAACATATTCAGTACCGTTACCACAATAATCTTTAAATCAAGGAAAAACGTCCAATTCTCTATATACCACACATCTCTCTTCACACGTCCTTCCATCTGCTCCAGCGTCTTGGTCTCACCCCGGTAACCGGTGACTTGCGCCCACCCCGTTACTCCCGGTTTCACCAAATGCCGCACCATATACTTATCGATCAACGCCGAGTACTGCTCGGTATGCTTCAACATATGCGGACGAGGGCCTACCACGGACATATCGCCCAGCAAGACGTTCACGAACTGAGGGAACTCATCCAGATTCGTCCGGCGCAAGAAATCGCCGATCCGGGTCTTCCGAGGATCGTTCTTAACGGCCTGCAAGGTATCAGCCTGCGCGTTCACCTTCATCGTACGAAATTTGAAACATTCGAAGTCATGCCCATACAATCCCGTACGTTTCTGCTTAAACAAGATCGGGCCGGGTGAGCTTAACTTGATCATTATACCGACCACGATGTACAGGATCGGATAAATCGTGAGCAAAATCACCAAAGAGAAAAATATATCGAACGTCCGTTTCAAGAACCGGTTATAGGCGGATTGCAAAGGCTCCCGGCGGACCATCAGCAATGGGATCGATTCCATCACCTCCATCACCATACTCTTCTTTACATCCCGGTAAAACTCGGGCACGATATAGAAACGCACCATCTTCTTCTCGGCGAAATTCAGAAGCCGTACGATCTTTCCGTTGTTCGTACCCGGCAAGGTACAATAAATCTCATCGATATCATGCTCCAGCACATACGCTTCCACCTCACTCGTCTTACCCAAATAATTAGGTAAAACGTCTTTCAACGAGTCATTGTCATCAAAGAACCCCTTTACACTAAACCCATAGCTCAAATCATCTTTCATAACTTGGTAAAGCTCCATACCATTCTTTCCCGCACCCACAATCACCACCTTCTTAAAGTTATAGCCTTTTCGCCTATAAAACTTTAAGGATAAGCGCACAAAAACCCGCCAAAGTGAAAACAAGATGATAGAAACCCCGTAATAGACCAAGAGGAAGGTAGCCAGAATATCCCCTACATTCAAGAAGATCAAGCAAGTAGCGAATAAAAAGATAAGTACGGTAACCAATCCGAACGCCCGTTGCACAATCTTGTCGATAAACACGACCGCCTGATGCAATTGAATCGGGATAAAATATAAAGAGAAGAAATAACAGAAATTCAATAACAAAATAACCTCTCTCAAATTATAGGATATCGCTTCCGTGTATTTCGGGCCAAGCAGATGAAAAACGGCCATAAACAAGAGATTCAATACGATCAAATCTCCTACACCAATCAGCCATTGGATTAAATAACCATGTTTTTTGTTCAATATCATAGCAATTCGATAAATTCTCACAAAAGTAAGTATTTTTCGGCGCAAAAAAAAAGGCCGCACTTAGAAGTACGGCCTTTTTAAAGTATTAATTCGTAAATTAATTATTAGCGCTCATAATTACTACACGGTTCCAGCTATTTTCGCCATAAGGTTGTTCGTCCGAACCTCTCCACTCGATAGTGATCTGGCTAGAAGAGATACCGTATTTATCGATAAGTTCCTTAGCGACCGCTCTAGCACGTTTCTCAGAAAGACCCATGTTATAATCAGAAGTACCCGTCTTCTTGTCAGCGTAACCAACTACCTTGATCGGAGCGTTGTTGTTCTTCATGAACTCAGCTGTGTTATAGATATTGATCTGCTGGTTCTTGTCGATCTTAGCGCTGTTGATGCGGAAATAAACCACATTGTCAACGTAGTTATTTATAACTTCAGTAACTGTCTCTTGGCACTCAGGGCAAGAAACCGGACGTTTGCTCAACTCATCGTTAGCAGCACGCAAAGAGTTGATCTGGCCGTTCAAGTCGTTCAACAAAGCGTAATCCATCGGCTCCAATACCTCGAAGTCTGTCTTACCCAATTTGAATGTCAAACCAGCGCTCAACTGAACGATACCATCTGTCAGGTGATTCATCTCGACACGGTTAAACTGCTCGTTCAACAAAGAACCTTGGATCTCAACGTTCAAATCAACACGTTTGCTCAAACGGAAAGCGGTTAAGATACCAGCGTTCAACGTAGGAGACTCCGTTCTTGGACGATCATAAGACTCTGTAGTCTTGAAACGCTGCGCATAACCAAAACCGACCCAAGGAATCAAGCGGAACACTTTAGATTCTCTGTAAGGAGCCCAGAAGTTAGTAACATCCCACAACAAATCTACGTGAGCGGCTACATATTTATTATGTTGCATAAACTGTGCGCCATCACCTTCAAAACCGTGGATAATACCACCATTTAACTGGGTACGGAATCCTAAATACGGATTAAACCACTTACCAAAAGATACTTGTGGAGCGAAGTTTAAACGATTCTTGAAATCAGCCTCTCCATTTTGGTCTCCTAACAATACGCTGGCTCCACCCGCAATTGAAATAAACCAATTGTCGCGAGCTTTATTCTTCTTGAAATTAGTCTTATAACCAGCCTCATTGCTGAACCCCACCTGCGGTTGATATTCCTGTGCTGCCACAGAGAATACAAAACCTGATAACAAAGCTAAAAGTAAAACCTTAGTCTTCATATTTTCAACATTTTAATTAAACAATCAATTACCTAATATCTTAAAATTGACACAAAATTAACTCTTTTTGTAATTACAACAAATAAAATCTTCAAATTGTTTCGAACTCACTCGAAATAGTTCAAAATTTTATAGCCCCCCTCTTTCAGATAAGACTCCTTCTTCATTAGTTTTATATCGTTCTTCATCATATCCTCAATTAAAGCCGCTAATGAATACTCCGGTTCCCACCCTAAACGAGTACGTGCCTTCGTAGCGTCACCGATCAGCAACTCTACTTCCGTAGGGCGGAAATACTGCGGATCTACTCCTACAACTTCCTCACCCACACGTTTCTTAAAGTTTTCCAGGTAGGCATCACCAACCTTCTTGACGAACAACTCCTCGTCTATCGACTCTAAGATAGCAACCTCGTCTATCCCTTCTCCTTTAAAGCGGATTCCCACGCCAATTTCCTCAAAAGCCATACGGATAAAGTCCCGAATCGTTGTAGTAATCCCGGTAGCTATGACATAGTCCGAGGGTTCATCTTGTTGCAAAATAGCGTACATGGCACGCACGTAATCTTTTGCGTGTCCCCAATCCCGTTTGGAGGAAAGATTACCCATATAAACCTTTTTTTGCATACCCAAAACGATACGTGAAACCGCCCGGGTTACCTTACGGGTCACGAATGTCTCTCCCCTTAATGGAGACTCGTGATTAAACAAGATGCCATTGGAAGCGTGCATATGATAGGCCTCCCTGTAATTCACCGTAATCCAGTAACCGTATAGTTTCGCTACCGCATAAGGGCTTCTCGGATAGAAAGGAGTAGTCTCCCTCTGCGGCACCTCTTGCACCAAGCCATACAACTCAGATGTAGATGCCTGATAAATACGTGTCTTCGGGATCAAGTTCAGCAAGCGGACCGCCTCTAGGATACGCAATACGCCCAAACCATCCGCATTCGCCGTATATTCGGGAGTGTCGAAACTTACTTTTACATGGCTCATGGCGGCCAGATTATAGATCTCGTCCGGTTGAACCTCGCCAATGATACGTGTAAGATTCAAACTATCCGTTAAATCGCCATAATGCAGAATCAAATTACGGTTTTCCACATGCGGGTCTTGATACAAATGATCGATACGATCCGTATTGAACATGGAAGAACGACGCTTGATACCATGTACCGTATATCCTTTCTTAATCAAGAACTCAGTAAGATAAGCCCCATCCTGTCCCGTAATACCCGTTATTAACGCTACTTTGCCCATTTCTCTAATTTTCAATTTTCAATTCTCATTTTTCAATTCCCAAGTACCATTCATAGAGTCGCTTCACGCCCTCCTCGATCTCGATCGTATGGCGCCAACCCAAGGCATGCAACTTGCTTACATCCGTCAGCTTACGAAGCGTACCGTCCGGCTTGGACGAGTTAAACCTCAACTCGCCCTCGAACCCGATCTCTCGCCGGATCAGTTCGGCGACCTCACGGATCGAAAGCTCGATACCCGTACCTATATTAATATGTGTATTCCGGACCTCGCCCTCCTTCTGGCGGACATCCTCGAAATCCACGTGTTCCATGATATAAACAGAAGCGTCGGCCATCTCCTCGCTCCATAAAAACTCACGAAGCGGCTTGCCGGTTCCCCACAGCTCCACCTCGCCCGGACAGATACCCTGTTTATCCAATACGGAGAGTATCTCCGGCTCGGAGGCCTTCCCAGACACGCCCTCTACCGGACGAATGTCCATATCCTTACGCAAGGCCTCCCAATCTCCTGTATGCAGGCATTTCGCCAGATGGATCTTACGGATCATGGCTGGCAACACATGCGAGGTCTCCAGATTGAAATTATCATTCGGCCCGTAGAGGTTAGTAGGCATCACGGCGATATAGTTCGTACCGTATTGCAGGTTGTAACTCTCGCACATCTTGATACCCGCTATCTTGGCGATCGCATAAGGCTCGTTGGAATATTCCAAGGGAGATGTCAGCAAGCAATCCTCCGGCATCGGCTGCGGAGCCTCACGGGGATAGATGCAGGTGCTTCCCAAGAATAATAATTTCTTTACATCGTTTTTCCAAGAGGCATGAATGACATTATTCTGGATCATCAAATTATTGTAGATAAAATCGGCACGGTACAGACTGTTCGCCATGATACCGCCGACGTGCGCCGCCGACAAGAACACATAGTCCGGCCGTTCAGCGGCAAAAAACTCGTTCACAGCGGCTTGATCCGTCAGATCCAGTTCCGCATGCGTACGAAGCAGAAAGTTCGTATACCCTTTGCTACGCAAATTATTCAGAATGGCGGAGCCTACCAAACCCCGGTGACCGGCAACAAATATTTTACTGTCTTTTTCCATCGATATCTCGTATTCTGAACTACTTCTACTTATTAATCAACCTCATCAAATACTGGCCGTACTGATTCTTAATCATCGGCAAAGCCACTTGCTCAAGTCGCTTCTCATCAATCCATCCTTGCTTGAAAGCGATCTCCTCCAGACAAGCCACCTTCAGTCCCTGTCTCTTCTCGATCACCTCCACGAAAGTAGATGCCTCAGACAACGAGTCGTGAGTCCCGGTATCCAACCAAGCGAATCCACGTCCCAATAGCTGCACTTTCAACTCCCCATCCTTCAAGAACCACTGGTTCACGGTAGTGATCTCCAGCTCTCCACGGGCGGAAGGCTTGATATTCTTGGCCACGTCCACCACCTTGTTCGGATAGAAATACAATCCTACCACGGCGTAATTCGATTTCGGTTCCTTCGGTTTCTCCTCGATACTGAGGACGTTCCCATCCGCATCGAACTCGGCCACGCCATAGCGTTCCGGATCGTTTACGTAGTAACCGAACACGGTCGCTTTTTGTTCGTTCTCCGCCTTGTCAACGGCCTCTTTTAACATACGGGTAAAGCTCTGTCCGTAAAAGATATTATCACCAAGCACCAAGCAAACGGAGTCATCGCCAATAAAGCGCTCTCCAATGATGAAAGCTTGCGCCAATCCGTCCGGCGAAGGCTGCTCGGCATATTCAAAACGAACGCCATAATCGGAGCCATCGCCCAGTAAACGACGAAAGCCCGGCAAATCCTGCGGGGTCGATATAATAAGAATCTCCCGTATCCCCGCCAGCATGAGCACGGATACCGGATAAAAAATCATCGGCTTATCATAAATAGGTAGAAGTTGCTTGGAAACTCCTTTAGTGATCGGATACAAGCGGGTACCCGATCCACCGGCTAAAACTATACCTTTCATATTCTTTCCATTTTGTTCGACAATACTCGCTTAGGATCGATTCCACACCGTCCCTAAAACTATACAAAGTTAAACAAATAATAATAGATTAGCGCATGGTTTTCAAAAAATCGTCCATATTCTGATACAATGGGACGCCATAGCGCGCACAAGTTAAGCGCACATTATCATACCGGTAAAAGCCGGGCTCGCAAATCACCCGCAACTTTCCGGAGCGCATAAACAGCCCCATCTCCAATAAAGTTATCGGGGATTTGCTGCTCGCCAGAATGTTCATGATAATCAGATCGGCTTTCTCCAGATGCTCCAGTTCCCAATTCACCTGATGCTCAAAATCGGACATCTCCCCGCTCAACCCTTTATCCCTACGAGGATTGAACAAGAGATACCGTCCCTCCGGAAGCGCTCGGAACCAGTCGCAGGTAGCCTTCTGCCAATCCACACTTTTCCCCATATCGATCGTGCCGGCCAAAAAGATTTTTTGGTATACTGCTTCATCCAAATCCTTATTTTCAGTATCGGGATACAAGACAACGACCTCAGATTGGGCAAACCCTCCCATCGGCACCAAAAACAAATATAATATACACAGTACAATATTTCTCGTATTCATGTCTCAAAGCTTACTTTTCAAGCAACAAACTTCGCAAAAAAACATGAATCCAACAAATACATTCACTTTAAATGTGGGCAACAGTCTTGTATATACTAATAGGATATCACGAGAAGTAGTACTTACTTGGACGGTGAAGTATATCTCCTAGGGTACTTGCAGTATATCTTCTCCAAGGAGAGGAGTATATGTACGTGTTTTTTCGAAAACACGTACATGTTTTTGGGAAGGGCTCGGCATGTCGCAAAATCATGGGTTCAGCCCATAAATCGTAGCTTGTACGGCATGCGATAAGATATAAGCGGCAGGCGTGTCGTTTGAAGGAGAATAACCCTTGGAGAGCCTCTGGATTACGGGTTCCTTGTTCGTGCCCAGTATCGGGACCAATAAGGGGGCGCCGTTCAAGATAAGCGGTCCCGTCATGGTGATCCGGTATTGGCCGGTAGAAGGTTGCTGGGATACCGCATAGTTACGGCTATCCGACAATAGCTCCATGGTGGTAGGGAAAATGGATGCCGTATGGGAATCCTCACCTACGCCGAGGATGATGCAATCGAACGTAGGCATTTGATTGAACAACGGCAAGAATTCCTTTACGACCCATGAATAACGCATCGCCTCGGTACCCGGCTCGTTCTCGCCCTTGATCCGGTGGATATGATCCGCCGGGATACACAAAGGCTTAAAAAGCAAATGATTCGCATGACCGTAATTACTATCCGGACTCGTTGGTGGAACGCAACGCTCGTCCACCCAGAAGAAACGGATGTTATTCCAGTCAATCTTATCCTTATACTCATCTACCCAGAGGGAAAACATATGCTTCGCCGTCTCCCCTCCCGAGAGCGCTAAGTTAAACGGAGCGAAGTCTTTGCGGCGAATCATCGCCATCATGTCCTCCGTCATCGACCGAAGCGCCTCTTTCATCTCATTATATCTCTTTATTTCCATAAAATTATCTTCTTTGGCAGGCGCAGACTTTCTTTTCCGCACCTAAAATAACAGTTTCCTCCGGTCCGTCCTCGCCCGGCTCATAGAAGAATAAGTTCTTCGAACCCTCCTCTTTCCAATGGAGCAAGATCGGATCGATAAATTTCCAGCTAGCCTCCAAAGCGTCGCTACGAGCATACAGGGTGGAATCGCCCAGCATGGCATCCAGCAACAGACGCTCGTAAGCGTCAGGAAGATAGCTCTTCGAGAGGGAATCGTAGCGGAAGTCCATGCTGACTTGCTTCACCTCGAAACCGGCTCCCGGCATTTTCAGCCCGAACTTCAAGGATATACTCTCGTTCGGTTGGATACGGATGGTCAATTTATTGCAGGAACCTCCCGAACATTGACCGACAAACAGTTGATGGGGCGTAGACTTGAAGTGGATCACTACCTCCGATGACTTCTCCGGCAACTTCTTTCCCGTATAGAAATAGAAGGGCACACCGCTCCAGCGCCAGTTATCGATAAAGAATTTCATCGCCACATACGTCTCGGTATTCGAGTCGGGAGCTACGTTCTTCTCTTCCCGATAACCGATATATTGTCCACGGACAACCATCTTATCCATATCCAACACCGTATACGGGCGTATGGAGCGGAATACTTTCACGATCTCGTCACGAATCGGTTCCGGCTCGAATATAGAGGGAGATTCCATGGCGATAAACGACATCAATTGCATTAAGTGATTCTGGATCATATCCCGCATCGCCCCGGCTCCATCATAATATTTCCCTCGATTCTCCACCCCCAAGGTCTCAGTAGCGCTAATCTCGATGGAATCGATATAATTATGATTCCACAATGGCTCGAAAATACCGTTCGAGAAACGCAATACCAAGATATTCTGCACGGTCTCTTTCCCCAGATAATGGTCAATACGATAAATCTCCTCCTCATGGAAGATATGTCGTAAATGATCATTCAACTGGCGGGCAGACTCCAAGCTGGTGCCAAACGGCTTCTCCACGATGATCCGCCGGAAACCATCCGGAGACTCGGTCTTGTTCAAACCACTCTCCAGCAAACATTGCGGGACGATCTCGTACATCACCGGCGGGGTAGCCAAGTAATAGATGATCTTATCCGGCAAGTCATGTTTCTCTTGCAAGAACTCGATGCGCTCACGCAATTTGTAGTATTCATCGGCGTTGGTGGAATCGAAGGCGAGGTAATAAACATTCTCCAAGAAGTCATCGATCAAGCCCTCGTCGTAGGTCTTTCCCTTCTGTGCCTCCAAGATATGCGTATGTTGCTCCGCACGGAACTCCTCATCGCCATAAGCGGTACGGGCGGCTCCCAAGATGCAGAAGCGGTCGGGTAGCAAGCCACGAACATATAACTCGAACAAAGAGGGAAGCAACTTGCGACTGGTAAGATCGCCCGACGCCCCGAATATAACTAATAATTGATTATCTGCTTTCTTCATGCCTTTATACGTTATAAGTTCCAGAAACCGTCTTTCCTCCCTCACCCGTCCAGTTGGTATGGAAAAACTTACCACGCTCCCAATCGACCCGCTCATAAGTATGAGCCCCGAAATAATCCCGCTGGGCCTGAATCAAATTAGCGGCGGAATGCGGGGTAGACAGTCCATCGAAATAGCTCAACCCCGAGCTCATCGCCGGCAAAGCCACTCCATGCAAGGCACCCTCGGCTACCACTTGCCGCCAAGCCAACAAGGAAGACTCGATCTTTTGAATAAAGAACTCATCGAATAAGAGGTTCTCCAGATTCCGGTTCTTCTCATAAGCCTGCGTAATTTTCTCCAAAAAGACAGAGCGTATGATACATCCCTTCCGCCAGATCTTGGCGATCGTACCGTAATCCAACTGCCAATCATATCGATTAGTGGCTTGGTACAACAAAGAGAATCCCTGCGCATAGGAAACCAACTTAGCGGCATACAAAGCCTGCTTGATCTCTTTCTCCGAGATCAAGGTCTGCCCCAGCACGCCACTCTTCGGATAAAGCGAGGACGCTTTTTTCCGTTCTTCCTGCATGGAAGAAAGCATACGGGCATAAACAGCCTCGGTAATCAATGTCAGCGGATCATTCTCGTCCATAGCGGCGATAGCGCTCCATTTACCGGTACCCTTCTGGCCGGCGGCATCCAATATCTTATCTAGCAGGTAGCCCTCCCCCGCCTCGTCCTTGAAGCGGAGAATATCGGCCGTAATACCGATCAGGTAGCTATCCAGCTCTCCCGTGTTCCAATCCTCAAAGATACGAGCCAAGGTCTCATTGTCCAGATCCAGACGATTCTTCAATAAAGAATACGCCTCGGAAATCAACTGCATATCTCCATACTCGATACCATTGTGTACCATTTTCACGAAATGGCCGGCTCCACCCGGACCAATCCATTGGCAACAAGGCGTCCCGTCGTCCAGCTTGGCGGCGATGCTTTGCAAGACATCCTTCACCAAAGGCCAAGCGGCAGGCGAACCACCCGGCATCACGGAAGGCCCGTACAAGGCTCCGATCTCGCCTCCGGAGATTCCGGTACCTACGAAGTACATCCCATGCGCCTCCATCTCCTTCACCCGGCGTTCCGTATCATGGAAATCCGAGTTACCACCATCAATAATCACGTCGCCGGGTGATAAGTAAGGAATCAATTGAGCCATCAGCTCATCCACCGGGGCACCCGCTTTTACCATCAGCATAATCTTGCGAGGACGCTCGATAGACTCAACAAATTCCTGTATCGTATGGGTTCCTATAAAATTCTTTCCTTTTCCACGACCGCTCATGAAGCGGTCTACCACGCCTTCCTCTCCCGGCGCTGTACGATTATAAACGGATACGGCGAACCCCTTACTTTCCATATTCAACGCAAGGTTCTCGCCCATCACAGCCAAGCCGATTAATCCAATATTTGATGTTTTCATATTTATGTTTTTATTTTATTAATCCAAATAAATCATTTAAAGCCTCACTCATCGACGGATGGGTGAATATCGAATCCCGAAGGAATGTGTAATCTTGCCCGAGACGCATCGCCAAGCTAACCGTATTTATGACTTCGCTGGACTCGGCGCAGAATAAGGTACATCCTAGGATCTTCCCGGTATCCGCATCTACCACGGCTTTCAGTAAGCCATCCGTCTGCTCGATGGTACGGGTACGAGGCATAGCGGCGGCAGGCAGGCTGGCCACCTTTATATTTTTCTCCATCTTACGGGCTTGCGTCTCGTTCAACCCGACATGGGCCAACGGAGGATCGATGAATACGGAATAAGCCACTGCTTCCCGATCGTCCAAGCTCCGGAAACCATTACCAAACAGCTCTTCCCGGATAATACGGTAATCATCCAAAGACAGATAGGTGAATTGTAATCCGCCATGTACATCCCCGATCGCCCAGATATTAGGGATATTGGTACGCAACTTACTATCCACCTCGATAGCGCCACGATTAGTCGTCTGTATTCCGGCGGCCTGCAGATTTAGGCTTTCCGTATTCGGTTTACGACCGGTAGCCAAAAGCACCGCCTCGGCTTCCAGTCGCAAGGTATCTCCCGAGATAGCGTTACGGCAGATCACCGCAGCCCGCTCAACATCCTGCTCAATCGTCTGCACAACCGTGTTCAAATGAATGGTGATCCCTTTTTTCTCTAGCGTGGACTTCACCGAATCGGCGATGTCCCGGTCCTCACGAGGGATGAACACCTCCCCTGCCTCCAAGATCGTTACCTTCGACCCAAAACCGGCGAACATGGAAGCGAATTCCAGCCCGATATATCCGCCTCCGACAATAACCAGATGCCGTGGCAGTTTCTCCAGTTCCATAATGGAAGTACTTGTATATACGTAAGGATTATCCTCGATACCGCTTATCGTAGGAATAATCGTCGTGGCTCCGGTATTGATGAATATCTTCTCGCCTTCCAGCAAGAAAGAGTCCGTATCCGTTTTCACGACAATCTCATAAGGGGAACGAAAAGAAGCCTCTCCGGTATAGACCGTTACGGTCTCCCGATCATCCAGATTCTTGAAATTCTTCTCACGAAGCAAAGAGGTCAGTTTCTCCTTGGCGAGGATCGCCTGCTTAAACTCCTCCGCATATTGCTCGAAGGTAGAAGGTCTGCGATACCCTGTCACTTGAGCGTAATGTACAAGCGCTTTCGTCGGTATACAGCCGATATTGATACAAGTACCTCCGTACATACCCGTCGAACGCTCCACCACAGCTACATTCCATCCATGGTTGGCCAAATCCGCCGCCAAGGTTTTTCCACCTTTCCCAAAACCAATAATAATCGCATCGTACTTTTTCATCTCTGATTTATCTTCTTTTCGTTAGACATTAAAATAACATTCGTTTTAACCTAATTGTTGCGAATTTCATATTGCAAAAATAGCTCCAGCCCCTATTTTACAAAATGGCTGTTCAACCTATAAGTTTAGCCATTTTTCCCGAAACAACAAAATAACGGACAATATGCTTCGCCTCATCCTTCTCTACGCCACCTAACGCACTCGTTAAGTCCACCGGAAAATATACATTTATGGACTATGTAAAGGTAGGGTTACCTTTACAAATCGTGATGGGAATCGTGATGGTATTTATATCACCTTTATTATTCCCATTCTAAACATTCGCACATGCATTTTAGTTTTATATTTGCAGTTGTAAAACAGTACAAGAAAATTTATGGATATACCGTTTAAACCGATTAGGTTAGAAGACAAAGAGATCATAACCTCATTTACATTTCCCAGCGATTATCGCAATTGTGATTTCTCATTCGCGAACATGTGCAGTTGGCGTTTCTTATATGACAGCGAATTCGCTATCGTGGATGGCTATTTATTAATCCGTTTCATGATCGAGGACAAGAGCCGTTTCGCCTATATGATGCCTGTCGGGGATGGAGATTTAGCGGGTGCCGTTCGTTTGCTAGAAGAGGATTCCTTAAAATATGGACATCCGCTCTGTATGCTGGGTATCACCCCCGACGCCAAGGAGCAACTGGAAGGCGCACTTCCCGGAAGCTTTTTCTATATCCCGGAGCGGGATTATTTCGACTATATTTATTTACGGGAGGATTTAGCTACCTTACGGGGTAAGAAATATCAATCCAAGCGTAATCATATCAATAATTTCAAGAAACGTTATTCGTACGAGTATGTCCCTATCACGCCGGATATCGTACCGCAATGCCTGAAACTGGAATGTAAATGGTATAAGGCAAATAATGGAGATAATGACGAGGAAGAGCTTAATGACGAACGTCGCTCCCTTACCTATGCCTTGCATCATTTTGACAGCCTAGGCCTGATCGGTGGCGCTCTCCGGGTGGATAACGAGATTATCGCTTTCTCTTTCGGGGCCCCTATCAACCATAATACATTCGGGGTTCACGTGGAGAAAGCGGATGTGAATTTCGACGGTGCCTATACGGTGATTAACCAAGAGTTCGCTTCTCACCTTCCGGAACAGTATACTTACGTGAACCGGGAGGAGGATCTCGGCATACCGGGGTTGCGCCAAGCGAAGCTTTCTTATCAGCCTACCATACTATTAGAGAAGAGTGCCGCAATAAAAAAGCAACTTACGCAAACTAAATAAATTATGGACAAGAAACAACAAATCGTAAACTTATGGCGTACCTGCTTCGGGGATTCCGAGGCATTTATCAGCCTTTATTTTGATCGTGTTTACAAGGACGAGAACGCAATGACCATCGAGAAGGACGGTAAAATAGTATCTGCCTTGCAGATAGTTCCTTATACGATGACTTATTTGGGTACCGAGATCTCGGTAGGCTATATCTCTGGGGCATGCACGACTCCGGAAGAAAGAGGGCAAGGGCTTATGCGACAACTCTTGCAAGAGACATTCGAGGAAATGGAACGGCGTGAGATCGCTATCTCCGCCTTAATCCCTGCCGATCCTTGGTTATTCGACTATTATAGGGAACAGGGTTATACCGAGGCATTCGATTATTCCGTAGAGACATATATCCGCCCGAATACGCCGGTTCAACTCCCGAAGATAACGGTTATCCAACCGGAGGTACCGACAACCGACGAATTGTTCGCTTATTTCAACCGCAAATTACGTGAACGCCCTTCCTGTATCTTGCACTCGCAGGATGATTTCATCACAATACTCCGGGATCTGCAATTAGATAACGGAGGAATGTACACAGCCTTGGACGAGAACGAGAAGGTGGTTGGCATGGCTTTCGCACTACCTCTTGAGGCGGGTACAGCGCCGTCCGACAAAAAGCTTTTTATCAAGGAACTTCTTTACGACTCGGAAGAGATCAAGGAATTAATATTGCAAGAGCTTACCCTGCAAAATAACATATCACAAGCGACGGTCAATACCCCTCCCACCCCTCCGGGTACCTTACCTATGGGTATGGCCCGCATCATCGACACGAAACGCATGATCCACCTCTGGCTATCCAAACAACACGAAAGCCCCGTCTCCAAAAAAGACTTGGAACAAATGGATAACCAAACGCTAACACGACAGTTGATGGGGTACCAAGGGAGGACGGCTTATATGAGTTTGATGCTGGACTGACAAAGAAAATCCCCTAGCTAAGACGATTTTTGGCTAGGGGATTTTATATATAAATATATAACTACTATTATTTCTTTACCGGCTTATGATAAACATATTTCTCTTCCGGATTCATATACCAATTTTTCTGGCTTGTGCCTGATGAAGCAGACCATTCCTTAAATGCCGGGTATGCTTGATCAATAGAAACGACTTCTGACGCATATTTAAAATCACTCATCGGGATAATAAATCCCCACATTGTCTTATCTGAATTGTCAGGGTCATTAGCAACATAATTATTTGTCTCAGCTTTAACCCGATCAGTCGGTTTATAACCAGCCAAATGGACTTCTGAACGATTCTGGGCATTACCACCATTTACTATAAAGAAATTCAAATAGAACATATCCAGATCATCTGATGAAACAGGACTGTTGAATTCGACCTCATATTGCAAAGTTCTTATGCCATAATCGTTAGCATTATTAAATGTATTCACGGGCACTCGCTTATCCACATTACCCATAATCCTATGCGCATCATCAAACAAAGGTAGCACCGCAGCAGAAGGATTCGACTCTATTTCATTTGCCGATTCAAAATATCCATTATTGGCAAACACGCCATTCGGCACAGAAGCTTTCGTTATCTTGGCGGTCGTTAATCTATCAAACTGGATACCTGCTCCCAATGTCTTTGTAGCTCCTACCGCAATCAAGTTGACAGTTAAGATCATACTTTCTACATTGTTTGCGCCGTCCATAACCAATTGACTCTGTATGCCCAACACCAAATCATTCATATCATAATCACCAAAAGCAGGCCAATTATCTTCCATGGCGAATGTATAGTAGGGACCATTGGGAACTTCTATCGGATAATTAGGATTAGAAGGAGGATTTGTCGAACCTTGATTACCATCACCCGTGCAATCGCCCGCAGGAATTGCAATTGAAGCGTTTTTATCAACCTGCTTACTTCCACCAGACAACGTTAGATTTTTCGAAAGTTCATTCCCTTTCCATAAGTCTCCCAACAATTCCAAATTCCCATCCAACGAAAGCGTTCCTCCCGATAAATTAATTTGCGTGAAATCCAATAAGGCATAATCTGAATCCTTACACTCTATCTTGTTCCAACTTTTAAAAGATGCCAAATTCTGCCCTGACACATCATCTGTATCCGTAATTCTGAAAATCGAGTATTTTTCCATTTCACACTCAATCTCTTTCGCATCCATATATCTTGCTTCAAGCAGAGTAGAAGCACCCAAGAACATACCAACATTGTAAAGCGAAAGTCCGGCTTCAACATTAATCTTACAATGATTCTCTATCCGTCCACCATTGCCACTATTTTCTGCTGTCATATTAATATTAGTAGCCTTAATCGTACCATAATTTATTAGCTCAACAGCATGATTTTTCGATCTATATCCCGAAAGAATTACTTCTCCATAGTTCTCAAGATCATAATCAACTAATTTGTAAGCGGGTTTAAAACTATCATCCGGCTCTCCAAACTTCGCTCCACTTTTCACAACCAGCCTAGCGCCGTTACCTTGTGATTGTCCATCAGCTTCAAGGATTTTCAAACTACCCTTCTGGTCCAAAACAATAGTAGCCCCACTGCTTCCTATAAGAGTTGAGACAGACAATGCCCCTTCTACATATAATGTCACACTTCCGACCAGAGTAAGGGCCTTTGCCTCATAACCTTCTCCGACAAGCTTATACTCCCCTTCATACAAAGTAATAGAACCTTTATCCTTAGAAGCCATATTAAAAAACTCCTGGGCAGAAATCAATCTAGCTTTTCCTGAATTATAATTATCTTCTCCACTTCTCAATAAAGATTTAGTTGTTGTACCAACGGCAGAAGCTGGCTTAAAATCGCAAGCCAGATCCTTCATTGAGGGATCTACTAATACGGTCTTCACCGATTTTCCTTTTCGGGGATCAATCTGCATAATGTAAATTGTTTCTAAAGCTTGGGGCAATGTCATCGTGCGAACATACGGCTTATTCCCGTTGGCCACACCACCATATAATGGTTTAGCATCATCGGCATAGAAAGGATTCACGTCATATACCCATACTTGGTAATCATACTGGCCATTGAACTCATCATTCACCTCTACGGTTAAAGTCATTTGACGAATAGTAGCTGTCGATTGATTGAAATCATTAGGCAAAGACGGATCCGGCTTCTCCGGAGTAGGCGGAACCGGATCCGGCTTAGGTTCGTACACATCGGTAGTACACGCCGCCAATAGAACGCAAAGCGCGATAGCGACACATTTCATTGTTGATTTAATCATTGTTTTCATATCATTGAAGTTTTATTATTCACCTATCCCCTATAAACATTCAGTAATCCACAACCTTGTCAATACAGCGTCATTTTGGCGTTGGCAAGACATTCATCATCATTGGTTGCCAATCATAGAATCGATATATTATTTATTGAACAACAAAAGGATGTGCCTTAAAGCACATCCTCCGCATAACTAGTTCTTCATTCTGTTTTGTTTGTAAAGAGATCATATTTTATTACATTGTCCTCTACATAATTTAAATACCACCCCGGCGTATTATCACCTTTAATCCAACTCCCGAAACCCTCATAAGCATCATCGATACGAATCGTCTCTTTAGGATAAGTAGCGAAATCTTGTGAAGGTATACTTAAAGCCCACATCAAACCAGTCTCATTCGACACATAGTCTGCCGTACTATTATCACTAGATGCGGCTTTATCCGTACCTTTATAACCCGCTATATGAACTTCATTTCTACGATCAGAATCAAAGCCATTGGTAACAATAAAGAGATTAAAATTATTAACGTTCATGACTCCATCAATAGGTGTATTGAAATTAACTGTCACTTCGTTCACTACAGGCTCAGCTGTTATCTTATAAGTATTAATAGGTGTTCTTTCCGAGCTACCTAATAGAGAATGTGCATCCGAGAACAACTGGATCACAGCATTCGTCTGTCCTTGCTCAGCGCCAGAAACCGCCGAAGCGGGAATACCATCCAATTGGAAACCAACCCCAATTTGCTTTGTAGCGCCGGTGGCATATAGCGTATAGATGATTTTAGCAGACTCCGTCTTGCCCCCGATCTTTTTATTATTTATCTGGATACCTATTACCAAATCATTCATATCATAATCGCCGGTAGTAGGCCAATTATCCTCAAATAAATAAGTATAAGGTAAAGTCTCAACTTCTTCATACGACGGATCTTGATCTCCATCTCCTTCTCCCGGATTCTGATTTCCTGAATTTTTATTACAATCATCTTCATCTATCTCTACAGATGCTTGTCCTTGCGCAAATGTAGCCGGAGCATTCAGTTTATAATAGTTTACATTCTTGTCATGATGATCACATTCGATCTCAAGCATACCTGAATACTCTACACTATTCCAACCACCTAATATTACCTTATTTGCTCTAAACAACGCATATTCCGGGCTATCAGACGTACCTGATATGTAATTTGTTTGCGTCGTAAAATGCACTCCAGCATCTTTATCATCATCAGTACAATCAAAAATGGAAAACGCATCCATATACATGTGCAAACCACCAGCCGTAAATTTATCACACTCAAAACCAGAATAGGAAGCTAAAATTATAGTTCCACCGTTAACATCGCATATATCCGTCTCAAAAACACAAGCGTTATATATCTCTCCATTTGTTAACATCAATGTTTTCTCTATATCAAATTCTCCATAATTTACAATGAGGTTTGTTTTATCAGTAGTAGACAGCCCACCTGTAATGTCCATTTCTCCATCATTATAAATTGAAGCACTTGAAGTTAAAGCCAAAGAATAATTTCCATTTGCCTTCTTTCCATTCAACTCAACATCTCCATGATTAATCAATCTTGATTGAGCCGTGAAAGACAAGCTCAATTTTTTGTCATCATCATCATCTCCTAAAGAGCCATCCTTTTCTACCGCTATTTGAGCGTTACCCACACAGTTCAATACTATATTGTTTTTACCAGCAGTCAACTCGCCATCACTTAATATATAAATCTTCGCATTATTCTGCAAAGTTAAGTAATCAGTGGTTAGTTTGGCTTCACCTTTTATATATAAGCTAAAATTCCCCTCTCCCGGTAAAGAACTTATATTCAACTTTGCATCCTTGTTTACGATATATTTTCCTCCAGTTTTAATTTGTTGCTTTCCACTAATCGCAGTCGCACCTGACGGACTAAAATCAACCTCTGGCATTTCGTAACTTGCGCTACGCAACACTGAACCAGAAGAGCTTTTAGTATTGGCAATCGAACCCAAATTACAAACCATATCACCATCTTGAACAGGAAAAGCATAAACTCTTTTTCTCTTAAAGGGATCAGTTTGACGTATAAAGATTTCATTTTCAGAATCCGGAATACTTATATTCACGTTAAATGGAACTTTACTATTCACTTTCTGTCCTGCCAGCAATCTCGCCCTTTCATCAATAGCTGGATTGCCAGCAAAGGCCTCTATTGTATAATAATATTTTCCATCATAAGCATCGACTATATTTACAGTCAAGTTTCTCGACTTGGATATCGAGTTCACTATATCCACAATTGGATTTTCCGGAATCTCCGGCTCCGGAGTTGGAGTAGGATCCGGCTTCGGCTCATACACATCCGCCGTACAAGCGGCCATCAGCGCCGCGAACAGGAACAGCGCCATGAACTTCACTTTCGTAAAAATACATCTCTTCATATGCTTAATCATTAAATATTTCCCCTATAACACTGTTAAAAAAAAAAGTTGTATATTTTAATCAACTTGTTGAGTATTATCGACAGCAAAGGTAGACTTTATTATGACACGAAGTCCTTCAACAGGCAAACATTATTACATCAATTAACTATAATTAATAACATATCCAATAAAAAGCCATTGATAAATAGACAATATTTATCTCATGCCGTATTAAAAAAGAATAAAAAACACACTTTTACCCCCCTACTCCAGCCACTCAAGCAACTCCTTACGCCAAGACTCCCGTTCACGGCGAAGGCGGTCGGTGTCGGAAGGGATAAGGCCCTTGGCGATCTTCTCGTCGTAATAGCGGAGGATATGGCGGTGGGCGATGATGAGTTGCTCGAGGGACAGCGCCTCGTTGGGCTGGAGTTGATCCATTCATGCCCGCGCGAAAACGCCGTGACGGATATGTAGTTCCCGCTCGAAGGTATGCCGCATGCGGGGATAAAGGCGGTCCAGATAAGTGAGTACACGTACGGTTAGCGCACGGGAGGTTTGGGATGTTCCGGTTTTTTCCATGTAGAATTCTTTTTTGAATGTTTTAGCATATTATGTCCCCTGCAGGGACACTTTCTTGGCCAAGCAAGCGGAAAGGCCTTAATTTGAGCAAAATTAATAATTTATTTTCATATGGAACAACTACAATTACCTGTTTACGCCTCTTGCGTGTCGAAAGAGGAGCCGAGAATGGAGACAATCCTTGAGATATACAACCGGATCGTGGGCGAGGAGCTGCGACCGACGACCGAGGAGTACAGGCGTGCCATGCGGAAAGGCGACCCCGAAGTGACGGCGAGGATGAAGCGGACGGCATTTCCCGCCTTGATGCCCGCCTGCGTATGCGCCGGATTCCGGCGAAAGGAGTGCGTAACGCGATATACGGGGCTTTGCCAAGTAGACTTCGACAAGGTGCCCGCAGAGCGGACGCATGAGGTGGCGCTCCGTCTCAAGGCCTTGCCCGAGACCCTTCTCCTCTATCGCTCGATGGGCAACGGCCTCCACCTGCTCTACCGCTACGAGGGCGATTACCGGCAGGCCTTCCGGCAAGGCAACCAATATTTCGCCGAGCAGGCGTCGCTCCCCTACGACCCGTCGTGCGAGCCGATCGTGCATCTCAGCTCGTTATGCCACGACCCGGAGGCTTATCTCAACCTCTCGGCAACGGCTTTCGTACCCGACGGGCATGGCGAACGTCCCGAGCCGGTGCGGACTACCTCCGGCATCTCTCCCGAGACCGCGGGGAACTCCGGCGGGACGACGCCCTTGACCTCCGACGAGATCTGCCGCCACGCACGAGAGCTGGTGGAGCGGCGGATGCCATTCATGCAGGGGCAACGGCATAACCACCTCGTGCGCCTCTGCTACTTGCTGAACGACTACGGCGTGTCCGAAAGCGATACCGAGATGTGGATCGCCATGAACTACGCCGACTATCGCGACGAGAACCCCGCCCTCCTCGTCCGCTCCGTCTACCAACGGGCCACGGCCAGCTTCGGGTGCCGCGAGCGCCCTTCCCACCGCCCTTCCGCCCGGAAGGCCAAGGACACCAAGACCTCCGGGGGGCGGAAGGCACGGGTGGCCGACGAGGGCGAGACGGATGACGGGAGGAGGAAAATGACACGCACCGAGATCGTGGAGCAATTCCTGCGAGGCAAGCCCCTGCGCTACGATATCATCAGCCAGAAGACGCAGCGCAACACGGAATCCTCCCCCAACGCGAATTGGAAGGATATGACAGACCGCGACACCAACTCGCTCTACTGCGAGTGTTGCCGGACGACCTCCCAGAACATCAACCAGCCCACCTTCCGTGCCGTGCTGAGCAGCGACATCATCCACGAGGTACACCCGCTGCGCGAGTTCATAGAGGAGCTGCCGCCTTGGGACGGGCATACGGACTATATCTCCCAAGCGAGCGGCATGGTGCACGTGAAAGACCCCGCCAAGCAGTCCCTCTGGACCTCCTGCTTCAAGAAATGGTTCGTGGCCATGGTAGCCTCATGGATGGCCGACGAGGTGACGAACCATGAGATACTGGTGCTCATCGGGCGGCAAGGTATCTACAAGACCACGTGGATCGACCGGCTGATGCCCCCCCAGCTCGTCCGTTACCGTAGCAAGCAGAGCGCCACCGGACGGCTGGACAAGGATGAGATGCTACGTTTCTGCGAGTTCGGGCTGATCAACATGGACGAGATCGACAGCATGCCGGATCGCGAGGTGAATACCCTGAAGTCGCTCATCACCTCGGACGACATCATCGTACGGGCCGTCTACGCCACGAACAAGGAGCGTCGCATACGCCTCGCCTCCTACGCCGCCAGCGGCAATAAGGAGCAATTCCTCACCGATACCTCGGGCAACCGCCGCTGGCTCCCTTTCGAGATCGAGAGCATCGACTCGCCCTTCGAGCATCCTCTCCCCTACGCCGGGATATACGCCCAAGCCTACCAGCTCTCGAAAGACGGCTTCCGGCATTGGTTCGATCTCGACGAGATAAAGGGCCTCGAGGAGCACGTGGAGGGCTTCATGGAGGAGACCAACGAGGGGCAGTTGATCCCCGTTTACTTCGCCGTGCCCACGCCCGGGCAGGAAGAGGCCGGCAACGCCATCTTCCTCACCCTAGCCGAGATCGGCGCCAAGCTGACCGTATGGGGCGCCATCCGCAGGCCGCTCAGCCTCCGGCAGCTGGGCAAGGTGATGACGAAACAGGGATTCAGGTGCGTAAGGAGGGGAAACGGCAAGCAAACCGGTTATCTGGTGATCGAGAAAACCTCTACCTTCATCGAGGCCGAGCGTAAATTGAAAGCCCACTGACAAGCGGCCCGGGGCGTGGCCGGGGGTACGATGGTACGATTCGATTCAATATCTTATTAAAATTTTTAGGTTTTTGATATAATAGATTGATAAACAATATTATACAGACCTGTTTTTTATACGGTGAGCGCTTGGATCCAATCGTACCATCGTACCGTAAGGAAGCCTGATCGCTCATATACAAGGATTTGTGTTTTTCAGGAAAATCCGTAATCGTACCGAATCGTACCCTACCATCGAGGCTTACGGGTCCCCCCCCCCGCAAACCCAAGGTTTACGACTCGTAAGCCTTAGGGTTATATAGGCCTAGCCCCCCGGAAAAAGGGCATGCGATATCCGGCGAAACCCTTTGTATTTCAATAATAATTCCGTATCTTAGGGGTATGGAAACAACATTCAGGATACGGCCCTACGGACGGATGGAACTGGCGCAAGCCTACCTGCCCGCCATGACTCCCAAGGCGGCTCACCGCAAGTTACAACACTGGATAGCGATCTATCCCGGGCTGGCAGATCGCCTCCACGACATGGGCTACCGGCCCACCGAGCGCCTCTACTCCCCCGCCATGGTACGGGCCATCGTAGAGGCGCTGGGTGAGCCTTAATTCCCTTTAACCTCCCCCTATTCCCTCGAACTCCCCATAAGTCGCAACTCGATACGGCAGCGACGTATCTTTGTGACATCATCAAAAACAATAGGTTATGATCAGATTCATGAAATTCCAGAACAAGAACGAGAAGAACCAGACGGCCTTCGGGAAATGGTACGCACGTGCCGTGTGCGACGAGACCGTAGACATCAAGGGGCTAGCCGCACACATGGCCAGCCACAACACCCCTTACTCCACAGGCGCCATCCACGGCATGCTGAAGGACATGGTAAACTGCACCAAGGAGTTGCTGCTGGACGGCAAGAACGTAAAGATCGACGACCTCGCCATCTTCTCCGTAGGCCTGCATACCACGGGGGCCCCTACCGCCGATGATTTCAACGCCAACACCAACATCACCGGCGTACGCCTCCGGGCGAGGGCTACCGGCAACCTTACTCCCACGACGCTGAAACTCGACGTGAAAATCAGGGAACTCACCGAGTATGGGGCAAGCGAGAATAAGGGAAGCGATAGCGAGAGCCCGGATGAGATCTGAGGAATCGGGAATTGAAAAAACGGGGTATTAATCATTCATTATTTATAATATGGAACAAGAGAAGAAAAAGTCTGTATGGGGAGTTATCATCAAGGTAATCATAGCCGTAGCCACCGCCTTGGCGGGAACGTTGGGCTTAACCGCCTGCGGAGTATGGTAGCCTCGTGTTTTTACCAGAATTACAGGGAGGTGCGCCTCCTTGTAATCCATTGCAGCGCCACTCGTTACGACCGTGATTTCCCGGTGGAAGCCCTTAGGGCCTCCCACAAGGCCCGGGGATTCGCCGACATCGGCTATCATTTCTACGTCACCCGCGACGGCGAGATACACCGCTGCCGTCCACTGAACCAGATCGGGGCGCACGCCGCCGGCTGGAACGACCAAAGCGTCGGTATCTGCTACGAGGGGGGGCTGGACGAGAGCCTCCAACCCACCGACACCCGTACCTACGCCCAAAAATGCGCCCTCATGGACCTGCTCCGCCAATTGAGGAGGGATTATCCGAAGGCTAAGATCCTAGGCCATTACCAATTAAGCCCCTACATCCGGAAAGCCTGCCCTTGCTTCGACGCACGTAGCGAATACGCTGAGTTATAAGGGGAGGAAGGGGTTATCAATCCAACTGATAAATCTTCAGCTTATTGTAAAGCGTCTTCCGGTCGATGCCCAATAACTGGGCCGCACGGGTCTTATTGTTGCCGCACTCTTGGAGGGCCTTACGGATAAGGTCTCGTTCGTGCTCCACGTTCTTTAGCTGGATGTTGGCGTGCGACAGGAGGTTCTCCGTCAGTTCCTCCGGGAGTTCCTTGCGGGTGATGTATCGGCCGGTCGCCAATAAGGTAGCGTACTTGATGACGTTCTTCATCTGCCGCAGGTTGCCCGGCCAAGAATAGGATTGGAACAATTGCATGGTATCGTTGTCGAAACCGATGATATCTTTCTGGAGCTCGCTATTCGCCAGATCGAGGAAGTGGTTGGCGAACAAGAGCAAATCCTCTTTTCGCTCTTTCAAGTCCGGGATACGGATCGTGAACTCATTGATACGATGGTACAGGTCCTCACGGAAATCTCCTTTCTCGATCGCCTGCCGCAAGTTCTCGTTCGTAGCGGATATCAGACGTACGTTGATGGCGATCTCCTGATTGCTCCCGATCGGCTTCACCTTGCGCTCCTGCAGGGCACGCAATAGCTGGACCTGCACCTCATACGTCAGGTTCCCGATCTCATCCAAGAAGATCGTACCGCCTTGGGCCGCCACGAACGCCCCGGTCTTGTTCTCGATCGCCCCCGTAAAAGAACCTTTCACGTGGCCGAAGAACTCGGAAGCCGCCAATTCCTTGGGGATAGCGCCGCAATCCACGGCGACAAACGGAGCCTTGCTACGATTACTTTGCTCGTGAATCCGACGGGCGATGTACTCCTTACCGGTACCGCTAGCGCCGGTCACCAATACCGACATATCCGTCGGAGCCACCAAACGCACATGCTCATAAAGCTGGCGGGCCGCTTGGCTCTGCCCCTCGATATAAAGATCCGGGGCCGAGGGAACCGGGACTCTCGCCGGAGCCTTCTCCTCCACGTGCGCAAGCTCCCTGATCTTTCCCAGCAACTCATCCGGGTTCAGCGGCTTGGCGATATAATCCGCCGCTCCCAGCTTCATCGCCTGAACCGCCGTTTGTATCTCCGCATAACTGGTCATCATGATAAGGGGTAAGGAAGGATGAGTGCTTTTCAGCCATTTCAATAAGTCGATCCCGTCACTATCCGGCAGGCGTAAATCCGATATAACCAAATCGAACGCTTCCTCCCCCAGCCTCCGTTTAGCGTCGGAGACAGAGGACGAGGATCTTACGACAAACCCTTTCTTACCCAGCCATGTGGTAAGCATCAAGGAAAAAGTTATATCATCTTCAACGATTAGAATCGACAACATACCCACTCAGATTATTTATAGTAACCACAAAGGTAAATAAATAAAACGAATCAAGAAAACATCCACGTAGCTTTACGCCATACTCCCTCGAAAGGACCTTGTTTATGATGGGCCAGCCACCAGTGGCAAAAACCTAGCTGGAGAATGAAAAGAAGGATTCCTACGGCGAAGCTGGCGGTCGTTCCCAGATCGTCATACAGGGATAAACCGTATCCGAAATAGATGAAAGAGCCTACCATCGATTGCGTGAGGTAATTCGTCAAGCTCATTTTCCCGTAAGGCACAAGCCCGTGAAGCACCTTATGCGGCGCCTTCCACTGCCACAAGAAGATAAAGGAGGATACCAATACGCACATGAACGAGAAATTACGCAAGGAAGACACGATCGTGCTCATCGGGCGAAGCTCTTCGGTACGCTCCAGCAAACCGGGTAGGGAAAGGGACAGATAATAGAGGGGAATGAAACAAACTACCCCGATAACAAAGGTCCTTGTCCAAAACGTCCGGTGCTTCTCCGGATCGACAAACAATCCCTTGCGCCCCAACAACATACCCAGCATAAAGAGAGCCGATGTCTGGAAGAAACGTCCATAGCTCCAAGCCCAGAGAAGGCTATACAGCTGCCCGTCCCACAGATTGGACTTGACCATTTCCCAAAAGCTGGTACCTTCCATATACGGAAAGATCCGCATACAGTGCACCAGCCATTGTTCCTTGGATGCCACATATTCCGGATGCATCAGGGCATACATGAATTTACCCCACTCCATAGGCTGTAGCATCAAGACCACGGCGATCGCCAATACCACCTTATTACTCAACTTGCAAACCGGTATCAACACAATACCCAAGATCGAATAAAGCACCAAGATCTCCCCCGGGAAGAACGATGCGTTGAAGCAACCGATAAAGAATAGGAGCACCAACCGCCAGAAGAAACGAAGCCGGAAGTCCTTCCCTTTCCTCGCTTGGTTATCAAACTGGATGAAAAAACTAAAACCGAACAGCAGGGCGAAAATAGCGTATGCCTTCCCGGAAAAGAGGAAGAACAAGGTATCCCATACCCCTTTATCCAAGGCTTTCATAAAATCGGTAGTAGCCTCCGGAAAATTATACAAGTTAAAATGCTCGATATTATGCAATAGGATAATAGCCATAACAGCAAATCCTCGTAATGCGTCGACCACCTCGATACGGGGCCGGGCTTGTAGTGCGTGTTCCATGATATGATTCAGTAGATTTTATTATTTCGTGGCAAAAGTAACGAAACTAAATAGAAAAAGCATCCTCGAAAGGATGCCTTTTTCTTTTGCAGACTTAAATTGAATACTCAGGACTTAATCTTTCGCCATGAATAAATTCATGACTTTCGTTTTTAACGGTTTAAATGTAGAAACGCCCACTTGCGATTTCATTAAATAGATAGCGAATATCGTGCCAAAGCCAGCGAAACGCACGATAATGAATATCTAACTACTTATCCTTTAACAAGTAATAGATAAATTTTGTTTCTATAAAGTAGAATTTTATTTCAAAAGCATGGGGAAAGGCATTCCACGGATGGGTATTTATTCCACACCGGATTCCACAAGATTACCCGATGGCAGACTCCGCATCCTTCACGATAGCAAGCGCTTGCTCGATTACCTCGCCCAGCAGGTGGTACCAGCCGGAATCGGTCAGTTCCTCATCATTCTTCTCCAAGATCCGCAGGTGTTGTACCAATGAATTGGCCCCCAGCATCGTGAACAGGGGAATCAACTTATGAGATATCCGGGAGGCTTCCTCCCGGTCTTTTCCCTCTAACGCATCCCGAAGTAAGTCGATGCTCTTGCGGGTTTCCTCCGAGAAGGTTTTCAGTATAGAGGCTGAGGCCTCCGGATCCTCTCCGGCAAAAGCGGTCAACGAAGAGAAATTCAACTCGCTCCTTGCCTCCAGATGGAGTGTCAGCAACTCATTCAGCAAGGAGATTAATTGGGCGGCGGTAAACGGCTTGTTCAAGAAACCCGTGAAACCAGCCTCCAGATAATGCTCGTGCTCCTTGGCGATACTGGCAGATAGGGCGATCACCGGGATCTCATCCGTTCCGGGGATACCGGACGTACGTATCCGCTCCAGTAAATGATAGCCATCCAGCGTCGGCATCTGTATATCGGTGATAATGGCGTTGAATACGGTGTTCCGCAATAGCTCGAGGACGTTATGCGGATTCGTACAACCTACCACCTGCACGTGACTCTGCTTCAAGAGTTCCTCCGTCAAGGCCAGTTGTAGAGGATCGTCATCTACCAGAAGACAATAGACATCTTGCCCCTCAAACAAGGGTAAAGCCTCGGCTTCACCAGCATCCGGAGCCTCCGCCATTACGTCCGGCAAAGATTGGTTATCAGCCAAGGGAAGAGGTAGCAAGATCGTGAAATCACTGCCTTTTCCCGGGGTACTATCCAAAGCAAGCGTACCGTTCATCAAGGACAGAAGCTTACGGGTGATGGAGAGGCCCAGACCGAAACCTTCCGCCTCTTCCGTATCGGCAAGGCGGGTAAACTCCCCGAATATCCGCTCTTGTTCCTCTTTCGGGATGCCCGGACCGGAATCGCTGACGGTAATAGATAATTGATAATTGATAATTGAAAGTTTTTGGAGGGAGACAAGCAAAACGACTCGTCCCGCTTCCGTGAACTTGATAGCGTTGGATAAGAGGTTTCCTACGACCTGCCGGATACGGATCGGGTCGCCCATATAGACTTGCCCAGTCTCCTCCGGTTTCAGGTTCAAGACAAACCGTAAGCCTTTCGCCTCCGCTATCGGCTGGAAGCTGGTATAGATCTCATCGAACAAGACTGGGACACGGAAGGGAACGCTATGCACCTCCATCTCGCCGGACTCCAACCGCTGGAAATCCAACAGGTCGTTCACCAAGGAAAGGATATGATCCGAGGAACCTTTCATGTTCTCCAGATAATATTGCTGACGCTCGTCTGGATGGCGGCGTAGCAAAAGCTCGATATATCCGATGATGGAAGAGAGCGGAGCCCGTATATCGTGGCTGATCGTCAACATCAGCTTCTCACGGCTTCGCAATAAGCTCTCGGCGACCTGTTTCGCCTTTTCCAGTTGCATACGGTAATATTTACTTCGTGAGATATCCCGTGAGATAAAGAAGAGGAACAGAAAGGCGATTACCACGGAGACGATCGCGATTCCGGCGATCAAATGGGAGGTCTCCCTTAATAGTACCTGCTTCTTATAGACCCTTTCCAGCGACGCCTCCATCTCCTCCTCCTCTATATTACGGAGCATCTGGTTGATCTCCCGGGTAATCACGCTATTGTTATACCGTAAGTTAGAGGCCCTTTCCAACAACTGATCCATCAGTTGTTGCCGTTGCCAAGCCACACTGTCTTGGATGCTTTTCAGCACGCTGACAATCGTATCGGTCGGATTATAAGCGTTCACCAACGTATCGGTAACGATCTCCCGGGTCGTGTTCACCACGATGCTGGTATCTTCCTTGCCGGGAGAGAACACGTCGGCCAAACGCTTGAAGAATCCCCGCTTCTTACGGGGAACTACCACCGTATCTTGCTTGACCTCTACCCGCTCTTGTACCTGCACCTCGTTTACGATTGTATCCCGGACGGCAATTATTTTCTCGATATTCTCCGTATAAAGACGCTCCGTATTCGCTTCCTGCCAAGTCTCAAGCAAACGACGGGTATTCCATCGCTTACGCTCCAGCAGTATGTCGATCGTATCTATTTTCAGGAGTTGCATGGAGTCCGTCACCAAGGTCCTCAACGAATCCATGTTATTATGGGCCTTATTCAACGTACGATTGAAGTGGCGGAACTCGTTCTGGGGCATGCCTACCAACTGCCCCAACGCCTCGCTTTCATAGAGCAGGGAGAGCGTATTAGTGACCAAGTACACCTTCCGGCGTGCCTGATGATCCGGCTCGTCCTCCTCGGCCACTTTCTCTACTATATTATAAATGTAAGCGACCGAGCAGACCGCAATGGTAATCAGCAAAATATAGCCTAATATCACCTTGCTAGTAATATGTCCGCTTTGCTCTTTCATATACGGTTGAGATCAGTCTAATTCCTATCATAAGCGATATCCCATTTATCCATCATCTCAAAATCCTGCTTTTTTAAGCCGACTTTCCAAAATGGGATCGGGTCGTCATGGTCTCCCAGATACATACGGTCACGTACCTTGAAGGCACGATTCGTTAAGGCAAACGTGGAATCGGCCACCGGAGTCCGCACACCGGCTATATCAAGCATCGTATGGAATACGCTGTTCGTGCTAACCGGATAAGTCTCGTGTGCCTGCGCTTCCAGATATTTCTGGGGATATGACTCCCGGTAAGCCTTCGAGAACCAGATCACATACGGGATATGCAACTGGTAATAGGTCGGTATCGGAGACGCATGCAGATAACGGGCTCTGGAATCATCGAAGATATCCTCTCCATGATCGCTTAAGTAAAGCATGGATGCCGGAGCATTTGTCTTCGCCAACATATCCACGATTTCCCCCAGCACGTAATCTGTATAGTGGATGGAATTATCATAAGCGTTCCGTAACTCCTTTTTATACGAGGCACGAATTCCCTCCGCCTTATCCGGCCTATAGAAACGGAACTCCTTCGGATAACGTTCATGGTAATTAAAATGCGAGCCATAAGTATGCAGTACTACGAAAAGATTACCGTCCTCTTTATCCAGTTCCTTCTTTAGATAAGGCAAGATCGCCGCATCGTGCAAGGAGGTTAGCGTAGAACCCGTATTAAATGCACTCATATCGATAAAGGTATCTGCCTCCCGGTAAAAAGCGCCGATCATCGAGGTCGTTAGTTTCTGGTTGGCGATCACGAGCGTACGGAAACCAGCCTCTTTGAAAGCGGTCACGATACTTTTCTCGTCGTAAAGGACTCCATAATTCTCGGCGCTGGCAGCGGACAGGATAATGGGGACACTTTTATGCGTATTATTCGATTGCGTCACCACATCCGTGAAATGCACCAATCCGTCTAAAGCCTCCATACGGGGAGTCGTCTTGCGCTCGTATCCGTAAAGGCTCCATTCCATAGCACGGGAGGTCTCTCCCACTACCAAGACGTAGATCTCCCGTTTTCCCTCCGCTTGCTCCGGCTTAGTGGCGTCGAACTTAAAGTCGGCGGAAGTAATATGATACTTGCTGTTCCTCTCCGCCTTATTTATGGCGAAATATAAATTGTATAGGGCGTTAGCCGGATATACATCGTCCTTCCATGAGAACCGGTGATCTTGCGAAGGAGACAGGAAGCAAAGGAGCAAACCCACGACAAACATGCCTAGGCTGATCTTAGCCCATTTCTTCCGGAAAGGATTTCGCAGTTTCTCTTTCTGCCGTATCGAACGACAAGCGAGCACCAGCGTAGGTAATGTATAGAAAAAGAATACGCAACCGATCACCAGAATGATATTCCCCAATAACTCACTAGCCTCGGAAGCGTTCGAGCTGGTAAGGTTCAAATACATATCAACCGCTATCACGGACTGCCCGAAAAGATACAGAAGCACCAACTGCCCCCCATCTAATATAACCTTCGGCAACAGGCACCAAACCACGATCCCCGGTTTACGGGCCACTAATAAAACACACATCCAAAAGGCCAAAGGTATCAGCAACGAGGCGATACCGACCGTGACGGGAAGCGGTTCCGTAAAAAAGAACACACAGTTTGGGATGATAAATAACAGGGCAAATAAGAAATATAAATGCTCCTGTGAAGATATCCAGCGTATTAACCTTGTAAAATACTTCATTCAATCAAAACTTTGCCAACTCTCAATCATTACTCTTCTCAACTAATACCCAGAACCTGAAATTCCGGCAATTGGCAAAGATAGGCGTTATTAAACACATACAAAGCGTATTATACACAAAAAATGTTATTGACATTCATAACTTCTCTTTCATCCGTCGCCAATACTCATTGACAGAGCTTTTCACTTCCTTATGTAACAGCAAGATACCAATCAAGTTCGGGAGCGTCATCAAAGCCACGGTGATACCGGATAATGTCCAAACAATAGTAGTATCCGTGAACGAGGCCAAGAAAAATCCGACAATATAGATTACGTGGTAAATACGGACATATTTCGTTCCCCAAAGATAGGTCACCGCCCGATCACCGTAGTAAGACCATGCTATCGTTGTAGAAAACGCAAACAACAACAGGGAAAACGGAATAATAAACTGCCCCCAATCCCCTAAAAAACCTTTCTTAAACGCCTCCGTAGACAAGGGGGCGGAATGAAGCAGCGACTTACCGGTTAAATACACCGCACGCTCTTTATTCATAGGTAATTCGATACGTCCGTCACGTACAGAGAGCGTACCACTAAACAACACCTCCTTCCCTTCCTTGACCCGCACGCTATCCGCAAAGGAACGTGCGTGTAGTAACGTTATATCCGTATTTAGGATCTGTCCGTTCCGGACCTCCAAGGAGCCTGTATAAAAAGGCAGGGGCTTATTCCCTAGTACATGCTCCGACACTGCGGATTTACCGTCCGGGTCCGATTCATGATAAGCACCGGACAAGACTACCGTATCCGCCTGCTGAAACTTATTCTCAAACTTTTTCAGCCAAGTACCGGATGACAATAGAACCAAGCCGGTTATCGAACAAATCACGATCGTATCGATGAACGGCTCCAATAAAGCGACCATACCCTCGGATACCGGCTCTTCCGTCTTGGCTGCCGCATGAGCGATCGGAGCGGAACCTTGCCCCGCCTCATTCGAGAATAATCCACGGTTCACACCTCGGTTAAAAGCCCAGACAACCGTCGCTCCTAAGAAACCACCCGTAGCCGCCGTACCGGAAAAGATATTCGAGAAAACAGAGATAAACGAAGGTAGGATATGCTGGTAATTATAGGCCAATATGCTGAAGGCACCGAGCAGATAGACGACCGCCATAAAAGGTACCAACTTCTCGGTAACCTGCGCTATACGCTTGATTCCCCCGATCACGATCAATCCCAGCAAGACCGATAAAACCGCCCCGGTAATATATTGCTGAATACCGAACGCCGAAAACATGGCGTTCGAGATGCTATTTACCTGTGGCAGACTACCCGTACCGAAAGAGGAGAAAATAGTAGCGACCGCAAAAAGTCCCGCCAACCAACGCATATGCAAACGATGCTTCATATAATACATCGGACCGCCGGAAATCGTACCATCTTCCGTCTGCTCACGATACTTATGGGAAAGGGTGACCTCTACCATCTTGGTAGTCATACCCAAGAACGCCGTCATCAACATCCAAAACAAGGCAGAAGGACCACCTAGATGTATGGCCAGAGCGACACCGGCTATATTACCGGTCCCCACCGTGCCCGAAAGAGCAGTTGCCAACGCTTGGAAATGGGAGGTATCTCCTATGTCTTGCTTATTGTCGTACTTCCCCCGCACGACCTTGATCGCATGCCCGAAAAAGCGCAATTGCGGAAACCGAAGATAGACCGTAAAGAACAATCCGGTTCCCAGTAATAGAAAAACAAACCATTGTGATCCTCCAAAATGAGCGTCAATAAGGGATAGTAAGTTATTCAACTCTTGCATCATCTGCCTACATTTTTAAATAATGATGCCGCAAGTTAAGAATAATAAAACAAAAAGCAACCTTACAAGCTTTTGTTTTTCATTTTAGACTTACAAGATTGCTTTTTCACAATCAAAAAGATACTATCACACAATAAAATTATATTTATCTCCTATATTTTCTGGAGGATAGCGATAAACTCATCATTCGTAATGTCTAGCTCCGGCTCTTTGTAATTGACATAATCCTCAAAATAGTCGCTGGCGATATCGGCTACGATCTCCCCTCCGTCCAAGCCATACGAGGAAACTAGTTTCTCCACCCGGTTACGTATCTGGCGAATCACCTGTAAACGATCCTCATAACGATCTGGCTTCTCCTGATCAGTGACGTGCTCATTCCGGGCGATCAAGTAAACTACCGTATAAAATTTCTCCATGCTCCCGAAAACAGGGACAAACAAGGATTTCTTCTCCTCGGGCAGATCTGCCAAAAACTGTTGTATCTTTGTCATAACTCTTACTCTTTTACCTAATAAAAAAAACAATATACTTTTTGTTCTAAAACAATATACTTTCGTGTGTAAAAGTATATTGTTTCGACAACAAAAGTATATTGTTCTTCTCGAGTCTGTTAAATGATAGAATTCTTCTTCGTAAAGTCCAAAATCTCATCAATATAGCCAAAAGCCAATCCTGTTACCGTATCCGCGCAGCCGTAATAGATAGCGATACGTTTCGTCTCCGGATCATGCAAGGCGGCACAGGGAAAGACTACGTTCGGAACGTCTCCCATGCACTCGTAATCCTTTTGCGGGGATAACAAATAAGGTCCGGAGCGGAATTTCACTTTCCAAGGTTGCTCCAAATCCAAGATAGCGGAACCGAAGCTATACACATACCCGTTGCAAGAACGAAGCACGCCGTGGTAAATCAATAACCAGCCCTCGGAAGTCTCGATAGGGATAGGGCCCGCACCGATCTTCGTACACTGCCAAGCGCTATCCTCGAACGCAGCCGGAGACATCACGTGGCGATGTTTACCCCAGAAACACATATCCGGAGACTCGCTATAGAATATATCGCCGAACGGAGTATGACCGTTGTCGCTCGGACGGCTTAACATGGCGAAGTTTCCGTTAATCTTACGAGGGAACATCACGCCATTACGGTTGAAAGGCAGATAAGCGTTCTCCAGCTGATGGAAGGTCTCGAAATCGAACGTGTAAGCCACGCCAATCGTCGGGCCATGATAACCGTTACACCAAGTCACATAATAACGATCCTCGATAAAACATACACGGGGGTCGTAGGCGTAAACAAACTCGCCGATCTCCTTGTCGTCGCACTCAAACTCGAGTTTTGTCTCGGAGATACTCCAATGAATGGCATCTGCGCTAAAACCTACGTGCAAACGCATCCGGCGATTCGTATCGTCGCAACGGAACACACCGGCATAACCACCTTTGAAAGGGACAACAGCACTGTTGAACACGCTGTTCGATGTCGGAAGGATATCACGAGGAATCACCGGGTTCTTCGAATATCTCCACAATACTTCTTTGCTACCCTCGGGACGATCTTCCCAAGGCATATTAGGCAGCGGAGCGCCTACGATTTTCAAATTATCCATAACTAATCCTATTAAAATATTACTGTACTAACTTATTACCTTTATCGTCATACGTGAACGGTACGAAATAGGCTACCAAGAATGAAGGGATCATCGCCAGCAAGGTCACGATAAAGAAATACTTATAACCTAGCCAGTCGCTCACGAAACCGCTCATCATTCCCGGAAGCATTACGCCAAGGTTCATGATACCTGAAGCGAACGCATAATGCGCCATCTGATGCTTGCCCGGAGCTACCTGTTGCATCATAAACAGCATCAAGCCCACGAAACCGAATCCATAGCCAAAATACTCGAATACGATGGCGGAAGCGATAATGAGACCATTATCAGGCTGGAAACACGCCAAGAACGTGTATACCAAAAACGGTATATTGAAACAACAACAAAGCGTAAACAATACCTTTCGCAATCCCTTGGCCGAGATATAATATCCACCAAGCAAAGAACCCAGCACGAACGCCGCCGCCCCAAACGTACCATAATACAAACCAATTTCTTGCTCCGTTAGTCCTAATCCTTGATCAGCTATCGGAGCTTTCAAGAACAAAGGTACGATCTTTATCACGAAACCCTCGGCAAAACGATACAATATGATGAAACAGATATACCACACGATATACTTCTTCGTGAAGAACTCCTTGAAGACCAGCCATAACTCAGCCATACTTTCCTTCAACGAATGTTCTCTGGTAGCGGCTTTCCCACCCGAAGGCAACATCTTCATATGATAAAAACCAAGCAGGATCATGATCGTACCGCAAAGCAGCATAACGATCATCCAAGCGTATATCACGGCCTCTTTCTCCAATCCTATCCCGGTAAAATATTGCATCATATAACCCGCCAGATAAACCAGACCACCCGTGGCTACGATCTTCGCCAAATTGTAAAACGCACCTTGCCAACCGATATATTTGGCTTGATCCTCCGGCGAGAGCTCTTTCATATAAACGCCATCCGTTGCCACGTCATGCGTAGCCCCGCTAAGCGCTATAATACCTAATAATGCGATAGATAGAGCAAAGAAACTCGGCAAGTTTAACGCCAAGGCCACTAAACCGAATAAGCAACCGGATAACAACTGGGTCAATACGACAAAGAATTTCTTAGTACGATACATTTCCAAAAACGGGCTCCATAAAGGCTTTAAGGTCCAAGGTAACATGATAACCGAGGTCCATAACGCAATCTGGGCATCCGATATATCCAATCCCTTAAACATGAGTACGGTAACCATGTTCAGCACTACAAAAGGCAATCCCATAGCAAAATAGACACTAGGGACCCAAGTCACAGGGTTTCGACGTTTAGTAGCATTCGTGTTTTTCTCTTCCATGCTTTATTTAGAATTTAGGTGTACAAATATAATTAATAATCCGGATATATCTTTAATCGATCGGACAAATAGAGGAGATCATCCCGAAGGTAGCGTTATCATTCAAATCCCAGACCATCTTTCCGGCTCCGTTTATCTCGATCAACTGCGGGTAATGTCCTTTCGCAGCCTCTCCGTCATGGCCTTGCCAGTTACAGATATACAAACCACCGTCCCGTTTAGGGAGCAACTGGGCAACAAAGAAAAGCTGGGCTCCCTCGATATCGTTCGCATTCACCTTGCGAACGATATCTCCGGTCTCGAAATTCAGCTCTATGAAGCAATGGGCATCACCGCAAGCGACCAGATAATTACCGTTATCCAACGCAGCCACGCTAAACGGGTTACCGTCTACTTTCACGCTTTTCAGCAATTGACCGGACGGGGATATTTCCCGGATCTCGGAGGTAGCGAACAAGGGCACTAGATAATTGCCCCGCTTATTCTTGTTTACTTGACGGAATTGTGCATGGGGTTGCTCAATTCGGGTATCGAAATCTGTTTTCGACAGGATCTCTCCTTTTGCGTTCACTTCCATGATCGTAGCCGGGTTTCCACACCACGCCAATAAATAATTACCGTTGGAAAGTACACGGGCTGTCTGCATCTCACACCCTTCCGGAGCGGAGATATTCCAGACCTCCTCATGATCCCGGGTGATTAGCTTTGCCCCTTTCGAATAGGAAAAAAGGATATTCCGATCGGGAGTAACAGCTACGGAATTACATTCCCATCCTTTTTCCAAGGGATGCTCCCATTCAATTTCTTTCGTGTTCTTGTTTACGATGGCGATCTTATCCCAGCCGGAACCGCCTAATAAAAGATGATGCGACGCCTCATGACATGCGGAACATACGAGTAGCAGGCATGCGGATAATATAAAAGTATAGATTTTCATGGTATATAATAATGTACTAATTAGATAATATGCCAATTATAGCAGGATGGACACATGGGATCCACCCTGCAAAAAAAGATCATGTGTGTTGTATTCGCATTGGCATATTGACACATTTAGCGAAACGACACATTGGTTCATTCTTCTTTATTTCGCTAAGTCACGGAACAACTCATATCCCTGATCAGGCGTGATACCTTGATGCACGACCGCATGAACCGCCTGGATCATGGCGACAGGAGAAGTACTCTGGAATACATTACGTCCCATATCCACGCCGGCCGCACCGTCGTTAATCGCATTATAACATAATTCCAACGCCTCCTTCTCCGGTAATTTCTTACCACCGGCGATTACCACGGGAACCGGGCAAGCGGCGGCTACCTTCTCGAAGCCCTCACAATAGTAGGTCTTCACGATATTAGCGCCATTCTCCGCACAGATACGGGAAGCCAGACCGAAATAACGAGCGTCTCGAGCCATTTGCTTACCAACAGCGGTAACACCCATTACCGGGATATTGTAACGGCTAGCCTTATCGACCGCTTTATATAAGTTAGCCACAGTCTTAGCCTCATGCGCCTCGTCGCCGATAGCCAACATAACCGCCATGGCGGAGACGTTCATACGGATAGCGTCCTCTATATCGATCAATACATTATCGTTCAAATCCGTAAGGATAGACGTTCCTGCGTCCGAACGAAGACAAATCGGTTTCGTCGTATTCGCCGGAATCGTAGATTGCAGGATACCACGGGTACACATCAAGCAATCCGCATATTCAATCAAAGGAACGATATTCAAGTCGATACGCTCCAGACCGGAAGTCGGCCCCATGATGAAACCATGGTCAAAAGCAAGCATAACCGCCTTGCCTGTCTTCGGATTGAAGATACGGGATAAACGGTCTTTCATACCCCAAGGTAAGTTCTCGGCTCCCTTCACATGGAAACTCTGGTTCTCACAATTGATGCCTAAACCGAAGTCCGCACCTTCTCTTAAATCATCTAAATCTGCCATATTTATTATTCGTTATATTATTATATTTTATAGAGACGGGGCACGCCCCGTCTCACGCTGTGTATTATTTTATAGCGCCTCAGCAAAAGAAGCGAACATACAGCTCCAAGAAGTAGCCCCGCTATCAGCGAAACCAATCGAACGCTCGCCATAGTTACGGGCACGGCCAAAGTTAGCTTTCATCGGTACCGTAGCCTCCGCTCCCTCAAGCGCCGCTTTAGCGCCAGCATTCAAGACTTCCTTGATATCATCCGACGTACAAGCCTGCATAGCCTCCACCGCCGGGATCAAGGCATCCATCATCGTCTTGTCGCCTCGTTTCGCTTGGGTTTGTTGTTGCACATTCGCCAAGCCACCGGCGAACATAGCTTTCACGCCTGCGGCATCCAACTCGGTTCCCTCTGCATGATCGCTCATACCCAAGAAGAAAGCGCCGAGCAAGGTACTTGTCGATCCGCTCACTTCCATCATCACGTCCATACCCATATCACCAAGCATTTGCTTGAACTCCGTTCCAGACTGAGCGCTTTTATTCACGGCAGTCATAGCGGCAACGATAGCGGTACCATGATCTCCATCCCCGATTACGGCATCCAATTTAGAAAATTCCTCCTCACGTGCCTTGATCTGTTTCAGCGCATTGTCTAACATGGCCTTGAAGGCCTCGATAGTAAGTTGTTTCATGTATATTATTTATTTACCTAGGGTTGTCCAATAAGGTGCGTCCGCACGTTTGTTATTCAAATAATCGATATGGTCCTCATCCAAGATCGCCATGATCATCTGGAATCCAGCTTGCTCCTGTACGGTCAAGATCTCTTGGATACGGCTTACCACCACCTGCAAGCCACGAGCCTCTAATTCCTTATAAGCCTTGCGGAAGATGATATTCAATTCCATATGGGTAGTAGCGCCTACGCCGTTAATGATCAACAACATCTTATCACCGGCTTTTGGCTGTAACTGCTGGCAAAGTAGGTCTACCATCTCCGCTGCCGTATCATCGGCGGATACCAACGGTTTCTGTCCACCACCACCTTCGCCATGCTGGCCCATACCGATCTCCATGATTCCATCGGGAAGATTCGTGATCGTACCTCCGTTCTGGGGATGCGTACAAGAACGCATAGCGACAGCCAAGGTAGCCACGTTCTTATTATAGCGTTCACCTATCTCAATCAACTCGTCTAAAGACTTCCCTTCCTCGGCGGCGGCACCTAATATCTTATACAAAGGAACACAACCGGCCAAGCCACGGCGATCATCTACATTCGCCCCGATACCTGCGCTGATATCATCATGCGTAAGTAATTTCTTCACCTTGATACCCTTACGAGCAGCCAACTGGCAAGCCATATTAGCGCTCATCACGTCGCCGGAATGGTTCAATACGACCAGCAAGATCCCGGCCTCACGATCCATCAATTGCAGTGCCTGAAACAAACGTTGGGCACCCGGAGCGGCGAATACGTCACCCACGACGGAGCAATCCAACATGCCCTCTCCTACGAAACCGCTCAAGGCAGGCTCATGACCGGAACCGCCTAAGGTAACGATCGCTACCTTATCATTGCCTTTCGGGTTAGCACGTACGACGATATTCTCAGCCGCCAACTTTACTTGATTCGGATACGCTAACGCATAACCTTCCAATAACTCAGCCGTAATATTCTCAGGATCATTTATGAATTTTGTCTTGATGTCTGACATGGTATTATCCTCCTTTAGATTTATGAATTTTGATTTACGAATTATTTTAGTTCCATGATCTCGATAGCGATACCTTCTTCCTCGATGAAAGCGATCGTCAAGTGCTCGTCGCAAACAGCCGGGCCGAAGATTACCTTCTTACCTTCCAACTCTTTTTCCAAACAAGGAACCGTATAAGCGATATGGCCATTGGTCTGTACCAACTCCGGTAGGCAGCTGCCTTTCTCGAATTTCAAGAACTCGATCCGGTTCGGACTCTTGCTGTAATCCGTCAACCATACACTCAGGCCTTCGTTATAAACCGCCCCTTCTTTACTTTCTGTAGTGACAATTCCTACGTGATTAAATGTTCTCATGATCTATTCAATTTATAGTTAGACAATTATATTATTAAAATTCGTTCTCTTCCGATAGGATATAAAGCCAGCCCCCAATACTAGGATGATCGACAGATAAAGATAAATAAATATCCCGTTCACGTTGTCATTCTGGCCATAAGAGTGCATGCCACTCAAGAAATAATTCACACCGAAGAAGGTCATCAACACCGAATAGAAGGCCAAGATAGACGTAAAATTAAACAACCACAGGTTATTGCATTTCGGTATCAAGCGGAGATGCGTCACGATCGCATATATCACCATCGTAATCAACGCCCACGTCTCCTTCGGGTCCCAGCCCCAATAACGTCCCCACGACTCATTCGCCCAGACCGCTCCCAAGAAAGTACCGATCGTCATCAGGGCCAATCCGATCCAAAGTGACATCTCGTTCACGATACTCAATTCCCGTACCCGGTCTTTGAGCATCACGCTGTTCTTCTCCCCGCTTACGCTCATCATCACCAGATTCGTCAAGCCGATCAGACAGCTAATGCCGAAGAAACCGTAAGCCCCCACGATAACCGCCACATGGAACATCAACCATGGGGATTTCAAGACCGGAACCAACGGATTGATCTGCGGGTCCATCCAACTCAAGCCGGACACGAACAAGATGATCCCCCCGAATAAAGTAGCCAACGCAAACGTAAGCGTACTCTTGCGTACGAACAACAACCCGGCGAACACCGTAGCCCAAGCCACATAAACCATCGTCTCGTACGAATTGCTCCAAGGGGCGTAACCTGCGATATACCACCGCATTCCCATCCCATACATATGGAAAACGAATACGGCCAAAATGCCCAGACTCAATACCCAAGTCGTATAGGTAACCCATTTTTCCTTCTTGAATAAGGCCACGAAAGCGAAGACCAGCAACAAGCCTCCCAAAATCAAGTACCCTTTCTTACATTGCCGGAATACATCCATTTGATTATATTTAATCTCGGCCTGTATTTTCTCAGGGCGAATGTCTACCGTCTTATTCTTGGCTTGCTGATACGTATGGATCATTCCGATTACCTCGTCCGCTTTCTCCCAATCACCACTCTTCAATCCTTCCTGTATCTCCGATAAATACCAGCCCATAATGTGGGTAACGAACATGGAGTCCTTTCCGGAAAACGCCGATAAATCATCGCCCGGCGCATACCATTTGTGATCCGGGTCGTCCTCTTTCGGGAAAAGGTTTAACATCTGGTAATTGATCAATTGATGGAAGATATTTACCTGCTCATCCAGCTTGATCAAGTCTTTATCGAAGCGGGTACGCTCCGCTGGCATTTTATTGTAGGCCTCTTCCAGCTTCTCTTGCAATTTATAGCGTCCGTTACTATCGAATACCTCTATATAGGCGCAATCCTTATCCGTAAGGTCGTAATAATTAGCCAGCTCACTATTAGACAAGGCGATAAACGGCACCCGGACCCACATATCCGGCATAGCCAAGACACTCAACAAGAACTGATCAGAGTTCAAGGAACCGAACTGATCCGATTTATGCAACTTTCGCAGTACCTCGGAAGAAAATGTATTGATCGGCAACATACGTCCGCTTACCGATTGGATCGGCAACGCACCGAACTTAGCGGCATGTTCCGGACTTATCGCATATTTCTGTATGGCCTCCTTCATCTCGGGAGCGGCCGCACCTTGCGCCCGCAAGCCCCCTACGGAAAGAAGAATCGCTACTAACAGGGTCGTTTTACGAGCGCCCGATCTTAAATCTTTCAACTGTCGGCTTAATTTCATGAAACGGGAGTTTTTACCTACCAAGCAAAGTATAAAGCCGATCACTAAAATCACGTAGCCGGTATACGTAATATTCCTTCCGGCCAGATCTCGGTTCACGGAAAGTACCGTTCCTTGCTCATCCGGGTCATAGGAGGCTTGGAAGAAGCGATATCCTTTCACGTCTAATACATTATTCATATATACCCGGGCATGGCGAGTCTGTCCATCTACATGTACCAGCAACTCACTCTCATAAGCGGAGGGACTGGCAGAACCGGGATAGCGGGTTAAGGTAAATTTCACGAGTTCTACGCTAAAAGGAAGCGTATGATAGAGAGTCTGGTCCGAGGTACGGATCATGATACGATCGCTAGCCTCTCCCTCACGCAGGTGAAGGATTCCTTCCTCGCCGAAAAGGTGGGAAATAAGGGCACCCAGAAGGATGACAATAAAGGCGGCATGGGTGACCATCAATCCCCATCTACGCCGCTTAAGTAACTGGTGCTTGATAACGATAGCCACGAAATTGGCTACCAATAAGAATTGGAGTAAGAAAAATACAGGAGAATAGTAAATCATCGCTTTAGCGGCGGCAGTACCATGATACTTCTCTATAAAAGTAGCGATAGCCAAGCCAAAGGCGTAGATCAATAGAAGGACGATAGTCGTCACGGAAGAAGAGATAAATCTTTCTAGAGTTTTCATTTGCTCATTTATTAATAACACTGATGCGACAAATGTACGCAGATTAATCATTTTTGAAAGAATCGGCGATTAATTTGCCGCATCCATGTTATCTATCTATAAATAGACCTTGTCTATTAATCCTCAATAATTACCCGGAAGCCTACGTTGAACACACGTTGGTACGGATAATATCCTTTACGGGTATAAGCCGTCGAGAATTTCGGTCGTTCGATATAAGAACCACCACGAACCACCTTATACTCGGAGACCTCTTTCGATTTCTCGTTGTAAGGATAAGGCAAGTAATCTGAACGAGTCCATTCCGCCACGTTACCGTGCATGCAATACAAACCGAACGGATTCGCTTCATATTGCTTACCACCCACCTGAACCAAATTGCCATCATCCACGCCTTCCTCTTTCGGTAAATAAGTATAGTACTTGTACCAATAAGAAGTCTTAGGCATCGGTTGCGGGTCTATACCGCTTACGGCAAGCAGAAGCGTGGTTACGTCGGCTAGGTTATCCTTTTTGCCGAAGTCCGCATTCATATCGCCATACCAGAAATCTTGATCGCTGCCGGCACGACAAGCCCATTCCCATTGCGCCTCGGTCGGAAGCGTGATGTTCAAGCCTGTTTTCTCACTCAGCTTCTTACAATAATCCATAGCGTCATTGTAACTTACACGGATTACCGGTTGCTCTGGCTTATTAGCGGGATATCCTTGAACCACGTGATCCTTCCATTGCTGATCCACGAAACGGCTGTCGTGATCCGGGAAAATCACGTTGAATTGCTGGTTCGTAACCTCCAACTCACCCATCCAGAAAGCTTTGTCAATCTTCACTTTCGCCGTCGGACGAGTATCGGATTGCCCACGATAGCTACCCATCACGAATTGTCCGGCCGGAATGCGAACAAATGTCATCTTGATACCCGGAGCCAACTCAATCTCCTTACGGGTTTCCTTCTCGTCGGCCAACATAGCCTTGATCCGGTCCGCATCAAATGGCCAACCTTTCACCTTCAACTCTTTTTCCTTGACAGGAGCCAATTTCTCCGGCATCTCCGGTTTGATCTCACCTTTACCCTTCAAGTAAGCGGCATAATCGGAGATCTCTTTCTTCCAATCCACGCCTGCGCCATTCGCATACTTATCCGTCAACTCTTTACGGCGCTTAATCTGGTCGAAGCCTTGATACGGGATGATATCCTTCGAAAGCACATTCGCGTTGAAATAACCCTTATCCGGAGCGTTGTAATCAATCCAGTTATAAAGAGTTCTCCACTCTTTATCCGTCAGTTGCACGTTAAAGTGCCCTTTCTTCAACATACGAACCAGTTCACTCGTGTTCGGATGATATTCATACGGTTGAAGAACCACCATATCACCCTCGCCACCTTGACGGTGTACATACGGATGCAGGTTCAAGTAAGAAGTGCCATAACCTAATTTATCCTTCTTGCCCCCACGCAAGTCGAAAGCCTTGCCCTCACCATTATGGCAAGCGATACAAGCGCGATCCAAGATCGGTTGGATCTCCAGATCGAACGTGAACGAACGGGTCCCCCCTTCCGGCGGAGTCAACGCATGCGGGGCTTTCTGCGAAGCCATCACACGTTTCGGGATAGGAATCTGGTTCTGGTCCTCATGGCAACCGATACAAGATACCACCTCGCCCGGCTGACCGGTCAACCAGCTACGCATCCACTGGATAGCCACTCCGTCTTTGTCTAACGGCTGGATAGAGATCGGCGTATTCGCCGGGATCTTGAAGATAGCAGAGCCATCCTCTTCTACCGGTACCGTACCCAACATACGCTTGATGTCCCAACCGGACTGGATTCCATGCCAGTTATGATCGGAGGTAGTCTTCACGTAAGCATACTCATAAGCGTGCAGACGAAGAGACTTAACCGTACCCCGGGGAATGCCTCTCAAACCCTCTCCCTCGTAAATATCCTGAATAAAGACCGTAGCCTCTTTGTCATTCAATTTCACACGGTCCGGAATAGCCGGAGGAGTCTGTGTCTTACGTACGGCAACCGGACTGATATAGCCCTCACCCTCTACCTTACGCAAACAAGTCACGTTATCGAATACGTCCACCAAATAGATACCCCATAAATCCTGTGGATCTAATTTAGCGGCCACCAAGAAATATTTATCATTCAGCGGAGTCGGTTTGATAAACTGCGGCCATACGCCATTTACCAACTCATCCTTAATCTCCTCCACGATCGGCCGGTTACGATACGGGATCTCCTGTACCATACCGGCGGCGCCTTTACGGGCTTTCGCCGGATCGAACACGATCAAACGACCGGAACGGGCAATACCATGGTGACCGGAGATAATTCCCACGAAAGCGGAACCGTGGCCCGGCAACGGCTGAATATCGAACGTACTGTTCGGGAACATCGATCCGCTACCATACAGCGCTTTCTGCTCCGTACCATCCGGATTCATGTTCATCACGATACGGGAATAATAGTGCGTCAGGTCCGTGTACTCCCAACGAGTGTACATCACACGACCGTTATTCATCACTACCGGGTTCCAGTTTGCGTCTTGATCGAAAGTCAGACGGCGCAAGCTCTTCGTGTCCGGCGTATAAAGTACCATATTACCGACAGGGTCATCACCGCTTACACAAGGCACGCCTTGATAACCGATATTCGAGTTGGCGATGATACGTCCGTCCGGCAGGTAGGTTCCGTCGTAGAACTCCAGATCCGGCTCCTCATTATGAATCAATTGCTTGAAACCGGTACCATCCAATTTCACCTCGAATACGTTCCAACGCTTATCGGGCATCGTCTGGGTAAACATAGCACGATCACCATCCCAATGCATCCGCAAGTCGGCGACAGAGGAACCGTTTTCCGGTTTATAGATCGACCGTACCTGTACATCCTCCCCGCGTAAATTACTCAACTCCACGATATCAGCGTCGAAGCCCATACGGCGGGCGGACTCTTGGTTACTCCAGTTATTACCCTGCGTACCCAAATCCGGAGCCATTGCCTTATGAGCGTTTACACCTAATTTAAAGCGGGCAGCCAAGACTTTATCACCATCCAAGAACGGGTTCGCCAGCAAGATCGTACGTTTATTCGCGATCGCTTTCTCGGCATTAACCAAAGCGGCCTCATCACCACTATAAATGCCATCGAAACCTTTCTTTACCTGCTGTTCCAACTCATCCAGAACCGGTTGATATTTAGTGGCGTCGAAGCCTTTCAACTTTTTCATATCGTTGAAAGCCAAACGAATCGCCTCCATATTCAACCAACTCAAGTCGCTCTGCAAATTACAGATACGTTGAGTTTTCTCATAAAGTTTCAAATACTCACGGATCTGAGTATCAATATCTTTTTCCGTCTCGATCTGCTTAACAGCGTTCTTTACATACGCAGCGTCTTTCAGACGAGAAGCCAGATTCAAGACAATATCACGCTCGGCGGAAGCGTCACTGGCGGTCAACCAGTTCTCCAACCCATCGATATTAGCGTTTAAGGCCCCCAATTCCTTCGGATAAGCGGCTAGCAAACGTGCGGCCTCCTCCTTCGGGAAAACATTCATGATACGGAAGAATACACTACCTACCGTCGACTGATCGGCCAAACCCACCTCAGCCTCGAAGCGTACATATTCCTTATTGATATTGTACACCATCACGCCATTGGCATGGCATAATACACTATGATCGTATTTCTTACCGCCGATCAACAAAGGATTCCCGTATAAATCCGTATTCTTGCGGATACTGCCCGAGCCAGAAACCCAATAATCAGGATCTAACTCATCCAACCAAACCGAACTACCGTCCGCCTTGATTAAACGGGCGTTCGCCCATGTACCCCAATCCCAATCCGTACCATCCGGTCCGGCGGCCGTAACAAGCACCAACTGATCCAGCCCCGTCAAATCGGCGGACATCGGGACAGCCTTCTGCTTCGCCTTGATCCAAGCCGACATGATCGGCATGTTCGCCTTCACCAAAGAGGCACGAAGCTCAGACTTTTGTTTTACTGAGGCGTCAATCCAGTTATCCACCTTCTTTTGCTTCGGACCTGCCGAAACAAGAAGAGAGGTCGACAACAAGAGTGATACCATTATATAGTATTTATTCATGTATTAAATTTAAATTTAGAAGGTTGTTTATTGAAACCCTAAGGATCACGATCGGCAACCCTTAGAATTACGAAGCATAACCCTAGAGGTTTTTATAAAGCGGCCTTCTGGTTCGTGAAACGTAAGCCAGCGTTGTCGTGATAGCATGCCCACTCATCTACGATAGCGCCTTCCGGACCTGCCATCATAAAGTGGAATGTCTCCAATTTCTTCAGACGTAATACGTCGCCGACCTTCTGAACCACGAAATTCTTGCTCTTGATCGGTCCGTGTCCAGCAGGGATAGCCGGTGCGTTCGGAGTCTCGTCTCCTACCTCAGAGAAGTTGTATACCCAACCCTTCTCTACCATCCAAGACTCATGTTTAGCCGGGAAGTCAGTCTTTACGTGAGCATGTTCCGGAATCATCTGGCCCGGCAACAAATAGATAGCGTGAGCGAAATACTTATACTCCGGATCGTTGATCCAGAAAATACCCCCCATACCTACATTCTCGAAATCACCCAAACCAAAGTCTGTCACCCACATATCTTTCGCCATCAACTCCGTGAAAGGAACATCGTAAAAAGCAAACATATCTTTCATCGCTTCCATAGCGACATCTTGTTGGAACTTGCCGTCTTTATAAAAATCGGCGTTCGTGTACTTCTTTGAATAAGCCATTGTTTTATTTTTTTGATTGTTAGTATTACATGCGTTCGTGCATTCTTTGCGGCAAGTTCCTTCCGGACAATTGCCCTCCCCGTTAGCGGCGCAACAAGTAGCGTCTGTTGTTGTCTTTCCCGTACATGCGACCATAGATGCCAACGCCAATCCCATAGCCGCCATTTTCATGTTCAAACCTTTTCTCATTTGTTTTTGTGTATATTTGTTAGTACTATCTGTTTCAACGTATCGCTATTCCCTCGATCTCGATCAATAACTCATCCCGGCAAACGTCGGCCCACATATAAGAGATCGGGATATTTAATCCGTAGGTATTCATCAAACGCTCAGCCTCCTCGTAGTCGGATTTATTCTTCAAGTAGACTCGTAACTTAACCAATTTAGCGTCAGCGATCAGTTCCGCTATATTTTCCATCGTGATCCGTAGTTGACGTTCCAGACCTACTCCCTTCAAGCTCTCCTCACCACGGATAGCGGCTGTACCGGAGATATAAATCAATTTACGATCCTGAAAAGACATACTCTTGGCACGCTCGAACTTAGGGGTCGTCTTCTTTTGTCGGGCAACTTCCAGTACTTGTTCCGAATACGCATGGGCAGCCACCTGCAACTTATTATCGATCGGCGTAGCGAAAGCGTCCGGCGTAGTAAATACGACAGCATCCACATCAATCAAGATACCTCCCAGATTCGCCCCGATACCCGTAGCGGCAGGATAACCATTCGTCCATTCCGTTTTACTATAAAAATCAGACCGGGCGTTATTAAACGCTTGATAATGCTGATCCTGACCGTCGAAAGCTGTTATACGCTCGATATAATTCCACTGACGGATAATGCTATTCAACGGAAAACCCTCCCGACGAAGCACATCCCCCAATAACCGGAAAGCTTCCACCGACTGAGGCTCTATACCAAAATGGAGTACATCCCCTTGAAAACCGCCGGCAAAAAGGAAACGTCCCGAGGCATTCTCCAACAAGACATAAGGAACACCTTGATAATGACGGAAAGTAATCCGATCCTGCGCATCGGGCACATAGCTATGTACCTCCATCAGCAAAGGAGCGTTCAGCGGCGGTTGGGAGACATAGCTCAAAGCCGGTTCGCAATCCCCATAATACCGACGGATTTTCTCCCGCAGCAAAACCCGGCGTGCCACGTATTCCTCATTCGTACCCGGAGTACCGAAAAAGGCCAGTCTCATGATCACCTCGTTTTGAGGTAATTGAGACAATAGATCGTCCACCATAACCGCGAACTCAGCCGGCTCAGTGTTTAATATCGTATAATGTATTTTCTCACAATAATTCATATCCTTTTATTTTACAGGGAGTTTACATATTCCGTTAATGCCTCGACATCTTTCTTGGAGACCTTTTTATCGATACCATGCTTATGGACCTCGAACACCTCTTCCATGGTAGCCGCACGCCCATCAAACAGATAAGGAGCCGTACGCCAAACCTCAATCAAAGTAGGAGTGTCCCACCCTTTCTCAAATTCGATATCCTCGCCGATACGGTGCATCTTCATATCCGTATAATAAGGACCGCTATGACACTCGCCACATTTCAGTTTCTCAAACACCTTTCTTCCCTCTTTCGCCTTATCCGATAATTCCCCATTTACTAAATACGGACTAGGCACCGGACGCAAGGATTTCATATAAGCGTCCACACATTTCGCCATTTCCTCTTCTGGCTCAAAAAACTGGATGAACTTAAAACCGGCACGTACCGCATATTCCGCACTCTCACGAACACCCGAGATCATGCTTGGGGGAGTCACATGCGAATACAACATGCTCTTACAATTCTTCGAGTTACCAACTCCATCATTCATCAAGTCCCAGTTCATCCCGTCCGTACGGGCATCCCCCGGATGGCAACCATTACAACTCTGCCAGCCTTGATAACAATGATTCGCATCGTTAAAATATTTCTCGCCCTTGTTCTCCGGCGTTTCCGTACGACCCGGATTCATGTCGGTAGCCGTTACCTCCAATGTATTTATATCGACGGTATTCAAGATATCGGCGAAATAAGTAGGGATTATCAACTTATCTCCCGAAAATATAAAATTTCGGGGACCGTTTCCTTGTAAGGGAACTCGCTCACGAAGTCCATACAAGAAATTCAAGTCGTAATCCAGACGGCTCTTATCCTTATAAGACTCAAACTTCGCCAACATCGCCGGATGATCGATCAAGCTTACCTCATGCGTACCGCTATGCGTGATAAAGATATGCTTGTCATCGCAAGCGATACTCCAGATACCGGCAGCGCCACGATCCGGCTCGTCCACCAATACCGCCCCAACGAATTCCTGCTTCGCCACATCGATCACGCTAAAAGCACTCGTGTTCATCCAACCTTGTTGAAGCTGGGAAGTAGGCACCGTGAATCGTCCCAAGTTATGAGACACGTATATATATTTCCCGTCCGGCGTGATGCACATCCCTCGTAAGGCATTGCTACCATTCGCCAATTGGATATCTTTCACTTTCGTAAACCCATCCATCTCGATTACCGATACGCAAGCGGCCACCACATCCACGTCCGCCCGTTGTGCGGGCAGGAAATTCGTAACAAACATATACTTGCCATCCTTGCTGAATACCGCCGATTTAGGCTCACGCAACACTTTCACGCTCCGGACTACCTTACGCATCACCGGATCTACCTCGACCACCGAATTATCGAACTGATTACATACATATATATGTTTCTTATCCGGCCCGAACATCGGATGGCAGGCTCCCGATCCCGTCGGTATGGCCGCTTCCACCCTACCCGATTCCAAGGAAAGAACTTGTAGGCGGCCGGTGTTCTCGAAGGTCGTCACATACACCTTATCCCCATCCGGAAGCAATCCGGTCGGGATCTCATCAAACGGAAACGAATGAAGCAAGCTCTTACCGTCCGCTGAAAAGATATCCAGATGTCTCGTTCCTTTCTGTGTCATTAATAGCTCCCCCTTTGCGTTCAATACGGCATCCGTAGTAAAGAAAGGTGGGTTGCCGGCTGAAGCGAGAGAAACGCAACAGCCGACAAGACAAGCCACCAATGAGTTTTTTATCAAGTATTTTCGTGTGTTCATGGTATATTTTGTATTCCTTATTTTCTAAATCCTAGTTCGTTCGAGATTACCCCGGCAACCTCCTTGATCGCCTTCACCGTATTTTTCACCACCTCTTTCGATAAGCGGTCTTTCGGGCCGGAGATCCAAATCGCTCCACAAGGATATCCCGTATAATTAAAGATCGGGGCGCCTACACAGATCACGCCGCTCAGCTCCTCCTCATTATCCATGGCATACCCCAGTTTGCCAACCCTTTCTAATTCCTCCAGATAGGCCTCACGAGAAGTGATCGTCCGGGAATTATACCGTGTAAACGTCATGTAGGACAGGTAACGATCTCGCACCGTCTTCGGCAAATAAGCCATAATCGCCTTTCCCGGAGCCGAACAATGCAACTCAAACGGCTTTCCCGGCGACAGGACGAAGCGGAACGTATGATGTCCTTGCGCTTGTTCGATAAAAATCCCTTTCTCATCTCCCAAGACACCAAAGCAAGCGGTCTCTTTCACTTGATCACGTAAATCACGCAAATGTGGCAAGACGGTCTCTAAAAGATTGTGTTCATTCAAGGATCTGAAACCAAGAGTCAATAATTTTCGGGAAAGTTTATAGCGTTTCGTGTCTTCACTAAAATTAAGATATTCCAGCCGCACCAATGTATTCAAAATACGGTAAGCCGTGGTCTGCGATATATCGAGCGCCGACTTAATATCTTGCAATGTTTCCCCCGCCGACCGCAAGGAAAGGTACTCAAGAACCGCAATGCCCTTCTCTAAATTAGGCACTTTATAGTTCTCATCCACTTTTTCCATATTTGGTAGCGTGTTTTCCATATTTGAAATTGCGTTTCAGATTTGAATCAAATATAGCAGTGATGAATTTAAACAAGATACGAAATATGTAAAAAGGTGTTAAGTATGTTGCAGAGCATAAATATCATAGAACAAAAAAGCCGGAATCTCTTCCGGCCTTCTTTAAACGCAATGAATCTACTATTTTTATTTCTTGCAATCGCAAGTTGAGTAGGCTACTAACATCCAAACCAACTTCTCCTGTTCTTTCAGATAATCGCTCATCAAAGCGACCGTAGCCTCATCGCCTGCCTCAGATGCCAAGGAAAGAAGTTTACGCTCCTCACCGATCAGATGACCGTATGTATCAAGAATATTCTTTAACGCCTCATCACCGCAAGATACGCCTGATACCTCTTTTACACGGGCTACTTTCAAATACTCGCTGAACTTGTTCTCCGGCTCGCCTCCCAACATCAGGATACGTTCCGCCAACTCGTCAACCTTCTCGGCAGCGTTGTTGTACATATCCTCGAATTTACCATGAAGAACGAAGAAACCGTGTCCCTTGATATTCCAGTGGAAACCACGAAGGTTCGTATAGAATACTTGGTAGTCCGCCAATAATTGTTTCAAGCTTGCTACTACGTTACTTACCGCTGACGCATCTAAATGAAGATAATCTAATGTTTTCATACTGCTATTTTTTAATTGTTATACTTTTCGTTTTTCTTATATTGCAAAGATATGGCAAATATAAACAACTGTCAAACAGATAATTCCTATACATATATAGATAAAATCTATATTTAAACGATCAGCAAGAAGACTTGCGATAGAACTTGGGTTTCTATTTACCCAATTTAAACTTATATCCTGCGGTAAGAGCCAAAGTATGGTAATTCGCCTCGATCGATCCTCCCTTATGCTCTTTACCTAACGATACATCATAGCCAAAATTGATAAAGCATTGTTTTATTTCCACACCTACAGTGGCACTTATCCCCCAATCAAAAGCACGAAGCCCTTCACAGGGATCATGGGTATAAAACTTAGCGGATTCTTCCGAAGCGACAGACCATCCCCCGAACATTCCTTTATCCAATACGCTTACGGCTATATAAGGGCCTACTCCAACATTCAAACGAATATCCTCAGCTAATTTGAATGAGAAATTAGCCATAATCGGTAATTGCAAGAAATTTCGTGTCACCTTATTTGAGTAATCATACGCATATCCATACGGATCATAAGTAGGTCCCGGCACTGCCCACCAATAACACCCATATCCATATCCGGGAAATTTGTCATTACTATATCCCCTTTGCGTATAATACAAACCTGACTTCAGAGAGAGAAATTCCGGCTTCAACTGATATTCCACTCCTACCCCAATCTTCCAACTCGGTTTCCAATCAACCATTGGACCCGCCTTCATCACTGTCATACCCGCTTCCGGAACTACCGACCACTGGGCTTGTACCGATATTACACCCAACATTAACACCATCGCAAATAATACAACTCTTTTCATATACTTTTTATTTTGATAAAATAATCGAACGACATATATGAATAAGACATGAAACAATAAAAAACCCCTATTGGCACCAACAGAAAAAGGCCGGAATCACTTCCGACCTTCTCCAAACGCAATGAATCACCTTTTTTACTTCTTGCAATCGCAAGTTGAATATGCTACTAACATCCAAACCAACTTCTCTTGTTCTTTCAGATAATCGCTCATCAAAGCGACCGTAGCCTCATCTCCCGCCCCGGATGCCAAGGAAAGAAGTTTACGTTCCTCATCGATCAAATGACCATACGTATCAAGAATATTCTTTAACGCCTCGTCACCACAGGACACGCCTGATACCTCTTTTACACGGGCTACTTTCAGGTACTCGCTGAACTTGTTCTCCGGCTCGCCTCCCAACATCAGGATACGTTCCGCCAACTCGTCAACCTTCTCGGCAGCGTTGTTGTACATATCCTCGAATTTACCATGAAGAACGAAGAAACCGTGTCCCTTGATATTCCAGTGGAAACCACGAAGGTTCGTATAGAATACTTGGTAGTCCGCCAATAATTGTTTCAAGCTTGCTACTACGTTACTTACCGCTGATGCGTCTAAGTGGATATAATCTAATGTTCTCATAATTGCTACTTTTTAATTTGTTATACTTTTTGTTTTTCTTATACCGCAAAGATACGGCAAGTATAAGTAGCTGTCAAACAGATAATTTTTATATCAAGATAGAGGAAATTTATTAAACTATTCCATACAATAAGTATGCAAATGACATGAATACATAAATAATTGGATACTAACATTTTAAAAAGACGATTATCATTTTCGAAAAACACGTACGTGTTTTTTTGAAAAGTCGTACATGTTTTTCGGGAAACACGTACGACTTTTTACAGAATCATACGGCAAGGAACTAGAACATACATAAAAATATACGATAAGTCTCCCTTTTTCAGGGGGCCCAAAAGCATTTCCCCCAAAATCCCCTACTCGAATCCTCACTGTGGTTTTAGAGAGCCGTAAAAGAATGAAGCCGTTGCGCCTCCGTCTATCAGAAAATTTCTTGCGCAGAGGATGGCAAAGATAGATGAGTCCGTTCTATAGCCACTTAGCAAATTTACAGATTCTCTTACCACATTTACGGATTTACCAATATCAATAGTCATCTTTATCAAGGATTAGTTACTTGATAAAGAAAGAAACCGGACGAACACCTATAAAAACTTAAGCAAAAAGGTTACCTTCGCGAAAACAAGATTTCGCTTTGGAAGTACAAGAATTATTGAAACTATATGCTGCTCACCCGCAAGTGACGGCGCTGGACACCTTACTGAAAAACGATACGTCCCGCAATATATTCCTAAAGGGACTGAATGGCTCGGGTCCGGCAATGACGATCGCCTCTCTTTTTACGAAAGGAAGGGGAAGTTATGTGTGCGTGTTGAACGACCAAGAGGAAGCCGGCTATTTCTATCACGACTTGATGCAGCTTACCGCCAGCAATGAGGTATACTTCTTCCCGTCCGCTTACCGAAGGGCCATCAAGTACGGGCATGTCGATCCGGCGAACGAGATCCTGCGCACCGAGGTACTCAGCCGGTTGCAAGACCCGGACGCCTCTTTCGTGATCGTCACGTATCCGGACGCCTTGGCGGAACGAGTCGTGGCCCGGGAGGTATTGAAGGAGAATACCTTAAAGATCAGCGTGGGCGAGAAGCTGGATAATATGTTTGTCTCCGACGTGCTGGACGAGTATGGCTTCGAGCAGGTCGATTATGTATATGAGCCGGGGCAGTACGCCCTCCGTGGCAGTATCCTCGACGTTTTCTCTTTCTCCAACGAGTTTCCCTACCGTATCGACTTTTTCGGCGACGAGGTGGAGACCATCCGTACGTTCGACGTGGAGACGCAGCTCAGCAAGGAGAAACTGGACAGCATCTATATCGTACCGGAGATGAGCAAGAACACCAAGGATAGTACTTCCTTGCTAGGCTCCCTTCCCCGGAACACCTGCATAGCGGCGAGAGATCTCGCATGGTGCAAGGAGCGCATCGGAAGCGTATGGAACGACGATCCGGTGGTAGCCGACGAGGAATCCTTCGCCGATATCGACCAGATGCGGAAGAAATTAGTCCGGGGCGAGGACTTCCTACGGGAGGTCTTGGATTTCCGTCGCATCCATTTCGGGGCACGGCCGATGGGAACGGCGGACGCTACCATCCATTTCTCTACGCAAACGCAGCCGATCTATCATAAGAATTTCGACCGGGTGAGCGAGTCGTTCCATAAATACCTCGACGAGGGCTATACATTATATATATTGAGCGATCAAGAGAAACAAGCCAACCGTATCCGGATGATTTTCGAGGATAGGGGCGACAATATCCCTTTCACCGCCGTAAACCGCACGATACACGAGGGATTCGCCGACGATACGCTACGCATCTGCTTTTTCACCGACCATCAATTGTTCGACCGCTTCCACAAGTTCAACTTGAAGAGCGATAAGGCACGAAGCGGAAAGATCACCCTTTCGCTCAAGGAGCTGAACCAGTTCTCGCAGGGGGATTATATCGTACATATCGACCATGGCGTAGGACAGTTCGGGGGATTGGTACGCACCGAGGTGAACGGTAAGATGCAAGAGGCCATCAAATTGATTTATCAGAATAACGATATTATATTCGTCAGCATCCATTCCCTGCATAAATTATCGAAATACAAGGGGAAAGAGAGCGGCGAGCCGCCTAAGTTGAGCAAGCTCGGCACAGGCGCATGGGAAAAGATGAAGGAACGTACCAAGGCGAAGGTGAAGGATATCGCCCGGGACTTGATCCTCCTCTATTCCAAACGCAAGCAAGAGACGGGTTTCGCCTACACGCCGGACAGCTTCATGCAGCATGAGCTGGAAGCCAGCTTCATCTATGAGGACACGCCGGACCAGATGAAGGCTACCGCCGAGGTCAAGGCGGATATGGAAAGTACCCGTCCGATGGACCGGTTGATTTGTGGAGACGTTGGTTTCGGAAAGACCGAGGTGGCTATCCGTGCGGCATTCAAGGCGGTATCGGACAATAAGCAGGTGGCCGTGTTGGTACCCACCACCGTACTGGCTTTCCAGCATTACCAGACGTTTTGTGAGCGCTTGAAGGATTTCCCTTGCAAGATCGATTATATCAGCCGGGCCCGTACGGCCGCACAAATCAAGGCTACCTTGAAAGAGCTGAAAGAGGGCGAGGTGAATATCTTGATCGGCACCCACCGGATCGTCGGCAAGGATGTACGTTTCAAGGATCTGGGCTTGCTTATCATCGACGAGGAGCAAAAGTTCGGGGTATCCGTCAAGGAGAAGCTTCGGCAGCTGAAGGTGAACGTGGACACCTTGACAATGACGGCCACCCCAATCCCCCGTACCCTACAGTTCTCCTTGATGGGGGCCCGGGATCTTTCCAGCATCACCACGCCACCGCCCAACCGTTATCCCGTGCAGACGGAGGTGGAGCGTTTCAACCCCGATATCATCCGGGAAGCGATCAATTTCGAGATGAGCCGGAACGGGCAGGTATTCTTCATCAACAACCGTATCCAGAACATTTACGAGATGGAAGCCTTGGTACGGCGGGAAGTCCCCGACGCACGGGTAGCCGTGGGGCACGGGCAGATGGAGCCGGAGAAGCTGGAAAAGATCATCCTCGATTTCGTGAATTATGAGTATGACGTATTGATAGCCACCAGTATCGTGGAGAGCGGCATCGACGTGCCCAACGCCAATACGATCATCATCAACAACGCCCAGCAATTCGGGCTTAGCGACCTCCATCAGCTACGCGGACGTGTAGGACGAAGCAACCGGAAAGCCTTCTGCTACCTCCTTTCCCCGCCCCTCACCTCGCTGACGCAGGAGGCACGACGCAGATTGCAGGCGATCGAGAACTTCTCCGAGCTGGGTAGCGGTATCCATATCGCCATGCAAGACCTCGACATCCGGGGGGCCGGGAATATGCTAGGCGCCGAGCAAAGCGGTTTCATAGCGGATCTGGGTTACGAGACGTACCAGAAGATCTTGGAGGAGGCGGTAGACGAGTTGAAAAGCGAGGAATTCGCCGATCTTTACGCCGATAATGCCGAAGGGCATCGGGATACGGGCAGCGAGTACGTCCGGGAGACCTATATCGAGAGCGATCTGGAATTGATGTTCCCTCCCACCTACATCCCCAACGACTCAGAACGTATTTCCCTATACCGGGAGTTGGATAATATGGAGGAGGAACGTGACATCCTCGCCTTTACGGAGCGCCTGAAAGACCGCTTCGGCAAGATACCGAAGGAGGGCAAGGAGTTGATCCGGATCGTGCGCCTCCGTCGTATGGCCAAGAAACTGGGTATGGAGAAGGTGATCCTGAAGAAAGGGCAGATGAGCCTCTTCTTGGTGAATAACCCGGACAGCCCGTATTACCAAAGCGAGGCGTTCGGCAAGCTGCTGGGCTTCATCCAAAAGCATCCCCGTGAATGCAACCTCCGGGAGCAGAATGGCAAGCGAAGTATCGTGATCAAGAACGTCCCTACGGTGGAAGCGGCATGCGGCTACCTGCAAGAGATGGAAAAAATAAACTCAACCAACTTTTGACACATCCTCTTACAAACACGAAAAGATATGGAAAAGAAAACGATTATAGACCTTTTTGAGAGTTCAGCCAAGCGATTCCCGAGTAATCCTTTTTTATGGGAGAAGACGGGCAAGCGATTCGAGCCAACCACTTACGCCGAGGTTCGCGACCTCGTCTATGAGGAAGGCGCCGGCCTCATATCGCTGGGTGTGCGAAAGGGGGATAATATGGCTTTACTGAGCGAAGGGCGCAACGCGTGGATCATCGGCGAGCTGGCCATGTTCTACGCCGGGGCGACGAACGTGCCCCTATCGATCAAGCTGGAGGAGGCGAACGACCTCCTGTTCCGTCTCGTCCACGCCGACGTGAAATATATCATGGTATCGGGCCAGCAACTCAAGAAAATCCGGGCGATCAAGGATCAGCTCCCCGCCGTACGGAAGATCATCGTACTCGATGAGCAAGCGGAATACCAAGACCGTGAGATGTCGCTGTCCGAGATACGCCGGATGGGGAAGGTCTATCTGGGTATTCATCCGATAGAGGAGTTCTTGGCGATCGGGCAATCGCTGGGCAACGATGATTACGCCACCATCACCTATACCTCCGGCACGACCGCCGATCCGAAAGGCGTGATCCTCACCCACCGTAACTATACGGCGAACGTGGAGCAAGCGCTCACTTGCGTGGATATAGACGATACGTGGCGTACGTTGGTGATACTCCCGCTGGACCATTGCTTCGCCCACGTGGTAGGATTCTACATCTTCATGTCGAAGGGAGCCTCGGTAGCTACCGTGCAGGTAGGGCGTACCGGTATGGAGACCTTGAAGAATATCCCTATCAATATAAAGGAGTTCAAGCCGTACCTGATACTGAGCGTCCCCGCCTTGGCGAAGAACTTCAAGAAGAATATCGAGCAAGGTATCCGAGCGCGAGGCAAGAACGCCGTCCGCCTTTTCAACCTAGCCTTACGGATCGGTTATATCTATAACGGGGATAGCGACGAGGAGGAAGGAAAAGGTTTCCGCGTCCTCTTGAAGCCACTGGTCCGTTTGTTCGACAAGCTATTGTTCGCGAAAGTCCGTGAGAACTTCGGGGGCGAGCTGAAGTTCTTTATCGGAGGGGGCGCCTTGCTGGATAAGGACTTGCAGAAGTTCTATTACGCCTTGGGAATCCCGATGTACCAAGGATACGGGCTGAGCGAGGCGACACCGATCATCTCGACCAACGGCCCCCGCCGCCATACCTTCGGCAGTAGCGGCGTATTGGTGCGGCCCCTCGACCTAAAGATCTGCGACATGGACGGCAACGTACTTCCTCCGGGAGAGAAAGGCGAGATCGTCATCCGGGGAGAGAACGTGATGGCCGGCTACTGGAAGAACCCGGCATCGACGGCCGATACCGTAAAGGAGGGTTGGCTGTACACCGGGGATATGGGATATATGCGTGACGGGCTTCTTTATGTGTTGGGGCGTTTCAAGAGCCTGCTGATCGGAAGCGACGGGGAGAAATACAGTCCGGAGGGTATAGAGGAGGCCTTGGTAGAGCATTCCTCTTGCATCGACCAGCTGATCCTATACAATAACCAGAGTCCGTACACGACCGCCCTGTTGGTCCCTAACAAAGAACGGTTGAGGAAGCATCTGGCCCACCAGAATCTGGACCTTACGAGCGATCAAGGCCGAGAAGAGGCCATCCGTATCATCCAGCGCCAGATCGACCGTTTCCGCAAGGGAGGCGACCTGTCCACTCTATTCCCGGATCGTTGGTTGCCGACCACCTTCGCCATCCTCCCCGAGCCTTTCACCGAGCAAAACGGCATGGTAAATAGCACCATGAAGATCGTCCGGGGCAAGGTAGAGAAAGCCTACGCCGCCCGTATCGCCCAGCTCTATACCCCCGAGGGGAAGAACCCGCAGAACAAGTGGAACAAGGAGGCGTTGTAGAGACGCGGCGTGCTCGCCTACTCCATGCGTCCCCGAGAAGGCTCCCTAAGCACGAAACAGTATTACAACCCGGAATATTATCCGTTCTTGGTTCCTACGTTAGATGACAATGGCAAGCAGATCGGGGATCTGGTACAGCCCGAGGGCGGCACGCGTATCATCGTGATCAAGAAGAAATGATTTATCGGCGAGGCCCGGCCACCAAGGTTGGGCCTCGCATTTTCTAAAGATTCCACCGCGCACCTGCCGCGAGGTGCCGCATTTCCCCAAGATTCGACCGCGCACCCGATGTACCCCCCGTATTTTTCCAAGATTCGACCGTGCACCCGCCGCGAGGTCTCGCATTTCCCCAAGATTCCGTTTCGCGCCCGATGTAAGCCCCGTATTTTCCCAAGATTCGACTTTTCACCTGCCGCGAGGTCGAATCCGCGAAAAATACGGTAGTTTCCAGAGCTATATCCACCGATTTGTCTTACCTTTAGCCAGTATTAAACCTGATCATGGATCTAAATCAACAAGAAAATGGAAAAGATTACAAAAGTAAAAGACATTAACATCACGAAATTGAACAACGCCGAGTACCGAACCTTCATGGCCCGCTACGGGAACCTGCTCGCGGGTGGCGGAGGCGACTCGGAATCTCCCGACGAGATCAGCTTCGACCCGAACGACCCGCTGGGCATCCCCCAAGAACTTCGTACGGCCTTCGCCACCGATTTCGCCCTGCTGACCGACGCCGTGAACCAATCCTCGGCCAGCGAGGAGACCGCGCAGATGTCCGCCCTCGACAAGGAGAGGGATGATCTCTTGATCTTCATTACTTCCACTATTACCCAAATGACGAAAAGCCCGCTGGCGGCGCAACGCACGGCGGCCGAGAAGCTATACCTTCCCGTGAAGCCCTACATCGGCGCCGCGCGCCTCGCCAACTTGCAGGAGACGGCCGCCATCGAGGGCTTGCTGGTAGACCTCGACAAGGCCGGGATGCCCGAGGCGCTGGCGGCGATCAACCTCACCGAAGTAGTAGCAGCGCTGAAAGAGAAGAACAAGCAATACGCCACGCTCACCGAGCAACGCGCCAACGCCAAGGCGGACGACCCCGTAGAGAGCGCCAAGAAAATCCGCCTACGCATGGACGAGGAATACGACGAGATGTCCACCTACGCCTTCGCGCAAAGCGTGGTGAAGCCCACTCAAGAGACCGCCGCCTTCATCAACCGCCTCAACGCGCTGGTCGACGAGACGAACGCCCTCTACAACCAACGCATAGCGCAGGCGAGGGCCGCAGCCGCCAAGAAACAAGAAGGCGACAAGCCCGCTACCGACAGCGACTCGCCATCAGAGATATAAAATAATGAAGATCTTTTTCGTTAAATAATGAAGCTCGCATTTTCTACCGCCGGGTTTCCCATCGAGCGGTGGGAAACCCGGTGATTAATGATTATTAATAGCCTCTCCCCCCTCCCTCCCACGAAAAAAACATACCTTTGCCAACAGTATTATCCGTGAAGGAATAACGAGACATTTACATGATAAGATCTATTCGCTATATCACTTTGCTAGTCCTGTTACAATTCGTGACCGGCATTTCCGTCCTATACGCCCAGAGCATAACTTCCGCATCCGGAATCGTGAGAGACTCCGTAAGCGGGGAACCCCTATCCTACGTATCCGTCATGTTCGAGAACTCGACGATCGGGGCGATGACCGACGATGACGGGGCTTTCAGCCTCCAGAATGACAAAGGGCTTACCCGGCTGGTCGTATCCTCGCTTGGATATGACAATAAGGTCGTAAACCTAAAGGCGGGGCAAAAGAACAACGCCCTCAACGTGCTCCTCCGGCCTACCTCGTTCGAGATTGCCGAGGTAGTCGTCAAGCCTAAACGTGAGAAATATTCCCGCAAGGACAACCCCGCCGTGGAACTGATCAAGAAAGTCATAGAGCATAAGAACGACAACCGCATCGAGGCGAAGGACGAGTACCAAAGCGAGGTGTACGAGAAGCTCAGCATGTCGCTGGACGACTTCAACCCCAATCTCGAGAAGAATAAGTTCCTGAAGAAATTCAAGTTCATCAAGAACTATCTGGATACCTCGGAGTTCAACGGGAAACCGATCCTGACGATCTCCGTCCGTGAGACGATCTCCGACCAATACTACCGCAAACATCCCAAGGCGGAGAAGACGATCACCAAGGCCAAGCGCCAGCAGGGTATCGACAAGACCTTGGACGATGGAGGCGCCATCACCGCCAACCTTGAGGAGATATTCAAGGGCGTCAATATCTTCGACAACAATATCAATATCTTGTTGAACCGTTTCGTGAGCCCGTTATCTTCCACGCTGGCCGTCTCCTATTACAAATATTATATCATGGATACAGTGGACGTTGCCGGAGATAAATGTGTGGATCTCGCCTTCGTGCCCGTAAACAGCCAGAGCTATGGTTTCACGGGCCGCTTGTACATCACGCTGGACGGTAATTACGCCGTCAAGAAATTCCTCTTGAACACCCCGGCGAACATCAACCTCAACTGGGTGGACAAGCTCCGGATCGAGCAAGAGTTCAAGCGGATGCCGGATAGCACTTGGGTGCTCGCCAATGAGAATACTTACGTTAATTTCTATATCGTAAAAGGGGCGCAACAGCTCTACGCCCACCAGCTAAGGAATTTCGATAAGTATCAGTTCGACGTGCAGAACGCCGACTCGATCTTCGGCCTTCTCGGCCCGATCCATGAGTTGCCCGAAGCCACCGCCCAGACCGACACCTTCTGGATACACAACCGCCATGTCCCCTTGAAAGAGAAAGAGAGCGCCTTGGACGACTTGCTGGCGCAACTTCGCAAGGTACCGGCTTTCAACGTGATCATCAAGACCGCCGAGATATTGATCACCGGTTATATCCCGACCACGGCGGACAAGGATAAGAGCAAGTTCGATTTCGGACCGATGAATACCACGTTCAGCGCCAACCATCTGGAGGGCTTCCGCATGCGTGTGGGAGGTATGACGACGGCAAACCTCAACCCGCACTGGTTCGGTAGCGGTTATCTGGCCTATGGCGTAAACGACCGTAAGCTAAAGTATAACGCCAAGCTGACGTATAGCGTGAACAAGAAGAAATATCACGAGGGAGAAAGCCCGGTGAACAATATCTCTGCGATCCAAGAGTACGACGTATATACGCCTGGTCAGGACTTCCTCTTCACCAGCAAGGATAATATGTTCGTGGCATGGAAGGTGGGCGAGCCCGTCACCATGATGCAATACATCCGCAAGACCATGCTCCAGTACCAGAAGGAATGGCTGAATGGCCTGACCCTTACCACTTGGGCGCGGAACGAGAACAACGAGGCGGCCGGAACGCTCCGCTACGACCGTTACGACGCCGACGGGACATTGACGAACCTAAAGAGTTTCACCAACACGGAGCTAGGGACCCAGCTTCGTTTCGCCCCGGGCGAGCGTGCCTATAACGGACGAGAGGGTAAGAACTCGCTTTTCAACCTCTCGAAAGACGCTCCCGTATTCAAGCTATCCCATCAGATGGGATTGAAGAACGTGTTGGGGGGCGACTTCAACTACAACCATACGGAGATCAGCGCCGAGAAACGGATCTGGCTCTCTTCCTTCGGACATATCGACGCCTTGGTGACGGCGGGCAAGGTATGGGACAAGGTTCCTTTCCCCTTGCTCATCATGCCGAATACCAACCAGTCCATCACGATCCAGCCGCAAGCCTTCAACATGATGCGTGCGCTGGAGTTCGTAAGCGACCAGTATGTTTCGTTCTACTTCACGTATTATATGAAGGGATGGATCTTAAACCGTATTCCCGGCGTGAAGTGGCTACGTTTGCGTGAGGTGATATCGTTCAGCGGTTTCTACGGAGGACTGACCGATAAGAACAACCCTGCCTTGGACCCGACGGGACTATACCGTTTCCCCGAGGGAACCTCGCCGATGGGCCGTACGCCTTACCTGGAGGCCAGCGTAGGTCTGGAGAACATCTTCAAGATATTACGGATCGATTATTACCGCCGGTTGACGTATCTGGACCAACCGAATATCAAGAAGGGGGGCGTGCGTATAGCGCTGCGGTTCTCCTTCTAAGAGAAGGGACGTAGAGAATTGACAGTTGACAGTTAATTTAAGAGAGATAAGAAAAAATGGGGGAGTTGGAACGCAGACCGAACGCTTGGGCGTTGACACCGCTGGTGGTATTCTTATTGACTTATTTGGTGGTATCTATCGTGGCGGGAGATTTCTATAAGATGCCGATAACGGTAGCCTTCGTCATCTCCTCGATCGTAGCGATAGCGATCTCCAAGGGAGGCAAATTAAGCAACCGCATCGAGCAGTTCTGCCGGGGGGCGGCCAACAGTAATATCATGCTGATGGTATTGATCTTCATCCTCGCCGGGGCCTTCGCGCAGACCGCCAAGGCGATGGGTGCCGTAGACGCTACCGTGAATCTGGCGATGTCCATCCTGCCCGGTAACCTGTTGGCGGCCGGAATCTTCCTAGCCGCTTGCTTCATATCCATCTCGGTAGGTACGTCGGTGGGCACGATCGTGGCCTTGGCCCCGGTAGCTGTCGGTATAGCGGACAAGACGGGGATGCCAGACGCCCTTATGCTGGGTGTCGTGGTGAGCGGCGCTATGTTCGGCGATAACCTGTCGTTCATATCCGATACGACTATCGTAGCTACCCGCACGCAGGGTTGCCAGATGTCCGATAAGTTCAAGGTGAATATCCGTATCGCCCTCCCGATAGCGATCCTGACCGGATTGATATACGTGCTGGTGGGAAGCGGCGTGGAGAACGCTTACGCCCCCGCCCCGATCGAATGGGTCAAGGTGATCCCTTATCTGGTGGTATTGGTAACCGCCGTTTGCGGGATCAATGTCATGCTGGTGCTATTCATCGGGATCGTCCTGTCCGGTATAGTAGGTCTGTGGACCGGTAGCTTCGATATCTGGGGCTGGAACGCCTCCATGGGACTAGGTATCACGAATATGGGCGAGCTGATTATCGTGACGCTTCTGGCAGGAGGCATGTTGGAGATGATCCGTTATAACGGGGGTATCGACTGGATCATCCGCAAGCTTACCTCCCGCATCCATTCCTCCAAGGGGGCCGAGATGAGCATAGCGGCCTTGGTAAGTTTCGCCAACCTCTGCACGGCCAACAATACGATCGCCCTCATCATGGCCGGCCCGATCGCCAAAGATATAGCGGACCGGTTCAAGATAGATCCCCGCCGCAGCGCCAGCCTATTGGATATCTTCTCTTGCTTCGTACAGGGAATCATCCCCTACGGCGCCCAGATGTTGATGGCCGCCGGACTCGGGCATGTCTCCCCTATCGAGATCATGCAATATCTTTACTACCCGTATCTATTGGGAGCAGGCGCCTTATTGGCGATCGCATTCAATTATCCGAGGAAATATACGGTAAATTAAATGGATAAACATTATCTTTGCTCACAGTACTCATTTAAAGAATAAGGAGGATCCGTATGACAACGATGGAATTAAGGGCAGACATCTTCGAGAATCTTAATTTCCTGCTAGATAACGAAGAGGCGATGACACAGCTGAAAAAATATCTGTGCCAGCTGCGAAATAAAGTCGAACGGGACAGCCCTTGTAAATATGACGTTGACGAATTGACACAACGTGTACGCCAAGGTGTACAAGATGCCCGCCAAGGCCTAGGACAAAGTCACGACGACCTAGTAAAAGAAGCCGAAACATGGTAAAAATAAAATTAATTTACTTCCACGAGAAAGATACCTGTCATATCGTTGCGGTTTGGGATTGCCGTAATAATCCCAAACTATTACAAGATAAGCTTGGAGAAGAATAAATAAGACGTACAGATCCTCTATGTGAAAACACAATAGTATTCAAAGCAAAAAGACTATTGTGTCCGGGATTGAATACTATTGTGTTCGCTGATGAATATTACTGTGTTCAAGTAGAAACACTGTAGTGCTTGGGAGCGATGGGAATACGGCAATCGGATTAGCCGAACAAATCCAGCGTAAGCTGCTTCTTCGCGGCTTCCAATTTACGAAGATGCCGCTTGCCTTGAGGGGTGACGATCTCCATCTTATCGAAACGGGTACGTATCACCGTAGTCACGGTATAGCTCACGTTGACCACCTCTCCTAGCTCCGACAGACGGCGAGCGATCTCCAAGACGCAATCGATGCACATACCGCTCGTGAACGAGATCTTGTCCTCGAACATCTGTTTCTTGAAATCCTCATCTTGCATATAGAAATCGATCGTCTCGCCTCCCTTGTTGTAGATACCTTTCCACCGATACTTACTGTCTTTCAGTACCGGCGAGATGATCTCTATCGTGGCCTTATTATCCTTGACCGTAGGCAGATCGTCGCTACGCAAGATAAAATAATCGAACTGGTCCCGCTTCACCTCCAGCGAACCGGAACGGCTACGATCCTTCTCGTTCAACTCACGTACCGAGATTTTCGTCACCTTCGGATACCCTTTCAAAGCCTCGTAGAAATTAGACTTGCACTTGCAGAAACGAGGCGAGGCGTTCAACAGGTCGATCAAGCGGCGTGAAGGCGTAGCCCCCGGAGTCTTCAGCCGTAGTTCACGGCGTAACTTAGACAGCTCACGCTGCATCTCCTCCTCGTCCGCCGGCGTACGATCCATCAGCGGTTGTCCACCCACCGACAAGGAAGGACGGGTCAATATCTGCATCACCAAGTTCAACACGATAGAGATAGAGCGGCTACTCTCCCCAGCCACGCCCAGCTTCTCACGGAAACCACCCTCCTTATCGTAAGGCTCGTTGTAAACCGTCAGCTTCACGTCCAGCATATCCGCCAAGGAACGTATCAGCGTAAGAATCTCCTTCTCACACCGGTGCTTGGTCATGGCATCCATATAATTGGATTTATTATTAAAGGAATAACGTATCTCCAGCTTATTCGCGAATTTTAGAATAGAGTCACTCATTTGTTTCTAGTTTTTCGGTTCTTCTTTCGGTTTACGATCAAAAAACGGGTTCTTCGACGAGGCGCTGACCGGTATCGCCATCACGCATTTACAGTCTCCCAACAGCCCCAGTCGTTGGGCCGCCAAGCCGGCGCTGAACATGACACGAGTATCCACACGCAGGTCCGCCGCCGTAGCGCAAGCCGAGCCGATAGCGATACCCAGATCGACGGAATTAATAGCGCACGGAACCAAATCCGGCTTCTCCACGCAGGTATCGAAACCGCAATGGGCGCAGTTCAAGCCTTGTACTTTCTGGGAGGTACCGATAATCACCACGGCGTCGGCACTCTTTATATTCTCGGCGTCACGAAGCAGGAACTTGAATCCGGTCTCGGCCGCTATCCGGATCATCTCATCGGACAGGCGCAAGATATCCCCATCCGTCACCATCGCTATCTCTATGATATCAATACCCTTGCCTTTAGGAGCCGTGCGAGCGGCTGTCATCATGCGGCGTGCGGCCTGTAACACAAGCTCATGCCTGATTTCTCTTTCGTTCTGTATCATATCCTTCTAAATTCAATGAAACAAAATTAAGCAAAATATACGAAACCAAGGCAAACACATGAGGATAGAATTCATAATTCAAGATTAGTCATTCGGTCCGTGGCCTTAAAGGGATAAGCCGGGTATTCATAAATACTGAAACGAGGCTCGGTCTCTCCCTCGCAATAATTCCAGATCGTACGGTACTCATTGACATCCTCGCCTATCTCCTTCAATTGCCTAAGGTAAGCGGCCACGGATTTATTCTCCACGATATAGACCTCACCCATTTGATCGATAATCGGGCTATGCCGACGGCTCCCGTCGTGATCGAACTTAAGAATCCGCTTTCCCTCGGAAGTCAGTCCAATGGTATGGAAAGTCATGCTCTTACCAATAGCGGGCAAGTTCAACACGTTACGATCCGTCCCGGCGAACAGCAACCCGTTCTCCTTCAGGAAACGAACCAAGCACTTGCCTAAAGGACGCTGGTTACGGATCATATCATACAACTCCGCCTGTTTCTCCTCCGGCACCTGCCCGAAGATCTTCTCCTCACGAGCCTCTTGCAACGAGCGGCTATTCGGGGTATAAACCGCATAATTCTCCCGGAATCCCTTCACGGAGAACGTATAATAGCAAACCACCCCAAGGGCGTTTAAGGTCTGCCGTAATTTCGCCGTATGCCCCCTACGGGAAGCCGAGACCGTATAAACCAACTGATTCGTGATCGTCCAGCCCGCCGCCAAGATCGCCTCGATAGCGTGCCTCGCCTCCGGTGTCACCTCCAGTGGAGACTGGAAATGCGTTTGTATATAGAACTGGCTCACACCGATAGCGGAAGCCTTCTCCTTGAACTCCCTCAATATACCGACCAACTCGTCGGTCACACGCAGCGGAAGATAAGCCAGCAACCGGGAACCTAGCCGTACCCGTTGCAGCTCGGCGTACTTCTCGCCCTCCGAACGGCTCTCGTTCGCCTTCCGTTTCCGCACCGCCATCTTATATACCGCCTCCAATATCTTACGCAAGGTAGCGTTCTGGCTCATCAAGGCATCCCCGCCCGTTATCAGGATATCCCGTAGCTGGGCGTCTTCCTCGAAATAACGCATCAGACGACGTAACTTCCGGTCCCAACTCTCCTTAGGCTTCAGGGCCTCGAAATCGAAATTCAACCGCTCGCTCTGGAAATCATACATGCGCTGGCAAGAAGCGCACAATCCACCGCAAGCACGCCCCATCGAATCGGGGATCAAGATCGCCACCTCCGGATACCTCCGGTGTATATTATGTCCCTCCGGCAATAGCCAGCCCGCCGCATTCGGCTCATCGGCGACGACCATGTCTTCCTTTTCCCACGCCTTAATGCTTCCATACGTATCTACCAGCTCGTTCGAGTACATGATGTACGATCGCACCGTAGCGTCATCATACCCCTCATGTTCTATATTTAATAGGGAAAGATAATAAGGAGTCACAAAAAAGGGCATCCCCTTCTTTTTGGCACGGGCCAATAAGCTCATCGTCTCATCCGACAGGGAATATCCCAAAAAGAAGTTCAATTCCGTAGGACTCTTGATCGCCATCGACAAATGGAAACGAGCAGTATTCCACCACTCACGTACCCGAGCCTCTTTCTCCTCATAGGAGATGCCCTCGGCGAACTGAAAACGTGACGAAAGACTATGGCGTCTTTCTATCTTCTTGATCAAGCAAGCGATGATACGCTCCTTGTTCCTCTCACGGATAGCGATCACCTCCGGGCCGAGTCCGGTCGGCCAACGGTTCATCTGCCTTTTCACCAATGCCCGGTCCGGCAGGATCTCAACCGGATGTTCCAATAAATCAAACTGATGGTATAGGTCGATAAATAAATCAGGAGAGACCTCATTTTCCAAATGGCCGGTCAGGAACTGCCAAAGATAAGTGACCGTCCGCACCGGAAGACGCTCGCCCGTAGACAGCTCGTCCACGAAAGTATCATCATGCTCAATCAAAAGAAGGATACGCATCGCCACCGCCATTCCTACGTTTTCTTGGGTACTTTCCTTTTCCGTGAGCCGGGATAAAATAAGAGAACGCAAAGCATCCTTAAAATACTTTGCGTTCTCGCTTTCTTCCGCTAAGGTCACCAACCAAGGGAAGCTCTGGTTATATACTTTTTTCAGTTTAGAAATGTCGGATACAAGATGTTCTTTTTTTATCATAAGCATGCCATTTTTGTAGATTAGAATACATTTGTAAAGCGTCCTCTTGACGATTTTCTACAAAAATAACAAAAAATACGGCAAAATGCCGTTTATACAAATCTAAAACATCTTAATAAATCCTTACCATACGATTGACGAACAATACTGCGATATCGTATTTTTCAATACCTTTAGATTGATCGGCTTCGTGATAAAACCGGAAGCCCCGGCTTCTTTAGCGGCTTCCATATCAGAGTCGAATACATAAGCTGACTGCATGATTACGGGGATATCTTTCGATAGCTTACGGATTTCTTTCAAGGACTCAATACCCGTCATCTCAGGCATTTTTATATCCATCAAGATCAAGTCCACCTCGTTTTCCTTAAAGAGAGCCAAAGCTTCCAAACCAGTTTTAGCACGGATCAAATTACAATATTTATGTAAAATGGTCTTCAGAAGTAAATAATTACTTTCCTCATCCTCCGCGATTAGCAACGTGGGCTTTCCTCCACCCAAATCATTTTTCACATCCATATATATAACGTTTTATTCTTTTAATCAAAATCAAATAAACTCTGATGAAGCAAAGATAAAACAAATATTAGAAAGTAGACATAAAATTCAAGGAGATATGAGTATTCGAGGAAGTTCTTTTTCTACCCACGCTAGAAAGTAACATCTATACCTCCCATGAATATCGCCTTCGGCATCGGGAATCCTTCGTTGATGGAATAACGGGTAGCCGTTAAATTCTCTCCTTTGACAAATAGATTCAAGCCTTTATCACGTGTACCGAAACGGTAGGCTGCCTTCGCATTCAAGGTTGTAAAATCTTCCTTCTCTGTACAACCTTCATTGGTATATAGATCAAAGATAGATTGTACATTTACATTTAAAGTAAAACGTCCCGGTTTATAAACAGCCCCTACATAAAATTTTTGACCGGGGGCACCAGGAATAGGCTTACTCATATGCAGATAACTGTAATTTAAGTTCATACTTAAATTCTCACAAATTTGATAACGAGTTTCAAACTCAATACCTTTATTTGTAAAGGTACCCGTATTTAGATTCTTGAAAGGAGGCCTATTATCCCCATTTACGCTCACCGAATAAATCATATCTTTCCCATCAATAAAAAATGCGGTTAACTCAGCATATAAATCACCACCCAAAAAAGATTGTCCGACAGCCACCTCATAATTCAACATACTCTCCGGTTTCAAATCTGGATTTGCAGCTCCCCACATATACATTTCACGAATATTGGGGCTACGAAAACCTTTAGAAACAGAAGCCCGAATCATATTTCCCTCAAAAGGACGAACAGTCACTCCCCCTTGAGGGACCCATTCTCCACCATAAGTACTGCTGTGCTCATAACGAACGCCGGCATTCAAACTTAACATATCAAACAAATCCTGTTGCATAATGACATATCCAGCCGTTTCATTCACAGTTTTGTCAACCAATTCTTTTTCAGAGCCATCGTTATTATCATTCCAAGCATGTCCACCCCAGTTTTTATAATCAATACCTACGGTAAAGTTATTCCCTTTAAACAAACGAAAAGACTCATATAATAAGACACCGACGTTGTGGTCATCAGATCGGAATAAATAAGTCAATGGTTTCTCTCCCGGATCGTAGCCATCATTAATCTTATGATTTCCCCAATTATAAAACAAACGTAAAGCCCCGCTCATTTTCCCATAATTATTTACCAAAGCCATAGATGCCGTACCACGCAGGATATCCATCTTATTATCTAATACAGGAGCCGAGGTCTTCCCTGGATTTTGAAATTTAGATTTAGCTAAGCTAACATCTCCTGTTATCTTATAATGTTCATTGAATGTATATCCCAAATTAGCAAAACCATTAGTAATATTAAAATCCGAATTCGGACGATGTCCGTCAGTACGATCATGGTTAATTGAGACAAAACTACTGAACTTCCCAACGTTAAAACCATTATTCACCATATATTTTTGTGTGTTATAGGAACCATACATCACACGGGCCTGCGTACGCCTTCCTTCTTGTTTATGATGACGAGTGATAATATTAACAACTCCTCCCATAGCGTTTGAGCCATATAATAAAGAACCCGGTCCACGGATAACTTCTACCCGCTCAACATCCGAAGCAACATATGTATCAGGTAATGCATGTCCGAACACACCTGCCCATTGCGGTTGTCCATCAAACAACATCAAAACCTTATTTCCACTCCCTACGCCACGAATATTTACGGTTCCAGCCGCTCCTTCCGAAACACCAAATCCTGTGATTCCTTTTTGTGTCACAAATAATCCCGGCACATACTCCGATAATACAGGAAGCAACGCCGATTCACTGCTAGCCTCAATCTCCTCCCGTTCGATGACCGAGATAGATAACGGCACACTGTTCCGGTTCACATGGATCTTGTTGGCGGAAACCACCACCCCTTTCAAATTGATCAGACTGTCAATCTCTGCCGGATCTATCGCAAATGCCATGGAGCCTATCAACAGTCCGAAAACCAGTAAAAGTTCTTTTCTCATATACTACTACATCTATAATATTTATCATTTTAAACATCCCTTAGTAGCACGTCTACTAAAAAACGTGTTACCAAACCCGCAAAAAAAAGCATTAATCCGCCCGGCTCATCACCAACTTACCATGCTTAATGCCTTTGATTGTCGTCAACTTATCCGACAATTCCGTCAAGCGGTGGGCCGTTCCCATCACCGTCACTATATGCAAGCAAAAATTCTGATTGATATAATACTGGGAAGACGACAAGATCACATCCTTATAATTTTGTTGGATACTCGTGATTTTCAAGGAGATCTCTTTCTTGACTTGGTCATACATGATCACGATCGTCCCGGCTACGATATGGTTGCATTGCCATTTACGTTCGGCTACATTCTTCTCTATCAGAAAACGAATCGCCTGTGAACGATTGGCGAAGCCATTCTCATTCACATATTGATCCAATGATTCCAACAGATTGTCTTCCAAAGAGACACCAAAACGTTTTAAAGACATAAACCCTTTTTTTATAATTTTCGGTGCCAAAGGTAGTGTTTTTTCAAGAATCTCGGTATTCTATCGGCAGGAAGAGGAAAAATTAGTCGCTAATCACGAAAATTCACTCCGGTATCCCACCATAAGCGAGTACCTCCGGTATCCGGACCTCCCAAATACTCACACAAGGCGGAATATTGAGCCGGGTTACCGGAAATAATGCTAACCGGGAAATTCAAACGACGAATCATCGTTCGCATATCGATCTTTCCATTGCTTTTATTCACCAAAACCGGGAACAAACGGGGATAACCGGTACGCCTCTGCTCCGCCCAAGCCTCACAGCCCTCGGGGTAACAAGCGATCCATTTTTGGGTAATGATCTTCTCCAGCTTGGTCTCCCTAGAGGCTTCTTCATCCCATGCCGGAGACACCAAGCAAAGCGCCTTCGCAGAATAGTCGGGAGTAAACGTATCCACGAAATCGGCGGCTACATGATCACTTTGTAAATAAGCGTTCGCCTCTCCTACCCTCCATTGATTGAACGATGATCGTACGCCTTGCTCATAGCAAGTCCCGGCGTCCTCCCCGGACCAGCCCCGCAAGGCTGCCTCCGCACGTAAGAACCAAACTTCCGCAGGCGTCATTAAGATAGCGTCCGTTTTCTGGGTAATCGTGCTTCTCGAATGCTCACTATAGCGGGAATGATTAAATCCTGTCCCTTGCCGGATTCCACGGTACTCCCCGGAATATCCCTGTCCGGTAGCAGGCTCAAAATAACGGGATAATCGAGGGTCTTTATATCCTTTAAGGATCGATTCCATATTAGCGTTCATAAAAACCTCTCCCCACGCCTTATTGATCTCCCCCAGCGGATTCGAGTAGCCGGTTCCGGCGGTAGAAACCGCAACGACCTCATAAGCCTCCTCCAGCAAACCGGCTGGATGTGTCAGCGACTTATGCGCCTCATCCCTTGCCTTATCCGGGTCGGCCATAGCGATACGAATCGCCAAGCGCAAACGTAATGAGTTGGCGAAACGCATCCATTCCCCAAACGTCCTGTAATTCTCCGGCATAATCATATCGAAACGAGAAAAGGTTTCTTCTCCATCATATTCAGACAGCAGGTGAATAGCCTCCCCCAAATCTTGGAAAAAAGCATAATAAGCGTCTTTCTGGGAATCCGGCATTACCCCGGCATCCGACTCCCCAAACTTTGTATACACAATCGGGCCATAATAATCCGAGATCCGATGCATGATCTCTACTTTCAGTATTTTAGCGATCGCATAGAAAGCCGGATATTTATCACGGGAATGATCTTCCGTCTGCTTTATCTCCGTCATGATATATCCATACGTATTATCCCACATCGTACCATTCCAGCCATCCTGCAAATTATAGACCGTATTCCCCAATCCTGCGTTGAAGGGTTTAAAATCATGCATATAACCGGAAAACATATCCGCATTCAGATTTTGCATCGTCTGGAAATGCCAGTTCTTGCCACTCCCCCAATCATAATTAAAATAAATCCCCATCTGGACTACCTTTAGCCAGACACCGAACGTATTATAATCATACGTTTTCTGCTCATCGGTAAAACCCGTATTATCGGTATTATACTCCTCGAATTTACCCGTACAGGAAAAAAGGAGTAATACAGCCAACAGAGCTGCCATCTTATTCAGAAATCTCGTCTTCATACGCTTAGAATGAAAGTTTCACATTAAAGCCGACACTTCTCGTAGTCGGTATCCCGAATATATCAATCCCTTGATTGCTATTGCTCGCCGAAAGCACGGCATCCGGATCAAATGGAGCCTTTTTATAAATAAAGAATAGATTCCGGGCGACAAAAGACAGTTCCGCCTTTTTGAGAAATTGTTTTCTCCCCAGCAATCTCTTCGGTAGCGTATATCCCAAAGATAACTCCCGCAAACGGATATTGGTAGCATCGTACATATAATATTCAGTCACACCGTTTCGTCCTCCCACCTGCTCATAAAATCCTTTTATGTTATAAATATGATGCCCTTCCAAATCCACATACCCCATCGTACGGGCCTCTCCGGAAACCTTACTCACTCCCGTTTGGTCAAGCACAGCCTGAGTCTGGGCCAGCACATCTCCCCCAAAATGCCCGTCAATCAAGAAATAGAACGAGAAATCCTTATACGTGAAACTATTTCCCCAACCCAATAAGAACGCCGGATTGCAATTCCCCACCTTAGCCGTATTCCCGCTGCCGATCTCTTGGGGCAAGCCGTCCCGACCATACACGATCGCACCATATTTATCCCGCTCAAAAGCTTTCCCATAGATATCACCAAACGAGCCACCTTCCACCAAACGCATCGTATAGCTAGAGGAGAATCCTTCATCTCCTTGAATAAAGCTAGCCAAATCATCATGTAGTTTCTTTACTTCATTTTTATTCCGGGAAAAGTTGAGTGTCGTATTCCATTTAAACTGATTCGTTAAGATAGGAACCGCACCGAACGTCAATTCCACTCCCATATTCTGTATATTTCCCGCATTCACAAAATAATACTTGTATGCGGCTCCAGCGGAAGAAGGTAAAGAGAAGAGTTGATTTTTCGTATTGGTCTTATAGAACGTAAGATCCACGTCCATACGATAATCAAAGAATTTCCATTCGGTACCTATTTCAAAAGAACTGCTCATCTCCGGCTTCAAGGTACCGAACGGAGCCGTATCATTCGGCTGGGGAATCCCGCCCGCGGCGATATGGCCTACCGTATTGCTAACGAATAAGGGTATATCATTACCCACCTTACTCCAAGAAGCCCGTACTTTCCCAAAAGATATCAAGGAAGGCATCGAAAAGGATTTAGGGATAATCCAAGAAAGACCGACTGAAGGATAGAAAAAACCTCTTGATTTACGTTCCGTAAACGCAAGGGTAGATGACCAGTCATTACGTGCGGTCACATCTAAGTAAAGGCTTTCCTTATATCCCAACTGCGCCATAGCAAAAAAGGATTGCATTTGCCGGCGTGCGTCATCCGACTCCTCGATGTAGGCACTGGACGACATGTTAATATTAGCGATCGTAAAGACATTCGGATAATACAAGGAAGCCGTTTTCGAATCCAGCCTCAACGCACTGGTGCGTGTGTCCGTTATGCTCGTACCGATAGCGGCGTTCAAGGAGAAATCACCCCAGCTTTTATTCAATTTGGCCATCAAATCCCCATAGAGCAACGTAGTCTGGTAGGTGTAATAAATGTAACGCCCGTTCTCACCGGCGATACCCGGAGAGGTAGAAGCGTATATTTCCTGCTGATACTTATCATTCACATAATCGATATTTCCACGGCCCTGTAATGTAAGCCAATCTGTCACCTTGAAACTAGCGGAAGCCAACGCCAACACACGGGCACGTTTGTCCTCGTTTTCCGTACGGTTGACCAACCAATAAGGATTTTGCTCAAAATCAGTAATCGTAGTATACCAGTTCTGGACGTTCATATTCCGTTTCTCGTTATATACCTCAAAGTTCTCCTTATAAGGTGCCATATCCATCCCTCTAGGAAACGTGTATAAACCTTGTAACGGGTTCATATAAAATCCCCCGGCCGTAGGTTTTCCTTTGATTGTTTGGAGTATCAAGTTTACCTGCCCCTCCAAGATCAAACGATCATCAAAGAAAGAAGAACTTTCACGGAGATTAAAATTATGCTTGCTTAAATTATTCTTAGGAACGATGCCCCGTGCGGTCGTATTGGCATACGAAAAATAATTTTGCACATGGCTATTCCCTGCCGTAAATATCAATGAGTTAATAGCGGTAATACCCGTCCGGAAGAAATCGCCGACAGGGTCATAGACCGGAAGAGAAGCCCGGTCTCCCCAACAAGTTTCCGCCCCTTCCATCCGTCCGAACTCATTCTGAAACTTGGGGAGACTGATCGCTTGATCAACAGTCAGCGACGAGGAGAAATGAATATTCCGTACCCCGGCCTTACCTCTTTTCGTTTTGATCAAGATCACACCGTTCGCCGCTTGTCCCCCATACAACGCAGAGGCCGAAGCCCCTTTCAAGACACTCAAACTCTCTATATCATCAGGATTTAGATTAGAGATACCATCGCCCGCATCCCGGTTACCGGCATCGGCCGTACCACCGATCGTTGTCAAGGCTTGCTCACTGCTAATGCTCAAGATCGGGACACCGTCTATCACATACAAAGGCTGGTTATTTCCGGATGCGGAACGACCACCTCGAATAATCACCCGGGACGAGCTACCCAGACCGGCGGAAGTCCGGTTAATCTGGAGTCCAGCCATCTTTCCGGAAAGCGTACTCATAAAATTAAAATCCTTGGCCCTTACCAATTCCCCACCTGTGATTAACTGGGTGGCATAAGGCAAGGAAGATTCTTTCTTCTCGATACCAAGAGCCGTAATAACTACCTCGTCCAAAATCTGGGCGTCATCCTCCAACTGCACATTCAATGACAATTGCCCCTCATACTCAATTTCCCGTGAACGATAACCGATATAAGAAAAAACCAAAGTAGCCTCCTCGGGAAGCTCCAATACAAAGCTGCCATCCATATCCGTAATCGTACCGTTTCTCGTTCCTTTTTCCACCACATTCACGCAGGCAATAGGCTCTCCTTTGTGATCGGTCACGATGCCTTTTACCTTACCATCCAGCTTTTGTTGCATTTGGATTATCGCCTCTTTCTTATTCAAGATGATCTGGTCATTCATGACCGTATAGACGATCTCCGTGTTCTTAAATAATAAATTTAAAATCTCGAAAACCGTACGTCCGGATAAAGATTTACGCACTTTCTCAGATAAATTGATCACCTGAGCGTCATAAATAAAAGAATAATTGGTTTGACTCTCAATCTCATCCAGAGCGCCCGCCAAGCTAACCGGAGCGGAGATACGAATATAGGATTCCGAACGTTCCTGTTGGGCGCCCAGCGGGAATATACATAATAATAGTAGAATGAAGATATAAATATATAATCTCATAATTTACACACGCACAATTTATCATGGGTAAATGTAAGAATTATTATCTAATACTATTCAATTATAACAAAAAATTCTCGCTTGGAGTACTGTTCTTCACAGATAAGTATCTCCAAACGAGAATAACCATCAGCTTCTGTTAAAGCTCAATATAATCAATCTGTCTGTTTATTTATTTTGAAGATGTGCAATAGTTGGAATTCTTATCCCACCAAATCGGGGTCGAAACCACATCACCTTTCCCACCTAACATGGATTTGCCTTTCTCATATTCAGCAGCATTTACCAATTGCTCTTTCATCGGGTATTTCATACGTTTGATGAAATTTTGAGGATTCAAGATATTTGTATCACTATTATTATATACAGCTTGATCTCGATAAACAGCCACATCCAAACGAGGCAAGTTCAAACGACGCTTGTCATTCCAAGCTTCCTGCGCCAAATCTGGAAGTCCGGCGATATATTTCTGCGTGATGATCTTCTCTAAAGCCGTATTGCCTGCGCCTTGTTGATCGTCATATTTCGCGCTGGTACCAGCCTCATTCTTTTCCGTGGAAGCCAAATACTCCTCAACATCACCCGATACACCCCAAGTCTCGAAGGAAGCACGTACCCCTGCCTCATAAGCAGCTTTAGCATCACCGGCGACCAAATTACGGGCGAACAACTCAGCTTTCAAGAAATCAACTTCCTCAGAAAGGAACATATCATAAGGACGAGATTTATACGGAGCGCCATCTTTAATAATAAAGCCCATCTCTGCACATTGCTTAGACTGATAAATACCAGTATTCGCCTCCTCTGCTTTCGCACCGTATACCAAACCTTTCCAATCACCATTCTCAATACCCGGCTGGAACATCTTCGGGGCACGAGGGTCTACCTTAGCGGGATGTACATTCGATACGGCAACTCCGGATGTCTGGTTTACCACGCCGGCAGGCCAATCGATATTACCGATATTAGTCACTAATTTCTCAAATGACTTAGACATACAGATCGGACCGCTCCAAGTAATCTGGAACATCGTATAGTTATAGTCCTGTCCCCAAGAACCATCCGCTTTTGGAGGCATATAAGCATTATCAGCCTTGCTTGAGATCAAACCACAAGGGGATGTCAAAGCGGCATTTGCCTCAGCGACACATTTCTCTCGATCCACCTCAGATAAACGAACAGCGAAACGAAGACGCAAGGAGTTTCCAAATTTTTTCCAAAGAGAAACGTCATTCTTATAAACCAAGTCGATACCAGCATCCGAGAATATAGGCTCAGCGCTATCGCTGAAGCTATTCAACGCCTCATCCAATTCCGTGAAATATTCATAATAGATATCCTTCACCGATTTATAAGGAGGATTATCTTCTACGGTAGCATAGGCCGGGAAAGGCATCGGACCAAACTTATCCGCAGCCAGGCTATGGATATACACACGCCAGATACGAGCGAAAGCGATCGTATTAGCGTATAAGTCCTTATCTTTTTCCATCAAACTACGGATCACGATATTAATAGAGGAGATCTGTGTCAGATACGCCTGCCATGTTAAATTGTTCCACTCGTCATTTTGGATATAATTCTTAGTTGCCCAGCCACCGCCATCGACCAACATTTGAGAGTAGAAATCAATTTGCAAAGGCTTCAAGCGTTGTTCCACATCACCATCGATAATCATCCCACCACGTAGCGTAGAGGCCAATCGAGGTTCGCTCATATTGTAATTTACATCATCCGTCGGCTTATCCGGGTTCTCATTTATACCTGTCAGGTCGCAACTGGCCATACTCGCCATCATAAACGAACAAGCTGCTAATATCTTTATACTACTTTTCATAATAATTCCATTTTTAGATTTATGTTTCATTAAAATGCCAGATTAATATTGAAACCTAAGCTTCTCATAGTAGGCATAGAACCGTACTCGATACCTTGGGCGTTACCAGATGTATAAGCAGCCTCCGGGTCGAATCCCTTTGTCTTACTATAAATCATGAACAAGTTACGAGCCACGAAACTCAAGCGAGCGGAAGTAAATGGAGTCTTCGCCAACATCGTTCTCGGGAAATTATAACCCAAACTCAACTCACGTAAACGGATGTTTGTCGCATCGTACATATAAGCCTCTGTCACGTTATTGCTAGAAAGACCATTCCAATAAGCTTGAGCCGTAATACTCTTCGTATTGGGAGTACCATCGGCCAATACCCCCGGAACAACCATACCATCACGACTATCCAACGTCATCTCTAAATTACCGGATGAAGCACCCGCACGGATAGATCCCATATACACATCACCGCCATAACGCATATCGAACATGAAGTTCAACACGAAATTCTTATATGACAAGGTATTGCTCCAACCCATCATCCATTTCGGCTGGTTGTTACCCAACAATACCATATCGTCCGTTCTCAAAGGAACACCATCGGCACCGATAATAATGTTGCCGTTATCATCCCGTTGATAAGCGTAACCGTAAATATCTCCATAGGCTCCACCCTCGTGAGCGACGATCTTCAAGAAACTTACTGATGCATCACTAAGGATCTGCTCTTTCGTATCATCTGTCAATGAAATTACCTTGTTGATATTCTTTGACCAGTTCAACTGAGTATCCCATTGGAAACCACTCTCGGAGATATAAGGAGTAGCGTTAAACGCAACCTCTACACCCTTATTCTCAATATTACCGGCGTTGATCATCTTTTTCTTGAACCCTGTAGCGGAAGGAACATCGATCTTTAAGATCTGGTCTTTGGCGTTCTTCTTATAATACGCTACGTCGACACCAACCCTATTCTCAAACGCCTTCAACTCAAGGCCTAACTCCCAAGAGTTGATCGTCTCATTCTTTAAATTTGGATTTGCCATCCAATCCTCGTTGCTGGCATTAAAAATACCCCCTTTAATATCATAACTGATATTATAATAGTCACGCAACATATAAGCGTCCGTATCATTACCTACCTGAGCCCAAGACGCACGGATCTTACCGAAAGAAAGAATACCCGTGTTATGCCCCATCTTATTCAACATTTGGGTGAAAATCCAGCTAACACCTACCGACGGGTAGAAATAAGAGTCATTGTCTTTCGGAAGTGTTGAAGACCAGTCGTTACGAGCGGTTAAGTCCAAATACAAATAGTCGTCCCAAGACAATGATGCCGTAGCATATAGCGAGTTGATTTGTTTACGGTTGCGAGTATACTCACCACCATGTGTCTTACCGTTGGCGATCGCATGGAAATCGGGAATCACAAACTCACCGGATGATTCCTTGTACCATGTAGAATTACGGTACATCATATTACCACCTACCGTACCTACGATACCGAATCGATCCCAGTTGCCTTTAGCTGTCAATAAGAAATCAGAGTTGATCTCGGTGAATTTCTCCATATTGGCAGTCATGCTACCGTTGTTCTCCCAATACGGGTTACCTGTCGCACGGATTGTCTCATACTGGATGGTGTAATTATCCATACCAGAGCGAAGCTTCAAGCTCAACCAATCCGTAAACGTGAAATCCAAGGCCGCGAATCCGATAAAGCGGTCTTTCTTATCCTTGTTCGTATTGCGGTAAGCGGACCAATACGGGTTATTGGCGTTGGCTCCCGTGTCGATCAGATAACCAGCGGGCTTTCCGTCCGCACGTTTCCAATCATTATCTTTATAGGCGTCATAGTCAGAGAAGCCCACACTTCGGGGCATACTTAAATAGTTAAGGAAGATATTATCCGGGTCGCCCGCTAATTTCACACGGTTGTTCGTATGCTGGCTTACATAATTAACCTTCACGTCAGCCGATAACCATTTAGACAGTTTAGCCGTAGAACGCAAGTTGATAGACGTACGATCCATTCCGCTATTCGGAACAACACCCTTATTATCCAAGCGTGTCACGCCGGCACGGAAAGTGATATCCTCGGAACTCTTGCTCAAATCCACGCTGTTTGTCCAAGTGGTACCAGTGCGCAAGAAGTCCTTATATAAATCATTGTCTCTCGCCGCATACTGGTAAGAACCCATCGCCATATCCTTAGAAGAACCGTCCATAGCGGCACCCCAGCTCGTCGCTTTATTATTATCGAAAGCGCCGTCGATACCTTGTCCGTATACATCTTGGAACTTCGGGGTTTGCATCGGGTTCTCAGCCGTGAAATTCGAGTTGATACTTACGCCCCAACCTTTATTCTGGCTACCTTTCTTAGTCGTGATCATCACGACACCGTTACCTGCACGGCTACCATACAACGCCGCAGCTGCCGGGCCTTTCAATACGGACATACTCTCGATATCATCCGGGGAGATATCAGAGATACCGGAACCTTTATCCACGTTACCGTTACCCCAATAGTCATCCGTACCACCGCTAAAGTTATCGATAGGTACACCGTCCACAACGATCAACGGCTGGTTATTACCAGTAATAGAGTTATTACCACGAATCACGATACGAGAGGAACCACCGACACCGGTACCATTTTGCTTGATCTGCAAACCTGCTACCTTACCAGCCAAAGCGTTGGCCACGTTAGCATCACGGGTTTGCGTCAGGGACTCACCTTTCAATTCAGACATAGAATATCCCAAAGCCTTTTTCTCACGCTTGATACCCAAAGCGGTTACCACGACTTCATCCAAGGCTTGCGTATCATCGACCAATTGAACCTCGATAGAAGGTTGTCCGGTAAAGACGATCTCTTGCGTATTAAAACCGATATAGGAAACTTGTAAAGTCGCATTGTTAGGAACATCCAACTCGAAACGGCCATCCATATCCGTGATGGTACCGTTGGTAGTTCCTTTAACAATTACGTTAGCACCAATAATAGCCTCGCCCGTTTTGTCCGTAACGACACCGACTGCTTTTCGTGTCTGTTGTTGAGCGTTTAAGACTGTGACTTCATGCGTGTTCTCTGCGAAAACCATGGCCGGTACCAAACAGAATGCGCATACCCCCATGTTAATCATTAACGGAATTTTTCGAAAAAGAGAATAACTATTCCCCCTTAAAGCATTTAAGGTTACAATTTTATTCATATTTTTGTAGTGTTACTATTTATAATAAAGTTATTTGTAGCTGCGCCAACAGCTCTTCTTGACTTTTCGTACGGGAGAATACGCCAATATTCTTCCGTATGTTTTTAATCCTTGTTTATTCTTTCTTCATGGGCAGACGTATTTTAGAAGGTTACACATTATTTCTCATTTTGATATTTCCACGACTGAGGTTCCCGATCCACTGTCCTTAACGGTAGGTTTATGTATCGCATACTGGATTCCCGACGCCAATTTCAGGTATTCCAATACTTGAGGCAATTGCTCGTCCTTGAAACGGGCTGTTATTATGGACTTGAGTATCTCGTTATCTTTTACCTCGAATACTACGTGATAATGACGTTCCAGCGTTTTCAATACTTTATCCATCGGATGGTTCCTGAAGATAATCTCCCCGTTCTTCCAAGCCGTGTCATATTCGGTATTCACGTCGAACACCTTGATCTTGTCAGCACCCTTTTGATACTCAGCTTTCTCGTTTGGCTTCAACATCTGTGTCATTCGCTTTCCTCCGGACACGACGTTCAACTTTACCGATCCCTCTACCAAGGTGGTCTCTATCATACTCTCGTCTTTGTAAGCGGATACATTGAAAGAAGTACCCAACACCTCTACCGAGTAATCTTTATCCGCTTTCACAATAAAAGGCTTATGGGCATTCTTCGTCACCTCGAAATATCCTTGTCCGGTTAATTCCACCGTACGGGTATCCGCATTGAAATCCGAAGGATATCTCAATTCGCTATTGGCATTCAGCCAAACCTTAGAACCGTCAGGTAAATCGAATGCCGAAACCACCCCAGGATTCGTGCGTACGGCTAGCGTACGCACGTTCCCTTGACCCTGCTGTATGAACAAATAAGCGGATAAAAGAAAGACTGGAATGAATAACACGGCCGCAGCCCGTTGAATAACACCTAACACTTGTCTTAAAGCTAATCTTTTCTCTTTCTTATGGATTCTTGATTTAAAACGAGACAACGCCTCGTCCGGGTTCACGGTCCGCATGACTTTTAGGCGACTTGCCACTTGAGCTGTAAAATAGACCTGCTCCAACAGTTTCTCGTTTTCTAGAGAGGCGGCCCGCCAGTTTTTCACCTCCACAGCTTCCTCCTCGGTCAACATCCCATCGATGTATCGGATCAATATGTCTTCGTTTATTTCCATTTTTTCTTGTTTCTATAATTAATACAGTTGAGACAAAAGATGTACTAAACAAAAAAACGATTTTTTTCAAGAAAATTGAATAATGGCAAAAATACCGTTCCTAAAGAAAGGCTCAACAATATCCCTCTTTCTACTGTTTTACCACAAAATGAGACTTCTTATGGTAAAGATTCTTTTAAAACGGATTTATGAGGAGCCAAGTGAGGCGGATGGTTATCGCATTCTTCTCGACAGGCTATGGCCCAGAGGACTGAAGAAAGAGGATGCGAAGTTTGACGAATGGAGAAAAGACATCACTCCATCTAAGGAGTTACGCCAATGGTTCCACGAGGATAAAGACAGGCATTGGGAAGTATTCCAAGGTCGCTACGGGATGGAGATCAAGCAGAACCCGGATTTCATTCCTTTCTTACGAGAGATCGAGAAGCATCCGGTTGTCACATTCCTCACGGCAGCGAAGGATGTACAACATAGTCATCTACCTATATTAAAAGAAGTCATCGAGGATTTCGAGAAAAACAAATCATAAAAATAAAAAGACCTATGAAAAGTATCGTATTGCTTCGCCACGGCGAAAGTGTATGGAATAAAGAGAACCGGTTCACCGGTTGGACCGATGTGGATTTGACAGAAAAAGGCGTGGCCGAAGCTTATAGGGCCGGCAACCTATTGAAAGAAAAAGGATATGTGTTCAATAAAGCCTATACCTCTTATTTAAAACGGGCCGTCAAAACCTTGAATTGTGTATTGGATCGCATGGACCAAGACTGGATCCCGGTGGAGAAGAGCTGGAGGCTGAACGAGAAACATTACGGATCGCTACAAGGGTTGAACAAGAGCGAGACCGCCCAAAAGTATGGAGACGAGCAGGTCTTGATCTGGCGTCGCAGTTACGATATAGCCCCGCTTCCCCTATCGGAAGGCGACCCTCGTAACCCTCGCTTCGATATCCGCTACAAAGACGTGCCGGATAAAGAGTTGCCCCGTACGGAATCCTTGAAAGATACGGTTGAGCGGATTCTCCCTTATTGGAAAGAGGTTATCTTCCCGACGCTCCGGACCGCCGACCAGATCCTTGTCGCCGCTCACGGAAACAGCTTGCGGGGAATCATCAAATATTTAAAAAACATCTCCGATGAAGAGATCGTTCATCTGAATCTCCCGACAGCCGTTCCATACGTGTTCGAGTTCGATGATGACTTAAAACTCGTGAATGATTATTTCCTTGGCGACCCGGAGGAAATCAAGAAACTCATGGAAGCCGTAGCCAACCAAGGAAAGAAAAAGTAGCGGGATTCATGCCTCTTATCCGGAATTATTCATTAAGTTTGCAACCAAACAAACTTAAACACTATTGTGGACGAGAACGCAGAACGAATTTCACTAGAACTTATCGCAGGAGACGAACAAGCGTTCGACACCGTGTACAAACAATATTACCGGGGATTGTGCGCCTTCGCCTCCCAATATGTAACAGTACCAGAATCAGAGGAGATCGTACAAGACGTGATGATGTGGCTGTGGGAAAACCGAAAATCCCTAGTAGCGGACATGTCCCTGAAATCACTCCTCTTCACGATTGTCCGCAATAAATGCCTCAATACGATCAGCCACATACAGGTTAAGCAACAAGTGCACGAGAGATTGTACGCCAAGTTCCAAGAGCAATTCGAGAATCCTGATTTTTATATAGGAGAACTGATGGCCTTGGCCTCCAAGGCCATCCGGGAGCTCCCGGATGAATACCGTAAGGCATTCGAGATGAACCGTTTCGAGGAAATGACCTACAACGAGATCGCCGAGCGGACAGGCGTATCCCCCAAAACAATCGCATACCGCATCTCTCAAGCGCTCAAGATATTACGGACGGAATTAAAGGACTATATCCTTTTATTGGTATGGCTGCTTTACGAACAAACACGCTCATAACGGAGGAAGCATCCTACCGCCATGAGCGTTTTTTTAATGAGTCAAAAGACTTATTTCACGAACGGTGCTTTCAATAAATAATCCACGCAGCCTTTCACGCCCTCAAACTGGGAACGTCCGTCAGGCATACCCTCCAACTCCACGAAATAATCCTTGATTCCATTCGCGTAAGCTTGCCGGAATATATTCTCGAAATTCATCATCCCGGACTCGCCTAGAATAGCACGGTCCTTGATATGCAATACCTTGATACGGTTCGGATATTTCTTCAACCACTCTATCGGATCTTGTTGTCCCATCACGGCCCAATAAACATCCATCTCGAAAAATACAAGCGAAGGATCAGTATTCTTCAAGAACAACTCATAGATGCAATCTCCTTTCACACGCCTTCCCAGCTTGGCCTCCGTACTGCCCGGATTTACCTTGGCGAACTCCATCTCATGGTTGTGATAGCCGAAAGGAATACCGGCCGCTTTCACGATCTTACCCGCCTCGTTAAAAATCTCGCAGACGAAAGCGGTTTCCTCGGTGCTACGGGTACTCGGTTGCCCGGGCTGGATCAAGTACTTCACGCCTAGTTTGGCATGGTCATCAGCCGTCTTCTTCCAATACTCGGAGATCTGGGAGCGATTGGCCTTCGTGTACTCACGTACCGGAGGATTCACGTGGGAACTGGTGATCTTCAATCCGGCATCATCCACCATCTTCTTGAATTCCATCATGTCTACACCGCCGATCTTGCCTTCCTTGTAACCGGCCAATTCCAGATTCGTGTACCCCATTTGCTTGATCTTTTTCAATCCACCGGGTACATCCGCATAAAGTTCCTTGCCTAAAGAATAGATTTGTAAACCAACTGTCTTAGCGGCCATCGTTTCAGAAGTGACAGGTTTAGCCGCATCTGCGCTCCCGACCTTTCCGGCCATCAGGCCACCCAAGGTGAAAAGGGACGCATTCTTTAAAAAATCTCGTCTATTTATCATGATTATTAGAATTAAGTCAGTCCAAAGATAGAGATTATAATCTAAAAAAAGACCGCATAGGATGGAAAAATCCACCTATACGGTCCACAAATGGTATACATTATATAATAGGACTCGATTAACGGCGAGGCTTGATATCCAACTTCACCGGCTTGATCATATTCTCCGGGCTTAAGATCGTATCCAATTCCTCCTTGGTCAAGATACCATGATCCAGTACCAATTGATAAACGCTAACGCCGGTCTCCAACGCCTCCTTCGCGATCTTGGTCGAGTTCTTATAGCCGATTACCGGATTCAAGGCCGTCACCACGCCGATGCTATGATGTACCTCCTCACGGCAACGATCCTCGTTAGCGATAATACCGTCCACGCAACGGGTACGCAAGGTATCGAAACCATTGATCAGCAAATCCACGGACTCGAAGCAGCATTGTGCCATCACCGGCTCCATGGCGTTCAGCTCCATCTGGGCGGCTTCCCCGGCCATGGTCACACATAATTCATTACCCATTACCTTATAAGCGATCTGGTTCATCACCTCCGGGATCACAGGATTCACCTTACCCGGCATGATAGAAGAACCCGGCTGCATAGCAGGCAAGTTAAACTCACCCAAACCGCAACGAGGGCCGCTTGCCAACAAGCGAAGGTCATTACATATCTTATTCATCTTCACGCAAACCCGCTTCATGGCGGAAGCATAGCCTACCAAGCAAGAAGTATCCGAGGTAGCTCCTACCAAATCGGAGGAGAGACGGATATCCCATCCGGTTATCTCACGTAAAGCCGCAATACATTTCTCCGCGTATCCCGGCTCGGCACAAATACCCGTACCGATAGCGGTAGCTCCCATATTAACCACCAAGAAATCGGCGGCGGCCTCATTCAAGTGAGCGATCTCATCCTGCAAGATGCTGGCGAAGCCATTAAAGGTCTGCCCCAACGTCATAGGTACGGCATCCTCCAACTGCGTACGTCCCATCTTGATAATTTGCGAGAACTCCTCTCCTTTCTTACGGAAAGAGGCGATCAATTCCTCCAAATGGGGAAGCAATTGAAGATGCTTAAAATACATACCGATATGGATAGCGGTCGGATATGCGTCGTTCGTGGATTGCGAGCAGTTCACATGGTCGTTCGGTGAGCAGTATTGGTATTCACCCCGCTCATGCCCCATCAGCTCCAAGGCACGGTTGGCGATCACCTCATTCGCGTTCATATTCGTAGTGGTACCCGCTCCGCCTTGGATCATATCCACCGGGAACTGGTCGTGATGTTTACCATCGAGAATCTCCCCACAAGCGGCGATGATAGCGTCTTTTTGCTCTACGGTAAGCAAGCCTAATTCAAAGTTAGCCATGGCAGCCGCCATTTTTGTTATAGCTAATCCTTTAATGAATAAAGGATATTCACTCAAACGGAATTTACTGATTGAGAAATTCTCGATTCCTCTCAAGGTTTGAACTCCGTATAATGCTTCGGCGGGGATTTCACGAGCGCCGATCAAATCGCTCTCTATGCGAGTTTTTCCAGTTAATTTAGTATCCATATTAGAAATATTAATCGTTTTTTATTGTTTCCGCAAAGGTAGAAACTATTATTTTGAAAGCAAATTATTCTTCGAAATAATAAAAACAAATACCAAAAACGCCAATACACGTCTACACAAGGCTCAATGAATTACAATTTGTCAATAGAGCAGTTTTAATAGACCTTCTGATCTTTTTTATCTCATTCATAAAAAAAGTACGATTTTATTTGCTGTTTGTCAAAGATTCCATATATTTGCTGCCGTAATAACAAAACAGAGTCATGAGAACATTCGTAGTAAATACATATTGGTGGTGGCGCTCCGTACAACTCAAAAGGTCGTAAGGAACGAAGACTCGTATGTATATATAAACACTACATAAAGATATAAAGAGGTCTGTCGCACTTGCGGCAGGCCTCTTTTCTTTTTATGGCAAATTCAAAAGGAAAATAACTAAAATAGATAAAAGATGAAAACGTATCAAGTTGACAAGAATGGTTACTATGGTGAGTTCGGCGGGGCCTATGTTCCCGAGATCCTTCATCAATGCGTGGAAAATTTACAGAATACCTATCTGCAAGTGTTGGAGAGCGATAGCTTCAAGGAAGAGTTCGATCAGTTATTGCGTGATTATGTAGGCCGCCCCTCCCCTCTTTACTTGGCCAAACGGTTGAGCGAGAAGTACGGATGCAAGATCTATTTGAAACGGGAAGACTTGAACCATACCGGAGCACATAAGATCAACAATACGATCGGCCAGATCCTCCTAGCCCGCCGCATGGGGAAGACCCGTATCATCGCCGAGACGGGTGCCGGACAGCATGGAGTGGCTACGGCTACGGTATGTGCCTTGATGAATATGGAATGTATCGTTTATATGGGGAAGACAGACGTGGAACGCCAACATGCCAACGTACAAAAGATGGAAATGCTGGGAGCTACCGTCGTGCCCGTGACCTCGGGAAACATGACCTTGAAAGACGCCACGAACGAGGCGATCCGTGACTGGTGCTGTCATCCTTCGGATACGTATTATATTATCGGTTCTACGGTAGGCCCCCATCCTTATCCGGATATGGTAGCCCGGCTGCAATCCGTTATCAGCGAGGAGATCAAGAAGCAACTGCTGGAGAAGGAAGGAAGGGATCACCCGGATTACCTGATCGCCTGCGTAGGCGGGGGAAGTAACGCCGCCGGTACGATCTATCATTTCGTGGATGACGAGCGAGTGAAGATCGTCTTGGCCGAGGCCGGCGGCAAGGGCATCCACTCCGGCATGAGCGCCGCCACGATCCAATTGGGTAAAGAGGGCATCATCCACGGGGCACGTACCTTGGTCATGCAGAACGAGGACGGACAGATCGAGGAACCTTATTCTGTTTCCGCCGGCTTGGATTACCCGGGCATCGGCCCGATCCACGCGAACCTCTCCGTAAAGCACCGTGCGCAAATCCTAGCGGTAGATGATGACGAGGCGTTGGAGGCCGCTTTCGAGTTGACCCGTCTGGAAGGAATCATCCCGGCCTTGGAAAGCGCCCATGCCTTGGGGGCCTTGGCCAAGGTAACCTTCAAGCCGGAAGACGTGGTGGTACTGACTGTCTCGGGCCGTGGCGATAAAGATATGGACACTTACATTAATTATAAATTGAGAATTGAAAATTGAAAATTATATGATGGATTATACCTTTAGGACAATAAGCAAGAAGGTGATGGGCGACCTTCACACTCCCGTAAGCATCTATCTGAAAGTGCGGGATATCTACCCGGAATCGGCCCTGTTGGAAAGCTCAGACTTTCACGGAAACGAGAATAGCCTTTCCTTTATAGCGCTCCGCCCCTTGGCGAGCATCGGTATCAACAACGGGGAATGCACGACGACCTTCCCCGACGAGACCCGTGAGGTTACCCCGCTCACCGAAGACTATAACGTACCGGAGGCGATGAACGCTTTTCTCGGCCGCTTCAAGGTGGAGGGAGCGGACAAGAAGGTCTGCGGATTATTCGGCTACACGGCTTTCGATGCCGTCCGTTATTTCGAGAACATCCCGGTCATGGAAGTTCATCACGAGGAGAACGACGCCCCCGATATGCTATACATATTATATAAGTATATCCTTGTCTTCAATCATTTCAAGAATGAGCTTACTCTGGTGGAGATGGTTCAAGACGGCGAGGATAGCGGGTTGGAAGAGATCCTTACGCTGATCGAGAACCGTAACTTCGCCTCCTACAACTTCCAGACAGCGGGTCCCGAGACCTCCCCGATCACCGGCGAGGAATACAAGGCGATGGTCCGCCAAGGCATCAAGCACTGCCTCAGGGGGGATGTCTTCCAGATCGTATTGAGCCGTCGCTTCGAGCAACCGTTCAAGGGAGACGACTTCAAGGTGTACCGGGCTCTTCGCAGTATCAACCCCTCTCCTTATTTGTTCTATTTCGATTTCGGAGGTTTCCGTATCTTCGGCTCTTCCCCCGAAACGCATTGCAAGGTAACGGGCGGACACGCCAGCATCGACCCGATCGCCGGGACCGCTTTCCGTACCGGTAATATCGAGGTAGACAAACAACGTACCGAGGCTCTGCTAGCCGACCCCAAGGAGAACGCCGAGCACGTGATGCTGGTAGACCTCGCCCGCAACGACCTAAGCCGGAACGCCCACGACGTGCAAGTGGATTTCTATAAGGAGGTACAATACTACAGCCACGTCATCCACCTCGTATCCCGTGTGAGCGGCGAGATCAACGCCGATAGCGACCCGGTAAAGACCTACGTCGATACCTTCCCCGCCGGCACGTTGAGCGGAGCCCCCAAAGTACGGGCCATGCAACTGATCACCGACATCGAGCATCATAACCGGGGTGCTTACGGCGGCTGTATCGGCTTTATCGGTCTGGATGGTGATTTGAACCAAGCGATCACGATCCGTACCTTCGTCAGCCGTGGCAACGTACTTTACTATCAGGCGGGAGCCGGGATCGTGGCTAAGAGCAACGATGAGCGTGAATTGCAAGAGGTAAACAATAAGCTGGGAGCCTTGAAGAAGGCGATAGATCTAGCGGAGAAATTAATCAATTGATTATCCGGTTGTAGAGACGGGGCGTGCCCCGTCTCCCACAGTCTGATAGTATTTTAAGTTACCATTTTGAAAGGATGAGACGGGGCACGCCCCGTCTCTACAACAACAACAATATATATAAAATGAAGATATTATTATTTGATAATTACGATTCCTTCACCTACAATTTGCTACATATATTGAAGGAACTGGGTGCGGATGTAGAGGTACACCGCAACGACAAGATCTCCTTGGAAGAGATAGAGCGTTTCGATAAGATCTTACTATCCCCGGGACCGGGCATCCCCGAGGAAGCCGGCATCCTCCTCCCCTTGATCCGCCGGTACGCCCCGACAAAGAGCATCCTAGGTGTCTGCCTAGGCGAGCAGGCCATCGGCGAGGCATTCGGCGCCACATTGATAAACCTTACCGACGTGCATCACGGCGTTTGCTCCGATATACGGATTGTCGCTAAAGATCCTATCTTCGAGGGACTGGAACCGGGTATACGTGTTGGGCGTTATCATTCTTGGGCGGTCTCCAAGGAAAACTTCCCGGATTGTCTGGAAATTACGGCGGTCGATACGGAAGAAGGACAGATCATGGGCTTGCGCCATCGTGAGTACAATGTACGAGGTATCCAATTCCATCCGGAATCCGTGTTGACACCCAAAGGGAAGACAATTATAGAGAACTGGCTGAAACGCTAATTACCTCCTAAGGCACTTATAGTTTCTTCCTAACGAAACATCAGTTTCTCTATGGTGAAACTAATGTTTCTCAAGCAAGAAACAAGAGTTTTCCCCTAGAGAAACAAAAGTTTTTCGATAAAGAAATATCGCAAAACTGCAATATTTTATCATTCAACACATTACAGACATGAAGCAAATATTATACAGATTATTCGAGCACCAATATCTAGGCCGGGAAGAAGCCCGGAATATCCTCCAGAATATAGCGGAGGGACGCTACAACGATTCCCAGATCGCCAGTCTGATCACCGTATTCCTGATGCGCAGTATCTCCGTAGAGGAATTGACCGGATTCCGGGAAGCTTTGCTGGAGATGCGTGTACCGGTAGATCTAAGCGAATACAAGCCGATCGATATCGTAGGTACCGGAGGCGACGGGAAAAACACGTTCAACATCAGTACCTGTTCCTGCTTCGTAGTGGCCGGTGCCGGTTACAATGTCGTAAAGCACGGTAACTACGGGGCTACCTCAGTGAGCGGCGCCAGCAACGTGATGGAGCAACACGGCGTAAAATTCACGAACGATATCGATAAGCTACGTACCTCCATGGATACCTGCCATATCGCCTACCTCCACGCACCCTTGTTCAACCCGGCGCTGAAAGCGGTAGCTCCGGTACGGAAGAGCCTCGGCGTGCGCAGTTTCTTCAATATGCTCGGCCCGCTGGTCAACCCGGTCATGCCTACTTACCAATTGTTAGGCGTATATAACCTCCCGCTACTCCGCCTATATAATTATACGTACCAAGAGAGCGGCACTCGCTTTGCCGTGGTACATAGCTTGGACGGTTACGACGAGATCTCCCTCACGGCCGATTTCAAGGTAGCCATGCCGGAGAAAGAGAAACTTTATACCCCGGAGATGCTCGGATTCAAACGTTGCACGGAAGCGGACCTCGACGGCGGCGAGACCCCGGAGGAAGCGGCCCGTATCTTCGACGCCGTATTAGGGAACAAGGCTACCGAGGCCCAAAAGAGCTGCGTGATCGCCAACTCCGCCTTCGCCATCCAAGTGATCTGTCCTGAGAAGAAGATCGAGACGTGTATCGCCGAGGCACGTGAATCACTGGAAAGCGGAAAAGCATTGGCTACATTCCGTAAATTTATATCTTTGAACCAAAGATAAAGAAACATATCCTATGAAAAAGGACATCTTACAAGATATTATCGCCAATAAGCGCATCGAGGTAGCCCGGCAAAAACAGGCCGTAAGCTTACAGACCTTATTGGCTCTAGGTAGCGACCGTATGGAGCGTGACACACGTTCCATGCGTGCGGCGTTGGAATCATCCCCCTCCGGTATTATCGCCGAGTTCAAGCGTAAAAGCCCCTCCAAGGGCTGGCTGCATCCGGGAGCGAATATCGCCGACGTGGTGCCCGCTTACGAGGCCGGAGGCGCCTCCGCCTGCTCGATCCTTACGGACGGGGATTTCTTCGGAGGTTCCTTGGGCGACTTGCAAAAGGCCCGCAAGCTGGTGGATCTCCCGTTACTTCGCAAGGACTTCATCATCGATACCTACCAACTCTTCCAAGCCCGGGTGATGGGCGCCGACGCTGTCTTGTTGATCGCCGCCGCCCTTACGGAAGAAGAATGCCGGATACTCGCCGAGACCGCCCATAGCCTGCAATTGGAAGTCTTGCTGGAAGTCCATAGCGAGGACGAGCTCAAATACCTGAACGCGGATATCGATATGCTCGGCGTGAACAACCGTAATCTCGGCACCTTCCATACGGACGTAAACAACTCATTCAAGTTGGTCGATAAGATGCGAGGCTTCTCCCCTCTTTTAGTGTCCGAGAGCGGAATATCCGAGACCGATACCGTACGCCGATTGCGTGAGGCCGGTTTCCGTGGATTCCTGATCGGAGAGACCTTCATGAAAACCGAGAGGCCGGGCGATACCCTAGCCGATTTTATAGGAGGACTGGCATGATCATCAAAGTTTGCGGAATGCGGGAGCCTCAGAATATCCGGGAAGTAGCCGCCCTAGCCATCAACTGGATCGGCTTTATCTTCTACGAACGTTCCAAGCGCTTTGTCGAGCGATGCCCGACGGAGCAGCAGGCAACGGACAGTGAACAATTGTCCCCTAAGAAAGTGGGCGTTTTCGTCAACGCTACCATCGAGTCCATGATGGAGAAAGCCTCCGCCTACAAGCTAGACTATCTCCAACTTCACGGTAACGAATCGCCGGAAGATTGCCACACCTTGCAAAAAAGGGGCTATTCCTTGATCAAGGCTTTCCCCATCGCTACGAAAGAGGACTTCGAAAAAACAAGGGAATATGAGGGCCGGGTGGATTATTTCCTTTTCGATACGAGATGCGAGGGCTATGGAGGCTCGGGCAAACGTTTCGATTGGTCCATCCTAACCGAATATGAAGGAGAGACTCCCTTCTTGCTCAGCGGAGGCATCCGTCCGGAAAACGCGGAGGCGATCCGGAACTTCCGGCATCCCCGTTTCGCAGGTATCGACCTCAACAGTGGCTTCGAGATTGAGCCGGGATTGAAAGACATCGACAAACTAAAGAATTTCATCCAACAAATTTTACATCCAGCTGTAGAGACGGGGCGTGCCCCGTCTCCCACCGTCTGATAGTATTTTTAAAATAGAATTCAAAATGAATCGCATCACAAACTTATTCCAGACCCAGAAAGACGGAATACTCTCCGTCTATTTCACCGCCGGTTATCCGAACTTAAACGATACGGCAAGCATCTTAAAAGCCTTACAGGCTAAAGGTATCCACATGGTAGAAGTAGGAATCCCCTTCTCCGACCCGATGGCAGACGGCCCTGTCATCCAAGAGGCCGCCACGCAAGCGTTGCGTAACGGGATGTCACTGCACCTCCTATTCGAGCAATTGAAAGAGATCCGGAGCGAAGTACAGATCCCGATCATCCTAATGGGCTACCTGAACCCCATCATGCAATACGGTTTCGAGAAATTCTGCGAGAGTTGCATAGAGGCCGGCGTAGACGGAATGATCATCCCCGACCTGCCTTATGCCGATTATATCTCCGACTACAAGGAGATCGCCGATCGCCATGACCTAAAAATGATCATGCTGATCACCCCAGAGACCTCCGAGGAACGAATCCGGCAGATCGATGCCCATACCAGCGGATTTATCTATATGGTATCCAGCGCCGCCACGACCGGAGCCCAACAAGACTTCAACGAACAAAAGCAGGCCTATTTCCGTCGTATCAACGCCATGAACCTACAGAATCCCCGCTTGGTAGGTTTCGGCATCAGCAATAAAGCCACTTTCGAGGCGGCGACAGCCCATTCTTCCGGTGCCATCATCGGTAGCAAGTTCGTCCAGTTACTAAAGAGCGAAGCTACTCCCGCCGAGGCGGTCGATAAGTTACTGGAAGCCCTAAAACAATAGGAACCCTATTCATGTTTACATATAAAAACAGTAAATAGTCCTATGAATAACTTCACTTTTCACAACCCAACCCGTTTATTATTCGGTAAGGGCATGATTGAGAAACTGAGTACGGCCATCCCGATGGTGCATCGCATCATGATCACCTTCGGAGGAGGTAGCGTAAAGCAAAACGGTGTGTACGACCAAGTGATCAAGGCGCTAAAGGATCGTGACTATATCGAGTTCTGGGGCATCGAGCCTAACCCCACCATCGAGACCTTGCGAGAAGCTATCCAGATAGCGAAAGGCAAGCAGGTGGATTTTCTATTGGCGGTAGGCGGTGGCTCCGTCATAGACGGGACGAAGCTAATCTCCGCCGGCATCCTGTACGACGGTGATCCTTGGGAATTGGTACAGAAAGGGTATTACTATCATACCGTGCCCATGGGTACCGTACTGACCCTGCCCGCCACAGGTTCCGAGATGAATAGCGGGGCCGTGATCTCCCGGAAAGAGACGCAAGAGAAATTCCCGTTCTACAGCAATTTCCCCGTATTCTCGATCTTGGATCCGGAGACGACCTTCAGTCTACCCCCGTATCAAGTGGCTTGCGGTATCGCCGATACCTTCGTCCACGTGATGGAGCAATATATGACTACGACCGACCAATCCCGCTTGATGGATCATTGGGCGGAAAGCATCTTAAGCACCTTGGTTGAGATCGCCCCGAAGATTAAGGAAGATCCGAGGAATTACGACCTGATGGCAGATTTCATGCTATCCGCCACGATGGGCTTGAACGGCTTTATCGCTATGGGCGTAACGCAGGACTGGGCTACCCATATGATCGGACACGAGCTAACCGCCCTTCACGGATTGACGCATGGAGCGACCTTAGCGATCGTCTTCCCCGGAACCTTACGCACCCTACGCAAGCAGAAAGAGGGCAAGATCCTGCAATACGGCGAACGGGTATGGGGTATCCATAGTGGAACGACAGAGGAACGGGTAAGCCAAGCCATCGAGAAGACCGAGCAATTTTTCCAAAGCCTCGGTTTATCTACCCGCCTCAGCCAAGAGAAGATCGGCGATACGACAATCACCGAGATCGAGAATCGCTTCAATGAACGAAACGCCGCCTTCGGGGAGGCGAAGAATGTAACGGGTAGCGTGGCACGGGAAATATTGGAGAGCTGTAAATAACGTACAACTTGTAGAGACGGGGCGTGCCCCGTCTCATCCCCTCAAAAGGGTATAGATTTTATCTTAACAGGACTACTACTTGGATCGGGCCATGCGCCCCGAATACCAAGGCTTGTTCAATGTCAGCAGTCTTTGAGGGACCGGACATGAAGACTCCGTAATCATAATCCATAGTGGCAGTACGGCGGTAAGCCTCATTCATCGTATGAACCAATTGAGTCTTGTCCAACAAGATCACCAAAGCGTTCGAGATAAAGTACAGACCTTTATAACGTACCTGACGGGGTAACCAGACAGCGGCATTCTCCGCCACGCCGAAACTACCCTCCACCACAGATACGTCCGTTCCGTTCAACTCCCGGGGATCGGTCAGCCCATCCGGGTTAAAGGTAGCGCAAGTAATCTCCTTCAAATTCGAGGCGATACGTTTCGCCTCCGGAAACTCACGGCGGATCACCTCATTCACATCCTCGCCGGGCTTTAACTCGATGGCCTTGCCACCCGCCCCGGCTAACACCTCCGAGAACGTAGCCAACTTATCCGCATAGGTAATCGCCTCCAACGTAAGCTCAGGCATCTCGTGGCATGTACCCGTATGACGACGGATACTCGCCAATATAGAATCTTTACTACTCATTATCTCACCTTATTATTCTTCCACATATCATTAAACGACTCCTTGGCGAAAGCCGGAAGCTCACGTCCCTTGCCCCAAGCGTTCAAGCCATTGTAGACCATGAAACGGGGCAAATGATTCACTACCGGAGCAAACTTCAACGCCGTATTGAACAATCCCGGACGTTCCATCAAGAACTTCATGCCGAAAGACATCACTTTCTTCTCCTTGCTCGCCTTACCGATCTTATCCAAATCTTGCCGCCAACGGTAAATCTGCTCGCCCAAATCGATCTTTACCGGACAAACGTTCGAGCAAGAAAGACATAAGGAGCAAGCCGATACGTTATCCGAATATTCCTCCGGATTCCTCAGCATACCCAAGTTGATCCCGATCGGTCCCGGAATGAAATACGTATACGAATAGCCACCACTCCTGCGATATACCGGACAGGTATTCATGCACTCGCCACAACGGATGCAATTCAACGTACGAATATGATCCGGTTTCGCCAAGATATCACTACGCCCGTTATCCACGATAATGATATGGAACTCTTGTCCCTCGGACGGACGGCGATAATGGGAAGTATAAGACGTGATGGGTTGCCCCGTACCCGAACGAGCCAGCAAACGAGTGAATACGCCCAATGCCTCCAGATTCGGTACGATCTTCTCCATCCCCATCGTAGCGATATGCACCTTCGGGAAGGAGGTTCCCATATCGGCGTTTCCCTCATTGGTACAAACCACGATCTCGCCCGTAGAGGCGACGGCGAAGTTAGCGCCCGTCATCGCCACGTCGGCATGCAGGAATTTCTCACGCAGATTCTTACGGGCGGCATGCGTCAGGTAGGTAGGGTCGATATTCCCTTTCTCCGTTCCCATCTCACGCTCCATCATCTCGCTGATCTGCTCCCGTTTAATATGGATCGCCGGCATCACGATATGGCTCGGGGCCAAATGCATCAATTGCAAGATACGCTCACCCAAATCGCTCTCCACCACATCGATTCCTTTCGACATCAAGAACTCATTCATATGGCATTCCTCCGTCAGCATCGATTTGCTCTTGATCAGGTTCCGGGCATCATGCTGGCGCAAGATCCGCAAGACGATCTCGTTATGCTCCTCGGCATCTTTCGCCCAATGCACGATAGCCCCGTTGGCGATCGCATTTTTCTCGAACTCCTCCAGAAGCGTGTCCAGATGGCTGTTGGAGTAAAGCTTGATCTCCGAAGCCAACTCTCTCAACCGCTCCCACTCGGGAAGCGAATGGCTCATCTTATCCCGTTTGGTACGTACCATCCAAAGCGTATGGTCGTGCCAAGCCTCATTCTCCTTATTCTCTAGGAAACGGGCCGCAGCTATAGCATGTTTCGTACTCATAATCCGGACGCTAATATTTGAACGATGTGAATAGTCTTGATCGGAAGTTTCTCCCGCTTGATAACCCCTTCCATATGCATCAGGCAAGAGCTATCCGCCCCGGTGATATACTCGGCGCCGGTACTCATATGATCCTTTACCTTGTCTTGTCCCATGCAAGTAGAGACCTCAGGCTCCTCGATGGCGAACATACCGCCGAAACCGCAACATTCGTCCACCCGCCTCGGCTCGAACACCTCGATACCTTTCACCAAGGAAAGAAGATCACGTAACTTGGAATAGTACGGGATATTACGCTCGCTGGGCGACGAGAGATGCAACTCACGCACCCCGTGGCAACTATTATGGATACTCACCTTATGCGGGAAAACGGCCGGCAGGGATCCCGGTCTCACCACGTCGTGCAAGAACTCGCAGATATCATAAATCTTCTTACTGTTCATACAAACGTGATCCCGCTTTCCCAATATATGGGGATGGTTCTCTTTTACGAAGGCTACGCAACTGGCCGAGGGGCCTACCACGTAGTCATAGTTCTTAAACTGTTCCTCCATCCGGAGGGCCAAGCGAGCCGCCTCATCCTCGAAGCCGGCGTTCGCCATGGGTTGTCCGCAGCAGGTCTGGTCCATCGGATAATCGACATCCACACCCACATGCTTCAACAATTTATACGAGGCGATACCCACTTCGGGATACACCGCGTTAATGTAACATGGGATAAATAATCCTACCTTCATACTAATTATATCTTTATATCCTTATATACGACACCGTATATAATTAACACCTAAAGGCCCATCACAACTGCATATTTGCCCTAACCCGGCTCAACGTCTCGGGAGTCATCAACAAATAAGAAGCGATATGGGACAAGGGGGCACGCTGCACGATCTCAGGGTGTTCTTTCAATAAGCGGGCATAACGTTCATTAGCGGTCTCGAAACGAAGGAAATCCGCTTTCCGTTGAGACAGGATCAGCGAATTCTCCAACAGGCGGCGATACATGACCTCGATCTCGTAATCCTCGGCGCACAATGCCAATAAAGGATCATGAGGAATACCATACAGTACCGTATTCTCCAAGGCCTCCACCAACAGATTAGCGGGACGTTGGCGCAAGAAGCTCTCGATGCAAATGAAGATGTTGTCCTCGCTGGCGAAATGCTCGGTCAGCTCTTTCTTATTCTTGAAGTAAAACTGGCGAACCATTCCCTTATAGACATAACCGAGTTGCGTACAAACCTCTCCTTCGCTCAAAAACAGGGCGCCTTTTTTCAATTCTGTCCGGATTAAGATAGAGGCCAGTTTCTCAACAGCTTCCTCACTGAGTAGAATCGATTGCGCCGCAATCCTGCGAGCTATAAATATCGCTGTATCCATATTCATGGTTGTTTTTGTTTGTTTCCGCAAACTTACGAAATAAATACCACTTGATTTACATCAAGCCCCCATTTATTTATATTCCTGCCAACTCTTGATGCAGATATCATCTACGCTCAAGGTACAGAAGGCTTGAATGAAAGCGCTCGCCAGACGGGCATTCGTAATCAACGGGATATTCAGGTCGATGGCGGCACGGCGGATCTTATAGCCGTTGTCAAGCTCGCCGGCGGAAAGGTCACGAGGGATATTCACGACCATATCGATCTGCTTCTCATGAAGCATCTTAAGCGCCTGCGGTTCTCCCTTCTCGCTCGGCCAGTACACCTTCGTACTCGGAATGCCATTCTCCGCCAAGAAACGGTGCGTACCTCCCGTAGCGAATAGGTTGTAGCCTTTCGTCGCCAACATCTTAGCGGCATCCAGCATGGCTACCTTCTGCTTCGGCGTACCGGTGGACAGGAGGATATTCTTCTCCGGAACCCGTTGCCCGACAGCGAGCATACTCGTCAACACCGCCTCGGATACATCGTCGCCCAGACAACCCACCTCGCCCGTGGAAGCCATATCGACCCCTAATACCGGATCGGCTTTCTGCAAGCGATTGAACGAGAATTGAGAGGCCTTGATACCCACGTAATCCAAATCGAACTCATTCTTATTCGGTTTCTCTACCGGCAAGCCCAGCATGACACGGGTAGCCAACTCGATGAAGTTTATCTTCAGCACCTTGCTCACGAACGGGAAGGAACGGCTGGCACGAAGGTTGCACTCGATCACCTTGATCTCATTGCCCTTCGCCAGATATTGGATATTGAACGGGCCGGAGATATTCAGCTCCTTAGCGATCTGCTTACTGATACGCTTGATACGACGAACCGTCTCCACATATAATTTCTGGGCCGGGAACTGAATCGTAGCGTCGCCGGAATGAACCCCGGCAAACTCGATATGCTCGCTAATGGCATACATCACGATCTCACCATGATCGGCCACGGCATCCATCTCCACCTCTTTCGCATGCTCGATGAACTGGCTTACCACCACCGGATGCTTTTGGCTGACGTTGGCGGCCAATTTCAAGAAACGCTCCAACTCCTCTTGATTCGAGCAGACATTCATGGCGGCGCCACTCAGCACGTAACTCGGGCGAACCAATACGGGGAAGCCTACCTCCGCCACGAAGCCATTGATATCCTCCATGGAAGAAAGCTCTTTCCAGCGGGGTTGATCCACGCCAATACGATCCAACATGGCGGAGAACTTCTCACGGTCCTCGGCATTATCGATGCTCTTAGCTGACGTACCCAAGATATTCACATGCTGTTCGTCCAAACGCATCGCCAAGTTATTCGGGATCTGGCCACCGGTGGAGACGATCACGCCGTGCGGGTTCTCCAGCTCGAGGATATCCATCACACGCTCGAAGGTAAGCTCGTCGAAATAAAGGCGGTCGCACATATCATAGTCGGTAGACACCGTCTCGGGATTGTAGTTGATCATCACGGAGCGGTAACCCTCCTTACGGATCGTATTCAAGGCCTGCACGCCACACCAGTCGAACTCCACCGAGCTACCGATGCGGTAAGCGCCGGAACCCAGCACGACAATCGAGCGATGATCGCCCAAGTACGTCACGTCGTTTTCCGTACCGCTATACGTCAGGTACAGGTAATTCGTCCGCGCCGGATACTCGGCGGCCAAGGTATCGATCTGTTTCACCGCCGGAAGAATGCCATGCTCCTTACGGAACTGGCGAACCAACATCATACCCTTCTCCACATCCCCGTCGAGACCGATCGCACGGGCGATCTGGAAATCAGAGAACCCTTGTATCTTCGCCCGGCGGATCAACTCCGGATTGATGCGCCAACGTTGGATCCCCTTCATATCGAAAGCGTGAAGCTCCTTGGAGGTCTGCATGATTCCATATAGTTTCTGTAGGAACCATCGGTCTATCTTGGTAAGCTCATGAATCTGGTCTACCGTATAACCGGCCCGGAATGCCTTCGAGATAACGAAGATGCGGCGATCGGTAGGCTCGTGCAACGCCTTATCGATATCCTCGATCACCAACTCCTTATTCTCCACGAAACCGTGCATACCCTGCCCGATCATACGCAAGCCCTTCTGGATAGCCTCCTCGAAGGTACGTCCGATCGCCATCACCTCGCCAACCGACTTCATGCTGGAACCCAACTCACGAGCCACGCCGTGGAACTTACCCAAGTCCCAGCGAGGGATCTTACATACCACGTAATCGAGAGCCGGCTCAAAGAAAGCGCTAGTCGTTTTCGTCACGGAGTTTTTCAAGTCGAACAAACCGTAGCCCAAGCCTAATTTAGCGGCCACGAAAGCCAACGGATAACCGGTCGCCTTAGAAGCCAAGGCCGAAGAACGGCTCAAGCGGGCGTTCACCTCGATCACCCGGTAATCCTCACTCTCCGGATCGTAAGCGTATTGCACGTTACACTCGCCCACGATACCGATATGGCGAATGATACGGATCGCCAACTCACGTAATTTATGATAATCCGTATTGCTCAAGGTCTGCGAGGGGGCAATCACGATAGACTCTCCCGTATGGATTCCCAGCGGGTCGAAATTCTCCATGTTACATACCGTGATGCAGTTATCGAAGCGGTCGCGCACCACCTCGTACTCTACCTCTTTCCAGCCCTTCAAGCTTTTCTCCACCAATACTTGCGGAGAGAAAGAGAAAGCCTTCTCTACCAACACGTCCAATTCTTCCTCATTGTCGCAGAAACCGGAACCCAAGCCCCCCAGCGCATAAGCGGCACGGACGATGACCGGATACCCCAGCTCAGCGGCCGCACGACGAGCGTCAGCGGCGTTCTCCACGGCCTCGCTCTTGATCGTCTTCACGTCGATCTCATCCAGCTTGCGTACGAACAACTCCCGATCCTCGGTATCCATGATAGCCTGCACCGGGGTACCCAATACCTTCACGCCATACTTCTCCAGCACGCCGCTTTGGTAAAGAGCCACGCCACAATTCAACGCCGTCTGCCCGCCGAAAGCGAGCAAGATACCTTCCGGACGTTCCTTCTCGATCACCTTTTCCACAAAAAAAGGAGTAACGGGCAGGAAATAAACCGTGTCCGCGACTCCTTCCGAGGTCTGTACCGTAGCGATATTCGGATTGATCAATACCGTTTGAATCCCCTCTTCCTTAATCGCCTTCAGGGCTTGGCTGCCTGAATAATCGAACTCGCCCGCCTCACCAATCTTCAAGGCTCCGCTGCCGAGTATCAGGACTTTCTTTATATCTTCTTTCATTGCTTCATTTTTTTAATGTTTGTATTTACGACACCCGGAAACGGGTTATTCCGGCACCCGGAAACGGGTTATTCCGATACCCGGAAACGAGTTATTCCGACACCCGGAAACGAACGGGGCTACAGTAAGTCCGCGAACTTATCAAACATGAACTCCGTATCCAGCGGCCCGCTGCAAGCCTCGGGATGGAACTGAGAGGAGAAGAAAGGCTTCGTCTTATGCTTGATACCCTCGTTCGTCCCGTCATTCATATTGATGAACAGCGGTTCCCACTCCTCACCCAGCGTATCGTTATCCACGGCGTAACCATGGTTCTGCGAGGTGATGAAGCATTTCTCCGTGCCTACCATACGTACCGGCTGGTTATGGCTACGATGACCGTACTTCAATTTATAGATAGAAGCACCGCCGGCTTTCGCCAACAACTGGTTACCCATGCAAATACCGCAAATCGGCTTATCCCCGGAAAGCGCCTTACGGATATTCCGCACGGCGGCATCGCAAGTATCCGGATCGCCCGGACCGTTACTGATAAACAAGCCATCGTATTCCAGCTGATTGAAGTCGTAGTCCCAAGGCACACGGATCACCGCCACGTTACGCCTCAACAGGCAACGGATGATGTTATGTTTCACGCCGCAGTCCAAAAGCACGACGCGCTTTAGGAATTGAGAATCGAGAATCGAGAATCGGGAATCGGAGGCTTCCGATAAAGAACAGGTCTGGCTCGTACCATCGGGCAGGTAACAAATAATCTCCTTGCACGATACCCGATCCACATAGTTCACATGCTCATAATCCTCGATCTTCAATTCCCCATTTCCAATTTCGTTATCGGCATCGCCGATAACGATGCGTCCCATCATCACGCCATGCTCACGCAATTTCTTAGTCAACGCACGCGTATCGATACCGTATATGCCCGGGATCTTCTCCTCCTTCAACCAGTCGCCCAAACTGCACTCGGCGTTCCAGTGGCTATACTCATGGCTGTAATCGCTAACGATAATCGCCTCGGCATGGATCTTCTCGCTCTCCATAAACGTAGCGATCCCGTTCGGCTCGAACGTACGAGGCGGGACACCGTAGTTACCAACGAGCGGATAAGTCAACACCATCAACTGGCCTGCGTACGAAGGGTCCGTCAAGCTCTCCGGATATCCGGTCATAGCGGTATTGAACACGACCTCGCCAGCCACCGGTCTCTCATAGCCGAAAGAGTAGCCACGGAAGACGGTACCGTCGTCTAACATCAAAGTTGCTGTTCTGTTTGTCTGCATAGAATCTGTATGTTGTGTCATTTCACTAAATATTCTTCTTCCATATAGTGAATAAAAGCCTCGTTCACTAACCGAGTCCCGCCCGGTGTCGGGTAATCGCCGGAGAAATACCAGTCACCCGGATGCTCCGGACAAGAGGCATGCAAGCCCTCCAAAGTCTGGTAGACGATCTCTACTTTCGCCTGTGTCCCGGCCGGTGTAAGCAACTCCACCATCTTAACGGATATCTCCTCGTCCGTAAACGGGGCGTATATCTCCTTTACGTAATTCACCAACGGACCATCCGCCGCTGTTTGTTGTCGCTTCGCCTTCTGATAAGCGTCCAAGATCACGTATTCCATCCTCCGGTCACGTAACAGGGCCACCGCAGCCTTAAAAGCGATAAACTCGTTCATCCGGGACATATCGATACCGTAATAATCCGGGTAACGTACCTGTGGAGAAGAACTTACGATTACGATTTTCTTCGGATGCAGGCGATCCAAGATACCGATAATACTCTGGCGTAAGGTAGTACCCCGCACGATGCTATCATCTATCACAACCAGATTATCGATAAAAGGTTCAATACTTCCGTAAGTAATATCATATACGTGCGCCGCCAGATCATTGCGGCTATTGCCCTCAGCGATAAATGTACGTAATTTTATATCTTTTATAGCTACTTTCTCCGAGCGGATTCGCATGGAAAGGATTTGCTCCAGTTCCTCTTCCCTAAGCAAGTGACTACGATCGGCGATCCATTCTTTCTTCAGCTTATTCAAATAGTTGTTCAATCCCTCCTGCATCCCGAAATAAGCGACCTCAGCCGTATTCGGGATAAAAGAGAAGACGGTATGATTCAAATCATAATCCACCGCTTTCAAGATCGGATGCACGAGATTATCTCCCAAACGCTTCCTTTCCCTGTAAATATCCACGTCGCTACCCCGTGAGAAGTAGATACGCTCGAAGGAACAAGCCTTATTCTCTTTCGGCTCCACGATCTGGGAGATATGCCACTCGCCTTTCTTGTTGACGAGTATCGCCTCTCCCCGATTCAACTCCCGGATATTCTCTACCTGCACGTTCATCACGGTTTGTATAACCGGACGCTCGGAAGCCAACACGATAATCTCATCATCCGCATAATAGAAGGCCGGACGGATTCCCCACGGGTCCCGTACGCTAAACGACTCGCCACTACCGGTGATACCGCAAATCACGAAACCACCATCCCAGCCCGGAGTACAGCGCTTCAGCACGTTCGACAAATCGATTTGATCCTCGATGGCATGCGTGATATCCATCCCTCTCAATCCTTCCGCCTCACACTTTTGGTACAGGCGCTCCACTTCCCGGTCCAGCCGGTGTCCCAGCTGCTCCAGCATGATATACGTATCGGAATATTTCCGGGGATGCTGGCCGATCGCCGTGATCTCCTCGAATACTTCATGAACATTTGTCAGGTTGAAATTTCCGCAAACGGCAAGGTTCTTTGCACGCCAGTTATTGCGTCGTAAAAAAGGATGGATATAAGAGATTCCGGATTTTCCGGTGGTACTGTAACGGAGGTGGCCCATATAAAGCTCTCCGGCGAAAGGTAGGTTGGCTTTGGCGAATAGCGGATCGTTGAGTTGCTCGGGGGTTAAATCCTTGTAGTGTTCGTGAACTGCGGCAAATATCTCGGTAATAGCTCCGGTCCCGACGGCCCGTTCACGGAACATATATTCCTCTCCGGCATTTGCCTCTAACTTCACGCAGGCTAAGCCCGCTCCTTCCTGCCCCCTGTTATGCTGCTTTTCCATCAGCAAATAGAGCTTGTTCAGTCCATACATCCAACTACCGTACTTCTCGTGATAATACTCCAAGGGTTTCAGTAACCGGACCATGGCAACACCACACTCGTGCTTCAATACTTCCATTGTCGAATCAACTTTTTGATTTTGCCGCAAAGATACAGACAATACCTAACATATTGTTTAAACAAACATAAAATAATTGACACTTTCACGGAAAAAATGTTTTTATCGGACGTTTGGTTAACAAAGCTTACATTTTATAAGCAAAAGGGAGCGTTTTATTTTCAATCCATAAGCCACTCATTTCCCTCTTGAAAGAGGCCTTTCAAAGATATCCATCCGAGAACCGTAATATTTCCGTAACAGAAAGAAAAACACCAATATTCTTTCTGGCACAGAAATATTCTTGCATAAATTCTTTCTATCATAGAAATAATTCGGTAATTTTGTGCGTAAATATAATTTCCATAGAATGAATACAAATATACTCCAAACACTGGTAACGGCCATGCAACGCCGATTAGCGGCTCTTCCGCAGAGATTGCGACCATTTACCACGGAGTTTGATGAGCTCCCTAAAAACCTGATGCTAACCGGTGCCAGAGGATGTGGCAAATCTACATTTCTACTCCATCATTCACAAGGCAGGCGCTTATTATACTTTTCTGCTGATAATCCGAAGATTATTGGCGAACCGCTCTATGACTTAGTTAGTAGCGTATTCATGCTTGGTTATGAAGGTGTTATTATCGACGAGATTCACTACGCATCAAACTGGAGCATACATCTGAAGGCCTTGTATGATGACTATCCAGGAAAAATCATCTGGATTTCAGATTCCTCATCGTTAGTACTTCGTGATGGCAAAGCCGACTTGTCCAGACGTTATGTAGCGATACAGATGCCTTTAATGTCGTTCAGAGAATTTCTATATCTTGAAACTGGCCAAATATACCCCAAGTATAAACTGGGAGACACAATACTACCTACACAACCAGATGCGGAGCTGTTGAACCATTTCCTCAATTATCGTAGTTACGGTACACGTCCTTTCTACCAAGAGAAAGATTTCGAAGCACGTTACATGGCTATCATCGACAAAATTCTCAATAACGATATACCGTTCTTCCTGCCTAGCATTTCCGAAAACAACCTACGTGTGATGCGAGCCATTATCGGCACACTGGCAAACTCCTCAATACCTCGTGTACAAGTCACCTCCTTATGTTCCGACTGGGGAATAGGAGCGGAAAAACTCTATCAACTACTCTTTGTGATGGAAAGTGTAGATCTATTGAAAATAGTAAGGTACCCCAATGACACGAAAGCCCGTAGCACTGGCGCAAAAATGTTGTTCGCAGACCCATGTGCTTATAAGGTTTTGAATGCTGACCAAGGAACGGAACGTGAAGCCTACATTGTCCACTGCTTTTCTAGGGCAGGTTACGAGATAAACGCCATGAAAGACGAGAAGAAAGGTGATTATGTGATTACAAAAGAGCATGTATCACAAACCCTAGAAGTTGGAGGAAAAAATAAAAATCCTAAAGAAGCGGATTACGTCTTGAGAGACAACACCGACTACCCTGTAGGCAACGCCATTCCATTCTGGCTCATGGGTATGATGTGGTAGTCTTTTGTAATACAAAGGTGGTGAGAAGCATAATGTCATGTTTCCGGAAACAAAAAAGGTGTCTGAAAAGGATACCTTCTTTTTTGTTATGCTGCCCGTTCATTATCCATTTTTATTTTTAAACCATCTTTGGTCTTCTCAATTATCTCTTTTCGAGAAGCCATCCTACAGAAATAAGTAAAAAACAAAAGAGAACTGACTTTTTTAGCCAGTTTCCTTATATTATGTGCAATAGCAACCAGGGTAAACTCTGTTTTTACCTTCTCCAACCCTCTTAATCTAAACCGGTTCCA